>FWWL01000132.1_pt1 | contig 207231 bp, 200 predicted proteins | sample 2228331 | NCBI WGS metagenome assembly FWWL01 (sample SAMEA103939775, study PRJEB20133) | metagenome | reverse complement strand
GCTTCCCACCTACACCGCACTTAATATATTCTTGAGAGGGTTTCACCCTCTTAAACTCTCCCTTTAGAAGGCTATAAGGTGGCTTCACCTCTCTAACACTCTCATGAAGGGAGTATTCGTAGAGAACGGTAGCCCTCTCGAAATAAAATAGAGGGACTTCGTCCCTCTACAACTCCCTTTTAGAAAGAAGAATTTTTGTTAATTGGAAAAGAACTATCCTAAAAGAGAATTTAAATAAGAGACTTAACTTAATACCTATGATTGACAGGGTAATTGAGAACGTTGAGAGGATAAAAACTTTTGAGGTTGGAGATAAGATCAAAGTCATAACGGACTCTGGATATAATATAGTTCAGGGGAGAATTTAGCGAAACTTGCGGAAGGCAGATACGTTGAGAAGATAGACCCATATATTCAGGACCAACTCTATCAAGCAAGACAAATTTATGACAAGAGGAGGGATGAATTTATCTGTCCTGCTGGTAAAAGACTTCGGTACAGTTATAATTATGAAAGGTAGAGGGGGTCAGAGGGTAAGGGTTTATCGTTGCAAAGATTGTAAGGGATGTGAATATTTTGGTCGATGTACGACTTCATCTATTGGTCAAACGGTTCATGTTTCTGAGTATGAAGAATTTATTAACCAGATGAGGCAGAAGCTTTCCACACCTGAGGGGAAGATGTTTACTAAACTTAGAAAAAGCATTGTAGAACCTGTGTTAGGGAGCCTAAGTCATAACTTGGGGTTTAGAGGATTTCTTCTCAGAGCTTTACAAAAGGTAAGGGGTGAATTTGTCCTGATGTGTATTGCTCATAATATTTTAAAAATAGCAAAGTTTATCAGGAAGTCAGGTCGGACACTCAAAGAGGCACTTAATATGCCAATAGTAGCCTTGAATACCCCGTAGGAACTACGGGGAAATCAGAATCTTGAAAAAAGGAAATAAAAAAAAATAGAAAGGAGTGTCTAACTTTTTCAAAGGCCAAAATAGTGTTGTTTTATTAATTATGACACAGCCCCTTAATAAGGGGGAATACAAGGGGGATAGATGTCCCTCTGTAACTCCCTTTTAGAAACTCTTTTTTAAGCATAACAATAGCTCCTTTGTATTTTTAAAATATACCCAGAGGGAATTTTTTAACTAACTATGCTCGTGCTATTTTTCTTAGACATCGAATATTTCCAAGACCTCTTCTCCTAGCATATCAATAATTTTCTGACCTGCTCCCCATTTTTTGGAACAACAAAAATACGAATAATTGAAAAGAAGGAGGGATTAACTATGAAACAGACAAAATTTCCTGTAGAAAAAATTATAAGGCATGTCCTCTAATGAAGCAAAAAGACTTAAAGTACTTGAAGAGGAAAATCTTCGCCTTAAAAGAATTCTTGCTGAAAAAGAACTTGAAATACAGGTGCTCAGAGATATTGTTAAAAAAATTTCTGACCCCTCACGAAAGGAGAGAGCTGGCTAAAAAAATGATAGAATTTGGGATAACTGTAAGAAAAGCTAAAGACACCGTTGAAATGCCACTGAGCACTCTGTATTATCATTCTATCAAAGCAGAACAGGATCAGGCTCTTCTAGACATGATAAGAGAAGTCGCATTAAAATATATTTTTTACGGTTACAGGCGCATCCATTTTGTTATGAATAAGTACGGCATCCACACTAACCATAAAAGAGTCTATCGCATCTATAAAAGCCTTGGGCTTCAGAGGCAAAAACCCAGTAAAAACAAAAATATGTTCTGCAATCATGTCTGGGCTATAGATTTCCCTCGAAGACGGAAGACGCATTAAAATAATGGCTGTTGAAGAGCTGTTCAGTAGGTTATCCTTAGGTATTGAGGTGAATTTTAACATTACCGCTAATTTTGGTTATAGAAGTCCTTGAAGAATGCTTTAGACTTTATGGCATTCCCAGAATTATTAGAACAGATCAAGAACCTGAGTTCAGGAGTATCAACTTTGAAAAGTTTATCCGGAAGCATGGTATACGCCATGAGTTTACTGAAAAAGGCAGTCCGTGGCAAAACGGAACCTTAGAAAGCTTTAATGGTAAACTTATAGACGAATGCCTCAGTAGAAATATTTTTGAAAATCCAAAGCAAGCAAAGGAGGTGATAGAAAGACCGCATAGCAGTCTTGAAGGAAAAACGCCTTATGAGGTTTTTAAAGATGGTTTGTAAATATTTTGTTACAAAGTTTGGGTGCATTAGTTTAAAGTTTAAAAAAGTTCGTATTTATAATGTTCCAAAAAATGGAGGCATATCTGAGGAAAAAACCAAAATCTTCAGGTTTGACTTTTAATTTACATATGCTACTTTTGTTGGAGCGCAGGGAGAAATTTCATCTAGCCCATCTTCGCTATGTATTATAAAAGCTTTTTTCTACACCTAACTTTATCAAAACCTCAGGTAATAGCTTTAGAAGTTTCTCAGAGAAAACCCCAATTAACTGATATTTTGGTCTTGCTGGATTAGTGAGGGGGCCTAGGATATTGAATATAGTTCTTACACCAAGTTCTTTTCTGATTGGAGCAACATTTTTCATAGCGGGATGGTATATAGGTGCAAAGAGGAATCCTATACCTATACTGTTTATAGCTTTTTCCATTTTAGATGGTTCTGCATCTATAGATGATATAGCAGATATGTTGAAAGTATTCTTACCATCTCCTCCTGTGCCACAGTTATCTAAAACAATCCCATCTTCAACTTTGATTTTTATTGCGTATTCTATCATCGAACTAGCGAAACCGTAAATTTCCTCAGAAGATTCACCCTTAACCTTAAGACCTACCAATATCGATGATGCTAGAGTAGGCGAAATTGTTCCACCTATTATTTCTGAAGCTATAGATTTTGCTTCTATCCCATTTAAATTCTCCCTAGAAGAGATTTTTTCTATTAACGAAGGTATGGAAGCTTTCTCGGGTTTTACTATGTCAATAAAGTTTTTTATTATTTTCATACCTTCCTCAATAGATATTAACTCCGGATGGAATTGTACTCCGAAAAGAGGATAATTTTTGTGTTTTATAGCCATTATTTCGTCATTTTCGCTTTTTGCGATGACTTCAATCTCCTGGGGTAGTGAAGAGGGGGCTATCACTAGAGAATGGTATCTTGTAGCTTTGAAAGGATTTTTTAAATCTTTTAAAGATATCTTTTTCTGTAATGTATTATTACAGAAGTTTTTCCGTGTAGTATCCTTTTAGCATGAATTATTTTGCCACCAAAAACTTTACCTATTGCCTGATGTCCCAGACATACACCAAGGATAGGTATCTCTGTATTCTGAAATCCCGGCATCTTTAGGCCAGCCCGGTCCAGGCGATATTATTATACCACCATACTGAACTAAGTTGTATACAAAAGAATCGTAGTTGTCTATAAACCAAGTATATATTTCCAGAAACCAGAAATTTCTATTTTTAACAAAAAGTTCACTTCTAAAAAGGGAGGTATAGAGGAACTTCGTCCCTCTTATATTTTTCTATAGTTTCAAGAATCACGAGAATATCAGCCTTTAAAAGAAGTATATTAGTTGCACCAAGCCACAAAAAAGGTGTAAGAAAAACATCCCTTTGAGCACAGTGAAATATGGGCAAAGCATTGACATTTATATCCTCAGGGCTATACTCTCCATCTACAATACAACCCATATACTGGGCAAGAAGACTCTGATTTGTAAGCACAACCCCCTTTGGGAAGAGACTCTGTGCCACTTGTGTAAGTCATCTGAACAGGATCTTCTATGTAAAGCTCAACATCAGGCTCTTCCGAAGAGGCACTCTCCATCCATTCATCAAAATCTATCCAGCTATCATCAGGTTTCGGTTCTCCAAGACCCTGCTTAGACTATATACAGTGTTTTACACCTGCCATCTGATCCCTTACTTCCATCATTAAGTCTTTAAGAGCATCTTCCACTATGAAGATACTAGCCTCAGAATGATTAATACAGTAAGCAATGTCTTTGCCTCTAAGAAGATAATTTATAGCGAGATAAATACTACCAGCCCTTGCTGTTCCAAGCCAGGTAAGAACATGATGAATAGTGTTATGGGCAAGTATAGCTACCCTGTTGTAACGCTTAAGCCCCAGCCCTAAGAGCCATTGGCTACCTTACTTACAGCTTCGTCTAGTTGGGAATAGGTAAGAACCTTATCTCCGAAGATAAGAGCAGGTTTGTTAGGATAGCGGTAGGCACTCCTTCTAGAAAGGTCTGCAATTACCCATCTTGTTATCTTGTTGTAACGTTTTCTTAAAAAACTTACTGTTTCTTTTGATATTTCATTAAAAAGTTTTCTTTCCCTTTCGTTAAACATTGCCTAAACTCCTTTATTCGACCAAGGTAAACTTCCAAGCACACCACCAATCTTCTGGATGTTCATCGGGTGGGCATCCTACACATTCAGTTTTAATCCTTGGATCAATCATTTCTGCAAAAGTTGGATATTCAACTAGACCGGCTGATTTACAAGGATAATCGGGAAGACCCTTTTTCTTCCTTGCAACCTGGACACGGCATTCATTCATTTTGAAAATAAAGCTTTTCTCGTCTACATCCTCTATTGATTGCTTGTTGATTCTTGCATAAAGCCTGAGAGAAAGAGCCTTTTTTAATCCCTCAAGACCGGCAAAATCGGGAAGACCAATCAGCTGTTTTATACGATAAGCTTCATAAGGAGAAAAGCGAGTCCAACAAGTATCATTCGCTCTTTTCGCATAATCCATTCCATAATGTTTTTCTACCGTTTGAAACCAAACTCCGTCATTGGCAAGCCAATTGACACAGACAGCATCAAGAATACTAAGAAGTTCTTCCTCGGTTTTGTTTTTTAAAGCCACAGGAATAGTGCCGTCCAGCTGAAATCCAAGAACCTTGGAAAGTCTGTTTACAATTATACTCCAGGCGGTATCACCAGCTTCACTTTCTATCTCTACAGCCCTTTTAATACCAAGTTGATGCTCTACTTCTCTGAACCAGCAACCGTAGTGAACAATAGTTCTTCTTATGCCGTCAATAATCAACTTGAGCAATAAATCTTTAGTATAGACGATTTCCATAGAAACCTCCTCAGGGTTTAAAAAGGTTAGACTTTACCAAACTTTATGTGGAAAATAATGAAACTTTAGCTAATTTGTCAACGGATAAAAAAGGAGGGATTTTGAAAAATCTCCTTCCAGGAGAGGGAAGGAGATTTTAAATTTATGCACTCTGCTGGATTGAAGCCAAAAATCGATTGACCTTCTTGGTTAATCTGGAAATTTTTCTTGCTGCTTTGTTCTTATGAATTGTTCCCTTAGCAGCAACCCTACTTATGATTGATACAGCCTCTCTTAGTCTAGCATTGACCATTTCTACATTCTTGGCAAGGATAGCTTCTTCTACAGCCCTTATAGCGGTTTTCATCCGACTTTTTCTTGCCCTGTTGATCATCCGCCTTTTTTCGGCCTGTCTCATCCTCTTAAGTGCTGACTTATGATTTGCCAAATCCTCATCCTCCTTCAAGGCAAAATTAATTTAATTAATTTCCCAAGCATATTAGCTTTTACATACTCGCCAACTTCCTGTCAAGTCTAAGAAAGCCAGCCTGGAAATGGCAGTTCTATGTTTTTAAATCAGCCATTAAATGTTTTAAAATAGTTGTAATTTCCCAGGCATCGTAAGGTTCAACAATGGAGGCATAACCACCCTTTTCAATGGTGCTTTTTATGAGAGTTCTATCTTCCTGTTTGCAAACAAGAACAATCTTAGAAAGGGGACATTTTTTAAAAATCACTGAATAGAGGTTGTCCATGTCTTCAGTTTTAAAAATTGAACTCTCTATAAAAACAATAGCTCTATCTTTCCCCTCAAGATGATTTAATAAGCAAAAACTATCTTTGCATACAATAAATTTGCATCTTAACCTTTTGAACAACTTTATAAAATGATTTTTTACCTCTGGATCCTTTAGTAGAATAAGAATCGAAATTTGCGAGGTCTCTTGTGACATTAAAGCTCCCTAAAAAGTCCATAAGAGTTAGGTCTTACAGTGCTTCAAAAGCTCCTCCTTGAAATGGCTTGTAAAAGCTTCCCTAAAAGCATCTATGGTCATGGCTTCCTCTACTCTTCCACCAAGATATAATGCTAAACCTTTGTAAATAGCCGCATTCTGGAGATTTGGAGCCATCTTCAAAGCTTCATCTAAAATATAAGTAGCCTTTTCATAATTACCCAATCCTACAAGAGTATAACCTTTGGCTATCAAAAATAGGGGGTTGTTAGTAATAGTGCTATTTCCTATATCTTCAATTATATCAATAACTTTAAGCGACTCTTCAAATTTAGCAAGGTCATTTAAACAGCACACTTTTATATAAAGGGCGCTTATATTTTTTGGATCTTCTTCTAGAACTTTATCACAGCAAAAGATAGCTTCTTCTAGGTATCCTTTCTTCATCAAAGTTTCAGTTGCCTCTAGCCATGGGCACTGAAGGCCTACTACCCTTTTTATAAGGCCACCGTAATTACCATTTATCACTAAGTTGCCATTATCTTTGATAATATCGCCATGACCTGGAAAGAGATTTCTCACACCTTTGCTCCTTAGAATTCTCATGGAAAAGAGATAAAAGTCGATTCTTCCACCACCTACGGGATCTGGTGAAGATACAGCGTAAGGTAGCGCTGTGTCACCTGAAAACAAGCTTTTAGTTTCTTCATGCCAGTAGCAGACACTATCCATTGTGTGTCCTGGAGTATGAATAACAGAAAGAGAGAAATCTCCAATGTTTATGATATCACCATCCTTTATAAAGTTAATTGGGCACTGGAGTTTTGATGTTAACTCTTTAAATGCCTCAGGGCTTGCTTCGTGAATGTAAACCTGAAGCTCGCCACTTTGCTGTCTTAAAGAAGGATAGCCCCTTAGAAGTTCGAAAAATCCAACAACATGCTCACTGTGGCCGTGGGTAAACAAAAATTTCCTTATATCTGTCAGCTTTACTAACTTGCTTCTAAAAAAAAGATCATAGAAGGCTGTATAGTCGTTTCCAGGGTCTATTATTGCAGACTCTTTTTCGGTTCTTATAAGATAAACATTAGAAGACAGATCAAACCCTTCCCACAGATATAGACTTTTAAAGAAAGGATTTTCTGTTTCAAAAACTTCAGAAACCAAAATCCACCCGCTTTGGGTTTGCCTTTCCTCTCCAGCCATCCTGTTTTTTTCCTTTCTCCGAATTGTTAAGGAGTGTGAGCAAGTAGTGAAGGTTTGACTCTTCACTACTTGCTTTAAAGATTTTTTAAGGTGCAACAAAGTCGATGTAATAGCTAAGTTTCATGCGGTTTTCTGGCCACCATTTAGAGGTAATCTTTTCTTCTCCAGGATAAACTTCTATCTCTTCTCCACTTGCTTTTATTATTTTTTCGATAACCAATTCGATAAAATGAAATTCTGTAAGCCCATACTTTATAATTACATCTGGAGGAAGAACTACTGCAAGCCCTGTTTCCTTCGAAGTTTCCCATGTAAAGGGATCCCCTACTACTTCGCTTGGAACCATAGCAGCAGGAGTCCATTCAAATTTTTCAGTTGGATGAGCTGGTTTCATCTCTCCTTTGGGATTATATACAGCAAGGAGCTTTCCTTTGATTTTATCGCCTGACTTGATTTTAAATTCTTCGTAGATTTCATCAGGCAAATACCACCAAAGCGCTCTAACTCCAGTTTTCAAATATCCCCTAACAAGCATGGGGTCAAAGCCACAAACTACTACTCTACATTTAGCGGGCATAGCTTTTCTCCTCTATCATTCTACGCAGGTCTTCTACTATCTCGAGACACCTGTTAATGAAGACCTGCATTTCATCCTCCTCTATAGCTTTTAAGACACAAAGCCTTCTAAGGTAAGGATGGACATAGGTCTGAATATCTTCCCACAAATCATCACACAGGAATTCCCATCCCCCATCGGTTCCAGCCTGGGAGTAATAAGCTTCCTTCCAGGCCAGAACCATCTGTTCTATCCTTACCAGTTCAGGGTTACTCCAATTTCTCGTAGGCATAGCAACTCTTTATAAGATCGTATTCAGAAACACACCAATAAAAGGGCCAATGAATTTTCTTACACCAACCAATTAGATCAGCCGGTGGAAATTTTGATCCTTTCAGAACAGGCTTGAAGTATTTACAACTCCAACATATATGATCTGTTTGCTTTTCTGGCACTAATATTTTTGCCAGAAACTCATGCGGTTTAAGATCCTTTGCGTGTTCCATGAAAGCACCCCCTCCCTAATTACCAATCTCTCACTTCACCCTTTTTGATTTTCTCCTGATACTCTTCCCATACTTCCGGACTTAGCTTCTTAATATCCCAGTAAAAACCATAGGAACCAGCTATCCCTGTTGATGGGGGCTGAGGAGCCCAAGCCCTAAGAGGTCTGTTGCGGATACTGAATTTCCTGTAGTCCGCCTTACCTAGGTAGATGTGTCTTGGAGTGCAATTATAGGGACGAGTCTTTCCAGGAGTTCCAGGCAAGAAATTCACATAACCATCAAGAGGCTTATCTGCATAAAGGGGGTGAATATCCGGCTTTTCACCTGGCCTTAGCTCTGGTCCTTTATACATATGCCCCTGAATCATATGAATATAATAGACTTCACCACAATCGGCACAATTTACCTTTCCTTCCCAATTCCAGAAGCAATACGGATCTAGATAATTGACCGTATTGCATTTTTTGCACCAAATTATTTCACACACGGCCTATCCTCCCTTTAATTAAATCAAGTTCTCCTCATACCATTTTTGGATTGTGCTCATTGGATAACCAAGAAGCTCGTGGAATATTTTGACATTATCAGCACCTACAGGTCTGAAATCCCAGAATTTCCTTCTAGGCGTTTCGGACAAAAGACCAGCACTATAACTACTCTGGACAAGAACATCACCAAAGACCGGGTCATCCATCCATCTTATAGTGCCTCTTTGACGGAAATGTTCAGATTCATAAACCTCTTTTGGGTTCTTAACAGGAGCTGCAAGAATACCAGCATCTGTAAGAATTCTTACAACTTCGGATCTGGACTTATCAGCTGCCCACTTTTCAATTTCAGCGTAGATTTCTACCTGTGCTTCGGCCCTTACCCTTTCTTTATGGGTTTTATACTTTTCGTAAAGATCGGGTCTTTTAATTACGTTGCAAAGCTCTTTGAAATCTGGATCGTTAAAAGCACTTACCATCACGTAGCGGGTTTCATTTCTTAGCTGGGGATTCTTATCATCAGGATAATCTGACTTACCGCAGAGAATAATACCATGAACGCAAAGTTGAGTATCCCAATTACCCCAACGCTGACGAACCACACCAAAACGCCCATAAAGAGGCACGCCATAGCCAAGACACCTAGTAGCAGCCTGAACCTGGGAAAATTCTATCATTGTGCCAAGACCAGTCTTTCTTCTCCAATAAAGGGCTGCCAAAATAGCCACAGTAATCTGAGTTCCAGAATACCAGTCAATACACCAGTTACTATGTTTTACAGGATGGCCGCCAAAGTCTTCATGAAAGCCTGTGATACTTGCAAGTCCCGCATGGGCTTGACCAAGAATATCATAGGAACCACCAAATACCTTAGGACCATAGCCAAAACCACCTCCCCAGACATAGATAAACCTGGGGTTCATTTCCTGAAGATAACGATAGCTTTGTTTCCATCTATCAAGAGTTCCAGGACGATAACACTCGGTAAGTCCATCACTCATCTTAACTAACCTGTAAAAAGGCTCTTTACCTTCTTCTCTGTGATAATCCAAAGTTATATAGTATTCATTAACATTTGCATTCAAGACACCTATACCCGTTCCAGTTCTGGGTCTTGTATCGTGAAGGGGATAGAAATAACATTCGTTAAAAGGCGAGGTATGCCTCATGGGGTCGCCCATTCGAGGCATCTCAATCTTTATTACCTCTGCCCCAAGCTCTCCAAGGTTTGCAACAGAATGGGGAGTAAAGATATACATTGTGCAGCTAAGCCATCTTATGCCTTCCAGAGCTCCGGGCTTTATAAACTCATTTCCAACGTCAAAAATCTTTCTACAAAACTCCTCGTAAGGAGCCTTCATGTCTTCAAGTTCTTCACGGCTCTTAGGCCCTGGAAGATCCTCTAACCTTACCTCTCTTGGATCAGCCATCTTATATTACCCCCTTTTCTTTCAAAACTTCTTGCATACGTGGACCAATGCCCAAATATTTCTGGAAAATTTCAGGATTATCTTTTCCTAGTGGACGACCAAGCCACTTAACCCTAGCTGGTGTTCTCTGCTGGAATGAATTTGTAGAAGTAGCATAAAGAATCTTTCCATAATGCTCATCTTCAATAATCCATACCCAAGGACGATATTTGAAATGTGGAAATTCGCAGACTTCGTCAATGTAAAGAAGTGGTCCTGCTGCAATTTCGTATTCAAGAAGCTTTTCTTCCGCTTCAACTCTGTTAATATCCCTTAGCCACATTGTAGTAAGAGTATAAGTCTTCACCAGAGCCTGGAGAGCATTTCTTGCAGCCATTTCCTTAAGAAGAGGATCCTCATGGATTAGCCTTCCAAACTGTGGTAAATCTCTTTCAATACACATTCCTATACGATACCAGAGACGGTCTGTCTGACCACCTATCATCATGTAACCATCTTTACAGGGGTTCCAGGCATACTGATTAAGATTGGGATCCCAGGAACCTGTTCTAGCCTTGATACTCTCATTGAAACCATACCAGGATATATCAAAGTCTAATATGTCCATCAAAGCTTCAGCAGCAGTTACTTCAATAAATTGACCTCTTCCGCTCTTTTCCTCCCTGTAGTAAAGGGCCGCTAAGATGTTAACAGCAGCCTGCTCACCTGCTACATAGTCTGCAAGCCAAACGCCAGATCTTGTTGGGTCTCCACCCTTACCACGAGGCAGGAAGTCATCAGGATAACCTGTATTGTGGATAAACCCACAGGCAGCCTGTCCAAAAGGATCAAGCATCCACTGTCCAAACTTGGAAAGCCTATCTTTCTCAGGACCCCACTGACCAAGTTCGCCTATCCAGCAATAGATAATCTTTGGATTGATCTTGGAAAGTTGCCTGTAACCTATACCTTTTGCATCCATATATCCAGGAGGATATTCTTCAATAATGATATCCATCCTTGAAGCCAAAGCGGTGTAAAGCTTTATTCCTTCGGGAGTATCAAGATTGATAGTAACAGAATACTTATTCCTCATCTCGTGGATAAAATCTAATCCACAGGGCTCGCCAGTTTCAGAATCCTTAAGCATGTATTCTTCCCTCCCAAAGGGAGTGAGCTTTCTCAAAGGATCTCCCTCTGGAGGCTCAACAACTATTACTTCAGCTCCAAGCTCAGCAAGAAGAGAGGATGCGAATTTATGACCTAAACGCCAAAGACCAACATCCAAAACTTTAACTCCATACAGGGCCTCAGGCTTATCAAAACGCTTCTGGAACCAAAGGTTATCCTCACACCAAGCACCAAACTCTTCCGCCTTACGCCTTGCATAAACCTTGGCAACTTCTTCTCTAGAAGGAGGAGGAGTTACAGGCCATGGACGTGGTTTAAGCGTATCTGCCCTGCTTTTAATCTCAATTTCCTTAACCTCTCTTGGTGCCATTCTTTAACCTCCCTAACGTTGATTCAATTCCAACAAACCACTAAACATTGTTAAAGCTTACTATTCCTTAGTTCGTCCACCTCCCTTGTTAAAAACCCTAACTATTCCCTTGTGACTGGCAAACTATATGCCATCTAGGGGGTTAGCTATAAAAATGCTTTAATTACAATGTCTTAGCTTATGATAAAAAATGAATTTCCCTTTCTAAATGTTCAATATATGACCCTAATTATTTTTACTTATCAGCCGAAAGGTTTTTTAAATAAAGGGATATTTTTAAGTGTCCAAAATCAGACCCTACTTTTATATTCAGACAGTTTCGGAAAGGCTCTTACGCTAGACCGTAGCGCTTAATCTTGCTGTAAAGGGTGCTTCTACTGATATTGAGCCTTCTTGCTGCCTCGTGTTTATTCCAGTTACACTCTTCAAGAACTTTCTTTATAAGAAATCGTTCATGATCCGCTAGGGATAAACTCCTGTTCTCAGAAAAATTTTCCCTCAGGAAAGGTGGAAGATGGGAAACTCTTATGGTATCTCCAGAATGGGCAAGAATAACAGCGTGGCTTATAGCATTTTCAAGCTGTCTTACATTACCTGGCCAATCGTATTCCATAATTACACGCATGGCTTCTGGATCAATCGCTGTGATCAATTTATTTTCCTTTTTGCTATATTTTTCCAGAAAGTGGTGGGCAAGGAGGGGTATGTCTTCCTTCCTGTCCCTAAGGGGTGGTAAATGAATGGTGATGACATTAAGGCGGTAGAAGAGATCATCTCTAAATCTACCTGCCTTAACCTCTCCATAGAGATCTTTATTAGTGGCAGCAATTATTCTCACATCAGCTTCAAGGGTCTTTTCTCCACCTACCCTTTCAAACTTTTTATCTTGCAAAAATCTTAAAAGAAGCACCTGAGTAGGAGGAGCAATATCACCAATTTCGTCCAAGAAAAGGGTTCCTCCCTGAGCTCTTTCAATTCTACCCTTTTTCTGTTTAATAGCTCCCGTAAAAGCACCCTTTTCATGACCAAAAAGCTCACTCTCAAGTAAAGTTGGCGAATAGGCTGAACAATGGGCAACTATAAAGGGTCCTTTGGCTCTTGGGCTCCTTGAATGTATTTCCAAAGCCACCAGTTCCTTTCCCGTCCCATTTTCCCCCGTAACAAGGACAGTGGCTTCAGAAGAAGAAACAAGCTCTATTAAGTCATAAACCTCTTGCATCCTTTTGCTTCTACCTATAAGACGTCCAAAACGGTCAGGGTAAGAGTAAGGAAGATATTCTCCCCTTCTTGTCTCAAGTTCTCTTAACATTAACTGTCTGATATGGCTAGCCAGCTGGGACATAAAGGCATGAAAGAAATACATTATTTCCCTTATCTTATGGATTACATCGGAAAAACCCATGAAGAAGTAGCCGATAACTCTCTTATGAGTAGATATCGGGAAACCAAACCATTCGGGGTAATTCGTAGCAAAGGGCAGTAAAACGCTGGGAAGAGAAGAGACATTGTCTGGATTAGCAATATCACCCTTTACAAAATTCCCACAAACACCCGAATAAATTAACGAAAAATATTCTTTTCCCTTATAAAGAGCTCTAAACTGCTTCTGAAGAGGCCATTTTTCATCTATTTTGTCTATCCATAAAAAATTTTTTTCTTCCTCATTAAAAAGAATAATCAAAATATCTCCAGGAACTCCAAAATGCCTATCAATTAGATTTTCAACGAAGGTAAAGAAATCAATCAGGCTTTCCTGATGGGATGCTTCTCTACATATCTCAAAAAAGTATTCCATATCATGGTGGGGATATCCAGAGGATATGTTAATTTGCCATCTTTTCAAAGCAAAACCAACGGTTCCCGAAAAGACACCGTTACGCACTATAGCATGATATTTTAGGTTACATTCTTCTTCTGGGTTTCTTATGAGCGAAGTTCTCAAAAAAAACTTCTGCCCCCTATCAATCGATAGATGTTTCCTTTCTCTTTCGCCATGAAAAATGTCCCAAAGGGATCTTCCAAGAAGATGAGAAAAGGGCATCTTTACGAACTTCTCGAAAAGTCTGTTCATACCAACAATCCTAAAGTACTCATCGGTAATAAACATAGGAATATCAAAAAGTTCGAGAAATCCTTCGATAAAAAGCTCCCTTTTAGCTATTTCTCTTGCAAGGGCCTGTTCCCTTGAAAGATCCTTCCATATTTCGATTATAAAGGAATCTCCGTTATACTCCCACAATATTAAATGACGAGCAAATACTCCAGCCTGACCATTGGGAAGAACCATCTTTTGATCTAGAAGTTGCCATAACTTTTCTTTTTTCACCTTGAAATAGCAGCACTCTTCACAGCCTTTTTTAATACCTCCATTGAAAACATCACAGGCCTTAAGATACCTAAGATCGTTGTAAGTTTCTAAAATACTTTCTCTTCCTCTTCTATTAATGCCAACAATGTGACAATCTTCATCGTAACATACAACCGGGTCTGGCAGTGATTCAATCAATGTGTCAACAAAACTGGGCAAGTTACCTATCATTATGGTCCTCCCTTTTAAAGTTCAAAAACCTTGCCCAATGGAATGGAATTATGAGATTAGGTCAAAGATATGGAAGAAACGAATAGAGGAAAGGAGACACTATTTTCAGCAAGCATCTCACTTCACTTATAGATATTTTCATAAAAGATTTTTTCCTGTCAAGCTCTTAGAGCCTTTTATAAAAACTCTTGACAAATCAAAAGCAATTTATTAAAAGCTGGTTTCGGCGAGGTAGCTCAGTCGGTAGAGCAGTGGACTGAAAATCCTCGTGTCCCCAGTTCGATTCTGGGCCTCGCCACCATAAAAAGCCACAACAAAAAGGTAAAAGCAGCCCAAAAGGTTGCTTTATAAGCAAAACCCGCAAATAGCGGGTTTTGCTTTTTGGTATGCCTATGATAGAAAAAATAATCCATCATCCCATACCGGAACTTCTTGAACGGTTAAGAAAGGTCAGGCTTTTAAAAAATCCCGATGTCCTTATCTATAAGGATGCCCTTATCACTCTAGAATTCATCTCAACGTCATGTCTTTATCCAACCCAAAGGTATGTTTTAATCCAGGAGCTGGAAAAAGTAAGAAATCTCCAGTGGGCTTTAAGAGAACATGGTTATGACATGTTCTGCCTCAACGGGTATCTTGAAATATGGCTAAAAGGCCAGGACAATCCTATTACGCTTCTTCCCCCTGTGGTTGAGGAATCCATTGAAAAAGACGGAAGAGTGGTTGCACTGATAAACGATGGCATGCATAGGCTTTACCTTGCAAGAGCCCAGTGGGTAATACCTCAGGTTGTGTTCGTTCGAGGCGTTCCAAAGGAATATCCTTATTACGCCTACCCCAACCCAGACCAGTGGGAAAATATTGACATTCTAGATGAACTTCCTCCTGGCTACATCAAAAAATGGCATAGAATCTACAATTATCACAGCCTTTACCGAGACTTTAATTCCGCTTTTTCTGCAGTTGGCGCACCTCGAGGAAGATTTACCAAAAACCCAAAATAACTACTTCTTCTTTTTCTCCAAGGCAAGGTTAATAAGAGTTTCAATGAGTTCAGGAAAAGAGATCCCAGCTGCTTTGGCTGCCTGGGGGAAAAGACTTGTAGCAGTCATCCCAGGAATAGTATTAGTTTCAAGGATATAAAATTCACCATCACAAAGAATCATATCAGTTCTACTATAGTCTTCACAACAAAGAGCTTTATGGGCAATAATACCATATTCTTGGCATTTTCTGGTAAGCTCTTCCGAAATAGGAGCAGGACATATCTCTTCTGTAGCACCAGGTTTATACTTGGCTTCGTAATCAAAAAACTCAAAATCCTTACTTGGTCTTATTTCTACAGGTGGGAGTGCCTTTGGGGGATTATTTCCGAGAACAGCTACTGTGATTTCCCTTCCCTTAAGATACTTTTCCACAAGGCATCGCTTATCATAATGCCATGCCTTCTCCAAAGCACTTTTAAGCTCTCCGTATTCTCTCACAATACTTACACCTATACTGGAACCTTCCTGTTCAGGCTTTACAACAACGGGAAAGCCAACCCTTTCAATAATTAAATCTTTAGGGGGTAACTCGCCTCTAGAACAAACAATGTATGGAGCTACTGGAAGACCTGCCTGAATATAAAGTTGCTTGCTTACAATTTTATTCATCGCTATAGCACTTCCAAGGACTCGGCTTCCTTGATAGGGAATTCCAAGACATTCAAGAAATCCTTGCACAGTGCCATCTTCTCCACCCCTTCCGTGGAGCATAATAATGGCAACATCTATCTTTGAAGCATCCTGAGCAAGTTTAAGAAGATCACAGGCTGGATCATATACGGTTATCTCATATTTTGAAGGATCCAATGAAGATTTCACCTGATTTCCACTAGAAAGGGAAACATCCCTTTCCGCAGAAACTCCTCCCGCAAGAATAGCAACTCTAATTTTTGACATAAATCACTCCTCTTATTGATAAAAGTCTAAGGAGGAAACATCTACACCTAAAAGGTTACATAATCTATCTTCCAGTTGTTTATACAGCTTCCATTTCTGCTCTAAAATAAACTTACTTTCGCTACTTTTTCCGTAGCGTTTAATTAGATCAGCAAACCTCTCATCAAGAGATACTATCTCTGTATGAAGAACCCTTTTGTCAGCATAATTTACAAGCACAGCTTCATTGGGACATCTCTCTAAATCCTCAAGGGAAATGGTCACATGGCGCTCTACTATGGGTGCAATCTTAAAATAGCCGTAGTTTTTTACTATTTCAGCCCCAACTATAGCGTGGTGACAGCCTTCCTCAATACATTTTGCCTTGGCAATATCGTGAAGAAGAGCCCCTGCCTCAACCATTTCAAAAGAGATAGGATAGTTTTTAATAAGACATAGCTTCGCGAGTTTTGTTGCAACAGTGCAAACCGCAAAGCTATGCTGGATTATATGGGAAGGCATCCCCTCCTTTGTCATTATACTTACACACTCCTCCCTTGTAGGAACACCCATATCATTCAAAAGCAGTTGGTGGCGCATTCCAAGTCCCTCTTTTCCAAAATTCTCAATACCATTGACATGGATGAATTTATAACATTAAAGTTTTTAAACTCAAATACCAAAAAGGAGGGGTATATAAAATGGAAGGTCGAGTATACAACTTTAACCCTGGTCCCGCAGCACTCCCTCTACCAGTATTAAAGCGCGTTCAAGGGGAACTGCTAAACTTTCATGGAACGGGGATGTCCATTCTCGAAATGAGTCACCGTTCAAAGGATTTTGAAAAGGTTTTAGAAGATGCCATAACAAGAACTAAAAGGCTTTTAAAACTAGGGGATGAATTCTACGTTCTTTTTATGCAGGGTGGTGCAAGTCTTCAGTTTGCTCTGGTTCCTATGAACCTTGAAATTCCAGGAAAGCCCTTAGACTACGTGGACACCGGCACCTGGGCATCTAAAGCCATCAAAGAAGCTCAAATCCAAAAAAAAAATGTAAGGATAGTGGCAAGCTCTAAAGACAAAGAATATTCCTATATTCCCAAAGACTTCCCCATAAATAACGATGCTTCCTATCTTCATATCACCTCCAACAACACCATAAGAGGCACTCAATGGAAAACCTTTCCAAAAACTGATGGAATACCTTTGGTTGCAGACATGTCGTCGGACATATTCAGTAGAGTTTTCGACCCAAAGCCTTTTGGACTAATCTATGCAGGAGCTCAAAAGAATGCAGGCCCAGCGGGAGTTACCCTCGTAATCATAAGAAAGGATATGCTTGAAAGGGTTCCTCAGGATCTCCCAACAATGCTTAAATATACAACCTTTTGGGAAAAAAACTCTCTTTATAATACTCCACCCACCTTCGCCATATATGTTGTTGGACTGGTTATGGAATGGCTAGAGGAAGAGGTTGGTGGCATTGAAAAGATGGAAGAGATAAATAACAAAAAGGCTAAGATAATATATGACTGTATTGACGAATTCGAGATCTATAGAGGAACCGCCGTAAAAGAAGACAGATCAACCATGAATGTAACCTTCAGGCTCCTGAATGAGGAACTAGAGAAAAAATTTGTTGCAGAAGCTTCTGAAAAAGGCCTTGTTGGATTAAAAGGCCACAGATCGGTTGGTGGATGTAGAGCTTCCCTTTACAACGCCGTTACTTTAGAGGCAGTAGAAGCCCTTGCAGAGTTTATGAAAGATTTCGCCAAAAGAAATGGATAACCTTTCTAACCTTACCGCACCTTTAGAGGTTCGGTAAGGTTTTCAATTTACACAATATAAGGTGTCAGATCCTGAACATATTCCTTTAACACCTTATAACCATTGTTTTCCATAACTGTTACTGCCCTATCAAAGTCATCCTTACTAAATCTAAGAAGTAACTGAAAGACTCCTTCAAATTTTGGAAGAGGATGGATAAGAATGCTTTTTATATTGATGCTATTATCTTTAAGAAGGGAGGTTATATCGCTGACAAGTCCTATTCTATCTCTTGCAAGGATAGTAACTCTTGCACTATCTTCATCCATTCCAAGAGCTGTAAGAAGAACTGACATTAAATCGCTGGTTGTTATAATGCCAATAAGTTTTCCATCGGAGGCAACAACAGGAAGACAGCCAATTTTATTATTATGCATTATGAAAGCAGCTCTTTCTATGGTCATATCTTCTGTTGTCGTTATAAGCTTTTTCTTCATTATGCTTTCAACGGTTACCTTCTGAAGAATATAGGTAAGTTCATAAACACTTAAGGTTGTAGCGGGAGATGCCCAAGCTTCCCTAAGATCTCTATCAGTCACAAGGCCTACCAAATGACCCTTGAGATCCGTCACAGGAAGATGAGAAATCCGTTTTTCATTCATTATTTCCTTGGCTCTAAGTATAGGGGTATCAGGACTTATAGTGATCAATTTAGTTACCATGTGCCATCCAACATACATAAAAATCCCCCTTTTGTATTAAACTTCAACTTAGAATGTAACGTCGAAAAAGACCCTGCCCTGGGCAAGAAAACAAAACCCTTTCTCTTAGCTTATAAAGACCGGTTTGTAATACTCCATATTCTCTATAACAGCACCAGCACCCCTTACTATAGCGGTCAAAGGATCATCCGCTATATGGACAGGAAGGGTTGTTTCACGATGGAGAAGCACATCTAGCCCTTTAAGAAGGGCTCCACCACCTGCAAGCCAAATCCCACTTTCATAGATATCGCTTGCAAGATCAGGGGGAGTTTTTTCGAGAGCTCTCTTCACAGCCTCAACTATAACATTTATGGGCTCTTGGAGAGCTTCCCTTACTTCTTCATCGGTAATAACGAAAGTCTTTGGAATCCCCGTAAGAATCTCCTTCCCGATAAGTTGTAGTTTAACAGGCTTATCGGAGGGTATAGCAGAACCTATCTGAATCTTTATTTTTTCTGCCAATCCCTCGCTTATTATCATCTGATGTTTCTTCTGTATGTATCTTAAAATAGCCTCATTAGCTTCATCACCAGCAACCCTTACAGATTCACTGTAAGCTACACTAAATAGCGAGATTATAGCCACCTCTGTTGTGCCACCTCCAATGTCAACAACCATACTTCCTACAGGCTGATCTATAGGAAGTCCAGCTCCAATAGCAGCAGCCATTGGTTCTTCAATAAGCATTACACTCCCTGCCCCTGCCTGTTCAGCAGCCTCTATGACCGCTCTCTTTTCCACCGAAGTTATGCCCGTAGGAACTGCTACCACAAGCTTCGGCTTAATAAAGCTTCTTTTTAAAACAGCACTTAAAAAACTTCTAATCATCACGCTGGTAACTTCAAAATCAGCAATAACCCCATCCTTCAAAGGCCTTATGGCGACAATACCCTGGCCGTGTTTGCCCATCATGTCCCTAGCCGTTCTTCCAACTCCAACAACCTTGTAGTCGCTTTGCCGGATAGCTACCACCGAAGGTTCATTGAGAACAATACCCTTTCCCTTCACATAAATAAGAGTATTTGCAGTTCCAAGATCCATTGCCAGATCTTTTGCAAAGAACCTCAATAATCGTCCGAGCATATCCTTCTCCACCTTACTTATTGCAATACCTAGTAAACTGGTGCAAAATCAAAACTTCGGTAATACTTTTTAGACTTATAGAAGGCTGTAGGTCAAATCTTTTTAACAGGAGAAAAAAACCATGTTGAAAAAAGGCTCAGTGTTTATGATGATTTCTTTTTGGGTTCTTGTTTTCTATGGTCTTTCTTTGGGTGGGGATTTACCAGAACGTGGAAGGGTAATAAAAGTTTTAGATGGCGATACCATACTTCTGGAGCAAAACATCAAAGTAAGATATCTTGGGATAGATGCTCCAGAGATAGCCCATGATGATCAACCAGCAGATTGCTTTGGTAACGAAGCTCTTTTAAAAAATAATGAACTTGTGCTTGGAAAAACCGTAAGGCTTGAATACGACAACATAAAAACTGATCATCACGGAAGAGTTCTTGCTTACGTTTACCTGGAAGATGGAAGAATGGTAAATGAAATACTCATAAAAGAAGGATATGCCTTTGTCATAAGACCTCATGAGTTTGAAAAGCTTGAAAAATTTCTAAAACTTCAAGAAGAAGCCATAAAACTTAAAAAAAATATGTGGGCTTCCTGCGAGCCAAAAAGGGAGCCCTTCTACATAGGCAACAAAAGAACTTATATCTTTCATAGACCAAACTGTGGATATGTAAAACAAATGGCTCCCTCAAACCAAATAGAGATTAAAACTAGAGAGGATGCCTTTCTTAAAGGATTTTACCCCTGCAGAAGGTGCAAACCATGACAAATAGAAAATACCCAGAAAGACCCATTGTTGGAGTTGGTGGTATTTTATTTGACGGAAAAAAGGTTCTTTTAGGCTTAAGGGGCAAAGAACCAGGTCTTGGGAAATGGTCTATCCCTGGAGGCGCCGTAAAAGTAGGAGAAACCCTTGAAGAGGCAGTAAAAAGAGAAATAAAGGAAGAGGTTGGGCTTGATGTAGAAGTAAAACGCATGGTGGCTATATTGGACAGGATAATAAGAGATGAAACTGGAAAAATAGCTTACCACTACATCCTTATTGACTTTCTCTGTGTAAGCCAGGATGGTTCAAATCCAAAGGCGGGCTCAGACCTTATAGAATGCCGTTATGTATCTATTGAGGAACTTGAAAATTATAATCTTACAAGAGGAACCAAAGCGGTTATAGAAAAAGCCTTTGAAATGCTAAAGAGTGACTCTTCAAAGCTGATTCTTTACGATCCAACTCTTTGATTGGCTGAAAAAGTCCGATCTCCCAAATAGGGGTTAAAATACCCAAAGTTAATGTCAGGACATACCTCCTTTACAATCTCCATCCACTTGATAATTCCCAAACCCTTTTTGGAAGGTTTAAACCCTACCTGCTTAAAATACCATTCGTAGTCTATGTTGAAATTTCGCATCTGGATCAAATCAACAGGGCATTTCTTTAAAAAGCTTTCAAGAGCCTTTCTCTCTTCGTAAGAATCCGTAAACCCTGGAAGGATAAAATAGTTCAGCGAAACAAAGAGTCCTTCCTTCTTAGCAACCTCAATAAACCTCTTGACGTCGTCAAAGGTATATCCCTTTGGCCTGTAATAGGCATGGTAATAATGGGGTTGAAAGCTATTTACACTTACCCTTACACTGTTAAGACCTGCCTTTGATAGGTCATAAACAGCCTCTGGGCGACTGCCGTTAGTATTGATATTTATCGTCCCCTCAGAAGTTTCTTCCCTTATAAGCTTTATAGCTCTTTCGATAGTTTTGGCTTGAAGAAGTGGCTCACCCTCGCACCCCTGTCCAAAGCTTACCACAGGTCTTGGAGCCTTCTTAAAGTGAAGGCAGGCAACCTCTGCAATCTCTTCCGGAGAAGGCACAAAGGTTATGCGCTGTTGAGTCGAGGGAATTTGTGGATTTTCCTGAAGACTTATACAACCAAGGCATCTGGCATTGCAAACAGGAGATGTAGGAAGGGGAGCTTCCCACCTTTGAAGGAAAAAGTTCTTTGCAGCAGGACAGGCATATCCAAGGGCACAATTTCCAAGATGTTGAATAAGCCGGTTATGCCGATATTTTGTAAGAAAAAGCTTAGCCATTGATCTAATCTTTTCAGCATCAAAATGCTTTACATCCTGTCTCTCATCAGGATCAACCCTTATTGCGGTTACAACAAAGTTTCCCCTATGCCATCCTACCGCTGCGTAAGAAAACAAAGGAAGTATGGGCGCCCCCTTCTTGGACTTATAAGCAGCCAGATAGGTAGCGGTATGAGCAGGTGCTATAAAGGCAGAAACAGCTCTTACAGGCTCCCCCGGATTGTAGGGATTTTCAGTAACCACAACAAATCTTTTCTTCAGAGGATCGTAGCCCACGGGAAATCTTTCTTCAAGAAAGAAAAGCTCACTTCCTTCCGGAAGAGTAATAAGATCTCTTTCAGAAACCCTTGTCCACACTCCTCCACTGGAAGCAATCATTTCCAAATTAGGATGTTCCAGGATTCTACCATTAGAATCTGCAAAAACTAAAAGGGGTCTTTTAAGCCTTGGCATTTGCTAGTAGATCCCTGAAGGAGAGGATTATTATCTTTTCGTTTTTCATGGCTAAATCAATAAAGTTGGCGAGAAAAAGAAAGCCGTTTAGATTAATTCTCTTATGGTTAATCATTATGCCTGCAGGCTCTTTAGAAAGAGCCAGATTCTTCAGATCTGCCATAAGTTCATCGAAGGCGTAATCACTATTTTCTGTTTTTCTGGTATGAAGGTCGAGATAAATTCTAAAATTCTTAAGACCCCCATACTTTTTTGATCTTTTAGGAATCTTTACATCCATTGATACAGCTTCAAAGCCTACCTGTTTCAAAATGGCAAAGGTATCTTGACTCAAAGAATGCCAAGGAGGGGTAAAAACAGGAAGGAAGTGATTTCCAAAGATTTCCTGCATTTTGTTATAGCCTTTCCATATATCAAGCCATTTCTGAGTTTCTGTTCTACTCATACCAAATTCCGACTTACTGCCATCCTTTTCCCAGTTAACATGGCGCCACCCGTGTTGATGCCATCCCCATATTTCATCTTCATAAGAAATAACTTTAAAGAGCTTTTCAAGCCTTCTTTCGCTAAGCCAAGAAGGAACTGTAGCAAGGGCAAGGGGCACTCGAAAGAAAGAAAAAAGCCTGCAAAGGGCTTCAAAAGCAGTGCCACTTACCCCCACATCGTCAGCTCTAAAAAAGATCCTTAGAGGTCGAATCCTTCTTTGGAGAAGGATCCTACTGAGTCTGTCCAACCAATTGCTAGGAAGCCTTCTCCAAACTGGACTCACCTTTTTTGGAGCAAAGGAAGGGGAAAGTTTTGTAATATCCAAAACATCCTCTAGAGAGATCAACTTTTATCATCTCCTTTCGTCTGCTTCAGCGTATTACTTCTTTGAATGTTAAAAAGTTCATCTATCTTGATCCTTACAAAATCCCCTCTTCCTTCATCAACCTTATCTTCGAGCTGAAAGTAAGGAGCATCTTTACTGTGAATTGAAAGCATATCGAAGGCGGTATTTATGGCATTCCATGCCCAAAGACGCCAGGCTTTATAATCTTCCGGCGATTTGTCAAGAAGTCCTTCAATGGTGACTTTCACTCCAACACCATTTATATCCCCCTCTTCCTGAATGTCTTTAACAAGACTAGCATCAATAACAGGTCTTCTTTCAGCTATACACTGAACCACTAAATCTAGAAAAAAGTCAAAGGCATCACCTTCAATCTTTTCTGGATGGCAGAGTAAACATAAATTTTCTTCATGAGAAATCTTAGCATTTTCTGGAAACCGATTTTCCTTCGCAAGCCTTTTAAAATGGCTCAAAGTGTAGGATTTCATATCATCTAGCATGCTTTATAGAGCTCCCGGTTTAATTCAAACTTTTCAACCTAAGCTAAGCTATGATATAGTGATTTTCCCAAATATTCAAGCACCACATGCCTTACCACCTCTAGAGGGGGCTAGTAAAAAATGGAAAAAGAAGAAATTCCAAAGACTTTATCTATTCTCCAAAGGGCATACGGCACAAGACCCTGGAACTGGCATACCAGACAAAAACCCTTCTTCGTTCTCGTATCAACCATACTTTCCCAAAGAACGAAAGATCCACAAACAGATCAAGCTGCCATATCCCTTCTTAAAAAGTATCCAACCCCCCAGGCTCTTGCACTTGCTCCCTTAGAGGAAATAGAGAAACTTATAAAGAATGTTAACTACTACAAGACAAAGGCTAATAGAATAAAGAAAGTAAGCGAAATTATCTGGAGAAAGTGCGGTAACAAAGTTCCCGACTCTTACAACGACCTAATAAGTCTTCCAGGGGTTGGTCCCAAAACCGCAAATTGTGTGCTTCTTTACGGTTTTAAAAAATTAGCTCTTCCTGTAGATACCCATGTTCATAGAATCTCCAATAGAATAGGATGGATAAATACAAAAACCCCTGAAGAGACAGAAAAAGCCTTAAAGGATATAATTCCCCAGGAATGGATCCCCTTTGTAAATGATCTTTTGGTAAAGCACGGTCAGACAGTGTGCCTACCTAAAGTCCCAAGATGTGAGGATTGTTTAATAAGGTCTTACTGTGAATACGGAAAAGAGCTATTTAACCGGAGTAAGTTGAAGAAGAGTTCTCTTCGAGGCTAGAAAATGACGATTCTTCAAGTAATAAATAAAGCTACCCTGGAGTTTGTTGAAAAGAAAGCCAAGTTAATGACTGGATGTAAAGCTATCTTTGAAAAAGCTCTTGAGGCGGTGACCACTTCAAGGAATATCTTGGCCTCTTCCGGCGTTTACGAAATATGCAAGATCTGCGACAAAGAAGGCGGAAGCTGTTGTGCAGAAGGTATAGAAAGCTATTACAGCGAGCCTCTTATTATTGCAAATCTTATGGCTGGTGTAATAATGCCATTGAAGAAATGGTTCCCTAAAAGTTGCTATTTTTTGGGTCCTACAGGATGTATTCTTACCTTCAGGCATACCCTTTGCGTTAATTTCCTCTGTAACGACATATATAGACAACTTGGAATCGAAAAGGTTAAGGAAGTTCAAAAAGTATGCGGTCTAGAAATTGATCTGACCTTTGAGCTTTGTGAAACTATCCTTAGAATAACAAAATGGAACCAGCATTAGAAAAGACCTTACTTACAATTGCAAAATTCTTTGATGGGATAAAAATAGGCTACGTCGGAAACAGTGGTTATAGAAAAACAACAGACCTTTTCGTGCTTTTTGAAGCTTTGAAACACCTGATATATGAAAACTACATATCGCCTCAAAAAACCATCTTTATGGATCTTGGAAGCGGTGATGGCAGAGTAAACTTTTTTATGAGCTATCTTACTAGACTTTCCATAGGTATAGAAATTGAGGACTTTATCTACGATGAAATAACCCGAAGAAGGAAAGAGCTCCAGGACTTCCTTAAAGCCAATAAATGTAAGGAACTTCCCCCTAATATCCATATTGTTTGTGGTGATTCTCTGAATCCAGAAACCCACGAAAAAATCAAAACTTTAACGGGAATTACCTTGGAAGATGTTGACATTTTCTACACTTACCTAACCCTTCACGACACCTTTGCGGAACTTATAAATCAGAAAGCAAAAAAGGGCGCCCTTTACATGGTCTATGGCCTTTCGGAGATCCTTCCAAGGTATGAAGGAATGAAGCTGTTAATTCCTGATCTGGGTGGCAGAAAGCTTATAGCCCTTTACGAAAAAATCTAGTTTGTCTAAGAAAGGGTTCTATCAAGTATTCTAAATTGAATGGCTTCAAAGAGGTGGTGTTCTTTTACATTTGGAGATTCTTCAAGATCGGCAATGGTTCTTGCTACTTTAAGGATTCTATGGTATGCTCTGGCGCTAAAGCCAAGCTTGTTCATGGCTTCTCTTATAAGGCTTTGGGAAGGCCTATCAAGCTTTACGAACAGATTTAAATGAGATGAATTCATTGAAGCATTACAGAAAATGCCACTGTCTTTAAAACGTTCAAGTTGTATGTTACGAGCAATAATGACCCTTTCTCTTATCCTATCTGAGCTTTCTCCACCGGCAGAACTTCCCATTAGCTCTTCAAATTTTACAGCTGGAACTTCTATGTGAATGTCAATCCTATCCATAATAGGTCCTGAAATCTTTCTTCTGTAATTTTCTATTTGTTGGAAAGAACAGCTACAGTTTCTCGAAGAAGAGCCAAAGTAACCACAGGGACAGGGATTCATGGCAGCAACCAGCATGAAACGGGCAGGATAGGTTACGGAACCGCTAGCTCTTGCAATCGTCACCTTTCCGGTCTCCATGGGTTGCCTTAAAAGCTCAATAACAGACCTTTTAAACTCAGGGAATTCGTCAAGAAACAAAACTCCATTATGGGCAAGGCTTACTTCTCCTGGCTTTGGAAAACTTCCCCCTCCTATAAGTCCTGCATAGGATATACTGTGATGGGGAGACCTAAAGGGACGATTTGTTATCAAGCCATTTTCTTCAAGTAGCCCTGCAACGCTGTAAACGCAGGATGTTTCAAGGGACTCTTCGAAGGTAAGGGGTGGAAGAATTCCTGGAAGACGTTCCGCAAGCATGGTCTTACCGGAGCCTGGAGGTCCTACCATTATGACGTTATGGCCACCAGCAGAGGCTATCTCAAGCCCCCTTTTGGCATAGCTTTGACCTTTCACATCAGAAAAGTCCAAAGTAACATCAGATGGTCGAAAAAGATCCTTTGAATCAGCCCTGTAAGGCTCTATTTTAACTCTCCCTGAAAGAAACATAACCGCATCTGCAAGGCTTGAAAGGGGATAAACTTTGATACCTTCTACGACAAAGGCTTCAGAAGCATTTTCAAAGGGGAGGAGGAGAGAGTTTATACCATCTTTTTTAGCTCTTATGGCTATCGAAAGCACACCATTTATTGGTCGTAATCTGCCATTAAGAGAAAGCTCTCCAGCGCAAAACAATGGGTTCATGGGGAGGGAAGGTATTATACCAGAAGCTACAAGTATGCCTATTGCAATAGGAAAGTCAAAACCAGAGCCTTCCTTTCTTAGTTGGGCGGGCGCAAGATTTACAGTTATTTTACCCACCGGAAAAGCATAACCACTGTTTCTTATGGCAGACCTTATTCTTTCTTTACTTTCTTTGACTACATTGTCGGGAAGGCCAACTATATTGAACTGGGGAAGTCCCCTTGAGATATCCACCTCCACCTCTACCGGGTGGGCTTCAATACCTATAAGAGTAAAAGTATAGACCTTGGCTATCACGACTTAATGCCTCCAAACTAAAGATGTTTTATACACCCTTGAATATTTATCACAACGGAGTAATATTACCATTGGAAGTTGGGGAAAATAGCGGCGTGAAAGATGGACTGTTACTATAAACTTCTTGAAGTTCCGGTAAATGCCAGCTACGAAGAAATAAAGAAGTCCTTTCGACGGATGGCTCTAAAGTGGCATCCAGATGTATCAAAGCATCCCCTTGCTAAGGAGCGCTTTCAGGAAATTGTTGAGGCCTATGAAACCCTTATAGATCCAGTAAAAAGGGAACAATACAATCGTCTGAAAGGCTATCCCTCTCCTGGCAATGGTGGTAATAAAAGAACCGTTAAAAGTGCTTCCTTAGAGTTTGTAAACTATTACGAAAGTGTCATAAGAGAAAATCTTTATCACTATTTTGGCATCATCTGGAATGAAAGTCCTTTTAGAAAAAATAGAGACCTCAGGTTTGACATATATCTTAAAGATTCTCAGGTTGAAAAGGGATGGACGGAAGAAATCTCCTATGTAAGGCTTGTTTATTGCTTCAAATGCAAGGCAAACGCCAGAAAATATAGAGACTGCGAAATTTGCTATGGAAGGGGTTTTATTGAAGAATCTAAAACCCTTAAGGTCCATATCCCTCCTGGCTGTGCTAAGGAATACCGCCTTTACTATCCAGGAGCAGGAGACCACTTACAACCTGAGTCTTCACCAGGAGGGCTTTTTGTATATGTCCATGTAATCTCTTAAAGCTCCTTTCCAAGGGCATCAATCCATCGGTCGTTAAGTTCTTCAGTTAAAATTGCAACCCTTATAAAGCTCCCGTGAAGACCTCTAAAATTGGAACAGTCTCTTACCAAGATTTTGTGATTTCTGATCATCCTTTCTTGGAGCTCTTTGGATTTTATGTTCTTTAGCTTTATTAAAATATAATTGGTATGGCTTTCTAAAAATTCCAGGGAGGAAATCTTCGATAGCTTGCCAAAAACCCTTTCCCTTTCTTCCTTGAAAAATTTGAGGCTCCTTTCTCGAAACCAATCAGCTTCAAGACAAAAGACCCCTGCCAACTGGGAAAAGACATTTACAGACCAAGGAGGCATTAAGCTCCTTATCTTCTTAACTACGGAAGGATTCCCAACCATGTAACCAAGCCTTAATCCCGGAAGAGAGTAAAACTTGGTAAGAGATCTTAAGATAATTACCCTTGAGGAGTTCAAAGCAAGGGGAAGAAGGGAAAAGCTCTCACAAAAATCTACAAAGACCTCATCTATGACCCAGAATAGCTCGTATTTTTTCGAGGCATAATCTATAAAATCATAGACTTCCTTAGAAACAGGAACTCCTGAGGGACTACCAGGGTTCGTTATAAAAATAGCTTCGGGCTGGGATGCTTCAATCAAGGTTTCTAGCTGATAAACCGTTGGCTGAAACCCCTTTTCCCAAGAGGTTGTAAGAATCCTCACTCTAACTCCCTTTGTATTTTCCAAAGCCTTTAGATACTCGCTAAAGGTTGGAAGAACAATAGCTACCTTTTCCCATTCAATAATCCTTGGAAGCCAGTAAATAAGCTCCGTAGAGCCATTACCTACCGTTATAAAATCTTCTTCAATATCATGATACTTAGCTATGGCACCGATGAGAGCTTTGTTACGAATGTCTGGATAATGAACAATAGCTTGAAAATTTTCAGCTAACAGTTCCTTCAAGCCTTCCGGAGGCCCTAGAGGGTTTATACTGGCACTAAGGTCTATTATTTCATCAGGATTGCATCCAATAAGTTCTGCAACCTCATATATGTTACCTCCGTGTTCCCACTCCTTCATCTACCATCTCCTGAAAGCAAGAAACATTGCCCCCAAAACAACCGCCAGCACCGATACCGAATACATTATCACTAAAGCTAATCTATAAACCTCTGGACTAACATCCCTTAAAGGATCTCCCATTACTGGTTTTTCAACAATCTTGCCAAAGTAGGAAGCTTGACCTCCTAAGGAAACCCCCAAAGCTCCAGCCATGGCGGATTGGGGAATCCCAGCATTTGGACTTTCCAAAAGCCTCCCATCTCTAAGCATAATAATTAAAGCCCTTTTCGCTGAAAGGGTTTTATCGAGCTTTAACTTCTCTAAAATCCAGCAGGCAGTCGTGATCAAGATTCCTGATATTCTAGCGGGCAAGAGGTTAAATATGTCGTCAAGTTTTGCGGAAACCTTTCCAAAATAAAAATAGCGCTCATTCTTGTAGCCAACCATAGAATCAAGAGTATTAATAGTCTTATATAACAACCCGCCAATAGGTCCAGCAATAGCCATATAAAAGATTGGCGCAACTATACCATCTGAGATATTCTCAGAAAGGGTCTCAAGGGTTGCTTTTATGATAGATCTTTCATCAAGATGCTTTGTATCTCTACTTACAATCCAGGAAAGTTCCTTTCTTGCCCTTTCAAGGTCTCCCTTTTCCAGGGATTTTATAACTTTCCCTGTTTCAACAGCGAGACTTTTTACTGCAATAAGAGTAAAGGCAAGCCATATAGAGAAAACCTCAGCCAAAAAGGAGGGCATGACAGTTAGTGCCAACCAGCAAGGCAAAACAGTAAAGGTTATGGTTCCAGCAACCAAAATAGCACCTTTTAAAGTAAGGGCTTTAGGCGTGGAAGAACCTAAAAAGGGAAGCTTTAAGGTATAAAGCAAACCTTCCTGCCAGTTTATTATTCTTCCAATCCATCTTACAGGATGGGGCATACCCCTGGGATCGCCAAAAACCAAATCCGCCAAAAAAGCAACAACAATATGAAAAGGATCAAAAGCCAAGCCTAACCCTTTCCTAAAGTCCTATTATCTTGTAAAGCCTTTCTACATCAACATATTTTCTAAAATGTTCCGCCAAAAGATCGTATTGCCTTTCCTTCCAGCTAAGGAAATTAAAGTTCCCTTCCGAAAAGCTAATATTTTTGTTCCTCATAGAGGCAACAGTCTTAAGAAACCATTTTCTTATAAAATCGTTATCAAATATACCGTGGATATAGGTTCCCCAGGCAAAGCCACTTTCACTCATAAGTCCATCAAAACCCTCTTCATTTATGCTCCTTCTTTCAACTATCCTGAAAAGATAGGGAAGCTCCTTAAGGGGAAAAGTTTTTCCATTATGGATCTCATAGCCAACAACAGGACTATCTTTGTCCTCAAGATCTTTCCAAAAGGGATGCTCTACATTTATCATTGCCTTTACTTGATAGGTCATTTTATCCTTAAACATCTCCGTAACCATAGGTATAAGGGAAATACCCTCTGCCTCTTTTATATTGCTTTCCACTCCAAGAGGATCCCTTACTGCAACACCAAGCATTTGATAACCACCACAAATGCCAACAACCATTCTTCCAGCTTTCCAAAAAGCCCTCAAGGCATCAACAATGCCCTTTTCATGAAGCACCTTAAGGTCTGAGATGGTATTTTTACTACCAGGGATTATGATAGCATCAAAAGAAAAGACATCTTCGGGACTATCAAAATAGTAAACCTCGACGTTCTTTTCGTTTTCAAGGGCATCAAAATCTGTGTAGTTAGAAATATAAGGAAGTCTCACGATACCTATCTTTAAAAGGTCTTCCCCTTCTTCAAAGCCTATACCTTTAAGCTTTTTCCTAAGAGCCACACTATCTTCTTCGGGAATCACTATGTGAGAAAAATAAGGAACCACTCCAATGACGGGTTTGCCAGAACGAGATTCTATAATCTCAACGCCAGTTCTAAAAAGCCCCGGGTCACCTCTGAACTTATTAATAATTATGCCCTTAATGAGTTCTCTTTCCTCAGGCTCCATAAGAAGGATACTTCCAATTACAGAAGCAAAGATACCTCCCCTGTCAATATCTCCGACTAAAAGGGAGGGAACATTAAAAAGTTTTGCTATGGAAAGATTAACGATATCATGCTCCTTAAGGTTAAGCTCTACAGCACTTCCCGCTCCCTCTACAACAATGACATCGTATTTTCCAGCAAGCCTTTCATAGGCTTCTTGAACGATGGGCAAAAGATCCTTTTTCTTTTCGTAATATTCCTTGGCTGTCATATTGCCTATGGGTTTTCCAAGCACTATCACCTGGGATCCCACGGTAGTGGTTGGTTTGAGAAGGATAGGATTCATATCCACATGGGGCTTAATACCACAAGCCTCTGCCTGCACAACTTGAGCCCTCCCCATTTCTCCACCTTCGGGAGTTACGAAAGAATTAAGAGCCATATTCTGGGCTTTGAAAGGCGCAACCCTGTAGCCATCGTTTTTTAAAACTCTGCACAAAGCAGCGGCAAGCACACTTTTCCCTACATCAGAACCTGTTCCCAAAAACATTATAGCTTTGGCTTTCATATCACTCCTGAAAGGCAAAAATTATAGGCTATGTTAATATTACTTCCCCAATGCTGGTGAACATAACTTGAAAGGGTCTTTTCCAGCAAAAATCCTTCATATCTTCCCTCGCCACCCCTTCTTCTAAAAACCCTGTAAACCCTTTCAACTTTCTTTTCTTCCCCATCCCAGCAAAGATCTGAATAGTGAAACTCATGACCTTTCACAATGGTTTCTCTGGAGCCAAGAAAAAAATCCTTTTCAAAGACTACCTCTACATAACCAAGAGCCCTCCTTCGACCGAGCATTTTTGTGCCAAAGGGCATAATCTTTGCCATAGGCCACCTTTTACCTTCCAGATCCTCTATAAACTGACTAAGAACCATTAGACCACCACATTCTGCATAGATTGGAAAACCTTTCATGGCAAAGAGTTTAAGATCTTTCAGAAACTTCTGGTTGGCACTTAAAGCCCCTGCATGAACTTCCGGATAGCCACCCCCAATGTAAAGTATTCTGGCATCGGCCGGAATAGTTTCTCCTGCCAAAGGAGAAAAAAAGGCTAAGCTTGCTCCAAAATGTTCAAGAAGATCTAAATTGTCTTGGTAATAAAAGCAAAAGGCAGCATCCTTTGGAACCGCAACAGTAACCCTTATGGGTTCTCTGTCTAGATCGCCAAAGGGAGATGGAGAGACCTTCGGGAAAAAAGCCAAAGTCTTTTCCAATAAAAGTTCGACTTTTATAAATTTTTCGACAATTTCAGTAGCCTTTTCAATCCATTCCTTCCCAAGGGATGTCTCTTCCGCTGTCACAAGACCTAAATGTCTCTCTGGAAGAGTTAGCTCCTTTTCGTAGGGGATCCAACCAAGAATGGGAATATCAGGAAAATTATAGGATATGGCATCCTCAAGATATCTAAAATGATCGTAACTCCCCACCCTGTTTAAGATAACACCTGCCCATGTTATGCCCTTCGAAAACCGGGTAAAACCATAGACTATGGCAGCAACACTTCTTGCCATGCTTTTTGCATCTATTACCAAAACAACGGGAATATCGAGCCACTTCGCCATCTGGGCACTACTTCCACTTTCACTTATGCCGTCATATCCGTCATAAAACCCCATAACAGCTTCAACAATAGAAACATCCGCCCCAAGGGAAGCCCAGTTAAAGAGTCTTTTATTGTATTCCTCTGAAAGCATCCAACCATCTAGATTTCTAGAGCTTCTTCCTGTAACAAGGGTGTGGAGACCAGGGTCTATAAAATCGGGACCCACTTTAAAGGGCTGAACAATGAAGCCTTTACTTTTAAAATAAGCCATAAGAGCAAGGCTTAAGGTGGTTTTCCCAACTCCGCTATGGGTTCCTGCTACCATGAAGGCATGTTTATTCATCATTGCTAAACCGATCTTTACAGTTCTACAGATTGGGTCTAACTTCAAGGATTGAAATCTTAACTTATAAAGGGACATGTTACAATATGGATTATTTAACCCCAGCTTTAAAGCGTCGCATAAAGGTTCATATAAGGGCGAAGGAGCATGAAATAGAGGTTATTGTTCCACCTCAGTGGCAGTATCTTTGTGAAGAAGAATTGATTTCTTTAGGGTATGCCATAGAAAAGAAGGGTGAGTCTTGTATAACCCTCCGTGGGAGGATCTGGGATGGTTACAAAATCTCTCTTTGGCTTAGAACCGCAAGTAGGGTTTCCATAAAGATAGCTTTTTTCAAGGCAAAAACATCTGACAAACTTTTAAAAAAGCTTCAAAAAATTCCCTGGGAGTTGTGGTTAAATCCTTCCATTTCTTTAAAGATTTATTCCAATGTGGAATACTCTAAAATTCGCCATGAGGGTCTCGCAAAGGAGATTCTTCTTAAAGCCATACGAGACCGCTTCCAAGCCTTGAATCTTTCCTATCCTCAAGAAGTCGATAAAATCGAGAATGAGCATTGTAACGTCCAAAGGTTATGGATAAACATCCTAGAAGACCTTTGTTCCATCAAGATGGATATCGTAGGAAACCATCTTCACCAGAGAGGATACAGGCTTGAACCTGGTAAAGCTCCCCTTAGAGAGACCCTTGCATCGGCCATTCTTGAGTTTTCGAACTGGAAGGGCGAAAGACCCCTTATAGATGGCATGACCGGTTCTGGAACCCTTGCAATAGAAGCTGTTACTTTGGCAAAAAATATAGCTCCCGGGCTTAGAAGATCCTTTCTCTTTGAAAAACTTCCTTTTTTTCTGGAATCAAGATGGCTTTACGAAAAGAAAAAAGCCTTCGAAGCCATAAAAAAGGAGCTTTACAAACCTGTGATAGCTATAGACAAAGATGCCAAGTCTTTGGAGGTTGCCAGAAGAAATGCCGAAAGAGCTGGAGTTTCGGAAGATATAATTTGGGTTTGCGAAGATTTTTTCCGTGAAACTCCTGAAAGCCTTCTAGGTAAACACGAAAAAGGTTTGGTGGTAATGAATCCCCCCTACGGGAGAAGATTTTCTACCCATACGATAAAGCTTTACAAAATGATAAAAGCTCATTTAAAAGCCCACTACCAAGGATGGCAGGTAAGCCTTATTGTGCCAGGAAAAGATCTACTTAAGGATTTCAAAGAATTCAATCCCACAATTTACAAACTTCCCCATGGGGGGTTATGGGTATACCTTACCACATTCTGGGTAATCTAAGTAGCCAGGAAGGTAAAATCTTGCAGAATTTGTCAGTTTAGTGTTAAAGGGTAATCACCACTTCAACAAAGTAAAGGGGTTTTGATTTGAAAGGTTTTGAAGCCATAGAGGGTTGGATTCTTAAGAATATCCATGTTGGAATCCCTTGGAAGTTCTTGAACCACTATAGAGAGAAAATAATTCTCAAGGGGATGCCTATTGAGCTTGGCTTTTGGGGAGAAGATTTAGATGCCCTAAATGGTAAAGATCTTTTCGAAGTATCAAAGGTCTTTGAAGATAATGGAATCTCCCTAACAATCCATGCTCCTTTTTGGGATCTCTGTCCAGGAAGCATCGATCCTCTTATAAGAAAGGTTTCTTACCTAAGGCTTCATCAGGTTATGGATGTAGCAGAAATCCTTAAACCGAAACATATAGTGTGCCATACGGGCTTCGATCCAAGACATCATAGAGAGCACCTTAAAGATTTTATAGAACGGGCAATGCCTGTGTGGAAATCTATTTTAAAACGGGCTCAATCTATGGGAATGGTTTTGGTTTTTGAAAATGTATGGGAGGAAACTCCTTATATCCACAAAGATATATTAGAAAGGCTATCATCTCCTTACTGTGGCTTTTGTTTAGATGTAGGTCATCAAAACTGTTTTTCGAAGAGCTCTCTTTCAGAGTGGCTAGAGGTTTTACAGGAGCACCTAAAGGAGATCCACCTTCACGACAATAACGGAAATGAGGACTCCCACAGTCCTGTAGGAAAGGGAACAATAGATTTTCATCTTCTATTTAAATTTCTCAACACAAAGGAACTTTTCCCCATTCTCACAGTAGAGCCCCATAGGGAAGACCATTTCTTCGAAACCCTTACAAATCTAAGCAATCTTATCCCTGGGGATTTAAAAGATAAATACCTTTCAAGGCTTGTTAAAATTTCTAAGAATACTTAAAAAAAGAAAGAGGGTAAAAATGGCAATAGTTGAGGTAAGCATTATACCTCTTGGAACAGGAAGACCAAGTTTAAGTGATTATGTTGCAAAGGCAGTTGAGGTTCTTCACGGAAGTGGTCTATCTTACGAGATAACTCCTATGGGAACAATTATAAATGGTGATCTTGGGGAGATCTTCAGGGTTATCAAAGAGATGCATGAAAGTTGCTTTGACAGTGAAGTAAAAAGGGTGCTCACCTTAATAAAGATTGATGACAGAAGAGATAAAGAGGTTAAGCCAGGCAATAAGGTAACCTCTGTTAAAGAGAAGCTTATTCAAAAAGGAGTTCTAAGATGACAAAGCAATTAGGAGATAAGATGAAGGAGCTTGTTACCTTTCTTGTTACATCTCTTGTGGAGAAACCAGAGGAAGTGGTTGTTGAGTCCAAAGAAAACGAAAGAACAATACTGGTAGAACTTAAGGTAGCACCTGAAGATCTGGGAAGAGTAATAGGCAAGGATGGTGTTACTGTAAACGCTATTAGAATAGTCCTTCAAGCTGCTGCGTTAAGTCACAATAAGAAAATAAGACTTGATGTCTTGGAATAGACAGGGGGAGGTAAAAAGATGACCAGTAATCACCCAGAATTACGGCCAGAGGAGCTGAGAGCTCATATAGACCCAGCAAGTTTGCCTTTTGACAACACCGCTGATCTTCCATTCGATGAAGTTGCCGTTGTTGGCCAGGAAAGGGCGATAGATGCTATTATTTTTGGTATGGGAATGAAGGAAGATGGCTACAATATCTACATAGCAGGTTCCCCAAAAACTGGCCTTACTTACATTGCAAAAACCTTTCTGGAAGAACAGGCAAAGAAAGAACCAACCCCTCCCGATTGGTGTTACGTTTACAACTTCAAGGAACCTGACAAGCCCAAAGCTATCAAGATGTCTCCGGGAAAAGGGAAAGAACTTAAAAAAGACATGCACGAATTTATAACAACCCTTCAGCAAAAGATACCGGAGATCTTCGACAGCGACGACTATAGAGCAAAAGAGAACGAAATTCAGCAACAGTTTGAAGAAAAAAGGCGGGAAATCATAGAAAAGCTTTCTGAAACCGCAAGACAAGAAGGTTTTATCTTACAGTTTTCTCAAGTTGGAATGGTAATTATCCCTGCTGGGCCTGATGGTCATCCAATGAGTCAGGAAGATATAGCCAGCCTTAGCGACGAAGAAAAGAAAGCTCTTAGAACAAAAAGTGACGAGCTCCAAGTAAAGATGAAAGAAGCTATTAGGAAAATAAGAGACATTGAAAAGAAACTCCGTGAAAAGCGGGTAAAACTGGATAGCGAAATAGCCATGTTCGTTGTTAATCAACTCATCGAGCCCTACTTAGAGAAGTATCAGTCAGAACCTGATGTCATTGAATATCTGAAAATGGTTCAAAAGGATATCATCGACAACCTTGATGATTTCAAGAAAAAGCCAGAGGAAATGCAACAGCCTCAGCTTACTCCCCTTCCCATGCCTTATCGAAACGGCGTGATGAAAAGATACGAGGTGAATGTATTTATAGATAACTCCGAGCTTAAAGGCGCTCCAGTTGTTATAGAATCCAATCCGGCCTACCCGAACCTTTTTGGAACTATTGAAAGACAAGCATGGTTTGGAGCTCTTTTTACAGATTTTACCATGATAAAACCTGGAGCTCTTCATAAAGCCAATGGTGGCTACTTAGTAATGAAGGCTTTAGACCTTCTCAAGTGGTATATATCCTGGGAAGCCCTTAAAAGGGCTCTCAGAGACAAGGCAATTCGTATTGAGGATCTTGGAGAATTATACGGGCTTTTCAGCACCAGAACCATAAGGCCAGAACCTATTCCCCTTAATGTAAAGATAGTCCTTACGGGAAGCCCCTATCTTTATGAATTACTTTACATATACGACGACAAATTTCAGAAGCTTTTCAAAGTGAAAGCCCATCTTGACGACAGTATGGATGTTTCCGAGGCCAATATAATCAATTGTGCTAAAGTTCTTTCTAGTTTCTGCAAAAACAACAACTACAGACACCTTGATAGAACAGGTTTTGCAAGGCTCCTTGAATACAGCATGGAATGCACAGAAAACAAAGAAAAGCTTTCTTTAGAACTTGGCGATATAGGAGATCTTGTAAGAGAAGCAAACTACTTTGCAAGTCTTGATAATTCTCCTTTCATAAGAAAAGAGCATGTTCAAAAGGCAATTGAAAAAAGAATTTATCGCTCCAATCTTATTGAAGAAAAAGTAAAAGAGCTTGTTGAAAAGGATATCTTCTGGGTAGAAACGGATGGCTACAAGGTAGGTCAAATCAATGGTCTTTCAATCCTTATGACCGGCGACTATGAATTTGGAAAGCCCAATCGTATTACTGCAACTGTCTCTATAGGAAAAGAGGGCATAATAGCAATTGAAAGAGAATCAAGGCTAAGTGGACCAATCCACACCAAGGGTGTAATGATCCTCACCAATTTTTTGAAAGAGCGTTTTGCCCACAATAAGCCTATTTCTCTTACAGCAAGCCTTTGCTTTGAACAAAGCTACGGCATGATTGAAGGAGATAGTGCTTCAGTGGCAGAACTTTATGTGCTTCTTAGCGCCATTTCTGGCGTTCCCCTTTACCAGGGCATTGCGGTTACTGGATCGGTAAGTCAAAAGGGTGAAGTTCAGCCAGTAGGAGGCGTTACGAAAAAAATTGAAGCCTTCTTTGACATATGTAAGGCAAAGAAACTTAACGGAAAACAGGGCGTCATTATACCCGCTAAAAATGTTAGAAACTTGATGCTGAAGGAAGAAATTGTTTCTGCAGTAAAAGAAGGGCTTTTCCACATCTGGCCAATCAATACCGTAGAGGAAGGCATAGAAATCCTTACAGGCATGAAAGCAGGTTCTTTGCTTCCCGATGGCACCTATGAAGAGGGAACCTTCTTCAGAAAGGTTGATGATCGCCTTAGAATGATGATTGACATTGCAAGGAAATTCGGCAAAGAAGAAGAATCTCAAAAGTCGGAATCGGAAGAAGAAAATTCGGGATGCAAAGGATGTGGCATCTAGAAGAGGTCTAAAGGGAAATGGAGCAATCTAAAGTCAAAAAGGCTCTTATTATAGCTGCGGGAATGGGCGTTAGATTCGGTGAAAAGACAAATCATAAACCCAAGCCACTTATATCGGTGGCTGGGGTTCCCTTAATACTAAGAACCATATATACAGCTCATAAAGCTGGTGTTGATGAATTCGTTATTGTAACCGGCTATCAAAGAGAACAAATCGAGGAGTTTCTTAAAGATAAGGTAAAACTGCCTATAACTATCAGGTTCGTATATAACGAAAACTGGCAAAGACCAAACGGATGGTCGGTTTACTCAGCAAGGGATGAATTCTCTAAAGGTGAAAGATTCTTTCTTATGATGGCAGATCATATCTTTGAAAGCTCCATTTTAGAAGTTCTCCAAAAAAAGCCTCTTCAAGAAGGTAGATGTAGGCTAGCTGTTGACTTTAATCCATCAAGGGTTTTTGACCTGGAGGAAGCTACAAAGGTTTTAACGGATGAGGAAGGATTCATAAAAAGAATTGGAAAAAACATAGCACCTTTTAACGGCGTTGATACAGGCTTTTTCCTGTGCACAACTTCCATCTTTACAGCCCTTGAAGCATCTCTCAAAGAGGAAAAAGAAACCCTTTCTGAGGGCATCCAAAAGCTTGCTGATAAAAACCTCATGGAGGTCGCTGACATAGGTTCAGCTTTCTGGCAGGATGTAGATAACGAAAAAGATCTAAAGCTAGCAGAGGATTATCTTTTCAATAGCCTTACAAGTAAAACCGATAGCTGGCTCACCAGAAAGATAAATAGAAAAATTTCAATTTCAATTACAAGAAGACTTGTTAACCTTCCAGTAAACCCAAACCAAATAACCCTTTTTAATTTTTCCCTGGGCATTATAGCTTCTATTGTTCTTTCGAAAGGAAGCTATTTTGCCTTAATTCTTGGAACATTTCTTTTTCTTCTTTCTTCCATTTTAGATGGTTGCGATGGAGAACTCGCCCGAATAACCTTCAGACAAACAAGACTTGGTGCATGGCTTGATGTAACAACCGACAATATTGTCCATTGGTTTTTATTCACCGCCCTTACCGTAACCTCTGTAAAAACCCATGGCATCTTCCCTTATGCTTTTCTCGGAATTTCTCTTCTCTTAAGTAGTTTTATATCTTTTGTTTTGACGTGGTTTATGGGAGAAAAAGGTCTTTTATTTTCAGAATCCACCTTAAGTGACGTAACTTATCAAAAAAGAGCAAAAATTGTCGATAAAATGGCCAACAGAGACTTTGCCTATCTTCTTTTTGCTCTTGCCCTGGTAAACCATACCGAATGGTTTCTTTTCTTAGGAGGTTTAGGTTCTCCTGTCTTTACATGGTTTTTATACAAAAGTCTTACAGAGAAAAGGAATGTTTCAAACCATGTTTATTCCTAAAAAAGCCTTTATCTTAGCAGCAGGCCAAGGAAAACGGCTTTTGCCTTATACGAAAGACAAGCCTAAATGTCTTATAACTTTTAATGATCTTTCTCTTATAGAACTTCAAATTGCTTCCCTGAAACTTTTCGGTATCAACGATATTGTGGTAGTGGTCGGCTATGAAAAGGAGAAAGTAAAAGAAAAATTAAGATCTTCTGTCCGGTATATAATCAATAACCTTTATGAAGAAACATCGAGCATGTATTCTCTGTGGCTTGCGAAGGAAGAAGCAAATGATGGATTTCTTTTACTGAATTCTGACGTGCTTTTCCATCCAGTCATTATGGAAAAACTTCTTTTGTGCCCAAGTAGTAATGCTTTAGCTATGGATTTTAATGCTATCCTTGGCGAAGAGGAGATGAAGGTGGTGGTCAATGGGAAAAGGGTTGTCTCTTTAAGCAAAGCCCTTAAAGAGGCAGATGGTGAAAATGTGGGCATGTTAAAATTCGATAAAGAAGGAAGTAGGATACTCTTTGAAAAGATAGAAGAGCTTCTTGAGTTAGGCTATTTTAAAGAGATGGTTCCCTTTGCGGTCAATGCCATCGCTCCTTTTTGCTTTATAGAAGCGGTTTCCGTAGATAACCTTCCATGGATAGAAATTGATTTTCCAGAAGATTACGAAAAGGCCAAAAGAGAAATCTTTCCAGAGATAGAAAAGTTTTTTGTAAGGAGCTGGTGAAAAATGAAAAGATTCTTCTTTCTGGCTTTTGTGGCAACTTTTCTTATGGTCAATAGTGTTTTCTGCGGAGATGAAGAAGATTTTCCTATAAGACCACCTAAGAAATATCCTTATAGCTATCCCGATCGAATACTTGTAGGGAAAATCCAATACCACACTGTAAAGCCCTCTGATACCCTTTTTGATATTGCAAGACGTCACGGTCTTGGCATTAACGATATGCAACTTCTTTATCCCAACATGGATCCCTGGCTTCCCCCTAAAGGGGTAAGACTTATGATTCCATCCCTTTGGATACTTCCTCCAAGTAAACACAAAAGGGGAATAGTTTTAAATATTCCTGAGCTTAGACTTTATTTCCTCAAGCCCGAGGAGGGCACAGTTCAGACCTATCCCGTTGGCATAGGCGACGAAGGCTGGGAAACTCCCGTTGGAAATTACAGCATTCTCAGTAAAAGAGAGAACCCAACATGGTATATTCCGCCATCTCTTCAGGCAAAATATGGAGCAACCACTATGCCTCCCGGACCTGACAACCCTTTAGGAAAGTTCATGATGAAGTTTGCCCCTATGTATGGTATTCATGGAACTCATATGCCCTGGGGAGTTGGCATGCTTGTAAGTCATGGCTGTATAAGAACCTATCCTGAACATATAGCGGTTCTTTACCCACAAGTTGATATTGGAACCCCTGTAGAAATAATATACGAGCCCGTAAAGATAGGAGCCTATGATGGTAGAATATATGTAGAGGTGCATCCAGATATTTACAAAAAGATTTCAAATTTCATGGAATACGGGCTAAAAAAGCTAGAAGAATTTCCTTTAAGGGAAAGAGTTGATAGATCCCGTTATACTCTTGCTATTACTATGAAAAACGGCGTTCCCTTCGATGTAACGAAGGATGATGTTGGAAGTCTAGCATCTGCAGAACATAAGTGATTCTAGGAGCTAGTTTGTTGATCTCTTACCTAGCTTATACAATCTCTTAATACTTACACTCCGCAGTTTGGTAAGATTCTTTGCATAAAACCCTTCTTAGAAATTTATCTACCTCCACAACTACTATCACAGAGGAAGCCATCAATAGGCACAACAATATATCCTTTAGTGCTAAAGACTCTGTATGAAATAGCCACTGGAAAGGCGAAAAATAAATAAAACCAGCTTGAGCGATAAAAGCCATAATAAGGCTTGCAAAGAGTAACTTATTACTAAAAGGTGGTATGGAAAATATAGAAAGCCTTTCAGAACGGGAGTTCCATGTTTGGAAAAATTGAAATAGAACCATCGTGGTTACCGCAATAGTTCTTGCATATTCTACAGAGTGACCTTCCTTTAAAGCTTTTAGGTATAGCAAAATAACTCCTATAGAAATCACAAGGGATACAAGAATCGTTCTTTCTACGAGCACCCTAGACATAATACCTTCCCTTGGAGAACGGGGAGGTCTATCCAGTATGCCAGGTTCTCCGGGTTCAAAGGCAAGGGAAACATCCTGAAGACTATTTGTTACAAGATTTATCCAGAGAAGTTGAGCTGGCGTATAGGGAATGGGAACACCAAGAAAAAGCGACATAATAATAGAAATAACTGCGGAAATTCCTGTTGGAATGAGGAAAAAAACCACTTTTCTCAGATTGTCAAAAACAATGCGCCCTTCTTTTACTGCATTGAAAATGCTTGCGAAATTATCATCGGCAAGCACCATATCAGAGGCCTCTCTGGCAACATCTGTTCCTGTAACCCCCATTGCAATACCTATATGGGCAGCCTTAAGGGCAGGGGCATCGTTTACACCATCTCCAGTCATCGCAACAATTTCGCCCCTTCTCATAAGTTGTTGAGTAATCCTTAGTTTATGATGGGGTGCAACTCTTGCATAAACAGAAATTTTATCAATTATTCCATAAAGCTCATCATCACTCATATCTTCAAGGTCTTTTCCAGTAATAACTTCCTTTTCATCCTTTGCGATTCCTAGCATTTTCGCTATGGCAAAGGCGGTTACAGCATGATCTCCTGTAATCATAACAACCCTTATACCAGCTCTGTGACACCCTGAAATAGCATCCTTCACTTCAGGCCTGGGTGGATCAATCATTGCCTGAAGACCAATAATTTCGCAATCGCCAGAAGAAAGCATTTCTGGAGTTATACTATCAACCATTAAAGAAACAGATTTTTTGGCAAAACAAAGCACCCTAAGCCCTTCTTTGGCAAAAGCATCGGAAATATCAAGGATTCTTCCGACTCCCTCACAGTTTTTGCACATTTCAACAACTTTCTCTGGAGCACCCTTTATGAACACAACCCTTTCGGACTCATTTTCATGAAGGGTTGCCATAAAACCCCTTTCAGACTCAAAGGGAACCATATAGCGAAGCAAAAATTTTTTCTTTTCTTCCTCCGGGTCAAGACCTCCCTTCATGGCAGAAATAATTAGAGCTCCCTCCGTTGGATCCCCCTTTACCTTGAAAGCCCCATTTTCCTTTACCACCGTCGATTCATTACAAAGAAGTCCTATTCTAAGAATTTCAACAAGTCTTTCGTTTAAGGGGTTATCGGGACTGCCATTATCTTTAACGATTTTTCCATCCAAGTTATAACCACTTCCGGTTACAGTATAGAAATCTTTTCCATCAAAGAGGCGAACCACTGTCATTTCGTTTTTTGTAAGAGTTCCTGTTTTGTCGGTGCATATAACTGTTGTGGAACCAAGGGTCTCTACAGCAGCAGGAACCCTTATAATGGCATTTTTCTTTGCCATCCGAGCAACACCAACAGCCATTGCAACGGTCACAGCTATGGGAAGCCCCTCTGGTATGGCAGCAACAGCACCAGCAACAGCAACCATAAACATGTCTTTAATGCTTCCGCCCATGAGAACTCCCACAAGGAAAAGAAGGACACAGGCAAACATAACAAGAAAACCAACAACTCTTGCAAATCTCTCAAACTTTTTCTGAATAGGAGTCTTTACAACGCCAATTTCCTTTACAGATCCGGCGATCTTGCCAAGAACTGTATTTTTCCCGGTGGCAACAACTATTCCCCTGCCTCTTCCAGAAACCACTATAGTGCCCATAAAAGCCATATTTAACTGATCTGCTGAAAGAAGACCTGGCACAGAAATCACAGAAGAAGTCTTTTCTACCGGAAGGGATTCTCCTGTGAGCATAGATTCATCCACCTTAAGCTCCAAGGCTTCTATAATGCGCATATCTGCAGGCACTCTTGCACCAGAGGCAATAAACACAATATCTCCAGGCACTAGTTCCTCAGCAGGAATTTCGATCTCTCTTCCATCCCGCAATACCCTTGCCGTGTTAACAAGCATCTTCTTAAGAGCTCTTACAGACCGTTCAGCCTTTACTTCCTCAATGTATCCTATGACAGCGTTAATAGTAACGACTGCAAGAATAATACCGGTATCTATATACTCGCCTATGGCAAAGGTAACCACCGAGGCAATCAAAAGAATAAGCACAAGGGGATTAGTAAATTGCCTTAGGAATATAACAATCTTACTTGTTTCCTTTTCTACCTCAAGCTCATTAAGTCCATACAGCTCTAGCCTTTTTCTTGCCTCCTCAAAAGAAAGCCCCTTTTCACTAGAGCCAAGTTCCTCAATTACCTCAGAAGAAGTCTTTCTATACCATTCCATTAGTCACCTTTAGTATGAAACGATTTTCTCGTCTTCGATTATATAACTAAACTTTCTGTAAGTCCATATCTGGTAGGCTATAACTAAAGGTATGAACATTAAAACCACAGCGAGCATAATCTTTAAGGTGAGAGGACTGGAAGCACCGTTGTAAATGGTAATATTGTAGGAACTACTAAGGCTAGAGGGAATGAGATTAGGATAAAGTCCAATGATGCCAAAAAAGGTCACACCTATTATAGCCAAAGAAGAAGAAAACCAGGCATACAGAGGGTTATCCTTTCTGGAAAAATAAAAAACCCCTCCAAAACCAGCAATGACCATAAGGGGAATCAAAACAGAGGGAACTGCATAAAAAAGGGGTTTCTCCAGATAATTGACATAAAGATCAGTATTAAACCAAGTAGCCACGAGGAAACCAATAGCTACTATGACTACAGGAAACATAGTCAATCTAGCGTAGCCCATCGCCCTATCCTTAAGATCTCCAGTGGTTCTTACCGCTAGCCATAACATCCCATGAAGGAGAAAGAGCAGAACAAACAAGATCCCTCCAAGAAGCCCGTAAAAATTAAGAAGATCCAAAGTAGAACCTTTAAAAATCCCCTGTTCATCTATAGGAATACCTTTAAAAAGATTTGCAAAGGCAACACCGAAAAGAAAGGCAGGAAGAAAACTTCCTAGAAAAACAGCCCACTCCCAGAATCTTTTCCAACCGCTACTAGAAACACTTTCTCTAAACTCAAGACCAACTCCTCTTATAATCAGTCCAAAGAGTATTAACATAAGAGGGGTATAGAGACTACTAAAAAGGACAGCGTAGGCTGTAGGAAAGGCAGCAAAGGTAACTCCACCAGCTGTAATAAGCCATACTTCGTTTCCGTTCCAGAAAGGTCCAATTGCATGGTAGAGAATGTTTTTTTCTTTTTCACTTTTTGCTATAAAGGGACTTCCTATTCCAAGGCCAAGGTCAAAACCATCTAAAACAAAATAAACAGCCCAAAGAAGCCCCCAAAGAATAAACCAAAGCACAAGAAGCATCTTACACCTCCCCTTTCGCCTTCTTTAAACACTCACAACCCCTTTCGCCTCTTCCAAGGAAGAGTCCTTGTCAACAGTAGGGCCTTCTTTTACAAACTTTACTATAAGATAGATCGCCATAAGACCTATAACAGTATATAGAGCTACCATAGCACTAAAGGAAAGAAGCACCTGGCTTTTATCTATAAGAGATACCGCATCTTTTGTCTTCAACATGCCATATACTACCCAGGGTTGTCTTCCGACTTCAGTAAGAGTCCAGCCAGCTTGACAGGCTATGTATGGAAGAGGCAGTGAATATAAAAATATCTTAAGAAGTCTTGGATATTCTTCAATCTTTTTCCTCTTGAGCCAACCAATAAAGGCAAGAATAGGAAATAGGAATCCCAGCATTACCATTATCCTAAAGGAAACAAAGGATATGGTGACAGGAGGTCTTTCATCTTTTGGAAAATCTTTAAGCCCCTTTACAGTGGCAGAAGGAGAATGATAGGCAAGAAGGCTAAGAAGACCTGGTATTCTTCCAATTTCTACTAAATTCCTTTCGTTTTTCTCATCAGGAATAAGGAAAAGATACTGGGGAGCATAGGCTTGGGTCTCCCAGAGGGATTCCATAGCAGCAAGCTTTGTAGGCTGATATTTAGCAACCTCCGATCCATGCATGTGTCCCTGGACAACTTCAAGGACGGAAAAAATAAGAGCCATTGATGCACCAAGAGCAAAAGACTTTTTAAAGAATTCTATATGTTGCTTTCTAAGAAGATGATAAGAGCTTATTGCCATTACAAAGAACCCAGAGAGTATGTAAGATGCGGAAAGGGTGTGGAAAATTTCATGAATGGCAAAGCTTTGGGTTATAAGCTTAGTGAAGCTATCAAGCTCAGCTCTTCCGCCCCTTATTACATACCCTACAGGGTTTTGCATCCAGGCATTGGCAGTAAGAATCCAAAAGGCTGAAATATTGGAAGCTATAGCAACTAACCAGATACTTAGAGCATGCATCTTCGGAGAAAGTCTGTTCCACCCGAAAGCCCAAACAGCAATAAAAGTTGACTCAAGAAAGAAGGCAACAGATGCTTCAATAGCAAGAAGAGACCCAAAAACATCCCCAACATACTTAGAATAATTTGCCCAGTTTGTGCCAAATTGAAACTCGAGGGTTATGCCAGTGACCACGCCTACAGCAAAATTTACAAGAAAGATTTTTCCCCAAAAGCGGGCCATCTTTCTATAAACTTCATCGCCAGTTTTAACATATTTGGTCTCCATAAGAGCTATGAGGATAGAAAGTCCCAAGGTAAGGGGAACAAATAAGAAATGAAAATAAGTGGCTGCTGCAAATTGAAGTCTTGAAAGAAGTAAAGTATCCATCTTTACCCCCTAACTTAAGAAACAAGTTCTTTTACTCTCCTACCTACCATCCTTCCAAGTTCTACACATTTTTTTAGGCTTTCATGGTCAGGCACATACTGAACCTTTATAGGTTCATGAACCTGTTCAATTTTCATCTCCTCAAAGTATTTGGAGATTACTTCAGTAGCTTCACCGCTCCAGCCATAGGAGCCAAAAGAAGCCCCTATTCTTCCAGAGGGTTTAAGACCTTTCATGTAGGTCAAAACATCAGCAACCGTTGGAAACAAACCATTATTAATGGTTGGAGAGCCAACAATAATGGCCTTAGCATCAAGCATCTCTGTTACTACATCGCTTCGGTGGTTTGCCTTAAGAGAAAGAAGCTTTGTTTCTATACTTTCATCAATAAGTCCATCTACAATAGCCTTAGCCATTTTTTCTGTGCTATGCCACATGGTGTCATACACAACAATGGCTTTTCTCCTGGTGATTTGCTTACTCCACCTGTCGTAAGCCTCAATAATTCTTTGTGGATCCCTTCTCCAGATTAAACCATGGTCGGGGGCTATCATATCTATTTCAAGATTAAGCTCTTTTACTTTCTCAAGAAGCTTTTGAACAAGGGGAGAATAAAGAAGTAAAATGTTAGCATAATACTTTGCTGCATGATACATCAGTTCAGCGCCGTCTACCTCATCATCAAATCTTCCACTCGTTGCCCAGTGCTGACCAAAAGCATCACTTGAGATAAGAAGCTTATCGGAAGGAATGTAAGTAAACATGCTATCTGGCCAATGGAGCATACGAGTTTCTATAAAGTGGAGATTCCTTTTCCCCGTATTAACGAAATCACCAGTCTTTACAACAACATAAGGGAGATCTTCCCTATGGTAATGTTGGATAAGAGCTTTTTTCCCCATTTCAGAGCAGAAAATCTTTTCTGGATTAATAGCTTTTACAACGTCAAGAAAAGAACCGGAATGATCCATCTCAACATGGTTTATAACAAGATAATCAATCTTTTCAGGCTCCACTATCTGTCTTATTCTATGAATCAGGTCGCTAAAGAATGGAGCTTTTACTGTATCAACCAAAGTAATCTTTTCATCTACTATAAGAAAGGCGTTATAGGTTGTTCCTTTATAAGTGGAGTAGCCATGAAAATCTCTTATGTTCCAGTCAATAGCTCCCACCCAAAAAATATTTGGTTTTATCTCTAAAGGTTTCATAGTCTCTCCTTACTTTTAAGGGGTTTCTACAGGACGAAACATTTTTTTGGAGGCTCCACAGACAGGACACTTCCAATCATCGGGAAGCTCTTCAAAGGGAACTCCCTTAGGGATTTTACCTTTCCTATCACCCCTATCAGGGTCATAGATATATCCGCAGTTTACAGTTGTGCACTGCCAAAGCTGTTTTTTAGCCATAAGCTACTCCTTCTTAAGAAGACAAGGCAAGTCTTATTGACTTGCCCTGCTGACTAGATTACCAATTTTCGCCAAGAAGCTCGAAATATGCCTGGGGATGGGCACAGGCTGGACATTTGTCTGGAGCTTTAGAGCCTTCGTAGATAAATCCGCAATTTCTACAGCGCCATGTAACTGTTGCTTCTCTTTCAAAGACTCTGCCTGTTTTAATATTTTCCGCTAAATCACGATAACGCTTCTCATGGTATTTTTCAGCTACTGCAATGTTTCTAAAAACAGCTGCAATCTCTGGAAAACCTTCTTCTTCAGCGATCTTTGCAAATTCAGGATACATTTGGGTATGTTCGTAGTTTTCACCTGCTGCTGCGCTAAGGAGATTCTCCATGGTAGAACCTACAACACCAGCAGGAAAGGCTGTTTCAATCTTGACTTCACCACCTTCGAGAAAACCAAAAAGCCTTTTAGCATGCTCCTTTTCCTGGTTTGCAGTCTCCTCAAAGATTGCTGCAATCTGTTCATAGCCTTCTTCTCTCGCCTTTGACGCAAAGTAAGTATAACGATTTCTTGCTTGGGATTCACCTGCAAAAGCTGTTAGCAAATTTTTTTCTGTGCGGGTTCCTTTAACGCTTTTTCCTGACATGTCTTCTACCTCCTGTTTTAGCTTCTGGTTGACTTTCTTCTTTACAGTCGGGACAAATCCCCCAAAACTCTATTTGAAAGTTTTGAACATCAAAGCCAGAGGCCATGGTTATATCCTGGATAGGGTTGAAGTCTTTTTTAACCTCTACGTCCCCTATCCTTCCGCATTTTACGCAGTGAACGTGCCAGTGGGGTTCGGGATTACCATCAAAACGCTTCTGGGCACTTCCTCCAAGTGACAACTTCTTGACAAACCCTTGAGAGGCTAAAACTTCTAAATTACGATAGACAGTAGCAAGACTAATCTTTGGCATTTTAGGTTTAAGAATTGCATATAATTCATCGGCTGTTGGATGAGTTCTTAAATGGCTCATTGTTTCTAGAATAGCTTTCCTCTGGGAGGTCATCCTCATTTTTATCATTTTTTCATGTCTCCTATTTTTTAGATTATTAAATTAGTAACCAATATCAGTTTGTCAACATCGCCTTAAAAATATACAAGAAATATAAAAACATTAAAAGAAGCTAAATCGCTATTTCCACGCATCCATAAGCAACCACCCAACTTCTCTCATTCTTTGCTAAAAAAGCTATACCTTTACGGGACAGCTTTTTAGGCTCTGGGACTCATCAAATCTTGAATTATAAAAGACCTCGAACTGTGAATGAAAAGATATTTTAACGCAAAATTTTGGTGAATTAAGATGCATTAAACCAGGGTTTAAAAATCCTTGCTAGAAGCTTTGGAAATAACTTTAAAAAGTCATTTTTTTCTTACAATTTTAGCCAAGGAGCATACTGCAATTTTTAAAAAGCTTACTTCAAAAGTTGAAAAAGTAATGATAAAAAGTTGATCTCTACTACGAAGAATGCACAGAGCCAAGGAGTCTGAAGATGAATCAATCTCTAGAAGAATTGATGAAAAAATCCAAAGAGATTGCTTCAAAACACGAAAGACCTCAGTTTTACACAAGATTTCATGCAGAAATTGCAAGGGCTCGCCATCTTTACTTTACAGATCCTCTAATAACCATGATAAGAGAAACCGTAGAAGAAGAAATAGAAAAAGCGGAATCCTTGGGACATGGGATTTACCATAGTAGTAGAGTTGCTTGGGACTGTGGAGCTCTTTTGGAAATCGAACTTAGATTCAGTGGAAGCGACCATGTTGAAAGAAATCGCATAATAACTCTTGGCATAATAGCTGGGCTTTTGCACGACATCTGTAGATGTGAGGAAAATCATGCAGAAAGGGGAGCTCAGAAGGCAGCAAAAATCTTAAAAAATTTCCCCATTTCGGAAACAGAAATTAGCTTTATCTGCCGAGCCATCAGAAACCACGAAGCCTTTGTAAAACCAACCATATGCCCAGATCCAATAGGCCAACTCATAAGTGACTGTCTCTATGATGCAGATAAATTTAGATGGGGCATTGACAATTTTACCCATACCTTGTGGTTTATGGTTGACCACCAGGGCTTAAGTCCACACTCTCTCATAGAAAGATTTCCATGGGGAATAGAGGGCATAAGAAAAATTATAAACACCTTCAGAACCCCAGTTGGAAAGCAATTTGGTCCAGAAATCATTGAAAAGGGAATAGAAATAGGAAAAGAAATATACCGCTATCTTTTAAAGATATACCAACCGGACAACTCAAAGGAAGGAGCAACGGGATGGTAAATGATACCATCACAGCTATAGAAGGCATAAGAGTTGGCCATGGAGAAATTGAAGGCCTTTTCTCTGGGTGCACTGTTATACTTGTAGACCCTAAAGGCGTTCCTGCAGCTGTAGATATCCGAGGTGGAGCCCCCGGCACATATGGAACAGATTCCCTTGATCCCATTAACCTGGTTAACAAGGTTCATGGTATTTTCTTCAGTGGCGGGAGTGCCTTTGGGTTATCAGTTGGAGATGGATTAAGAAGATTTTTAAAGGAAAAAGACATTGGCTTTGACACAGGCTACGGAAAAATTCCCATTGTTGCAGGGGCTATAATCTTTGATCTTGGGGTTAATCGATCAAATCCATATCCCGACGCTAGCCTTGCTATAAAGGCCTGTCTTAGCGCTTCAAACCTACCCGTAAAAGAAGGTAATGTTGGCGCTGGAAAGGGCGCTACCGTAGGAAAACTTTATGGCATTTCCCAAGCTATGAAGGGAGGACTTGGAAGCTTTTGCATCACTACAGATTACGGTCTTCAGGTAGGGGCTCTTGTAGTTGTAAACGCCTTCGGTGATATATGGAACCCCTTTGGTGGCTTCCTCATGGCAGGGTGTAGAAAACATCCTGATAGCCTTGAACTCCTCAATGCTTCAGAGGAAATAAAAAGGATAAAAAAGTTAAGAGGCTTTCCGGAAGGGCAAAATACAGTTGTTGGACTTGTTGCAACCAATGCAAAGCTTAATAAAAACCAGCTTAAAAAGGTAGCCCAGATGGCTCACGATGGCCTTGCCAGAACAGTAGTGCCAGCCCACACACAGTATGATGGAGATACCCTTTTTGCAGTAAGTTGTGGAGAATACGACGAAGTTGAAACCTCTGTTGTCGGGCACTTAGCATCGGAAGCTGTGGCCATGGCAGTTATAAGGGCTATAGAAAAGGCTGATGGAATTCCAGGTATACCTTCCTGGAGGGATTTAAACCACAAGGGATAAAATATTATCCCTGGGCTGGCTATGACCTTGATAATCAAGATCTTTTCTTTTCATCCTTAAAAGCTCAATCTGAGCTTTAGTGATTTCCATCTGGGCGTAACTTGCAACTCTATAATCCTGTGGTGATGGATCAGCTGGGGCTAAGGCTGCTTGTCTTACTATTTGCATTTTCTTGATAGTTCCCTCGGGGTTGTTGGGAATTGGAGAAATGTCTATTGAGACTTCTCCTCCCACCGCATAAAGATTACCATCAGGACCCTTCTGATATTCGAAATGGGCACCCCTAACGTAGGAACCTCCTGCAGCAATATGGGCTTGCTCGTGAGCTCGAACCTGCTGATCTCTTTTTTTTAGCTTTTCAAGCTGTTTCTTTTCAGCTTCTGTAAGCTCACTGGACACTTTAGAAATGCTACCACTATAACTTCCAATCCTATCAACCACCATAAGAGGCCTTCCCCCCTTTAGTAGCCCTCCTAAATATTCTCACTGAAGGCAAGAGGGAATTCAAGAAATTTTTACAACTCTTCGGGATAAAACTGCGAAAACTTGACACTTGGTGCTTATACCTGGTAGGATTTAGTTGCTTTAGGTGCCCTTTGGGCTTAATAGGGAATCCCGTGAGAATCGGGAACCGGCCCGCGGCTGTAAGCGGGGACGAAAGCCGCAATATGCCACTGCCTTAAAAGGCGGGAAGGCGCGGCGAGTAGGATGATCCGCAAGTCAGAAGACCTGCCTGAAGCCATTTCAGAAAACCCTCGGGAGAAGGGGTTTTTGTATCTAGAGGATGAAAAGGGACATCCCTGGATTGGCTATTCCAATCCAGGGATTTTTTTTACACCAAAAAAAGAAGGAGGAAAAGATGAAAAGGGCTGTAGCAATTCTATTGGCTTCCATTGTTGGCTTTTTTGGTCTTTGTTACGGAGAAGACAAAAAGGCTGAAGAAACTGGCACTTTGGAAGAAGTAGTAGTAACCGCAACCCGTTCTGAAGAACGAATCATTGATGTCCCAGCAAGTACAGACATCATATCTAAAGAGCAAATTGAAATGTCAGGGGTAACCACTCTAGGAGATCTTATTGGCAAATACTCTACCGGCCATTACCACAGATACAGTGGTATGCTAAGTCCCCTTGGACTTAGAGGTTTCATAACAGATGCCCATGGAGACGACCTCAAAGGACATGTCCTGATTCTTGTAGATGGTCACAGAATAGGCACCGGAAATGCTGCTAAAATAAATGTGGATCGCATAGAAAGAGTTGAAATCATAAAGGGACCAGCTTCAGCCCTTTACGGTTCTGCAGCCATGGGGGGTGTGATTAATATAATTACCAAAAAGGGGGAAGGACCTTTAAGTGCAAAGGTTGGGATAGACTACGGAAGTTTCGACTATTACAAAGGGAAAGTATCAGCAGGGGGTGAATTAAATGAAAGGCTTAAGTTTCATCTTGCCACAAGCTACGAAGATGTTGGAGACTATAAAGCGCCAGATTTTGGAAAAGTTTACAACTCTTCAGAAACGAGGAAAGAAATCGGTGGAAACATTACTTACCAGCTTCTTGAAGGTCATGAAGTTCGCTTCGGAGGAAATTTTGCAGATCTAACAGGGGAATACCCCAAATGGAAAGGTTATTTAACATACTCAAGCTATGACGAGAAAGCAAAACAAGATTTTGATAAAAGCCATCGTTACGCTGACCTGGAGTATAATGGTGATTTCCTGGATGGCAAAATCCACTGGCGAGCCTTAGGATACTACCTTTGGGATAGAAACCACTGGAACTGGGGCGATCCAGATCCGAAGGCTCGACAAACCAAATACACCGACACAACCTGGGGAACAGACCATCAAATTGTGTGGAAAATATTTGACTGGAACAAACTAACCTTTGGATTCAACATAGAAAGCCTTGAAAAAAAGTCGGAGGCAATAAGTAACTACGAGCCTTCTGTTCCTTATACTCCAAACCTTGACTACGATTCAAAAGCTCTATTTATCCAAGAGTCTTTAGAGCTCTGGAATAATAGAGTAAATATTGTTGCTTCCGCTCGCTACGACAGATTTGATGTTTCCACTAAACCTCCTGAAACAGGAACAATGCCTTATTTCCAAGAAAAGAGTGAAACCTTTGATCATATTTCTCCAAAGGGTGGTGTGGCAGTAAAATTCTTCGACGAGTTACTTAGAGTAAGGGCTAATATTGGCGAAGGTTTTAAGTCACCTTCGGCAGACCAACTTTCTGCAGATTACATCCATAACAATATACATTACAGGGGAAACCCAGATCTCGAGCCAGAAACAAGCCTTACTTATGATCTTGGCTTCGATATATTCCATGAACTATTTACCCTGAAGTTTACCTACTTTCATACCGACTACAAAGACAAAATAGTTCAAAAAACTATCAATACCGGAAGTGAGCCTGTTATTACCTGGGAAAACAGAGGAAAAGCTGAAATGGCAGGAATAGAAATCGGGCCAGAAGTATCTATAGGCAAGATCTTTTCTCTTCCCTTCGATGTTAAGCTCTGGTCTAATGTGGCAATAAACACCCAGAAAAAGGATAAAGAAACAGATGAAGACCTGCTTTACATCTCCGACTATGAGGTTAAGTCAGGTATTGATGTCTCCTACAAAGGGCTCACCGCTCAACTCAGTTATATTGTTATTGGTCCTCAAAAAATAACCAACTATGACGTTTGGCCCTATCGGGTAGAAACTAAAGATGCCTTTGAGTTTTGGGATCTTACCGTTAGATACAGATTCTTTGATACATCCTACAAGTTTCTTGAAGGTTTGGAGGTTTTTGCAGGACTATTTAACATCTTCAACGACCGGGTAGAATGGGTTAGAGGCTATCCAATGGCTGAACGTAGCTTTAAGGTTGGTCTTTCCTACACATTCTAAAAACAAAGAGGTAGCTTGGGAGTCTCCGGGCTACCTCTGGGAAAAAAGATGTTGAACTCTTACAAGGTCTTCTGGCTTATCAACTCCAATTATCTCTTCTTCAGGAACTTTAAAAAAGCTCGTAAAATAGCCATCTTCTGAAAGCCATTCAATTAAATCAGTTATAAAAAATTCTTCAAACTCCAGGAACTTACCATCAACAACCTTTTCAACCCTGTGGGGGCTATTGGAAAGCCTGTCCATGTATTTCAAAACTACCTTTCTTTTGAAGACATAGACACCGCCATTGCAATAAATAAGCTTCTCTTTAGCCTCTGGGCTGAAATCCTTCCAGTACTTCCACTCAACTATCCTACGAACCCTTCCCTCTTCTAAAATCAAGCAACCATACTGGGCTTTGTCAGCGGGTCTAAAAGCCAATATAACAGCATCCATTCCATCTTTAATAACCAGCTCAGTAAGCCTTGAGTAGGTTTCAGACTTAACAAGGGGAACATCCCCCATAGTTACTATTAAAGCTTCTTCACTAAAAGACTCTAGAAAAAACCTTGAAGCAAGAAGAGCTCCTCCAGTGCCATTTAAGATAGGCTGAAAAATAAACACTACAGGATCCTCTGAGATAAAATCTTCCACAGTATCTTTTAGCTTTTTGGCTTCATGGTGAATGACGATGCCTTTAGGGCCTGGTGGTAGATTTGAAAGAATTTCCAGTATAAAAGGATGTTCCCCAATATAGATGGAAGTTTTTGAAGGTTTGAGAGGAAGCAGGGCTTTACAACCACCATAGCCAATCATTCTGGTTCCTCTTCCTGCTGCAAGGATAAGACTTAAAGCTCTCATAGATCGGGAGGATTCTCCTTTTGACTAAGACTTTCGTTAATTTCCTTGATTGCCTTTAGATGTTCCTCATAGGTTACCGAGAACCTGTGGGAACCCCTTCTATCACTTACAAAATATAAAAAGGGAACGTCAGCAGGATAAAGGGCTGCCCTGATAGAGTCAAGACCGGGGTTACAAATAGGACCAGGAGGGAGTCCTTTAATAATGTAGGTATTATAGGGAGATTCTCTCTCAAGGTGACCTCTGGTTATAGTTCCTTTGAAATTTTCAAGGTCATAAACTGCTGTCGGGTCACTTTGAAGGGGCATACCAATTCTTAGTCTGTTGTAGAAAACTCCCGCTATAATAGGTCTTTCTTCGTTTTTCACAGCTTCCTTTTCTATAAGGGAAGCCATTGTTACTATTTCATGGACGGTAAGACTAAGACTTTTGGCTCTATCAACCCACTCCTTTTTAAAACGCCTATTAAACTCCCTTACCATTCTTTTCAAAACGGTTTTAGGATTGTCCTTTGCTGTGAAGTAGTAAACCGCAGGAAAAAGATATCCCTCAAGGCTTGAAACATCCAGCCCAAGAGATTTAATAAATTCTCGATCCTTTGAAATTCTTAATACATCCTCTTTGCTTCCGAGGTAAGCCTTCTCTATAGATTCTGCAACGTTGTAAACAGTATCTCCTTCCTTTACAAGGATAATATACTTGATTACCTCACCCCGAACCATTTTCTGCGCAATGTCAACAGGTCTTAAAAAAGGATTAAAGCCATACTCTCCGCTTTGAAACTTATTGTATCGACCTGAAAGATAGGAAAACAAAAGAAATTTGTAAGAATCTTCTATTATCCCTTCCTTCTTAAGCTTTTTTGCTATTTCAAAGGCACTGCTTCCCTTGGAAACAGTAAAGGTCTTATAAGAACTTAAGGGAACCACCTTATAGGCAGAAAAAAAGGAGGGAACTACCACAAAAGCAAAGCATACAACAGTTGCTACAAGTAAAAAAACCAGAAACCACAAAGTCTTACTTATCATGCATGGTTCCTCAACTTCAACTCTATTGGGTGAGGTCTTAGATAATACTGATTTCTTAAATAAGGTGGATCATACTTTCTAACATAATGATTTATAAGGGTTATGGGCACAATCAAAGGAATGTAACCTTTGGCATAACTTTCGATAAGTTCTATTAATTCATGCTTTTCTTCGGAAGATAGGTTTCTTTTTAAAAAACCCATGCAGTGATAGAGAACATTAGAGTTTTTCTTAGGGGTAGCATAGAATTTTAAAGCTCTAAAAAGAAGCCTTCCATATTCCTCGATTAAAGTCTTCCCAAAGGTTTTTTTGGAAGTCGATGCAATAAGGCGTCCCATCTCTTTTAGAAGCTTTTGGTTGTGAGACATAATAAGTAGCTTGTGAAGCTCATGAAATTCCATAAGACCTTTTAAAGTTCTATCCTCTTTAAGAAATTTTTTCCATCTTGCAAAAACAAAGATTCTTTCTATGAAGTTTTCCCTTATCTTTAGATCATTAAGTCTTCCATCTTCCTCAACGGGCAAATAAGGAAAATGTTCCATAAAAATTCTTGCGAAAATACCAACGCCTTTATTACTTACACTACCATCCTTGCCATAGACTTTTACTCTTTCCATACCACTAGAGGGAGATTTGGACTTAAAAATAAATCCACAAAGCTCTTCCTTTTCTAGCTCAATTACCTTAGCCCTTGCCCATTTGACCATTATATCTGTAAGGTCTTTCTTAGAATTTCTTGTTATAAGCCTTGGATTTTCAGGATCCCCCTCAAGTCTCATTGGTTCTCTTGGAACTCCAAACCCACATTCTACTTCAGGACAAACTGGCACATACTCAACAAACTTTCCAAGGATATCCACAATAAAAGAATCCCTTTGGTGGGAACCATCATACCTTACATTGTTTCCTAGAAGACAGGAACTTACGCCTAGCCTGATTTTTAAATCATGGTAGTTCATCTTTAAAGAGCTCCTCAATCGGTTTAAGAATTATAAAATCCTTCTCCTCAACCATTTCATAGTCGTGACCAAAGAGGTTAAAACGTTTTTGATAAACAAAGGGAAGATTAACATCCTCAGCCATAGACATAGACTCAAGGAGCCAACCAATTACATGGGCATATTCACGGATATGAGGCACAAAATCTCTGGGCATAATCTTTATTTCCTTCACTTTGAAAAGATCCTTTAGCCCTTTCGTTACAAAGGCCTTTTCCTTTTCGTCCCAAAGAAGCTCTACAACCTGATCGATCTTTTTTTGGTTTTGAATCCTTAAAAGGGGTATTGTCATTTTTCGTCCTTTCTAGTCGATAAGAAGAGAGGGGTCGTAGAAATCTGGTGGTTTCAAACCAAGAAGCTGGAAACAGGTAGAAGCAATATTAGTTAGCCCTGGAGTTCTTATTTCGGGGTTGAACTTTATTTCTCTTCCGGTGCTATCGTAGATTATAAAGGGAACGGGGTTAAGGGTGTGAGATGTTTTAGCCTTTGGTTTGCCAGAGGGATCCCTCTTTACTTCTTTCGTTTTTTTATCTATTTCATACATTTCCTCTAAGTTACCGTGGTCAGCGGTAACTATGAGGATTCCTCTCGTTTCTTTAACTACAGGAATAATTCTTCCAAGGCATAAATCCACTGTTTCTCCTGCAATAATAGCGGCATGATAAATGCCAGTATGGCCAACCATATCGCCATTTGCGTAATTTGCTCTTATAAAATCAAATTCATTAGATCTTATAGCCTCTATGATTTTGTCGGTAACCTCCGCAGCTTTCATCCAGGGACGTTGTTCAAAAGGAACAATGTCAGAAGGAACCTCTATGTAGGTTTCGAGTTCTTCGCTAAATTTGCCAGATCTATTGCCATTCCAGAAATAAGTAACATGGCCATACTTTTGAGTCTCCGCTATAGCCATCTGACGAACCCCAAACTCACAAAGAATTTCTCCCATCGTTCTTTCTATGTGAGGCGGTTCAACAAGATATACCTTGGGAATATGAAGATCCCCGTCATACTCCATCATACCTGCATAGGCAACCCTTGGTCTTGGAATCCTTTCAAAGGCGGTAAAATTTTCTTCCTCAAAGGCTCTTGATATCTCAATAGCTCTATCCCCACGGAAGTTAAAAAATATCACAGAGTCGCCATCCCTTATTGGTCCAACAGAATTCCCACTTTCATCAACTATTACAAAAGGTGGAAGATCCTGATCAATAACCCCTGGTATCTCCCTTCTATAAGTTTCTATAGCTTCCTGGGCAGAGGAAAATCCTCTTCCCTCTCCTGCCACATGGGTTTTCCAACCCAAGGCCACCATGTCCCAGTTGGCTTCATATCGATCCATGGTTATTACCATTCGCCCTCCACCACTGGCTATCCTGTAATCCACTCTCGCTTCGCTGTTAAGCTTTTCAAGAAACTCCTCAAAGGGAATTACATAATCAAGAGCAGAGGTTTCTCCTACATCCCTTCCATCAAGAAGAATATGAACCCTTGCCCTTTTTATGCCCTCCTTGAAAGCGGCATTTTCTAACAAGGCTTTTAGATGATCTATATGGCTATGGACATTGCCATCGGAAAGAAGACCTATAAAGTGGAGAGTTCCGTTGTTAGCTTTGCAAAATTCTATGATATTGCGCCAGCCCTTTCCCTGAAAGATCCTTCCAGAGGCTATTGCCTCGTTTACAAGTCTTGCACCCTGGGCATACACCCTTCCAGCACCTATTGCATTATGACCCACCTCAGAATTTCCCATGTCACTATCCGACGGAAGTCCCACAGCTGTTCCATGAGCTTTGAGAAGAATATGGGGACAGGTTTTCCAAAGATTATCAAAATTAGGGGTATAACCATTAAGAAAGGCATTCCCCTCCCTTTCTTCCCTATACCCTATTCCATCCATCACAATAAGAACAAGAGGACCAGGGCTTTTTCTTAAAAACTTCTTTGCCATATAAATCTCCTATAAATCTGACCGTCTTTCACCAAGTTGGACCGTAATTCTAACTCTTTCACCATTCCACCTAATAACATCTAATACCATCCTATCTCCAGGACGCTTCTGACGAAGTATTCTTATGACATCGTTTGCTTCAAAAATTGGATTTCCGTCAACCCTTACTATTACATCACCACCAACGGGTATTGAGTAATTACCAATCTGAGCTACCATACTTCCACCCCTAAGCCCTGCCCTTGCTGCAGGACTGTTGGGCACTACTTCAACAACCATTGCGCCCTCTTTGACATCCATTTTTAGGGCTTCGGCAAAATCCGGAAGAAGCGTTATAAGAGTTGCACCAAGCCAGGCATGACCATAATAACCTCTCGATATAATCTCTTCCACAACCCTTTTTACAGTGTTTACCGGTATAGCAAAGCCTATGCCCACATTGGCACCAGTCGGGCTGAAGATGGCAGTAGCAATACCCACCATCTTTCCAGAAGTATCAATAAGAGGACCTCCTGAGTTTCCAGGGTTTATAGCAGCGTCGGTCTGGATTACATCTTCAACCAACGCCCCTGTAGGAGAACGTATTGTTCTACCAATGGAGCTAATAACACCGGTTGTAAGAGTCTGACCAAGCCTGAAAGGATTTCCCATAACCATAACCCGCTGACCAACTCTTAATTTATCTGAATCTCCCATAGGAATAACAATAAGCTCTCTTTCGGGGGCATCAATCTTTATAACCGCAATGTCTGTGTCAGGATCAGAACCAACCAGTCTTGCGTTATACTTTTTGCCATTTGCCAGGGTAACCTCAAGCTTCCTAGCATCCTCTATAACATGATGGTTAGTCACTATATAGCCCCTTTTATCAATTATAGCTCCAGAACCAACACCTTTTTTGGGAATTACATTAAAGAAAAAATCCCTTTCTAGGACAGTGCTGGTTATATTGACAACCCCTGGTGCAAGTTTTTCATAGATACCTATGATGGTTTCTTCCTCATCGGTGAGAGCAAAAAGAGGCCAAGGAAAAAAAGAAATAACCAGTAAAGCCAAAAAGATTTTTCTAAGACCCATAGACCCTCCTTTTTTTCAAAGATTTAATTTACATTTTAATCCTTGAGTTGACATTTGTAAAACCCTGCATAAAACTTTCATTAAAGTTAGAGTTGAGAGGATTTATAAATGGAGGGAGCCAGGTTTTATAAAATGATAAATCCTATCATGCATTACCATTGGGGAACAAAAGGAAGGAATGCCTATATACCAAAGCTCATTGGTATAGTTCCTGATCCGGAAACTCCCTGGGCAGAAATGTGGATGAGCACCCATCCTAAAGCCTTCTCAGAAATTATCACTCCCCAGGAAAGAATAAAACTTGACAGTCCTTCGATAAGAGAATCCCTTCTTGGAAATAAGTTCAAAGATGGATTTCCCTTTATTTTGAAAGTTATCTCTGTAGGAGAAACCTTATCTATCCAAATGCATCCAGACAAAATAAAAGCAAAGGAACTTCACGAAAAAGATCCTCTAAATTATCCTGATAGCAATCACAAACCGGAGATAGCTATAGCAATTGATGAAGCCAAAGTTTTTGTTGGGTTCAAAAAGGAAGAGGAACTTGAAGATCTTATAGGGGTGTTACAGGATCTTAAACCCTTTGCGGAAATAAGTAGCCCGGGGAAACTAAGGAAAAAACTTTTCGAAAATTTAATAAAGCTAGCTCTAGAATCTCCAAAGGAAGTTGAAAGCTTTATAGAAAAAGTCAAAGAAGCAATTTTAAAGCATCCCTTTAAAGAAAAAACCCTTTTTATAAGTCTCGGAGAGCAATATAAGGGCGATGTAGGGCTTTTAATTGCACTCCTTTTAAAGCTTCATACTCTGAGAAAAGGCGAAGGTGTTTTTATACCACCAGGGATTCCCCATGCCTATATAAGAGGAAACTTAGTAGAAGTAATGGCAAACTCCGACAATGTTGTAAGAATAGGGCTTACACCCAAGTTCAAGGATTTGGAATCCGCCCTAGAAGTGGTAAACTATGAAAAAGAGCCTCTTATTTTTTCTCCTTTGGGTAAAGAATATTTTGAATACGACGTTTCTCTTGATGAATTTCAAGTTATCAGATGGTATATCGCTAGGAAATCCTTCTCAATAGAAAAAGAGCTTGATAAAAACTTTGCTGTGGGAATACTTCTAGAAGGGGTTTTAAAGACCCCTGATGGAGATATTTTTAGAAAAGGGGATGCCCTACTAATAGCCCAGGGCGCTACAAAGATCTTCTTAGAACCCTTAGAGATTCCCCTTGAGTTTTTCTTAGTAACGGTTCCTTAAGGAATATCCTATGGAAGTGAACTGGAACAAAAAAGGCCTTGGTTTGATAGAAAATCTGGAAGAAGATCTTTTATCTTATTTCCAATGCATCTTCCCGGAGCAATATGAATTCTACGGCATAGACGAAGAAGATGTCTCCTTCGGAGCTATTCCTGCCCTTAAACACCCAACATTTCTTCCAAGCCCCTCCGGAGGAAATGCTTACGGTCTTGGACTTTTAGAACAAAGCCTTCTAAAAGAGGAAGAGATAAAGTTTCTCTCCTCCCTGAACCTTGATAAAGAAGAAACCCTTTCCAAACATTTTCACGAAATAAACGAATTATACCGGAAGATGGGACTTTTGATTCGTATATCCCGTTTTGGAAAACCCTATTATTTAATCCCTTACAGTTTTCTTTCCCATTCCATTCTCGATGTCAGAATAAGAGTAAGAATTATCCATAACCTGTGGCCAGAGATTTCAGAAAGCATTTCAAAAAAGATAGGCATTATGACATCTCCAAAGGATATTTTATATCACGAATTGGTAGCCCATTTCCCTCAACATTCTTTCCATCTTCTCCATTCCTACGAAGAAATAAAGCTTGGAAAACACAAGTTTGATGCAATTATATGCCCCCACACCATAACGGAATACTTAAAAATTACAGATTTAAAACAGTTTATCCCTTACAAAGGACTTAGGGAAAAAAAATTTAGAAAGTATTTAACCCACTTCTACCTTGCAATTTATAAGGCCTTGTCAAAAGACGGAGTCTTTATAAAAGTCTGTAACTCCTATCTTTCAAAAACTTCAGGTTGCCAAAACCTTTCTTTCAAAGACAAAAATTGCGAAAAATTATTTATAGCCTTCTGTAAGTTTTATAGATACAAGCAATACATCACCCAGACTAGAGATGGACTAATAAGTATTTCAAATAGGGATCTGCAAACCTTTATAAGACTGGCTCCCTTTGTCAATTCAGCCATCCAGAAAATTCTAAAAAAATCCTTCCAGGAAATAGATTTTCGGGAAATAGAATCTCTAAAAGGAAATTATTATCGAAGGGGTCTTACTTTTGAAGAGCCCATAAGCAAAATAAGAAAATCCATGGAGTATTTCTTCTCTTTCATAAAAACGGAGGAACTCATTCCGGAAGAATATGAAAAAACCTGGAGGGGAAAAATAGAGATAAAAGCTTTGCCTCCCCTTTTTTTTGCAATGGTCGCAAAGCCAAAGCAACCAAAGGTTACTGTGGGGGCAATAGAGAAATTCCTAAAAAGATCCCAAATAGCGGGATATCCTGTAGAATTGGTTTCAGAATATAGAAACTCTTTGTTTTATCTCATAGAGGTAATCAACTATCTAGAAAGTATTATCAAAAAGGACTATCCCTATTTGAAAACACTGGATCTCACCAAAACTAACCGTCGCTTATCAGGCTTATTAAAAGTCTCTAAAAAACTAGAAAACATCTCCCAGATCATTAATCCTTTTCCCACTAGAAATATCCATGTTCCCTTTTTCGAAAACATCCCAACCCTTTCTTTGCTTGGCCTTAAGACTAAGGAAATAGAAGAGCTCAGTCTGATAGTTACCGGTTATTCGCCAATGAGCCGTATCTTTTTTGGTAAATATCCAGTAAGCGCACTGACTCCCATAAAAGCTATTGTCAATAAGAGGCTCGATACAATAGATTACATAACCGCCATTACCATAGCGGAAGTATCAGCCTCCCTGGGAAGACCCCTTAGAGAACAAGAAATTCTAAGAATTCTTAAACTTAGAAAGATATTACTGGACATTGAAGAAAGTCCCCCCTTCCACGACGAAAGAGCCCATAGCTATGTTGATTCAGCCATCCGGAGAATAATGCTCATGGTTAGAACCGAAGAAAGGCCTCATCCTACCAGAACCAATGAAAGTATCCTAGAAAGGCTGGCTTTCAAAAACCAGGAACTCTTAAGGCTATTTGCTGAAGCCAGATTCCACGGAACGGGTCATACCCTTTGCCATCTTGGCTTTTACCCCGCTCTTATGCTCTTATGGGCATCCCTTCAGATTATAAGCTGTTCCTCCTATAGGGATCGTCCCATAATAATCAACTTCAATCCTCTTATCAAAGGAGTGCCAAAAGAACACAGAATAGAAAAGCTAGATAAGCTAAGAAGAACTATAGAAAACCTTCTAAATTGGGATAGCTCTTCTTTTGAAGTAGAGCTGGGTAAGCTATGTAGTTTCAATTTCTCGGGAAAAAATTGGTTTTGGGAAACGGTTGGTCTTAATTTCGAGCTGGATCAGCAAAGAAACATCCTTTCAGTTATCTTTGTAGATCTTGATGAGTCAGCAAAAACTTTTGAAGAGTTTTTTACCTATATGAACTCTAGGAGTATTAACAATATACCCGAAAATGTTTTGATTTCGGTAAACGAAACCTTTGAGCAAGTATCCAAAGTTTTTAAAAAGCGCCGTAACTTTTATAACATCTTGGAAAAAAAGATTTTCACCAGCATCTTTAGAAAGCTCATGTCTTTAGAGGAAGCCCCTGAGACTTTGGCTGTTCTAGTGCACTATTGTGAACAAATGATAAATGCTTTTTTCTGTTTTCTGGACTTTAAAAACCTTCCCTCCATCATAGAAGCTTTAAAGAGACTTAAGGCTATAACCCATAAAGACAGAGCCAGCCTTAAAGAGCTCGACACCTTCTATACCATGGCAAAAAAGGAATTTGGACCCTTTTCAGAAGAAAGAATAAGCCCTTCAAGACTCCAATTTCAGCAGTTGGAAAAGATGCTTTACAATGTCCATTCTAAATCTCAAATATACCAATCCTTGATTCTAGCTATAATTTTTCAACACCTTTCAGATAACTACTTAGAAAAAAACCTGGAAATCCTAGTAAAGAAGGCCATCAAGGCAAAAATAGAGTCCAAAAAGAAATTAAAGAGCTTAAAAGAGAATACACTAGCCATTATTAAAGCAAGAAAGATGATAAAAAAGATCTACTCCGGCCAAGTTCCAATGATCTCTATAGAAAGGATGATTAACAGAAGTATGGAAACAATTTTGGAGGCAGCTTTCCTTGCAACTGTAGTTCTTGAGGAAAACTATCTAACCTTTATGACCAGCGATGCTTTGGAAGAGCTTTTTTCCATAAGATCTCACATTGTTTCAGCTATTAAAGATGAAAAAGCCTGGAAGGATTATATCAGGGACTGTATTAGAGAAAAGGGCAAGCTTTTTTTAACTGAACATCCAAAGTCGCCAGTTCAAGAAGACATTAAAAAATATGGAGAAATAGCCTTAGAAAGGGATCCCCTCCTTTTAGTTGGAAGATACATCACAGCCCTGGATAGACTGTTAAAAATCTTCTTAGGGATTCCCTGGATAGGCTTTGGAGATGTCATAAGCTTGTGGAAAGGAGCTTTACCGCTTCACATATACCAAAGCAAATCAATAAGAAGCCTGAGTTTGAAGGCCTTCGAAAAATATTTGGAAAATAGCTCTCATATTCTAAACAAAGTTTTCCAGCTACCGGAGGACAAACGATTTAATCTCCTTCTTTGCCTCGATGAGCTAGGACTTAGCAAAGAGCTTACCTACAACAGCATATCTAGCTACTTCTTGGATTTTTGAGATTTGCTAAGGGTAGTTTCTTTTTTAGGTAAAGTCTTTGATGAACTTATAGTTAAAGAGTTAGAGCTAACTTTTCCAGAATCAGCCTTCTTAGTTAAAGGATTAGGTTTCCCTTTATCAGAAGATGAGCTTACAGGAGTGGAAGGGACACCCTTTTTGGCAGAAGCAGAGTTGTCCAGCCTTTTAACAGGCTTTACAGGGGTTAAAGAAACTTTAGCGGATTTCTTTTTTGAAGAAGGGTCTTCCACCTTATCAGCTCGACTATCTTTAGAATTAGACTTAAACACTGGTAAACCTTTAGAAGCCATTGCAACTTGAATATTTTTGTTACTATCTTTTGCTATTTCAGTGGTTCTTACAGGTATCTTTATTTCTTTTCCGGGTTTTATTCTGGTTAGTAAAGATTTTTTAAGGGCATTTACTTCTTGAGGAGAGAGATTCAATTTTTTAGCAATACTAGCCAGGTTATCGCCTTTTTTAACTTTATAAGAAATGGTGGTGGAGGTGTGCTTTTCTCTAGCAAAGGTTGGCCTTATAGGAGGTGGGAGGGGGGAGCCAAGATTAAGGGGAATATCGTTGTAAAGAAGAGCCAATTTGGAGGTTTTTTTAGACCTTATCGAAGCGTCAAGGCTCATAGCAAGCCTTACACCTTCAACATCAAAACCTCTTTTGTAAAAAACGATGGGCATTCCGGGATGGATCACTGCCATTTTTTGAAGATTATTCCATTTTATGAGTTCTTTTACTGATACGCCTAGTTTATTACTTAGTGCTTCAACTGAGGTTTCATCTTTGGCGTAATAAAGCACCTGTTTAGGTAAAAAGCTACTTTGGGCAAGTTCTATAATTTTTCTTTCTGCTGGTGTTGGGTTTTCGAGTCTTCCAGCGAGTTCAGACCAGGGGGCAACAAATCTTACATGGAGATGATCTTTATGGTTAGGTTCGTGGGAAATTATGGAATTTCCATATTCTTGGGAGCCAATCTGGAAGATTTTATCGAGAAAGTCTTTACTGTATCCTTGAGAAAGAGCATAGTTATAAAGCAATCTCTGAATTGAGGTATCAACAAATATCTTCTCTACCACCTGAGAATTGATAAGATGTAGGACTAAAGCCCAAGTTTTTGGAAGATCTAGATTTTCCTCATCCATTGGAACGAATCCTGAAAGGGAAACATTTCCTTTTGCATACATTCCTAGATCCACATCTCTTCCGTTTTGGTGAGACTTGTGGATGGGATACCATGGACCTCCACCGGGTTTTGAGAAATCACCAATGTAGAGGTCGCAAGTATCGGGAAATTCACTTCTTACAGCTTCGATAACGTCTAATAAAGCCCCTATTACTTCTGGGGTTGTATAGGTATGGTCTTCTGGTCTTAGCTGATAACCTTCAAAAACCCTTGGGAAAGGAATTCCATTTTCAAGCCTTCCATCGAAGGGATAACCTATGGATTTTGTCATTGAATGCAGTTTAGAAGAGGGCGAAAAAATTGAGAAAAATAGCACAATCATAAAACACTTTAACCATAGGTTAAGCTTTCTTTGTATCATAGGAAAACTCCTTTTTTCGGTTTCAAATATCGATTATTTTACGTTTCTAAATAGCCACAACGAAAGCCAAACCTTGATTTTGGTTTTTCCATTAATACTGAAAAAAAATTCTTTGTCAACAAAAAACCGAAAGAAGACAAGGCCTGGAGGCATTATGGAATATAACATAGTGATATCAATATCTTAAACTGAACAATCCTTCATAAAAAACTTACAAAAATTTGGAAATTCACCTCTTGATTTTTTCCACAAAGTTCTTATCTATGTATTAGCACTCTCTGGGAGAGAGTGCTAACAAAGATACCTAAAAGTAGGGAGGGATAGGGAATTATGAAACTCAGACCTTTACACGACCGAGTAATCGTTCAGAGAATCGAAGAAGAAGCTAAAACTCCAGGTGGTATCATTATCCCCGATACAGCTAAAGAAAAACCTCAACAAGGGAAAGTCATAGCAGTTGGTAAAGGTCGAATCCTAGATAATGGAAATGTTGTTCCTTTAAATGTCAAAGAAGGTGATCGAGTGCTATTTTCTAAATACGCTGGCACAGAAGTTAAAATAGAAGGACAGGAATACCTTATAATGAGAGAAGATGACATATTGGCTGTAATAGAATCCTAAAGAGAAAGGAGGTTTCCCAATATGCCAGCTAAGATGATTCAATACAGCGCCTCTGCTAGAGAAAAAATTCTTAAAGGAGTTGATACCCTAGCTAATGCTGTAAAGATAACTCTTGGTCCAAAAGGTAGAAATGTTATCATAGAAAAAACCTTTGGTTCCCCCCTTGTAACAAAAGATGGTGTTACCGTAGCTAAAGAAATCGAACTTGAAGATAAGTTCGAAAATATGGGCGCTCAGATGGTTAAGGAAGTTGCCAGCAAGACAAGTGATGTCGCTGGCGATGGGACAACAACAGCAACCATCCTTGCCCAGGCTATCTTTAGAGAAGGTTCCAAGCTGGTTGCAGCTGGTCATAACCCCATGGCTCTTAAAAGAGGTATCGACAAGGCTGTTGCCAAGGTTGTTGAAGCCCTGAAGGCAATGAGCAAAGAAATCAAGGATGAAAAGGAGATCGCCCAGGTAGGAACTATCTCTGCTAATAATGACCCCGAAATCGGAAACATCATAGCAGAGGCTATGAGCAAGGTTGGTAAAGAGGGGGTCATCACCGTTGAAGAAGCAAAGAGCATGGAAACAACCCTTGAAGTTGTTGAGGGAATGCAATTTGACCGTGGGTATATTTCTCCCTACTTTGTAACAGACCCTGAAAAAATGGAAGCTATCTTGGAGGATGCTTACGTCCTTTGCCATGAGAAGAAGATATCCAGCATGAAGGATCTGCTCCCATTGCTTGAGCAGGTAGCCCGCATGAATAAGCCTCTTCTCATAATTGCAGAGGATGTAGAGGGCGAAGCTCTGGCAACCCTCGTTGTTAACAAACTAAGAGGAACTTTGAAAGTCTGCGCTGTAAAGGCTCCTGGATTTGGTGAAAGAAGAAAGGCTATGCTCCAAGACATAGCTATCCTTACCGGTGGAGAAGTAGTATCTGAAGATCTTGGAGTAAAGCTTGAAAATGTCACTATAAATAATCTTGGAACTGCCAAAAGGATTGTCGTTGACAAGGACAATACAACCATAATTGACGGTGGTGGTTCCAAAGAACAAATCGAAGCAAGAATTAAGCAAATCCGCACTCAGATAGAAGAAACCACAAGCGATTATGATAGAGAAAAACTCCAAGAAAGACTTGCAAAGCTCGTTGGTGGTGTTGCTGTAATTAGGGTTGGTGCTGCCACCGAAACAGAAATGAAGGAAAAGAAAGCTCGTGTTGAAGATGCTCTTAACGCAACAAGAGCAGCTGTCGAAGAAGGTATTGTTCCTGGCGGTGGAGTAGCACTCCTTAGATGCCAGAAAGCTCTTGAAGAGCTCCAGCTGGACGGCGAAGAAAGATTTGGAAAAGAAATCATCTACAAAGCCCTTGAAATGCCACTTCGTTGCATAGCTGACAATGCTGGTTATGAAGGTTCAGTAATCGTAGAGAAGGTAAAAGAAGGTAATGGTGCCTTTGGCTTCAACGCTCAGACCGAAACCTTTGAAGACCTGGTGGCAGCTGGTGTTATAGATCCAACAAAGGTTGTCCGCTTCGCTCTCCAGAATGCTGCAAGCGTAGCTGGGCTTCTCCTCACCACCGAAGCTATGGTTGCTGAAAAGCCTGAAGAAAAGAAACAGACTACACCGCCAATGCCAGAATACTAAGAAAGTAAAAAGCCATCCCTTTCGGGATGGCTTTTTTTAATCTTTTTTTATCTTTTTTTCTATTTCTTCAAGTTTTCTTAAAACTTCTGCCAAATCCTTTTTAGTAGGAAGTCCAGCCTCAGAAATAATCTTCCTAAATATTTCACCTATCTTTTCGCTTATGATCTTTTCTTGTCTTTCAGCCTCTTCAAGAATCTTATCAATAGCTTTGAGGCGTTCCTCTTTTACTATCTCTCCCCTTTTTATTAGCTCATCTACTATCTCTTCAGCCTTTTCCTTTGTAAGGCTAATAAGCCCCAAGCCTAAAAGCATGATCTTCCTTATAGCACTCATAAAAAACCTCCCTTCATAAGGGCTATTTTCCAAAGTCTAAACCTGTTCTGTTTCCTCAAGATAGAGTTCTCCAGCATCATAGTCATAGGCAAAAAGCTCTGCGTATCTACCCCAGTCTATTGCTGTTTCAAGCTGGTTCCAGGCTTCTTCAGGGGTAAAATGGTTCTTAAGAATATCAAGCAAAAACTCTTCTGATATTCTGTGCTTTGATATCGTTGTAAGAACCTGCATGATTTGCCTAATAAGTTGAACATTATTAAGAGCTGGCTTCTTAAAAATTTCCTTTTTCTCTAAAGCATCCGCTTCCGCCCATCTTTTTCCTTCATCGGTAAGAACAAAATCTCCTTCCTTGGTCTCTCCGAAACCAAGAATAACAGCCGACTCAATTAACGGAAGGATATCATCAACCTCCATAGTAAGCTCGGAACTCAATTCATAGATATCTACTCTTCCACCTTTGTCATGGACAAGCTCTACTAAACCCGCAATAGCCCCAACCTTGGCATGAGGAAGAAACTGGTATTTTTCAGTAGCAAAAAGTAGAGGCATCTCTTCAGGAGGCTTAACGAGGGCTGTGTATATCTTGTCCAACATAAACTTAAAATCCCTAGAACTTTTATTGCGAGGATAGGGAAGTTCTAAAGGAATTTCCACCTTAATCCTTGCAGGATTATGGCTAAGGATAATAGCTCTTGAACTCATACTTACCGCTTCTTCTATATTATGGGTTACAAGGACAACCGCCTTTGTTGGCAATTTCCCGCTCTTCCAAAGGTCAATAATATCTCCTCTTAGATTGTCTGCAGTAAGAACATCCAAAGCGGAAAAAGGCTCATCCATCAACAAAAGCTCAGGCTCAACTGCTAGTGCCCTTGCAATTCCAACTCTTTGTTTCATACCGCCACTTAACTCTCTTGGATAGGCATCTTCAAAGCCATCAAGTCCTACTAGGTCAATCACATTAATAGCTCTTTCATGTTTTTCTTCATCACTAATATTTAGTGAAGTAAGACCTAATTTAACATTTTCAAGAACAGTAAACCATGGAAAAAGGGCAAAGCTTTGAAAAATCACCGCAATCCTAGCATTTGCTTTTTTTAAAGCCACTCCCTTGTATAAAACTTCCCCTTCCGTTGGTTCAGAAAGGCCAGCCATAATCCTAAGAAGCGTGGATTTTCCAGCCCCAGACTGTCCAAGGATCGAAACAAAATCACCTGAAAATATCTTCAAGTTTATATCTTCCAACACTGTAATTTCCTTCCTCTGTCCAAACAGAAAGGACTTCTTTATGTTTTTTGTCTCCAGTATAAGTTCCTTTTCCATGGCTATTCCAAAGTATATTTTGTCTGAGCGATTATAAACAGCCTCTTCCAAAGAAGCCTATTAATTCCAACAACCATTACGCACATCATGGATGTAGAAACAATAAGCATTCCGAAGTCCCCCGACTCACTTGACTTACTTATCAGAGCACCTAAACCACTCGTAGATATCATCTCACCTCCAAAGGAGACATATTCACTAACAATAGTAGCATTCCATGCTCCACCTGAAGCTGTAATAAGTCCCGTTACAAGATAGGGAAGAATGGCAGGCAAAATGAGCACTCTCCACCTCTTAAGCCCTTTTATTCCATAGGCATTGCAAATATATATTAAATCTTTAGGAATAGCGGAAGCTCCCGCAATGATATTAAAAAGAAGATACCACTGGGAACCAAGAAGCATCAAAAAAACTGCACCAATATCAAGTCCTCCCCCAAGCCTTATGAGGAATAGCAAAATGACAGGAAAAACAGCTGTTGCAGGAACACTTGCAGCAATTTGAACAATCCCTTGGAGAAACTGGGCAGCCTTTGGATTAAGTCCAATATAAACCCCAACAGGAAGTGTCCAGAGCAAAGCTATGAAAAGGGCACAGGCAACTCTAAGAAGCGAATAAAAGGAAGCCTCGACAATGGTTATAAGCTGATTAAAGTCGATAGAGCGAATAAAATCAAAGGTCATTATAAATCCCCATAGTAGGGCAAAGAGCAGGGTAAGCAAAGCTAAGATACCAAGGACTTGGCCTATCTTCTTCAAAACAATATTTTCAAATCCAAAGGCTCTTTTGTAGCTAAGCCTTTCAATAGTCCTGACCCCCTTTGAAAACAGCTTTCCAAGCCATTCCAAAAGCGAATAGGGAGATTGCTTCGTTTTACTCGAAACGACACCTGTAAAAAAATTTAACACAAAGGATTCCCTTTCTTCTTCTGGAGGGATGGTTTCTAATCTAAATTTCTGAGACCACACAATGAGAGGACGCCATAAAAAGATATCAATAAAGATTACAAGCAAAATCATTGTGCCAAGGCCATAAATTACACACTTAATATTTCCTTCATTAGCAGATGTCTGGATATAAGAGCCAAGCCCAGGAAGCCTAAAATCTTTGTCACCAAGAACAAACATCTCACAAGCCATAAGAAAAAACCACCCGCCAGCAACACTCATCATGCTATTCCAGACGAGCCCAATTACACTGAAAGGAAGATCCAGCCTAAGAAATTTCGAAAACTTGTTAAGTCTAAAAACTTTAACCACTTCTCCCATTTCCTTTGGAATAGTGTTTATGGATTGATAAAAGCTAAAGGTCATATTCCAGACCTGACCTGTGAAAATCAACAAAACCGAAGCCATTTCAAGCCCTAGCCGTTTCCCCGGGAAAATAGCAATCATCGCTAAAACAAAACCTGGCAAAAAGGAAAGAACAGGAATGCTTTGAAGAATATCTAAAAGGGGAATCATCACCCTTTCATGGATCTTACTTCGAGAAGCGGTATAACCATACCAAATCGAAAAAACAAGAGAAAGGAGGTAAGCGAAAAAGATTCTTGCTAAAGATTGAAGGGCATACTCCGGGATATTTCTTGGGTTCAAATCTATTTCTAGGGTTCTTTCATAAGGGGAGCTCCAAGTAGAGGCAATATAGACAACAAAGGCAAAGATCCCCGTAATAATGAGAAAAGCCACCAAATCAATTGGTCTGATTCTAAAAGTCTCTGCTGGAATGGATATTGGAAGCTTCATAACAACTCCCCTAATAAAGTCAAAAAGGTATTACACTACCAGGTGTTAGGATAAGCAAGCAACAAAGTAACATCAACTTTTTTCCCGCTATTACTCTAAAAAGCCTCACTAAACAAAGAAAAACTCTTAAGCCTGGAAACTATAACCGCAAAACAAACATTCAAAGGTGGGGGAATGTGGGAAGGTCCTTAGGGCCACCCCTAAAACAGGAAGTGGCCATACACTTTTAATCTATAGGTTCATTTTCTACAAGTGTCCATATACCGCAGGGACAAGCACCAGCACAGAAACCGCAGCCTATACACTTTTCTTCGTCTACCACCATTTCAAAATTGCCATTTTCTTCTTTCTTAGAAATGGCACTCTGTGGACAAAGGGTTATGCAAATACCACAATCTCTACAGGCACCGCAAGAAAGGCAGGAAGAGGCGCATCCATTGAGAGAATCAAGAGATCCTATTCTTGGATCAAAATACTCGGTCTTAACTCTTTCTTTACTAATAATCGGTTTAAAAGCCCTATTTGGTCTTTTCCCTTTGAATATTTCATCTATTACTTCCGCAACGACTCTTCCAGCCCCTATAGCTTCCGTTATAAGTCCAAGCTTTACAGCATCTCCAATGGCAAAAATCTTTGGATCACTGGTTTGATAGTTTTCATCAACCTTTATAAAACCCCTTTCCATCATCACTGTGTCGGGAATAGCCGAAGGATCTGGTTGATCGCCAATGGCAATAACTACCGTATCAGCAGGGATTATGCCAGAAGAAGTCGCAACTCCTTCTTTAGTTATGGCCTTAGTAAAAACCGGCCAGGCAAATTTGGCTCCAATTTTTTCAGCAGTCTTTCTCTCTTTACCAAAGGAAGCGGGTTCTTGAATGTCTATAAGGGTTATATCCTCTGCCCCAAGTCTATGGGCTTCTAAGGCAACATCACAGCCTACATTCCCAGCACCTATAATAACAATTCTTTTGCCCGCTTTAACTTTATTATATTTACTAAGTCTTAGAAAATCCCTGGCTGTTATTGCCAATTCAGCCCCTGGAACATTAAGTGTCCTAGGCTTTTGGGCTCCAATGGCAATAACGATGAAATCGTAGTCCGCTTTAAGTCTTTCTATCTCTTCTTTGGTAAGATTCTGTTGGAGGTTAATCCTGGGAATAACTTTCTTAACTCTCTCAATTTCAGCATTTAGCACATTCTCTGGAATTCTAGACAAAGGAATAACTTCTGAGATCTTACCACCAAGCACATCTCGCCTATCGTAGATAATAGCATCATGCCCTTTTTGGCGAAGTTGCCAGGCTACAGAAATCCCTGCGGGACCTCCCCCTATAACTGCTACCCTAAAGCCGGAGGGTGGCTTAATCTTTGGAACTCCTGCCTTTATGCTTGCCTTTCCCAAAACAGTAGTATCTACAGGCACCATACCCTTTGAAAGTCTGGTGCAGGAACTCATGCAAAGATTAGGGCACAAATAACCACAAACCGTTGCAGGAAATGGTGTATAGGCAAGGGCTAAATCAATAGCCTCATCTACTCGCCCTTCCCTTATGAGTTGCCACCTGTCTCTAACGGGTATCCCTGTTGGACAACTAGCTTCACAGGGGGGAAGGTATTTTCTGTTTTCCCAAACTGGCACATATCGCCTCAAATAGCCCGTTGTAATAATTGGAATAGGACTTCTATCATAGGTTACAAGGTCTCCTATAAGCCCACCCTTTCCTAACTCTTTATCCCAAACATTTATTCTGAATTCATGAATACTTCTTCTTTGTAGGGTGGTCTTCTCTAGAGGGCTTCTTGCAACAATAAGCTGCCATTCGTCTCTGTTGCAAAGATGGCTATAAAGCTCCATTTTGTTAATTTTCGAAAGAAAGATTCTTAGATTTTCTTGAAGCCACCTCCAATTATCATCATCTATCGGAACGAGCTTTGCGTCAACTTGACTGAAACCCTTATGGGGACCTCTAAAGAAGATCTTTCCTCCAACCATACCAACGCAAGGTCTATAGCCAAGCACATTATCGGGTTGCTGTGGGTTATAGCCACATATTACCGCAATACCTCCTGCCATAAACTCTGCAAAGTAGTCACCTACAGAACCAAGCACCCACAACTCAGGAGGATCGAAACGGGGGTTATGCTTTGTCATTGTCATGCCTCTGGCTCCAATACTGCCAGCTATATATATCTTCCCTTGAGCCATGGCATTGCCAACCCCGTTTGTAGCATTTCCATGAACTATTATCTCAGCTCCCGCATTGAGCCATCCTACATCATCTGAGGCAGATCCCATTACCTCTATAACTGTATTGGGATATCCCATTGCACCAACCCTTTGGCCACAGGCACCATAAACCCTCACATAAACTTTTTCCTCGGCTTTCCAGAGACGGCCGCCAATACAGTGCTGTCCCATCGCATGGACTTCTATATTCCTGAAACCTTCTGAAAGGGCTTTTTGAATTGCCTCTTCGAGAAGCCTTGAATCAATTCTTTTTCCATCGGGAGAAAGACCCGATATTTTTATAAGTTGTTCTCCTTCCATCCAAAACTCCTTAGATTATACAACATATTTTATTTGAAGCCTTCTAGCAGCTGATTCATCATCAATCCCTAAAGCATCGGACATACCAATTGGAAGGGACGTTGACCTCCCTAAGGGAGCAACAATTTTCTTAAGCTCCGTATCAAAACTTAGAAAAATATCAACAATCCTTTCAGCCACCTTTTCGGGATCAAGTCTTCTGTAGAGTCTTGGATCTTGTGAGGTAATGCCCTTAGGGCAAAGTCCTACATTACAGATATTGCATCTGTCCGATTCGGAACCAACACAGCCAGCAGCTGCTTGCATTATGTATTTTCCAATCTGAACCCCGCTTGCCCCAAGCATTATTAAAGCTGCAGCATTGGCAGCAAGATTACCACCTTTACCTATTCCTCCTGCGGCAAAAAGAGGAATTTCATTCTGTTTGCCAAGTTTTACCAGGTTAAGGTAGCAATCCCTAATATTGCTCGCTATAGGATGTCCCATATGATCCATTGAAACACTATAGGCAGCTCCCGTTCCGCCATCTTCCCCATCAATGGCAAGACCTGCCGCATAAGGGTTTCTTGTAAGATTGTTTAAAACAGCCATAGCTGTTGAGGAGCCTGAAATCTTTGGATAAACCGGCACCCTAAAACCCCAGATCATATAAAGGGACTGAATCATCTTAGCAACAGCTTCCTCTATAGAGTAAAGGGTTTGATGGGTTGGTGGACTTGGAAGATTGACCCTTGGAGGGACTCCCCTTATGGCTGCTATAAGCTTATTCACCTTATACCACATCAAAAGCCCACCATCTCCCGGCTTGGCACCCTGACCATATTTTATCTCTATAGCACAAGGATCTTCTTTCATCTCTGGAATGGCGTGAAGGATTTCATCCCATCCAAAGTATCCACTGGCAATCTGAAGGATCACATACTTTATAAACCTGGATTTTAAAAGCCTAGGAGGACAACCTCCCTCACCCGTGCATATTCGAACAGGCATACCAAGCTCTTCATTAAGGTAGGCAACGCCCATCTGAAGACCTTCCCACATGTTAGGCGAAAGAGCACCGAAGGACATACCACCAATAATGAGAGGATAGATTTCCCTTACAGGGGGAGACCAGCCCTGCTCCTTATAAAGCCTAAGACTTTCTTCAGGCGGGAGAATCCTACCAAGAAGGGTTCTTAATTCAAACTCATGGCGCCCTGCATCCAGGGCAGGGTCTGTAAGCATGGATATTCTTATGAATTTAATTCTATCAAGAATTCCCCCAGGAACATTCCTTCTTCCACCCCTGCGCCTTGGCTGACCTCCCCGGTTTATATGGAATCTGAGCTTATCTATCTCGTCACTTCTCACAGGCATTATACAATCATTGGGACAAACGAGGGTGCAGGTTGCACAGCCAACACAATGATAGGCAGGATCCGTCCTTTGTCTTATACCATAGTAGACTTGATAAAGATTTGTTGGTTGGTTTCCAAGTTCGAGGGAGGTTTGCACTATCCTTTTCCTAAACACCCCGAGTTCTATAGCATGAACAGGACATACTGCGGTGCACCTTCCACAAAGAGAACATCTTTCTTTACCCCATACTATTTGCCAGGGCAGATCTTTTACACTTAAAGATGACGGGGTAATGGTTCCGATTGTCGCCATACTTTAATCTCCTTACGGTCAGGAGTTACTACCACCGTGTCTGTATACATTGGTTGAAAATCAAGGCTTTTATCTCTATCTGGTATTATTGCATCTATTCCACAAACCTCAGAAGAAAACACATAAAGGCCTTCCTTTCCCCCAACTATGCCGGGTCTTAACTTCTTTCTATCCTGAACCATAAACATAGTTTTGTCAGGCAAAACCCCTATTACACAGTTAGGACCATCTATTATCAGCCTCCTGCAGGTATTCTTTAAAAGCTTTAAAAACCTCCCATCGGGATGGGTATCTAAGTCTGAATCCTGCAAAGGAGTTATGACATGTTTGTAATATTCCAAACCTAAGCCAAGTCTTTTGCAAACATAGTGAAGGATATGAGTAAAAACCTCCGAATCCGATTGATAACCAACATAGCCAGGGAAACCTCTGGACTCAAGAAACTCCCTTATAGGAACAAAGGCAGTATTTTCTCCATTTGTCATCGTTGCAATACCTTGAATAAAAAAGGGATGGCAAGCGTAAAGGTTTATAGCGTAATTCGTATTTTGCCTTCCTTGAGCCATAATGATTCTTGCACAAAGCTCTTTTCTATCAAGCTGAAGATATTCACCAATAGCCACGGGATCTCCAATTTCCTTAATCATTATCACATCTGGCCAAAAGCTAAAAACTATCATATCACCGCTTTCTTCGCCCATTTGCCTCAAGGTAAGCCTTATCATCATCAGGCGATACTCTATCTCTTCCTGAGAAAGTTCTGTCCAACTTTCTGGATATTCATAGGCTCTTACAAGATAAACATCTCTTTTTGGAACGCCCGGGGGAGGATTTTTAGAAGTCCTTATAGAAAGCTTATACTTAGTCATGAAACCAAGCTCCATCATAAATTGGTCAAGCCTTTTTATTCCGTCGTTTGAGAATATTCCCGAAAGAATGGGCGACTCCTTGATTTCTGAAAAAGGACCACAAAGATCGCTTAAAAAAATCCCTACCCCAGAGCCGTCATGCCCCTCCTTCATAACATCTAAAGCATTGATAGCAACCATTGGTGAGAGGGGATTATCACTTGTAATGGCAACTAAACGACACAATTTGCCACCTCCTCGGTGAAACTGTTTTTCACGGGCAAATATTAATGTATAGCAATTTTCGTGCCTATGCTAGAGAAGACTAGCCCTTGTCATTGTCTAAGGTAAAATTTGATACATTATTGTGCATTTTTTATTTCGTATATACTAGTTAGAACAATATTGTTCACTCAACTTCGCTTGTATTCACTCGCTAAAGAAATGTGCTATAAAGGGAATGATTTTTGCTTTAATTAAAATTGCTTCAAAAGTATAAAATAAATCGTGAGAGGAGAGGTTATGAGTCCTAAAGAAGTTATTGAGTTTGCAAAAGCAAATGGTGCAAAGATGGTTGATCTCAAGTTTCTTGATTTCCCAGGAATATGGCAACATTTTTCTGTTCCCATAAGTGAACTTGATGAAGCTAGCTTTGAGGAAGGTTTTGGCTTTGATGCATCAAGTATTAGAGGATGGCAACCAATCCATGCAAGTGACATGCTGGTTGTTCCTGATCCAACAACAGCTACAATGGATCCCTTTATGGAGGTTCCAACTCTTTCGCTCATCTGTAACATAGTAGACCCCATTACAAAGGAACGATATACAAAGGATCCTAGATATATAGCCCAGAAAGCGGAAGAATACTTAAAATTTACAGGCATTGCCGATACTGCCTATTTTGGACCAGAGGCGGAATTTTTTATCTTTGATGATATTCGCTACAATACCGGTTCAAATTTTGGATACTATTTCATAGATTCCGATGAAGGCATATGGAATAGTGGTCGAGAAGAGAGACCAAACCTTGGCTACAAAATAAGACACAAAGAAGGCTATTTCCCGGTTCCTCCCTCCGACACCTATCAAAATCTCAGAACCGAGATGGTTCTTGTGATGGAAAAGGTTGGTATAAAAGTGGAGTGTCAGCACCATGAAGTTGCAACAGCAGGACAGGCAGAAATTGACATGCGCTTCGCTCCCCTTGTGAAAATGGGAGACCAACTCATGTGGTTTAAATATATCATTAAAAATGTAGCACGCCGTCATGGAAAGACTGTGACCTTCATGCCCAAACCTCTCTATGGAGACAATGGCTCTGGTATGCATATCCACATAAGTCTATGGAAAGAGGGGAAACCGCTTTTCGCAGGTGACAAGTATGCTGGTTTAAGCGAGATAGCTCTACACGCCATAGGTGGCATCCTTAAGCATGCTCCAGCAATATGTGCCTTCACCAACCCAACTACAAATTCTTATAAACGGCTAGTGCCAGGATATGAAGCTCCAGTAAATCTTGCCTATTCCAGTAGAAACCGAAGTGCTGCCATAAGAATTCCTATGTATTCTCCTTCCCCAAAATCCAAGCGAATTGAATTTAGAACCCCAGATCCATCCTGCAATGGCTATCTAGCCTTCAGTGCGATTCTTATGGCAATCATTGACGGCATACAAAATAGAATTGACCCGGGAGAACCCTTGGACAAAGACATCTATGCTCTTTCGCCAGAAGAACTTGCCAATGTTCCCTCAACCCCTGGATCCCTTGATGAGGCCTTGAAGGCTTTGGAAAAGGATCATGAATTCCTTCTTAAGGGTGGTGTTTTCACTCAGGATGTCATTGAAACCTGGATCGAGTATAAAAGACTGAAAGAAATTGACCCAGTAAGGCTAAGACCCCATCCTTACGAGTTTCACCTTTATTTTGATATATAAAGCGCCTATAATGGCGCCTCTGGAAGACGCCAAAATTGACCCTATACCCGTCTTCCAGGGGTTACCATCATCAGTCATTTACAACGGGAAAATTGTTCCCTAGCTCTCGGAACTTAATTAATGGAAACCCCTACAGCCAGTTATTAACAATTCTTTCCAGAGCAAGATAGCATTTGTGTTTGCCATGACCATAAAACTTTATGTAATGATGTACAGGAATATATTTGAAGCCCCTTAAGGCTTTATGCTCTCCGCCAAAACCAGGATCTATATACTTTATGCCTTTTTCTATTGCATATATCATAGGCCAGTAATAGCACGTGGCAAAATGAAGATAAGGCACTTCCTCAAAGGAACCCCAGTAGCGACCGTAGAGAAAATCACCCTTTTCATAAAAAAGAGCAAGTCCTATTCTTTTGCCAGCCCTTTCAGCTATCGAGAAAGTGCATCTATGATTAAAAAAAGGCCTAAGGAGGCTAAAAAAATCAGGATTAAGGTAAGGATCAATACCGAAGGGCATGTATTTTTTCCATGTTATCTCATATATCCTATAGGCTTCATCATAAATTTCCTGGTTAGCCTCAGATCCCTTGATAATTTTTATAGATATGCCCATCTCCCTTATTTTTTTGATTTCTCTTCTTATATTGCGCCTCTTGTGGGATGAGAGGGAGCCAAGAAATTGATCAAAACTTTCATAATGATTAGTCCACAGGTAGTGGTTACTCACAAGCCCAACATAGCCAAAGCTTTCAAAAATTTCATGAATGCTTTTGGAAAGCTCCGAAAGAAAGTAAAACCTTACCGAAAAAAGCCCTCTGGTTTCACAAATAAAATCGATATATTTCAAAAAAAGCGACCAAATCGCACCTTCTGTTTCTTCATCACAATCTCTTATCAAGAACCTATAGGCGGGAACGGGAGTAAAGGGGATTGTCCCAACAAGCCCTTTCCCAACGGAAATACCACAAATAGCAGAAATTTCGGTTATGAGGCCAGAGATGCCGAACTCGTAAGCGCCATGGGTTCTTTCAAACATGGGAGCAATGCCAATAAGGCGATTCTTTGCATCATAAAGCCCTATATAGACAGGGAAAAAGCCTCTATCCTCATTGATACATCGAGATTCTTCCAGCATATAAAAATATTCCCACTCCATTACAGGGGAGCTCTTTACAGAAAGGGCATTCCACTCTAGAGGGCTTATCTCTTTAATGGTCGAGAAGGTATTAAACCTAATTTTGGAAGATCCTATCTTTCTAAGAACCTTTTCTATGTCGTAATGACTCATAAATACCCATTACCTTTTCAAATCTTTTCTCAGAAGAGCACAGCTCTTTAACTAGCTTATATCCATTATATGCCCTTATTTTTGCTTCTTCAACATTTCTAAGGGCTTCAATGATTGAACGAGCAAGCTTTTCTGGATCCCTTGGAGGAACAAGCCATCCCGTTTTTCCATCAATTACAATCTCCGGATTGCCTGCTACAGAAGTTGCAACAACAGGCTTCATCATGGCAAGGGATTCCCTTATCGCTCCTGTAAGCCCTTCCCCTTCAATAGAAGCTGAAACAGACACATCACAGGAAGCAATAACCTCCGGGACATCCTTTCTATGACCAACAAATCTAAAAACTTCACCCAAACCAAGCCTATGGATTTCTTCCCTTACTTTGTTGTAATAAGCCTCGTCTTCAATATGCCCTACCGATAGCACTATAACATTGCCCATCTCATCAATAACCTTCCTAACAGCCCTTGCAAGATATTCAAGACCCTTTCTTTTATCTACCGCTGCAAGACAAAGGATAACCCGCTTATCTTTTTCAATTCCCAGCTCATCCCTGAATCTGCTTCCATCAACATCTGGATTAAAGACTTCTTCATCATAACTTCCATAAACTACGGTTATCTTCTCAGGGGTAATGTCCTCTTTTTCAACAAGATGTTTCTTAACCGCCTCAGAGACAGCTATAACATGGCTAAGCCTCGGAGAACGAAAAATCCGCCTTACTAAAAGATTTGGTAGATCATAAACGGTTCCTCTGTTAATTATTAAAACTGGCTTGGGCTTGATAAACCATCCAACATGATAAAGACTAAAATAACTGAAAAGAAGAGCTAGATTCCTATGGCAATGGATTACATCGGGCAGGTTTTGCTTAAGCCACCTAGCAAACCATAAATAAGAAAGGGGATTTTTCATGTTCACGGAAAAAACCTCAAAGGGGAATTCCTCGGAAGTTAAACCTTTTTCGCCAAAGGGCTTATGAAAAAGGCATGCCACTTTGAAACCTTTTTGATATTGCCTTTTTGCAAGGAGAAGCCCTTGAACAGCGCCACCTCTTGTAATTGAATCATGGGTGAAAACATGAAGAACCTTCATTATTTGTCAACTCCCTGCCATTTTTTGTTATGTTCTGCAATACCCCAGGAGTATAAAAAACTTCTTTTTACAGATTCCTGGAGAAAATTTTCCTTAAAAGATTATTACTTTTACAGCCTAGAATCAAAAGATAAAAAAATCTTTCTCGCTCCAACAGGAATGGGCATAAGGTGGATCATAAACCACTGGCAAAGTATACTGGAGCTTATAAAACCTTCGGTGATTGTCTCCTTTGGATTCTGTGGAGAATTAAGGGTATCGGCAAAAAGTGGACTTTTCGTTGGAACTTGCTTTACAAGCTTTCCAGAAAGTCCCTACCTGCTGGAGCAACCACTACCACTTCATCTACAAACATTTTTTGCGGAAAAAAAGGCTCATATTGCTAAGATCATCTCAGTTTTATCCTTCATCGGAAAGGATAAAATTCCCGTTCCTATCAATCAGGAAATTATTGTAGATATGGAAAGCTTCTTTTTGGCGTCCTTAGCTTATCAAAAAGGAATTCCCTTTATCTCCATAAGAGCCACAACCGATAAAGCTGAAGAGGAAATCCCTTTTGATGTAAATAAGCTTCTAGATACCAAGGGAAGGGTCTCTATAAAAAGGGTGGCTCTTCTTGTTAAAGAAGCTCCTAAGCATGTTTTTTCTTTTTACAAATTCTGGAAAAAGGCAGAGATAGCATCAAAAAAATTAACCCTTTTGATAAGGGATCTTATAGCCTTACCTCCTGAAAGGCTTTATCTTGAAAGCTTAAGGATAATTCCAAGCACCAAAGAGGCATAAATGCCACTTATAATGTCATCTAACATAATAAAAATGGCTCCTTCTTTGAGATCCATCCACCTTGCCCCAGGAGGCTTTAAAATATCGAAAAGTCTAAAAAGTAAAAATCCCCCCAAAGAGACAGCAAAAAGGGGAAAAGAGTTGTTTTCGAAAAGTCTTATAACCAGGGGAATCACCAGGTAGCCTGAAACCTCATCAAGAACAAACCTCTTGGGATCTTTTTCTTTCCAGTAAAGAGAAGCCCAGGGAGCCAAAAAAAGCCCCACCGTGAAAACAACAATTAAAGAAACAAAAAGTAAAAGGCTCTCTCTGAAGGGACATGGTGAAATTTTGTGAATTATCCAGTGTATTAAAACTCCCCCAAGGGTTCCCCAAGTCCCTGGGGCAAAGGGAAGAAGTCCTAGACCCCAAAAGGTAACTGCAAGAACTTTAAACCTTTCCATTACATTCTGAATCGAGCTTTACCATTTTATAAGATCCGAAAAAGGAAAATACAAAGGGAGCAAATAGAAGAGAAGCCAAAAGTAAGAGAAAACCTGTATATATAAAAGCTCCATCCGCACCAACCCTTGCCATAAGAAACCCCGTAAGGACATTACCGGAAAAGGCTCCCATTGTTCTTACCATGTAGGTAACAGCAGAATTGCCTCCCATCCTCTCCTGGGGAAAAAGTAAAGCTGTTAGAATCCCAAGAGAAAGTATAACGGGGGTATCTCCAAGGGTATGAAGAATCCTTACAAGAACCATCTGGAAAAGGTTTTGGGCATAGGCTGTAAGAATATGAAAAACCGAAGAAATAACAATACCCCCAATGAAAAGAGGCGCAATTTTCTGGGTTGAATCGAATCTGTTACCTGTAAGGGGTGCAAGAATTCCCATCCATACTCCAACAGCCATATAAACTATCCCTATATCTTCTGAGGAGAAGAAAAGATTTTTCTTCATAAGCACTGAAAAGCCTGCCTGCTCAACGCCAAAATGGAGTCCGTAGATAAGATAAATAGCAAAAAATAGAAAGGTCTGTTTTCTAAAGATATCGCCTTTGTAGTCTTTCCAGCTAAAGATGTGTATTTCCGTATCGGGAAGAAAAAGGAATATTAAGGAAAGCAAAAGAGTAGCCACAAAAGATGCAAAAACGAGAGCACTAAAGCCTCCTGTTGACCACAAAAAGCCTCCAATAAGAGGTCCTACACCAAAACCTACAAAAAGACCCGTTTGATAAAGAGATATTTGAAAACCCTTTCTTTCTTCTGAGATAACCTTAAGAAAAAGAGCATAAAGGACAGTTTGAAAAATAGACCATGCTATTCCCCCCAAAAAAGCGCTAGCAAGAAACCCATAAAAACCCTTTGAATATCCAAGTCCCAGGATATGTAACATCAAAAGCAAGGCTCCTCCAAGAAGCACCTTCTTGGAACTCAGTCTATCGGAAAGAACTCCAAGGGGCACCATGAAGATAATGGCGGAAATGGAATAGGTTCCCATAATTAAACCAGCCTTTTCAGGCGATATATAAGACCTATCTCCAAGATATATCGGAAGAAAGGCAAGAAGCATCCAGAATATTATGGTGAAAGTAAGACTTGCTATGGGAAAAAGAAAAAGTCTAGGATTCATGCTTAAAATCCCTTTAAAGATTGTTTCTTCCTTGCTCTGCCCGGAGAAAATGTTGATAGAGAAGCCATTAGGAAGATAGTTTAGCTTTGACCATTTCATTTACCACTTTGCCATCAGCCCTTCCAGCCACTTTGGGCATAACAATCTTCATAACTTTGCCCATATCCTTAGGAGATGTGGCATTGGCTTCCTTTATCGCTTCATCTATAATCTTTTCTAGCTCTTCTTTGGAAAGTTGAGCAGGAAGAAATTTCTCAAGAATTTCTATTTCCTTGGCTTCTTTACTGGCAAGCTCTTCCCTCCCCCCAGCTTTGAACTGCTCTATAGACTCCTTTCTTTGCTTTATCTGAGATGAAATAATCTGCATAATTTCGTTATCCGTTGGAAGCCTTTTCAATTCTTTTTCTTTATTTTTTACAGCTGTAAGAAGCCCCCTAAGAGCATCTTTTGCCACATCGTCTTTAACCAGCATAGCCTCCTTGAGAGCCCTCTCGATTTTTGATCTCAAATTTTCCATCTTCAATCCTTCCTTTCCTTTTTAACCAGGTTTATTACTTCCTCAAGGTCAAGCCTACCGTCGTAGAGAGCTTTCCCTATGATGACCCCGTCAAGTCCTTTATGGGCAAGATTACAAAGAGCTCTTATGTCCTCCATAGAGGATACACCACCTGAGGCTATAACAGGCCAGGGAGAAACCCTAAGAACCCTTTCAGTTTCAGCTATATTTACCCCCCGATGGGTTCCATCCCTTGAAATGTCTGTAAATATAATAGCCCCAAGAGGTATATCGCCAAGAAATTTCAAAAAATCAAAGATTTCTATAGAAGTGACCTCTCTCCATCCTTTTACCGAAATAAAGCCTTCTCTTGTGTCAATTCCAAGAGCTATTTTGCCTGGATATTCTTTGCAAACCTTTCTAAACCATTCAAGGTCGTAAAAAGCTCTAGTTCCGATAATAACCCTTGAAACTCCAGAGGAGAGATAAAAGTCAATATCTTCCTCCCTTCTTATCCCTCCACCAACCTGAATTGGTATGTTAAGAGCCTTTGCCATCTTGACAATGAGCTCCTTGTGAATTGGCTTTCCAGAAAAGGCACCGTCAAGATCAACCACGTGAATCCACTCAACCCCCTTGCTCCGCCATTTAAGGGCAATCTCTAAAGGATCTTCACTATAAACCGTCTCTTTCTCCGGATCCCCCTGAAAAAGCCTTACACACCGCCCCTTTTTAAGGTCTATAGCAGGATATACTATCATAAGTTTTTCACCATCTCCCTAAAAAAAGCTGGAGGTTTTGTTGGTTTTCTTGTTGAGCCATTCAAAAAGACATGGACAGTATAGCCCTGGGCAATAAGTTCAGTGTCTTTGTAGATATTATAATCGAACCTGATCCGTGCAGAAGAGGGCATAGAAAAATCTGTTTCAATAGAAATAATGTCGTCGTAATAGGCAGGTTGAAGATATTTACAGTAAGCCTCAATTACAGGAAGGAAATATCCTTTTTCTTCCAGCTCTCTGTAACTCATTCCCAAAGTTCTAAACCATTCTGCCCTTCCCACTTCAAACCATTTCAGATAGTTACCGTAGTAAACCTGTCCCATTTTATCGGTATCCGCATAAAACACTCTTGTCTTTCCAACCGCTTTCATTGTTCCTAGCACCCAACAAAATAAGAAAATAACTCCCAGCCATGCAAAATCTCTTTATCTCCCTGTTTTTCAAAGGCAACCCTTTCACAATACTTTGACGCTTTAACCTCTTCACCCTTTATCTTCTTAGTAACGTCTCTTACTAGAAGAAAGGGAACAGGATCGGAAACATGGGTTTTAAGAACTATTGGCGTGAGATGGTCTGTAATGAAAAGAAGATCAACCTGCCAGGAGCTTTTCAGGAAGTAATCAAGAAGGGGCTTTAAAACTTTGCCATCTATGTCTTCTATAGCCTGGATCTTCTTTTTGACATTCCCTTCATGGCTTGTTTCATCGGGAGCTTCTATGTGAATATAGGCTATGTCAACTGTTTCAAGATATTTCAAAGCTGTATCTACTTTACCCTGATAGTTGGTATCAAGATATCCCGTAGCTCCTTTAATGCTTGGAATCTCAAAACCAGCATAGAATCCAATGCCCTTAAGAAGGTCAACAGCTGTTATCATGACCCCTTTAAGACCGCATCGGTCTTTTATGGAGGAAATTTCTGGGGCAGATCCTTGCCCCCATGGCCATACTGAATTTGCAGGATTAAGTCCCTTCAAGATTCTTTGCTGATTGACTTTGTGACTGGAAAGGATCTCTTCTGACCTTCTTATGAAGTCTCTAAGAACGGGGATTTTTTCATAGACTTGTGCATAATTCTTTATGGGCTTTCCCGTTATGTCGTGAGGGGGAGTTGTCTCAATATCGCCTATTCCACCTCTCCAAACCAGGACATGTCTATAACTTACACCAGGATAAAGCCTAAGGGGAAGTCCTTTCGTAGCTTTCTGAAGATCCTTTATAATTTCGTGGGACTCCTCCGTAGAAATATGACCTGCCGAATAGTCTTTCATGAAAGCCTCTTCGCCTTCATAGCCAATGGTAACGAGATTACATCTAAAGGCTACATCATATTTTCCAAGCTCTATTCCCATGGCGGCGGCTTCTAGAGGACCTCTTCCTGTAAGGACACCTCTCGGGTCATAGCCAAGAATGCTCATATTAGCTACATCACTTCCGGGAGCCATTCCATCAGGGATGGTTCTAACAATACCCATTTCACCAGCGCCAGCGATTAAATCGATTGTTGGAGTTTTTGCAACCTCAAGGGGAGTTCTCACGCCAAGTTCTTCCAAGGGATAATCTCCCATTCCATCGCCCACAACTATTACATATTTCTTAGCCATGCCTTAAAACCTCGCATTCATCTGAGAAAAATCTTCTATGCGAATAAGTTGGGTCTTCGACCTTACCACATCAAGACTGTCAATCTCAACTAAAGCCTTTCTTACTGCACTTTCTAAGGCTTCATGAGTTAACATAACTATAGGTACTGAGTCATCACTTTTTAAAGAGGATCTTCCCTTTTGAATAACTGCAGAGATGCTTATATTATTACGACCCAGCACGCCGGATATTTTTGAAAGCACACCAGGGCGATCAACAGCACTGAATCTAAAGTAGTAACAAGAGACTATATCCTCCATGTCAACTATGGAAACCTCTCTTGGCAATGGGTTAGTAATATCGGCAAAATCACTATGTTTTAAAATAGCCCTGGCAAGATCTATAAGGTCTGCTACCACAGCACTGCCTGTGGGCATCATGCCTGCTCCGAGGCCATAAAACATGGTTTGCCCTACCGCATCGCCATGGATAAAAACCGCATTGTAAGCACCCCTCACACTGGCAAGAACATGATTAGAAGGAACAAAGGTTGGATGAACCCTAAGCTCTACCTTCCCTTCCCTTTCCCTAGCTATAGCAAGGAGCTTAAGCTGGTAGCCAAATTCTTCACCAAATTGTATGTCTAGAGGATCTATATGACTTATCCCTTCTACATAGATTTTATCGAAGGATATGGGAATATTGAAAGCAATTGCGGAAGCTACAGCCAATTTATGGGCTGTATCTATGCCTTCAATATCAAGGGTTGGGTCAGCCTCGGCATAACCAAGCTGTTGAGCTTCCTTAAGGGCTTCCGAAAAAGAAAGACCCCTTTCTTTCATCATTGTAAGGATAAAGTTGCAGGTTCCATTCAGAATGCCCACAATGGTATCAATTCTATTCGCAGAAAGTCCTTCCCTAAGAGCTTTTATAATGGGAATTCCACCAGCTACTGATGCTTCATAAGCAATTACTCTGCCATTTTTTACCGCTATAGAAAAGAGTTCATTTCCATGGTGGGCAAGAAGAGCCTTGTTAGCGGTAACAACATGTTTTCTGTTTTCTAGAGCTTTAATTATAAAGCTCTTTGCAGGCTCTATGCCTCCTATAAGCTCAACAACAATGTCTATTTCAGGATCTTCCAGAATAATTCTGGCATCCCTGGTAAGCTTTTCTGGAGCAACATAAACAGGTCTTGGACGTTCAAGATTTATATCGGCAACCCACTTAAGCTCTAGTTCTGCTCCCCCAAGGCGCCTTTTAATAATCTCTTTGTTTCTGTTTAGTATTTCTACAACACCAGAACCTACCGTTCCCCAGCCTATCAAACCCACTTTGATACTTTTCATCTTCTCCTCTTAAACACCACTGTTTAAAGCTTTTTTAATGCCTCTTATGGCCTGGTTTATTCTATGCTCGTTTTCAACCAAGGCGAAACGAACATATTCATCCCCATATTCTCCAAAACCAAGTCCAGGGGAAACCGCTACCTTTCCTTTTTCTATGAGAAACTTGGAAAATTCAACCGAACCCATTGATCTAAAGGGTTCAGGAATTCTTGCCCACACAAACATTGTCCCCTTCGGAGAAGGCACCTCCCAACCAATCCTGTTAAGACCTCTTATTAAGACATCTCGCCTATTTTTGTAAGTATCCACAATCTCCTGAACACAGGATTGATCACCATTTAAAGCTATAATGGCTGCAATCTGGATTGGTTGAAATATACCGTAATCAAGATAGCTTTTTATTCTAGTAAGAGCATAAACGATGTGTCTATTGCCGACGCAAAAACCAACTCTCCAGCCAGCCATACTGTAACTTTTGGACATGGAAAAGAACTCTACTCCTACATCTTTGGCTCCTTTAGCCTGCAGAAAACTTGGAGCTTTATAGCCGTCAAAGGTAAGGTCTGCATAGGCAAAATCATGGATTACAATAAGCCTGTTTTCCTTAGCAAAATCTACTATCTTTTCGAAGAACTCAAGGTCAACAACAGCAGTGGTAGGATTGTGGGGATAAGAGATTATAAGTATCTTTGGTCTTGGCCAGGTCTGGCGAATGGCATGTTGAAGATTTTCTAAAAAATCTATATCCGGTCCTATTGGAACAGATCTTACATCGCCACCTGCTATAATAACTGAATAAGGATGAATTGGATAGGTTGGATTAGGCACCAGCGCAACATCCCCTGGCGATATAAGGGAAAGAATAAGATGAGAAAGCCCTTCCTTAGCGCCTATGGTAACAACCGCTTCTGTTTCTGGATCTATGTCAACGTCATAGCGTCTCTTATACCAGTCAGCTATTGCACATCGAAGCTTTGTTATGCCCCTTGAGGCGGAATATCGGTGATTATGGGCTTTCTGAGCAGCCTCCACCAGCTTATCAACAACATGCTTTGGCGTAGGAAGGTCGGGATTTCCCATCCCAAGGTCAACAATATCTTCTCCTGCCCTCCTAAGCTTCATTTTAAGTTCGTTAACCTGGGCAAAAACATAAGGTGGAAGGCGTTTCATACGCCCTTGTTGAGTAATTTCTTCTACACTCCAATCACTCATAACAGAAAACCCTCCCTTTTTATTATCTGTAAAAGTAATTAGTTGAGCCCTATAGTCTCCTAAAGTCAAACAAAAAATTAAGTTAACCATCTTGGGTATCTAAGAAAAAATTGTCCAAAGGCAGCAACTATTAGAGCATGAGAAATGACACCTTCTTTTATCAACTCTGGAATTTCTCTTAAGGGCTTTAAAACTACTTCTATTTCCTCTAGCTCGTCAAGATGCTGGGATGCTACAGGATATGCCTTTTTTGCCAGATAAGTATAACAGAGATTAGTCTGAATGGCCGGGTTTGGATAAAGTTTTCCTATCAGTTCCCATTCGCTTGAGTAATAGCCCGTTTCTTCAAGTAGTTCTCTTTTTGCTCCCTTTTCAGGATTGTTCTCTTCTTCTACAACTCCTCCTGGAAGCTCCAGAGTAACATCCCTTATGCCGTGACGGTATTGTCTTACAAGAACAACCTCTTCCGTTTCGGTCAGAGCAATAATATTGACCCAGGGGGAAAAATCAAGGGCATAGACGCTATATCGTTTTCCCGTGGTTGGCATTATTACTTCATCAATCCTTACTTTAAAAAGCCCTTCCTTTTTTTCGGTTTTACTGGAAATAACAGGCCAAGGACGAATACCCATTATAAAAACTCCCTGTTATCTTATAAGCCATCCTTCTTTTTCAGCTTTCACAATAAAGTATGAAAGGGTTTTCCCTGCCTTCCTGAAACCTTCCAAGCCATAAACCATGTTAGCCTCTATCACGTAAAACCTATTATCGTAAAATATAATATCCAGTCCAACATCATCAAAACCGCACAACCTCGAAACCTCTTCCGAAAAACCAAAGACCTGAGGTGGTATATCCTCATAACTTATTGTGGCTCCCTGGGAGACATTGTTTCTAAAATCACCCTTCTTTCCTATACGCCAGTAGGCATGAATAACTCTCCCAGCAAGAAGAACAACTCTCAGGTCTCTATCTACGGGAAGGTATTCCTGAATATAAGCGGGAGAATACTTGCTAAGATATGCCTGTAGATCCTCTTCAGAAGATATTAAGAAAACTCCCCTGCCTTGGGAACTTCTCAAAGGATTTTTTGCTACAAAGGGATAGGAAAATTCAGAAAGTATCTTCGAAAAAACATTTTTGCCATAATAAATTCTTGTTCTTGGATGAGGTATGGAAAGATATTCAAAAAGAAGGGTTTGCCTTATCTTGTTTCCCATAAAGTCATAGAAGTTTTTCGGAAAAATTCTTTTTCCGATGGAAAAATAAAAAGGTTCATAGAGCCTGGAAGGATAGCAAACCACATCAGCTTCTTTAATTGCTCTTTTAGCTTCTTCATCATAGTCTTCCCAATTAAGACAAACCCCGAGGGAAGGAAGATTTTTGCAAAATCTTAGGTGTTTGCCAATCGCTACCCTTTTTACAAAACCCATCTCTACCCAGAACATCCTAAAATTTCATCAGCAAAAATACTCCAAAAAACATACCAACGAAAACTTTTTTCTTGACCAGCCAAAGAAATACCTATAAAGTGACCACCTGGTCATCTAATTTAGGAACTACCATGAAAGAAAAGCATAACACCATCTTTGAAAGGCTTTCCCCCGAAAAACAGGAAAAGATAGTCCGGGAGGCTATCGAGGAGTTTTCCACCTACGGGTTCCATCGGGCAAGTATAAATAGGCTTGTAAAACGGCTCGGGATTGCCAAGGGCTCAATATTTCAATACTTTGGCACGAAAGAGGGACTTTTTTCCTTTATCTTCGACTATTCCGTAGAATTAGTTAAGGCTACTCTTAAAAAGGTAAGGGAAAACACTAAAGGGTTACCCTTTTTCGAAAGACTTAAAGAAATTCTTAAAACGGGCATAGACTTTGTGGAAAACCATCCAAAAATTTACAGGATATATCTTAAAATGATCTTTCAGGATGGCTTTCCCTTGAGAGAAGCCTTTCTTAAGAAGGTTCATCTTTTCTCCGCTGACTATCTTGTTTCCATAATAGAAGATTCGATAAGAAAAGGGGAAATAAGGAATGACCTTGATGTAAAAACAATAACCTTTTTCTTGGATGCAATAATGGATAGATTCCTTCAAGCTTATACAACAGAGTTTTTAGACGCCAATACAGGAATATATAAGGCTTCAAGGGAGGAATTGGAAAGATTTATAGATCAACTGGTCAATATTATTGAAAAAGGGCTTTCATCAAAGGGTTAACCAATGGAAGATATATTTGAAAAGGTTGAAAAGGGCGAAAGGCTTGATAAATCCGATGGCATAAGACTTTTTAAAAGTAACGATATCACCACCATAGGTAAACTTGCTAACCTGTTCAAAACAAAACTTCACGGAAACAAGGTTTTCTATGTAATAAACAGGCATATAAATTATTCTAACCTTTGCATGAATGGTTGTGCCTTTTGCGCCTTTGGAAAACCATCTTCTGATCCAGAGGCATTTCAATTTTCCCTGGAAGAGATTGCAATAAAACTTGAAAAGGAAACACCCGAAAATGTAAGAGAAATTCACATAGTAGGGGGATGCCATCCAACGCTTAGAATAGATTACTACGAAAACCTTATCAAGCTAGCAAAGGCTATAAGACCTAAGGCTGTCATAAAGGCCTTTACCGCTGTTGAAATAGAAAATATAGCCAGGATAGAAAAAATAACCCCTGAGGAAGTCCTAGATAGGTTCAAGAAATTGGGTCTTGAGATGCTTCCCGGAGGGGGAGCAGAAATTTTTTCTGAAAACATAAGAAAAAAACTTTGTCCTAAGAAAATATCTGGCTCAGAGTGGCTTAGAATTCACAAAATTGCTCACCAAAAAGGCATCAAAACAAATGCCACCATGCTTTTTGGTCATATCGAGTCCGTAGAAGATCGACTTGACCATCTCTTAGCCCTCAGGGAGCTTCAGGATGAAACGGGAGGTTTTACTTGTTTTATTCCTTTGCCTTTCCAAGCTAAGAAATCACCACTTAAGATAGGAAGAGCTCCAACCGCTGTTGACATCCTAAAGACCATAGCCATAAGTAGGCTTCTTCTGGATAACATTCCCCATATAAAGGCCTATTGGATAATGCTCACCCTAAAGCTTGCCCAGCTTGCTCTTTTCTTCGGGGCAGATGACCTCGACGGCACCGTCGTTGAAGAAAAAATAGGACATATGGCAGGGGCAGAATCGGAAGAGTCCTTAACAAGGGAGCAACTTGAAGAACTTATCTGCTCTGTAGGTCTTGAACCTGTGGAAAGGAATGGACTTTTTCAACCCGTAGTGAATTAGCCATGTTAGGTGAAATAATAGAAAAGGTTCGATCGAAAATAAGGCTATCTTTCGAAGAGGCACTAAAGCTTTACCTCGAAGGAGATTTTTTTCTCCTTGGGGAATTTGCAAACAAAATAAGATATGAAAAACATCCAGAGCCTTATGTAACCTATGTAATCGATAGAAACATCAACTATACGAACATATGCCTTTCTCAATGCAAATTTTGCGCCTTCTATAGAGCTCCTGGCTCCAGGGAAGGATATGTAATCACAAAAGAAGAGCTTTCCAGAAAAATCGAGGAAACCCTTCAGCTCAATGGAACTCAAATACTTCTTCAGGGAGGTCACCACCCTCATCTTCCTTTATCTTTCCATGAAGATATGCTTAACTTCATAAAGACGCGCTTTCCATCTATCCACATCCATGCCTTTTCTCCACCAGAGATTGTATTTTTTGCAAAAAGGGAATCCCTTTCTGTAGCAGAGGTAATAAGAAGGCTTAAGGAGGCAGGTCTTGCTTCCATACCAGGCGGTGGTGCTGAAATCCTTGTTGATGAGGTTAGAAAAATTGTATCACCAAATAAGTGCTCTGCTGAAGAATGGCTTTCCGTTATGGAGGAAGCCCATCGACAGGGTCTTAAAACAACAGCTACCATGATGTTTGGTCATGTGGAAAAGCCCCATCACAGGATAGAACATCTTATCAAGATAAGAGAGCTTCAGGATAAAACCAAAGGCTTTACCGCCTTCATCCCATGGACATTCCAGCCCAAAAATACAGCCCTAAGCCACATAAAGCCTCAATCCAGTATCTCCTACTTAAGACTTCTTGCGATAGCCCGTATAGTTCTTGATAATTTCGATAATCTTCAGGCTTCATGGGTTACTATGGGTCCCCATGTAGCTCAGATGGCTTTATTTTTTGGAGCAAATGATTTTGGCTCAACCATGATAGAAGAAAATGTTGTGGCTTCTGCAGGCGTGACATACAGGATGTCCCTTGAGGAAATGCATCACCTGATAAGGGAAGCTGGATTTATCCCCAAGAAAAGAAACATGGCCTATGAGCTCCTTGAATAACCTCATTGAAATAAAGCCTTCCTGGATCCTTACAACGGAAGGAAGATGGCTAAGAAATGGAATAGTTTTGTGGGACAAAGAAACCAAAAAAGTCGAAAAGATATTAAGCCCTAAAGAAAAGGGACAACTTCCTGTAAAAAAATCTATCACGTTGGAACATTATGCCCTTATACCCGGCCTTGTAAACAGCCATACCCATCTTGAGCTTTCCGCAATGGGTGGATTTTTCAAACTTCATGAAGGGAATTACATAAAGTGGCTAAAGGCCTTAATTAGGGAAAAACAAAAACTTGATAAAGGGCTTGTAAGGAAACACTTTCTTCTTTCCTTAGAGGAGTCTTTCAGGGAAGGAAGCTTTATAGTTGCCGATGTTTTCAATAACCCCTTGGAGATCAATCCATCAGAAGCCTGTGAAAGATACCTCCTGTGGGAACTTATAGGTTTTAATATAAAAGAGATAGAAGAGCTTATCAAACCGGAAGAGCTTGAAAAAATCAGGAGCGAAAAACTTAGCCTTGTTCCCCACGCTGTATATTCCACTTCTCCCGAAATAATTGTAAAAACTCACAGATGGTGTAGAAAAATGAAGAGGATCTTTTCCATCCACCTCTGTGAAACGGAAGAAGAAATTGAGTTTCTTATGGATGGTTCAGGTCCCTTTAGAGAACTTTTGGAAGAGCTTGGCAAGTGGAGAAAGGACTGGCCTATCCCCCGAAAAACTCCTGTAGAATACTTAAATGAGCTGGGTTGCCTTGATAAAGAAACCCTTCTTGTTCATTCCATCCACCTAACACCCAGGGACTGGGACATAGTAAAAGAAAAAGGAGCCTGGATTTGTTTATGTCCTAGAAGTAACCATTTTCTGGGTGCTGGCAGGATAAAGGCAGGGGAAATCATAAAAAGAAATATTCCCTTTCTTGTGGGAACCGATAGTCTAGCTAGTTCTCCAGACCTAAGCGTATTCAAAGAGGCTCTGTTTCTTGCCAATCACTTTAGTGAGCTTGATCCTCACAGGATTCTTCAAGCTATTACTGGCCTTGGATACAAATTCTTTAGAAGCGATCCCTTTCCTTTTGTTGAGGAAGGTCATAGGGGAAATCTTATAGCTGTAAAAGTTTCTAGTAATGCACCCGAAAGAGGCCTTTCTGAAGAGGTTATTTCTAACGGAGCTAAAGGAGCTTTCCTATGGATAGAGAAAGACTAAGGGTTGGAAGGATTGGCTATCTCAATGTCCTTCCTATCTACTATCCTTTGGAAAGAGGTATAGTTGATCATAATTTTTCCTTCGTCTATGGTTCACCTTCTGAGCTCAACGAAATGATGGCAAAAGGAGCGTTAGACATAAGTGTTATATCCTCTATTGAATATGCAAGAAGATATGACCGTTATTTGATACTCCCAGATCTTAGCATTTCTTCGAAGGGATCTGTAAAAAGTGTTCTTCTTTTTTCTATGGTTCCAATGGATGATCTGGATGGAAGGGTTATCCACTTTACACCTCAAAGTCATAGTTCGGTTGCCCTTGTAAAGATTCTCATGAAACAAGGTTTTAATTTGAATTGTTCCTATGTTGTCTCTGCAAGACCTCTTTGGCAAAGCAAGCTTCGGAAAAAACCGGTAGCCTATCTTGCTATAGGCGACGAAGCTCTTTACTGGGCAAAACAGGAAAGTTTTCCGTATATGTGGGATCTTGGTGAGCTTTGGTATCAATGGACGGGTCTTCCATTTGTTTTTGCCTTGTGGGTATGTTCAAAGGAGTTTGCAAGAAAATCTCCAGAGATCCTAACAAAGAGTTCCCTTAATCTACTGGAAGCAAAAAAATGGGGGCTCAAAAATCTAAAAAACATTATCTCTCAAGCTTCTAAAACAACCTTCCTAACCCAGGAAGAGCTTAAAAACTATTTCGAGCATCTTCATTACGATCTTGGAAGTGATGCCATTGAAGGGCTTAAGTCTTACTTTAATTGGCTTTACATAGAAGGGGAGATACCAAAGAAGCCTTCTATAGACATTCTAGAGTTAGAGAAGTTTGAAGTAAAAACTCTAAAGTGAGAAGGTTGTTAAATTAGCATGGCTAAAGGCATAGGCATAAAACTTAGAAAAATTTTGAATCCCTTTACGGGAAGAATCGTTATTTTTCCTATGGATCACGGCGTTACCTTAGGAGTTATAAAGGGTCTTGAGGATATGAAGAAACTGCTTCAGATAAGCATAGATGGAGGAGCGGATGCGGTGGTTCTCCACAAAGGAATGATAGAACTTCTAGAAGAAACCCGTGGAAGACTTCCAAGCATTTTTATGCATCTTTCTGCCAGCACTCAGCTTGGAGCTTATGGTAATGCTAAGGTTACTGTGGGCAGTGTTGAAGAGGCAATAATAAGGGGAGCTGACGGAGTATCTTGCCATATAAACCTAGGAAACGAACATGAACTTGATATGATAAAAGATCTTGGTGCAATAAGCTCTGAATGTGCAAAATGGCAGATACCACTTCTTGTAATGATTTATGTAAGAGGTCGTTATGCTAGTGACTTTGACATGGATAAATCCCTTATCCATGCTGTAAGGCTTGCTTCAGAATTGGGGGCAAATATTGTAAAAACATCAATGCCCTCTTCTTTTGAGACTATAGAAAGGATGGCAAAAGCTACTCCTGTTCCCATAGTAATTGCTGGAGGGAGTAAAGTGGAGGATCCTTTGGTTTTCTTGGATAATGTTAGAAAATTGATAGATGCAGGGGCAAGAGGTGTGGCGGTGGGAAGAAATGTTTTTCAGGATGAAAACCCCCAGGTCATCCTGAAAGCCATTACAATGGTTGTTCACAAAGGTTATTCTCCTAAAGAAGCACTAAGGAGAGCTCAGGAAGAATGGAAAGGATTATCATTGCAATAACCGGAGCAAGCGGAGCTCCCTATGCAAGAGCTCTTATAAGAGAGCTTGCAGTAAGAGAAGATGTCCAACTTTGTGTTATGAGCTCCAAGGCTGGGGAATTTGTTTATGAATACGAAATCGGCATAAGGCTTGAGGAAGACCTTCCGAAGAAAGTAAAGCTTTACAAAGAGGATGACTTTGCTTCGCCCTTTGCAAGTGGTTCTGTAGCCTTCAAGGCTATGGTTATAATTCCTTGCACCATGGCAACCCTTGGAGCAATTGCCTGGGGAAATGGAAGAAACATCATCCATAGGGCTTCCGATGTGTGCCTTAAAGAAGGAAGAAAACTTATTCTTGTGCCTCGGGAAACTCCACTTCACAAGGGACATCTTGAAAACATGTTAAGATGTGCAGAACTAGGTGCTGTAATACTTCCTGCCATGCCTGGTTTTTATCATAGACCCTCGTCGGTAGAAGATATTGTAAACTTTGTGGTGGCAAGAATTCTTGACCATCTTGGATTGAAGCATAACCTACTAAAACCATGGCAGGGTCTTTAAGAGATTCTGCCTACTTGAGGCGCTTTTTTATGGTTTCTGTAAAACATTCCACTACTATTGGATCAAATTGAGTTCCCTTATTCCGCTCCAACTCTTTCAATGCCTCTTGTTGAGTTAGAGCTTTTCGATAAGGTCTATCAACCGTCATAGCATCAAAAGCATCCACCACACTAACAACACGAGCTAACAAGGGAATTTGCTCTCCCCTAAGTCCCTTGGGATACCCCTTTCCGTCGTAGCGTTCGTGATGGTATAAGACCACATCCATTATGGAAGAAGGCAAAGAAAAGGCCGAGAAAGGAAGTATACCATATTCAGGATGCTTCTTCATTACTTCCCATTCTTCGGGGGAAAGAGGGCCGGTTTTATTCAAAATCTCAGAAGGTAGGTAAACCTTGCCAATATCATGAAGCACCACCTCTATTTTTAAGTCCCTAATATCCCTAGGAGAAGAAAGAAACTCCCTTCCAATAATGGAAACATGGTTAACCACTCTTTCAACGTGGCCATAAGTGTAATGATCCTTCATGTTTAAGAACAAAAGATTATTACGAATCGCCAATAAAAAGGCCTTTTTATCTATGACAAAATCATCTGCTTCTTTAATCTCACCTAAGACACTGTAATAAAGTTCTGTTTGGTTTCTAGCGCTAAACTTTGCAATATAAAGAGCTTCATCGGCAGCTTTAATCAAGGCTTTCGGAGAATCAATTTCTGGAGAGGTGTTATCAGCCACACCAATAGAAGCTGTCAAAAGGCCTCCAGGAAGTGCCTCCCGTCCTGGGAAAGGATAAGAAGAAATTTTCTCGCGAAGTCTTTCCGCAATTTGGTAGGCTTCCGTTACAACTAGTATTTGGAAGAACTACAGCAAATTCATCCCCTCCATAGCGTGCTATAATATCATTGGAACGAAGACTGTGCCGGAGAAGTCTTGCAAAGCTAACTAAGAGTTCGTCTCCTGCAAGGTGTCCAAAGGTGTCGTCGTAAACTTTAAAATAATCAATATCTATCATCAAAAATGAAAGGGGAATAGAGCTAGCTAAAGCTTCTTTGAATTTTTCTTCTAGAGATTCAATCAAGGCTCTGTGGTTTAAAAGGTTTGTAAGACTGTCATATCTTGCCAACTCCCTTAGGACAGACTTTTCTTTCTCCAACTCTTTACGAGCTAGATACTGAAAAGTGATATCCTGTAAAATGGCTATTTCTAGCCTTACAAAATTTTTCTCTTTATATCTACGCTAAAGCACTTAAGATTCCCCACTTGTTTGTGAAGAACCTCTTTACCTCTTACTTTCTCTTTTTTTCCATATAAGAAGCTAGGAGTTTGCCAGTAGGTCCTACTATTTCCAAAGGAAGTCCAGGAAAGATCTCAAAAGAATTTCCAACAAGATTAGCAAAAGCAGGATTTACCAAAACAACTCGCCCTTTATTGTCCCCAACAATAACAGCGTTTGGTGTAGCGCTAACCACAAATTGACTAATTTCTCCGTAGTAATTAATTTTCTTTCCCAAAGATACAATAAAATAACCCACCGACAGAAAAGTAAGCCCACTGACAACTACAACAAAAATGATAAGCTGTTTAGCTTGGTTCTTTAGCTCAGCTTCCTCTTCCTTTAGACGTTGATGCTGAAAGGAACTATTTTGAAAGGCAAGTTCCCGAAGTGTTGTTTTAATGGTTGGGTTGTCAAGTGAATAAACAAATAGATTAGCAACTTCAAAAAGTCTATGAGAAAGCTCTTTTCCTAAAGGGATTTTGGTAAGTTTCGATAAAAGTTCTGCAGAACGAAGAAGTTCCAATTTCTTTTCTTCTGTTAGGTTATCAGCAAAGGAAAGTTCCAGTATTTGCCCTGTTAGATTGAGTTTTTTATAAGCTCTCCAAAAGTTTTTTTCATTTCGTTTGAAAACAAGAAGAAAAGTAATAATTGAAATAAGTATAAAAAAACCAAAACTATTCCTATAATAGCGGGATATCTAATTTTCTTAACCATTTTTCATTCTTCTTTTGAAACATTCACTTAGCAGTTTTTAGTTACGGAATATTCTACTCATTTTGTCCGGTAAATACAACGAGTCCTTATTCTTTAAATCACAAGAATTTACCCCAATTAATTGGCAAAACAGCATTGAAAGCTTCCAACAGAGTGATCATAACAAAGCAATTTCATTTTTAGCGATACTGGTTCGCTACTTTAGATACAGCCTTTTAGGTCACAGTGGTGGCGGTCTAGTAGATGTTCTAAAGCTTGTGGAATCTGATTTACTATGTTTCTTACAGGGGTTTTTAAGGTTGGGTTTTCAAGATAACCTGCAAGGCGATTTACTTTTGCAGAGATAATGGCTGCCTTTGGAAGTTTAATCCCAAAAGCAACAAGGGTTGAAACAATGCCAGTAAGGGTATCCCCCGTTCCGCCTATCCCTTCCATGGCAGGAACGGTCGGCTCAGAAACGGTCTCAACAATCTTGCCATCCTCCACTATGTAATCTGAAGAGGCTTTTACAAGAAGATACTTAGGAGCGTTTTTGTATTGGTAAGCTCTTTCTATGAGTTCCGGAATCCTTCTTTCTTCGTGAAGTAAAAAACCTCTGGTGTAAAAGGGGTGTGGTGCCTCTTCATCAGCCAAAAAAGCAAGTTCTCCCACATCGGGTGTAAAAAGATCATAACAATCAGCTTGACCAGCCATCTTTGCAGCATACATAAAGCCTGCATCGGCAATCATGACTGGTCTTGAGGAAAGATCGTGGATAGCCATCATTATTTTTCCATGCCAATCAGAGTCAGGAAAAAGATAGTGAAAAACCAGCACCTTACTTTGAAGTATCCCTTTGTTATCGCATAGATAGCCATAAAGACTTTTACTCCCTCTTCCACTGCCATTATCACCAACCAAAATGGCAAAGGGAGGTTCAATCCCCAAGAACTCGGCAGTTTTAAAGGAAGAGGCAAGAAGAGCTGGTGTGCCCCTTTCAGCAGGATAGGAAAACTTTCCCACCTTGATAGCAAACCCATCATAAGCAACAAATCCTGAAACAATAGAAAGTTCTGTATCTGGAATAGTTCCAATTACTTTAAGCATAGCTCTTTTGCCTTATTAAAAGCAAGCTGCAAGGCATAAGCACAAAGGGTATGGCCTATATCGGTAGGAGATGGTGCTTCTAGAAGTGACTTTCCAACCATTTTAGAAGCAACAAAGGGCACATCGGGACAGCCACCACCTGAGACATTAACTATAGTAAGGGTTGCCTTCTCTATGGAAATCTTCATATTTGCAGCTCGAACCATAATAAACTCACCAAAATCCTTCACATGGAAAATGCTTACTGGCTCAAGAAGGGGAGAAGAAACAGGAACAACCTTCAAAGGCTTTAAATTGACTCTTTCCAACACTCTAAGAATACTTACCTGGTCTATAAGAGGTATTTCTATCACCAGGTCACATCCCGTTCTAAGCTCTGAAGGAGGTCCCATAACACTAACTTCATAACCTTCCTTTTTTAGAACCTTCTCTGCCCTGATTACTTCCGAAGTGCTTTCAAAAACTAAAAATCCCCTCCCCTTCTTTCTCTTTTCCCTAGCCTTTTCCCTGAACCATTTTAAGAAAAACACCTTCCTAAACCCTTTCCAGAGTGAGAATATAGCCATTTTCGTGGTTTTCTATCGAAGCAACCTTCCATCCAACGGACTTGACCATCCTAGATATGTTTTCCTTTGATGTATCCGTATCAACAAAAACTCTAAGCTGGTTCGATTTCGTAGATTTTATTTTCTCCAGAGTAACAAGGACAGGTTGAGGACAGGACAGACCTCTTACGTCAACAACACCCTCTTCCATCTCTTTTCCTCCCCCGCTTAGCTTTTTTCTCTCATTGTAAAACCAATAAAGAGGCAAAATAAAAAGCCTATCAGTATGGCTATTGGGGCATTGACACCTATACCCTTAGGTGTGCTTGCGAGCCCAAAATTGTGGGAAATCGCAGCACCCACAATCATCCCAAGAACAAAGATTCCTGCGTCATTATCACCTTCTCCCGCAAGAAAAAGTTGTCTTCCCGGACATCCTCCAGCAAGGGCAAAACAGAGACCAGCAAGAGCCATCCCAAGAAAGTTCCAAATATGTATAGAATGGGCTATAGGTTGATTCGCAAAACCAGGTTTAAATTGCCCAAGCAATAGGTTTGTAATAAAGGCAGTGACAAAAAGAGTAACAACTCCTGTAAGAAGGTGGGCATTCTTAAAAAGGATCAGATCTCTGAAGGCTCCCATAGTGCAGAACCTGCTTCTTTGGGCAATAAAACCTATAATTAGAGCCACTCCCAATGACACCAAAAAAGGAGCATACATTGAACCAGGACCTTCCAAACTGTAAAAAAGCACACCACTTTGGGCTTTTCCTTGAAGGGGCGGATTAAAAATTCTAAGCAAAAGAAGACCAGCCATTACAAGAACAAGAACAAGGCCTGCTGGATACTTATAGGGCGATGATCTCCCAAGAGTATAACCCTTCTTAAAAAACAAGGTTCCTATCCACACTCCAAAGATAAGTCCTAGAATTCCAAAGATGGCATTTCCATCGCCTCCTGCAAGCCTCAAAAGGGCTCTCCAAGGACACCCAAGAAAAACAAGGGCACCAATCATTGCAAACATTCCAAGTATAAATCTTACCGCTGGCGATGAACCCCCTCTGGGTCTAAACTCCCTATAAACCAGAGCAGCAATAAAAGATCCCAAAACAAAACCTATAATTTCAGGTCTAAGATATTGAACAACCTGAGCTCTATGGAGCCCCAAAGCACCTGCAATATCTCTTTCCATGCAGGCTACACATATCCCCATATTTGGGGGATTCCCAGCCTTTTGAAGAAGTGCTCCAAAAATGCCTATTAATGCTCCAACCAAACTTATGCCATAGATCGTTGCAAAGAAATTTTTGAAAGAGCCCATCCCTTAAAAGCCTCCTTTTGGTAGGATTTTAAGGGAAGAGATATTCCCAAATGATAGAAGAAATAGTCAAATAGGAAAAGTTAATGGAAGGAGGGCTATTCAATAGACAGGAAGCCCTCCTTGGCTGGTAATAAATATTTATCTTTGTAAGTTTTCACAGAAATAGCTTTTTTCCAGAAAACTGGTTTCTTTAGGCTCAGAAAAAACTTTTTCCAAAATAGCATCAAGCACTATCTTTATAGACAAAGGAACTTCTTCGGTCTTTATAAACTCCCTAGTGCATTTAGAACCCTTAACAGTCATGCAAACAAATTCTCTAAAATCGGAAAGATCCTCTCTTTCACTCAATATAAGAGCCTTATCCATAAGGCCATAGTAGGGCTCTCTAAGAAGAAGGTTAAAAACTTTAGGCATGGCTGCTTCTCTCATATCGGGTGGTATCAAGCTGTAAATCTCAATTCCTCTTTCCTCAAGTCTTTTGAAGATGTGGCGTCCTTCGTAGGTGCCATTTTGTAGATAAAGGGCTTCCTTTACAGCTTCGTAAACAGTCCTGGCAATGAGTTCTCCAAGCTTGGCATGACCCCCGGAAAGTTCTACCTCTTTCCCTTTACCGCTAACAACTATGATTTCATCCGTTCCTGTGCCAGTTGCCTGCCACTTTGGATTGTAAGAACTTCTTATATCTAGATCCTGAAAAACAGATGTCTTGGCCTCCGTAGCGGTTATAATTGCTCTGGTCATGGCTCTGGGAGAAAGTTTTCTGTTGGTCATAATAATAACGTTTACAGTGCCAGGTTCTATAAAATAACCAACATCTTTAGAAGCTCTCAAAGCATTCGTTTCAGCTCCTGCGGTAACAAGAGCATAGACAGTAAGGTCACCATAACTTTCTGACTTGATTGAAAGATTTTCCATGTTAGCCCCTGTAAATAAAAGGGCTGAGCTGGCATCATCAAGACCGAGAACACTTTTTACCCTATTTTCCCACTCTTCAAATTTCATCTTGTGACTTAAAGACCAACAGGGAGGAGGCGAATAATGGTTTCCAACCACTGTTACTTCTTTTTTGTAACCCTCAAGGGTTGAAACCACCTCCATAGGTTCTGTGAACTCAACAAGGAGGGTTTTGTGAGGGAAGTCAAAGATGGTGCTTTCAACAATAGCTGAAGACTTTATGTAGGGAAGCTCTATATCTAGAGATCTTCTACCAAGAATTTCTTCAGGTTTTATCAGTTTAGAGCCATCGGAAAATTCGTTTTCATAAATTACTGAAGAAAGCCATGCCAGAAACTTTCCAGTATTTATGGAAATTCTACAAGTAAGACTGCAAGGAAAGTAAAAGATTTTGCCCTCTTTTACCGCAGTAACATCTTTCCAGCCAGGAAGAGAAAAGAATTTTTCTGCAACTTCCCTATCTTTGCTACAAGCATAAAGAACTTCAGGATCAAAACGCTTCCATTCTTCAAGAGACACCGAAATAACCTCTCCATTTTTACCAAAGGAAGGTGGAACGCCTCCAGAAAGTCTGATTAAGTCGTTTTGAAAGGAATTGTCTCCAGGAACCATGATGGTCTCAGAATCCTTTCTTCCCATAAAGCGCATAACTTTCTTTTTTCTTTCGATGTTTTCAAGCTTTGACTGAATAAAGGATATCTCACTTTTGATACCTTCAATGAGTTTTTCTGCTTCCTTTTCTTTTCCAATGAGATTTCCAATCTGAGTTATTGCTTGGTAAAGATCATCGAGGCTAGAAATTTGCACTTTAAAAACCTTGATACCCTCATTAAGGTGCCTTTCTATATCTTTGTGGTAATGGGAAGCAAAGACGATGTTAGGTTTTAAGGAATTTATAAGCCCATAGTCCGGATAGAAGAAGCTACCTACAAGGGTTTTACCTCTTGCAATCTTGCTGGAGTCATGGATGGTCAATCCCTTTATGAATTCATTACCTCCTAAAGCATAGATTATTTCTGTGGCGGAAGGGACAAGGGAAACAATGGAAGGCCTTTCAAGTTCTGCCCTACAAAGGGATTTAAAACTTAAAAGAGTCAATAAAACAATGAAAGCCTTTCTTTTTAATAACATAACTTCCTCCATTCATGAGTGTTTATTAGGAATTTTGGAAGCCCTTCATGGGTTTTTTAAAACTTCAATACAGAGAAAGCCAGTAAGATGTCAACGCATTAAAGAAGTAAAATCGATAATAACAATTTCAAAGAAGACTAGGAAATTTATTTAGCGTAATGTAGAATAAATTCGATAGATAGTATACGAAAGAAATGTGGAAAAATGGTTGTTTCCTTTTGATCCTTCCAAAGACACCAAAGAAGGGATGAGGTTCAGGAATGGACGATTTAAAAAAGTATCTTCAGCCTACTAGGATTATAGAAAGCAAAAGTCCCCTGATAGTTAAGCTCTCTGGAACAATCTCAAAAAAAGCTAGTTCTTCCAAAGAAAAGGCTATAATGCTCTATTACTGGGTTAGAGATGAAATCATCTATGATCCCTACAGCCCTTTCCATAAGCCAGAACATTATAAGGCAAGCTTTGTTTTGAAAAGGAAAAAAGGATTCTGCATCCCAAAGGCATCTCTTCTTTGCGCTCTCCTGAGAGCTCAATCAATTCCTTCAAGACTAGCCTTTGCAGATGTAAAAAACCATCTTGCTACAAAACAGATCCTGGAAAGACTTGGAACAGATCTTTTTGTTTATCATAGCTATGTAGAGATCTATCTAGATGGAAAATGGATTAAGGTTTCTCCCGCCTTTAACAAAGAGCTTTGCGAGCGTTTTGGAGTGCCGCCCTTGGACTTCGACGGAGAAAATGATGCCATCTTGCAAGAATACGTATCAATTTCTGATTCCAATCCGAAGGAAAAACCTTTCATGGAATATGTAAAATACCACGGTCATAGAGAAGATGTCTCTGTTGAAGAGATTCTTGAAGCATGGAAAAGGGTTTATGGGGAAGAGAAGGTTCTAAGCTGGATTAAAGAAATTGAAACAAAAGGAGACAGTTATGGTTTGTAAAACTCCTGATAGCTCAATGTTTTGGGGAGAGGTTGTAAACATTACCCTTGAAGAAGCGGACTTTTCTAAGGCTATGGAAACTGCAAAGAAGGTTGCAGAAAGCAAAAAAGAGAATGAAGCCATCATGATTTCCTGGTTTGATGGCTTGAGTAAAACTTACTCTCCCAGAGTGGAGTGTTGCAGTGAAGAGATGCCCGGATGGCTTGTCTATGCAAAATCAAGAGGGGCAAATCTAATAGTTAACATAAACAAGGAAATGTTCGTTTTTGCCTTCTATCTAAGCTAAAAAAAAGGGGGTACATAAGCCCCCCTTTAAGTTATCTATTGCACCACCTGGGTTGTCTTTTTTCCAAAAAGGCTTTTATGCCTTCCTGGGCATCCATAGCCATACAGTTCATGGCTATTACTTCCTGGGCATACCGATAGGCAGAGTATTCATCAAGGTCTATTTGATCGTAGAAGGCTTTCTTGCCAAGCCCCAGGGTAAATCTACTGTAACTTGCAATCTCCTTTGCCCATTTAAAAGTTTCATCTTCAAGATCTTTTATGTTAACAACCTTATTTACAAGACCCCAGGAAAGAGCTTCCTGAGCTGTAACAAAACGCCCTGTCATGAGCATTTCCATAGCCCTCTTTCTTCCAATAGCCCTTACCAAAGGAACCATGGGAGTTGTGCAAAAAAGACCTATTCTTACACCTGGCGTAGAAAATTTGGTTCCTTCCTCAGCAACAGCAAGATCACAGGCTGCAACAAGCTGACAACCCGCAGCAGTGGCAATACCATGAACCTGAGCTATCACAGGTTGAGGAATATTATGAATCTTCCACATCATATCGCTACACACCTTAAAAAGCCTACGAAAAGTGTGGATATCAGCATTTTCCCCTACCATCTCGCTTAAGTCATGACCAGCGCTGAAAACAGGGCCTTCTCCCTTTATAATGAGCACCTTGATAGATTCATCTACAGCCACTTTATCAAGAAGTTCCATCATCTCAAGCATTAAATCCAAAGAAAGGGCATTCCTTTTTTCTGGCCTATTAAGGCTTACAACACCTACATCGTCCCTTTGATTCCAGAGAAGGTATTTATATTCAGCCATAAGTAATCTCCTTTCTAAGGAACAATAGAAGCGTGATCTAGCCAAAAAACCACAGCATTTTTAATTTCTTCAATTTGTTCTGGATCTGTTATTTTGTTATCCAAGTGATCCCTTACATAGAAAACATCTGCTACTTTATTCCCCCTGGTGGTAATCTTTGCCACATAAACTTTGATATCAAAGCTAGCAAAGACCTTTGTGATGAGATAAAGAAGACCAGGTCTGTCTCTAGTGTATATTTCAAAGATGGTGTAATCATCAGAGGAGTCATTATCTACAACCATTTCGCTTTCAGAAGGTCTTGCTGTCCTTGGGAAAATTGCTCTTAAGGCAAGCCTGTAATCGATAGAAATTTTTCGGTCTAGAAGTTTTCGAAGATCCGAGGTAATGCTTTGCCAGTCTATATCGGAGGTTATAACCCTGGGAACACAATGAAAGTCGAGAATTGTTATGCCACTTTTCTTCACAAAGACCTGGGCGGATACAATATCTACATTGTTCAATGTGAGAACACCAGCAACCTTGTAAAGAAGCCCATGGCTCATCTCGCTTACAAGGGTAAAAATCCATCCCTTGACAGAACCTCTATATTTTACGCTAGCGCTTGGCGTGACGTTCCAGGTGAAGGGATCTTTTGAATTCAATAAGTTCCATTCCAACCTAAGATGGTTAGCTATTTCTTCAGGAGTAATAGAAAGCAAATATCTGGGAGAGACTTCTTCAAGCTGATTTTGAAGTTGTGTTTCATCCATAAGATCTGAAACTTTTTCTTTCACCAGATTCTTTATCTGGGCTATTCGCTCCCTTATAAGGGCGGGATTCGGCTCCCCCTTTTCTATAATCTGGGAAAGCCTTTCATAAAGAAATATTATAGGACTTCTTTGCCATTTCTCAAAGGCAATAGGACCCGTTGCCTTAAGGTCAGCAAAGGTAAGAATCAAGAGATAGTCAAGCCTTATGGGATTTCCTATTATAAGGGTGCATTGAGAAAGCATACCTTCATCGCCCACATCTCGCATGGAAGCACTATCCATAAGAAGAGTATGTTGAGCCACCAGAAACTGAACCATATCGCTTTCTTCCGGAAGAAGGCCAAGGCGCCTTGCTATGTGGGGAATCATCTCACCACCTTTTAAGGCATGACCTTTTCCAGCGGGCTTTCCAATATCATGTAAAAGAGAAGCCAAATAGAGCCATCTTGGGTCGCTTATTCTACTACCAACCTTGGTAAGCTCAACCTCTTCGTTAATATAATGGGAATCAAGAACCTTTTTCACTTCCGAAAGAGTTCTTAAAGCATGCTCATGAAAGGGGAAACCATGAAAAACATCATGCTGGTTAACACCAATAAAGTTATCCCATTCTGGAATGACTGCTGAGAGAAATCCCATATCGTGGAATTGCCTAAAAACCATAAGATTATGATTATCTGCATGAATCATATGCAGAAGCTCCTCGGAAACACTTCTGTCACCTGCAAAAGATTCAAGAACATTTTTGTGGTTCATTAAGTGCTTAAGGGTGTTTGAACCTACAGGAACTCCGTATTGGGCAGATATTCTAAATATTTTGACAAAATTCACAGGATTTAGCTCAAAGACATTGAAATCTACATCAAGGGAACCCTCTCTTATAAAAATCCCTTTATTTACCTCTCTACCTTCCGAAGGACTATAAAATATTTGACCCCAAAAGAGCTGACATATCCTATTTACGTCATAGAAAGCTCTATAAACTTCTCGCATGAAAACTTCTACAGATGAAAAACTGCCTTTGGCAGTGTAACCTAGCCTTGAGGCAACCTCTTCCTGGCTGGCATAGGATAACTGAAAACCTCCTATGGCATTGATAAGCCGTAAATAGAATTTTTCTATCTGATTTAACCGATCAACATCCTGACGATCTATAATCCCCTTTTTTATTGCTTCATCGTCACTCCAGATACCAGAACACCTAAGACCAAGCCTTATATTTCTTACGTCTTCAAGCCCTCCAGCGAACTCTAAAACATCCAACTCAAGCCAGTCGCTTGATCCAAGAGCTTTTTCAAGACGATCTACCCAGCTTCGCTTTAATTCACCTATTACAGTAGCACCCTGTTCTGAAAACCATTTCTTAACAGTATTTTCTAACTTATCAACAATAGCCCTACTTCCGGAAACATAGCGAAACGAAGCAAGCTCCTTCACGAAATCTCTATTTTGAGACATTTCATCAAAAATCTCGGAAATGGTAACAAGTCTGTGCTTTATGCGCCAACCAACCTCTATCAGAGGATTTACAATTTCCCTGATCCATTCTTCCCGGAGAACTGAAACATCTTCTACAACGAAAAGTAGCGAGACATCCTGATTAACCCCAACGAACCCCCTGCCGAAGTCACCGATGGCTACCACTGAAAGGTTGTTTCTGAAAAGCTCTGCATCAACATCAGCCATATTTACCAGACGATTGCAAAGAGAAATCAAAGAAATCTCAAGAATATTTACGTTGGATACAAAGCTATCATCTCCGTAGTCACTTACTAGTCTTTCCCTTTGTTTCTTCAGAGATTCAATTATGTAATCGTAATCAATCATTGGAAATCCTCGCAGTAACTTAATTTTGAACCATTTACTTCTCTTTGAACCTAGCTTCAACAACTTTCCAGTTTATGTTATTAAAAAAAGCATCAATGTAGGAAGTTTTATCAGTTTGATAATCTACCATATAGGCATGCTCAAAGACATCCATAACAAGAATAGGCTTACAGCCACTTAAAAGCCCCACATGGTGCTCATTTATCCAAGCATTCATTAACCGTCCACTTGAGGGATCGTAATAAAGAACAACCCATCCAATACCTCTTGCGGAGGCTGTAGCGGAAAAATCCCTTTTCCAGTTCTCAAAACTTCCAAAATTTTCAACAATAGCCTTGTAAAGACCACTTTGACTGTTTAAAGTTTCACCTGGAACTCCTCCAAGGTTTTCAAAATAGAGCTCATGAAACTTCATACCGTTGAATTCAAAACCAAACCTTCTTTTTAGCTCTGCAAACTGGGGAGAATTCCCCTGACCACCATCAAGAAGACTCTTCATCTCATCAAGAAGCTTATTGGTGTTTTTGACATACCCCTGGTAGAGGGCAAAATGAACACGAAGAGCGGTTTCGCTAAAACCAGGCATGCCTATAAGATGAGAATAATCCTTAGCTTCATAGGGTTTAACAGGCTCCATTTTTCCAGTCTCCTTTTCCTTAACTACCCCTTTGCATCCAAAAATACCCAGAACCGCCACTAGAACAACCACTACTGAAAGATACTTTTTCATTGCCTTTACTCCTTAATAAGCCCTAGCTTTTTCATCATCTCTTCCACTTCTTCGTAGCCTTCTTGATAGAATTTTTCCTCTTCAGGATCGAGATATTTAAGAAGCCTTAAAAACTCCCCTGCATGAACCCTTTCTTCATTGGCAATGTCTATAAGCACTTCCTTTGCAAGGGTATCATCAATGGACTCCGCTAGCTGGGTATAAAGCTGAACCGCTTCATACTCTGCGGAAACTAAAAACCTTATAGCCCTTATTAGTTCTTCCTTGGTTAACTTTCTATCACTTGCAAGTCCTGAGAAGGGGTGTCCAAATTCTGGCATGATACTTACCTCCTTTTCTAAGATACCTTCCTAAAACTTACAAATGCCTGAAAATCAAGCAGTTGTAAGCCATCCTTTCTATTCCTTACCTCAATCTATTAAGGCATCTTACTTTCATTAAATAGGATGTCAAGCAATTCTACGCCGGATGCTCTACCCTCAACTTTCCCAGGAAGACCACATCACCAACAAGGTTAAACTTCAGCACCTCTTTTTCCACGTGTCATAGGTTAAATCTATTCCATAGTCAGCATAACCAAAGCTCCCAGAGAAAGTAAAAGTTATCCGATTAGTTAACTTCGCCTAGCAATTTTTAACATTTTTTAATCTTCTTATAACAAAATTCTGAAACAATACTTCTAACAAATACGACGGAGGGAAATATGCTTGAGACATTAGAGATAATGGAAACAGAGGAACTATCCTTTGACAATTTGGCCTTATTATACCAGGAACTTACCGTCCACTTTCAACCTATTTACTCTGCAAGACATAGAAAAGTTTTTGGATACGAGGCCTTAGCAAGGCATAAGAATAAGACTATAAACGTAAAAAATCTATTTTCAAAGGCAAAGGAATGGGGATTTCTTTTTGAGCTTGATATGCTCTGCAGAAGAAATGCAATTCAGCAGGCGTCAAGACAAAATCTTCAGGGATATTTGTTTATTAACATTTGTCCAGAAAGTCTTCTTATGCCAAAACATGAAATTGGATTCACAGATAAGTTTGCAGAGGAGTTTAAATTTCCTAAAGATAAAATTATCCTTGAAATCACCGAACAAACAGCAATAGCCGACTATGAACTATTTTTAGAGAGCCTTTCATACTACAAAAGCAGGGGTTATAAAATAGCAATTGACGATTTTGGAGCAGGATTTGGAGGTCCAAAGCTTTTCAGCATGTTTAAGCCGTGGATCATAAAAATAGACAGATATTTCATACAAACTCTGGAAGACAATTTTATTTCTCAATCCTTCATGGATTACACAATTTCTTTATGTCAACAATTAAAAATAATGGTGGCTGTGGAGGGTATAGAAACACAGAGCCAATTGAAAGAAGCTATAAGACTTGGAGCAGATCTACTCCAGGGTTATTACCTGGGGAAACCAAAGGCAGAGATAGCATCAAATGAATTATGCAGGCTAGAAGTTTAGAAAAATTTGATTTTAAGTGTGAATTAGAGAGAAATTTATTTGATGTCCACGTTGGTGAGATTTCCTTAAAAATTGAGCCATTGCGGGATGATGCAAAAATTATGGATGCTTTTCTCAGATTTATGAAGGAGGAAAATACTACTCTTATACCTATAGTAGACAAAAACGCAAATGTAGTTGGACAAATTCAAAGAAGCAGATTTTTGGAACATACTATTCTTGGAAATTATGGGTATGGAGTTCATCTAAACGCCAGAAAAAGTCTATCCGAAGTCATGGAAATACCTACCACAATCGTAGAAAGTAATATGTCCCTTGAAGATGCCTCAATGTTAGTTCAAAAAAGGGAAAATAAAAAAATTTATGACGATTTAATAGTAACAAAAGATGGTAAATATTACGGAATATTACCTATAAATATTCTTCTTGAGGCAATCACAAAAAGAGCAATTTTATTGGCAAAGGACTCAAATCCTTTGACAGGACTTCCCGGAAACTGGGCTATTCAGAGAGTGATCGAAAAAAATTTAAAGTGTGGCTGTAACTTTGATGTTTGCTACATAGATATCAATAATTTCAAACCATTTAACGATTACTATGGTTTTGAAAAAGGAGACAAAGCAATTTCTACAATTGGTGAGATTTTAAAGAAAATATCCTCTGAAAAGGATGATCAGATCTTTGCGGGACATATTGGAGGAGATGACTTTATTCTGATAACGCCGTCCCAAATGGGAGAGGAAATATGTGAAGAAGTAATAAAAAGGTTTGAAGAAATTTTACCAACCTTACATGAAGATGATTTCCTGAAGGGATATTACGTATCAAAAAACAGAAAGGGTGAAGAGATGGTTTTTCCCCTACTGTCACTTGCCTGCGCTATTGTTAACGTTAAAAACGTTACATCTTTTGCTCATCTTGCCTCTGTTGCCTCAGAAGTCAAAGCAGAGGCAAAGAGACTCTCAAGGATTAAAGGTAGATCTGTAATACTCAAGGATAGAAGAAATCAATAAAGAGACTTTTTCATGAGTTTAGCGCCAAAGACCTAGCCATCTTGGGACATAAATTATACCCGACAAAATTTTTCTTTCGTGTTATATTTCCTTTGAAAAAGCCAAGTGATTTGCTTAAGAAAATAGAGTCAAGTTACAGAAGAGCGTGACAGCTTTTTAAGGAAGGGAAAATTCCAAATGTATACACGCTGTCAGATAGTGTCAAAGAAGTAGGAAGCGAAGTTACCGATGAAAGGTTTAAGCTAACAGGTCTCTGTAAAGGGCTAGAAACTGCTTCAAGTGAAAAGCCCTTTGGCTTTAGGAGTGGGATGAGTGGTTCTTTTTTCGACCATCGGAGAAAAATATGAAAGACTTACTGGAAAGGATTAAACAGAAGAAGGCTAAAGTTGGAATCATTGGTCTTGGTTATGTTGGACTTCCTCTTCTAATACACTTTGGCCAAAAGGGATTCAAAGTTATAGGCTTCGATATAGATAAAGAAAAAGTCTCCTTAATAATGGCTGGAAAAAGCTACATTAGACATCTTCCAGAAGAGCCTTTAAAAAGGCTTGTCCAGGAAAAGGTTGTTGAGGCTACTAATGATTTTTCAAGACTTGATGAACCAGACTGCATCCTTATCTGTGTTCCAACTCCTTTAAACAAAAACAGGGAGCCAGATTTAAGCTTCGTTGTAAGAACCGCAAAGGATATATCTAAAGCTCTTCGGGCTGGGCAATTGGTAGTGCTTGAAAGCACAACATATCCAGGAACCACCGAAGAACTTCTTCTTCCCATATTAGAAGAAACGGGACTAAAGGCGGGAAAAGATTTTTTCTTGGCCTTTTCTCCGGAAAGGGAAGATCCAGGCAATAAAACCTATAATATCTCTAACATCCCCAAAATAGTAGGCGGAGTTACAAAGGGATGCATCGAGGTAGCAAGAACTCTCTATGAAGCGGTAACAAGCCAGGTGGTGGTTGTTTCCTCTCCAAAGGTGGCAGAATTTGCAAAGCTTCTTGAAAATATCTATAGAAGCGTGAACATCGCCTTAGTGAACGAAATGAAAATAATTGCCCACAGGATGAACATAGACATATGGGAGGTAATTGAAGCCTGTGCTACCAAGCCCTTCGGATTTACTCCTTTTTACCCAGGTCCAGGACTTGGAGGCCATTGCATTCCTATAGATCCTTTTTATCTTTCCTGGAAGGCAAGAGAATACAATATAGCTGCAAGATTTATAGAACTTGCCGGGGAAATAAATATTTCTATGCCCTACTTCGTTGTGGAAAGAATAATTGAAGGACTAAACGAAAGGGGGAAATGTCTGAAAGGCAGTTCCATTCTTATACTGGGAGTCGCCTACAAAAGGGACATAGACGATGATAGAGAATCACCAGCCTACCCGATAATGAAAATGCTAATAGAGAAGGGAGCTATCGTATCTTATAACGATCCCTTAATACCAAGGTTAAAACCCACCAGGAAGTATAACTTCTCAATGACATCCGTTGAGCTTACGGAAGAAACTATCAAAGCACAAGATGCGGTTGTCATAATAACAGATCACTCAACCTACAACTACGAATGGATTGCCCAGCACGCCAGCTTGATAATTGATACAAGGAATGCCACACGGCACCTTCGAAAATATAAGGAGAAGATAATAAAGGCTTAGGTCAAACCCTTATTTTTTACTCCATTTATACCTTTTCTTTCGCCTACGAGGCTTTAAAAAGTCTACCCTTATGAACTCCCTCCCGTTGACAAAAGAAACATAAACGGGACGGATGTTAAACTCCCGTTGGACCACAGCCCGAATGGTTCCCAAATCAGAAGATTTAGTAATACCATATTTTTTGTAATCTTCGGTTTTAATGTAAAGAGACATATTAGCGCTTGCCCTCGTTAATTTGTTAATTTAAAACCCATAGGCAATCTTATTTTAAACATGGTATAAGGGGTTGTCAAAAGAAACATAAAATCGAAACTGACTAAATTATGGAAACCATAAAAGGAGAAATAGAGCAAATAATTTTTTACAGCGAAGATGATGGATATGCTGTTGTTAAGTTAAACACCGAAAATGGAGAAAAAGCAGTAGCGGTTGGCTATTTTGGCGATATTTCCCCTGGAGAGATAATAGAAGCAAAGGGCACATGGAGGCAAAGCCCAAAGTATGGCCTTCAGTTCCAGGTAGAATCCTATAAGTCGGTTCTTCCATCAACCTGCGAAGGTATAAGAAAGTATTTGGCTTCGGGGCTTATTAAGGGTATTGGGCCGGTGTTAGCGGAAAGAATAGTTGAAAAATTTGGAACTGAGACTGTAGAGATTCTGGAAAATTTTCCTGAAAGACTCCTTGAAGTAGAAGGAATAGGCACTCTAAAACTTCAAAATATAAAAAAAGCATGGGCTGAACAGAAAGATATAAGAGAACTTATGGAATTTCTTCAAACTTACGATATTCCAACAGGTCAGGCTCCAAAGATTTTCAAACATTACGGTAAAGATTCAATCCATATCCTCAAAAATAACCCCTATCAGATAGCAATAGATATAAGTGGAATAGGCTTCCTCACTGCAGACAAAATCGCAAAAAAACTCGGCATCAAGAAAGATTCACCTATCAGAATAAGGGGAGCAATTTTTTATATCCTTCAGAAAACTTCTGCAGAAGAAGGACATGTCTGTCTTCCAAAGAAAAAACTTGTAGAGATTGTAAAGAATACCCTAGGGATTTCCCAAGATGTTGTGGAAAAAACCCTGGAAGAACTTATAGCAAGCCAGGAAATCATAGATGAAACCTTTAAGGAAAACTCCTTCGTATATCTTCCAGGTTTTTATAAAATCGAAAAATCTTCAGCGGAAAAATTAATGGAGATCTTTAAAACTAAATCATTGTTAACATTAAGAAGTCCGTCCCTTGTGGAAAGTATTTTAGCCTCTGTAGAACAAAAACTTTCCATAAACCTAGAGGAACAACAAAGAAATGCGGTAATCACAGCCCTTACAAATAAAGTAACAATTATAACAGGAGGTCCTGGCACAGGTAAAACAACCCTCGTGAAAGCCCTTATAATGGCCTCAGAAATCATGGGTATTAAGGTGGTGCTTACAGCCCCAACAGGAAGGGCAACAAAAAGGTTAGAAGAAGTTACAAATCGAAAAGCCTTCACCATTCACAGATTGCTTGAATATAGTCCTAAAAAAGAGGGCACCTTTATGAAGAATAGTTCGAATCCTATCAAGGCTGACATGGTTATTGTTGATGAAGCTTCCATGGTTGACATAATCCTTTTCTATTATCTGCTTAAGGCAATACCTCTTTATTCTTCCCTCGTCTTTGTAGGTGACGTAGATCAACTTCCCTCTGTTGGACCTGGGAATGTCCTAAAAGGACTTATATCTTCCGAAGTTTTTCCGGTAATAAAGCTTTCTAAAATTCATAGGCAAGCTCAAGATAGCCATATCATAATAAATGCCCATAGAGTGATGGAAGGCAAAATGCCACTCAACCACGAAAAGAAACCTCCAGAAAAGGCGGATTTTTACTTCATTAGAAAAAATAGCCAGGAAGAAATCCTTTCCACTATCGTTAGCCTATGCAAAGAAAGAATCCCCTCTGCCTTTGGTTTTCATCCTTTAAGGGATATTCAGGTAATTACTCCAATGAATAGAGGCATTCTTGGCACCTATAATCTCAATAGAGTTCTTCAGGACATCCTGAATCCCGATTTCCAAAACTTACAGGTTGAAAAAGGTGGCAAAAGATTCAGAAAAAACGATAAGGTCATGCAAATAAAAAACAATTATGAAAAAAATGTCTTTAACGGCGATATCGGCAGAGTAGTTCTCATAGATCAGGAAAACCAGGAAATTATTGTGGACTTTTATGGTCAAAAAGTAAGATATGATTTTTCAGAATTGGATGAGCTAGTCCCTGCCTATGCCATAAGCATTCATAAGTCTCAAGGGAGTGAATATCCTGCGGTAGTTATTCCTATAGCTACCCAGCATTACGTAATGCTTCAAAGAAATCTAATTTATACAGCTATCACAAGAGGGAAAAAACTTGTGGTATTGGTAGGCATGCCTAAAGCCCTTGCTATAGGCATAAAAAACATAAAGATTCACGAAAGGTTTACTCTGTTTAAGGAAAGATTAAAGATTTTGTAGAGGTTTCTAGAACCTCTACAAAATCCCCTTTACATCATATCTACAATAATTTCTGCAAACTTGGAGCAAGAAACCTCTTCAGCCCCCTCCATTTGCCTTGCCAGGTCGTAAGTAACCCTTTTTGATTGAACTGCCCTTTCAAGTCCTTCTTCAATAAGCCTAGCTTCTTCTCTCCAGCCAATATACTTAAGCATCATAACAGCAGAAAGTATCAAAGAACTTGGATTAACCTTGTCCAGGTTGGCATACTTTGGGGCTGTGCCATGGGTTGCCTCAAAAATAGCGCATTCATCACCTATGTTTGCCCCGGGAGCCATACCAAGACCGCCAACCTGGGCAGCCAAGGCATCGGAAAGGTAATCACCATTTAGGTTAGAAGTGGCTATTACTGAATACTCTTCAGGTCTAAGAAGAACTTGCTGAAACATAGCATCGGCGATTCTATCTTTTATAACTACCTTACCAGGTGGAACTTTCCCACCATAGTTGCTATAAAGTTCTTCTTCGGTAATTGTCACGGAAGAAAATTCTTCTCTTGCTAGCTCATATCCCCAATTCCTAAAGGCTCCCTCGGTGTATTTCATAATATTGCCCTTATGAACTAGAGTAACAGAAGGACATCCATTTTCAATGGCATACCTTATAGCCATTCTAATCAGTCTGTAAGTTCTTCTCTTGCTTATAGGCTTGATACCAATTCCTGAATCTTCAGGAAGGATTATAGAAAATTCTTTCTTCAAAAAGTCTGAAACCTTTCTGGCTTCTTCAGAACCAGCAGGCCACTCTATGCCAGCATAAACATCTTCCGTATTTTCTCTGAAAATAACCATATTTACGAGCTCAGGTTTTTTCATAGGAGAAGGAACACCCTTTATATACCGAACAGGTCTTATACAGGCATAAAGATCAAGCACCTGCCTTAAAGTAACATTAACACTTCTAAATCCTCCTCCAACAGGCGTTGTAAGAGGTCCCTTTATAGCAACAATTAGAGATCTTATTTCCTGAATTGTCTCCTCGGGAAGCCAGCTTCCTGTTTCCTTAAAAGCTTTTTCGCCTGCCAGAAGTTCCCGCCATACTATCCTTTTTTTCCCACCAGAAGCCTTCTCTACTGCCGCATCAACAACCCTTTTGGTTGCTCTCCATATATCTGGCCCTGTTCCATCACCCTCTATAAAACCTATTATAGGATTTTCCGAGACAACAAGCTTACCATTTTCTATGAAAATTCTTTGACCTTCAGCCATAACACTAACTCCTCTAAAGAGAAATCAATTTAAGGAGGAATAATCTCCATAGTATTCCTATCCTTTACGAAATACTCAACCACTACCCTCTCAGGACTGTTAGGACCCAGCTTTACTGAGCCCGGAGATAATAGCAAGGGAACAGACAATCTACCGGATCTTTTTATGTTGTCAAGCCTTACAGGGGCTGTATAAACTGTAGAAATCTTATTTAAAACAGATCTACCCCCTGAAATCACAACCTTTGGAGGATCAATCTTAACATCGAACATTATTAAATTATCGTCTAGATGCCCTTCCCAATCAATCTGGACATCCACCTCCTTCGTTATGATACTATCCAGAGTAATTTCCACATACTGAGGATCTAATCTGTTAAGGGCGATGCCTGGAGGTAGAATAACATTATCCTTGGTAAGAGGAATTATATTTTTTCCCGCTACCACCTGCTTAAGATCTACCCTTACGCCAATTTGCGTAGCTTTGTTAATGGATCTCATAAGAGCACTTGAACCGCTTATGTGAATGGTAATCTGGGTTGGCTTGACTTCAAGAATCTCAAGATCTGAAGGCTTGTTCATAAATTCTATAGGAATATCCATAGACATCACAAGATCTTTGCTCCTTGTAAAAACGAACCACGCAGAAGCCACAATTACAAAAGAAACAAAACCAGCAATAGCTAACCTGAAAGAGAAATTTCCCAAAAAGGATTTTTCTTTTTTCTCCGCTTTATAAAGAGGCTCCAAATGGGCTTTAAGGAGCTTCTTCAGTTCCTCTACGTCAGAAACCGCCTTTATAGTATTTCCCTTTGCAACGGTAACACGACCTCTTTCTTCAGAAACGACCACAGCCAGAGCATCACTTCTTTCCGCAATACCAAAGGCTGCTCGGTGGCGAGTTCCATAAAAGGTTGGCAAATCAGAACGTTGGGAAAGGGGAAGAAGAACTGATACCTCCTTAACAGTATCGCCCTCTATAATGGCAGCTCCATCGTGGACGGGATTGTTAGGCCAAAATATACTCATAAGCATCTCTTGAGAAACCTTACCATTCCACGGTATCCCGCCATGAATAATTTCCGAAATATCTTCTTTCCCAGGAAAAACCAGAATGGCTCCTATTCGTTTCCTGCCCATCTGCATTACACTTTCAGCAATAACCTGAACAGGAGAAACTTTCTTAACAACAGGACTTCCCCAAAGAAAACTTCTGAGATTCTGAATCTGAAGGGCAGACCTTAGCTCATTTCTAAAAACCACTATTATGATGATTGCTGCAAGAGCAATAATAGCCTGTAGAACCCAGCTGGTTATAACCATTCCAAGAGATGTAGCAATTTTTTGGCTTATCCATAGAATAGCTATGCCTACCAGGACTCTAAAAACATTGGAATTGTGAAAAAGCACATAAATCCTGAAGAGAATGTAGCTGTTTATAAAAATGTCAAGGAGATCTTGCCATCTTACCGTTCTAAGTAGCTCAACAAACTCTTTCATGATTTAGTCCGTCACACTAAATCTCAAAACCCCATAAATAACTCCACTTTCATCAACAATCTCCACCTGCCATGGTCCTTTGTCGGACTCTCTTAATTGGATAGAACTGTAGGTTGCCCACCTTGGGGGCTGAAGCTTAAGCCTCACCTGGGTAGCCAGTTCGCCTTTCCTATACCAACGATGGTAAATAGTTCTTGAAGAAGATATGTCTTCAAAAAAAGAATAACAAAAGACCTGTCTTTTATCTACAGAGAAAATCACAGATATTCTTTCACAACTGCCATTTACCACAGCTTCACACATATAAGCAGCCCTAAGCTTAGGAATATTCTCCTCCTGTAAAGCCATTCCTCCCCCGGTGGAATCAGTCTGCTGGGAGAAAACGCTAAGGGATAACAAAAATTGCATTGAAAAAACCAGAATAAACAAAGGCTTTCTCAACTTTACCTGGTTAACTAAACTATGCAAAACCGCACAGTTTAGGCTGGGTTATTTGTATTCCGCCGTTTTCAGGCAGGTCAGCCCCAGCTGGCGGTATTTGACCTGCCCTAGTCTCTACACCAAGGACAGGAACTCACTCCCCTGTCGGGTGTCTCCACTTGCCCTTAACCCCATTATCACAAAGCCCTCAATACCCTGTCATAAGATAGTGGAGTTACCACTATTCTTGTTATAGCCTATCATAAACTGTGGCGCATACTTTAACATCCCTATAACCGAGGTAAATGTGCATTTCGCTTTGCAAGAAGAATAATCTTTCAAGTTCTTCTTTAGCTTTGTGGGTCTTTTATGAGGCCTTTCAAATAAATCTCTCCTACCAAAGACAGCCTTCTTTGAGTTTACAGCAAGTTCCGTTGTAGATTGTAATATAGCTTTTGCTCCTACATATCTGGAGTTAAGGTCAAACAACCTTTGAAGCTCTCTTTTAAGAGTGTTTTTGTCTTTACCATCAAGAAGTCCCCGATAGGCGAATCTCATACATGCATTTTGTCTTCCTGCAAGAGATAAATCTTTGCTGAAAAATATCCCGCTAATTCTTTTTAACACCACCTTGCCATCCATCTTACCCAGTAATTCGTTTAGGTTAAAGTCTTGAACAAAAAAAGTTTTTAACCTAGTTTTGGTAGTCTATCAACAACAATAAACCCAGACAGAAAGGAATTACCCTATTATGGGAATTGTTAAAAGCCTAACCCGTGTTCTTGGAGATATTATTTTCCCAAAGTTTTGCCCTCTATGCGATAGCTTTATTGATAATTCCAGCTTTTCCTTCTGGTGTTCCAGTTGCTGGAATTCAAAGATAAGATGGCTTAACCCCCCGGTTTGTGCAAAATGCGGGCTTCCTCTATCAACATCCCTGGCTAGTGCTCTTTGTGGAAGATGTCTAAAAGAAGACCTCTTTTTTGACGAAATAAGAGCTTCCACTATTTATGATAAGAGCCTTTCCGATTTAATCGCCAAACTAAAATACGAAAAAAGGCTTTATCTTCTGAATCCCCTGGCGGAGCTTTTAATAAAGGGATTCGAAAAATGGTTTTCCCGAGAACAAATTGACTTAATAATTCCGGTGCCTCTTCATGTTGAAAGATTAAGAGAAAGGGGCTTCAACCAGTCTTTACTTCTAGCGAAACGACTTAGCAAACACATTAAAGTAAACCTAAACTATGAAGCTCTCGTAAAAACTAGAAACACTTTACCACAGGTAAGCCTGGAAAGAGAAAAAAGGCTCAAGAACCTCAAAGGAGCTTTCTCCATAAATCCAAACCATAAGAAAGTCATTGAGGGTAAAACCATACTCCTCATAGATGACATCATTACCACTTCAGCAACAATACAGGAGTGTTCAAAGGTTTTAAAAAAGGAAGGGGCTTTAATGGTAAAGGCTCTGTCAATTATAAGAACTCCCTAGAGGAGGAAAGGTTTATGCCAATGATTGGAGCCTTTCAGTTTTCCATAGAAGAGGGAAACGTCGAAAAAAACCTAGTAAAAGTTGAAGGGGCTATCAAAGAAGCCCACAAACTTGGCATAAGACTTCTTGTGCTTCCAGAAATGTGGAATTGTGGATTCGACTATAAAAATCTTAAACATCATGCAAGAAAAGCTCCGGAGATAGTTGAAAGAATGGTTAAATGGTCTAAAAATTCAGAGCTTATTCTTATTGGTTCAATACCTGAGATAACAAAAAAAGGCTTGGTAAATTGCTCTTATATCGTTGATAGTTCCGTAGGAGTTGTGGGAAGATACGAAAAGATCCATCTTTTTTCCCCCTATGGAGAGCATCTTCATTTTAAAAGAGGTAATCGGTTTGTTGTATGCAAAACATCCCTTTGCAAGGTAGGGCTGATAATATGCTATGATTTAAGATTTCCTGAACTATGCAGAAAAATTGCCCTGGCTGGAGCTGAGATACTTTGTGTGTCTGCCCTTTGGCCTAAGGCAAGGGTTGAACACTGGCGATTACTTCTCAGGGCAAGGGCTATTGAAAATCAGCTTTTTGTGATCGGCTGTAACGGCTGTGGGACGATTCATGGAAAGGAATATCCAGGTACTTCAGCCATAATTAATCCTTGGGGAGAGGTAGTAGCGGAAGGGGGAGCGAAAGAAGAGATAATATATGGAGACTTCGACATATCCCTTATTGAAAAGACGAGAAAGGCGATTCCCTGTTTTTCAGACAGAAGAAGTAGAATTGGCTTTAATCCATGCCCATAACTCAGAGTTTTCAAAATCTTTAAAATTCCCAACCACCGCAAAGGGACCATTTTTCAGAGAAGGCTTGTTATAGGTAAGGCTTTCTCCGGTGGGTTCAAAAACACTTCCCCCTGAAGCCTCAACAACCGCTTGACCTGCTGCGGTATCCCATTCCCAGGTTGGTCCAAAGCGAAGATACAAATCCAAAAGCCCTTCTGCTACATAGCAAAACTTAAGAGAACTTCCACAAAGGAGGGGATTTACCTTATTTTTGAATTTTTCTAAAAAGGCCCTGGTTTTATTATCAAGGTGGAACCTGCTTATTCCAACCCTTAAAACTTCTTTAAAGCCAGTAGAAGGTTTTATAACTCGTTTATTTCCTTTCTCAATCTTCCAGCTTCCAACTCCTTTAAGACCCATGTAGATCCAATCATAAACAGGCACATAAACTAACCCGAAGACAGGTTTGCCATTTTCAACGAGTCCAATGTTTACGGTAAACTCATCTTGGCGATTTATAAACTCTTTGGTTCCATCGAGGGGATCAACAAGCCAAAATCTATGCCAGTGTTTTCTTTCTTCGTAGTCAAAAAGTCTGGACTCTTCGGAAATTATAGGAACTTGAGGATATTTCTTTCTAAGAGCTTCTACAATAATTTTGTTGGATTCAATATCAGCACTTGTTAGGGGAGACCTGTCATTTTTGGAAAAAATCTCATAGGAGCTAGCATAGTAATACTTTATAACCTCCCCTACTCTGGAGCAAAGATCTATAAAAAAACCTTCATCACTACTTGTAATCACCGCCCTATCTCCACCTTTTAATTTTAATTGACCGATCTTTTACATTCCTATAGATAAAGCAATAATTTTTCAAGAGGGAGGCTTAAACTATGAAGCAATACGTTATAGATCAGCTAAGAGAACCTGATTACAATCAAATCAAAGATTATTTAGATCAACATACTATCTCTGGACCCATGGATGGAACCTACTGGGTTCACATCCCTGAAGAACTCTACTCCGAAATCCAGCACGAACACAAAGGATGCCAGCCCTATTACTTCGCAATTAATCTCTACCTAAACTATATAGAATTCGAGTTTCTTATAAGAAGCAGAACAATTTTTAGATGTTCCTGTATTTCTTACGCAACCAAAGAGCAAAGAGACTTTATAATAGACTATGCTGACAATATCTTAAAGGAACTTTCAATTAAAGTTTAGCCTATGCTAGAGTTTATAGACCTAGTGCTTCATATTGATGCCCACCTAGAAAGGGTGTTTCACCAAGTAGGCTACTGGCTCTATGTGATCCTTTTTGTGGTCATCTTTTCCGAAACAGGACTTGTGATAACCCCTTTTTTGCCGGGAGATTCCTTACTTTTTGCTGTTGGCGCTTTAGCTTCAAGGAATATTATACCTTTGGAAATATCCGCTACTGTCATTGCTATTTCAGCAATCCTTGGAAATACCGTAAACTATTATATCGGGAGGTTTGTAGGACCAAAGATATTTACAAAGGAAGACTCTTTCTTCTTTAACAAAAGGCATCTAAAAAGTGCCAGCGAATTTTACGAGCGCCATGGATCAAAGGCGGTTGTAATTGCCAGGTTTTTGCCTATTTTCAGAACATTTGTTCCTTTTGTGGCAGGTATAGCCAGAATGAATCCCTTAAAGTTTAATTTATATAACGCCATAGGAAGCTTACTCTGGACAACCTCACTTGTTGGGGGAGGCTACCATTTTGGCAACATTTCCTATGTGAAAGAACATTTTTCTCTTTTCGTAATAGGCATAATTATCCTTTCCCTTTTGCCTATTGGGATCAAATTAATAGCCCACAAAAAGAAAAAAACACTACCTGTTAGCAGATAAGGTTCCAGTGGAAAGTAACTCCACAAATCTCATCCCTTCCTGGTAGCATCTTTTAAGATAATCGGGATAGTTGTTTATTGCTCCCTTTTCATCTATTCCCTTAAAACAGAGCTCCCCTTCATAGGAAACCCCTATGGCATCAAAGAAATACTTCATCGTAAGGATGCTACAATCAAAAAGCTTTTTCCCTTTAGTAGCTCCAACTCCCAAGAAGAATCCTTTTCTACCTTCCCTTTTAGTTATAAATCCCTTTCTATAAGCCATAAAAAGCGCTTGGGATCTATCTATAAGACACTTAAGCTGTCCAGGGATGTTGTAAAAATAATTTGGGCTTGCAACCACCACGAAACTACTTTCTACAAGCAAAGGATAGAGCTTTTGCATATCATCTTTTTGAAAGCAAATTCCATGGTCATCGCAATAACCGCAACCAAGACACCCATTTATCTTTAGCTTCCTTACATAAATCCTTTCAACCAAAAGATCCTTTTCTATAAAACCCTTAAGAAAATTATTCATCATGATATCAGAATTTCCTTCAACCCTCGGGGAACCATAAATTGCCAAAACTTTCATTTTAAAGGCTCCTTTCTATTGACTTATCCATAAAGTTGTTAAAAATCTTTTAAGATCCTTACAATAAAAAAATGTCAACTAGGAGGGCAATAATGGAAAACTGTATTTTTTGCCAGATTGTGGCAGGGAAAATTCCTTCAAGCAAGCTTTATGAAGATGAACATGTTTTAAGTTTTCTGGACATTAATCCTATAAATCACGGTCACAGCTTGGTGATTCCTAAAAGACATTTTCAATCCATTATCGATATCGATGAAGAAGACATCAAAAGGTGTTTTGCTGTAACGAAGAAGGTTGCAATGGCTATAAAGGATGCTTTGCAGTGCGAAGGCATAAACATAATTCAAAACAATTTTAGGGCGGCAGGGCAAGTCATTGATCATTTTCATATTCACATTATTCCAAGATTTGAAGGGGATGGTTTTCTTACAAGCTGGCCGGGTAAACCTTATAAAGATAGCTCTTTGATGGACAGCATCAGGGAAAAGGTTGTTTCTAAGATAGGTTGAAAAAACGCTTGATATTTTTTGTAACTTGATTTAAAAGGGGAAGTGTGGACTTTATCACGATCTACTTAAAAAGGTCCTTTCTCATATTTCTGGATTTTGGTGCTAGGCGGGGTAGGTGTGCTGAAAAAGTAGGGATTTTCACAAACTAGCAGGGCCTTCCTAGACATGCTAGTCAAAGATTGGATGTCAACCAACATTGTGTGGATAGATAGTAGAGCTTCCATTCAAGAAGCTCTAAAAGTAATGAAACATCATGAAATAAGGCACCTACCCGTAAAGGATGAAGAGGGAAACTTCGTTGGATGGATAACTGATGCAGACCTTCGAAGTGTTCTTATCGCCTCCATGCTGGAAAAACTCACAGTAGCGGATATAATGATTAGAGAGCCCTATATAATATCTCCCGATAGTTATTTAGAAGAAGCAGCAATTTTGATGGTTACAAGAAAAATAGGAGGATTGCCGGTAATAGAAGATGGAAAATTGGTTGGCATTATTACAGTAGTTGATGTCCTTAGAGCTTTTGTCGAGATGATAGGAAGCCTCAAAAAAACTGAACGCATTGATTTTTATCATCAACCAGGAAGTGACTATGATCTTTCAGAGATTGTAAAGCTTATTCAATCAAAGGGTGGAAAAGTTTTTAGCATATGCAAATTTCTAGACAAGGGCGTAGATGAAGGTGGAACCTATTCTATCCATGTAGAGGGTGGAAATAGGGAAGAAATCCTTTCCGGTCTGAAAAGAAGGGGCGTTCAGCTACTTTCCTTTCCTGGTCTCAAACCTCCTAAGAAAGCTTCAAAGTTCGTTTTTTCCGGCAAAAAAGCTGATACTCTAGAGTAACTTGCCAGTAAGGGAGCCGTCCTTATTTGGGATGGCGATCATATAAAGGTAACTTTAACCTAACCCACAAAGAGGAGGGAACTTAGAAATGGGAAAGATTCCAGAGAATTACCTTCCACCGAGAGACCTATGGCCAGAATACACAACCCCTGATGAATTCAAAAACATGCCAGAAAAATTAAACATTGCTCAGGAGTTTATTGATCGGCATGTAGCAGAAGGTAGAGCTAATAACACCGCTATATGTTTTATGGATCAAAGGATTACTTATGGCGAACTCCAGAAGATGGTAAACAGGTTTGCCAATGCCCTTAGAGAGATGGGGATTGAACCTCAAGATAGAGTGGGACTTAGAGTTGTTAACTCACCTCCTGCAATAGTTGCAATTTATGGAATTTTCAAGGTCGGGGCAATTCCCGTTCCTACATCTCCTCTGTGGTCTAAAGAAGAGATTGCCTTCGTCGTAAACAACGCAGAAATGAAAGCTTTCATAGTTAATGAGCCTCTTCTTGGAGAAGTAGAGAAAGCAAAGGGGAATTTTGCTCAGGATACAACCATCATAGTTGTCGGTGGAAATCCCGCTGATATAGAAGCAAAGGGTTACAAATCCTACGAAAAAATGCTCGAAAAGCAGTCCGATAGCTGTGATCCTGAAATAGTAAGTAAAGATGATATAGGCGTTATTCTTTACACCTCTGGAACAACAGGACCTCCAAAGGGATGTGTCCATTTTGTAAGAGAAATTTATATGGAATCCTTTATAGTTGGTAAATACGTATGGAAGCTCACACCTTCCGATATTTTAGGCGGTTCAGCTCCTGTTTCTTTTGCTGCAGGTTTTGGAACCTTTGGTCTTATTCCCTTTGCTATGGGGGCAGGTATAAGCCTTCTTCCCAAATTCACACCACAGGATATGTTAGAACTTTTTGAGAAACATGGCATAACGGTAGCAACAGGTCTTCCAACAGCTTACAGAGCTCTTATGAAATTCCCGGATTTCAAAAAGTATGACCTTAGTAAAGTCAGAATGTTTACATCTGGTGGTGATGCCCTTGGCGTTGAAACCTTCAACGCCTGGAAAGAGCTCACAGGAAAACCTATATGGGAGGGTCTTGGTGGAACTGAAATGCTCCATCTAGTCACTTCCAACACCATGGGCGATGAGCCAGTGCCAGGTTCTATAGGAAAACCATTGCCAGGCTTTGAAATCAGAGTCATTACTCCAGAAGGTAATGAAGCTAAGCCTGGAGAGGTTGGAAGTTTCTGCGTAAAAGGCCCCACAGGAACCCTTTACTGGAAACCCTACGCAGATGATAACAGGCTCTTTAAGTCACAGCAAAAGGGTGTAAAGGAAGGATGGAATCTCCTGGGAGATGCGGTATATAGAGATGAAAATGGTTATCTGTTCTTCGTAGCCCGTGAAGATGATATGATAAAGAGCTCTGGTTATCGTATAAGCCCTGCTGAAATTGAAGAAGTTCTTGCAAAGTATGAAGCTATAGCAGATGTTGGAGTGGTTGGTGTGCCTGATCCGGAAAAGGGACAAATCACCAAGGCTTGCATTGTCCTGAAACCTGGTTATGAACCATCAGAGGAGCTTAAAGAAAAGATTCTAAACTTCTGTAGAGAACATATAGCTATTTACAAACTCCCAAGAATTATTGAGTTTATGGATTCGCTCCCAAGAACTCCAACAGGAAAACTCTTAAGAAGACTCCTTAAGTAGTAATAAAAAAGAGGTTGGCCTAGAGCCAACCTCTTTAGCTAAAGGGGATAACTACATGGGTGTGTTAATTACCGTCCTATGTGAAAATACTGTAACAAGACCCGGTTTTATTGGAGAGCATGGCTTAGCAGTCCTAATTGAAACTGAAAGCGACACAATTCTTTTTGACACCGGTCAGGGTTTTTCGCTAATTCACAACATGCTTCGACTTCAAAAAGACATTAAAAAGGTTCAGAAAGTTGTTCTAAGCCACGGCCATTTTGACCATACAGGAGGTCTTCTTGCGTTTTTAGGAGTTAAAGGTCCTTGCCCTGTAATTGCCCATCCCGATGTATTGAAAGAAAGATTTAGAATGATGCCAGTTGGTCCTTCTCTAGAAGAAAAGCCAGTTTCAATAGGAATACCCTGGCATGAATCTTACCTTACAACTAGAGGTGCTAGATTCCAATGGATTCATGAATGGAGCGAAATTAGCCAAAATGTATATGTAACTGGTTATGTGCCAAGAAAAACATCCTTTGAAACGGGAGATCCTAAATTTCTCATAAAAGAAAATAGCTCTTTTGTCCCTGATCCCTTCAATGACGATTACTCAATGGTAATAGATACGCCAGAGGGCTTAATAGTTATCCTGGGCTGTGCCCATGCGGGGATTATAAATATTTTAAATCATATTGCAGACCATCTGGGAAAAAGGAAGATCCATACTGTCTTAGGAGGAACCCATCTCGATTTCTCTTCACCTACCCAGCTGGAAGAAACCATTAAAGCTCTTAAGGATTTCGATATAAATACACTGGCTGTAAGCCATTGCACCGGACAAAAGCCGGCAACTAAGATGGCTAAAGCGTTTGGAGAGAAATTTCAATTTGCCCCTGTTGGTTATCAAATAAAAGTCTGAAGCTATGAAAAAGTTGCTTTTTGCCTTTGTCTTGCTAGTTCTAACAGGTGGATGGGCTAATTGTGAAAAACCAGTAATATCAATTGGAGCAATAAATCCTCTTACAGGGAAATTTGTCCAGCACGGAATAGAATTGGATTATGGTATTCAATATGCGGTAAAGGAAGCAAACTTAAAAGAAAGCTTTCAGATAAATTTAATTCGAAGGGACGACAAGAGCCTACCTGACGTAGCTATGCAACAGGCGGAAGACCTTATTGTTAGAGGAAAGGTTGTAGCTTTGGTTGGAGGCTACGTTGATACTTTGGTAGGCTCCATAAGCACAGTGGCCATAAAACATAAAGTGCCCTATGTTGCTTCTGCCAGCTTGGAAAGTAAGCTAAACAAGGATGGAGGTTTATATTTTTTTAGAATTTCTCACATAGAGGGCATTACCCAGCCTATCATCGATTTCATAGAAGAAGTCATTAAGCCTAAAAGGGTAGCCCTGATTTACGCATCAACCCCCGGGGCTACAGAGTTTGCCCATATTATTAGAGAACACCTAAAAGGACTAAATATCCCTTTGGTATTAGATGAAAAAGTCCGTCCTGGAACTCCGGATTTTTCTTCTTTCCTTATGAAGTGTAAAAGAGAGGAAGTGGAATTTTTTATTTCTGCCATTTTTTTAGCGGATCACATGATATTAGTAAGGCAGATGAAGGATTTAGAGGTTCCTATCAAGGGTTATCTTGGTCCTTGGGGCATAGCTTATGATAGCTTTATAAAGGAAATGAAAGAGAAGGCGGAACATCTTTTTGGTATGGTATCCTGGTATCCGGGTATTACCTTTCCCGGCACAGAGGAAGAATCTAAAAGGTTTGTGGAAGGCTACAAAAAGATGTTTAACGTTTCGCCAACGAGCACCTCTATGCATGGTTATGTCTCTGCAAAAGTTGTCATAGAGGCTATAAAAAAACTTGTTGATGAAAAGAAGCCTATAAACCCAGAGGAACTCGCAAAAGTCATAAAAACCACCAACATTGTAACGCCTATGGGAAACGTGGCTTTTGACGAGAAGGGAGACCCAAAATTTTATAAACAAATTATAGTTCAGATACAAAATGGAGCCCTTGTTCCAGTTTTTCCTACAACATTTTCTAACCGGCAGTAGAAACTCTGGGATCTAAAAGATGGATCAGATTGGACAAATACTAATCCAAGCTTTGAGCTTGGGAAGCTTTTACGCTCTCATAGCCCTTGGTTTTGCTCTAATACTTGGTGTTGCCCATGTCTTCAACCTAGCCCATGGAAGTTTTATAATGCTCTCCGGTTACATTGCTTACATCTTCCATAATGAAATAGGGTATTCTTTCTGGCAATACCTACCTATCTGCGCCTTTGTTCCTATCATATTTGCACCACTTATAAATGCTATCGCTTCAAGAACACCAGAACCAAAAGAAACTAATTCACTGATAATAACCTTCGGTATTACCTTAATTATTGAAACAATTTACATGGCAATTTTTTCCGCAGATTATCGTATTATTTTTCACAATCAAAAGTTTTATGCCATTCACATTTTAAATGTCAGCATAAGTTCTCTTCAAGCGTATTTGATAATATGCTCTATGGGAATAATCTTTCTCCTCTATCTTTTGTTCAAAAAAACCATGATAGGCAAAGCCTTAAGAGCAACCATGCAGAACAAAGAAGCAGCCTTTTTGGCCGGTGTTCCTATAGAAAAAATGCAGTTCGTTGCCATTAGTATGGGATGTATTGCCTGCGGAATTGCAGGCCCCCTTTATGCAAGAATAGCCTATTTACACCCTTACGGCGGACTTGAACCAACCATAATAGCCCTTGTTATAACCATATTTGCCGGCATTGGAAGAATAAGGCCTATCTTAGTTGGAGCATGGCTATTGGCTCTTTCTGAAACGATATTATCTTATGTTTTTAGCTCTCAATGGAAAGAACTTTTAACTAGCCTCATTCTTATAGCCATTCTTATGAAAAATCCAGAAGGAGGAATCTTCAAAAGGACATGATTTTTTTAAAAAAAGCTATAGTAGCTTGCGCTCTTATCGTAGCAATTCTTTTACCCTTTACTGTGGCAAACGATGCTTTACTATCTATCTTTGCTATGGCTTTACTTTATAGTAGCATGGCGATGGCCTGGAACATCTATGGCCTTACGGGAACTATATCCCTTGGCCATGCTTCTTTCTTCGGTTTAGGAGCCTATGGCTACGCTATGGCAATTCATTTTTTAAAAGTTCCAGCTATTCCAGGGCTCCTTATAGGATCTATCTTCCCAGTTTGCTATGCTATGATATGGAACATTTGCTTCCAAAAGCTAAAGAAACATACCTTTGCTCTGGCAACTTTTGCATCCGTTGAAATTCCAAGAGCCATGATAGAAAACATCGATATCATATCCTCTAAAATTACCCGAATAATCGATGTTCCAATGTTTTATAAAACCCAAAGACTTTACTTTTGGGTTTTTATCTTCGCATTGCTGGTCTTTATTATCCATAGGGGAGCAATAGTTTCGGTATGGGGATGGGCAATAAGGGCAATAAGAGAAGATGAAATTACAGCCTCCTCCATAGGAATACCTGTAAAAATATTGAAATGGTCAACCCTTCTTATAAGCGCTTTTCTTACAGGAATCTGCGGGGGTCTTTACCTAACGATAACAAGATTCATAGAACCATCTTTAGTCTTTAACATCCATTTTTCCGCCATTCCCCTTATTTTGAGCTTCTTTGGTGGAAGGTTCCATGTTTTTGGCCCCCTAGTTGGGACGACTATACTTTACGGACTAGATCAGCTCTTAATAGTTCCATTCTTTCCGGTAGCCCATACCGCAATATATGGCATAGTAATTCTTGTAACTTTATGGCTTCTTCCTGGAGGACTACTTTCATGGTTCGAAAAGAACAAGAAGAATACCTGACCCTAAAAGATGTAACCTTACTGCTAGATAATAAACTAATCTTAGACCGCATCACCTTTTCAGTCCACAAGCAGGAGATCATTAGTGTAATTGGTCCAAACGGAGCTGGGAAAAGCACTATTTTTAACATTATAACTGGCATTACCCATCCATCAAGGGGCGAAATTTATTTTAAGGGACTACCTATAACCTATAAAGAGCCTTACGAAATATGCCATCTTGGAATTTCAAGAACCTTTCAAATATCTCGCCCCTTTCCTTCCATGACAGCCCTTGAAAACGTTATGATTGCTATTATGTTTGGAAAACCAGAAAATAGAAAAATAAAAAAGGAGATTCTTGCAAAAAGGGCAATGGAACTGCTTGACATGGTTGGTATTGGAGAAAAAGGAAATACCGTAGCAAGATGCCTTACTTTATCTGAACAAAGAAGGCTTGAGGTTGCAAGGGCTATGGCAACAAATCCAGAATTACTACTCCTTGATGAATTTGCCGCAGGTCTTAGCCCTAAAGCCATAGATAACGCATTAAATCTTATAGAAAAGCTAAGAAAGAGGGGACTTACCCTCCTTATTATCGATCACTTTTTAAATGTAACTGCCAGAATATCCGACAGAATTATAGCAATCGACAAGGGCAAAATAATAGCGGAAGGAAGCGTATCGGAGGTATTAACGAATCCTGTGGTAGCTTCTTCCTATCTTGGAACCTGGAATGAAGCAATATGAAAACGATAGTTGAAGTGAGAAAACTAAGCATCTGCTATGGAAGAAGACCCATAGTATATGAAGTGTCCTTTACCGTTCAAGAGGGTCAACTGGTTGCCATTGTAGGCCCAAATGGTGCTGGTAAAACGACAATTCTAAAAGCCATAGGAGGGCTCATAAGGCCAGTAAAGGGAGAAATTATAGTAAATGGCAAAAATACAGAGAAAATGACAGCCCAAGAGCTATTAACAGAAGGTGTTGCCTACATACCTGAAGGCATGAGTATATTTCCTCAGATGTCTGTAAAGGAAAACCTGGAAATTGGTGGATTTCTTTCTCCAAAGGGCATAAATGAGAGATTGGAAGAGGTTTTTAGCCTATTCCCAGAGCTTAAAGAAAAGAAAAAATCCATGGCAGGTAAATTAAGTGGCGGTGAGCAGAGAATGGTGACTATAGGAAGGGGTCTTATGACAAATGCCAGGATACTTCTTCTGGATGATCCTTTCCTTGGACTAAGCCCTAAGGTAACAAAGCGATTCTGTGAAGCCTTCAGAGAACTACAAAAGAGGGGGAAGACCCTAATTGTTGCAGGACAACACGTGAGAAGATTATTAAACGTAGCGGATAAGGGGTTTTTGATCGAGGATGGTCATCTTTCTCTTGAAGGCTCAGGTCAGGATTTACTAAAAGATCCTCACCTAAAGCAGGTTTTATTTGGACATGTTACCAGTTTTCCTGAAGAAGCAAAATTAGCCTCATCCTTTGAAGTAGATTGATTCGCTCATGGAAAACCTTCTTCTTAGAATCTCTGGAAGTAGATAGGTAAGGACATCGAATTCGCTTTGAAAGGATGTATCTAGGTCTATTAGATTTTCAGGTGGAACCTCAGAGGGTGGTTCATAATTTGCCATAAATTTTTCTAAATGCTCAATCCTAGCATCGCTGTAGATACCTTCTTTGCTTTCTCTTTCTAAAAGCCTTTTTTCAAGAACCTCTTTCGACGCCTTTGTTTCAATGAAGAAAATATAACAGGGGGTGGCGGAAAGATAACTTACAAGGGCTTCTCTCCATTTTCTTGAAGAAAAGGTAGCATCGACAACTACCGACATACCCCTTTTGATATGTTTCAAAGCTTCTTCAAAGATCTTTTCGTAAATCCTTTGCCTTGCCTCTAAGGTATAAAAACCACTTCCATAGGGTGTCACAGTTGACTGGGGGAAAAGGGTTTTCCTTATTTCGTCGGAAGAAAGATAAGGCAAAAATCCTAGTTCAGAGATCTTTTTAGCAATACAGGTTTTTCCAGAAGCAGGGAGTCCCATAAAAACCCACACCGTAGGAATCCCATAACTTAAAGTGTGCAATATACCAAGTTTCATAAACTTTCGAGCATCTTCGAAGAAACTTCTGTTTCCTCCCAGTGTTTCCAGGCAGGAAACCTTTGCCCTGACTATGGCTCTGTAGGCGGTGTAAAAATCAAGAAGAAACCAGAACTGAAGGTCACCGCTTAGTTTCACGTATTCCTTAAGGATCTCAAAGCCACCGTCCTCATAGCCAAGCCTTTTCATGTCCATGAACAAAAAGGCAAGATCACAAGAAAGATCGCCAAATCTAAAGCGATCATTAAACTCTATACAGTCTATTATCTGAAGTCCCTTGTAGAAATAGAGATGATCTACCCTCAGATCACCATGGCCATCTACCACATATCCCTTTAGCAATCGATCCTTGAAAAGTTTATTGTAAAGAATGGTAAACCTGGAGGTTAGTTTTTTAAGAAACTTTAAAGTTTCTATTCCTCCTATCTCGTTGGCAAAGGGCTCTAATTGATAGAAATTTTCGTAGGTGTTAAATCGGACATATTCTACTGTGCCATAATAACTGAAAGGATAGCTAAGAACAGAGTTTTCAGAGTAGAACCTTGCAAGTTTTTTAGCGATGGTTCTTGTGTGGTAGTGCCTTATCTTTTTTGCTTCAAGAAGATTTCTAAAGCAGGCCTTCTCAGGAAGTTCTTTCATCTTCACAACCCACTCTAGGGGCTCTTTACAGCTTCCAAGGAATAGCCTGCCTTCCGGGTTTTTACAAAGTTCCAAAACACCGGTATAGACATCTTTTGCGAGTCTTTTGTTGAGACTTACCTCCCGATGGCAATAGTAGCGCCTTAGCTCAGGAGTTGTGTAGTCTATAAAGCCGAAATCTACAGGTTTTTTTATCTTGTAGACCCATTTCCCGGTAAGAAACACTAGGGAAATGTGGGTTTCCTTGAGATTTACCTTTTCCACGAAATCTTCATAGAAAGAGGGGTTCAAAAAAGAGTCCCTTATGATATCTTCCACTTTATTCCTTCCACCTCTCTATGTAAGCATAAGCACTATGATTGTGAATAGATTCAAAATTTTCAACATCTACTAAAAACCATTTTATATTGCTATCTTCTTTGAGTTTGATGGCTATGTCTCTTACCACATCCTCAACGAATTTAGCATTGTCATAGGCTTTTTCCGTAACAAACTTTTCATCAGGCCTTTTCAAAACAGAATAGACATCACAGGAGGCACAGGATTCAACAAGGGCAATAAGATCCTCAATCCATACAAACTTTTCGGATCTTACAGCCAATCTAACAATGCCTCTTTGGTTGTGGGCACCGTATAGACTTATCTCCTTGGAGCAGGGACATACTGTTGTTATGGGAACAGTAACTTCTACTATGAGATCATAGACATTGCAACTATCGACAGAACCGATAATTCTACAGCCATACTCCATAAGGCCTGGGGATGCTGTTACAGGGGAAAGTTTTTCAATAAAGTAGGGGAAGGATATTTCCACATGGGCTGATTCAGCGTTTAACCTCTTTCTCATTGTATCAAGAATCTTGGGTAAATCTCTGACGTCGAAGTATCCGTAGAACTCGTTAAGGATCTCAATAAATCTACTCATGTGGGTGCCTTTGAACTTTTTCGGGAGATTTACATACATATTGATGGAACCAACGGTATTCTGGAACCCCTTGTTTTTGTCAAGCACAGTGAGAGGATATCTTATATTTTTTACCCCAACCTTATCTATATTAATATTTCTCTTATCGTTCCTACTTTGAACATCGGCCATTGAGGCTTTAAGATAAAGCACAGAATTCACTTTTTCATTCCTTTTCCCTGATTGAAAGAATTCTTGCTCCTATTTCCTCAAAGGCTTCTTTTGTTTCTTTAGAAGCCTCCTCCGGAAAAACTCCTTTTATATCAGCCTCTATTAGAGCATTATCATAGGGTATAAAACCAAGAAATTCAAATTCCTGAAGTTTTTCGGTAAGAAATCCTTTGTCTTTGTCGTTTCTTATTTTATTGCCAACAACAAAAATCTTTTGAAGCCCAAGATCAGCAACAAGGCCTTTTATTCTATGGGCTGTCTCTATACTTCTCTTTCCCGGTTCAACAACTACTATAAAGGCATCAACTCCTTTGGCAGTTCCCCTTCCAAGATGTTCTATACCTGCCTCCATATCCATAATAACCACATCACCTCTTCCGACAATAAGATGGCGGACAAGATTTTTCAGGAAAACACTTTCCGGGCAAACACATCCCATGCCTCCCTTTTTAACGCCTCCCATTACCATTAGCTTTACATTATCACCACAGGGAATAGCTAATCTTTCCGGGATATCATCAACTTTAGGATTCAACTTGAAAAAACCACCAAATCCCCCCGGTGTAGATTCTGTTCTTTCATGAATAAGATCTTTCATTTCAGATATGGGGATTATAAGATCAGCACCGGGACAGCCAAGAGCATTTGCAAGATTTGCATCGGGATCAGCATCTATGGCAAGCACAGAGAATCCTTTCTTCCCGAACCATCTTGCCAGAAAGGCAGAAAGGGTGGTTTTCCCTACGCCTCCTTTACCGCTTATAGCAATCTTCATAATGCCTCCCTACTTCCCAAAAGATCTCGCAATACCCATCATACGGTAAACAATTCCACCACTCATGTAAGCAATATCTTCCGCAGGTAAATAGGAAATAATACTTTTATCGAACAATATACTAGCTTCTGGTGGAAACTCACTATCACCCTTCCACAAAGCTATTCTTATTGTAATTCTTGGAAAAACTCTAAAACCGAAAGCCACATCACCTATGTCAACAGGAAAACCACCAACCATGGGGGCAACTTTTTTGTATAACTCAGGATGTTCTCCAAAAACCTTAAGAAAAGGATCTCTTGCCCTTCTTTGAAAGGCATCATAATAAAAGTGACCATCAGGAATATCTCTAAAAGTTATTAATTCCCCCTTTTCCTGCTCCCCAGAGGCTCCAATGAGATAATGGGCAATTAAAACCTGGTCTGTCAGTGAAATCTCTTTATCATCTTTTAAACTTTCGATTTTTACCTCACTACCTTTAACTCTTACAGCGCACTCTTCTCCCATAAAGGGAAAAGTTATAACTGCTTCATTGCCAACTTCACTAAAGGAACCACCAGCTTTAATTGCCTTATCGGAAAGATCAATTTCTAGAATTTTTTCTTTTGCAAGTCTTAAAGCTTCTTTGTAGTCATCAATCCTTGGCACTTGAAAATCCTCCCTTTGGTGGGAACTAGGTCTTTTAGGTGAGTAGTATAAAACAAAGTCAGCTCAATTAGAAGGGAAAATATTAAGATATTACCAAGCCATTAAATATATTCATCGCTTTGTCAATCCCTTCGATCAAAACAGTTTTCACAGCCTCGGTTGCTTTTTCAAGAACTTTACGAAAAATTTCTTCTTCTTCCTTGTAGGGGGGAGATAGCACATAATCAACTACATCCTCTCCATAAAGGGGGCGACCTATTCCAACCTTTATTCTCGGGAAATCGCTTGTTTTCATTGTTTCCATGATTGACAGAACCCCTCTGTGTCCGCCAGCACTGCCTTTCCTAACGATTTTAATGCGTCCAAGGGGTAAATCCAAATCATCATGGACAACCAAAAAGTGGTCTACATCTGATATGCCTTCTTTAAAAAATTGAGCTACAGCCACGCCACTACTATTCATATAAGTCAGAGGCTTAAGGGTCACAAATTCCCTATCATTTAAGGTTATAAACTGGATAACTCCCCAACTTTTCTTAATTTCCTTTTTTATTGAACCAATGGAGCTACTTAGTAAATCAATAACCATGAAGCCAACATTATGGCGGGTAAACAGGTAGTGAGAACCGGGATTTCCAAGTCCAACAACCAGCACGGAAAACTCCAAGGGATGCTCTCTAGGAGCATCCCCTTCTCTATTTTATTCCCCTTCTTTTTCTTCTTCAGACTCGGAAGGCTGAGCTTCGTAATCCTCGGGAGCAACTATTGAAACTATAGTGGATTCATCCTCTGTAAGAATTTTAAAAGAGAATTTATCCCTTATGTCTTTAACGTGAATAACATCGCCAATATCCATATCTGCTATATCTACTTCTATCCTCTCTGGAATTTCTCTAGGAACACATTTGATGGAGAGAGTATGAAGGATCTGCTCAACTATTCCACCTTTTTTAACTCCAACCGGTTCACCAACAAGGGCTATAGGAACTTCAACCTCTATAGGCACATCGGTAGAGATGGCATAAAAGTCAACATGAAGCAGTTTTCTTTTATAGGGATGAACTTGAATTTCTTTGATTAACACCTGATGTTTCTCTTCCTGTTCATCCCTTTTAAGGGAGAGCTCGATTACCTTTGTTTCTTCCCCTATGGTTGTTAGAAGCTTCTTAATATCGCCTAAATTGACTGATAAAGGAATGGAACCATCTATATTGTAGCCATAAAGAACTCCCGGGACTCGTTGAGCCATTCGGAGTCTTCGAGCAGCATTTTTGCCCGTTGTCGCTCGATACTCAGCCTTTAGTTGTAATTCCATTTGAAAACTTCCTCCCTGCAATAAAATTTATATAGAATAAAAAACGGAAGGGATAACTTTTCCCTCGTTAAGGCAAGATACTGCCTCAGCCAAAATTGGCGCAATAGAAATGTATTCTACCTGAATGCCGGATTCCCTAGGGTCGTTGTAAGGAACAATGCTATCAGTAAGGACTAACTTTTGAATACCAGCAGATTCAATCCTTTCTACCGAACCCTTTGAAAAAATACCGTGAACGCAGTAAGCTATCACAGAGGAGGCCCCAGCATCATGGGCAGCCCGAGCCACCCTTTCTATAGTTCTACCTGTATCCACTATGTCATCATAAAGGATTACATTCTTACCCTTTACGTTTCCAACTATTCTAGGCGATACATCCCTTTCATCCATTATTGCCATCTCAAGATTCAATTCCGATGCAAAGACTCTTGCTCTTCTAACGCCAGCTGCATCTGGGGCTACCACAACACTTTGTGGTGGTAGACTTTTCCTTGCATGCTCAACCATAACATTCATAGCACTTAGATGATCAACGGGAACCTTGAAAAATCCCATTGTCTGACCCGAATGGAAATCCAGCGCAACAATATGATTGACCCCAGCCTCTTCCAAGAGATTAGCAAGCATTCTACCCGTTATGGGAACCCTAGGCTTATCCTTCTTGTCCCTTCTTCCATAGGCGTAGTAGGGAATAATAGCACAGACCGATTTAGCTGATGCCCTTTTGAAAGCATCTATCATAATGAGAAGTTCCATTATATGAGTGTTTATAGGACAGCACAGAGACTGAATAACATAAATATCCAGTCCCCTTACTGGTTCCTCTATCTCAACCCTAATTTCCCCATCCTTAAAAGTTGTAACAAGAGCTTTTCCTAGTTCAACTCCTAAGTTTTGGCAAACCTTTTCAGCAAGTTTGGGATTTGAATTACCGGTAAATATCCGATAACCTAAATTCACCCTTTTTACCACCTTCTAAGATGATAAATTCAAAAAAATGGCTGGGGTGGGAGGATTCGAACCTCCGAATGCGGGTTCCAAAGACCCGTGCCTTACCGCTTGGCGACACCCCAACTCTACTTCCAGGAAAATCCGCTACCAGGGATGACCTTGGTTGCTCTAATCCAGAAACCGTCTCCCCAGTATTTTATAGCTCTAAGATAAGCCCTTTGAAGTTCTTCCTCCGTTCTAAAAACCCCAAATATCGTGGGGCCACTTCCTGTCATCATAGCATTTATAGCGCCCTCAGAAAGTAGCCACCTTTTAATATCTTTGAGTTCTGGATAAAAACCAAAAGTTACTACTTCCAGATCATTAACCATCACCTTATCCAGAACCCAGGGAGTATCCCGAACCGCTTTGATGCTAATAAAATCCTTTTCTTCTGTCAACTTTAAACTTTTATAGACAGAAGCTGTAGAAACCTCAAAGGGTGGCTTTATAAGCAAAATGGGATAGGAAACAATGCCATCAAAAGACGTCAGTATATCCCCTATTCCCTCCGCAATAGCAGGAACTCCATCAATAAAAAAAGGCACATCCGCCCCTACCCCCTTCGCTATCTTCAAAAGCTCATCTTTCCCACAGGGAGAAGGATTTAGAGCATTAAGGATCTTTAATGTAGCAGCAGCATCACTACTTCCCCCACCAAGCCCAGCTCCGGAAGGTATGCCTTTTTTAATTCTTATAAAGGCACCCCAAGGTGGCCAATTAAAGGCCTCCCTGTAGCTTACAAAAGCCTTATAGACAGTATTGGAAACATCTGTTGGAACTAGAGGATCAGTGGACTCTATCTTGATTTCTGAAGTCTCAATATAATATTCAAATTCTATCTCATCCCATACATCAATGGGAAGCATTAGAGTCCACAAATTATGGTAACCATCAGATCTTTTCCCTACAACTTGAAGCCAAAAATTTATTTTCCCGCTAGTTCTTACAACAATTTTTCCTATCATCTAGGACACTTTCTGGACGAACTTAATCCTTAAATCGTAAAGCAAAGACTTCAAAAGATTTTCCTCAGCTTCATTGAGATTACCCCTTGTTTTTTCCTCAATCATTCCAAGGGTATCTATAATCTGACGAGCCAATTGCAAATTGGTGCTCACCTGGCCTGTAACAGGATCTTTGACTTCTCCAAGGTGCACAAGGGCAGAAGATGCAAGGGAGAAAACAAAAGTAGAAAAATCCACCTTAGGAAGAGGTCTCTCCTTGTCATCCTGAGATCTGGAAACCTTCTCATATTCCTTAGCCGCCTCTTCCTGTTCTTCGCTACTTATAGCTTGAGCTTCGTTTTTCTGTTCAGACTTATCAATGTCCTCTAGCCTAACCTTCCTTTTATCTTTGAAAACAAACCCTTTGTCGTTCTTGGTCTCCATATAAGACCCCCTTAATTAGAGATACAACTTCTGAACCACATTGACATTCTTAATTCTAAGCAAATCCTTAATCACCTCATCAGGCACAGGTGTATCTGTTCTAAGAAGAATAATGTTTTGACCTTTTTCAAGAACCTGACCCACATCCATCATGGATATATTTATGTTATGATTTCCTAAACAGGTGCCTATAGCTCCAATGGTGCCGGGAGTATCGATATTGTAAATAAGCAAGAGATTACCTTCCATAGCAGCTTCCAATCTAAAATCGTTTATACGAACAAGCCTTGGATCTTTTTTTCCGAAGATGGTGCCTGCAACAACATTTTCCTCTTCAGTGGTTTTCAGTCTTGCTATAATGAGATTCGTGAAATCTTCAGTTTCCCGCCTTGTGGACTCCATAATCTTTATATTTCTCTCTCTGGCAAGGGCTATAGCATTTACAAAATTTACCTCATCACCAAGATAAGTGCTTAAAAACCCCTTGATAAGGGATATTGTAAGGGGCTTGTAGTCTAACTCCGAAGCATCTCCTACATACTCAATACCAATATGCTGAGGAGCGCCTTTAGTTATTTGAGAAACAAGACATCCAAGTTTCTCAGCCAAGATAAGGTAGGGTCTAAGATTTGCAAGAACCTCTCCATTTATGGTAGGAGCATTTACCGCATTTCTTATGGTTCCATTTAAGAAATAGTCTATAACCTGCTCGGCAACTGCAATAGCAACATTTTCCTGGGCTTCATCGGTAGATGCACCAAGATGGGGTGTCATTATTACCTGTTCCACTCCCAAAAGGGGATGATCAGGTGGTAGTGGCTCTTTGGAAAACACGTCTAATGCCGCACCAGCAACAATGCCCTCTTTGATAGCCTCATAAAGATCTTCCTCATTAACTATGCCACCCCTTGCACAATTAATTATAAAAACACCTTTTTTCATCTTCTTAAAGGCTTCTTTGTTGATCAGGTTAACAGTTTCCGGAGTCTTAGGCGTATGGATGGTTATGTAATCAGATCTAGCAAGGAGCTCATCGAAGGAGACAGGTTCTACTCCAAGTTTTTCAATAACATCAGGGCTTATGTAGGGATCATAGGCAATAACCTGCATTTTAAGCCCTTTAGCCCTGTCAGCAACAACCCTACCAATTCTTCCTATGCCTATAATGCCCAAAACCTTATTGAAAACTTCCTTGCCTCTAAAGCGTTTCTTTTCCCATTTACCAGCCTTAACAGAAGCATTTGCCTGAGGAATATTCCTGCTTACTGCAAGAAGAAGGGCAATAGCGTGTTCGGCAGTAGTTATAACGTTGCCTTCAGGAGTATTCATGACAACAATACCTTTTCTCGTAGCCGCCTCTATATCTACATTATCAAGCCCTATACCAGCTCTAGCAATTACCTTTAATCGGTTGGCAGACTCTATAATTTCCTTTGTAACCTTCGTGCTACTTCTTATAATTAAGGCATCAAACTCTTTGATTACTTCTTTAAGCTCTTCTGGGGTCAGACTAGTATTAACTTCCACCTCAAAATCTCTAATTTCGCAAAGTTTTTGTATGCCTACTTCAGCCAATGGATCACTTACAAGTATCCTATACATCAATCCTACCTCCAACTAAAAACTATAGTAAAAATACTTCAATAACACTTACCAAAATAAAGCTCAAGCATTTCAGTAAATTTCCTTATCTCGACCTGATTTGATTGTCCTCAATAGCTTTCTCATTTTTTAGCCTCGTAAGGCTTCTCTTGATTTCGTCTATATCTGACGGAGGCAAAGATAATGTAAGAGCCTTCTCATAATGGAATATAGCAAGCCTTTTATCGCCAAATTTAGCGTAATAATCCCCAAGTTTTTTGTGAGCTTCACCAACTCTTCCAAGTCTTCCCAAAACAGTTCCAATTTTATAATCAAGATCTGAGAAGATATCACCATCCTTTATTTTCATGTAATAATTAAGAGCCTCCGAATAATCGCCATTATCAGCCACCAAAGAGGCATACCTATAGCAGAGCACAGGATTATCAATATTGGCTATTAAAGATTCTTTAAGAATTGCTCTTGCCTTACCGAATTGTTTGGAACTAATTAGGACATTCGAAAACCTAGAAGACGTAAAAAAATTTTTTCCAGAAAGAATCCAGGCTGTCTCAAACCTCTTTTTGGATTCCATTAAATCGCCATTAGAAATAGCAATAATCCCTTTGAGGTATTCAACTACATCTTCGCTGTAACCCAGTTGCTTTGCCTCATTTATCATTCTGTTCAGTTCTTTCAAGTTACCAGTTATGAATAAAATCTCAGCCTTGGCATAGGGGAATAAACCTGCCTCTTTTTTAACCCCGGAAGAATTGGAAGAAAGAGATGACAAATAGTCTATACGTTCATTGATAGCGGGATGAGTCATTAGATAATCGTAAGTTCCTGGTCTTCCCTGCCAGGTTTTACTGGCAAGTTTTTTCAAAGCAGAAACTGCATCCTCTGTAGAATACTTCGAAGCTTTTAGAATTTTAACACCTATTTGATCAGCTTCTCTTTCGTTTTCTCTACTATAACTTAAAGCTACCGTTTGAACTCCTGCCATTGTTCCCGTAGCTATAGCCTGTCCAAGCTGAGGATTTCCTATAAGAGCACCGGCAATCATACCTGCCAGGGTAGCAAGCATAAGGGGTTTTTGGTTTTCAATTTGCTTATGAATATGCCTTGCCTGCTGATGGGCAATCTCATGGGCAATAACCGAGGCAAGTTCCCCCTCTCTATCCATAAGAGCGATCAATCCACTATTTACAAAAACATATCCCCCCGGTATGGTAAAAGCATTAGGAACATTTTGATCTATAACGAAAAATCTGTAGCCATGAGGACTTTGAGGAACATTAGAAGCTAACCTCTGCCCCAGTGTCATTACATAGAAATTAACCTCGGGAATATTCAGAAACTTATAAATCTCCTGAATCTTTCGAAAGACCTCTCTTCCAAGTTCAATTTCTTCCCTGGGATCCAAGCTTATGGCATCTCTGACAAAGGAAAAGACCACAAGTATAATCCCTATTATACTTAACAAGCTCCTTCTCATGAATCCATCTCCGTGTAGATATTGGGAGCTTCTGCCCATAGGCTTTCAAGGTCGTAAACGCTCCTTAGGGGATCATGGAAGATATGAATCACCACATCACCATAATCCATAAGTATCCATTTACCTTCCCTTCTTCCTTCCATGCCAAAGGGTTTATATCCCGCTTTATACATCTCCTCTTCGATATGATCTGCAATACCCTGAACCTGCTTGGTTGACTGGCCACTACAGATGACAAAGTAATCTGTAAAATTAGCAAGCCCTTCAAGGGAAAGAATAACCACCTTCTGAGCTTTGTAGTCGGAAGCAATTTTGGCGCACAAAAAAGCTTTATCCCTGGATGGTATTAAATTTATTTGTTTTTTCTTGACCCTTCTTTGTCTGGTCATTTTAAAATTCCTATCCTCCGCTCCTAAGTTTGTCTGTAAAGACCCATTTTTATTATATAATTTCTTACAGCTTCAGGAACTAAAAATCTTATAGATCTACCTTCACCAACGAGCCTTCTTATTCTAGAAGCTGAAATATCCATGGAGGTTACCTTTATGATGTAAACTGGAAAAAGACTGGGATGTTCAAATCTAGCTAGCTCCCCATTAAAGACATAGCCTTCATTTATTCTGGTTTCCACAAAGCTAGCAAATTTCTCAAGAGAATAATTTGGCCTTACTACAACAGCCACCGAAGCAAGGCTAAAGAGTTCTTGATAGTGCCACCAGGTTTCTATCTCAAGAAAAGAGTCACTTCCCATCAAAAAAAAAATTTCTGCAGAAAGAATGTCTCTAAGGTGTTGTAAAGTTCTTACAGTGTAAGAAACACCTCCAAGGACTGCTTCTATATCGGAAACCTCAAAAAAGGGATGTCCTTCTATAGCAAGCCTTACCATTTCATAGCGATGTTCAAAGGGCGTAAGTGAAAAGATATCTTTATGAGGTGGTCTGTAGGAAGGAACAAAAAAGATCCTATCAAGCTCCAAAAACTCCAAAACTTCTTCTGCCACTCTAAGATGGGCTATATGAATCGGATTAAAGGTTCCACCGAATATGCCAATCTTTCTTTGCATATCAAGTTCTTAGCTGACCATTCCCTATAGCTATAAACTTTGTTGTGGTAAGTTCCTCAAGCCCCATGGGACCAAAGGCGTGAAGTTTAGAAGTAGAAATACCTATCTCTGCGCCAAGACCAAGCTGATAGCCATCATTTAATCTTGTAGAGGCATTAACAAGGACTAGAGAAGATTGAACTTCTTCAAGAAATCGCCAGCTCTTTTCATAATCTTCCGTAATAATTGCCTCTGTATGGTTCGAGCCATATTTATGGATGTGCTCTATTGCTTCATCCATAGAACTTACAACCTTTACAGCCAGTATAAGATCAAGATATTCTGCATACCAATCCTCTTCCGTTGCGGGAAGGCAGTCAACTATCTTTCGAGTCCTTTCACATCCTCTTATTTCCACACCAGCCTTTTTGAAGGCATCCACCATGTCAGGCAAAAAACTTTGAGCTATATCTTCGTGAACCAGAAGAGTTTCCATAGCATTACAAACAGCGGGACGCTGAACCTTAGCGTTCATACATATCGACTTTGCCTTTTCAAGGTCTGCCTTGTTATCCACATATATGTGGCACACCCCTTTGTAATGTTTCAACACCGGCATTCTAGCATTGGCGGTAACAAAGCGAATAAGATCCTCTCCACCTCTGGGAATTATAACATCAACCATATCTTCCAGCTTCAGAAGTTCAAGAACAGCCTCCCTGTCGGTAGTGGGAATCATTTGAACTGCATCCGCAGGAAGTCCAGCCTTTTCAAGCCCTCTTTTTATAATATCCACCAAAACTGTGTTAGAGTTAAAAGCTTCAGAACCTCCCCTTAAAATCACGGTATTTCCAGATTTTATGCAAAGAATAGAAGCATCAATTGTAACATTTGGACGGGATTCATAGATAATGCCAATAACCCCCAGAGGAATTCTCATTCTACCAACTTTAAGACCATTAGGCCTTATCCACATTTTTGTAATTTCACCGACGGGATCGGGAAGGTTTACAACCTCTTTTATACCAGCAATCATTTCACCAAGGATCTTTTCGTTAAGCTTCAATCTATCAATCTTGGCACCAGAAAGCCCTGCCTCCTTAGCAAAGGAGATATCTTTTTCATTGGCTCTGAAGATTTCATCCTTGGAGTTTTCTATCTCCTCCGCTATAAACAGAAGGGCTTCATTTTTTTGGGATGTCTTTGCTTTAGCCATATTATAAGAAGCTTTCTTTGCTTTCCTTGCTATTTCCGTAACAACTTCTTGTAAACCCATTTTTTCCCTCCGTCATTTCAAAAGACTCATCTTCAAAAATCAAGGCTAGGTTGTTTCTGTGAATCACCTCGTCAGAGTGCTTATAACCAATAATAGCTTCAATCTCGGAGGTATGACATCCCTTTATCCTTTCTATCTCAGAAGACTTGTAATTAGAAAGACCGATAGCGATGAGGCGCCCATCGATACTAACACACTTTACTGGTGCTCCAACACCAAAATTTCCCCTTACCTCTAAAATACCAGCAGGCAAAAGAGACTTACCTTTTCTGGCAATAGCATCTTCGGCTCCTTTGTCAATGACAAGCTCGCCTGCAGGATGGGGAAGATGAGCAAGCCAGGCCTTTCTGCCACGATATAGCCTTCTGTCCGGCATAAAAAGGGTTCCTAATCTTTCTCCTTCGAAAATTTTCAAAATCACATCCCTTTCCTTTCCAGGTGCGATTATCATAGGAATGCCAATGGAAAGAGCCTTTTTAGCAGCCATAAGCTTACTTATCATGCCCCCTGTGCCTACAGAGCTTGTTTTAGAAGAAGCGAGAGAAAGAATATTTTTGTCTATTTTATGGACTTCATGGATAAGGCGAGCTGATGGATCTTCTTTAGGATCCTTGTCGTAGAGCCCTTCTATATCTGTAAGAATAATTATAAGATCTGCCCCTACAAGACACCCTATAAGCACGGCTAATTGATCATTATCGCCAAATTTTATCTCCTCTACAACAACCGTATCATTTTCGTTTATAACCGGAATAATTCGCCATTCCAAAAGAACTTCCAGGGTGTTTCTGGCATTAAGATAACGGCTCCTATTGCCTAGATCCTCCCCTGTAAGGAGCACCTGAGCAACCAAAATATCGTATTTATCAAAGGCTTCCTCCCAAGCCTGGACGAGAAAACTCTGTCCAACAGCTGCTGTAGCTTGCTTATAGGGGATGGTTTTGGGCTTTTCAGTAAGACCTAGTTTTTTCATACCAGAAGCAATAGCACCGGAAGAAACTATCAATATTTCATGACCCCTTCCCATAAGCTCAGCAATTTGATCGCTCAGTCTATGGATTACAACTCTGTCAAGCCCTTTAGAACCGGTAATTACCGCACTTCCCACCTTGATAACTACTCTTCTACACTTTTCAAAGAGCTTTTTCCTGTCTGTTTCAGACCCAAACAAGTTCATACCTCACCGTAGCTGTTCCCGAAAAAGCTTCCTTACGATAAGCCTTATCAAGTTGTTTATACCATCTTTTCTTATAGCGGATATACTCAAAAGAGGAACCTTTATGTGTTTTTTGTAAATGTCTACAAAATGCTTAAGCTCCTCTCCACTGAGAAGGTCTATCTTGTTAAAAACTACAATTTCTTCTTTTTCTGCCAAAGTCTTACTAAAGCTTTCGAGTTCATTTCTTATAACTTCGTATGGCTTTAGGGGTTCTTCTCTGTTAAGAGTTGAAACATCAATAAGATGCACAATAAGCCTTGTTCTTTCAATGTGCTTAAGGAATTGAATCCCAAGACCTGCACCTCTATGGGCACCTTCTATTAAACCTGGAATATCTGCAACTACAAAAGTTAAATCCTTGTATTTAACAACCCCAAGATTTGGAACAAGGGTGGTAAAGGGATAATCTGCAATCTTTGGTTTTGCATCAGAAATAACTGAAATAAGAGTGGATTTGCCTGCATTTGGAAGTCCAACAAGTCCAACATCGGCAATAAGCTTTAGTTCCAGTCTTAGTTCTCTCTCTTCTCCCTTTTCGCCTTCTTCAGCATATCGTGGAGCTTGCCTTGTTGGAGAGACAAACCTTGCATTTCCCCTCCCTCCCCTTCCACCTTTTGCGGCAAGCCACATCTGTCCATCTTCTACAAGATCCGCAAGAACCTCGCCAGTTTTTGGGTCTTTGATTACCGTGCCTACGGGAACATAAATAAAAAGATCCTTTCCGTTTTTCCCGTGTTGATCCTTTCCCTTGCCGTGTTCTCCCCTTTCAGCCTTAAAAATTCTTTTATAGTGAAAATCAAGGAGGGTATTCTTGCTGGAGGTAGCTACAATATAGACGTCTCCACCCTTTCCACCGTCTCCACCGTCGGGACCACCCTTAGGAACATACTTTTCCCTTCGAAAACTTACACAACCCCTTCCACCATCCCCAGCCTTCACTAAGATACTAGCTTCATCGATAAATTTTGCCATAAAAAGGCTCCTAAATAGCTATTTTGGTGTTTAAAGGGTATTTCAATTTAAGCACCTCATAGCTATTCAGGATAGCCTTTACTGGCATCTTAAGTACATTTTCTGGGACTATTAAGGAGGACACAACACAAAATCCTTACCACCTGTCTCCCTTAGGCTACCTTATCTTGCTAGGAGGATATAGGATAAACACTCACCCTTTGGCGACTTTTACTTATATGCTCAAATTTAACAATTCCATCTATCAACGCAAAAAGGGTGCAATCTTTGCCCATGCCAACATTTTTCCCCGGATGAAACTTAGTGCCAAGCTGTCTTACAATAATATTTCCAGCTTTTACAAATTGACCACCAAACTTTTTAACCCCTCTTCGTTGACCTGCACTATCTCTTCCGTTCCTTGAACTTCCACCTGATTTTTTATGAGCCATTTCTTAAAACCTCCCTTAATTTTCTAGGGCACCCTCAGGCAAATTGATAGACTCTATTCTTACCATAGTCTGAGGTTGTCTGTGCCCTCTCTTTCTACGATAATTCTTTCTCCTTTTGTGCTTAAAAATAATAACCTTCTTTGCCTTGAAATGGTCAACAACCTTTCCGGTTACAGAAACATCCTCCAAATAAGGAGTCCCTATTAGACAGGAAGATTCAGTTCTAATAAGCATCACCTTATCAAATTTTACTTCTTCTCCAACGGGAATATCAATTTTCTCAATCTGTATATTCTTTCCCGCTTCAACCTTTATCTGTCTTCCACCCGCCTCAATTATTGCATACATAGAAGCTTCCTCCTGCCATAAAAAAGACGGCTTTTAAAAAGCCGTCTTGTCTTTGAAAAAGTTTTAACTTAAGAATATCTACATGGTAGCATAAATGCCCATTTTGAGAATCTTCTCTTGATACTCTTTTAGCTTTTCGCAGTCGTTAAGACATTTGTTTTTATCCTCATTTACTCTTTCGCAATCTAAACAAGGGCTTCTAGTCATCCTACAACCCCTCCTCCTATGGGGATTATACACAATCGTTTATTCATATACTAAGAATTCAAAGTAGTCAATACCAAGGACTATCCAAGACCGTTGCAATAGCTTGTTGTTCAGAAACACCGCTACCAAAAAGTGCTTTAACTAAAAGCCCCAATCTGATATAGAATGATTACCTTCATCGTTCTTTCAACGAGTAAAACTTTTCCTCCATACTTCTTCCAAGCTCCAGAAGGGAGGGTAAAGAACAAAAAGTAAAAGGAGGACAGCCCATGAGAAAAATAACTTTTACAGCCTTATTTGTTTTTCTAACCATTCAGTTTGCTCAGGGACAGTTTGGAAATGTTACCATGCCAAGATTTTATTCAGAATTTCAACCAGTAGTTGGTGAGTGGTCAGAGTATCAGATAATATCAAAAAAGGAACCATCCTTAGTTATGAGGATTGCAATAGTTGGAAAAGAAGGCAACAGCTACTGGTATGAGACAGTCGTGAATACAAAGACAGAAGCAAAAACAATTACAAAAGTGCTTACTTCAGGAAATCCTGAAGACCAGCAGAACATTAAGCGAATGATTGTTAAATCAGGTAATGAACCTGCTATGGAAATGGATGTCGAAATGCTAGAAAAATTCTCACCAGAAAAGAAGGAACTCCAGAAACCTATAAAGATGATCGACAAAGGCATGGAATCAATTAAAGTCCCTGCTGGCTCCTTCGATGCCCATCACATACAGTATCAAACAGCTGAAGGCACTGTAGACCTATGGATCCATAAAGATGTTCATCCCTACGGTGTAGTGAAATCTCAATCTAAGGATTTTGAAATGGTGCTTACTGGATACGGAAAAGGAGCAACAAGCCAGATCACCGAAACTCCTAGAAAGTTTGAAATGCCAAAAATGCCTGAAAAACTTCCCCCCATGAAATGAATTAAGCTTATTAACAGCGGAGGCAAACTGGTTTTACTTTGAGACAACAACTAACTTTTAAAGTCCTTGGTGAGGAGTTGGGCATAGGAGCAGAACAGGTGGCATCAACAACCAATCAGCTCAAGAAGCAACTGCAGAAGAATCCGCATCGGCATCAGAGAAATTAAATGCTCAAGCATAGCAATTGCACAATCTGGCAGAAGAACTACAAGCCCTTGTAGGACTAAACCTAAGCAAAACAAAGGAAGTGGTTGAAAGTAAACAATCCCTCCAAAAACTTTTGGCATTTAAGAAGAAAGAGGAAAAACTTCTCCCTACTGCTACAAGGAAGACCACCAAAGCACTACCGCCAAAAGAAGCTTATCCTAAAGCCAAACAAACCTGGGGTTTCGGGCATTAAAAGCGTGTCTGAAACCTCTAAAGGAAGAATTTAGGTGATCCATAACTAGAAATTGGATATATTGACTAATAGATAACTGTTGTGGAGGATAGAATGGATAAATCTAACTGGATTGAATTGTTGAAAAAGCTGGAAGATTTAAAAAGAGAAAACTCCGAACTTGGTTTTCTTTTGAAAAATCAGCTTCAACCTGAATCAGCCGAAAGCTTTTATAAAACCATTATAGATCTTTTGCCCATAGGCATAGCTATCTTTAGATTGCACAAAGATAAACTTATCTTGGTAGAAGCCAACCAATCGGCAGAAAAGATGCTCTCTCCAGAGAAAAAAGGAAAGCCCATAGAGGAAATTTTCCCCCTTTTCCGGGATTCCAGGACATTTTCAAAGTTCCTGGAGACAATAAAGACCGGAGCAGGCTGGCAAACTGAACAAATTGACTACAAAGAAGGCTCTATAGAAAGAGCTTTAGAAATCATTGCTTTGGGTGGTGAAGAAAATAAGGCGGTAGTTCTTTTTCAGGATATTACAGAACAAAAGAAAATATATGAAAAACTTTTAGAAAGTGAAAGACGATATCGAGCTTTTTTTGAGCAAACTAACGATTGTATAATTATTTTAGAACCCCCATCTTGGCATTTCACTGAAGCTAATCCCTTAGCAATGAAATTATTTGGAATTAAAAGCAAGAGAGAACTTGGGAAAATAACCCCATGGCAAATATCCCCAGAGTTTCAAATGAATGGTATATCCTCAGAAATAAAAGCCTTAAAAATGATTGAAACCGCCATGCAAAATGGTTCTCATTCCTTCGAATGGAAACATCGAACCTTCGATGGAAAGTTAATTGATTTCTTGATACTTCTTAGCAGAATTGAAACAGGTGGTAAGGTCTTTTTGCAAGCTACAATGCGTGACATCACAGAACTTAAAAAAATGGAAAAGGCTTTAAGAGAATCTCAAAACTTTCTTCAAAATGTTATTGACACTATTCCATTAAGAATATTTTGGAAAGATTTTAATCTAAAATATCTTGGCTGTAATAAGTTGTTTGCTCTTGATGCGGGATATAACTCCCCTGAAGAATTAATCGGAAAAGATGACTTCCAAATGGCATGGCGGGAAGAGGCAGAACTTTATCGAAGGGATGACGAAGAAGTTATAAGAACAGGAAGACCCAAGCTCAACTATGAAGAGCCACAAACAACACCTGATGGTAGAAAGATATGGCTAAGAACATCAAAAATTCCACTTCTTGACAGTGATGGAAATATAATGGGAGTCCTTGGAACCTATGAAGATATTACCGATCGAAAGCTTGCTGAGCTAAAGTTACAAGAAAGTGAAAGGAGATATCGAGAGCTTTTCGAAAACGCCATTGAAGGCATCTTCCAAAGCACCCCAGAGGGGAGGTTTATTGCTGTTAATCCTTCCTTTACTCGCACGCTTGGTTATGATTCTCCTGAAGAACTGATCAATAAAGTAACTGACATAGCTAACCAGGTTTATGCTAACCCAGAAGATAGAGAAAGAATCAAGAAGCTTTTAGAAAATCAAAATATTATAACAGAACAGGAAATTCAGTTTAAGAAAAAGGACGGCACGCCTATATGGGTTTCCATGAGTGTTCGTGCACTAAAGGATAGTAAAGGAAATATAAGTCGCTATGAAGGCTATGTAGTTGATATTACAAAGAGAAAGCAACTTGAAAAAGAAAGTCAAAGTCTACAAGAACAGTTAATCCAATACCAAAAACTTGAGGCAATTGGGCGACTTGCAGGCGGTATAGCCCATGATTTTAATAATGCCCTTGAAGTTATTTTAGGTTTTACCGAGCTTTGTATGAGGGAAGTAGATCCCTCTAGTCCAATTTTTGACTATTTAGAAAAGATTAAAAAAGCGGGAGAACAATCAGCAGACTTAACCCGCCAGCTCCTTGCCTTTGCTCGCAAACAAAAGATACTTCCAAAGGTCATTAACCTTAACAATGCTATAAAGGATATGCTTGATATGTTACGCCGTCTCATTGGAGAAAATATCAGCATTAAATTTCTTCCAGGGGATAATCTATGGCCTATTTACATGGATCCGTCTCAGGTTTCGCAAATTCTTTTGAATCTCTGCACAAATGCAAAGGATGCTATAACTGGCACGGGAACCATTACTATCTCAACTGCTAACGTAACCATTGATAAGACATATGCGGATAAGGCTGTTTACTTTAGGGCGGGTGATTATGTCCTTCTTACGGTAAGCGATGATGGCTGTGGTATGGATTCAAAAACCTTACAGCACATATTTGAACCATTCTTTACCACTAAGGAAATGGGCAGGGGAACAGGCTTTGGACTTGCTACCGTTTATGGTATTGTTAAACAAAATAATGGGTTTATCCATGTTTATAGTGAACCTGGCTACGGAACCACCTTTAAAATATATATTCCCCGTTCTTTCGCGGAAGAATCAAAAGTAGAGGAAGAAACAACGAAAGAGCCAAAAGGAGGCAAAGAAACTATCTTACTTGTAGAAGATGATCCTTTCCTACTTGAAATGGCCAAGATAGCCCTTGAATCAGCTGGCTACAAAGTAATAACCGCCAATAGCCCAAAGCAGGCAATAGATGTTGTTACCAGAGAAAAAGAAAAAATTGATCTTGTCATAACCGACTTAATCATGCCCGAGATGAATGGCTATGAGTTAATAAAGCATCTAAAATCTATTCGTCATGGCATGAAATATCTTATCATATCTGGCTATGGCTATGACATCCTCTTACGAAAAGACCTAATCAGGGAAGAGATCCACTTTATTGAAAAGCCCTTTTCAATAAAAGGTTTTTACACAAAAATCCGTGAAATACTTGACAAATAGCCTTTTCCAATCAAAACACTACTTATTATGCTCATCTAAAGCTCTTTCTATCTTCTTTTTCTGGGCTAGGTAATAATCGTCCTGATTAAGAGAAAGGGCTTTGTTTATAGCATTAAGAGCTTCCTTGTAGCGACCTGCAGAATAGTAAGCTTCTGCCAAGGTGTCCCAAATGTAGGGGCTTTCAGGGTTTATTTTCACCGCCTTTTCTGCAAAGGAAACAGCCTTTTTGGGGTTTCTAAAGGGTGAAGGTGAAGTAGCATAAAACCAGGCAATGTTATTTAAAATGTCGGGGTTTTCAGGAAAAAGAGAAAGTCCCCTAAGGAGAACCTTTTCTGCTTCCTGGTAGGCATTTCTATCTATCAAATATCCTCCGTAGGAGGAATAAAGCTCCGGCGATATCGACGGATAACCAAGTTTATAAGCTATTGCCCTAATATTTAGATCTACCATTTTGTTTTCAAACCATTTGCTGTTTTCTATGGAAAACCCAATAATTACCAATACAATTTGGGCAACTACAAAGAGCCTAAAAATTCTAGCAACTCTTTTGTCATGTTCCATACTAAGGTAAGGATTAAATTCCACTTCTTTAAGAAAATCTATGCGTTCCTTTATGCTGTAGTGATGCCAACTTGGCTCATCTTTAGACTTCCCGCTGAAAAGAGCAACCTTTTCCAAAGCACCTACAAGAGGCCAAGGAGTTTTCATCACTTCAAAGGCATAAAGATCCGCCTGTCTTTCAAAATTCCTTGAAAAATAACCAAAGACAAATCGAAAGTAAAAAACCAGCAAAAACAGGAAAGGCAAGGAAATAACAAAGGCAGAAAAAGCAGTTGACAGCACTCCCTGCTTGGCCACCAGAAATTTTAACAGGGGCTCTTTTTCTAACAACCAGAATGAAAGAAGATCATCAAAGGATGACATTACAAGTCCATATCCAGCAAATATAACTATATAGAAAAACATGTGATTTTTCTTAGCATGACCCATTTCGTGAGCCATTACTGCAAGAAACTCTTCGTTATCAAGAATTCTATTCAAGGCAGGGGTTATCAGTATATACCTTGCCCAGGGAAGAAAACCAACAATACCAGCTGTAAGGGCTCTTTCATCAAATCCAGACCAAAATAGTATATCTTTGATTTTAAAGCGGTGCTCTCTAAAAAACCTTTCCGCTAAGAATCTTCTGCCCTCAAAGGGCATCCTTTGACAATTCCATAGCTTTAAAACCATGCCTATGCCAATGGATCCAAACAAAAAAATTCCCACCACAAATATTCCAAGCTGAGCTAGTTCTGACCGAACAACAGCTGAGGGAAACAATAAGTATCCAATATCCATAAGAACTAATAGAAACATCCAGGGCACAAGAATTCCCAAAGAAAAACTTGCCTGTTTTCTTATATAGGACATCAAACTGATGTTACTTCCCTGAAACACTTTGTAGTAAGGATAGCTCCTATGCCATAATAGAATCAGATAGATGAAATAAACCGAAAGCCCTAACAGATTTGACAAACTTATAGATTTTGACACTAAAGAAATCTTTTCGAAAAGATGTTTAATATTGAGGCCATAGGCGGTAAACGCGAAGAAAAGGGTAACCAAAGTCCATAGTTTTTGCTCTAGCTTTACATAGTTTTGATAGAGAAAAAAGCCCTTTTCCAAACTTCTACCAAAGAGCTTCTTACAAATAACGGAGAAAGCGTAAAGCTGAGCCAAAAAAGTGATTAAAATCCACCGTAAGTCTACAAAATATTCAGGTGGCGATGGATTTGCGGAGTAAATAAAAATGGCAATGATAAAATGTATAATTTGATTATACATTTATTATTCAGTCAGCCTAAACTGTATTTTGCCTTTTCCTAAAAGGTCATGGAGATGAACTATTCCAACCACGGAGCCATCATTATCAACCACGGGAAGAACCGTTATAAGATGTTTTTCCATAAGCTCCAAAGCATCGGAAACAAAACTTCCAATCTCTATAAATTTTGGGCTAGGCGTCATCACTTCCCTTGCCTTTTTTTCCCAAACCTGAGTGTCCCATCTTGTTATAGCCCTTCTAAGATCTCCATCGGTAAAGATGCCAACGAGAATGTTAGAAGACATTACCAGGGTAGCACCAAGTCCTTTTCTGTTCATCTCTTCTACAACATCTCTAAGGCAATCATCAGGTTTAACGATGGGTATCTCTTCACCTCGGCGCATAATTTCTGCAACGGGCACTCTTAAACGCTGACCAATGTAACCATTAGGATGAAAGGTTCTAAAGTCTTTTAAAGAAAAATTCTTAACTCTGGTAAGCACAACAGCTAAAGCATCTCCCATTGCCAGGGCGGAAGTAGTGCTTGCTGTGGGAGCAACACCAAGATGGCAGGCTTCCCTTGGAACAGAAACATCTATTACTACATCGCTTAGTTTTGCTAGGGTAGAGAACCTGTTGCCCGTAAAAGCTATAATCTTTATGCCTAAGCCTTTCAGGAGGCTAGCCAGGTTGCAAACTTCCTCTGTCTCTCCGCTATTTGAAAAAACTATAACGACATCCTTGGAAAGAACCATGCCAAGATCGCCATGAAGGGCTTCTACGGGATGTATAAAAAAGGAAGGGGTTCCAAGACTACTTAAGGTAGCTGAAACCTTTTTTGCGATTATACCAGACTTGCCAATTCCCGTTGTAACAATTCTTCCAGAGCAATTTAAGGCTAGATTTACAGCTTCAACAAAGCTTTCATCAAGTTTATCCCTTACACAAATAATTCCATCTGCTTCAATAGTAAGAACCTCCTTTGCCCATTTAAGCACTGCTTTGCTATCCCAGAAGCTCATTTCACCAGAACCCTTTCAAAACAATCTTTCTGAAGTTCACCCTCAAAGTTTACTACATAATCTCCAGTAAAACAGGCAATACAAAAGGGATGATTATCCAGGGAATAACCAGTTGCCTCAAGGAGGCCATTCAAGCTAAGATAATTTAAATTATCAAGGCCAATATAATCCCTAATTTCTTCTATGGAATGAGAAGCGGCAATAAGTTCACCCTTTGTGGAAAAATCAATTCCGTAGGGACATGGAAATCTGTGGGGAGGACAACTCACAAACATGCTTATTTCCTTGACACCAGCCTGTCTTAAAGCACTTATTCTGTTTTTGGTGGTCGTTCCTCGAATAATGGAATCCTCTATAAGGATAATTCTTTTACCCTGTATAAGTTCTTTGACAGGATTAAGTTTTATGCGCACAGTAAAAGTTCTCATGCTTTGACTCGGTTGTATAAAAGATCTTCCCACATAGTGATTTCTTATGATTCCCATTTCGAAGGGAATGCCAGAAGCTTCAGAAAATCCAAGGGCAGCATAATTTCCAGAATCAGGAAAGGGTATAACCATATCCCCCCCAATGGGATTTTCTTTTGCAAGGAGTCTTCCAAGTTTTTTCCTTACCATGTAAACATTCTGGCCAAATATATTGCTATCTGGTCTTGCGAAATAGATAAATTCAAAGATGCAATACCTGGGCTTGGATTGTTCAAAGGGCTTTAGGGAGGTGCACCCATTGTGGTCTATGAAAAGAATCTCTCCTGGCTCAATATCTCTCAAATATCTGGCTTCTATCAAATCGAAAGCGCAAGTTTCAGAGGCAACCACATAGGTATTTTCACCATTCATAACTCCAAGACAAAGAGGTCTAAATCCGTAAGGATCCCTTATTGCTATAAGTTTATCCCTGGTGCATATAACAAGGGAGTAAGCCCCTTTCACCATGCTAAGAGCCTTTATAATGGCATCTTCAAGACCATAGCGAATATGTCTTACAATAAGATACATAATAACTTCTGTGTCCATAGTAGTTCTGAAGATGGCTCCCTCTTCTTCCAGCTCTCTTCTAAGCTCATAGGCATTTACAAGATTTCCATTATGGGCTATGGCGTAGTATTCGTGACCGTGGTAGATCACAAGGGGTTGGGCATTGGCAAGAAGGGATGAACCAGTTGTAGAATACCTTACATGACCTATAGCAATATGCCCCTTAAGAAGCTTCAGGGTATCTTCCTTAAATACCTCTGAAACAAGCCCCATATGTTTATAATCTTTTATACACAGGCCGTTAGATACAGCAATGCCTGCGCTTTCCTGTCCTCTATGCTGTAAGGCATAAAGACCAAAATAGGTAAGCTTTGCAGCATCTTCGTGGCCATATATGCCGAAGATACCGCATTCTTCTTTTTTGGAAGGAAAATAAGGTTCTAAGTTTACTATCATAACCTTAAATGCCTCTTGCAAATTTATATTCAGTCGATCTCCCTACAAGACCATGATATTCTTGTAATGTCTTTACAGACCAATCACCTTTTTGAAGGGCTGAAACAGCTTCAGCCATAGCCAGGGCTCCAGCTATGGTTGTAGCGTAAGGAATGTTATAAAGAAGGGTTGTTCTTCTTATCTCATAAGAATCAGAGTAGGTTTTTTTGCCAAGGCTTGTGTTAATAACAAACTGAACCTTTCCATTCTTTATATAATCCACCACATGGGGTCTTCCCTCTCTAATTTTAAAAACCCTCTCAGCTTCTACGTGATGATCCCTTAGATAATTAGCAGTTCCCGTTGTAGCAATTATCTTGAATCCTAAATCTCTAAACCTTCTTGCCACTTCAACAACCTTTGGCTTGTCTCTGTCGTGGACACTTATAAAAACCGTTCCCTTAAGAGGAAGTTTGAAACCAACAGCCATTTGAGCTTTTGCAAAGGCAAGTCCAAAGGTATTATCTATGCCCATTACTTCTCCTGTAGATTTCATCTCAGGTCCAAGAAGAATATCTACCCCTGGAAAGCGATTAAAAGGAAAAACCGACTCTTTCACAGAGATATGCTTCGGTATAATCTCTTTGGTAAAGCCAAGATCTCTTAGCTTTTTCCCAAGCATAATCTTTGTTGCAAGCTTTGCCAAAGGAACACCTATGGCCTTACTAACGAAAGGCACAGTTCTTGATGCTCTTGGATTTACCTCAAGGACGTAGATAGTGCCCTTCTGGATAGCAAATTGAACATTCATAAGACCAATTACTCCAAGCTCCTTTGCAAGAAGCTTTGTTTGCCTCATTATTTCACCTTGAAGCTCTTTTTTGATTGTTATAGGAGGAAGAACGCAAGCACTATCTCCAGAATGGACTCCAGCAGCCTCAATATGTTCCATGATGCCACCAATTACGGTTATCTCGCCATCGCTTATAGCATCAACATCTACTTCAGTAGCGTCTTCCAGGAACTTATCTATCAAGATAGGATGACCAGGACTTACGTGAATAGCAAGCTCCATGAAAGTTCTCAAGGACTCGTCGTCATAGACAACCTCCATAGATCTCCCGCCAAGCACATAGGAAGGTCTTACCATTACGGGATAGCCAATTCTATGGGCTGAGGCCAGAGCCTCTTCAACACTCATGGCTGTTGCATTCTCTGGTTGTTTCAAACCCAATTTATCAAGAAGAGCTTGAAATCTCTTTCTATCTTCTGCTCTGTCTATAGCATCAGAGGAAGTGCCAAGGATTTTTACTCCCGCCTTCTCCAGAGGAACAGCTAGGTTAAGAGGTGTTTGACCGCCAAATTGAACGATTAACCCCTTAAATTTATCCTCTTTACCTTTTGTTTCCTCCTCAACTATGTTTAGAACATCCTCTCTCGTAAGGGGCTCAAAATAGAGCTTATCGGAAGTGTCATAATCGGTTGATACCGTCTCAGGGTTTGAGTTTACCATGATAGACTCAACCCCTTCTTCTTTAAGGGCAAAAGAAGCTTGAACGCAACAATAGTCAAACTCTATGCCTTGACCAATTCGATTAGGTCCACCTCCTAAAATAATAACCTTCTCTCTGTCGGAAACCCTGGATTCATTTTCATCCTCGTAGGTCGAGTAGTAGTAAGGAGTGTAAGCCTCAAATTCTGCTGCGCAGGTATCAACAAGCTTATAAACCGGAGTAACGCCAAGAGCCTTTCTCTTCTTCCGGATAGTTTCTTCATCAAGTCCTGTAAGTTCAGCAAGCCTGATGTCAGAAAATCCCCACGATTTGCTAAGCTTCATCCCTTCCTTCGTATCTATAAAGGAGGGATTTTTCTTAAGATATTCTTCAAACTCAACAAGTTCCTTTATGTGATAGAGAAACCAGGGGTCTATCATGGTTCTTTCATAGATTTCATCAATAGACAGACCAAGTCTTATTGCCTCGGCAATCTGGAAAAGCCGTTTTGAATTTGGCCTATTAAGGGCCTCTCTTAGTTGCTCAATATAATCAGAACCAGCCTTTTCAGGAATATCAGTAAAACCATAACGACCTATTTCAAGGGATCTTATGGCTTTTTGAAGAGCTTCCTTAAAGGTTCTTCCTATGGCCATTGTTTCGCCAACTGATTTCATGGAGGTTGTAAGAAGGTCGGGAGTCTTGGGAAATTTTTCAAAGGTAAAGCGAGGTATTTTAACTACACAGTAGTCTATGGTAGGTTCAAAGGATGCTCTTGTTTCTTTTGTAATATCGTTTGGGAGTTCATCTAAGGAGTATCCAACTGCAAGCTTTGCTGCAATCTTAGCTATTGGGAAGCCCGTTGCTTTAGAAGCAAGAGCAGAAGATCTGGAAACCCTTGGGTTCATCTCGATAACAACCATATCACCATTTTTGGGATTTATGGCAAATTGAACATTAGATCCCCCCGTTTCCACTCCAATTTCCCTCATAATTGCTATCGCTGCATCCCTCATTCGCTGATATTCCCAATCTGTAAGGGTTTGGGCTGGTGCTACTGTAATGGAATCTCCAGTGTGAACCCCCATGGGATCAAAATTTTCTATGGAGCAGATGATAACAACATTATCCATGTAATCTCTCATTACCTCAAGCTCAAATTCCTTCCAGCCAAGGACAGATTCTTCAAGCATAACAGTGTTTATAAGACTTGCATCAAGACCTCTCTGAACTATCTCTAAAAGCTCTTCTCGGTTATAGGCAACACCACCTCCAGTTCCTCCAAGGGTAAAAGAAGGCCTTACAATGATGGGAAAGCCAACATCTTTAGCCACTTCTTCTGCTTCAGCCAGAGTTTTTACTATTTCACTCTTTGGAACCCTAAGCCCTATCCTTTCCATTGCCTCTCTAAAGAGCTTTCTATCTTCAGCTTTTCTTATGACCTCAGGCTTTGCTCCTATCATCTCTACGCCGAACTTATGTAGAATGCCCTCGTCATAGAGCTTAATGGCAGTGTTAAGTCCCGTTTGACCTCCAAGGGTTGGAAGAATGGCATCAGGTCTTTCCCTTTCTATTATCTTTGCAACAGCTTCAACAGTTATTGGTTCTATATAGGTTCTATCTGCCATCATGGGGTCTGTCATGATGGTAGCGGGATTGCTGTTTACAAGCACAATCTCATAGCCTTCCTCTTTAAGAGCCTTACAGGCCTGGGTGCCGGAATAGTCAAACTCGCAAGCCTGGCCAATTATAATAGGTCCAGACCCTATAATGAGAATTTTTCGAATATCTGTTCTCTTAGGCATATCCTTTAGCCCCTTCCTTTTGTTTTTCTGATCAATTCCACAAATTGCTCAAAAAGATAGGAAGCGTCGTGTGGACCTGGAGCAGCCTCTGGATGATACTGAACACTAAAGGCAGGCACTTCAAGGTGTTCCATGCCTTCAAGGGTTTCATCATTAAGATTGATGTGGGTAAGTCTTACAGGAGCGTGGGAAAGAGAGTCGATATCCACGCAAAAGCCGTGATTCTGACTGGTAATCTCAACAATGTCGGTTTTTAAATTCTTTACTGGCTGATTTACTCCTCTATGACCAAACTTAAGCTTAAAAGTTCTTCCTCCGAGAGCAAGACCCATAAGCTGATGTCCAAGACATATGCCGAATATAGGCTTCTTCCCTAGAAGTTGCCTTGTTGTCTCTATAGCATAGTCAACCGCTGAAGGGTCTCCTGGACCATTTGAAAGAAATACACCATCAGGGTCGTATTTCAATATCTCCTCGTGGCTTGTATTTGCAGGAAACACAAGTATCTGACAGCCAACTCTTTCAAGATTTCTCAATATATTGTATTTAATGCCGAAATCAAGGGCTGCTATTCTAAATCCCTGATGGTTTTTATCCCAGTCCTTTATATGCCAGTTTGGTCTGTTATTAAGCCAAAGATAAGGCTCTTTACAGGTTACTCTTCTTACCATGTCAACGCCAATAAGTCCTGGGAATTCCCGAACTTCCTCAAGAAGTTTCTTGATTGTAGACGGATCGGTATCTACCCCCACCGCAACAATACCTTTCATTGCACCAGCAAGTCTTATATGCCTTGTAATAGCCCTGGTATCAACGCCTTCGATGCCTATTTTCCCGTTTTCTTCTAAAAACTGGGCAAGGTTTTTTTCGCTCCTCCAGTTGCTTGGGAAATCTTGATACTCCTTCACAATAAAGGCTTCCACCTGAATGGTGGCTGATTCCATATCTTCAGAATTTATACCGTAATTTCCCGTAAGAGGATAGGTCATTGTTACAATTTGGCCTTTATAGGAAGGATCAGTAAGAATCTCCTGATAGCCTGCCATTCCTGTATTAAAAACAACCTCTCCTAGAGCTTTGCCAGAACCAGCGAAAGCTCTTCCTGTAAAGACTGTGCCATCTTCCAAAACCAGCACAGCCTTTGGCCTTTCCCATGGTTTAATCATGCTGTTCTACTCCTTGTTAATTACTTTTGTAGGCGAACTATTTATACTCACTAGTTATGATTTTGTGAACCCATATTGACAAAAATTTCCATTGACTAGTTGGTCACCAAGTTAGACAATTTAACAAATAGTTAACGAACGGATCATCAAAAAGGAGATAAGATAAATGAAAGTTTTACTGGTTTATCCAAAGGTTTCAGAAACCTTCTGGAGTTTTACCTATGCCCTTAAAATTGTAAAGAAAAAAGTGGCCTTCCCACCTCTTGGGCTTCTAACTGTAGCATCTATGTTACCCGAAGGTTGGGAAAAAAAGCTTGTAGATATGAATGTAGAAGACTTAAGGGACGAGCAAATCAGATGGGCAGACTGTGTCTTTATAAGCGCTATGGTGGCTCAGAGAAAATCCACCGAAGAAGTTATAAAAAGATGCAAAAGGAATGGTGTTAAGACAGTCTGTGGTGGACCTCTATTTCTATGCTACGGAGATGAGTTTGAAGAAGCAGATCATCTAATCCTTGGAGAAGGAGAATCAATCCTTCCAGAGTTTATCGAGGATCTTTCCAAGGGAAAGGCAAAAAGAATCTACCGATCCAATGAACATCCCGAGCTCTATAAAACCCCCATTCCATCATGGCACCTCATAGATATGAAAAATTACGCCACCATGAGCGTTCAGTATTCAAGGGGATGTCCCTATGACTGCGAGTTTTGTGATATCATAATAATGAACGGAAGAAGACCAAGAGTAAAAGAAAAAGGCCAATTTATAAAAGAACTCGACGCCTTATACGAAGCTGGCTGGAGAGGACCTGTATTTATTGTTGACGATAACTTCATAGGCCATAAAGCTAAGGTAAAAGAGCTTCTCCCCGATGTGATAAAGTGGCAGGAAGCAAGAAATTATCCCTTCTCATTTTTTACCGAAGCCTCCGTTGACCTCGCAACCGATAAAAATCTAATGGAATTCATGACCGATGCAGGTTTTAACAAAGTTTTTCTTGGACTGGAAACACCGGAAGAAGAAAGTCTCAAAGAGTGTGGGAAAAAACAAAATTTAAAAATAAAGCTTTCCGACTCAGTTAGAATACTTCATCAACACGGACTGGCAGTAATGGGCGGATTTATCATAGGCTTTGACCACGACAAACCTGATATTTTCGAAAAGCAATTTAACTTTATTCAGGAAAACGGAATAGTGACAGCAATGGTAGGACTTCTTTCTGCTGTGCCAACCACCAGACTCTATAAGAGACTGGAAAAAGAGGGAAGACTTCTTTTTCAGTCTTCAGGAAACAACACAGATGAAACAGGAAGTCTTAATTTCATAACAAAAATGGACAGGGAATGGATCATAAATCAGTATAGATTGCTTATGTCAAGGCTCTACGAACCTAAAAACTACTACGACAGAATCAAAAAATTCCTTGAAGTCTATAACCCTCTTGCGAAATCGAAACTACTACTTCAGGATATCGAATCCTTCTTAAGGTCTATCTGGTTTCTCGGAATAAAGGACGAAACAAAAGCTCAGAAACACTACTGGAAATGTCTTTTAAATGCTCTCCTGAAACATTCATCTTCCTTTGTAGAAGCTGTTACTTATGCTGTCTACGGCTATCATTTTAGAAAGCTTTTTTATAAACCAGATCAGATAGCTAACTAGCATTTAAAGAGGGCATCTGATGATTTACTCAGATGCCCCAAAAAGATCAAAGTCTTTCCATTATAAAGTCAAAAGCTTTTCTTAGCCTTTTTAATGTCTCTTCCTTGCCAAGAATATCCATGATTTCAAAAAGCCCAGGACTTGCAGTCCTTCCAGTAAGGGCAAGTCTTACAGCCTGAGCCACTATTTTTAGCTTAAGGGAAGTCTCTTCAGAAACTCTTCTGAAAACCTCTTCAACCTTAGGCTCTTCAAATTTATCCATAGAACCTAGCCTGTTAATAATCTTCTCAAGGGCTGGCAATACCTCTGGAACAAAAAATTTTTTCACACCCTCTGGATCATAGTTCAGAGTATCCAAGAAGTAAAAATTCATGGCATCGGCCATTTCAGCAATGGTTGAGCACCTGGGTTGGAAAGTCGCTATAGCTTTCTCAACATATTCTTTTGGCTTCTCGGGATAACCCCTTGCCTTTAGAAAAGGCATAACCAATTCATAAAACTCCCCAGGAGACTTACTTCTTATGTAGTAGCCATTTAGCCAATTAAGCTTTTCGAGATCGAAAACGCTAGAGGAAGAACCTACCCTTTCAAGGGAAAACTTTTCAATCAATTCTTCCTTGGTAAAAATTTCTTGATCTCCATAAGACCATCCTAGCCTTACAAGATAATTTAACATAGCCTCTGGAAGATAACCCATCTCTTTATAGGCTATCACAGAAGTAGCACCATGCCTTTTTGAAAGCCTTTTTCTATCGGGGCCAAGTATGAGTGGAACATGGGCAAACTCAGGAATAGGCTCTCCAAGAGCCTGATAGATAAGAATCTGCTTTGGCGTATTGTTGACGTGGTCGTCTCCTCTTATAACATGAGTAATTCCCATTGTTATATCATCAACAACAGCGGAGAAATTATAGGTTGGCATCCCATCACTTCTTATGAGAACCAGGTCATCTAGCTCTTCGTTGCTAAAAACCATCGAGCCCTTTATAATGTCTTTTACAATTGTAACCCCTTCCTGAGGGCAACGAAACCTTAGAACTTTGCCAGGCCCTGGTTTAAGTCCTCTGTCTCTGCATTTTCCATCATACTTTGGCTTCAATCCCTTTGCTAAGGCCTCCTGACGCCTTCTTTCCACTTCTTCAGGACTACAATCGCAATAATAGGCCCATCCTGAAAGATAAAGCTTTTCAGCATAATGGTTGTATAGTTCCAGTCGATCCCTTTGAAAAATAGGCCCTTCATCCCAATCCAGTCCCAGCCATTTCATAGAGCTGATTATCGACTGGGTGTATTCATCGGTGGAGCGATGAAGGTCTGTGTCCTCAATCCTTAAGATAAATTTACCTTGGTGATGCCTTGCAAAAAGCCAGTTAAAGATAGCTGTTCTTGCACCGCCAATGTGAAGATGCCCTGTAGGGCTTGGAGCGAAACGTGTTACAACATCCTCCTGCACTTAATTAACCTCCCTGTAGAATGAACTTTACAATTTTTATAAGTTAGCAGATAATTTTCTATCATCGGGCATAATAATAACTCAACACATTTTAAAGTAGGAGGCCTTAAGATGCCTAGAATAGGTGTGTTGCTTTCTGGCTGTGGTTTTTTGGATGGCTCAGAGATTCACGAATCAGTAATAACTCTTCTCGAGCTGGATAGAGCAGGAGCAGAAATTGTATGCATGGCTCCAAACATTGATCAATATCATGTCATAAATCATCTTACCCAGGAAGAAATGAAGGAAAAAAGAAACGTTCTGGTGGAATCTGCCCGTATTGCCAGAGGAAACATAAAAGATGTTAAGGATGTATCAGCTTCAGAACTTGATGGACTTATTATCCCCGGTGGTTATGGCGTTGCTAAAAACCTCTTCGATTTTGCTTTTAAAGGTCCGGAAGCTGTTGTAAATCCGGATGTAGAAAGGCTTCTTAGGGAGATGGTTGAAAGCAAAAAAGTTATTGGTGCCATCTGTATAGCTCCTGCTCTTATTGCAAAGGCTCTGTCTTTTAAAAAACCAGAGGTTACAATAGGATACGATGAAACTACTGCCAAAGCAATAGAATCCATGGGAGCTACCCATTGCAATTGCCCTGTAAATGAAATCCACGTTGATGAAAAGAACAAGATAGTAACAACCCCAGCCTATATGTTAGGACCCAGCATAAAAGATGTAGCGGAGGGCATAAAGAAGCTTGTGCTGAAGGTCATAGAATTAGCCAAAGGTGATTAATGGATAATGTAAGAGAGATAGCAATCAAAATCATAGAAAAAATTCCGTTACCTCTGGGGTTAGCCTATGGCAAGAAAGTAATAATGCTAAACCAAGAGGCTAACCTCTTTTTAGGTAACTCCTCTATTGAAGAAATCCCAAAGTCCCCCGATCAAGAAACTGAAATTTTCAACCTAAATTTGGGAAAAAGGCTAATAAAAGTCGAGATTACAAAAATATCCAACGGGTATAGCCTTATACTTTTTGGTGAATTAGACATTCGAACTATTGCAAACGACGAATTGACCGGTCTTATGGGGCGGTATCATTTTCATATTCTAGCTCCAAAACTGCTCAAAGAAGCAAAGGATAAATCAAAGGTTGTTATCTTCTTTCTGGACCTTGATGGTTTCAAGGAAATAAACGATAATCTGGGTCACAACATAGGAGATGAGGTCCTTAAGGAAATTTCATCAAGACTTACAAAAGCTATAAGACCTACAGACCTTTGTTTTAGATGGGGAGGAGATGAGTTTTTAATCATATCAGCAGGTTTTGTAGAAAAAATTCACGCTGGGCTCATGGCAAGAAGAATCATAAAGACAACATCGGAACCAATCGTGGTGGGAAATCGCAAAATAACCGTGGGCGTAAGTATTGGAATCTCCGTGTTCCCTGACAATGGAGAAGATTTGGAAGAGCTCGTAGAAAAAGCCGATAAAGCAATGTATAGAGCAAAGCAAAAAGGTGGAAGTATTTACTGCTTTAGTTAGGAGTAAAAATTATGGTTTCGGAAGCTTCAATAGTTGAACAATTGGCTGAGAAAATAGTTGACAAGATGGGGCCCTTTATCAAGAGCATCATAACTCAAACTGTTCAAGAAGAGGTGGTTAAAGCTTTGAAGAGAGCTCTTTTTGATAGCGAATTCTATAAAGAACTAAGTGATGATGTGTTAAATGGCATCGAGAGCATTTATAAAGAAATTTCTTTGGTAAAAAAAGACATAACAGTAGATCCTGAAATTGAGAAGGCTCTTCAGACTATAGGGCAATCCCGGTCAATTCTAGATAGCATTCTCGAAATCTCTGAATCCTCGACCTTAAAAATAATGGATATCATTGAAAACCTGCAGGAAGATACCAAGCACCTAAGAGCCATCGACAATGGTCAGAACAATAAAGAAGTAGAAGAGATAACAAAGAAAATTGAACAAAAGTTGTTGGAAATTCTTACTCTTTTAAGCTTTCAGGATATAACGGGTCAGAAAATTAAAAAACTCATAGAGTCTCTCAAAAAAATAGAGGACATAACCTTTGAACTTTATGTAAGTTCCGAAGCCTTTAAAAAATCAAAAAAGGAGGGCGTAGAAAAAACCTATTCAGAACTTAAAGAAGAGATCAAGAAAAAGGTTGAATCCGCAAAAGCAAAGAAGGAAATAATAGATCAATCCGCCATAGATGAAATCCTAGCTTCCACAGAAACTTGATCTTAGATACAATGGTTGTTATTCTCCCAGGGATAAAATAAGAGCTGGTCTAACTAGTGGGTGGTTTCTCCAAGGGTTGGGTTATGAGTTCTCAAAAAAACGCCCTCCTGGATGAAAACACTAAGAATGAGCTGGTAAGAGATTTAATGAGTAGTGACGCTCCCATTGGAGTAATTATTTACCAAGACAGAATAGTTTACGCAAACGATTATGCTAAAAAAGCCTTTGGTTATCCAGAAAAGGAGCTATACAAGATAGATTTTACCGAAAAGATTGTTTTTGGAGATGTGGACAAGGTTGAAGAACTCAAGGTAAGAAAACCTCAAAGGGAATACCAAAGTCACGAACTAGGAATTTTAGCCAAAAACGGGGTGTTATGGATTAGGGGTGTTACGAAAACAATCCTATTTAAAGGCATTCCTTCAGGACTTGTTATCTTTTATGATATTTCAGGAGAAAAAAGAGAACTAAGGCTTAGATCACTTCTTCAAACAGTCAACAAGGCAATTACGACTTCTACACATGAAGAAGATCTTTATCAAACCCTAGTAAAAGACATTGTTGAAAGGGTAGAGGCTATTAAGTGTGCAGTTATTGGCATATTGGAAGACAGTAGCAGGATCGAGCCTAAATATTCATGGGGCATTGATAAGGTTTGTTATTATTGCTCAGGATATTACAGAAAAATTGAAACTTCTAGAACAAATCTCAAAGCTTCAACGAGTTAACAATCTTACAGGTCTTTTTATAATAGTGGTGTTGTCCAGAAAATTTCTAATTATGATGGTCTGGGAATTTTTTGCTTGATAGATATATCTGGCATGGCGGAAATAAACGAAATGTATGGATTCAAGGTGGGGGATCAAATTCTAGTCGAGTTTGGGAAAAACTCAAAGAATACTTCCCCGAAACTGATACTGCAGCAAGGGTTTCGGCTGATACCTACGGGATTTTTATCCTCCTCAAAGATCCAGTTACCAATGCTTCGAAGATTTATTCGAAACTATTAGATCTAAAAGAACAAACTTTTATAGTTAACAAAGAGGCTATCTCCGTTAGTATCAACGCCTCGATATGTTTTTATCCAGATGATGGGAAAGATGTGCAAACGCTTTATCAAAAGGCGGATATTACCCTTAAAGGAGCCAAAAAAGAAGGATCCGGGGTTATAAACGAGAAGACCCTTAAAGCTAAGTGGCATGGTTATACCCTTGTGAAGAAAGCTGTAAAAGAAAGACTTTTTATTACCACACAGATTCAATGAAAATAGCAGGCTTTGAAGCTTTTGTGAGAATTGTTGATGAAAAGGGGGGTAGTTTATACCCCAGATTTATTCATTGATTACTTAGAAAATAGTCAATATTTGCCAAGTTTTGAAGATTGGGCTATTTTCGAAGCTTCCAAAAAAATAGAGAAGTTGGGAAAACCTATATCAGTTAACATTTCTGCAAATTCTGTCGATCAGTCTGACTTTTTCTCTAAAATTGCCTCTATTCCTCCCGAGATAAGAAGTAAGCTCGTTATAGAGACGACAGAAAGAGCTTTTGCCTCTCACCCTTTGAGATTATTATTTCACAAAATAAAAGAAATATCCAACCCTCCTCTACTTAGCATTGACGATTTTTGCACCGGTTATTCCTCACTACATTTTATTCAAGATCTGCCTTTTGATTATTAAGCATATTGCTTACGATAGAAGATCCTTAGACAATAATAGACCTTGTAAAGAGATTAGAAAAAAAGTGCTAGCAGAAGGAGTTGAAAAAGAAGAACAATACTGGCTTCTTCGGATTTTTGGGTGTGACATGGTTCAAGGATTTTTATTTTGTAAGCCTTTGCCGGAGGAAGAAATTGAAAAAATACTTAGATCAATTGACTAACCAGTAGGGCTTATTACCATGGAAAGAAGGCAGTTTCTGAAAGGACTTTTGATTGGAGGAGTTTCCTTTGTATTAAATAGCATACCAGGAATAGGCAAACATATTTTCGCAACCTCATTAAAGGAAACAAAGATAGGTATTTTTGGACCTTCCCATTGTTGCGTTCCAGCTGTATACGCAAAAGAGAAAGGTTTTTTCAAAAAAGAGGGCATAAATGTAACTCTTCAAAATTATCGAACAATGCTAGAGCTTATGCAGAACTTTCTAGCGGGAAACATATTCGCCGGACAAATCGTAGGTCCGATGGTATTTGATGCCCATCTGGGAATAGAGCCTTTTAAGTCACCAGTAAAGATGGTCGTTCCAGCAGTTTTAGGTATCCATGGTTCAAATATAATGGTAGCTAAACATTCAAATGTAAACCAACCCATAGATTTCAAAAATAAGAGTATAGCTTCTCATTCAAAGTTAAGTATCCATTATTTACTTTCAAAATACTTCCTTATGAAAAACGGAGTCGATCCGGACAAGGATGCAGAAGTAAAAATAGTGTCCCTTTTGGAAGTGGAAGAATATGTTGACAAGAAAGAGGTTGATGCTTTTATGATGCCCGAGCCAGTAAATGCGATGATCGAAAGTAAAGGCAAAGCGTCAATTGTAATGTTCAATTAAGTATATATGGAAGAATCACCCTTGCTGTGTTCTAACCATGCGTGAGCGGGATTTCCATGCCGAGAAGGAACTTGCAAAAGCTATTACAAGAGCCATATCGAAGGCGTCCATTGAATTGTTTGGAATGGAAAGTAGAACTGAACTTGTGAAATTCCTTCGTGGAACACCCTATGGATTTTCAAATATTCCTGAAGATGTGCTTGCTTTAGCTTTAAGCAAAGAAAGATCTGACTGGCATCCCTTTCCATTCCAATCAACAGGAAAAATGATCATTAAACTTATGCAAATGTTCGGAATAGTTTCAGCAACTGTAGATTCCAAAGAAGTAGCTCAGGAAGTATTCCTTTCGGATTTTAATAGAGAGTGTCTTAAAGACATAGGTATAAGACCTCCTTCTTTCAACAATCGTTCAGAATTTCTAATGGGGGAAAGAATTGTTTAAAAGCTTAACTTCAAAAATAATTATTCCCATAACATTGACACTTCTTGCGACTTCCCTTTTTGCAGTGGTTCAGATAAGCTCTTATGCGCACAAAACCGCCTCAGAGATTCTTATCAGTTTCCTGCAAGCAAAAGTAAATAATATGTATACGCTCATTGAGCGATCGCTTTATATCGTCATCCTTCCCTCCTATAGCCTTGAAAACATAAAAGAGGCCAAAAAACTCACTATTAGCGAGATAGATCTTTTCCTTTCATCCCAAAACTTAGATGGTTTTATAGTCGAAGACACTGATGTGATTTACACAACCCTTAATACAAGTCACATTAATCCTTCTTACTTTAACAAAGACAGTGGGACGTTCAACCTAGACATAGGTGGGACAGGATATACACTTTATTACAAGTATTTTTCCATGTGGAAATGGTATATTGGAGTAGCTGTTCCAGAGTATTATTACAAAAAACTCACCAAGAAGGCGTATCAGACAATAACTGTTGTGACAACTATTCTTCTTATCTCTGTGGGCTTTGTCAGCTTTTTGCTCTACAGGGTATTAAAGGTTCCCCTAGCTAAAATTCAAAAGGAACTTCTAGAAGAACGGAAGGTTCAAACCCTTAGTAAAATCGCTGAAATCGATACACTTGTAAGTGCAATTAATAATACGATCGATGCCCTAAGGGAAAAAAACGAAGCATTGGAAGCCTTGAGTCATGAGCTTCAAAAGAGAGTTGATGAAGAGGTGAAAAAAAGCAGGGAAAAGGATATCCTTCTTGTTCATCAATCTCGCCTTGCCACCATGGGAGAAATGATAGGGGTAATAGCTCATCAATGGAGACAGCCCCTTAATGCAGTAGCACTCATAATTCAAGACATAAAAGATGCCTATGATTTTGGAGAGTTAAACAAAGAATATCTAAGTAATTCTATCCGAACCGCCATAGAACAGATCCAGTTTATGTCGGAAACCATAGATGATTTTCGAAATTTCTTTAGGCAAGACAAACAAAAAGAAGTTTTTGATGTAAAAGCTTGTGTCGCTTGGGTTCTTTCAATGCTATCGGCACAACTTAGAACCAACAACATCTCTTACAGAATAACCTGTTGTGAGAACAAAAAAGTATTTGAAAACTTTAAAAATTTATCGGAAATTTCTTTATGCGGTGCCTTTATGATTGAAGCCTATCCAAACGAAGTAAAACAAGTGTTTCTAAACCTTATAGATAACGCAAAGGATGCAATACTAGAGAGAAGGGAAAGAGAAGGTGGTTCCGGAAACTACGAAGGCTTAATCAATATAGAACTTGAAAAACATGAAGACAGGGTCATAATAAAGATTTCAGACAACGGGGTTGGAATTTCGGAAGAGATTAGGGATAAAATATTCGATCCCTATTTCACCACCAAAGAACCTGGAAAAAGCACAGGCATAGGGCTTGTATATATCAAAGGTAATCATCGAGGAACACATAGGCGGGAAAATATGGGCAACCAGCGAAAAAAGGAACGACCTTTACAATAGAACTCCCTTTGAATAGAAGGTGAAAATATGGATGGAAGAGATGATATTATAAGAAGAATTTCTGTGCTCTACGTAGAAGATGAGTTTGCCCCTCGAGAGGCTCTGGCTAGGTTCTTATCAAGGAGAGTTTCCAAAGTTTATGTGGCAAGCAGTGGAAAAGAAGGGCTAAAGCTATTTGAGAAAAAGGCGACCGAGATAGATTTGATTTTGACAGATATAGCAATGCCTGAAATGAATGGAATAGAAATGGTTGAAAATATCAAAAAAATAAATGATGAGGTTTCAGTGATTTTTCTTACAGCCCATTCTGAAGTTTCCTATTTAAAGAAATCAATCGAATTGGGGGCAGATGGCTACATTCTTAAGCCTGTGGAATATGAGAAACTAATTAACACAATGCACAAGGTGGTATACCGTAATGTTTTAAGGAAGGAGCTAATGAAAAGGCAGTTACAGAAGCAAACGAATTAATTAAGCTTTTAATAAGTAAATAGCGCTAATTTTACAGCAGGGTTACTTCCTTGTAGAATCTATCAAAATCTTCAGTCCATTTACCAATCCTGGTTCGATATATAACGGCGCTATTAAGAAGCCTCAGGAATTCTTTTCTTGGTATCTCCTTAGCACCCATTCTTTTAAGGTGCTCTGTCGTTACCTGACAATCTATAAAATGGTAGCCCCAGGAAAGAAGGGCTCGGCAAAGAAAAACCAAAGCTATTTTGGAGCTATCGGACACCTCGGAAAACATAGACTCTCCAAAGAACGCCTTGCCTATGGAAACTCCATAAAGACCACCTACAATTTCATTCTCCTGCCATACTTCCACAGAATGGGCATAACCTATCCTGTGAAGCCTTTCATAGGCTTCAATCATCTCAGGAGTAAGCCATGTATCGATGCCTTTACTTAGCCTAACTTCAGCACATTTCCTGATAACCTTACTAAAATCCTTATCCATGGATACACTAAATATCTTCTTCTTTATAACCCTTCTAAGGCTACGATATATCTTTATGTCAGCTGGAAACAACACAAGCCTTGGATCTGGAGACCACCAAAGAATAGGAGATCCCCTTTCATACCATGGAAATATTCCCAAACAGTAAGCCAGAAGAATTCTTCTGGGGGAAAGGTCCCCTCCTATTGCAAGAAGCCCATTGCTATCTGCCAGTTCAGGATGGGGGAAAATAAGTTCATTCCCAAGCCTAAAGACTGTCATGGGCTAGCAAAGTAAAAGACTAAATTTTCTGTGGACTTACTAATGAAGGCTTTATCTTCAATCCTTTTTTCATCGGGTCTTTTTATCAGAACTTTTCCTCCTCCCTTGATGGAGCCAAAAAGAATCTCCTCTGCAAGAACATCCTTAATCTCCGTCTGAATTAGCCTTCCCAAAGGCCTTGCACCAAAGGTATGATCATAACCTTTTTCTGCAAGCCACTCCCTTACCGCCGGAGAAATTTCCAAAGAAACCTTTCTCTCTGCAAGCTGAGCTCTTAGTTCATCGATGAACTTATCAACAATCAAGCCCATAATTTCTTGATTAAGACTGTTAAAAACTATAATACCATCAAGCCTATTCCTGAACTCAGGGCTGAAGAGCTTTTCTACAGCCTTAAGACCTTTTTGAGTTCTCTCCATATCTTCAGATTTACTAAACCCAATGGAATGGCTCTCCATCTCTCTAGCACCCGCATTTGAAGTCATAATAAGAATAACATTTCTAAAATCCGCCTTTCTTCCATTATTGTCAGTAAGGGTAGCATAATCCATAACCTGAAGGAGTATATTGAAAACATCAGGATGAGCCTTCTCTATTTCATCAAGTAAAAGCACAGAATGGGGATGCTTTCTGATGGCATCGGTAAGAAGACCTCCCTGGTCAAAACCTATATATCCAGGAGGCGCTCCTATGAGTCTTGAGACGGTATGCTTTTCCATGTATTCGCTCATATCAAATCTAATAAAATGGATTCCAAGATTCTTGGCAAGTTGTCTGGCCACTTCGGTTTTTCCAACGCCAGTTGGACCTATGAGAAGGAAGGAGCCTACCGGTTTATCCGGAATACCAAGCCCTGCTCTAGCTCTTTTTATAGCCCGAACCAGTTGTTCTATTGCAGCATCTTGGCCAAAGATTACTTTTTTGAGGCGTGCTTCGAGATTTTGTAGCTTTTCTTGGTCAGATTCAGAAAGATTTCTGGAAGGAATTCTCGCCATCCTTGCCACTACTTCCTCTACATCCCTTACTGATACAACCTGGCGATTTCTTCTATTATCCTTTATCCTTAGGCTCGCACCAGCTTCATCAATAACATCTATAGCCTTGTCAGGAAGGTATCTATCGGTGATATAGCGAACAGAAAGGTCAACTGCTGCTTTTAAAGCAGCTTCGGTATATCTTACATTGTGATGATTCTCATAGTACCTCTTAAGTCCCTTAAGAATTCTATAGGTTTCTTCTGCCGTCGGCTCAGTAATCTCAACTTTTTGGAATCTTCGGCTTAAAGCTCTATCCTTTTCAAAGTAGTTTTTATATTCTTCGTAGGTCGTAGAGCCTATACATCTTAAGGACCCAGAAAGAAGGGCGGGCTTTAATATATTGGAGGCATCCAAAGAGCTTCCACTGGTAGCACCTGCACCAACAATGGTGTGAATCTCGTCTATGAAGAGAATAGCCTTTTTCTTCTGTTTAAGCTCGTTTATTACACCTTTGAGTCTTGCCTCAAAATCCCCTCTGAACTTAGTTCCTGCAATGAGTGCTCCCATGTCAAGGGCATATATTTCAACCCCATAGAAACTTTCAGGAACTTCCTTTCTGTAGATTTTTAAAGCAAGTCCCTCAGCTATAGCGGTTTTACCAACGCCTGGTTCACCAACAAAAATGGGATTATTCTTAGTCCTTCTACTTAGAATCTGCAATGTTCTAAGAATTTCCTGTTCCCTTCCAATAAGAGGATCTATAAGTTCTCGAGCAGCCTTTTCTATAAGATTAACGGTAAAGGCTTCCAGGGCGCTCTTTCTTCCTGTTTTTCTGCCAGGAATTGTCCCAGAATGGCGATCTTCATATTCCTCTTCCTCAAAGGAGCCAACCTTGGATATGCCATGGGAGATATAATTCAACACATCCAGCCTTGTGATGCCCTGAGACTTAAGGAAATAAACAGCATGAGAATGTTCCTCGAAAAACATCGCTGCTAGAATGTCACCTGATTCAACCTCCCTTTTTTCAGCACTTCTTGCCTGGAGAATAGCCCTTTGGAGAACCCTCTGGACACTAAGGGTTTGAACAGGCTCCTTTTCAACTCCATAGGGAAGGGATTGCAACTTGGTTCTAAAGAAGTTCTCAAGATTTTCCTTTAAAAGCTCAAGATCCGCACCGCAGTGATAAAGAATCTTCCGACCTGCTGGATCCATAAGGAAGGCATACAGAATATGCTCAAGGGTAAAAAACTCATGCCTTCTTTGCCTAGCTTCATTAACTGCAAGGGATATAATAATTTCAAGCTCTTTGCTTATCATATCTACACTTCTTCCATGCTACATCTTAGTGGAAATCCATTTCGTCTTGCCAGTTGGTGAACCATTTCCACCTTTGTTTCTGCAATCTCGGCGGGATAAATCCCGCAAACTCCTATGCCATTATAATGAACTGTAAGCATTATCCTTGTTGCCTCTTCAAGGCTTTTGCCAAAAACTGTTCTTAATACATCAACAACAAAGTCCATGGTTGTATAATCATCGTTGTGTAGAAGAACTTTATACATGGGAGGTTCCCTAAGATCCTCCTCAATGTCAACAGATAATTCTTTATCAAGTTCTTCATCCCAATAAGACATCCCTTCCCTAGCCTCCAGACTAAATTAGGGCTGTTAAAAATTCCCAACTTTGCCCTTTAAATAAAGGCTTTTCATAGTTTAAAAATATCTGTTTGAAAAAAGTAGTCAAGAGCTAATCTAGAAAGGAGTTGGAGGAATGGCTGGAAATAGCTTTGGAAGGTTTTTCAAAGTCACAACCTGGGGCGAATCTCACGGTATAGCCCTGGGAGCAGTTGTGGATGGATGCCTTCCTGGCATACCACTTTCAGAAGAAGATATCCAAAAGGATTTGGACAGAAGGAAGCCAGGAAGGGCAAAAACATCAACAACGAGAAAGGAATCAGACAAAGTAAGAATTTTTTCCGGTGTCTTTGAGGGATTTACCACAGGAACACCCATTTCATTAATCATCTTTAACGAAGACCCAAAATCTAGCGACTATGAATACTTATCGGAGCTTTACAGGCCAGGTCATGCCGATAGAACTTACGAGCAAAAGTATTCTATAAGGGATTGGCGAGGCGGTGGAAGAAGTTCTGGAAGAGAAACGGTAGCAAGAGTTGCAGCAGGAGCAGTAGCAAGAAAGATGTTGGAAACTGCCGGTATAAAGGTAAAAGCCTACACTCTCTCCCTTGGAGGGATAAAATGTAAAAACTTTGAGCCAGACTTTATTGACCAGAATCCTTACTATATTCCCGATCCAGAAGCTTTGGAAGCCATAGAAAAGAGAATAGAAGAGGTAAGAAAAAAAGGTGATTCCATTGGAGGCATAGTGGAAATCCTTGTAAAGGGATGTCCTCCTGGACTAGGAGAACCTGTTTTTGATAAGCTCGATGCTAGAATCGCTTCTGCCCTTATGTCTATAGGAGCGGTAAAGGGTGTTGAAATAGGAAGCGGATTTAAATGTGCCGATATGTTAGGAAGCGAACACAATGATCCTATTACCCTTGAAGGATATAAATCCAATAACGCTGGAGGAATACTTGGTGGAATATCAACAGGAATGGATATAGTGGCAAGAGTTGCGGTAAAACCCATACCATCTATATCCATACCCCAGGAAACTATAAAAAAGGATGGAACCCCAACCCAGGTGGTAATAAAGGGGCGTCACGATGTAAGCGCTATCCCTAGAATAGTTCCCGTTTGCGAAGCAATGATGCTACTGACCATTGCGGATTTTGCCTTGCATCCAACGGTAATAAGAAAGATTTTCAAAGAACGATTGTAACTAACCAACCACTTTCTTTAGAGCTACAATGTTTCTTCGGAAGTTGTGCTTTATCTTCGTGTAAGTCTCTCTATCCTTTTCCGCCATCATCTTTGCAAATTCCATGGTTTTTGGGAAAAGCTCACTTTCGCTAAAAGCTCCGTCAACAATATCCCTTTGCCATGCTTCCCTTCCCCCCATCCTATACCCTGTAAGGATCAAATCCCTTAAAGCCTTCCTGCCAGGCAAAGTCTCTATAACCTCCTGCATGACCAACGTAAAAGGAATCTTTATGTCAACCTCAGGAAAACAAAACCAGCCTCTATCTTCTCGCATAAATCTAAAATCTAAAGCCGAGGCAAGAATAGCTCCTCCTGCAAAGGTATGACCGGTAAGACAACCTATGGTTGGAAGATTTAAAAGGGAAGCCCTGAGATAGAGTCTGTCCATAAGTTTGGCAAACTCGGCAATGTATCCCTTGGGTTGCTTACTTAACCACTCAAGATCTATACCGGTGCACCAAAATTTTGAAGAATTGCTAGTGATCACTAAAGAAGCGTTTTCCTTGGTGGATTCTATTTGATCAAAAACCTCAAGATATTCTAGAAGCACCTCCTCCGTAAAGGTATTACCGTTTTCACCATTGGTAAGGGTCAAAATAAAAACAGAACCATCTTTAGAAAGCTCCATGAACTTCATAAGATACTCCTTACGTTCTGTATTTGGCGTTTATTGTCACATAATCATGGGAAAAATCGCAGGTCCAAAAGCGAAAACTCCTATTGCCCATGGCAAGATCAATCCTTACAAAAATTTTTTTATCCTTGAATATTCTACTTGCTTCCGCTTCAACTTCTTCTGTGCCAACAGGCATACCCTTCTCGAAAACACAGAGATCATTAAAATAGAGAGAAACCTTCGAAGGATCAAGAAGAACTCCAGAACGCCCAACAGCTGCAATGACTCTTCCCCAATTGGCATCCTCACCATAAAAGGCGGTTTTTACAAGGGGAGATTCTGCTACAGTCTTAGCAATTCTTTTCGCATCCTCTTCTGAAGGGGCACCAGTAACAAGAATCTCTATGAATTTGGTTGCCCCTTCACCATCCATAACAATTTGATGGGCAAGATCCATTAGCACTGACTCAAGATAACAATAAAATATAGAATACTCCTCTTGTTTTAAATCCCCTATAGAGGTTCTACTCCTACCACTTGAAAGTAGAAAAACCGTATCATTTGTGCTGGTGTCGCCATCAACAGAGATGGCGTTAAAAGTTTTTGAAACAGCTTCCTTTAGAGCCTTCTGCATAATAGGAGCTTCTATACTTATATTAGTGCACACAAAACCAAGCATAGTAGCCATATCGGGTGCAATCATGCCAGAGCCTTTAGCAGTGCCTCCTATCAGGATTTCTTCGCCGTTTATGTCAAATTTTACACTTGAAAGCTTTGGCACTGTATCAGTGGTCATAATGGCTTCTGCAAGAAGATGCCATTTATTCGGGGCAAGACCTGAAACCAACCCATCCATAGAGGAAGCTATGACATCAACATTTATCTGAGGACCTATAACACCAGTAGAAGCAATAAGGACGGATTCTTTTTTTATACCAAGGGCTTTGGCAACAATTTCAACGCTTTGCTCTGCCCTTCTGAGCCCCTCACTGCCGGTGCAGGCATTGGCAATACCTGCATTAATCAAAATGGCTTTTATGGTTGAACTATTCTCAGCAAGATGCCTTTTAGAAAGTATAACAGGAGCAGCGGAGAAAAGATTCTTAGTAAAAACTCCTGCAGCGGAAACCCCTTCCCTTTCTTCAGCAAAAATCAAGGCAAGATCAAGCCTGTTTTTATACCTCATTCCAGAGGCTACAGCATTTACCAAAATCCCAGGAATTTTAAAATCTTTTGTCCTACTTACCGCAACATTTCTTATATTTTTTGCCACTTCCGCAGGGACATGGTTCATTTCTTCCCACCTTCTGTTTATGTTTTACCTGTTTAGGTTGGCTACTTCCACCACTTCCGCTGTAATAAAGAGGTTGAGATTCTTGCTCTTTCTTAAGCTCATCAACTTCCTCTTCCCGGCGTATCTGTATATGAAAGAGCATTCTTACTGTATCTCTTTTAATTCGATGTATCATCTCTTCAAAGAGTTGATGAGCTTCCCTTTTGTAAGCCACTAGAGGATCTTCCTGGCCGTAACCACGAAGCCCTATCCCTTCCTTCAAATGATCCATGCTAAGAAGGTGATCCTTCCAGTGGTTGTCAACATTTTGAAGGAGCACATAGCTTTCTAGCTGTCTCATCACAGAAGAGCCAAGTTCCTTTTCCCGATCATCGTATCTTTTAAGAGCCTTTTCAACAATAAAATCAATCACATCATTTAAGTTTCTAAAATTTACATCAGGACCCTTACCGTTAAACTCGGGAGGAGAACCAAAAAGAGCCCTGTATTCCTTCCCTATGCCTTCCCAGTCCCACTCTTCAGGGTGAAGCTTTTCATCGCAGTATTGATAAACTATATCCCCTACAAGATCCCTTATCATATCCTCAATAGCATCCCTTAGGTTTTCACCTTTAAGGGCTTCTCTTCTTTGCTTGTATATTATTTCTCGCTGGATATTCATTACATCGTCATATTCTAGAAGCTGTTTACGGATGCTGAAGTTATGGGCTTCCACTCGCTTTTGGGCATTTTCTATGGCTCGGCTTACCATTCGATGCTCTATGGGCTCATCTTCCTTCATGCCAATCTTTTCCATAACTTTAGAAACCCAATCAGAGGCAAAAATCCTCATAAGGTCATCCTCTAAGGAGAGATAAAACCTTGAAGAACCTGGATCCCCTTGCCTTCCAGCTCTTCCACGCAACTGATTATCGATGCGCCTTGACTCGTGGCGTTCCGTGCCTATCACATGAAGACCACCAAGTTCCGCAACACCAGAACCAAGGATTATATCGGTTCCTCTACCCGCCATGTTGGTGGAGATGGTAACAGCATATTTTTGCCCTGCTTTAGCAATGATTTCTGCTTCCTTCTCATGATGCTTCGCATTAAGCACCTGGTGGGGAATTCCTTCTTTTTTAAGCATCTCACTCAATTTTTCCGATTTTTCTATACTTATCGTTCCAACAAGGACAGGTCTTCCCTTCTGATAAAGCTCCTTGATTTCCCTTACGACTGCTTTGAATTTCTCTTTCTCAGTCCGATATATACAATCGGGATAATCAATACGAATCATTTTCTTGTGGGTTGGGATAACTATTACATCAAGCTTGTATATGTGAGCAAACTCTTCAGCCTCTGTAGCTGCAGTGCCCGTCATCCCTGCAAGTTTTTCATACATCCTGAAGTAATTTTGGAAAGTAATAGTAGCAAGGGTCTGATTCTCCCCTTCTATCTTAACTCCCTCTTTGGCTTCAAGAGCCTGATGAAGACCATCACTATAGCGCCTTCCAGGCATAAGGCGCCCCGTAAACTCATCGACAATTATGACCTTGTTAGATTTAACAACGTAATGGACATCACGCTTGAAGAGATAATGAGCCTTCAGAGCCTGATAAACATGGTGGAGAAGGTCAATATGTTTTGGGTCATAGAGATTCTCAACCCCTAGAAGGTCTTCAACTTTGGCAACACCTTCTTCCGTTAAAGTAACAGCATGGGCTTTTTCATCGATGTTAAAATGAACTCCTCTGGATAGCTTGGGAATGATGCGATTTATCCTATAGTAGAGCTCTGTAGATTTTTCAGAAGGTCCTGAAATAATAAGAGGTGTCCTTGCCTCGTCTATAAGAATACTATCTACCTCGTCCACTATAGCATAATGAAGCTCCCTCTGAACCATATCTTCAAGGCGGAATTTCATATTATCTCTTAAGTAGTCAAAGCCAAACTCATTGTTGGTTCCGTAGGTAACATCGCAAAGATAAGCCTTTTTTCGCTCACTATCGTCCATTCCGTGAACTATACAGCCTACAGAAAGACCTAAGAACTTATAAATTTTGCCCATCCACTCGCTATCACGCCTTGCGAGATAGTCGTTTACAGTAACTACATGGACTCCTCTTCCAGTAAGGGCATTAAGATAAACGGGCATGGTGGCAACAAGGGTTTTACCCTCACCGGTTTTCATCTCGGCAATCTTTCCCTGATGAAGCACAATGCCACCAACAAGTTGAACATCAAAAGGTCTTAAACCCAGCACCCTTCTTGATGTCTCCCTTACAACTGCAAAGGCTTCAGGAAGAAGGCTATCAAGAGACTCGCCCCTTGAAAGCCTTTCTTTAAACTCGGCAGTTTTTGCCTGGAGCTCACTATCGGTAAGCTTCATCATCTTCGATTCAAGGCGGTTTATGCTATCAACCAAGGGAGCCAGGCTTTGAAGATATCTTTCGTTGTAAGACTTAAAAATTTTTCTGAATATCTTAAGAATCATAGCTGGCTCTATCACCCTCTAAAAAGGTAGCCCACTAAACCGTGGGCTTTTAATCAATCATTTTTAACATAGCAACTTCATCACAATCTGGAAACTTGGGACATTTCAAACAATCAACCCATATCTTCTGAGGAAATATATCTTTATCAACCACAGAAAACCCCATCTTTTCAAAAAAATCCTTTTCGTAGGTAAGTACAAAAACCCTTGGGAGACCAAGTTTTCTGGCTTCATCTATACAGGCTTCAACGAGCATCCTGCCAATACCTTTTCTTTGAAAATCTTTTCTTACCGCAAGGGAGGCTATCTCTGAAAGATCCTCCCAGATTATTTTAAGAGAGGCACAACCAATGATTATACCATTTTCTTCAGCCACAAAAAAATCTCTAACCCTGGCATAAAGTTCACTTAAAGACCTAGGAAGAAGTTTTCCTTCCTGGGCAAAGGGCATAAGAAGACTGTGAATCTCTTTGACATCGCTTATCTTTGCTTTTCTTACCATTTCAGCCTTCCACCATCATGATAAACGGTCATCTGCCCACCTCTAACATAACCAACGAGGGTCATGTTGAGAGTAACTGCAAGCTCCACAGCAAGCCTCGTAGCGGTATGTCTGCTTACAAGTATGGGCACTCCAGCCTGAGCCGCTTTAATGACAACCTCCGAAGTAAGTCTTCCGGTGGTAACAATAGCTTTATCGGAAAGGTCTATCTCATCCAGAAAGGCTCTGCCAATAAGCATGTCCAAAGCATTATGACGGCCTATGTCGCATCTAAAGAGAAATCCCTTTCTGCTTTTTTCCACTTCCCCATAACTATTGCCAATTAAGGAGTTATGGACACCATGGGTCTTTTTATAAACTTGGCTGAAGCTATTAAGTTTTTCCATCAAAGTCCAGATAGTGCTAACATCTAAAGTCACAGAATTTTCCATAGGTCTTTCAAGAAGCTTATCCAGCACATCGCAAAGGACACTTCCCTTGGCACACCCAGAGGTTATTGCCCTTTTAAGCCAGAATTTTTCACTTGAGCCTCTTTCGCCTTCATAGATTATATTGACAATACCCTTTTGCTTATCAACCTGAACATCTTTAAGAAGATTTCTCTCCCTTATCCACCCTTCCGCTATGAAGAAACCAACAGCTAGTTCATCCAGATGATACCCTGCACATAGAAGAGTTATCATCTGCTCGTTATTAAAAAAAAGTGTTACGGGAATCTCTTCAACAACCCACTGTTCCGTAAACTTTGGTGGTTCTCCCTTACGAAGGATAACCACGGGAAGGGAAACAGCAGGTTCTTCTAAAACCTGGTGAAATTCCTTATTCTCCATTTCCTGTAGTCCGATAAAATCTTTCTATGATCAAAAGCGATAACCTCGGGTAACCCATCTAGGCTAAAAAGGGCGCAGTTTTTCGCATCATCGGCAGGTCTAAGTATGGCACTTTCTTCATCTAAGACTTCGCCAATAAAAACAACTGTAACGGTATGATGTCTTGGATCACGGGAAGGGTCAGAATAAGCTCTGAACTGAGTAATCTTTTCCAGTCTAAGCCCTGTTTCCTCGAAAGCTTCCCTTAAAGCAGCCTCTTCAAGGGATTCTCCATAATCAACGAAACCTCCAGGAAGAGCCCACCCATAAGGGGGATTTTTTCTTTCTACAAGAACTACTCGGCCATCCCTAAACTCTATTATTATATCAACCGTAAGAAATGGGTTTCGATAAATATGGACAATTTCTCCACACCTTTTACAGTGAACTGTGTTTTTCATGGCTTTTATCCCTTTTTCTCAAAAGGATGTGTTCCATAAGGAGTGCAAAAAGAATACCTGAAACAAGACTATTTTTCAAAAACAACCTAAGCCAATAATTCGCATCCCTTACACTTTCTTCTGGAGTAAGAGAAACGACGATACCCACAATCACAGAAATACCAACTACCATGCTATCTCTTAAATCAAAATTTCCCGAACTAGCCATTTTTATAGCTGTTCCCACCTGGCTTCCCATGACCACGCAAAGCACGGAAGAGACAACAACAGGAGGCACAAGAGTAAAAAGAGAAGATACCTTTGGAATTAACCCTATGAGGATAATTATAAGCCCACAGCAGGCGATAACATATCTACTGGAAACCCTTTGGGATGTAACTACTCCAGGGCTTATACTATAGCTTACAAGTCCATTGATACCAAGCATTCCACAAACACTCCCGGAAATCCCGTTTATAATCAAAGATTTTCTAACGGAAAAGGGAAACCTTTCCATATCCGTGATTGAAGCAATACCTGCAAGGCTTCCCAGCATATTAACAAGAACCACCATATAAGACACTGCAAAAGACACAATGGAAATGGCGGAAACTTCTAGTTTAAAGCCTATCCATGGCCTAGGAAAGCTAAACCAGTCCGACGTTAACCATAAAGAAAAATCAAGGCTTCCAATCAAGGGATAACACAAAGTTCCCACAATGGTTCCGACTACAAGGGAAAAAGTTCCTGCCATGCCCTTAAAATGATAGTTCCAAATAGTCATGAAAACAATAAGCCCGAAGAAGAAGATCCATCTATCGACAGAGGATATTGAGCCTATAATGGAAGGAATGAGAGAGAAAGTAATAAGAAGTAAAATAACAACCACTACATTTCTGGTAAATATATTTCTTAACAAATCAATTTTCCCAACCATTCCTAAAAATATCATAAGGATGCTTCCCACAATCATACCGGTCTGTATGGAGCTGATTCCATAGGGGATAAGGGAAATCAGGGTAAGAAGGTGCGCTGCTGAAGGACCTTCAATAACAGGATAACTATGTCCCCACAGGGTTTGGATGAAGGTAAAAAATCCAGAAGCAATAAAAGTAAGCTGAATAAAGACCACTTTTTCTTCGTAAGAAAGATTGAGAGCCTCCGCCCACAAGGTGGCAAGCATCATGACAATGGGAACAAAAATAAGAGCCCATTGAAACCCGTAAATCAAAGTAAATAAAAGGGGCGGCCTTTCATCAATATTGTAGATAAAGGGGCTTTTATACCTACTATCCAACAAAGACCCATTCCATCAGTGCTGGATCTCAAAAAGAGAACTTATGGAATCTTCATTGTGTATCCCCTTAATGGCTTCTGAGAACAACTTTGCAGTTGATACAACCTTAATCTTGCTACAGAGGGCAGCCTGAGGTTTAAGAGGGATAGTATCTGTTACAACAAGGCTTTCTATCTCTGAGTCTTGAATATTTTTTACAGCATTCCCAGAAAGAACCGCATGGGTAACGCAGGCATGAATGGATTTTGCGCCTCTTTCCTTTAAAGTTTTGGCAGCTTCCTTTAAAGTGCCTGCGGTGTCAACCATATCGTCAAGGATTATAGCAACCTTGTCTTTTACATCACCTATGATATTCATTGCTTCCGCCTGGTTTGCATCTACACGGCGTTTATCTATAAGAGCAAGATCAGCATTGAGTCTATTAGCATAGGCTCTTGCCCTTGGAACGCCTCCAGCATCAGGAGAAACAATAACTAAGGCATCATTGCTGAAATGCTCCCGTATATAGGGAAGAAGAATAGGAGAAGCGTAGAGATTATCTACCGGAATATCAAAAAAGCCCTGAATCTGCCCGGCATGAAGATCCATTGTAAGAATTCTATGGGCACCTGCCCTTGAAAGCAGGTCAGCAACAAGGCGTGCTGTAATAGGAACCCTTGGCTTGTTTTTTCTATCTTGTCTAGCATAACAATAATAAGGCATAACAGCAGTAATACGCCTTGCAGATGCCCTTTTAAGAGCATCAATTATAACGAGAAGTTCCATGAGATGGTCATTTACTGGATGGGAACCAGATTGCACCACAAAAACATCTGCTCCTCTTACATTTTCTTGGATCTCAACCCGAATCTCCCCATCGCTGAAGACAGAAAGTAAAATCTTCCCTGGTGCTATTCCAAGGTTATTGCAAATACTCTCGGTAAGCTTGGGATTACTGCTCCCAGAAAATATTTTAACACCATACATTGCCATCTCGGCAAAACCTCCCTGATGGATGTCACAATAAAAAGAGCGGATTTCTTCCGCCCTAGTTTCGCTAACCCATAAAGCCTAAAAAATCAAATATATTTTTCACGCTTTCCTATCAATGAGTTCCTTAAGATAGTTAGCAGAGAACATAGCAGTTTCCTCAGGTAGTTTTCCAGAAGCATCAAAACATACTGTCAAAACACCTTCGTAACCGGCTTCCTTGAGACACTTTACAAAACGGGCAATGTCAATACCGCCTTCACCAAAGGGGAGATGTTTGCATTTTTCGCCACAAACACCATCACTTATATGGATGTTTTTAATGTAAGGTCTAAGGCGGTGGAAAACCTCACAAGGGTCTTCTCCTATGCAAAAGAAGTGGGCAACATCAAGATCCAGGCCAACATAAGGATGAAAATCCAGCTCCTGGAGGAATGAAAAAAGCTGTTCCGATCTTTCCAGAAGAATACCTCCTGAAGGCCTTATAACAGCTGTTACCCCCAGTCTCTCCATTACGGACGAAACACGAACCATATTCGCAGTAAAAAGTCTCCATGCCTCCATAAAGTCCATTGTCTCAGGTATAGGGCTTCCACCAGATATGGTTATCTGGGTAACTCCGAGAGAGGCAGCTATGCGAGCACAATCCAAGGTATAACGAATCCTTAACTCTCTTTCTTTCCAATCTTCAGAAAGCCAGGAACAAAAACGGACAGTTTCACCCTCCAAAGATATCAAGTGGCTAGAAGCGTCAACACTTACTATTTTAAGGTTTAAATCTTTTAGCAATCTTGAAAGCTCTGAGGCATTACTGGCTTTAAACTCCAGCGGAAAAAGATGGGGCTTTTCTCCCAAGATCTCTACATAAGAAAAACCAGAATTAGCAATTATATGCAAAACTTCTGGAAGTGGCAAAAAATTATAAGTTCTTGTGCTAAAGGCTAGCTTCATAACCTCTCCTTCAGGAAAGAATAATTCGCCAATCAAGAACGTAAGATAAACTTTGTGTAACTAAACAAGGGTTCAAGTCAACCTCTTGAATCCTTGGAAAATCATAAAGTAGCCAAGAAAGCCTTACAATAATGTCTTTTAGTGGCTCCTTATTTTTGGGGCTACTGCCCCTGAAGCCTTTAAACAGCTTTGAGAGGCGAGTTTCTTCTATCATCCGATCCGCCTCTTCGTAGTCTATCGGGGAAACCCTTATAGATCTATCACCTAGAATTTCCACATAAATACCACCAGGACCGGTTACCACAACTGGACCAAATTGGGGAACCTGCCTTCCTCCAACAATCCACTCGATCCCATCCTCTAACATCATGGATTGCACTAAAACATCCCTTCCAAAGGAAGAGCTAAGTCTTTCATAGGCTTCTAGGAGCTCTTTCTGGTTTTTCAAGTTTAATAAAACCCCTCCAACATCGCTCTTATGAATAACTTCTTTGGAAGCTGTCTTGAGAACTAAGGGAAAGCCCAGCTTAGTAGCGGATGCAATAAGGGAATCTTTGTCCGATGCTAAAGCCCAGGGAACGAGTTTTATGCCGTAAGCTTCAAGTAAAAAAGCACCCCTTTGAGGATCCATCATTCCTGAAGAAGCTTCATCAACTACTTTTCTAGCCCTTACTATATCAACACCCGAAGGTCTTTCTTTAGAAAAGGGAATTGGCTTAAATCTATACCAATCCCTTGCTACAGAAAGGGCTTTAATGGCTTCTCTTGGATCAGTAAATATCGGAAAAAGCACATTTTCCCTGTTAACTTTATACTCTTTAGGCGACGTAAATAAACAGAAGGCAAAGGGCTTATCGTATTTTCTACTCATTTCATCAAAAGATTTTATAAGTTCTCTAGAAGCATGGACATCAAAAACCCCCTGATAGTGGTGGATAAATAAAAGAGCATCGAAGCTATCGTTTTTTAAAACTTCCTCGGCAAGCACCCTGTAAAGATTTATATCGAAAACATCTCCAAGATCCATTGGATTTTGAAAATTAATAACCCCAGCCCTTGAATGTTTCAAAGCCATTTCAATAATATTTTGAGGATAAGGAACAAGTTCAAACCCAAACTCTTCCGAGGCATCAGCCGCAATGACAGCATGCCCTCCAGAACGGGAAATAATGCCTATTCTATTTCCCCTGGCAGGAGGAAGAGAAAAGCCTTTTAAAATATTTAGGGCTTCTTCCTGGCTTTTAACTCTTATAATACCACTTTGGCGACAACCCGCACTAACCACTTCATCATCGCTAGAGAGAGAGGCTGAATGGGATTTTGCTATATTCATACCAGCTTTGGTAGTGTTGGACTTATGAAGTATAATGGGCTTGGGACTTGATATTGCCTTCTCCATTAGTTTTCGTCCATCCGAAATACCCTCAAGATAAAGAAAAATAACCCTGGTATTCTTGTCAGCAAGGCAGTAATCAATAATATCGCACTCTGACATATCTAGCTTATTGCCAATTGAGGCAAAAAGGCTATAGCCAAGTTTTTCCATTCCAAAACTATTAAGAAGACTTCCTCCAACTCCACCGCTTTGGGAAATTATACTTATGTGACCAGGTGGAGCAATTGGCTCTACAGGCATAAAGGGAACGGCAAGACCGGTATATCTATTTATAATGCCTATGCAATTTGGCCCAATAAGCCTCATTTGATATTTACCCAGGATGTCCAGGATTTCCCTTTCAAGTTTTGTTCTATCTTCTGCAAGTTCCCTGAATCCAGCAGATTCAACCACCACATATTTAATCCCTTTCTCTCCACACTGCCTTAACACATCAGGAACAACAGAAGCAGGCACCAAGATAGCTGCAAGGTCTGTCGTCTCAGGAACATCCAGCACTGAAGGATATATTTTAAAACCCATAAAGCTTCCACCCTTTGGACCAACAGCATATATGATGCCGTTAAACCGATACTGAAGGAGATTATAAATAATTGCCCGACCAAGATTTGTAGGTGAATCGGAAACACCAACAACCGTAACACTTCGAGCATCAAAAAACCCTTTCATTGCCCCCTCCTTGAGCTACGAAGCAGCCTTCCTCCTGGCTTCTCTTTCCTGAAGCTGTTTCAGAAGGTAGGCTTCTATAAAAACATCTATTTCACCATCTAAAACTGCATCAACATCCCCTCTTTCTACGTTAAATCTATGATCCTTAACTAGCCTGTAAGGTTGCAATATATAGGATCTTATCTGGTTTCCCCAGGAAATATCATCAAGACTTTCATGAATTTCCTGAAGTTTTTCTTGCTGTTTTTTAAGTTCCCTTTCGTAGAGCCTAGCTCTTAGAATTTTCATGGCTATTTCTTTATTTCGGTGCTGGGATTTTTCATTTTGACAGGTTACAACAATACCTGTTGGTAGATGGGTAATCCTTACAGCAGAACTTGTTTTGTTGACATGTTGTCCACCTGCACCACTAGCCCTGAAAGTATCTATCCTCAGGTCAGAAGGCTTTATATCGATAACAATCTCGTCATCTACTTCAGGATAGACAAAAACAGCTGCAAAAGAGGTATGCCTCCTTCCACTTGCATCAAAAGGAGAAATCCTTACAAGCCTATGAATACCAGATTCTGACTTTAAATAGCCATAGGCATACTTGCCAGAAACCGTAAAAGTTACGCTTTTTATACCCGCTTCTTCTCCTGAGAGCATATCAACAATTTCTACCTTGAAACCCTTCTTCTCACACCACCTTATATACATTCTAAAAAGCATTTCCGCCCAATCCTGAGCTTCTGTTCCACCTGCCCCAGCGTGAATACTAACAATTGCGTTATTAGCATCGTTTTCATCAGACATTAGCTGTTGAAGTTCGAGTTTTTTAAGCTCTTTTCTAAGTTCTAAAATCCTTTGGCGAACTTCTTCCATTGTAGAAAGGTCATCTTCTTCTTCCGCAAGATCCAACAAAACAGCACAATCTTCAGCTTCAGATTTAAGACCTGTCCATGATTTAACAATATCTGAAAGGAAAGCTTTTTCTTTAAGAATATCCTTGGATTTTCCAGGATCTCGCCAGAAATCCTCGGTGGCAATAAGCTTTTCTATTTCTTTAAGTCTTTCCTTTTTACCGTCTATGTCAAAGGTAAACTCCTAGAAGATCAAGCTTATTTGTTATTTCCTTGATGCTTGTTCTTACCTCCGAAACATCTAAGGTCATAGCCAACAACCTCCCCCAAACCTTTTAGTCTTCCAAAAAGAATATACAACCGCTATGGCAACAATCAAGCCACAGAGGAGCACAAACAGATCTCCCCACTTAACGTAGAAGGTCTGCAAAGTATTGGGAAAAATCTGATGAATTATGAAACCTTTCTGGAAGATTCCAAGGGATTTCTCTATTTTACCGGTTGGATCAATAAAAGCGCTTATCCCTGTATTGGTAGCACGAACAAGAGGTTTTCTCGTCTCTATAGCCCGCCATCTTGAAATCTCAAGATGTTGATAGGGAGCATTACTTTCTCCAAACCAGGCATCATTGGAAATATTTACAAGGAAGGTGGCACCCGCTAAAACTCTTCTTCTTGATAGTTCAGGAAATATTGCTTCATAGCATATAAGCATTCCGATTCTTTGATCTTGCCAGGTTATAACTCCTGAAGATTTTCCAGGCACAAAATCTCCAGCAGCAGGAACAAGCTTATTTACGAAAAATAAGAGCTTTTTCAATGGCACATACTCCCCAAAAGGCACAAGATGTTCCTTTGCATAATCCCCCAAAACAAAGCCTTTCCCAGAAATCAGGTAAGCACTGTTTAAGAAAAATCTTTCCTTCTCAGAAAAGGTAACGGAGGGAGCTCCAAAAAGGATATCTACCCCAAGCTTTTTTACGATTTGATCGAGCATTTCTGTAGGTTCTGCTTCGATTCCATAAAAAAAGGGCATAGCAGTTTCCGGCCATACTAGTAAGACCACATCTTTTTTAGAGTTTACAGCCTCTTCCGAAAGGTTTTTATAAGTATCTATTGTGTAGTTTCTGAAAGCAATGTCCCACTTCTGGGATTGGTCTATGTTTCCTTGAATTATACCAATTGTAAGAGGCTGAAATCCAGGAACACCTTCTAACCTGCTTTTCCCATAAAGAAAGGAAGAAATTAAAATGATAATGAAAAAGATCCAACCGCCAATATAAACTTTTCTGGAAAAAAGCTTTGCTATAAGAACATTTGCCATAAGGACAATCCAACTTACACCGTAAGCCCCTGTAATATCAGCAATCTGACAAAGCCACCTTATTTCACCCTGAGAATGGGCAAGCAAATTCCAGGGAAATCCAGTAAGAAGTAATCCCCTTAACCATTCAAGCAACACCCATAGGGAAGGAACAACAAGCCAAGGGAGGAAGTCCTTAAGAAAATAATACCCCCCGAAGAATAAAGCAGAATACAGAGAAAGATAACAACCCAGAAGAAGCAAAACCGGTGTAGAAAGCCAAAAAGGTAACCCTCCATACTTTCTAAGGACAATATCAATCCAGTAAAGACTCGCGATAAAAAAGGACAGACCAAAGAAGAAACCAAGCTTAAAGGCTTTTTTTATATCATATCTTGTAACCAACCATAAGGGCAAAGCAAGACTAATCCATCCAAGAAACCAAAGAGAAAATTTTGGAAAACTTAGAGCAAGAATAAGTCCAGCTACAACTGATTGAAAATACTCATTAAATAACTTCGGAAGAGAAAGACTTTTCTGGTTCTTCAATTTTCTTCCTAACAATCACCTTTTCAATTTTTCTATCTGTTGCAGTCAATACTTCCATCTCAATGCCATTAACAGTAATCTTTTCTCCCTTTTGAGGAACTCTTCCAAGAAGACTTATAATGAGACCCCCAACAGATTCGAAATCTCCATCTGGTAATTCCACACCAAGATATTCTTCCAGATCATCCACGTCGAGCTTTGCATTAACTGTTATTGATCCATCATTATTGGGAACAATTGAGGATTCTTCATCGTCATATTCATCCATGATATCCCCTATAATTTCTTCTATGATATCTTCAAGGGTAAGAATTCCCGCTGTCCCGCCGTATTCGTCAACAACTATAGCCATATGAGATTTTCTGGTTCTTAGCTCCTTGAAAACCGCCCCTACCTTTTTGGTCTCAGGCACATAGTAGGGAGGTCTTACAAGTTTTGAAATTTCAACATCACTTTGACCCCAGTATTTCAACAGATCCTTGGCGTGAACTATGCCGATAATGTTATCCAAGTTTCCCTTGTATATAGGAATTCTAGAATGACCATTTTCCACTATCTTCTGAATAACTTCCATTATTGAACTAGTATCGGGAAGAGCCACAACATCTGTTCTTGGAACCATTATTTCCCTCGCAATAGTGTCTCTAAAGGAGAATATACCTTGAATCATTTCCCCTTCATCTTCAGTAATGACGCCCTCTTCCTCACCTTCGTCTATGAGCTGTTGAATTTCCCTTTCTAGATCCTCCGATTTTTTTGCCCTAGAAACCTGTCTGAAAAACTTTTTAAGCCACCTACTAAGCTTTGCAATTTGTCCTTCTTCCAACTTTAATTCATCTCCGTGAAAATCAAGCGATATCAACTAAGAAAAACCTTTTTTGATGTTTTACTTTCGATAAACTTTTATCATAAATTTGGTAAAAAAGCGATAAAAACTTAGCTCCTACAAAGGAGGTAGGCAAGAAGCTTATATATCAGCTTTGCTGTCATGAAATCAGGCGCAACGAAACCACCAATAGGTCTTAATTCCATTACATCAAACCCTATAACCTTCTTTAATTGAAATACCTTTCTTAAAAAACCCGTAAGTTCATACCAACCAATTCCTCCAGGTTCGGGAGTTCCCACAGAAGGCATAATACCAGAATCAAAGGCATCCAAGTCTATGGTTACGTAAACTCTTTCAGGAAGGCAGTCCAAAACAGTATTCCAAAGAGCAGGATTTCCTTTAAGATCATGACAGAAAAACAAAGGAATCCCCTTTGACTTTGCAAACTCATACTCTTCCCTTGTAATAGAGCGAATCCCTACAGAAACCAAAGGGGCATACTCCAAAGCAAGCCTCATAACGCAGGCATTACTAAAGGAACTTCCTTGATATTCCTCTCTTAAGTCAGCATGGGCATCTATGTGAAGTATTCCCCAGGAAGTATTCTTTTCTATCTCTTTTATAGCTTTTATCATCCCTAGGGTAAGAAGGTGTTCTCCTCCTACCATTATCGGAAACTTGCCCAATTCAAGAACCCACTTTCCAACATGAAAAACCCTTTCTACCATATCCCTTGGAGATCTCACAGTAACATCAAGCTCGTCCAGGGTAAATATACCATGCCTAAAAGGCTCAGTAAGGGTCTCTTCGTCAAAGAGTTCAAGTTCTTTCGAGGCCAAGATTACAGCTCTAGGTCCTTCCCTCGTCCCAGAAAGGTATGTAGTCGTTCCATCGTAAGGAACGGGAATTATCACCACCCTTGCCTTAATAAAGGCCTCTTCAGTCTTTTCTAGTCCTAAAAAAGAATAGGGGGAACCTAGTTTCAAGATTCCCCCTTTTTCTTTTATGTCCATAAGATTATCTTCTTCCTCTAAGCATCCTATCCATCCGAACAACTTGGGCAGATTCTCTTATCGTGTTGGGAAATTCTTGCCCTCTGTCAAGAACATGAACTTCCATCTTCTGGATAGAAAAATATTCTCTTAAGGTTTCAACAGCCTTATTGGTATCGAAAGGCTTACAGGAAAAAATATCTACGCTTAGATAAAGCTTTTCAGGGAAGGTATGGATACTTATATGACTTTCAGCTATCAAAACAAACCCCGATATACCCCAATCTTCAGGAATCAGCCCCTCATAACGAAAAACATAGGGAGGCATAATCTTGGTCATTTCCATCTCTTCAGGGTATTTATCAAGAAAGTTATAGATATGATTTATATCAACGAGAAGATCCCGCCTGCATCCATACCCATCTACCATAAGATGAACTCCAAACCCAAACTCTGGCTTTTTTGTCTCCATTCTTGCTTAACCTCCCCTAAAAAATTCATCGCCAGATGCTATAATCCATAAATTCCAAAAATGCAAAACTAATTTTCAAACCTTCCCGGACTTACAATCCAAAGAATATGAGCATCCCCCTTGCCAACATTCTCAACCCAGTGTTTAACAGAACTCTTAAAGTAAAAACAGTCACCCGCCTTAAGTTTATAGGATTGCTGATCAAGCCACAAAACTATCCTTCCTTTTAAAACAAAACCGAACTCTTCACCACCATGACCTTCTTCTTCCGCTGTTTTAAAACCTTTGCTAAGCACCACTAAAACTGGATCCATCAATCTGCCCGTGGCGTTAGGAAGTAAATAATAAAGCTTACAACCATCGGTAGAAGTTGAACTTAAAACTCTTTTCTTTTCATAACCAACCACTGAATGGGTATGGACATCCTTAAAAAAATCAGCAAGCTCCACTCCAAGAACATCAAGAATGGATTTTAGCGTTGCAATAGAAGGCGATGTAAGATTTCTTTCTACCTGGGATATAAACCCTTTAGTGAGATAAGCCCTATTGGCAAGCTCTTCCTGCGTGAGCCCACATTCCATCCTGAGTCTCCTCAACCTGGAGCCAATATCTAAATCACCACCCATAGTTTACCTTTATTAAATCGCAAGTTTAGCTAAAGTGTGAGTTATATAAGGTCTAGTCTGAGAAATGTCAAGAAAAATAAAGGTCTTTTTAGTCAAAATCAAGAAAGGTAATACTACTACCCAAAACCTTTTTAGACTCGTAAAGTGCTTTATCAGCCTTTTCAAGCCAGGCATCTATAACAGTTTCCAGATTATTCTCATCGCCTAGGAACTTTGGAACACCGTGAGCAATGCCTATAGAAAGAGAAGTAAAACCCTTTTCCGAGACCTCACTGTATTTTTCCACAAACCTCTCAGCTACCTTGTAAGCCCCTTCCTTTTCAACATTAACAAGTAGCACCACGAATTCATCACCACCAAAACGAAAGGCAAAATCTATCTCTTTTCTTATACTTGATTCAAGAATATTTGCAGTTTCAATAAGGAGTTTATCACCCTCCATATGTCCTCTTTGGTCGTTGAAGGTTTTAAAGTGATCTATATCAATAAAAAGAAGAGCAAGAGAATAATTATACCGGATCGCCCTAGCAAATTCTCTCTTGAATATCATGCCCATGGCAAAGCGATTATAGATACCTGTTAATGGATCATTTAGAAGCCTTTCAAAAACCTTTCTTTTTTCCTCTCTATCTCTTACAATCCTTGTAACCTTAGCTTCCAGCTCATCAATACCAAAGGGTTTAGCCAAAAAATCAGAAGCTCCAGCCTGAATAATGTCAGTATATCTATATTTTTTAAGGAAACCAGTCATGGCTATAATATCTACACTGGGATCTCTGGACTTTATTTCTCTTATGAGCTCAAAGCCATCCATCTCGGGCATATTTATATCGGTTATGACGATCTCAAAGGGTGATTTCTCGAAAAGCTCAATAGCTTCCCTTCCATTGGAGGCTACACTGACGAAATAGCCCAAGGAAAGAAGACCCTTACTAAGAAATTGCTGTATATATGAGTCATCGTCCACTATTAAAATACGAACAGGAGGGCTGGAATAGGAAAAAGCTTCCATAATTACTAATCCTAGAAGCGTTGGAAAGGCCTCAAAAATAGCCTTCCCAACCTTAACTATTTCCCTACAAGTTTACTGTAAGCAACAATCCTTTTAGCAATTCTCAAAGAAGCTCCATCAATCATTTTACCATCAACAGAAAAGGAACCTCGAAACTCTTTGGAGGCTCTTTCGTATTCTTCTATGATCCTTTTACTTCTTTCTATGTCTTCCTCCGTTGGAGAAAAGACCTCATTGATTATCTCAATCTGATCAGGATGAATTGCCCACTTTCCATCGCAACCCAAAGCTGCTGAAAGAAGACAAGATTTTCTAAGACCCTCAGGGTCTTTGTAATTCCCATAGGGAGCATCTATAGCAGAAAGACCTGCAGCTTTTGCAGCCATTACCATACGACTAATAGGAAAATGCCACCTATGGCCAGGATAAAAATCTTCAACCTCCCCATGACCACTAAGCCCTTTCGTGAGAGCCGACACAGAAGCAGAATAATCGGCTATGCCAAAAACAAGAGATTCAAGCCTAGGAGAACTGAAAGCTATATCCTCGACCCTTAAGAGTCCCTCGGCAGTTTCAATAGAAGCTTCCAAACCAATACGCCCATAGGTATAACCCATTGCCTTCTCTATCTGACCCACTATGATATCAACAGCCTTGACCTCGCAAGGATGATTTACCTTTGGAATAACAATGGTATCCACAAAGTTTCCGCTTTTCTCCACTATTTCTATTATGTCTTTGTAAGCATAGGGGGAATCCATGGGATTTATCCTAACTGACCTAGAAAAGCTTTTCCATTCCCCGCCAGATCTTAAAAAATCAGCAACAAGGGTTCTTGCTACCTCCTTCTGTTCAATGGGAACACTATCTTCTAAATCAAGCATCACTATGTCAGCGGGAAGAGTTCGGGATTTTTCAAGCATTTTTTCCCTATTCCCAGGAACCGATATTATGGAACGTCTCAATCTGAAAGGTCTTTCCATTTTAATCTCCTGGAGTAATCTCTCCTTTGATGGCTACCTGGGCTGCTGAAAGTTTTGCAACAGGAATTCTATAGGGAGAACAACTTACATAATCTAAGCCTATTTTGTGGCAGAAAGCTACCGAATAGGGTTCTCCTCCATGTTCTCCACATACACCTACCTTCAAGTGAGGTTTCGTAGCCCGACTCTTCTGGATACCAATCTTCATTATCTCACCAACACCATCTTCATCAAGCCTTTCAAAGGGATCATGATCCCAAATCCCAATTTCAAGATAGGCATGCAGAAACTTTGCTGCATCATCTCTACTAATTGCATAAACAGTCTGGGTTAAATCATTTGTGCCAAAGGAAAAGAAATCCGCACAGGAGGCTATTTTGTCGGCGGTAATGGCAGCTCTAGGAACTTCGATCATGGTTCCAACAGCGTAATTGACTCTAACTCCCTGTTCTGCAAAAACCTTTTCCGCCACTTCATCTACAATCTTCCTTTGATGTTCAAGCTCAAGAACATGACTAACAAGAGGGATCATAATCTCTGGGATTACCTCTATTCCTTCTTTTTTGACTTCACAGGCAGCTTCAAAGATAGCTCTAGCCTGCATAGCGGTAATTTCAGGATAAACAACCCCGAGTCTACAACCCCTATGGCCAAGCATAGGATTTGCTTCGTGAAGTTCTTCAATCTTTAACCACAACTCTTCAAAAGGAACTCCCATACTTTCAGCAAGGGTTGAAGCGGATTTTTCATCATTTGGTAAGAACTCATGAAGAGGTGGATCAAGGGTTCTTATAGTAACTGGAAGTCCTTTCATTACTTTAAAAATGCCTTTGAAATCTTCTTTTTGCATAGGAAGAAGCTTTTGAAGAGCCCTTTCTCTGCCTTCTTTGTCCGCTGCAAGAATCATTTCTCTCACAACGTTGATTCGATCACCTTCAAAGAACATATGCTCTGTTCTACAAAGACCTATCCCTTGAGCTCCAAAGGCAAGAGCAATCTCAGCCTGATCAGGTTTGTCAGCGTTAGCTCTCACTCCAAGCTTTTTATACTTGTCAGCCCAAGACATCAACTTTAAATAATTTCTACACACTATAGAATCTTCAGGATTTATCGCTTTATCTACCAAAGCTTTTACGATGTCAGAAGGCTGAGTTGGTATCTCGCCAAGAAAAACCTCTCCCGAAGAACCATCTAGAGAAATCCAATCTCCTTCTTTGACAACCACGCCATTAACCATAAACTGCCTTGTTTTGTAATCAATATCTAGACTTCCACATCCCACTATACAAACCTTCCCCATCTGACGAGCCACCAAAGCAGCATGGGAAGTCATACCACCTCTACTTGTAAGAATTCCCTGAGCAGCATGCATGCCCCTTATATCTTCAGGTGAGGTTTCTAGCCTAACAAGAATGACTTTTTCACCCCTGCGAGCCCACTCCTCAGCATCGGGAGCATTGAAAACAACCCTTCCAGTAGCAGCCCCTGGTCCAGCATTAAGCCCTTTAGCCAACAGTCTTCCTTCCTTAATAGCCCTTTCTTTTTCTTTAAGATCAAAGGTCGGACGAAGAAGCTGAGTAAGCTGATTAGGATTTATCCTCATAATGGCTTCTTCTTCAGTGATAATCCCTTCCTCAACCATTTCTACTGCAATTCGAAGGGCTGCAAAGGCGGTTCTTTTTCCAGACCTGGTCTGAAGCATCCAGAGCTTTCCACGTTCTATTGTAAACTCGATATCTTGCATGTCTCTGTAGTGGTGATCCAGGATTTTTCTTATATTCTCTAGTTCTTTGTAAACCTCTGGCATCGCTTCTTCCAGAGAGATCTGACTCTCATTGGACTTTTGAGCTTTGTTTATAGGTTGAGGAGTTCTTATGCCTGCAACAACATCTTCACCTTGGGCATTTATTAGATATTCTCCATAAAGCACATTTTCTCCCGTTGCTGGGTTTCTGGTAAAAGCAACACCTGTTGCAGAATCTTCCCCAAGATTACCGAAAACCATAGCCTGAACATTAACAGCAGTGCCCATATCGTCTGGGATGTTATTAAGCTCTCTGTAAGCTATAGCCCTCGGATTATTCCAAGATCTAAAGACAGCCCCAATTGCTCCCCAGAGCTGATCCTTGGGATCTTCTGGAAAATCTACCCCAAGTCTATCCTTTATGAGCCTTTTGTATAGGGACACCAACTCCTTAAGAATTTCTGCGTCAAGCTCACTATCATAGCGAACCTTCTTTTGAGCCTTTATCTTATCGAGAATTTCCTCAAAGGGATCAATTTCATCCTTTGATGACGGCTTAAGTCCAAGCACAACATCTCCATACATTGCCACAAATCGGCGATAACAGTCATAGGCAAATCTCTCGTTACCGGTTTGGGCAATAAGACCCTTAATAGTTTCGTCGTTAAGTCCCAGATTCAAAACCGTATCCATCATGCCTGGCATGCTAGCAGGTGCACCGGATCTAACAGAGACCAGGAGGGGATTGGAGGGATCACCGAATTTCCTACCAACTATTGATTCAACCTGCCTCAGGGCATTTTCAACTTCTTCTTTAAGGCCTTCAGGATATTTTCCATTATTTTGGTAAAAATAGGTGCACACTTCGGTAGTGATTGTAAATCCTGGAGGAACAGGAATACCTAGGTTTGCCATCTCCGCAAGATTAGCCCCTTTCCCTCCAAGTAGGCTTTTCATTTTGGCGTTACCTTCGGTTTTGCCTCCTCCAAAAAAGTAAACATACTTCCTTGCCATAGATATCCCTCTTCGTAAAAATTAGATGATATAGAATAGCCCACAGGGAAAAACTAAAACCCCATTTTAGGATGGGGTTTTAGTTTATACTTTTTTGGCTGAGAAATAAAGCTATTTGTTTACAGCTCAAGCCATGAATCTGAATACAGGGTATGACCCAAAATAACTTTCGCAGTCTTTACATAATCTCTTTCTTCTTTGGTAAGAGAATCCATATCAATAGGCTCACCATCTTCTACCTTGTGAACAAGAGCTTCAAGCTCGGGTCTTTCACCTCTAGCGATAGCATGAAGTTCTTTATCGAAGCAATCTACTATGGCAGATTTCATGTTCCATCTTTTCCAAAGAATTAGCATAACCCTGTTGAGAATAGGTCTTAAGTGTTCAGGTGCACCATTAGAAACATTGGAAAGTCCTATGGTTGAGCTACAACCAGGGGCTATATCAGGAAACATCTTCATGAAAGCCAGAGCACTCATAATCTGACTTTGCTGAACATTGACTGGCGTCTGGATGGGATCAATATAAATCCTTTCAGGTGGTATGCCCATCTCGGATGCTCTATATAAAAGCTCTGCGCAAAGAGCTCCTCTTTCGTTTTCATCTCTTGGCATTCCTTCAGGCCCCCAAAGAAGTCCAACAAACTCTGCATCATATTCTTTGGCAAGAGGAAGAAGGGCTTCCATTCTTTCTGGCCTTACCATGATAGAGTTTATCATAGCTCTACCTTTTTTATGAGCTTTAAGGCCAGCTTCTATAGCTTTGATGTTAGAAGTATCAAGAGCAAGAGGCAAATCTACCACCTCATGAATAACAGGAACTAGCCAAGACATCAATTCTTCGCCATATTTACCCGCAGGACCTATATTTAGGTCTATATAATCCATTCCAGCTTCAGCCATTTGAATGGCTAATTCCTGCAAAGTCTTTGCATCCCTTTCTTTAAGGGCTTTGCCATATTTTTTACTTACAATATTTAAATTTTCACCAATAAGTTTCATGATAGTTCTTCCTCCTTCTAGAGGTGCCTATTACGGATTAATAACCTTTTTAGCGAAGATGGAAAAATTCCATCTCCGCTTTAATTTTCAAACAATAGAGATCTACTTAGGAGTAAAAATCTTAAGGAATTTCGTAAGCTGGCTAGCCTCTCTTGGACCTACAACTACATTGTATTCACTACCAAGCTCTTCTTCCAGCTCACCGCTTATTGCTGCAGCATATCCTGGTATAACAACACTTTTATGCTTTACCTTATCGAAAACACCGCACTTTTTAAGCCAGGCACCAACATCTTCACCAGAGAACTTTCCTGCTGCCCAGGCGGTCATAACAGAAAGACCTTCAGTATCTTTTACTACCAGCCATGCCGGTTTACGGCTAGACTCAACCTCTCCGGAGACGATAAAGTAAGTAAGAGAGAAGTTGCAAGTGACAAGGACTGGTGAATTCTCGTCGGGATTGTTGATTGGATATACACCAGGGGCTGCTGTCATTGGTCTCTGAGGATCTGTAAAGATATTTAACCTCTGGAGGAAGAGAGGATATACGTAGTGAGGCTGCAGGTCGCTTAACACCACGATTCCACCATACTTAGCTATGAAAGTTGCAGCTATCATTGTCTCCTCTTCCAAAGAGGAGGCCATTTCATTTGCAAACACTATTGTTGGAAATCCCAAGGGCCTTGCTCTATCAACCAAAGCAGCCCTTCTGATTTGAACACTATGGACAAAGGCTGTTTTCAAATCCCTTACTCCCGTATCTATGACAATGTCTTTAAATTCCATTTTCATAAGATTTTGGGTAAGTTTCATAACCGTATCAAGGGTGCCATCACTTCTCACCGCAACGGGGCAATCATACTTTTTGGCAATAGGAGCCATTTTTGGCCCGTTTTTCATGGTAACCGCATAAACAAGAGGCTTTCTGTCCTTTGCAACAGAAAGGGCTGCTTCCATTACCTCAGGATTTGGCGATACCAAGATAAGGGCTGCATCGGTAAGACCCATAATTTTTTCTACAAAAGCCTTATATGCATTAGGATCATTAGACTTATCCTGAAGAGCAAGCATCTCGGGTCTCATTAAGACGCCAACCCTTTCAAATTGAAGGGCTTTAAACCTTTCTATTTTGCCTTGTATAGAAGCATTATCTTCGTCACTACTTATAAGACAGGCTATTGCGGTAGGATTGTTAAAGGTCTTTTCGTGCCTAAACTGAACTAGTTCACCACCAACTTTAACAGTATAATTACCAGTGCCTATAACGACGGTTCTAATAGGCGGAGCTGATTGCTCTGCCAAAATCTTCTTTGCTTCTTCAGAAACATAAGGACAAGCACTTAGCTCAGCTTTGCCAGCTGCTAAATTCATGGCAAAAGCAAGGCATGTTGGAGCACCGCACTCGCCACAATTAGTTTTAGGAAGCAATTTAAAAATTTCAATTCCAGTCATTCCCATAATTGAGTCTCCTCCTCACCATTTCACCCAAGAAACCATTTAAAGAGGAGATGGCAAAACCATCTCCTCTTTATTACCAACTCTTACCAACCTTCGTCTTTTGATTCTCCGCTTCCCCAATCAGGTTCACCAGCTCCTTCTTCACCCCATGAAACCTCACCAGCCGCTTCTTCAGCAGCGGAAGCCTCCGCAGTTTCAGCACCAGCTGCTACCGCCGCTGCCTCCACAGTTTCACCACCTAAAATTGGTGGCATAGAGAGAGCTGGATGACCTACTTTCTGGAGAAATGGAAGAATTTCTTCCTCTGTTACACCAATTTCTTCAGTGGCAATCATATCTATAAAGTTTGGAATGCCTATTTCTTCTCCACGCTTTATAAGACGCTCTCTGATCTCTTCCTTTAGCATCTTGGGCATCCAAACAAGGCGCTTAATACCACCGTCACCTGCAATAAACTTTCTCTGGGTTATATTATATTTACTATGACCAACAAAACCAGGTGTCACATTACCACCACCGATAGTTCCAGCAAGGGTTGTAAATTTCATTCCACAAGGAGTTGGACCAGTATACTCACGGTTTACAGTCATTATACCGTTACAAAGTGGAAGAACCGCAGAAATACATTCACAGCATCCGCAGGTGGTCATAGGATCGTGAACAACACTATAGAAATTGTAGCTTTTTATAGCACCACGAGAAGCTTTCTCAACAAATTCATTAACTCCCTTGAAGTTACCCAAAACAGGATCAAGCACTTCACCTTTTTCTATAGGCTGGTTAGGTCCTGTTGGATTGATCTCATAGGAAGCCTTGCAATCAAGCCAGTTATAAGCTCCACAAAGACCTGTTCTTTCAGGACTTATAACGCAAACATGGGTAGGTGCGAAGGACTGGCAAAGAACACAGGAGTAGAATATATCGGTAGTTTCATCGGTCATACCTTCAATACGCTCATCCCTTCTCTTGTATATTTCTTGAGCAACCTTGAGAAGCTCCTTAACCTTTTCTTCTTCAGTATAAATCTTTACCTGACATTTATCAAAAATCGCTCCAAAATCTTGATGGAACTTGGCATGGAGAATCTTCCCTATATGTTCAAGAGTAAAGCCCTTTTCTACAGCAGATTTAGAAATTCTATACCAGGCAATATCACGCTGACCTATATGCATTACACCTTGAGCATAGTTTATGAGGTGGTGAATCTGTCTTTCTAAAATGGGCTCATAATCTTCTTGCATCTTACGACCAGCAACCTCAACCACAACACCTAAAGGCAAAACAGAACCAGGTGGAACATCCTTTATATCTGGTCCTATAACTTCTACCTTGCCATCCTCTACTTCATGCATTTCCGCTATCCGGACAAGCTCAAAGCATGGAGTCCTTCCACCACCGCATTCAAGATAGACATCATCTTTCCTTACACGTTCACCCTCAAAGGCAGGACCATAGGCAACAGGGACAGGCACTTCCGTAACGGTAACCTTAAGACCTCTTACCTCAATAGATTTGCTTACAATCTGGTCATGGGGCACGTTGGCAACAACATGCTCGTAAGTACAAATACCAGTAGGAAGTATCTCGGGTATATCGGTATCTGCTATGGTTGGGAATCCCCAGTTAATAGCACCCGCAGCATTAGCAGCCCACTCCGCATTAACCTCACCAAGAGCGTTAACAAAAGCAAAAATTCTATCCTTGTTGTAAAGGAGAATCCTTTTGTAATCCCCAGGCTGGATACCGCCGAAAGCCATAGCTGCACGGTTTGCAAAACCAAGAGCGAAAACTGCTGCCGAAATCTCAGGACCAAAAGGAACAAGACGAGTATTCCATCCTATCTGAACACCCGCTTGAATAAGCTGTTCCGCAAAGGTCGTTCCATTTTGATTGGCGCACATAAAGACATAAATTGCCTTCTTTTGATACTCTTCAGCAATCTTCTTGGCAGTTTCTATATCAGGAGCAGCACCAACTATAGCAACAAATCCAGGAGCAGTTCCATCAACGAACTCAACCCCTCTTTTTCTCATGATAATATCGTCGGCAGCTCCAACCCATATCTTTCCATTCTCTATATCGGGATCCTCATGGGGATAATAAAAATCAGGCTCCTCAAGATAACGAATAGCTTCTAAAATCTCCTCTGCCAGTATAGCTGCCATACCAGCATCAAGAACACCCCCTAAATAGGGAGTATATATTCTCTTGCTTATATGAGCAGGAAGAAGTTGCCTACAACGCTTAAGAACTTGCTCAGCATCCCCAAGCTTTTCCACCTTTATTCCAAGAATAGAATAAATGATGGGAAGATAATAGGCAGTGTTTGGAAAGCCAATGGGCTCATTAGGCCCATACTTATCCATCGTTTGTTTCCACTTACCTTCTACCTTAGAAATTATATTGTATGCTCCTTGAATGGCAGCAAAAGCAACTAATCGAGACATAATATTACTCCTTTTCCTAAGGATATTTCCTTATCTTTTAAGTCTAACTTTCCAGAGCCCTTCAGGAGCTCTGGCGTTCTTGTAAATCCCCTGGCGTTTAAAACGCCAGGGCTATAGCTGAAAAGAGGTTTATACAACGTCCAAAGCACGACGATCTGCCATATCGAAGAGTTTTCTTTCTCTCGGACCAACGATTCCTAGGGCTTTTCTTCTTTCATCGATATGGGCAATCATCATGCGAGCCATCTCATAGGGATCATCAGCAAATCCCCACTTACCAAATCCCATCTTTTCAAGACCTTCGAAAAGAAGCTGATGGAACTTAGTGCCTTTAATAGACGGGAAGGTCACACCAAAAACTGTGAACACCCCAGAAGCAACAAAATACTGACCAATGCAAATAGCTTTTTCACTCATATACTCAGGAGCAGCTCCAGCTACAGGAAGATCTGCTATACTATTTCCTAAACCTCCTGTTTTAACCATCTCAGCGCAGGCAATAAGGATTCGGCTATTATCAACGCAAGAACCAAGGCCAAGAACAGGTGGCATGCCAACAGTTTCACAAACCTCAGCAAGACCATCACCAGCAAGAACCGCTGCATCAGGCTTCATAAGACCTGCCTTAGCAAGGGCGATCTGAGAACAACCAGTCTGAACAACCAAAACGTTATTCTTAATAAGTTCTTTTACCAACTCAACATGGAAATAATCCTGCTTGACTCTAGGATTGGTGCATCCAACAACACCTGCAACTCCCCTTATCCTACCATTTATAATATTTTCATTTAGAGGCTTGTAGGAAGCTCTAAAAGTTCCACCGAGCATGTAATTTATATACTCATGGGAAAAGCCATGAACACCTAGATCTTTCCTTGGAGGAATAACAATTCTTTCAGGTCTTCCATTCCGGAATCTTTCTATAGCCGCCTCGACTATTTTATCGGTGCATTCTCTAGGATTAGTTTCATGGAGCTCAATATGGTCAGCTCCTTCTATTCTAGCCCTGCGGTTGGTTGTAATAAATCTCGTATTATAGCACTTAGCCACCGATAACAAAGACTGTTTAATACACTGAACATCAACTGCCATAGCATCAACAGCACCGGTAGCTAAGACAAGCTCCGCACTCACAAAGTTACCTGCATGGGGAACGCCATGCCTACTAAGCACTTCAGCACCGGAACAGCACATACCAACAAGATTTATACCTGCAGCCCCAGCAGCCTTTGCTTTCTCTAAAAGCACAGGATCATTTGCAGCATCTATCATGGACTCGAAAAGATTTGGCTCGTGACCAACAATAACAATATTTACATGATCTTCCTTAAGATTGCCCATATTCACACTAGCAACAAGAGGCTTGGGAGTTCCGAAAAGAATATCAGATATTTCAGTAGCTACCATAGAGCCACCCCAACCATCAGCAAGAGCTACTCTAGAGCATTGATGAACGATATTTTCGTAATCCTGATCAACTCCCATGTGAGTTCTGTGCATGAGCTCCATTATCTCTCTCATGGCACCACGGGGAACTATGCCATATTTCCTCCACGTTTCTAATGTCTTTGGAGGAACCCTCTTGGCAAAGGGAATTTCACCTTCTACCTGAGTATAGGTCTTTTCTAATTCTTCATAAAGCTCTCGGGCAACTTGGAGGGTATCCTTTCCATCAACTTGTATTCCAATGCTTTTAGCAACTTCCCTAAGCTTTACTTCATCCTTAATCTTGTAATCCTTGATGTTACCATTCACCACTTCACGGAATATATCAAGCATGGTCATACCATGGTCTGTATGAGAGGCACAACCACTTACCACCATTCTGGCAAAATTTCGAGCTGCTATGGTATCTATTGTGGCACCGCAAACACCTGTTTTAGAATAAGGATCTCTTGGGTTCAAACGACAAGGTCCCATAGCGCAATGCTTACAGCAGGCAGATTCCGCTCCTATGGGACAGGGCTTCATCTCTGCAGCACGCTGAAAGACTGTTTCAACACCCTCTTCAGCGGCCTTTTGAAGCATCATCATTGTTGATTCACAGGTAGTAAACTCTTTAAAATCATGCTGTTTTTTCTTTTCCTTTTTTTCGACTTCTGCCATTTTATCACCTCTTCACAACCCCTTCTGGGGCTTTTTATAAAACAAAATTTCTAACCCATCATTTTCTGAATATAACTTTTTACAAGCTTTACTGTTTCAGGATGTCTTAAAATCACTATATCAGACCCTGCCAGTAAAAGACTTATGGCGGTAACAGTCTCCATCATAATTGCCCTTTTTTCGGGATCACCAAGTTCTGGAGCTTCTTCAGCACTTTGATTTGCCTCTTTCGTCTTCCAAACCTCTATAGCAATATTATTTACAATGGGATTTGCCAACTTGTCATCACCCTGTGCCAAAGCAGCTTGAGTAATACGCTCCATTACCGAGTATGTGTATTCAAGACCATAACCAACAGCGCCTGTCACCGGATCTATCAAAATATTATCATCTCTTACACCAAGATTTCCCAAAAGAACATTAAGCTGTTTTGCTAGGTTTACATCGATGGGAGTAGAGGCAACCACCACATGACCGTAAGCCATACAGGCAGCACCGATTTGCTTGTGATCTCCTTCTTCCACAGGAGCTATGGCAAGGCGCTTACCGCTACACTGCTCTGCCACAAGTCTCATAACTTCTATATCTTTCTCATGATTAGCAACACCCCAGACGATAACGGGAACATCAACAGCATCAACAACCCTCTTAACAACTGCAGCAACCTCCTCCGCGGGCTTATTGTCAGCATTAGGATCAGCACTTCTCGTTTGAATGGCTATCATCTCAGCCCCATAAACATCAACACACTTTTTAGCCCAGGCAACAGGATCATTGAGAACATCCGCAAAAGGCTTCTTAGCCACATCAGGCCAATCATCTCCTGGGTTTTTGTCCCATACTTCCATTGCTATCCTTGGCGGATTAGGCATCTCGCCTTCAAAGGTATAAAAAGGATAGCAAGAACGACCACCTACTGTAATAGCCTTTGGTCCGGTTCCTATGGTTACTTGACGAATAGCACCGGTATATTTTTGTTTTGTAGGTTCGAAAGCCAAAGCAATTCCTCCTTTCTAAGGTTTCTAAAAGTTAAACCCTTCCAATTCCAAAATAAAAGGCCTAAGGAACAACTTCCTAGGCCTCGATCCCTCCAACTCCAAATTACACACTCCTACCTTCTTGTGCAAAAGGGAACTTACCATTATATAATCCTTTTACCCTCTTGCTTATTAATTAAACCTAGCGATGGTGCATTTACTATCTATCTAGTGTTAAGATTTTATTATTTAGTAGGTGTGATAAAAAGTCAAGTCAAAATGAAGTGAAGTTTAGAACAATGTTTTAGAAAGAGCTAGGAGTAAAAACTCTACGGCGATATTCAGCTAAGGTTTTAATGTTTGGATCATACTTTTTTTCACGCTGTTGTTTTCTAACAATTAACAGGTTTTCATTCCATTCTAGCTTTACTGTGTGATAGGGATCACAAAGAGCACTTTGATCAAGAGGAAGTCTTTTTAGGGTAAAAAATTCTATTTTACTTTTACTCCAGTTTTTAGGGTAGTACTTATAGGGATCAAAGATAAAGATACCTTCCATCAACATTTCTCTGGTAACAACATGCCTTGGGGGGGAAGGAATGGCCTTTTTTAATCTTTTTTCAACAACGCCTACCAAATTTTTAGGCAAGTTGTCTGAAATAATTTGAGTTGGGAACTCATCACCTTGTGGATCTTTTCCAAAATTTCTTCTTACACTGAGGTGATCAAGGAGATCCCTAAGAATTTTACGGGTATCCCAAAAGTCAAGGTTGGTAAAAATATGAAATTTATAACCTTTTTTTGTTGGATGAGCATAAATTATCTTTGCCATAACTAAGCCTTTCTAATGGCAACCACAGCCACATCCGCAATTTTCTTCTTCCTCTAGGTAACCCAAATACTTAAAGCCGTATCGGTTTATTAAGTTATCGATTTCTTCTTTATAAACTAGGTGAATGATATAATTTTTAACTGAGGGAAGTTTTTCCAAGTAAGGCTTAATTAGGTCAGCTAGAAGCGTATAAGAAGAGGAAACACAAAGAGTATCTAGCTTTCCCTCTTCTTTTGAGCTAACCATAGAAAAGGGAAACCATGCTCCTTTTTGAGATTGTAAAAAGGCCACATAAAAGGTTTTACAGTCTGAAATTTTATAGAAATCCCCAGCATTGAAAAATTTGATCATCCTATTTACCCTTTCTTTTTTTGTTTTTTCTTAATGATAGAATTTCTTTTTGTTGGTGGCAACTTTTTTAGAGAGGAATTATTTAAGGGCGTGACAAAAACAAAAGGTTGGCGGCGACCTACTTTCCCACGAGGCTACCCTCGCAGTATCATCGGCGCTGAGGGGCTTAACTTCCGTGTTC
>FWWL01000131.1_pt1 | contig 207299 bp, 189 predicted proteins | sample 2228331 | NCBI WGS metagenome assembly FWWL01 (sample SAMEA103939775, study PRJEB20133) | metagenome | reverse complement strand
CATGAGACCGCATACGTTGACGCAGACTGATCAGAACACTTCAAAATCCCCCTTGCAGACGGGGCGGGCCATACGTTTTTTTGCGCCCTGCGTGCCGGTGCATACCAATGCACGCATTCCTCACCGGATCGGTTTGCGCACGCCGTTTCCAAATCCGCTGCATTACGCTAATCGTGCCGGCATGCTCAGTGCCGTTGCCGCCGCCCGCCAGATATTGACCTCGTTGCACGAGGTAATGGCCTCACGCGCCGGGGCGCAGGCAAAGCTCAACCAGATCGTCGAGGTGATCGGCGAAAATCTGGATAGCGAGGTGTGCTCGATCTACCTGCTGCGCGAAGGCATGCTCGAACTGTTCGCCACGCGCGGCCTGAATCAGACGGCGGTCCACGTTACCCGGCTTGCGACGGGTGAAGGTCTGGTCGGCACGATTGCGGCGAACATCGAAACGCTCAACCTGGCCGAAGCGGCGGCGCACCCCGATTTCGCCTTCCGCCCGGAAACGGGTGAAGAAAAGTTCCATTCCTTTGCGGGCGTGCCCATCGTGCGGCGCGAACGCGCGGTGGGGGTCGTCGCGGTCCAGCATGTCGAACCGCGCCGCTACGAAGAGGTGGAGATCGAGGCGCTTCAGACCGTGGCGATGGTGCTGTCGGAACTGATCGCCAACGCCGAACTGATCGACGACGAGGAAGTGCTTGGCGTTCCCGCCCACCTGACCGGGCCGGACCGGATAAAGGGGCTGACCCTGGTCAAGGGGCTGGCCAGCGGCGTGGCCGTCTACCACCAGCCGCGGGTTACCATCGAGCACATCGTTGCCGAGGACACAGAAGCCGAGCGCCAGCGCGTCTACCTTGCCTTCGACAAGATGCGCGAACAGATCGACCGCATGGCCAACCAGGCCGAGTTCGGCGCCGGGGGGGAACATGAGGAGGTGCTCGAAACCTACCGCATGTTCGCCTATGACGAAGGCTGGTCGCGCCGGATCAACGACGCGATCGATTCCGGGCTGACCGCCGAAGCCGCAATCGAACGCGTGCAGCAACGCACCCGCATGCGCATGCGCCAGATTGACGATCCGCTGCTGGCCGATCGCATGCACGATCTGGAAGACCTGTCGAACCGTCTGCTGCGGATCGTGTCGGGCCAGCTCGGTACCGCCGCCAGCATGGGGCTGAAGGGCGATGCGATCCTGATCGCGCGCAATCTCGGGCCTGCGGAACTGCTGGAATACGACCGGCGGCGGCTCAAGGGTGTCATTCTCGAAGAAGGCTCGCTGACCGCGCATGTGGTGATCGTGGCGCGCGCCATGGGCATCCCCGTGGTTGGCCGGATGCGGGCCTTGCGCGGGAAGGTGCGCGATGGCGATCACCTTTTGCTCGATGGCGATCAGGGTGTTGTCGATGTGCGGCCCGCGCCCAGCCTGATCGAAGCGTTCGAGGCGCGCTTTGCCCGCAACCGCGAACGCCAGGCCCACTATGCGGCGATGCGCGATGTCGATCCGGTCACCCGCGATGGCAAGCGCATCACCGTGCTGATGAACGCCGGGCTGCGCGATGATGCGCCGATGGTGAACCTGACCGGGGCGGACGGGATCGGCCTGTTCCGCACCGAGTTCCAGTTTCTGGTGTCGGCCACGCTGCCATCGCGCGAACGCCAGACCCGCCTGTACCGCGATGTGCTGGAAACCGCAGGCGATCGTCCGGTCGTGTTCCGCACGGTCGACATCGGTGGTGACAAGGTGCTGCCTTACTTGCGCCACAACGATGGCGAGGCAGAGGAAAACCCGGCAATGGGGTGGCGCGCCCTGCGCGTCGCGCTGGAACGCGAAGGACTGCTCAAGGTTCAGGCGCGCGCCCTGCTGGAAGCGGCGGGCGGGCGCACGCTGCATGTGATGTTCCCGATGGTGACAGAACCGTGGGAGTTCGATGCCGCCAAGGCGGTGTTCGACGGCCAGCTTGCGTTTCTGCGCCAGCGCAAGAAGCTGATCCCCGAAGCCATCCGCTATGGCGCCATGCTGGAAGTCCCGGCGCTTGCCGAATGCCTCGATCTGCTGGCGCCGCGCCTGTCCTTCCTGTCGATCGGGACCAACGATCTTACCCAGTTCCTGTTTGCAGCAGACCGCGCCAACCCCAAGCTGGCCGAACGCTATGACTGGCTTTCGCCCGCGATCCTGCGCTTCCTGCGAAGGGTGGTAACCACGCTGCGGCCCTTCGGCACGGACGTGACCGTGTGTGGCGAAATGGGCGGCCGCAGGCTTGAGGCACTGGCGCTGCTGGGGCTGGGGATCACCCGCCTGTCGATCACCCCTGCCGCCGTTGGCCCGATCAAGGAACTGGTGCGCAAGGTCGATCTGGCGGAAATCCGTGCCGCGATGGACGGCTGGCTGGCCATGCCGCCCGATGACCTGCGATCGACCCTGGCGCAGTGGGCCGGTGCCAGGGGAATCGAATGCGATTGATACCGCCATGCGGGCAATTCATCGCCCAATTGGTACGGTATCGGGCTAAAGCCGTTGACATTTCTGCCAATGCCGCAAACCCTTAACAAAGGGTTGCAAGACAGCAATATGAAACAAGAACGGGAGTTGCGCCTTGGCTGAAGCCGGCGATCAGCACGATGACATGAATGCCGGTTCCGGCACGGATTCCCTGGGGGATTCCGTTGGGCCGATCGCAGAATCCGCCCCCGCTCCCGCCGCGACGACTGGCAAGCCTGCTCGTGTAGGCGCGACATTGCGGGCCGCCCGCGAAGCCGCCGGGATCGACATTGCGCAGATGTCGGCACGCACGCGGGTCACCGCTCGCCATCTGGAAGCCCTCGAAGCGGGCGATTACGCCAGTCTGCCGGGGCGGCCCTATGCCATCGGTTTTGCCCGCAGCCATGCGCGCGCGCTGGGGCTGGACGATGGCAAGATCACAGATGCGGTCCGTGCCGAACTCGATGCGCAGGCACCCTCGACGCCCGCGCGGGCCATCAACCAGTTCGATGTAGGCGATCCGGCCAAAACACCATCGCGTCTCACGGCATGGCTGGCGGCGGTACTGGCGCTGGCTATCGTGCTTGTCGGCCTGATCTTCTGGCGCAGCTATTACCTGCCTGCGGCCGATCTTCCTGCGCTGGCCGGAACGGACGAGCCGAAACCGGAATCGTCGCAGGTCGCCGTGGTGCGCCTGCCGGCCGCACGCCCGACGGGGCCGGTCGTGTTCACCGCAACGGAAGAGCGCATCTGGGTCAAGTTCTACGACGGGCAAGGCCAGCAGATCCTGCAAAAGGAACTGGCAAAGGGCGAAAGCTTCACCATTCCCGATACGGTGCAAGGGCCGCAGTTGTGGACGGCCCGTCCCGATGCCCTGGCCATCACGATTGGCGGCCAGCCGGTTCCACGGCTTGCCGAGCGCGAAGGCATCGTCAAGGACGTGCCGGTAAGCGCGCAGGCACTGCTGTCGCGCACCGCGCCGCAAGCCGTGGCCACAACGCCAGCGCCAGCGCCACTGCCCCGAACGCCTGCAGCGTCACCGCCGCCGCCGACCACCGTGCCCTCTGCCACGGCGCGCGCTACCCTTGCCCCCGCACCGTCCGCATCCCGGCGTCCGGCAGCCTCGCCATCGGCCAGCAGCGTAGCGGTGCGTCCAACGGTGCGACCATTGGCATCGGCATCGGCATCAGCATCGGTATCGGGTCCGGCCAGTCCGGCTCCGGCGTCGCCGCCGGTTGTGCAATCGTCGCCTGCATCCACCGGAATGAACTGACCGCATCTCGACTTGTCGCGCGTGGTGAGGCAATCTTTGTCAGCCCTTTTTCCGGTTTCGGGCCGGTTATCCGCGCCATTTGAATGGGAACGAGAATGACCAACTTGCTTCGCGCCAATCTGCTTCGTGGCGGCAGTTTGCCGTTTCTGGCCCTTGCGCTTGGCCTTTCCGCGCCGCTTGCCGTGCCTGCCCTGGCGCAAACCGCATCAAAATCCACGGCGCAGACCGATGCCGATGTGCGCCTGCGCCGGGTAGAGGCCGAAATCCGCGCCCTCCAGCGCAAGGTTTTTCCCGACGGGGCGGGCAAGACATTCGTTCCCGAAATCACTGCGGGCCAGACGACAACGGTTGCGCCGGGGACGCCTGCTGCTCCGGCGGTGACCGATCTTCTGGCGCGCATGGATGCGGTGGAAGCGCAGCTATCGCGCCTGACCGCGCAGGTAGAGGAAGGCCAGAACCGCACTGCGCGGATGGATGAACGGCTCGCGCGGCTCGAAGCCGCGGCTGCGCCACCGGTGGCCGAACCCGCGGTTGCCGCGGCCGCGCCTGTACCGGCGGCAAAGCCTGCCGCCGCGCCCGTGGCCGCCGCTGCGCCCAAGGCGGCAACGCCCGCTGCGGCGGCGAAACCTGCTACTGCTGCTACGGCAAAGCCCGCCACCGTCGCGCCGCCCGCCAGCCGGGTCGCCGCAGTTCAGGCCATCGAAAAGTCCGATACGGGCGATGCCGGGTACGATGCCTACATCTACGGTTTCCGGCTGTGGGAAGCGAAGTTCTATCCCGAAGCGCAGCAGCAGTTGCAGATTTTCGTGGACCGTTACCCGCAGCACAAGATGACCAGCCACGGTCGCAACCTGCTGGGCCGGGCGTGGCTTGACGATGGCAAGCCCGGCACGGCAGCGCAGTTTTTCCTGCAGAACTACCTTGCCGACAAGAAAGGCGCCCGCGCGCCCGACAGCCTGCTCTATCTTGGCGTGGCGATGGTGAAGCTGAAGGATACCGAAAAGGCCTGCGGTGCGTTTGCCGAACTCGCTGCGACCTACCCGGAGGAAATCGCCGGGCGGATCAAGACGCAGTATGACCGCGCGCGCAGCACGGTGACATGCAAGTGACGGGCGCCGGTATATGCCGGGGCGCGGGCCGGATGGTACGCAGGGTCTGACCGCTGCGTTTGCAGCGCGCTTTGCGGCAGACTGGCACGCGGTCCTTGCCGCTGCCGGGCTGCCCGTGGACGCGAAAGTCGGCCTTGCCGTATCCGGCGGGGCCGACAGTCTGGGGCTGATGCTGCTGGCCCATGAAGTTGCGCCGCGCAACTTCTGCGTGGCCACCGTCGATCACGGTCTTCGGCGCGAAAGCGCACAGGAAGCGGTCCTGGTTGCCGGCCTGTGCACCGCACGCGCGATCGCGCACCGTACGCTCACCCTCGCCATGACGGCTGGCAGCGCGGTGCAGGAGCGCGCCCGTGGCGCGCGCTATGCCGCGCTCGCCCAGTGGGCGCGCGAGCAGGGGCTATGCGCCATCGTTACCGCGCATCATGCCGACGATCAGGCCGAAACCATGGTCATGCGGTTGAACCGTGGCGCCGGATTGCGCGGCCTTGCCGCCATGCGTGCCGTTGCCGCTACCCCCGGCGATCCCCGCCTGCCGCTGTTGCGGCCATTGCTTTCGTGGCGGCGGGCAGATCTCGCCGCGGTGGTCGCAGGTGCGGGTGTCCTGCCGGTTGACGACCCATCGAACCGCGATCCGCGCTATGAGCGGGTGCGCGTGCGTGACGTCATGGCGGCAGGTGATGCCTTCGACGCCAACGGCTTTGCCGCAAGCGCCGGCCATCTGGCCCAGGCCGATGCCGCACTGGACTGGGCCGTGGACCGGTTGTGGCGCGATGCCGTGGTGACCGATGCCGGTTTCACGTGGAACCCGCCTGCCGACCTTCCTGCTGCCTTGGCACTGCGTATGCTGGAGCGCGTGCTGACCGCCTTCGGCGCGCCGATGCCGCGCGGTGCGGAACTGGTGCGCTGGCACGATTCGCTGCGCGCCGGGGGCGTGGCGACGCTGGGCGGCGTAAAGGGCGATGCGCGGCGCTGCGGGGCAGGCGCGGATGGCGGCCCAGCGGCATGGCGTTTCACCCGCGCGCCGGGCAGAGCCGCCAAGCCGGACGCCTGACCTCTGGACAGGTCGCGGAAAAAGCGCAGGCCCGTTATATTGCGCTTTACCCGGTTGATCCTACATTGATCGGGAAGGCGTCATGCCGGGCGCATATGCGGAAAGATTGCGATGAACGACGACCAGCCCCAGGGCAACCCATGGATCAAGAGCCTGATGGTCTGGGGCGGCATCTTCCTTGCCCTTCTTCTGGTGGTTTCGATGTTCGGGTCGCGGGTCGATCCCGCTGCCACGACGATCCCCTATTCGGCGTTCCGTTCGCAGGTGTCCGAAGGGCTGGTCCGCTCTGTGGAAATCGCGCCTGACCGGATCACCGGCACGCTCAAGAACGGACAGGCATTCGCCACCGTGCCCGTGCCGGGCGATTCCGATCTGCCACGCCTGTTGCAGGACAATGGCGTGCAATATGCGGGCAAGGCGGCCGAACAGCCCAACATGCTGATGTACATCCTCGTCAATTCGTTGCCGTTCCTGCTGATTCTGGGCGTCGCGTTCTTCGCCTTGCGCCAGGTGCAGAAAGGCGGCGGATCGGGCGCAATGGGCTTTGGCAAGTCCAAGGCCAAGCTGCTGACCGAACGGTCGGGCAAGGTCACTTTCGACGATGTCGCCGGGATCGACGAAGCGCGCGAGGAATTGCAGGAAATCGTCGAGTTTCTGCGCGATCCCAGCCGCTTTTCCAAGCTTGGCGGGCAGATCCCCAAGGGCGCGCTGCTGGTCGGCTCGCCCGGCACCGGCAAGACGCTGCTGGCGCGCGCCATTGCGGGCGAAGCGGGCGTGCCGTTCTTTACCATTTCCGGTTCGGATTTCGTGGAAATGTTCGTCGGCGTCGGCGCCAGCCGCGTGCGCGACATGTTCGAACAGGCCAAGAAGAATGCGCCGTGCATCGTCTTTATCGACGAAATCGACGCGGTGGGCCGTCATCGCGGCCATGGCCTGGGCAATTCGAACGACGAACGCGAACAGACGCTGAACCAGCTTCTGGTCGAAATGGACGGGTTCGAAGCGAACGAAGGCATTATCATCATCGCTGCCACGAACCGCCCCGACGTGCTCGATCCTGCCCTGCTGCGTCCGGGCCGCTTCGATCGTCAGGTCGTGGTGCCGATCCCCGATATCGAAGGCCGCGAAAAGATCCTGTCGGTGCACATGAAGAAGGTGCCGCTGGCGCCCGACGTGAACCCGCGCACGATCGCCCGTGGCACGCCCGGCTTTTCCGGCGCGGACCTTGCCAATCTGGTCAACGAGGCCGCGTTGCTGGCCGCGCGTCGCAACAAGCGGCTGGTGGCGATGCAGGAGTTCGAAGACGCCAAGGACAAGGTGATGATGGGCGCGGAACGGCGTTCCATGGTCATGACCGACGATGAAAAGAAGATGACCGCCTATCACGAGGCTGGCCACGCCATTGTTTCGGTGTTTGAACCGGCTTCCGATCCGATCCACAAGGCCACGATCATCCCGCGTGGCCGCGCGCTGGGCATGGTCATGCGCCTGCCGGAGCGCGACAGCTATTCCTACCACCGCGACAAGATGCACGCGAACCTTTCGGTCGCCATGGGCGGGCGCGTGGCCGAAGAACTGATCTTCGGGCACGACAAGGTGTCGTCCGGGGCATCTTCGGACATCCAGTACGCCACCAGCCTGGCCCGTTCGATGGTCACCAAATGGGGCATGTCCGACAAGCTCGGCCCGCTGCAGTATGAAGACCAGCAGGAAGGCTATCTCGGCATGGGCGGATCGCAGCGCCTGTTTGCTTCGGACGAAACGAACAAGGTGATCGACAGCGAAATCCGTGCGCTGGTCGATGGTGCGCACGCCCGCGCCACCGATATCCTGAAAGTGAACGAGGACAAGCTGCACCTGCTGGCGCAGGCCATGCTCGAATACGAAACCCTGTCGGGTGACGAGATCAAGGAACTTCTCGACAGCGGAAAGATCGACCGTCCGCAAAGTTCGGGTGGGGTGCCCCGGCCGGTCAGCGCGCAAGGGTCTGCCGTTCCGCGCGCGGGCAAGAAGTTCGGCGGATCGGCCAGCCCGGCACCCGCCTGATCGTCCGGCGGTCCTGATCGGCATGCAACGGGCGGGGGGAAACTCCCGCCCGTTTGCCGATGAGCGGATTTTCACCGAAGATTAACCTTGAACGTGCAGTCCAGTGTCCAAGGGGCTATGGGACGCACGGTGTTCACTCCACGCGATCAGATGGTGGCGCTCGCCAGTGCGGGCACGGGCCGGGGCTTCGGCCAGCGCGGCCGTGCGCCGGTTGCGGCTGCGGCGCAGCCCGGCCAGTTGCGCGCCAGTCTGCTACGCACTGCGGAATCGCCGCCCGAACGCAAGCCATCCGCGCTCGATCCGCTGACCGGGCTGACCGGCCGCCTGATCGGTCCGCACTGGCGCAAGCAGGCGCAGCGCATCGAACGCTGGTTTGCCGAGCATGACCCGGTGCACGACCTGGCAGAGGAAATCGGCAGCGCGCGCTGGTATCGCGGCTTTGCCACCATGGTCGGGCTGGCCGCCATGGCAGTGATGAGCTGGCCGAGCTTTGCCCCTTTGCAGGCCGCGCCGCTGAGCGCGCTCGATTCCGCCGCGCAGAATGAGTTGCGCGTGCAGGGCATCCGCCCGCTGGCGTTCGGCGCCGATAATGGGCGTCGCATGAACGCAACCGGAGCCGTCATCCCGCTGGCCGCCGCGCCGGAACGCCCCAGTGTCGAACTTTCCGCAACCCTGGGGGCGGGCGACAGTTTTCCGCGCATGTTGCAGCGTGCCGGCCTTGCCAGCACCGACATCGTGCGCGTGCTCGATCTTGTCACGGCACAGGTTTCGCCCGGCGCGATCCAGCCCGGCACGCGCTTTGCGATACGGCTTGGCGCGCGCACTTCGCCATCCTCGCCGCGCCCGCTTGAACAGCTTTCCTTCCGTCCGCGCTTCGATCTTGCGCTGGATGTGCGGCGCATTGGTGGCACGCTCGCGCTTGCCGCCAATGCCATTGCCATCAACAGCCAGCCGATGCGGGTCCGCGGGATCGTCGGCACCAGCCTGTACCGTTCCGCCCGTGCGGCGGGTGCGCCGCCCAGCGCGGTGCAGGATTACCTGCGCACGATCGACCAGCACATCGCGTTCGAGGATATCGCGCCGGGCGACGAGTTCGATCTGGTCTTTGCCAACCGCCGGGCCGCCAGTGGCGAGGAACAGCCCGGTGACCTGATCTATGCGGCGGTGATGCGCGGGCAAAAGCCGGTGGTGCAACTGCTGCGCTGGGGCAAGGACGGCAGTTTCCTTTCGCCGCAAGGCATGGCCGAAGGCACCCGGCAGGAAAGCGGTTTTCTGGGCGCCCCGGTCAATGGCCGCATGACGTCGGGCTATGGCGCGCGGCGGCACCCGATCCTTGGCTACATGCGGATGCACGCCGGGGTCGATTTCGGTGCAAGCTGGGGATCGCCGATCTATGCCGCCACCGACGGGCGCGTAACCTTCGCCGGATGGCACGGCGGACACGGCAAATATGTCCGGCTCGACCATGGCGGCGGCCTGGGCACCGGCTATGGCCATATGAGCCGGATCGCGGTTTCGCCTGGTATGGATGTGCGGCGCGGGCAGGTGATCGGTTATGTCGGATCGACTGGCCTATCCACCGGACCGCATCTGCATTTCGAAGCCTATCGCAACGGGCGCACGGTCAACCCGCTGTCGATCGGCACGGTCGTGCAGCAGGCCACGGTCGATCCCGCGCAGCTTGCCGCGTTCAGGACAAAGCTGGCCCAGATCACCGCGATCAAGGCAAACGCCATCCGGTGATTGTGCGCGCCCCGCCAAGGGGCTAGCAGTCACGCCATGACGACCTATCCGCTGACCCGCCTGCGCCGCACCCGCGCCACGCCGTGGAGCCGTGCGCTGCACCGCGAAGTGACCCTGACCCCGGCAGACCTGATCTGGCCCTTGTTCGTGACCGAAGGGAGCGGGGTGGAAGAGCCGATTGCCTCCCTGCCCGGTGTATCGCGCTGGTCAGTCGACGGGATCGTGGCGCGCGCGCGGGAAGCGGTTGCGCTGGGCATCCCGTGCCTTGCCCTGTTTCCCAACACGCAAACCGACCGGCGCAGCCACGACGGGGCAGAGGCGCTCAATCCCGACAACCTGATGTGCCGCGCCATCCGTGCAATCAAGGACGCCTGCGGCGATTCGATCGGCGTGCTGACCGATGTCGCGCTTGATCCCTATACCAGCCACGGGCAGGACGGGTTGATCGACGCGGCAGGCTATGTCCTCAACGATCCCACGGTCGAGGTGCTGGTCGGACAGAGCCTGAACCAGGCGGCTGCCGGGGCGGACGTGATTGCCCCGTCCGACATGATGGACGGGCGCATCGGTGCTATCCGCGATGCGCTGGAAGGTGCGGGGCATGTGAATGTCCAGATCATGTCCTATGCCGCCAAGTATGCTTCTGCATTCTATGGCCCGTTCCGCGATGCCGTGGGATCGCGCGGGTTGCTGAAGGGGGACAAGAAGACCTATCAGATGGACCCGGCCAACGCGCAGGAGGCGCTGCGCGAGGTGGAGATGGACCTGGCAGAGGGCGCGGACAGCGTGATGGTCAAGCCCGGTTTGCCCTATCTCGACATCGCGGTACGGGTGAAGGAAGCGTTTGCCGTGCCGGTCTTTGCGTATCAGGTCAGTGGCGAATACGCGATGATCGAGGCGGCAGTTGCCGCAGGCGCGGCAGACCGCGATGCGATGGTGCTCGAAACCCTGCTGGCCTTCAAGCGCGCGGGCTGTTCGGGCGTCCTGACGTACCATGCGGCGCATGCCGCCCGGTTGATGGGGGCCTGATATGGCGCACGATGTTTCGATCATTGCACTGGACGGCAAGACCCCGCGCATCCACCCTTCCGCGTTCATCGCGCCGGGGTGCCGGATTATCGGCGATGTGGAGATCGGGCCGGACGTTTCGATCTGGTACAATTGCGTGATCCGCGCCGACGTGAACTTCATCCGCATCGGCGCGCGCAGCAATGTGCAGGACGGAACGGTGATTCACTGCGACAGCCCGGACGACCGCCATCCCGCCGGATGCCCGACGATTCTGGGCGAAGACGTGCTGATCGGGCACATGGCGATGATCCACGGCTGCACCATCGAGGATCGCGGTTTCATCGGCCTTGGCACGATCGTGATGAGCGGCGCTTACGTGGAAAGCGATGGCATGCTTGCCGCAGGGGCGCTGCTGACGCCGGGCAAGCGCATTGCTGCGCGCCAATTGTGGGGCGGCCGCCCGGCAGCCTACATGCGCGATCTGACCGACGAAGCGATTGCCGGGATGCGCAGCGGGGTGCACCACTATGTGCTGAATGGCCGGGAGCACAAGGCCGCGATCGATGGCGCGGCGCAAGGTTGATCTGCCTGCGCCGCAGCTCTTGCGCGCCTGTGCCGATGCCGAAGGGCGGCTGGCCGTGCGCGTCACCCCCGGCGCGCGCAGCGAAAGTGTGGCGATCAGCGATGGCCGCGTGCTGGTGAAAGTGAATGCCCCGCCCGAAGATGGCAAGGCGACCGCTGCGGTTCATGCGCTGCTGGCGCAGGCCTTGCAGGTTGCACCATCACAGATCGCAATGTTGCGCGGCGCAACTTCGCGCGAAAAGCTGTTCAGGATTCCTCTGGCAACCTGAACGCCGGGATCAGCATCAGCGCCGCCCAGCCTGCAGCGATCCACATGCAGACCATCGGGGCACGGTCCTGCGCAAAGGCGCCCAGCACCGCACCGACCAGCAACCCGCCCCACAGCGCGGCCCAGCCGCTCCACCCCGCGTTCGCCTGTCCGGCAAGGGTATTGGCCAGACCCTGGCCCAGCTTTACCAGCGCGCCGGTCATGTAGGTCAGCCCCACGGTCACTTCGCCATCGCGCTGGAAGGTGTTGTTGAGCGCACCCATGGCAACCACCATGCCTGCCAGCATCAGCGCGTGCAGGCCCGATGCCCGCGCCAGCGCGGCGATCAGCAGCATGGCCGCGACCAGCGCCAGCACCGCGCCCTTGCGGTGGATGCCCGCATGACGCGCCAGCAGGGCGCCGCCGGTCACCCCGCCCAGAAAGCCCGCGATCAGCAGGGCGGGCACCACGGCATGGGCGGGATCGGTCCCCAGCGAAACGCCCAGCCGGGTCGAATTGCCCGACATGAACGATACGAAATAACCGTCAGCCGAAAGGAAGCCGACCGCATCGACAAACCCCGCCAGCGCGGCAAGTGCGATGGCAAGGCGGCGGCGCTGGTGGTCGATTCCGGTCACCCGCCGGGATCTAGCGTCTTTGGCGCGGCAAGGGAATCAGTCGCGCGCCATGCCGCGTGCCATTTGCGCCAGCACATCGGTCAACGCGGTGGCGATTTCGGTATCTTCGGGGGCAGTGTCGGCAATCGCCCTGGTCATGCAATCGGCCCACTGCCCGGCGGTCTTGCGGGTAATCGCAAAGGGTTTGTGCATCGACATCATGCACTTGCCCGGATTGGCATCGAACCATTCGCGCGGGCCGCCCGCCCACCCGGCGAGGAAGCCCGGCAGCGATTCGCGCATCGGGGCAAGATCGGCGGCGTGCATCGCCCGCAGCGCGGCATAGGCGGGATCCTGTTCCATCAGGTCATAGAACCGGTCGGTGATGCGGCGCAGGACCGGCAGGCCGCCAAGACGGTCGTACGGGGACAGGGTGGGGGCAGTTGCAGCTTCGCTGGCCAAGGGATGGCTCCGGGAGTTGGGGATCGGGAGCGTCCTGCCTGCCGCGCGGCTGGCCAAGCCGCATTGATATGGATCAATCCGCGATCATGGCGCGCAGCGTAGCGATGCGATCTGCCTCGTGCGCGGGCTTGTCGGTACGGATGCGGCTGATGCGGGGAAAGCGCATGGCCAGCCCCGATTTGTGCCGCTTGCTGGCGTGCACCGAATCGAACGCCACTTCGAGCACCAGCGATTTGTCGGTTTCGCGCACCGGGCCGAACTTGCCGACACTGTGCTGGCGCACATGACGGTCGAGCCATTTGAGTTCTGCGTCGGTAAACCCGAAATAGGCTTTGCCCACCGGCAGCAGTTCGGCGCCATCGTCTGGCTCGCCGTTCCAGCAGCCAAAGGTGAAATCGGAATAGAACGAGGATCGCTTGCCCGATCCGCGCTGGGCATACATCAGCACGCAATCGACCAGCAGCGGATCGCGCTTCCACTTGTACCACAGCCCGGCCCGGCGACCTGCCACATAGGGGCTGTCGCGGCGCTTGAGCATCACGCCTTCGATGGCATCGTCGCGCGCGCGGTTGCGGATGGCAGCGAGGTCGTCGAAATCCGAGGCCGCGATCATCGGCGAAAGGTCGAACCGTTCGCCATCAAGCTGGCCGACGATGGCTTCCAGCCGCGCGCGGCGCTGCGTCCACGGCTGGTCGCGCAGATCCTCCCCCGCTTCGATCAGCACATCGTAAAGCCGCACGAAGGCCGGGGAATCGCGCAGCATGGCTTTTGACACGGTCTTGCGCCCCAGCCGCTGTTGCAGCGCGTTGAAGCTGGCGGCCCCGCCGGTTTCGCCGCCCTGGTGCATGCCGCGCACCAGCAGTTCCCCGTCCAGCACGGCGGGCACGGCCAGCGCGGCGGTGATTTCGGGGAAGGTTGCGGAGATGTCGTCCCCACTGCGCGAATAGACCCGCGTTTCACCGGCGACATGGACAATCTGCACCCGGATGCCGTCCCATTTCCATTCCGCGGCATAGTCGCGCAGATCAACGCTATCGGCCTCCAGCGGATGGGCCAGCATGAACGGGCGGAACAGCGGCAGCAAATCGGTGCGCGGCGGCGGCGCACCCTTTGCCGCCCATGCGAACAGTGGTTCGTAAGGGGGGGGCTGTCCATGCCAGTATTCCTCGACATCCTCCACCGCCACGCCAAACGCCTGCGCGAAGGCAACCTTGGCCAGCCGCGCAGAAACGCCGATGCGCATCGCCCCGGTCGCAAGTTTCAGCAAAGCATAGCGACCATTGGCGTCAAGACGGTCAAGCAGCGTGGCCAGCACCTGGGGCGCCGTGGCGCGGGTGGTTGCACCCAGCGTTTCGACCACTTCGCAAACGCCCGGCGGCGGCAGACGCTGCTCTTCCGGTTCGGGCCAGAGCAGGCTGGCCGTTTCTGCGGTATCGCCCACAAAGTCGCGGCTCAGCGTCCACAGTACGGGGTCGATCCGCTGCGCCATAAGCGCGCGCACGGTACCTGCCTTCACTGCGGGAAAGTCCAGCCCGCCGGTCAGCGCAGCGAGCGCCCAGCCACGGTCCGGGTCGGGCACTTCGCGCAAGTAGGCGGCCAGCAGCGCCAGCTTGGCATTGCGCGAAGGCGTAAGCACCAGCGCATCGAGCAGGGCGGCGAACCGTTCCATCAGCCGCCCCTTTCAGTCATCTTCGTCCTCGAACCCGGTCAGCGCGAGCGCCCGCGCGCGCCGCTGCGTCAGCGCGCACCAGCGCAGTAGCGCCTCTTCGCGGCCATGGGTGACCCAGGTTTCCACCGGATCGACCTCGGCAATCGTCGCGGTCAGTTCGTCCCAGTCGGCATGGTCGGAAATCACCAGCGGCAATTCGACATTGCGCTGCCGCGCCCGCTGGCGCACGCGCATCCAGCCCGATGCCATGGCCGTGACCGGATCGGGGAGACGGCGGCTCCAACGGTCGTTGAGCGCGGACGGCGGGCACACCACGATCGCGTTTTCCAGCGCCGCTCTGGGTACGCCGGCCACAGGGCGCAGGTCGCCAAGGTCGATGCCATGCTCTTCGTACAGGCGGCACATCCGCTCCATCGCGCCGTGCAGCCAGATCGTGTCGGTGTAGCCGGCGCGCCGCAGTTCCGCGATCACCCGTTGTGCCTTGCCCAGCGCATAGGCACCGACCAGCACGCAGCGCCCCGCGTCGTTGGCGCGCGCCGCCAGCAGGCGGTTCATTTCCCCGGCGATGGGCGGATGGCGGAACACGGGCAGGCCGAATGTCGCCTCGGTGATGAAGACATCGCAAGGCGTCACCGCGAAGGCTGCGCAAGTAGGGTCGGGGCGGCGCTTGTAGTCGCCCGTCACGATCACGCGTTCACCGGCATGTTCCAGCAGGATCTGCGCCGAGCCAAGAACGTGCCCGGCCGGGATGAAGGTTGCCTTTACCCCGCCTGTGAGCGTCAGCGTTTCGCCGTAGTCGACGGGGGTCGCGTGCGTTGCGCTCCCGATCTCGACGCCATAGCGGACTTGCATGATTGCCAGCGTTTCAGGGGTTGCGACCGTCCGCCCGTGTCCGCCGCGGGCGTGATCGGCATGGCCATGCGTGACAAGCGCGACATCGACCGGCTGCGACGGGTCGATCCACACGTTCGCGGGCGTCACGTGGATGCCCATCGGCTCTGCCTTGATCCATGAGAACGCGCTTGTCATGGTGCAGCAATGGCGCGGGGTGGCATTTCGTTCCAGATGGCTGTTATGGTGTATTGAAACGGCAGGCCGGTGATCGTGGACATACCGTGTTCAGACAGCGCCGCTAGCGTGCCCGGCGAAAACCTTTGCCAGGAGATTTGCCCGATGGTCCTCATGCGCACCAGCACTGCCGTTTCCCTGCTTGCTGCCGTGCTGCTGGCCGGGTGCGGTGGCAGCGAAAAGGAAACCGGGCCGGACGTGTCGGCAGAAGCATCGGCCCCGGCGGTGGCTTCGTCCGAACCGCCCGCCGCCATCGTTTCCCCTGCCGACAACCCGCTCGCCAACTTCGACCGGATGGCGGGCGCCGAGGGCAGCGGCATCTCCAGCGCAACATATGCCCAGGCCGCGCAGCAACTGTTCGGCATGATGGATGCCGAGGATGACGGGAACCTGACCGACAGCGAACTTGAGGCGGGCGCGAAGCTTCTGGCGCAAGTCGATGGCCTGTCGCCGGATGCCCTTGTCCGCACCGCCGACAACGACAAGGACGGCAAGATCACCCTTTCGGAATGGATGGCCTACAACAACGCCCGGTTCACGCGCATCGACCGCAACGGTGACGGGGTGATTGACCGCAACGAATGGCAGGCCACGCTTGCCCCGCCCGCAACGATGCCCTGAACCGGCACAGCGTCTGGTCAGGAAAAAGGGCGGCGTCCTGTGTGGACGCCGCCCTTTTTCTTCGTTCAACGCCGGGTGCGATTCGGCCCCGGCAGTGGTTATGGTCCAATCATCAATCCGCTTCGTCGGCGTTGGGCTGTTCCGTTGCAGCGCCGCTGGCCTTGCCCTTGCGGGCCTTCTTCTTGACCAGCTTGGGCGCGGCCGGGGTCAGTTCGAACGAGAGTGACCCGTCCTTGCCGTCCTCGGCCTTGAGGCTGACGTGGACTTCGCCGCCGTTGGCCAGCTTGCCGAACAGCAGTTCTTCAGCCAGCGGCTTCTTGACCTTTTCCTGGATCAGACGCGCCATCGGCCTTGCGCCGAACAGCTTGTCGTACCCCTTGCGGGCCAGCCAGGCACGGGCATCGGCATCGAACTGGATGTGGACGTTCTGTTCGGCCAGTTGCAGTTCAAGCTGCAGCACGAACTTGTCGACCACGCGGCTGACGACTTCGGACGGCAGGTAGCTGAACGGCACGATGGCATCGAGCCGGTTGCGGAACTCAGGGGTAAACAGCTTTTTCACCGCCTCGTCGCCCGCATCGGCCTTTGACACGTCGCCAAAGCCGATTCCCTGACGCGCCATGTCCGAAGCCCCCGCGTTGGTGGTCATGATCAGGACCACGTTGCGGAAGTCCACGGTCTTGCCGTGGTGGTCGGTCAGCCGCCCGTTGTCCATCACCTGCAGCAGGATGTTGAACAGATCGGGGTGCGCCTTTTCGATTTCATCGAGCAGCAGGACGCAATGCGGTTGCTGGTCGATGGCATCGGTGAGCAGCCCACCCTGATCGAACCCGACGTAGCCCGGAGGCGCACCGATCAGGCGCGAAACCGAGTGGCGTTCCATGTATTCGGACATGTCGAAGCGTTGCAGCGGAATGCCCATGATCTGGGCAAGGCTGCGCGCGACTTCGGTCTTGCCGACGCCGGTCGGGCCGGAAAACAGGAACGAACCGATCGGCTTGTCCGGGTCGCGCAGCCCGGCGCGCGAAAGCTTCATCGCGCTCGACAGCACTTCGATGGCTTTGTCCTGGCCGAACACCAGCCGCTTGAGATCGCGGTCGAGATGTTCGAGTACCTTCTTGTCGTCCGAACTGACCGACTTGGGCGGGATGCGGGCCATCGTGGCGATGACCTGTTCGATCTCGCGTGCGGTGATGGTCTTCTTGCGCCGCGATGGCGGCACCAGCATCTGCATCGCGCCCACTTCGTCGATCACGTCGATGGCCTTGTCCGGCAGCTTGCGGTCGTTGATGTACCGCGCGGACAGTTCCACCGCCGTCTTGATCGCATCGGGCGTGTACTTGACCTTGTGGTGTTCCTCGAACGCGGTGCGCAGGCCGCGCAGGATCTTGATCGTATCCTCCACGGTCGGCTCGTTCACGTCGATCTTCTGGAACCGGCGCAGCAGCGCGCGGTCTTTTTCGAAGTGGTTGCGGAACTCCTTGTAGGTGGTCGATCCGATGCAGCGGATCGTCCCGCCCGAAAGCGCCGGCTTGAGCAGGTTGGATGCGTCCATCGCGCCGCCGCTGGTCGCCCCGGCGCCGATCACCGTGTGGATTTCGTCAATGAACAGAATCGCGTGCGGCATCTTTTCCAGTTCCGAGACGACCTGCTTGAGCCGTTCCTCGAAATCGCCGCGATAGCGCGTGCCTGCCAGCAGGCTGCCCATGTCCAGCGAGTAGATCACCGCTTCGGACAGGACTTCGGGTACTTCGCCTTCCACGATCTTGCGCGCCAGCCCTTCGGCAATGGCGGTCTTGCCGACGCCCGGATCGCCCACGTAGAGCGGGTTGTTCTTGGACCGGCGGCACAGGATCTGGATCGTGCGATCCACTTCGGGACCACGCCCGATCAGCGGATCGACCTTGCCCGCCAGCGCCTTTTCATTGAGGTTGACGCAGAACTGGTCGAGCGCGGTTTCCTTCTTCTGGCCCTTGGCGTCGGCCTTTTCTTCCTGCTGCTTCGGGCTTTCCTCTTCGGAACCCTTGGGCGCGCGGCCATCGACCTGGCGCCCGCCCTTGCCGATGCCGTGGCTGATGAAGCTGACCGCGTCGAGCCGGCTCATGTCCTGCTGCTGCAGGAAGTAGACGGCGTAGCTGTCGCGTTCGGAAAACAGGGCGACCAGCACGTTGGCACCGGTCACGGTGTCCTTGCCGCTGGACTGGACATGCAGGATCGCGCGCTGGATCACGCGCTGGAACCCGGCGGTGGGCTGGGGATCGGCCTTTTCCTGCGTCTTGAGCGACTGGTATTCCTGGTCGAGGTACTGGCGCACCACATCGCCCAGATCGCCAAGGTCCACCCCGCAGGCCTGCATGACCTGGGCGGCATCGGCATCGTCGATCAGCGCCAGCAGCAGATGCTCCAGCGTCGCGTACTCGTGGCTGCGCTCGGACGCGTTGGCGAGCGCGGTATGCAGCGTTTTTTCGAGGCTTTGAGCGAAACTGGGCATAGGTCTACTTTCTGGCTTGCGCCGGTGGGTTCCCCGGACGGGCCTTCGATTTCCCGCCGGAGAAGAGTGCACGGCCTTGGTTAAGCAGAGTTAAACCGCGGCTGGGTGCAATAACAGATGCACTCAATACGATATGGGGTGGCCGCCCGGCGAAAGGAAGGGCGGCCCGCATCATCCCGCGCTGCCGGATGAAGAGGCCGGTGCCGGCGGGCTGCCGAACAGGGCTTCGGCGGCGCTGCGATGGGCCTTGGCCCGGTCGCGGTGGGCCACTGTCCGGGCAATTTCCTGTTCGAGCAAGGCAATGCGCTGGTCGAGTTCGCTGGTCGAATAGGGGTCGAGCACCTCTGTGGCCAACTGGCTGGCCAGATCCCCTTTCGGGCGAGGGCGCTCGTCAATATCCATCGACCTATCAATCTCCTTCGCAATGCAACAATGTGCCCACCCTTGCCTTGCTGTCAACGCCCTGTGTGCGCTAGCGGTTGCGGATTGGTATTCGCACAGACGAAAGACGGACCCGATGAACGCACTTCCGGCAACGATGTTGGCGATGGGCTGGGATGCACCGGGCGGGCCGGAAGTGCTGCGCCCGGAAACCGTGCCCGTGCCGCAACCGGGGCCTGGGCAGGTGCTGGTCAAGGTGGCCTTTGCCGGAGTCAACCGCCCCGATGTGGTCCAGCGGCAGGGGTTCTATCCGGCCCCGCCCGGTGCATCGCCCTTGCCGGGGCTGGAAATTGCCGGACAGGTCGTGGCGATGGGGCCGGGCGTCGTGGTGCCGTTCATCGGTCAGCCCGTGTGCGCCCTGGTGGCGGGCGGCGGTTATGCCGAATATTGTTTGGCCGAAGCGGCGCAATGCTTCGATGTGCCGCCCGGCCTGCCGCTGGCGCAGGCCGCAGCGATTCCCGAAACGCTGTTTACCGTCTGGCACAATGTGTTCGAGCGCGGAATGGTGGCCGATGGCGAAACGATTCTGGTGCACGGCGGCACCAGCGGAATCGGGTCGATGGCGATCATGCTGGGCAAGCTGTTCGGCGTGCGGGTGATCGTGACCTGCGGCGGAGCGGACAAGTGCGCGCAGGCGCTGGCGATCGGCGCGGCCCATGCGATCGACTACAAGGCGGGCGATTTCGTGGCGGAAGTCCTGCGCCTGACCGATGGCAAGGGCGTGTCCATGGTGCTCGACATGGTTGCCGGGGATTATGTGGCGCGCAATCTCAAGTGCCTGGCCGACGATGGCCGCCATGTGACGATTGCGGTGCAGGGCGGGGTGCGCGCGGAAATCAACATGGCTGAAGTCATGCGCCGCCGCCTGACGCTGACCGGATCGACGCTGCGGCCCCGGTCGAATGCGTTCAAGGCGGCGCTGGCGGCCGAACTGCGCGAAACGGTCTGGCCAATCGTGGCCGATGGCGGTCTGCGTCCGGTGATGGACCGGACCTTTGCCCTGACCGATGCCGCCGCAGCCCACGCCCGGATGGAACAGGGCGCGTATCTGGGCAAGATCGTGCTGCAGGTGGGCTGACCGCAAAAAAGCCGCCCCTGCGCAGGAGCGGCCTTTTCGTATTCAGCCGTGCGGCGCCAGGCCCTAGCTGTCGGAAATGCCTTCGGCGCGGCGGGCGGCAAGCCATGCGGCGGCTTCCGCTTCCTGCGCGGCGTCCGATGCGGCCTTGGTCTGCGCGGTGCGTTCGGCGCGCAGTTCCTCGATCAGGGCATCACGGTCGGTGCCCAGCCGGACAGCGGCCAGACCATCGTCTTCCACGCCCATCTTCTTGGCGGCCTTGGCCACCAGCGCATCGAGTTCGCGCTGCGAACACAGGCCGAGCGTGACCGGATCCTTGGGGTTGATGTTGGCGATGTTCCAGTGGCTGCGGTCGCGGATCGCGGCAATGGTGGTCCGCGTGGTGCCGATCAGCTTGCCGACCTGCGCATCGGAGATTTCGGGGTGGTTGCGCAGGATCCAGGCGATGCCGTCGGGCTTGTCCTGCCGCTTGGACACCGGCGTATAGCGCGGGCCTTTGGTGCGGCTTACCGAAATCGGCGCGCGCTGCATCTTGAGACGGTAGGAGGGATCGCTCTGCCCACGGTCGATTTCGGCCTGCGTCAGTTCGCCCGAATGCAGCGGATCGCGCCCGGTATACTTCTGCCCGGCCAGATCGTCGGCCATGGCCTGCACTTCAAGGATGTGAAGGCCGCAGAACTCGGAAATCTGTTCAAACGTCAGCGCGGTATTGTCGACCAGCCACGAAGCGGTCGCATGCGGCATCAGCGGATAAGTGGGCTGGTTGCTCACGGCGAACTCCCCGAAAAAAGCCTTTTCGAAAAAGGCGGATACAATAAGGGCCGCCCCTTGCGGAGCGGCCTTGCTGGATAGGCGATGTAGGCAAGGAATGGCGAATCGGCAAGGTCTGTTTGCGCTGCTGCCGGATTGCCTGCGCTGCGTTCAGCTCACCAGCGCGAGAGTCGGATCGGCGGCGGCCACTTGCCGGTGCGTGAAACGGCCATCGACTTGTGCGCCCTGTTCTATGGTCAGGGCATCGTAGGCCACATCGCCATGGATGCGCGCGGATTTGAGGATGACCAGTTCACCCGCCTCGATCGACCCGTGGACCGTGCCGGAAAGCCGCGCGGTCTGGGCCTTGATCGCGCCGGTCACCGTGCTCGATTCGCCCTGTACCAGCGCGGCGCAGGTAATGTCGCCTTCGACGTTGCCGTCGATGTGCAGGTCGGCGCTGGCTGTCAGGTCGCCCTTGATCGCAACATCCGCGCCAAGAATGGAAAACGATCCGGCCATGGTTGCGTTATTCCCCATGGCCGATCGCGCCGGGCTGGTGCGCGTTTCCGCGGCTGGTTTCCTGAACATGGGTATTTGCCTCAAGGAAGGGGCGCGGGTTGACCGGGCGGTCGTTGATCCGCACTTCAAAGTGGAGATGGGGGCCGGTTGAGCGCCCCGAACTGCCGATTTTGCCAATAACTGCACCGGCATCGACCTTCTGGCCGACCTGCGCTGCCCATGCCGACATGTGGGCATAGCGCGTGAGCAGGCCGTTGCCGTGGCTGATTTCGACACAACGGCCATAGCCCTGCTTCATCCCGACAAAGCTGACCGTACCGGCGGCAGCGGCATAGATCGGTGCGCCGACCGGGCCGCGGAAATCAAGCCCGGCATGGAACGCGGGGCTGCCGTTGAACGGATCGGACCGGTACCCGAACCCGCTGGAGATGAACTCGAGGCTGGCCGGCAGGGTGTTGGGAATGCGGGCAAGACCCTGCTGCAGTGCAGCCATGCGTTCAAGGCTGGCGCCAAGGCGGGCGAAACGCGGATCCACGGCGTCTTTGCTGCCGGTGAACAGGCGGATCAACGGACCACCCTGTGCTTCGGCCCGCGCGCCGCGCAGCATGGCGGGATTCAGCCCGACCCTGCGGATAGCGGTTTCGGCAGCGGCAGCACGGGCATCGGCAAAGCGGGTCAGCCGTTCGACAAAGGCAAGCTGGCGGGCCTCGACTTCGGCCAGACGGCGCGCTTCGGGCAGCACCATGGATATTTTCCGCACCGTTTTTGCCGCTTCGTCGGTGCTGTCCGAAACAGTGCCCTTGGGCAGATCCTGCGGTAGCGCGCCGATGGTGCCTTCGATGGCCTTTTCGATGAAGTCCTGGCGGCGGTCCAGATCCTCAACCACGCCTTCCAGCCCGCCGCGATACTTTGCAACACGGTTTTCAGCCGATACGACCGCGGCTTCGCGTTCCAGCAGTTCGGCGTGATCGCGCGCTGCGGTAAATTGCGACACCAGCGTTGCGGCCATCATCCCCAGCCACAGCAGCAGCGCCGCGGCGATTCCGGCGGCAATATACATCTGCAGGCGCGAGGATATGCGGATGAAGCGGACCTGACCCTGCGAGCGCATGAAAAACTCACGCTCCGGGAACCAGTTGCCCATCCGATTGTATAAGGCCCAGCCGCTGCCGGGGACCAGCTTTTTACCTGACAAAAGTAGTGCGACCCCCGGCGGTATTGGTTCTATTGCGTTCAGACCCGTCGGGGCGGGGCTTTAGCCGCGCGCATAAGAGGTGGCGAATCCGAATCCCGCCATCCGGGGTGAAGCGTTTTTCCGACCCGATGAAGCGTTGCCGGGGGTGTGATTCCCCGCACTGTACAGGTTTGATCCTTCCATGGTGGCGGAACTGCCGGGAACACGCGGTGAAAGCCGGTTTCGAATCGTGTCCTGGCGATTGCTCTGGATGACAACTGGCCCCGGCGGTGCTAGTCGCCGCCCATGTCCAGCCAGCCCGATCTTTCCGTCCGTCCCGAAGCCACCGATACGACCGCGCTGGTCGCGGGGCTTGCCCGTGCCGCGCGTGCCGCGCAGCGCCAGCTTGCGCGGATGGATGCCCCGGCAAAGGAGCGCGCGCTGTTGCTGGCGGCGCAGGCGCTGCGTGATGCGCAGGCCGATATTCTCGCCGCCAATGCGCAGGACATGGCCAATGGCGCGGCCAACGGCCTGAGCGCGGCGATGCTCGACCGGTTGAAGCTGACGCCCGAACGCCTTGCCAGCGTGGCCGATGCGGTGGCGCAAGTGGCGGTTCTGGCCGATCCCGTCGGACAGGTGATCGACACGTCGACGCGCCCCAACGGCATGGTGCTGGAACGGTTGCGCATCCCGGTGGGCGTAATCGGCATTGTTTATGAAAGCCGTCCCAACGTGACCGCCGATGCCGCTGCGCTGTGCGTGCGGTCGGGCAATGCCGCGATCCTGCGCGGCGGGTCCGAAGCGGTGCATTCCAACCGTGCGATTCACACGGCGCTGGTTGCCGGGCTGGTCGCAGCCGGTGTGCCCGCAGCAGCGGTTCAGCTACTGCCGACGCAGGACCGTGCGGCGGTGGGCGCCATGCTTGCGGCGGCGGGCCTTATCGACATGATCGTGCCGCGCGGCGGCAAGAGCCTCGTCGCCCGTGTGCAGGCCGATGCCCGCGTGCCCGTGCTCGCCCACCTCGACGGGATCAACCACACGTATGTTCATGCCGCTGCCGATCCGGCGATGGCCAGGGCGATTGCGCTCAACGCCAAGATGCGGCGCACCGGCATCTGCGGGGCGATGGAAACGCTGCTGATCGACGCGACCTATCCCGATCCGCACGGGCTGGTTGAACCGCTGATCGAAGCGGGCTGCGAACTGCGCGGCGATGCCCGCGCCCGCGCCATCGATTCGCGCATCCTGCCCGCCGCCGACAACGACTGGGACACCGAATATCTCGACGCCATCCTGTCGGTGGCCGTAGTTGACGGGCTGGACGAGGCGCTGGCCCACATCGCCGCGCATGCATCGGGCCATACCGATGCCATCGTCACTGCCGATCAGGCCGTGGCTGACCGCTTCCTGGCCGAAGTGGACAGCGCGATCGTGATGCACAATGCATCGAGCCAGTTCGCCGATGGCGGGGAGTTCGGCCTTGGCGCGGAAATCGGCATTGCCACCGGGCGGCTCCACGCGCGCGGGCCAGTCGCGCTCGAAGGGTTGACCACGTACAAGTGGCTGGTGCGTGGCGGCGGGCAGGTCCGCCCCTGAGCGCGCCTGCCGCACCGCTGGTCGGCCTGCTGGGCGGCAGCTTCAACCCCGCGCATCGTGGCCACCGCCGCATCACCCTGTTCGCCATCGCCGCGCTGGGGCTGGATGAAGCGTGGTGGCTGGTTTCGCCCGGCAATGTGCTGAAACCGGCTGCCGGGATGGCGCCGCTGGCGGTGCGCTTTGCCTCGGCACAGGCCATGGCGCGCAACGCGCCGATCCGCGCCACCGCGCTGGAGCGCGATCTTGGCACGCGCTACACCGTGGATACCCTGCGTGCGATCCGGCGGCGCTATCCCCGTTTCCGCTTCATCTGGTTGATGGGCGCGGACAATCTGGCGCAGTTTCATCGCTGGAAGGACTGGCGCGCGATCGCCCGTGCAATGCCGATTGCGGTGATTGCCCGTCCGGGGTATGATCATGCTGCCTTGGCAAGCCCTGCCATGGCCTGGCTGCGCCGCTGGCGCCAGCGGCCCGGACAGTTTGTTTCCGGCGCACGGCGGAGCGCACCCGCGCTGACCATTCTTCGCTTCGATCCCGATCCCCGATCGGCCAGCGCGATTCGCGCCGCCGATCCCGATTGGGCCAGCCGGATGCGCACTGCCGGCCTGCGCGACAGCGTTACCCATCGCGCGATTGCCAACCGGCCCGGCACACGCCCGGCCGACAGCCCCGTTGCCGGGGACCAGCCCTGAACGGCCAGCGCACCAAACAGCGCGCGCCATCGCGGCACAGCAGCGTAATTCGCGTGCCGTTCAATCGTTATCCCTTGACTCTTCAGCCACGGAGGCCATTTCGCGCGACATGACAAGCGTTCAACCGCTGTCGGCCAATGCCGACACCGCTCCCCAGACTTCGGGCAAGACCGAATCCAAGGCTCCCTACACCGCCGCTGCCCTGCACGATCTCGTCATGCAGTCGCTCGATGACGACCAGGCGCAGGATATCGTCTCGATCCCGCTCGAAGGCAAAAGCTCGATCGCCGATTACATGGTGATCGCGTCGGGGCGTTCCACCCGGCAGGTTGCGGCCATGGCGCAGAAACTGGCGGAGCGGGTGAAGCATGGCGGTTATGGCCATGCCCGCATCGAAGGGCTGCCCGCCGCGGACTGGGTGCTGATCGACGCAGGCGATGTCGTGGTCCATCTCTTCCGCCCGGAAGTGCGCACGTTCTACAACCTTGAACGGATGTGGGGCTTCGGGGATCAGGGCGCGGCCTGAAGGACCGGCGCGGCGCTTTGCCGTGCGTTGGAACTGCGGGATTCAATTCCGGCGCTATCCGGGCTAGATGCTCGCCATGCTGTTGCACATCATCGCCCGTGGCAAGATCGGCCGTTCACCCGAAGCGGATCTGGTGGATCGTTATGCGCGGCGGATCGCCTGGGGCTGGAAGGTTACCGAACTGCCCGACCGTGGCGGAACGATCCCGCCGCCCGCCCACACGCCGCTGCGCACGGTGGCGCTGGACGAACGCGGAAAACACCTCGGCTCGGCTGAGTTCGCCGCGATCCTTGGCCGCTGGCGCGATGATGGCGTGCGCGAGACGCGCTTCCTGATCGGCGCTGCCGATGGCCATGACGATGCTTTGCGCAACGATGCCGATCTGCTGATCGCCTTCGGCAAGGCCACCTGGCCGCACATGCTGGCGCGGGCAATGCTGGCCGAACAGCTCTGGCGCGCCACCAGCATTCTTGCTGGCCATCCTTACCACCGCGAAGGATAAGGGCGCCATGACGTCACGGGTTCAGGGGTTTTTGCTGGGGTTGGGCGGTGCCGTTCTGGCGACTGTGGCCACCGTGGCGTGGCAAGGCGCGACCGCGCAGCAGGGCGCGGCCTTTGCCGATGCGGACGAGGCCGCTGCCGCCCTTCGCCGCGCCGGGCAGGCGTTGACCCAGACGCGCGCCCGCGCCGAAAAGCTGGAAGATGCCGCGCGCAAGGCGACTGCCGATGCAGACCGTACCGCGCGCGAAGCCGCAGCAGTCGCCGCGCGTATCCAGCAGTCCGAAGCCGAAATCGCGCTGGCGCAGGCGCGCATCGCGCTGATCGACCGGCAGCGCGATGGCCTGCGCGCGCGCATGGCGCAACGCCAGGAACCCGTCGTGCGCCTGACCGCCGCCTTGCAGATGATGGCACGCCGCCCGCTGGCCTTCACGTTGGTGCGCGCCGATTCGCTCCGCGATACGGTGTATCTGCGGGCGGTGATGGAAACCATGCTGCCCGAAGTGCGCCGCCGCACCGCGGGCTTGCGCGCCGAGATCCAGCGTGGGCGCGCGTTGCAGCGCGATGCCGCCGCCGCCGCCGCGCAACTGGCCAGCGGCGAAACCGCGCTGGTTGCCCGCAAACGCGAACTGGCCACGCTGGAAAGCCGCCAGAGGCTGGCATCGCGCGCGGCGCAAGGCATCGCCAGCCGCGAGGCCGATCGCGCGCTGGCGCTGGCCGAACAGACGCGCGATTTGTCCACGCTGATGGCCCAGCTTGAAAGCGAAGGCGCCTTGCGCGCCGATCTGGCGGCGCTGCCCGGCCCGGTATTGCCGCCCAGCCGCCCCGGTGAAGTGCTGATGGTGGTTGATTCCATGGCTTCACCCGCTGCTTCGGCGGCCCCATCCGCCACGGCAGGCGCACAGCCTGCGCTGGCGTGGATCGTCCCGGTTGAAGGGCGGCTGGTTTCGGGCTTTGGCGAGAGGGCTGATGCGGGCCTGACCAATGGCATTGCCCTGGCAGCAGCGGGCGGTGCGCAGGTCGTCTCCCCCGCCGATGGGCGCATTGCCTTTGCCGGGGCCTACCGTGGCTACGGGCGGATCGTCATCATCGAACACGAAGGCGGCTGGACCACGCTCGTTACCAATCTGGGCCGGATCGCGGCGCGCGTGGGCGAAGAGGTCGTGCAGGGATCGCCGCTTGGCAATGCCGGGCCGGGGCGGCCGGTGCTCACGGTCGAGCTGCGCCACGCGGGCGCTCCGGTCAACCCGCTGGAACTGGTACGCGGATAGGCAGCGCATCGGCCCCGTGCCCTGTCCCGAAGGCTGCAAAAACCTCATCTGGCGTTAAGGCGCGGCTCCCTATAGAATGGCGTGATGCACGCTTCCTGCGAAAGGCTTTTCCGGGCCATGTCCTTTGCCCCCCTGCTGCGCGCTACCGCGCTGGTTACCGCCATTGCCCTGATCCCCGCAACGACTGCCGGTCTTGCTGCGGTAGATGCGCGTTCGGGGCCGGAGTTCGGCAAGCTCATGGCCGTCTATGAACGGGTGAAGGCCAACTATGTAGAACCCGTCGACGATGAAAAGCTGCTCAAGGGCGCAATCAACGGCATGCTTGCCAGCCTCGACCCGCACAGTTCCTATCTCGATGTGCGCGATTTCGAAAATCTGCGGACGCAGACCGAAGGCTCCTATGGCGGGCTGGGCCTTTCGGTTACGCTCGACGATGGCGCGGTCAAGGTCATCGCGCCGACCAAGGGCAGCCCGGCCGATCTCGCCGGGGTCAAGGCCGGCGATTACATCACCCATCTCGATGGCAAGCTGATCTACGGCGGCTCGCTCGACGACGCGGTGGACCAGATGCGCGGGGAGCCGGGCACGCAGATCCGGTTGAGCGTGTTCCGCCCCGGCCGCGATGAACCGTTCGACCTGACGATCACGCGCAAGATCATCGAACTCAAACCGGTGGAATGGGAACTGCAGGGCAGCGTCGGGGTGATTTCCGTGTCCAGTTTCAGCGCCGATGTCGGGGCTTCGGTGCAGAAGGCGTGGACGGCGCTCAAGGCCAAGGCGGGCGGCAGGGTAACCGGGCTCGTGCTCGACCTGCGCGGCAATCCCGGTGGTCTGCTGGATGAAGCGGTGGCGCTGTCGGACCTGTTCCTCGACAAGGGCACGATCGTTTCTCAGCGCGGCCGCTATGCACGCGACAACGAAGTCTATCCGGCCGAAATCATCACGCGCGGCGATATCGCCAAGGGTACGCCGATGATCGTGCTGATCGACGAAGGATCGGCATCGGCATCGGAAATCGTTGCGGGGGCGCTGCAGGACCAGCACCGCGCGGTCATCATGGGGCAGCGCAGCTTTGGCAAGGGCAGCGTGCAGACGCTGATCCCGCTGACCCGCGATACGGCGATCAAGCTGACCACGGCGCGCTATTTCACGCCATCGGGCCGGTCGGTGCAGGAAGGCGGGATCGACCCGGACATTGCCGTGCCGCAGATTTCCGATCCCGATCTGCGCAAGCGCCAGGCGCGGTCCTATCGGGAAAGCGATCTGCGCGGGCACCTGATCAACGAGATCAAGCTGGAAGACAAGGATCTGGAAAAGGACAAGGTCGAAGACCCCCGTTTCCGCATGACGGCCGAAGAACTCAAGGCGGCAAACATCAAGGACTTCCAGTTGCACTATGCCGTGCAGACCCTGGCGCGCACGGCGCCGCGCGGCGCGCTGGCGGCCAAGCTGAAGCGGTAAGCCACCATGCCAGCACCGCATAGCGCGCGCAGCGCGGCCCATGCGCTTGCGCTGATCGTCCCTGCCGCGCTGATGGCCGGGGCCTTGGTGTCGCAATACGTTTTCGGCCTGTTTCCGTGCCAGATGTGCTGGTGGCAACGCTATCCTCACATCGCCGCGATCGTGCTGGCGCTGATCGCCCTTGCCCTCAAAGGGCGGGGCAGCGGCGATCTGGCGGTTGCGCTTGCCGCCGTGTGCATTGGCGCATCGGGGCTGATCGGGGCGTTTCACGCCGGGGTGGAATATGGCTGGTGGGAAGGGATGACCGCTTGCGCCACCGTGGCAGGCGGGGGCAATGCGCTTGACGCGATCATGAACGCGCCAGTGATCCGTTGCGACGTGGCCCCGTGGACACTGGCGGGGGTCAGCCTTGCCGGGTACAACGCCATACTGTCACTGTCGGCTGCGGTGCTGGTGCTGGCCCTGCTGGGCAAGGCGCGCCGCCGCCCGGCGCAAGGAGCCATCGCATGACCGCCGATCTTATACCTTTGGCCAGCGGCCCGGACACTGCCGCCATGCTGCGCGTGAACCAGGCGGGGGAATATGGTGCGACCCGCATCTATGCCGGGCAACTGGCGGTCATGGGCAACCGCGCGCCGCAATCGGCCGAAATCGCGGCGATGGCCGAACAGGAAGCGGGCCACCGAAAGCAGTTCGATGCCTTGCTTGCGGCGCGCGGCGTGCGGCCCACCGCGCTTCAGCCGGTGTGGTCGGCCGCCGGGTTCGCGCTTGGCGCGGCAACCGCGCTGATCGGCCCGGAAGCGGCCATGGCCTGCACCGCCGCGATCGAGACGGAGATCGACCGTCACTATACCCAGCAGCTCGATGAACTGGGCGATGACGACCCGGAGCTGGCCACCCTGATCCGCGAGTTCCGCGACGATGAGCGGGAACACCGCGACGCCGCGCTGGCGGCGGGTGCGGAAAAGGCCCCGGCCTATCCCTTGCTGTTCAACGCGATCCGGCTGGGTTGCCGCGCGGCGATTGCGCTGTCCCGCCGCATCTGAGGCCGCGCTTCATCTATCATTCACGCGCAGGCGGCCCTATATCCGCCAAAGGCCCGCGAAGGGCCGTTTGCGGAGATTGCATGATGAAGCGCCTGATACCTGCCGTACTCGTCGCTGCCACCACGCTGGGCGCAGCGCCGGCCTGGGCGCAGGAATCCGGCCCCGTCGATCCCGGCGGGGAGCGGGTCAACCAGCTTATCGTCTATGGTAACGATCCGTGCCCTCGCTCCGAAGGGGCGACGATCACGGTGTGTGCGCGCAAGGACGAGGAAGAACGCTTCCGCATTCCCAAGCCGCTGCGCGACAATCCCTCGGCGCCGGGCAACCAGCCGTGGTCGGAACGCGTCCGGGCCTATGAAACGGTGGGCGCATTCGGCACGAGTTCGTGTTCGCCGGTCGGCGCTGGTGGCGCGACCGGGTGCCTTACCCGGCTGATCGACAAGGCCTATGCCGAAAAGCGCAACGGGCCGGATGTCGAGTTCGGCCGCCTGATCGAGGAAGAGCGCGAACGCCGCCTCAAGACCATCGACGCTGATGCCGCCGCCGAACAGGCCCGCGTCGAACAGATCGAGCGCGAATACGAAGCCCGCCTCAAGCGCGAGCGCGATGGCGTGCCCGCACCAGCCGGGGATGCGCCTGCCCCCGCCACCGAACCCCCCGCACCCGGTGCGGATGTGTCCGGCAATTCGTTCTGATGGCGGGAGACGCCGGGGGGGGGGTAGCGCCCCCGGCATGCCTTTTCTGCCCTCTTGCCGTCCGCCCGGCGCGCCGATGATGCGCGACTTCCTGCGTCAGCCCAGCGCGCCGATGATGCGCGACTTCCCGCGTCAGCCCAGCGCGATGTCCGGCGCGTCTTCCTGCTTCATGCCCACGGTGTGATAGCCTGCGTCGACATGGTGCACTTCGCCCGTCACACCCGATGACAGGTCGGACAGCAGATACAGCCCCGCGCCGCCCACATCGTCGATGGTCACGTTGCGGCGCAGCGGGGCGTTCAGTTCGTTCCACTTGAGGATATAGCGGAAATCGCCGATGCCGCTGGCGGCCAGCGTCTTGATCGGCCCGGCGGAAATGGCGTTGACGCGGATTCCGCTGGGGCCGCAATCGTTGGCAAGGTATTTCACGCTGGTTTCAAGCGCCGCCTTGGCCACGCCCATGACGTTGTAGTGCGGCACGACCTTTTCCGCGCCATAATAGGTCAGCGTCAGGATCGACCCGCCGTTTGGCATCATTTCCGCCGCGCGCTTGGTCACCGCGACGAGGCTGTAGGCCGAAATGTTCATCGTCATCAGGAAGTTGTCGAGCGTGGTGTCGTAGAATCGCCCGCGCAACTGGTTCTTGTCGGAATAGCCGATGGCATGGACGATGAAATCAATCGTCGGCCAGCGCGCCTTGAGCGTTTCGAACGTGGTGTCGAGCGCGGCCATGTCCGACACATCGCATTCGATCAGGAAATCGCTGCCAAGGCTTTCGGCCAGCGGGCGCACCCGCTTCTCCAGCGCCTCACCCTGATAGGAAAAGGCCAGTTCCGCGCCGTGTTCGCGCAATTGTTTTGCGATTCCCCATGCCAGCGATTTGTCGTTGGCAAGGCCCATGATCAGGCCCCGCTTTCCCTGCATAAGTCCGGTCATGCGCTCTCGTTCTCGCTTCTTGTCTTGCCCATTTGCGCCGCACGGGCGCGATTGTCGGCCTGGCCCACCGTGTCCCGCTCTTCCGGTGGTTCGGCCAGCGCGGCGTTGAGTTCGGCTCCTGCCACCATCCCTAAGCCGACCAGCCAGAAAAAGAAAAGGGCGATCATGATTCCGGCAAGGCTGCCATAGGTCAGATCGTAGGAGAAAACCGTCCGCAAAAGCCGGGGCAACACGGTGGTGACCCCGATCCACCATGCCGTGACCAGCACCGCGCCGGGCCATTTGGGGTATTCGCGCCCGCGATAGCGCCCCGGCGTGAGCGATATGAACAGCAGCCACAGCGCCCCGTAGAGCACGAGCGTGGGGACGAACCGGGTGAGCGCGAGATTGCCCGCGACGTTTTCGAACTGCGGCAGGTACGCGCCGATCATTTCCTGCGCTGCCCCGATCAGCACCTGCGCGAAGATCGACAGCAGGATCAGCACCACGGATGCCAGCGTGATTCCGGTGGACATCAGCCGGTAACGCCAGAAGGCATGTTCCCAGCGCGTGCCATAGGCGCGGCGCAGGATATCGCGGACGGTTTCGACAAGGCTGCCCACGGTCCACAGCCCGACCGCGCTGCCGACCCACAGCAGCCAGCCGCTGCGCGCGTCGATCACGTTGCGCGCGACCGGTTCGATCGTGGCGGCAACGACTGGCGGCAGGGCGATAAGCACGGTGTCGATTGCCGCAGCGCGTTGGCTCGCTTCGCCCACTGCCGATGCGATGGCGGCGGCCATGATGAAGAACGGGAACAGCGCGATCACGATCATGTAGGCCATGTTGCCGGCATGGATCGAACCGTCGTGGATCAGCCCGGCGACGACCCGCCGCGCCACTTCGAACACCCGCGCCGCACCGTGTGGCCTTGGCGCGCCTGCCGCCGCGCCCTTGCGCCAGCGCCGCGCGGCGCGGCGGCGGGCTTCCGGGGACAGGTCCAGCCGGTCATCGGTTGAAGGTTCTTCCGCCAGCGCCGTGCCGCCTTGCTGCGGGTCGAGGCCGGAAGCGGCCATTCAGACGCCCAGTTTGCCGCGCAGGTTCCGTCCGTCCTGCCAGCCCTCCAGCCTGGCCCTGAGGTCCGCGTCATCGGCGGGAAGGTCGATCTGCAAGGTAACGAGCTGGTCGCCCCGCGTGCCATCCTTGCGCGAAAATCCCTTGCCCTTGAGGCGCAGCGTGCGGCCGCTGGAGCTGCCCGGCGCGACGGTCAGCATGACCGGGCCATCGACCGTGGGAACCTTCACCTTGGCGCCATGGACCGCTTCCGCCAGGCTGATGGGCAGATCGAGCCGGATGTTGTCGCCATCGCGTTCATAGAACGGATGATGCCCCACTTCGATCGTGACAATGGCATCGCCATTGCCGCCGGGGCCGGGTTCACCCTTGCCGGAAAGCCGCATCTGCTGCCCGCTTTCGACCCCGGCGGGCAGCTTGAGGTCGATGGTCTTGCCATCGGACAAGGTGATCCGCTGGCTGGCGCGGGTTGCAGCATCGACGAACGAAACCTGCAGCCGGTAATTGGCATTGGCCCCGCGCGGCGGCGGGCCGCGCCGTGCGCCGCCACCAAAGCCGCCGGTTGCCCCGCGCCCGCCGAACAACCCTTCAAAGATATCGCCAAGATCGGCGTGCCCGCCACCAAAGCCACCTTCGAAACCGCCGTCATGCCCGAATCCGCCCTGGCGGTTGCCGCCAAAACCCCCGCCGAACCCACCGCCTGCAAAGCCTGCGGGATTGCCGTCGGCGTCGATTTCGCCACGGTCAAAGCGCGCGCGCTTGTCCTTGTCGGACAGCAGGTCGTAGGCGCCCGTCACTTCGGAAAAGCGTTCGGCGGCCTTGGGGTTGTCCTTGTTGGTATCGGGGTGGAGTTCCTTCGCCAGCTTGCGATAGGCGGATTTGATCTCCTTCTCGCTCGCGCTGCGGGGAACGCCCAGAATGGAATACGGATCTGCCATGCCCGTGATCTAGGATTTGCCGGGCCTGCCCGCAAGGTTGCCTTTCCTAACCGTTTCTGCCGGGGTAGGCGGTTTTTCATGGATTTGATCCCGATCATCGCCATGGCGCGTCTGTCGTGTGCACTTCAGGGGCACGGGAACGCCGGAGTGTCGGCGGTTTGCCATGGGCGTGGCCACGGAGCGCGAACGAATCTCTCGACCGAGTAAACAGTGTAATCTTTGTCAGGAAAACCGAGTGGAAGCTGAACAAGGCCGCGATGCCATCCCCCATGCCGATCCCTATGCGATCTTCGAATCGTGGTTTGCGCAGGCGCAGGCCAGCGAACCGAACGATCCCAACGCCATGGCGCTGGCGACGGCAACGCCGGGCGGCGTGCCATCGCTGCGCATGGTGCTGCTGAAAGGGCACGGGCCGGACGGTTTCGTTTTCTATACCAACTTTCAAAGCCGCAAGGGTGGCGAATTGGCGGAAAACCCGCACGTCGCGCTGTTGTTTCACTGGAAATCGCTGCGCCGCCAGATTCGCATCGAAGGCCCCGTGGCCGAGGTGACGCCTGCCGAGGCCGATGCCTATTTCGCCAGCCGCCATCCCGAATCGCGTCTTGGCTCTGCCGCGTCGGACCAGTCGCGGCCGCTGGCCGATCGGCAGGTCTATCTCGACCGTGTCGAAGCCCTGCGCCGGGACTATCCCGATGGCGATGTGCCGCGCCCGCTGCACTGGTCGGGTTATCGTGTCACGCCGTTGGCGATCGAGTTCTGGCAGGACCGCGATCATCGCCTCCACGAACGGCGCCGCTTCATGGCCGATGGCGCTGGCGGCTGGACCAGCACCCTGCTTTACCCTTAAGGCTGCACGATGAACGCCATCCACGCCGATCTCAACCGCCGCGCCGCCATGGCCAGCATTGCGGTTGCCACGCTGCTTGCCGGGCTGAAGATCTGGGCGGTCGTCTCGACCGGTTCGGTGGCGATGCTGGGGAGTCTGGCCGATACCGCGCTCGATCTGGTGGCCAGCCTGGCCACGCTGGTCGGCGTGTGGGTGGCGGCTATGCCGGACGATCACAACCACCGTTTCGGCCATGGCAAGGCCGAGGCGCTGGCCGCCATGTTCCAGGTCGTGCTGATCTCGATTTCGGCCATCGGGCTGGCGGTGCGGGCGCTGGGTCAGTTGCTGGGCGGTGGCCAGGTGGAAGAGGCCAGTGCGGGCGTGCTGGTTTCCGCGATCGCCATGGGTGCAACGCTGGCTCTGCTGGCCTACCAGCGGCACGTCATCCGCCAGACGGCAAGCCTCGCCATCAGCACGGACAACGTGCACTACAAATCGGATCTGCTGCTGAACCTGGCCGTGATCGCGGCGCTGCTGCTCGATTCGATGGCGGGCATCCGCGGGGCCGATGCCGTGTTTGCGCTGGCGATTGCCGCCTGGCTGGGCTGGGGCGCGTGGGGTGCGTCGCAGGCGGCTGTTGAGCAGTTGATGGACCGTGAATGGCCGCTGGAAAAGCGCGAACGGTTCCTTGCCGCCGTGGCGCGGCATCCCGAACTCAAGGGTCTGCACGACCTTCGCACCCGCACCAGTGGCAACCGCGATTTCGTGCAGTTTCACGTCTGGGTCGATGGGCGGATGACGGTGACCCAGGCGCATCGGGTGATGGACGAGATCGAGGAAATCCTTGCGGCCGAGTTTCCCGGCGTTGAAATCCTGATCCACCCCGACCCGGAAGGGCTGGTCGATGAAGGCGCGCTTGGCGCGGAAAACCTCCTCCAGCCGGCGCCGGATGGCACCAGCCCCGCGCTTTTGGCGCAAGGCGGACCGGCGGGATGAGCGGCGGGGATTCATCCGGCGACCGGCAGGTGCCCTATTTTCATGTCGATGCCTTTGCCGCGCGGCCGTTCGGCGGGAATCAGGCGGCGGTCATGCTGCTTGACGAATGGCTGGACGACGCAACGCTTCAGGCAATCGGCGCGGAAAACATGTTTGCCGAAACCGCCTTTCTCGTGCGTGACACGAACGGCGCTGCCGATTTCGAGCTGCGCTGGTTCACGCCTGAGGTCGAAGTGCCGATGTGCGGCCATGCCACGCTGGCGTCCGGCCATGTCGTGCTGGCGCGGGATCCAGCGCGCAACCGCGTGACCTTCCGCACCCGCAAGGCCGGGATTCTCGATGTTGCGCGCGACGGGCAGCGCCTTGTCCTGTCGCTGCCACGGGTCGTGACCGCGCCGGGGCAATGCGATGCAGCGGCAGCCTTGCTTGGCGCGCCGCTGCCGGTCGAAGTTCGGCAGGCGCCGGGGTATAACCTGTTCGTCTATGCCACTGCCGCCGATGTTCTGGCGCTTTCGCCGGATTTCCGGGCGCTGCTGGCGTTTGGCGATGTGCAATTTATCGCCACGGCACCGGGGGCAGGCCATGCGGCGGGCGCGGATGTGGTCAGCCGGGTGTTCGTGCCCGGTGGCGGGATTGACGAAGATGCCGCAACGGGGTCGGCCCATGCCGCGCTGGCGCCCTACTGGGCGGAGCGGCTGGGGCGCAGTGCCTTTTCGGCGCATCAGGCATCGGCGCGTGGCGCGGATTTCGCCTGCAGTATCGAGGGTGATCGGGTGCTGCTGGGCGGGCAGTGCCGCACCGTGGTCGAAGGGCTGTTCCGCCTGCCCTGACGGTGCCCGGTTAACGGTAAAGCGCGACGATATCGGCCAGCCGGTCCACGACCGCGCCGCGCTGGTCGTCCCCGGTCTTGCCGAGCCGCACCACGACCAGCCCCTGCTTCGGGGCGACCAGCACATATTGGCCGAGATGGCCGACGCAGGCAAACAGGTCTTTCGGGCCGCGATCGGGAAAAAGCACGGCCTTGCCGTTAGTCGGGCTGCGGTTGAGCCAGACCTGCGCGCCGTACTGGGCTTCGCGCGGGGACGGGGTCACCATGAAGTCGATCCACTGGCGCGGCATGATCTGCGCACCCTTGACCGACCCCTTGTTGCGCAGGAACTCGCCGAACCGCGCCCAGTCGCGTGCCGTGCCGTGGATCAGCGATCCGCCAATCAGCGTGCCAGCCCGGTCAAACTCCGGCAGCATCGAGGTCATTCCGGCCGGTTCGAACAGGCGGGTGCGCAGGTATTCGGCCACTGCGCGGCGGCGGCTGTCGGGATCGGGCGCCGGGGTCAGCACGCGCGCTGCCAGATCGGAGAGGATCACGCTGGTCGCGCTGGAATATTCGAACTTGCGGCCCGGTTCGGCTTCCAGCGGGCGATCTTCGGCATAACGCGCCATGTCATCGCGCCCGTCGAGGAAGAGCATGCGCACCTCGTCCGATTCATAGACCGGGTCGCTGCCCTCCGAGTGCGTCAGGCCGGAGCGCATCTGCAGCAACTGGCGCAGCGTGATTTCCCCACGCGGATCGCCGGGCCGTTGCCAGGTGGGCACGGGCGCCGTTTCATCAAGGCGCAGGCGTCCGTCGGATACCAGCATGCCGATCATCACCCCGGTCACGGTCTTGGCCATCGACCAGCCGACGAAGCGGGTGTTTTCGTGATAGCCGGGAGCATAGCGTTCAGCGACGATGCGGCCGCCTTTCATTACCACCACGGCGCGAGTCTGCGCGGCTTCGTCAGTGAACAGCGCATCGACCGCGCGGGCCAGCCGTTCGCGCTCGACTCCGGGTTTGGCGGCTATGGCATCCAGCGCCGCAGCAGACAGCGGGGGCGGCGCATCGGGCGCATTCGTCCCCCGCGAACATCCCGCCAGCACTGGCAGGAACGCAAGCATGAGGATAAGGGAGGTGCAGCGGCGGGCCATCAGGCCAGTCCTTTCGACCAGAACCTATGGCCATGGCAACCGGCAAAGACACTTCCCCCACAACTGCAACGCCGCTTGCTGCCCAGCAGCCGCGCGGACGGTTGCGCTGGCTGCTGATCGGGCTGGGGTTGATCGCCACCGTTGTGGCGGCGTTTCTTTCTCCGATTCGCAGTTATGCGCTGACCGGGGCCAGCTATGGCGCGCGCGTGGCCTGTTCGTGCCGTTTCGTCGGCGGCCGCGATCTTGCCGATTGCCGCAAGGATTTCGAGCCGGGGATGGAACTCGTCACGCTTGGCGAAGATACGGCCGAAAAGAGCGTGACCGCGCGTTTTGCGCTGTTTTTCAGCCAGACGGCCACCTACCGCGAAGGGCATGGCTGCATGCTGGAGCCGTGGTAACGACTCAGTCCGCGTCCCATGGCTGCGTCGCGTCGATCCAGCCACCGCCGATAACCCGCTCCCCGGCATAGAGGACGGCCGCCTGTCCCGGCGCAACGCCGTATTCGGGCTGCACGAAGCGCAATGTTGTGGCCGCGCCATTGCCAAGCGGGCCTTCCAGCACCACCGGAACCGGCTTTGCCAGCGAACGCACCTTGGCGGTTAGCGCGCTGTACGGAAGATCGGTGGGCGGCAGGTCGGCGGGCGGTAGCGGTCCGATGCGGTTGGTGTCCACGATCGTGGCACGGCCGACTGCCAGCATGGCGCGCGGGCCGACCAGCACGCGGCGTCCCGGTGCATCCAGCCCGATGACATAGAGCGGTTCGGGTTGGCCGCCGATTTCCAGGCCCCGGCGCTGGCCCACCGTGTAATGGATAATGCCGCGGTGGCGCCCCAGCACTTCTGCGGTGCGGGCGTGGACGATCTCGCCCGGTGCTTCGCTTTCGGGGCGCACCGCGCGCACGACCTTGGCGTAATCGCCATCGGGAACGAAGCAGATGTCCTGGCTGTCAGGCTTGGCGGCGACGGCCAGACCCAGTTCAGCCGCAATGCGCCGCGTTTCGGCCTTGGGCAGGCCGCCCAGGGGAAAGCGCAGGTAGTCCAGTTGTGCCTCTGTCGTGCCATAGAGGAAATAGGACTGGTCGCGCGCCGGGTCGATGGCGCGGTGCAGTTCCAGCCCGGCGGCTCCCGCCACGCGGCGGACATAGTGCCCGGTGGCCAGGCAGTCGGCGCCCAGTTCGCGTGCCATGGCCAGCAGGTCGGTGAACTTCGGCCCCATGTTGCAGCGGACGCACGGGATAGGCGTACGACCGTTGAGGTAATCGTCGGCAAAGCGTTCGACCACGTCCTGGCGGAAGCTGGTTTCGTGATCGAAGACGTAGTGGGCAATACCCAGCCTGTCGGCCACCGCGCGGGCATCGCGGATATCGTCGCCGGCGCAGCATGCGCCCTTGCGACCGGTGGCGGCCCCATAATCATAAAGCTGCAGCGTCACACCGATGACTTCGGCCCCACTGGCGGCGGCGATCCCGGCAACTACCGAACTGTCGACCCCGCCGGACATCGCCACCACGATGCGGCGGGCAGTCAGCGGGGCTGGCAGGTCGAACAGGCTGGCCAGATCGGGCAGGGCGGAAATCGTCGGCATGGGGCTGCCCATAGGCGTATTTGCGCCGGGGAGCAAAGCGTCCGCACCGGCATGGGCACAAGCGGTTCGTCACACGGTGGCGACAATGAAGGAAACTTGAACGCCGCCTTTACCCTCCCTTAGCTGTCTTGCGCCTAAAAGCGGCGGCGATGGACATGAGCTTCAACGATCCCCGCGCGCTGGCGCGTGCCGTCGCCGGACACGATGATGGCGTCGCGCTTCAGGCGATGACATGGCATGACCTGTGCGCGCGCATCCGCGCGGCGCAGGATCTGCGGCGCGTCATGTCCACGCAGCAGGGCCGAGACGCTGCCGATTACGCTGGCAGCTTCCATCTGGCAGCAGCGCGCATCATCACGTCCGGGATTCCGGGCGTTCCGGCGCACTTAGTAAGTGATGAAGAGCGCGTTAACCCAATCTCTTCAGCCGATGGCAAAGCCCGGACGGGCACACCAGATGCCATCGAAGGTCGCCCCGCGACCGGACTGCGCTGAAGCACGAGAAAACCATGATCGAAAACCAGAAACTCCGCCCGTCGCAAGTCATCGGCCCCCTTGGAGAGCCGCTGACTCTCGACAACCTGCCGCCGCCTTCGACCACCCGCTGGGTGGTGCGCCGCAAGGCCGAAGTTGTGGCTGCAGTCAACGGTGGCCTCCTCACGATCGAGGAAGTGTGCGAACGCTATGGGCTTACGCTTGAAGAGTTTGCTTCATGGCAGCGTGCGGTGGATCGTTCGGGCATGCAGGGCCTGCGCGTAACGCGGATCCAGCACTACCGTGACCTGTACGAGCGTCAGCTCAAGTACTGATAGTCCCCGCACGCGAATACCTAAGGCTTCCAGCGGCCGCTTCCCATCGGAAGCGGCCGTTTTCGTGCGCGATGGCAACGCGCCTGACGATTGAAACCGATCCTGGCCGTAATCGCCCTGCACTGGGCATGGTGCGGTGCCAGATGGTTACATATGATTACAAGTACAGGAAAGACACACTCGCCGTTTCGGCTTAAGTCTTTCGTCGAGGTGCAATTGCCACTCGTCGGAAGGCGGTCTATTGCTGCGCCTCGGATCGGGCATGACAGCAGCGCCGCCAGCCTTGCCGTCTGCGTGGTGTCATCAGACCGCGCCAGTGGGATCGGGCATTGTCCTGCCATCGCACCGGGTTGGTATTGGTGGCCGGGAATTGGCGCGGACCGGGGCAGCGCAGGAATTAGCATGAACTACGAAACGACCATTGCTACTGACGGCGAGCGCACCCCCGAACCTTCGTCGGCGGTGCTTTTCGATGGCGATGACGTGACGCGTCGGCCTGCCTGGCGTGTATGGGCCGTTGCCGGTCTGGTCGTGGCCGTACTCGCCCTGGCGTGGTGGCTGATGCATGGCAGCGGGGCGGCGACTGGCGACGGAACCAAGCGCGCGCAGGCCCAGGTTGTGACCGTTGTCGTTCCGGGCAAGACCAGCATAACCAGCCGGATTACCGCCAGCGGGATCATCGCGGCGCGGCGCGAGATGCCGGTCGGCGTTGCCGGCGAAGGCGGGCAGGTCGTTCGCGTCCTCGTCGATGCCGGTGACTGGGTGCGAGCCGGGCAGGTTCTCGCGGTGATCGACCGTCAGGTGCAGACGCAGCAGATTTCCAGCCAGGCCGCCAATATCGAAGTGGCTGCCGCCGACGCCCGGCTGGCACAAGCCAACCTCGATCGCGGGCTGAAGCTGGTGGAGCGGGGCTTCATTTCCAAGGCTGACATCGACCGGCTTACTGCAACCCGCGATGCCGCGGCCGCCCGCGTGCGTGTGGCCCGTGCGGCGCTGGGCGAACTTGGTGCGCGTGCGGCGCGGCTTGATATCGTGGCTCCGGCGGCCGGGCTGGTCCTGACCCGCGCGGTCGAGCCGGGACAGGTTGTCGGCGCAGGGTCCGGCGTGCTGTTTTCGCTTGCGCGCGACGGTGAAATGGAAATGCAGGCGCGGGTTTCGGAAGCTGATCTGGCCAAGCTTGCCGTTGGCGCCCCGGCAGAGGTCACCCCCGTCGGCACGATGAAGGCGCTTTCGGGGCAGGTCTGGCAGCTTTCGCCGACGATCGACATGCAAACGCGCGAAGGGATGGCGCGGATCGCGCTCGGCTATGATCCGGTCCTGCGCCCCGGCGGATTCGCCAGCGCGACGTTGCGTTCGGGGACGGTCGATGCCCCATTGCTGCCCGAATCTGCCATTCTGAGCGATGACAAGGGCGCGTATGTCTACATCGTCGGAACCGACAACAAGGCGCAGCGTCGGCGGGTCACTGCCGGAGAGATCAGCGCGCGCGGCATTGCCGTGATCGAAGGACTTTCGGGGAACGAGCGCGTTGTCCTGCGGGCGGGCGGCTTCCTGAATGCCGGCGATCCGGTGCGGCCGGTGCTGGCCGGGGCTGCTCAGCCGAAACCGGCGCCGGCCAGGTAAGCGGCGGCAATGAACTTCCAGAACATTTCCGCATGGTCGATCCGCAACCCGGTCGTCCCTCTTGTCCTGTTCATCGGTCTTACGCTGGCGGGACTGGTCTCGTTCTGGCAGATGAAGGTGCAGGACAACCCGGATATCGAGTTTCCGGTGGTGATCGTCTCCATCGCACAGCCCGGCGCGGCGCCGACCGAGATCGAAAACCAGATTACCCAGCGCGTCGAATCCGCCGTGCGCTCGATCGCCGGGGTCGATACGCTGACCTCTACCGCGTCTGAAGGGCAGAGCCAGACCCAGGTCCAGTTCAAGATCGGGCAGGACATCAACGCCGCGGTAAACGAGGTCAAGAATCAGGTCGACCAGATCCGCAGCGATCTGCCGGAGGGGATCCTTGAGCCGCGGGTATTCAAGGTCGAAACCTCGTCGCAGCCGATTGCCTACATCGCGGTCGTTGCCGATGACATGACGCTGGAGCAGCTTTCCTGGTTCATCGACGATACCGTGGCGCGGCGGCTTCTGTCGGTGCCGGGCATGGCCGAAGTCAGCCGGTCGGGCGGGGTAAGCCGCGAAATTGCCGTCACGCTCGACCCGATGCGGATGAAGGCGCTCGGCGTCACCGCCAGCCAGATCAACGCGGCATTGCGCCAGGTCAACATCAATGCCGCCGGGGGCAAGACCGAAGTGGCCGGTTCGCGTCAGTCGGTGCGTGTGCTGGGCAATGCGCGGACGGCCTATGACCTTTCGCAGACCGAAATCGCCCTGTCCGGTGGGCGGACCGTCCGCCTCGATCAGGTTGCCGACGTGCGTGACAGCTACAGCGAAATAGCTTCCATCGCCAAGTTCAACGGGCGGCCGGTGGTGAACTTCGCCATTTCGCGCGCGCGCGGCGAATCCGACGTATCGGTGTTCGACGGAGCCACCGCGGAAATGGCGAAGATCGAAAAGGAGCAGGGCGGCAAGATCCGGTTCGAAACGCTGTTCACCACGGTGACCTATACCAAGGAGCAGTACCGCTCGTCGATCAACGCGATGGTCGAAGGCGCCGTGCTGGCGGTGATCGTGGTGTTCTTCTTCCTGCGCGACTGGCGGGCGACCATCGTTTCGGCCATTGCCATTCCGCTGTCTTCGATCCCCACTTTCTGGTTGCTCGATCTGATGGGGTTCACGCTCAACCAGATGTCGCTGCTGGCACTGGGGCTGGTGGCAGGTGTGCTGGTCGATGATGCGATCGTCGAGATCGAGAACATCGTGCGCCACATGCGCATGGGCAAGACCGCCTATCAGGCGGCGATAGACGCGGCGGACGAGATTGGCCTCGCCGTTGTGGCGACGACATTTTCCATCGTCGCGGTGTTTTTCCCGGTGGCGCTGATGCCCGGCGTGTCCGGCCAGTTCTTCAAGAACTTCGGCCTCACCGTAGTTGTCGCCGTGCTGTTTTCGCTGCTCGTCGCGCGCATGATCACACCGATGGTTGCAGCCTATTTCCTCAAGGCGCAGGGTGAGGCGGATCACGGCGGTGGTCCGATGATGGACCGCTACATGAAGGTGCTGCACTGGTCGCTCGATACGTCGCGCGCTGCGGCTTACCGGGCAGCACATCCGGGGCGCAGGTTCCGCGCCCGGTTGCACGATCACCGTGTGTGGATGATGGGCATCGGCCTGCTGGCGCTGCTGTGCACGATCGGGCTGGGCGCGATCATTCCGACCCAGTTCTTCCCCGATACCGACAACGATTCGATCCAGGTCAGCGTCGAGATGGTGCCGGGTACGACGCTGGCGCAGACTGAGCGTGAAGTGGCCCGGATCGCGGCAAGGCTGCGGCAGGAACCGGAAACCGAATCGACCCTTGCCGCCGTTCGTGAGGCGCGTGCCAATATCTATGTGAACTTGCGCAAGGACCGCGCGCGCACCAGCCTTGAATATGAGCGCGAAATGGCGCCCGTGCTGCAAAGCGTGCCCGACGTCCGGGCGAACTTCGTCGCCAACAATGGCGGGCCGCCCAGTGGCGGGTCGGGCCGGGCGATCAGCATCATGCTGGCCGGGTCCAACCCCGAACTGCTGCAGAAGACCGCGCAGACGCTGGTCAGCCAGATGAGCGGCGTAAAGCTTGTCGTCGCGCCGCGCATCAGCGCCGATCTGCGCCGCCCCGAAGTGATCATCAAACCGCGCTTCGATCTGGCTGCCAATCTGGGGGTGACTACCCAGACGCTGAGCCAGGTCGTGCGGATCGCAACACAGGGCGAAATCGACCAGAACAGTGCGCGTTTTTCCTTGTCCGACCGGCAGGTGCCGATCCGGGTCAAGTTGCCGGAAGAAGCCCGCCGCGATCTGTCGGTGATCGCCAACCTGCCGGTGCCCACGGCATCGGGCGCAGTGGTGCCGCTGTCGCGCGTGGCGGATATCACGTTCGGGTCTGGCCCGACACAGATCCAGCGGTACAACCAGAGCCGCCGTGTCTTTGTCGGCGCCGATCTTGCGCCCGGTGTGGTCAAGGGCGATGCGATGAAGGCGATCAACGCGCTGCCGATCATGAAGGCGCTGCCGCAAGGGGTGTCCAACACCGTTGCCGGGGAGGACAAGTTCCAGCAGGAGCTGATCAACAGCTTCGGGATCGCCCTGGGTTCGGGCGTGCTGCTGGTATTCTCGGTGCTGGTGCTGCTCTACCATCGGTTCATCTCGCCGCTGGTCAACATGGGGTCGCTGTTCCTTGCGCCGCTGGGCGGGCTGCTGGCGCTGGCCTTGACGGGCTATTCGCTGTCGCTGCCGGTGTTCATCGGGGTGCTCATGCTGTTCGGCATCGTCGCCAAGAACTCGATTCTGCTGATCGATTTCGCGCTTGAGGAGATGGCGACCGGCAAGGACAAGCTCGCCGCGATCATCGAAGCCGGGCACAAGCGCGCGCAGCCGATCGTGATGACGACGGTGGCCATGGTCGCGGGCATGATTCCCACCTCGCTGGCGGTGGGCGGGGATGCTGGCTGGCGGGCGCCGATGGGCATCGTCGTGATCGGCGGCCTGACCATGTCCACGCTGCTGACCTTGCTGATCGTGCCCGCCGGTTTCAGCCTGGCCGACGGTCTGGAAAAGCGCATCGGGCCGTGGCTGGCCCGCAAGGTGCTGGGGTATCAGCCCGATGATGACAGCCAGGACCGCAGGAACCAGACCCCGGTTGAGGCATTTCCGGCGGAGTGAACGGCAAACCAACAGACCCGGCTGATCGCGCCGGAGCAGTAGAGGCCGCCGCCCCGGCCCCCCGGCGCCGCAGCGGTCTGATGGCGCGGGGCTTGTTCCGTCAGGCAGGCGCGCCGCCGGTGGACCGGGCGCGCCGCATGCGCGTGGTGGCAACGTGTCTGTTGCTGGCCATGGCGGTTATCTATGCCGTGACGCGCCGCTACGAAGGGCTGCACCCGGCGCTGGGTTTTGTGCGCGCCTTTGCCGAAGCGGCGATGGTCGGCGGCCTGGCCGACTGGTTCGCCGTTACCGCGCTGTTCCGTCATCCGCTTGGCGTGCCGATTCCGCATACCGCGATCATCCCGGTCAACAAGGATCGCATTGCCGATACCATGGCCGGATTCCTGCAGGCCAATTTCCTTACCCCTCAGGTCGTTGCCCGGCGCATGGGCGCGCTCAACACCGCTCAGGCCATGGGCGGCTTTCTTGCCGATCCGCGCGGTGGCGAAGGCCGCCTGCGCGATGGCGCGGCCGGCCTGGTGGGTGATATCCTCGAATCGCTCGATCCCGAAGCTCTGGGCGGGCTGGCCAAGGGCGCGTTGCGCGGCCAGCTTGGAAAACTCGATCTGTCGCCGCTGCTGGGCCAGCTTCTGGGCGCGGCGATTGCCGACGGGCGGCACATGCCGGTGATCGAAAGTCTGGTCCGCAAGGCCGCGGAAACGATCGAAGCGAACGAGGAGTTGATCCACGCGACAATCCACGAACGCGCCAACACCATTCTGCGCTGGACCGGGCTGGACGAAAAGCTCGCCAATGCCATTCTCGATGGGCTGTACAAACTGCTGGCGGAAACGCTCGTCGTTCCCGATCATCCGTTGCGCCGCAAGATCGAGGAAGGGCTGGAAACGCTGGCGCACGATCTGGTCCACGATCCCGCGATGCGGGCAAGGGTGGACCGGATGAAGCAGGAAGTGCTTGCTAATCCGGCCTTTGCGCGCTGGCTGGACGCGCTGTGGGAACGCGGGCGCACCCGGCTGTTGCAGATCGTGCGCGGCGCTGGTGGCGGCGCGCTCGACGGCCAGTTCGGGGCGAGCCTGGCCGAGCTTGGCAGCGCGTTGCAACGCGATGTGGCGCTCCAGCGCGTTGTCAACCGCTTCGCCCGCCGCACGCTTGTCGGCATTTCCACGCGCTATGGCGAACAGATCGTCCGGCTGGTGTCGGAAACGGTCAAACGCTGGGACGCGCGCACGGTAACGGACCGGATCGAAGGCGCGGTCGGGCGCGACCTTCAGTTCATCCGAATCAACGGCACGCTGGTGGGCGGGCTGGTCGGCGTGCTGCTGCATGCGGTCGACGTGGCGTTATGATCGATCTGCCGCGGTTCGAAACATCGCGGCTGGCCTTGTCGGTGCCGGGCAGGAACGATTACCTGCTGCTACGCGATCTGGTAGCCGACCCTCAGGTTCATCGGCATCTTGGGCCGCGGCCTGACGACCCCACGACCGACATGTTCAACCGTGCGCAGCGCGGCGCTGGGTCGTGGTTGCTGTCCGGGTACGGACTGTTCCTGGTGCATGAACGCGCGACCGGGGCCTTCGTGGGTCAGGCGGGTGTGTTTCACAGCCGCCGCGGTTTCGGCAAGGGCATGGATGATGTGGCGGAAGCCGGCTGGATTCTGGCCCGCCCGCACTGGGGGAAGGGGTTCGCTACCGAAGCCATGGCCGGCGCGATCGCATGGTTCCGGGCAACCCATGGCCCGCAGCGCATCGCTTGCATGATCGAAACCGGCAATGCGGCTTCATTTGCCGTCGCGCGTAAACTGGGCTTCGTCCGGTATGACCGGCACACCCTGACAGACGGAGCCGAGGTCGAACTGCTGGAACAGACTGCCTGACGCATGAGCACGCCGCCAATCACAAAGGGGCCGGGAAGATCGCTCTTCCCGGCCCCGGTGTTTGTGCAGAAGCTGCGTGGACTTAGAAGTCCATGCCGCCCATGCCGCCCATGCCGCCACCCATAGGGGGCATCGCGGGCTTGTCTTCGGGCTTTTCGCTGATCGCCGCTTCGGTGGTGATCAGCAGGCCGGAGACCGAGGCTGCGTCCTGCAGGGCAGTGCGCACGACCTTGGTCGGGTCGATCACGCCAGCAGCCTTGAGGTTTTCGTAAACGTCGGTCGCAGCGTTGAAGCCCTGGTTCTCGTCGTTTTCGCGCAGCAGGTTCCCAGCGACAACCGCACCGTCATGGCCGGCGTTCGCGGCGATCTGGCGCAGCGGCGTCTGGATCGCGCGGCGCACGATGTCGATGCCCTTGGTCTGGTCGTCGTTGGCGCCCTTGAGGCCTTCGAGAGCCTTGGTGGCATAGAGGAGAGCCGTGCCGCCGCCGGGCACGATGCCTTCTTCAACCGCAGCGCGGGTAGCGTGCAGCGCGTCATCGACGCGGTCCTTGCGCTCCTTCACTTCGACTTCGGTGGCACCGCCGACCTTGATCACGGCAACGCCGCCGGCCAGCTTGGCCAGACGTTCCTGCAGCTTTTCACGGTCGTAATCGCTGGTGGTGACTTCGATCTGGGCGCGGATCTGTTCGACGCGGGCCTTGATGTCGTCTGCCGAACCGGCGCCATCGACGATGGTGGTGTTGTCCTTGTCGATGGTGACCTTCTTGGCCTGACCAAGCATGCCGAGCGTGACGCTTTCAAGCTTGATGCCAAGGTCTTCGGAGATCATTTCGCCAGCGGTCAGCGTGGCGATATCGCCCAGCATGGCCTTGCGACGGTCACCGAAGCCGGGCGCCTTGACGGCAGCGATCTTCAGGCCACCGCGCAGCTTGTTGACGACCAGCGTTGCCAGAGCTTCGCCTTCGATGTCTTCGGCGATGATCAGCAGCGGACGGCCCGACTGTACCACGGCTTCGAGGATCGGCAGCATCGCCTGGAGCGACGAGAGCTTCTTCTCGTGGATCAGGATGTACGGGTTTTCGAGTTCGACCGTCATCTTTTCCGGGTTGGTGATGAAGTAGGGCGAAAGGTAGCCGCGGTCGAACTGCATGCCTTCGACGACATCGAGTTCGAACTCCAGCCCCTTGGCTTCTTCAACGGTGATGACGCCTTCCTTGCCGACTTTTTCCATCGCTTCGGCGATCTTCTGGCCGACTTCAACGTCACCATTGGCCGAAATGATGCCGACCTGGGCGATTTCCGACGAACCGGTGACCGGGGTCGAACGCGCCTTGAGGTTTTCGACGACCTTGGTCACGGCAATGTCGATGCCGCGCTTGAGATCCATCGGGTTCATGCCAGCGGCAACGGCGGTCATGCCTTCGCGCACGATGGCCTGGGCCAGCACGGTTGCGGTGGTGGTGCCGTCACCGGCAGCGTCGTTGGCCTTCGATGCCACTTCGCGCAGCATCTGGGCGCCCATGTTCTCGAACTTATCCTTCAGTTCGATTTCCTTGGCGACCGAAACACCGTCCTTGGTGATGCGCGGCGCGCCGAAGCTCTTGTCGATGACGACATTGCGGCCCTTGGGGCCGAGCGTCACCTTCACGGCATCAGCGAGAATGTCCACGCCGCGCAGAATGCGTTCGCGAGCGTCGCGCGAAAAGCGTACGTCCTTGGCAGCCATTGTTCGTTCCTTTGAATAGCAGAAATTGGTGTCGGAAAGTCTGGGACCGGCTTAGCCGATCACGCCCAGAATGTCGGATTCCTTCATGATCAGCAGGTCTTCACCGCTGACCTTGACTTCGGTGCCGGACCACTTGCCGAACAGGACGCGGTCGCCGACCTTGACGTCCATCGCGGTGATCGTACCGTTTTCGGCGCGAGCGCCGGTGCCAACAGCCACGATTTCACCCTCAGCAGGCTTTTCCTTGGCGCTGTCGGGGATGATGATCCCCCCGGCGGTCTTCTCCTCGGCTTCGACGCGGCGTACCAGCACGCGGTCGTGCAGCGGACGAAAAGTCATGGGATACTCCCTCTTCCATGTCATAAATGAGCCTTGGCACTCTCATGCCGAGAGTGCCAGCGCCCCGCATATGGGCGCGCACCCCGGAGGCGTCAATGGGGCCGCAAAGAGAAAATTTTCACACCATGCGATCAGTGTTGCAGCAGGCCATGCGGTAGCAGGCCGAGCCGCGCCCGGTTGTTCCAGCGCCACAGCATCAGGCTGGCCACGACGACCAGCCCGGTCATCAGCCCGATCCAGACGCCAAGGCCGCCCAGCGGCGTGAACAGGCCCAGCGCGACGGCCGTGCCGATGCCGGGCACCCAGTAGCCGAAGAGGGCAAACGCCATCGGCACGCGCGTGTCCTGCAGACCGCGCAGCAGCGCCGCGCCGACCGCCTGCGCGCCGTCGAACAACTGGAACGCGGCGGCGACGGTCATGTAGCGGATGGCCAGTACGACCATGGCGGCGTTTTGCGGCGCGTCAGGGTCGATGTAGATTCGCAGGATCGCGTGGGGCGCCAGCAGCATGACCGCAGCGGTCAGGGTCATGAAGCCCATGCCAAGCACTACAGCCACCCGGCCGACGCGGGCAATCGCTTCCCTGTCGCCCGCCCCGAACGCCATGCCGACACGGATCGTCGCGGCCTGGGCGACCCCGAACGGCACCTGAAAGGCAATTGCGGCGAACTGCAGCGCCACCGTGTGGGCGGCCAGTTCGGTTTCGCCGATGCGGCCCATCAGGAACGCAGCGCCGTTGAACATGCCCGCTTCGGCCACGATCGTCCCGGTGATCGGCAGGCCAATGCGCATGACATCGCGGAACCGGCACCATTCGGGCTTCCACCAGCGTCCGGCCAGGCGATAGCGGCGCAGGCGGCGGTCGCTGCGGATCACCAGCACGAAGGCAGCAAGCATCGCGCAGGCGGTGACCACGCTGGAGACCGCCGATCCGGGCAGGCCGAGCGCAGGCGCGCCAAGATGGCCGAACACGAAAACCCAGTTGCCCAGCGCGTTGACGACCACCGCCATGCCGGTGATGGCCGTTCCGATGCCCGGACGGCCCAGGGTGGCCACGAACGTCCGCAGCAGAGCTGCCATGGTCGAAGGGATCGCCGCCCACATCAGGATATTCAGAAACGGCACCGCAAGGGCAATGACACTGTCCTGCTGGCCGGTCGCGCGCATCAGCGGCTCGCCCAGCAGGCACACGCCCATTGCGCCAAGGCTAGCGGCGATCCCGGCCCATGCCGCCATGCGCACCGTGCGCCGGACCTCGCGCACCGCATGCCGCCGCCGTCCCAGCTCTGCCGCGATCAGCGGCGCGGCGGCGCTGACAAGCCCGGAAAGGCTCCACATCAACAGGCCGAAAACGGCAATCGACAGCGATGATGCCGCCAGTGCCACCGGGCCAAGCCGCGCGACGAACACCACATCCACGGCAAACACCGCCATTTGCAGCAGGTTGGCGCCAACCATCGGCGCAGCGAGGCGAAGCATCGCGCGCAGCTCATCGGTCCAGCGGGAGGGCGGTGGTTCAAACATGGCGGCGGCTGCGATAGGGCGGGCATGGCGGCAGGGAAAGCGGAACCGTGCCGGTGGCGTGTGGTCTTTGGGTCAGGGCGGGTCTGCACGGAACGCGCCAGCGGGAATCGACGCTTGCGCGGTCACGAAAAAAGGGCGGCCCCGCAGGACCGCCCCTTTCGCAATCTTCGGTCCGTTGAAGGCCGCAGAAGAAGATTACTTGATTTCGACGGTGCCGCCGGCTTCTTCGATCTTCTTCTTGATTTCTTCGGCTTCAGCCTTCGAAACGCCTTCCTTGACAGCCTTCGGTGCGCTTTCAACCAGCGCCTTGGCTTCGGTCAGGCCCAGCGAGGTGATCGCGCGGACTTCCTTGATGACCTGGATCTTCTTGCCACCGTCGCCGGTGAGGATCACGTCGAACTCGGTCTTTTCTTCAGCGGCTTCGGCAGCGGCGCCACCAGCGGCAGGCGCGGCAACGGCAACAGCGGCAGCAGCCGAAACGCCCCAGGCTTCTTCAAGCGCCTTGGCGAGGTCAGCGGCTTCGAGGACGGTCAGCTTCGAAAGTTCTTCAACGAGCTTGGCGATATCGGCCATGATTTTCACTCCTGATCTTGTTGTGCCCGCGCGGCCCGAACGGCACGGCGGACGTTAATCGCATGAACAGTCTTATGCGGCTTCCTTGGCGTAAGCGCCGAAGACACGCGCCAGCTTGGCCGCCGGAGCGGTCGTGAGCTGGGCGAGCTTGGTCGCCGGAGCCTGGATGAGGCCGATGAGCTTGGCACGCAGTTCGTCGAGCGACGGCATCGAGGCGAGAGCCTTCACACCGTTGGCATCAAGCACCTGCGAACCCATTGCACCGCCGACGATTTCGATCTTGTCGGTGGTCTTGGCGAACTCGATCACGGCCTTGGCGGCAGCGACGGGATCGGCCGAGGCAGCGATGGCGGTCGGCCCGGTGAGCATGTCACCCAGACCTTCGTAATCGGTGCCTGCAATGGCAAGCTTGGCAAGACTGTTCTTCGCAACCTTGTAGGTCGCGCCCGCTTCGCGGATCTTCGCGCGCAGGGCGGAGGACTGTGCCACCGTCATGCCGAGGTTGCGGGTGATGACCACCGCGCCGGCCTCGTTGAAGACTCCGGTCAGGAAGGCGACCGATTCGGCTTTCTGCGAACGATCCATGCCTAACTCCTTCACTTTGGCCGCACGGAAAACCCGGACGGCCGGCTACGTTGTCGATGGCCCGAAAACCACCGGCGAGTCCGTTGACAAGGGAAGGAGGTGCGCTGCGCAAATGCAGACGCGGGCGGCATCGCCGTCCGTTCAGGAGCGGGAGACCGTGAAACTCTTTTCCCCGCCTAGGCTGGCAATTAAGTGCGGACGGGTTCCGCACACCAACTGTCTCGGACGGTTGACCGGCGGGCCGCAAGACCCGCTGGTGCGCGGCCCCAATACGGATTCGCCCGGCAAAGTCAACCTTCCGGGGCGGTGGCTTCCGGCTCGTCGGCGGAATCGAAGCCCAATATGTCGCCGGGCTGGCACTCCAGCACACGGCAGATCGCTTCGAGCGTGGAAAAGCGGATCGCCCTGGCCTTGCCGGTCTTGAGGATCGAAAGATTGGCAAGCGTGATGTCTACCCGCTCTGCCAGTTCGGTCAGGGTCATCCGGCGGGCGTGGAGCAGATCGTCGAGCTTCACGTTGATCGGCATCACACGGTTCCTTCCAGATCTTCACGCATGGCCGCGCCAAGCCGGAACACCCGCGCCAGAACGAACAGGACCAGCGCCAGCAGGATGCCGCTCATCGAAATGCCGAAATCGGACGTCGCATCGTGGAATTGCCCGGCCAGCCATTCGCCGATGCCGCCAGCGGGAACAGACAGCACTTCGATTCCAAGGGTCAGCCAGCCCATCCGTGCCAGACGGTCGGCGTTGACCGGGATGAAGGGGTCGCCCTGACCGACACTGTCGATCAGGCGGCGGAGCAGGCGCAGGAACAGGAATGCGCAGGTCGCCATCGCGCCGATGAATGCCAGCAGCAGGGCAATGGCAGGAATCGCCCCGGCGGGCGTTGGGTGCCCGGTTTCCGAGGCGATGGCGGCGGAAAGCGCATCGCCCGCGACCAGCGCCGCCGGTGCGCCGAGCAGGGTGGCTAGGGCCACGAGGGCAGCCAGCGCCATGGCGATGCCGGTCATGACACGGACGGCGGCAAGCAGCGGGTCGGAGGGGCGGAGAGTCATCGGACTATGCTTTCGGCAAGAGAGGGGCAGGAGGCCGGCGGAACGACCGGGTGGAACATCATGCGAGTTCGGGAAGACTGACAGCCGATGGCGCCAGCGCGGCCCGCGCCGCCAAGGGCGTTTCCGGGACTAGCGCCAGCGGGAGACCGAGTATGAACAGGGCCGCAGCGGCGGTGAGCAGGGCTTCGGCGGTCAGGGCCTTGAGCTTGCCGGTCTGGCTGAACATATCGAACTCCGATCAACTGCGTATCGTTTTTCAATATGCCTGATTCGCCTTATCGTCAATCAATAATATTGAAAAACGATAATACACTGCCTGTTTTTGGACGATACGCTGCATTTGGCCCGTGCCGATGGCGGCAGGGCGCGACGAATTGCGTGCCATTCCTTTGACTTGCGGCGGGTGATCGCCTAGATGGGCTGCACGTCCGGGGTTTCGAGCAAGGCCTTCCCATGCGCAGGGGAGGGCCACGGAAGGAAACCGCGAACGTTCCATCTGACGCAGCAGGCTGCGGGCCATGGCTTCCGTTTCGGGACGCATGTGTGCCCTGCGGCCTTTTGTCGTTTGATGGCGCCACCGCTGCGCGTGGCAGGTTTTCCGCCGGTTTTCCGGCGTTGCATTGAGAAGAGGCTCGTACCCTTTATGGCTACCAAGGCGCCAAGCCGTCCCGGCGTGAAGAAGCGCATCCGCAAGATCTTCGGTGACATTCACGAAGTCGTGCAGATGCCGAACCTGATCGAAGTCCAGCGCGAATCGTACGAGCAGTTCCTCCGCTCCGATCCGGCCACGGGCTATGTTTCGGGTCTGGAAAAGACGCTGCGCTCGGTCTTCCCGATCCAGGATTTCGCAGGCACCGCCAGCCTCGATATCAAGGAAAAGGACGGTTACGTTCTTGAGGCACCCAAGTACGACGTGAACGAATGCCGCCAGCGCGGCATCACCTACGCCGCGCCGATGAAGGTCACGCTCAAGCTCGCCACCTTCGAAGTGGACGCCGAAACGGAAACCAAGTCGCTCATCGATATCAAGGAGCAGGACGTCTACATGGGCGATATCCCGCTCATGACCGACAACGGCACCTTCTTCATCAACGGCACCGAGCGCGTGATCGTGTCGCAGATGCACCGTTCGCCGGGCGTGCTGTTCGACCATGACCGTGGCAAGACCCACTCTTCGGGCAAGTACCTCTTCGCCGCGCGCGTCATCCCCTACCGCGGGTCGTGGCTCGATTTCGAGTTCGACGCGAAGGATATCGTCAACGTCCGCATCGACCGCAAGCGCAAGCTGCCGGTCACTGCGCTGCTGCACGCGCTGGGCATGGGCGACGAGGAAATCCTCCACTTCTTCTACGATACAGTCACCTGGGCGCGCGCTGAAAGTGGCTGGAAGGTGCCGTTCGTGGTCGAACAATGGCGTGGCACAAAGCCGACCTTCGACATCGTCGATGCGCGTTCGGGCGAAGTGATCTTCCCTGCCGGGCAGAAGATTTCGCCGCGTGCCGCCAACAAGGCTGCCAAGGATGGTCTCGATGGCCTGCTGATACCGACCGAGGAAATCTTCGGCCGTTACGCCGCGCGCGACCTGATCGATGAAACGACCGGGCGCATCTGGATCGAAGCCGGGGACGAAGTCGGCCCCGAAAACCTCGAAGTGCTCGACCGTGTCGGCATCGACCGGCTCGAACTGCTCGACATCGACCATGTCACCGTCGGGCCGTGGATCCGCAACACGCTCAAGGCCGACAAGGCGCCGGACCGCGATCATGCGCTGGCCGACATCTACCGCGTCATGCGCCCCGGCGAACCGCCGACGCGCGAAACCGCCGAAGCCCTGTTCGACGGTCTGTTCTTCGACTCCGATCGCTACGATCTTTCGGCAGTGGGCCGCGTCAAGCTCAACATGCGCCTCGGCCTCGATTGCGACGATACCGTCACCACCTTGCGCTCCGAGGATATCCTCGCCGTGGTCAAGGAACTGGTGAACCTCAAGGACGGCAAGGGCGAAGTCGACGATATCGACAACCTCGGCAACCGCCGCGTGCGTTCGGTGGGCGAACTGCTGGAAAACCAGTACCGCGTCGGCCTGTTGCGCATGGAGCGTGCGGTCAAGGAGCGCATGTCGTCGGTCGATGTGTCGACGGTCATGCCGAACGACCTGATCAACGCCAAGCCTGCCGTTGCGGCGGTGCGCGAGTTCTTCGGTTCCTCGCAGCTTTCGCAGTTCATGGACCAGACCAACCCGCTTTCGGAAGTGACGCACAAGCGCCGCGTTTCGGCGTTGGGGCCGGGCGGTCTGACCCGCGAACGCGCAGGTTTCGAAGTGCGCGACGTTCACCCCACGCACTATGGCCGCATCTGCCCGATCGAAACGCCCGAAGGCCCGAACATCGGCCTGATCAACTCGCTTTCGACCTTTGCCCGCGTCAACAAGTACGGCTTCATCGAAACCCCGTACCGCAAGGTGCTGGACGGCAAGGTGAGCAAGGACGTCGTCTATCTTTCGGCGATGGAAGAGCAGAAGCACACGGTGGCGCAGGCTTCGGCTGAAACCAATGCCGAAGGTTCGTTCGTGGAAGAACTGGTGTCGGCTCGCCAGAACGGCGAATTCGTGATGGCGCCGCGCGATTCGATCACTCTGATGGACGTCAGCCCCAAGCAGCTCGTCTCGGTCGCCGCATCGCTCATTCCGTTCCTGGAAAACGATGACGCCAACCGCGCGCTCATGGGCTCGAACATGCAGCGCCAGGCGGTGCCGCTGGTCAAGGCCGACGCGCCGTTCGTGGGCACCGGCATGGAAGAAACCGTGGCGCGCGATTCGGGCGCCGCGATCGCCGCGCTGCGCGGCGGGATCGTCGATCAGGTCGACGCAACCCGCATCGTGATCCGCGCATCGGGCGATATCGAAGCCGGCCAGTCGGGCGTCGATATCTACACGCTGCAGAAGTTCCAGCGTTCGAACCAGAACACCTGCATCAACCAGCGCCCGCTGGTGAAGGTGGGCGACGTTGTCGAAACCGGCGACATTCTGGCCGACGGTCCTTCGACCGAGCTGGGCGAACTGGCGCTGGGCCGCAACACCCTCGTCGCGTTCATGCCGTGGAACGGCTACAACTACGAAGACTCGATCCTGATCTCCGAACGCATCGTGAAGGATGACGTGTTCACCTCGATCCACATCGAGGAGTTCGAGGTCATGGCGCGCGATACCAAGCTGGGGCCGGAAGACATCACGCGCGACATCCCCAACGTCGGCGAGGAAGCCCTGCGCAACCTCGACGAAGCGGGCATCGTCTACATCGGCGCCGAAGTGCATCCGGGCGATATCCTTGTTGGCAAGATCACGCCCAAGGGCGAATCGCCGATGACGCCGGAAGAAAAGCTTCTGCGCGCCATCTTCGGCGAAAAGGCCAGCGACGTGCGTGACACCTCGCTGCGTCTGCCGCCGGGCGTTTCGGGCACGATCGTCGAAGTGCGCGTGTTCAACCGCCACGGCATCGAGATCGACGACCGTACCCGCGCGATCCAGAACGAGGAAATCGAACGCCTCGCCAAGGACCGCGAGGACGAGCGTGCGATCCTCAACCGCGCCACCTTCAACCGTCTGCGCGACATGCTGCTGGGCCAGGTTTCGGCCGCAGCGCCCAAGGGCATCAAGAAGGGCGTGGTCATCGACGAGCAGGTGCTGGCCGATGTCGAACGCCACGAATGGTGGAAGTTCGCGGTTGCCGACGACAGCCGCCAGCAGCAGCTCGAAGCGGTCAAGGCGCAGTACGACGCCACCGTCAAGGCGATCCAGGAGAAGTTCGAGGACCGCAAGGAAAAGCTGGAGCGTGGCGATGAACTCGCGCCCGGCGTGCTCAAGATGGTCAAGGTCTTCGTGGCGGTGAAGCGCAAGCTGCAGCCGGGCGACAAGATGGCCGGCCGTCACGGCAACAAGGGTGTCATCTCGCGCATCCTGCCGGTCGAGGACATGCCGTTCCTCGAAGACGGAACGCACGTTGATATCGTGCTCAACCCGCTGGGCGTGCCGTCACGCATGAACGTCGGGCAGATCTTCGAAACGCACCTTGGCTGGGCCGCCCGCGGGCTGGGCCAGCAGATTGCCCATCAGCTTGAGGAATGGCGCCATGCCAACCCCGATCCCGAAGCGGCACCCCCGCCGACGGCGCTGATCGACAAGCTCAAGGATATCTACGGCGAAAACTACCACGCCGATATCGAAGGGCGCACGACCGGCGAAATCGTCGAGCTGGCGGAAAACCTCAAGGCGGGTGTGCCGATGGGCACGCCGGTGTTCGACGGTGCGCGCGAAGCCGACGTTTCGGCCATGCTGGCCAAGGCGGGTCTCGACACGTCGGGCCAGTCGGTCCTCTACGACGGGCGCACGGGCGAAGCCTTCGACCGCAAGGTGACCGTGGGCATCATCTACATGCTCAAGCTGCACCACCTGGTCGATGACAAGATCCACGCCCGTTCGATCGGGCCGTACAGCCTCGTCACCCAGCAGCCGCTGGGCGGCAAGGCCCAGTTCGGCGGACAGCGTTTCGGGGAAATGGAGGTCTGGGCGCTCCAGGCCTATGGCGCGGCCTACACGTTGCAGGAAATGCTCACGGTGAAGTCGGACGATGTCGTCGGCCGCACCAAGGTCTACGAAGCGATCGTCAAGGGCGACGACACCTTCGAGGCCGGCATTCCCGAAAGCTTCAACGTGCTCGTCAAGGAAATGCGCTCGCTCGGCCTCAACGTCGAACTGTCGTCGCTGGACGACAAGGACGACGATGATTTCACGCAGGCTGCCGAGTAAAAGGTGACGAACATGATAACATTGCTCGTAATTTTCATAGACCCGATACGTATTGCACTCGCAGTTGGTGCTGGATTTATGTGCAAGTCGCGAGCGAATGTATTTGTGGCGGCGCTCCTGATCGGACTTTTAACTGAAATAGTTCTTTCGTCGATCGCGGCTGGCCGTCAATTTAGCATTGAATCGATGCTTTGTAATGTTTTGGCTGCTGGATTTTGGGCTTACCTGACCTTTAGTCTCCGCCGCCGCCGAGCATTGAAGAAATTGAACCCGTCCGAAGGGACTGAAATATGAACGACCTGACCAAATTCACGAACCAGATTGCCAAGCCCGAGACGTTTGACCAGATCCAGATCGGTCTCGCCTCGCCCGAGCGCATTCGCAGCTGGTCCTTCGGTGAGATCAAGAAGCCGGAAACGATCAACTACCGCACGTTCAAGCCTGAGCGTGACGGCCTGTTCTGCGCCCGCATCTTCGGTCCCGTGAAGGACTATGAATGCCTGTGCGGCAAGTACAAGCGCATGAAGTACAAGGGCGTCGTCTGCGAAAAGTGCGGCGTCGAAGTGACCGTCACCAAGGTGCGGCGCGAGCGCATGGGCCACATCGAACTGGCCGCGCCCGTCGCGCACATCTGGTTCCTCAAGTCGCTGCCTTCGCGCATCGGCCTGTTGCTCGACATGCAGCTCAAGCAGCTTGAGCGCATCCTCTACTTCGAAAGCTATGTGGTGATCGAGCCGGGCCTGACCCCGCTTGAGAAGTACCAGCTTCTGACCGAGGACGAACTGCTCGACGCGCAGGACGAATACGGCGAAGACGCCTTCTCCGCCGGGATCGGCGCCGAAGCGGTCAAGCACATGCTGATGAACCTGGACCTCGTCCAGGAACGCGACGATCTGATGGAAGAGCTGCGGACGACCAAGTCCGAACTCAAGCCCAAGAAGATCATCAAGCGCCTCAAGGTCGTGGAATCGTTCATCGATTCGGGCAATCGCCCGGAATGGATGATCCTCGATGTCGTGCCGGTCATTCCGCCCGAACTGCGCCCGCTGGTGCCGCTCGACGGTGGCCGCTTCGCCACGTCGGACCTGAACGACCTCTACCGCCGCGTGATCAACCGCAACAACCGCCTCAAGCGCCTGATCGAACTGCGTGCGCCGGACATCATCGTGCGCAACGAAAAGCGCATGCTGCAGGAAGCGGTTGACGCGCTGTTCGACAACGGCCGCCGTGGCCGCGTCATCACCGGCGCCAACAAGCGTCCGCTGAAATCGCTGTCCGACATGCTCAAGGGCAAGCAGGGCCGCTTCCGCCAGAACCTGCTGGGCAAGCGCGTCGACTATTCGGGCCGTTCGGTCATCGTGACCGGGCCGGAACTCAAGCTGCACCAGTGCGGCTTGCCCAAGAAGATGGCGCTCGAACTGTTCAAGCCGTTCATCTACGCGCGGCTCGATGCCAAGGGTCTGTCGATGACCCTCAAGCAGGCCAAGAAGTGGGTCGAAAAGGAACGCAAGGAAGTCTGGGACATCCTGGACGAAGTGATCCGCGAACACCCGGTGATGCTCAACCGTGCGCCGACGCTGCACCGTCTCGGCATCCAGGCCTTCGAACCCGTGCTGATCGAAGGCAAGGCGATCCAGCTTCATCCGCTCGTCTGTTCGGCGTTCAACGCCGACTTCGACGGTGACCAGATGGCCGTCCACGTCCCGCTTTCGCTGGAAGCCCAGCTTGAAGCGCGCGTGCTGATGATGTCGACCAACAACATCCTCTCGCCCGCCAACGGCAAGCCGATCATCGTGCCGTCGCAGGACATGGTGCTGGGGATCTACTACCTGTCGATGGACCGTGCCGGCGAGCCGGGCGAAGGCATGATGCTGGCCGACATGGCCGAAGTGCATCAGGCGCTGGAAGTGAAGGCGGTGACGCTGCATTCCAAGATCGTGGCCCGCGTTCCGCAGACCGACGAAAACGGCAAGCAGTACCTCAAGCGGTTCGAAACCACGCCGGGCCGCATGCTGATCGGCGAATGCCTGCCCAAGAGCCACAAGGTGCCCTTCGACGTCGTCAACCGCCTCCTCACCAAGAAGGACGTGGGCGACGTTATCGACGAAGTGTACCGCCACACTGGCCAGAAGGACACTGTCCTGTTCGCCGACGCGATCATGTCGCTGGGCTTCCGCCACGCGTTCAAGGCTGGCATCTCGTTCGGCAAGGATGACATGATCATCCCCGACAGCAAGGATGCGCTGGTTGCCGAAACCAAGGATCTGGTCGCGGATTACGAACAGCAGTACCAGGACGGCCTGATTACCCAGCAGGAAAAGTACAACAAGGTGATCGACGCCTGGAGCCGTTGCGGCGACCAGGTGGCCAACGCCATGATGGAAGAGCTGAAGGCTTCGCCGATCGACCCGGAAACGGGCCGTCAGAAGCCGATCAACGCGATCTACATGATGTCGCACTCGGGCGCCCGTGGCTCCCCGGCGCAGATGAAGCAGCTCGCGGGGATGCGCGGGCTGATGGCCAAGCCTTCGGGCGAGATCATCGAAACGCCGATCATCTCGAACTTCAAGGAAGGTCTGACCGTTCTTGAATACTTCAACTCGACCCACGGCGCCCGCAAGGGCCTGGCCGATACCGCGCTCAAGACGGCGAACTCAGGCTACCTGACCCGCCGTCTCGTCGACGTGTCGCAGGATTGCGTCGTGATCGAGGAAGACTGCGGCACCGAGCGCGCGCTGGAAATGCGCGCCATCGTGCAGGGCGGTTCGACCATCGCTTCGCTGGGCGAACGCATTCTGGGCCGCACGCTGGCCGAAGACATGATCGAAGCCAAGACCGGCGAAGTGATCGCATCGAAGGGCGAACTGCTCGACGAAGCGGCGATTGCCAAGATCGAGGCGGCAGGCGTCCAGTCGGCGCGCATCCGTTCGCCGCTGGTCTGCGAAGCGCAGCAGGGTGTGTGCGGCAAGTGCTACGGGCGCGATCTTGCCCGCGGTACGCCGGTCAACATCGGTGAAGCTGTCGGCGTCATCGCCGCGCAGTCGATCGGGGAACCCGGCACGCAGCTCACCATGCGTACGTTCCACATCGGTGGCGCGGCGCAGGTCAACGAACAATCGCACCTCGAAGCGATCAGCGATGGCACCGTGGTGTATCGGGATATCCCGACCATCACCGACAAGCGTGGCCGCCGTCTCTCGCTTGCCCGCAACGGCGAAATCGTGGTCATGGACACGGAAGGGCGTGAGCGCGCGATCCACCGCGTGCCCTATGGTACGCACCTGATCCACGAGAATGGCGCGACCATCAAGCAGGGCGAACGCCTGGCCGAATGGGATCCGTTCACCACCCCGGTGATCACCGAAAAGCCCGGCATCGTGCGCTATCAGGATCTTGTCGATGGCAAGACCCTGACCGAGCAGACCGACGAAGCCACCGGCATGACCAGCCGCGTGATCACGGAAAACCGGGCGGGCAACCGCAGCAAGAAGGAAGACCTGCGTCCCCGCCTGACCCTGCTCGACGATGATTCGGGTGAAGCGGCGCGCTATCTGCTGGCCGTTGGCACCACGCTTTCGGTCGAGGATGGCCAGCGCGTCGAAGCGGGCGACATTCTTGCCCGTGCCAGCCGTGAAGCCGCCAAGACCCGTGACATCACCGGCGGTCTGCCGCGCGTTGCCGAACTGTTCGAGGCGCGCAAGCCCAAGGACAATTCGATCATCGCCAAGATTGCCGGGCGCATCGAGTTCGTGCGGGACTACAAGGCCAAGCGCAAGATTGCGATCATCCCGGAAGAGGGCGATCCGGTCGAGTATCTGGTGCCCAAGAGCCGCGTGATCGACGTGCAGGAAGGTGACTATGTCAAGAAGGGCGACAACCTGATTTCCGGTTCGCCCGATCCGCACGACATCCTGGAAGTGATGGGCGTTGAGGCTCTGGCCGAATACCTCGTCGCGGAAATCCAGGAAGTCTATCGCTTGCAGGGCGTGAAGATCAACGACAAGCACATCGAGGTGATCGTTCGCCAGATGCTGCAGAAGGTCGAGATCACGAACGGTGGCGACACCACCCTGCTGGCGGGCGAACAGGTCGATCTGGAAGAAATGCTCGAAGTGAACGCCAAGCTGGAAGCCGGCCTTGCGCCCGCAGAAGGCAAGCCGGTGCTGCTCGGCATTACCAAGGCATCGCTCCAGACCCGGTCGTTCATCTCGGCCGCGTCGTTCCAGGAAACCACCCGCGTGCTGACGCAGGCGGCGGTCGAAGGAAAGCGCGATTCGCTGATCGGCCTGAAGGAAAACGTCATCGTCGGCCGTCTCATCCCCGCCGGTACCGGCGCGGGCATGAACCGGATGCGCGTTGCCGCTTCGTCGCGCGATGCCGCGCTGCGGGCGTCGTACCGCAAGCTTCAGGAATCGCTGATCGCTCCGGCGACGGCGGCCGAAGAGCATGCCGCCGAACTGGCCCAGGGACCGGAAGCGGCGATCGGCGACGATCCGCTGGCGGCGGTCGAGGGTGAAACCCATGGCCTTGACGCCGATGCAGGCGATTACCTGCTCAAGGGTGACGACGAGGCCTGAGCCTGACGATCATCCTCTGAACCAGTGAAAAGCCCCGCCGGAGCGATCCGGCGGGGCTTTTTGCACGCCAGGTGCGCGGGTGTGTGCAGTACAAACAGAAAGGCCCGGCGCACCATGACGGTGGCCGGGCCTTTTGTGCATTCCGATGCTCAGGCGATCAGCGGCCCTTGCGGTGCTCGCCCTTGACCCAGCGGACGGTGCCCGACGATGCGCGCATCACCACGCTTTCGGTCGTCATCACGCCGTTCTTGTGAACCTTCACGCCGTCGAGTAGCGAACCGTCGGTCACGCCGGTGGCCGCGAAGATGCAGTCGCCCTTGGCCAGTTCCGACAGGTCGTACTGCTTGTTGAGGTCGGTGATGCCCCACTTGCGTGCGCGGGCGCGTTCGTCGTCGTTGCGGAACAGCAGGCGTCCCTTGAACTGGCCACCAACGCAGCGCAGCGCAGCGGCAGCAAGCACGCCTTCAGGCGCGCCGCCCGACCCCATGTACATGTCGACGCTGGTTTCCTCGTTGGTCACCGCGATCACCCCGGCAACATCGCCATCGGGGATCAGCGAGATGCCGCAACCCAGCGCCCGCAGTTCGGCGATCAGGTCGTAATGGCGCGGGCGGTCGAGGACGCAGACGATGATATCGCCCGGTTCGACGCCTTTGGCAGCGGCCACAGCCTTGACGTTTTCGGTCGGCGACTTGTCGAGGTCGATGATTCCTTCCGGGTAGCCGGGGCCAACCGCGAGCTTTTCCATGTAGACGTCGGGCGCGTTGAGCAGGCCACCTTCTTCGGCAACCGCCAGCACGGCCAGTGCGTTCGGTCCGGCCTTGGCGGTGATGGTGGTGCCTTCCAGCGGATCGAGCGCGATGTCGATCTTCGGCCCGGTGCCGGGCGCGGCACCGACCTTTTCCCCGATGTAGAGCATCGGCGCTTCGTCGCGCTCGCCTTCGCCGATCACCACGGTGCCGTCCATCCACAGTTCGTTGAACGCGGCGCGCATCGCTTCGACCGCGGCGGCATCGGCGGCCTTTTCGTCGCCACGCCCGATCAGGCGGGATGCGCCGATGGCGGCGGCTTCGGTCACGCGGACCATTTCCAGCACGAGGACGCGGTCAAGGACCTTGGACGGGGTGGGGTTGACGGTCTGTTCGGTCACTTTGTGGCTTCCTGTCTGATCAAGGGGCATTCGGGTGTGTGGAGTGCATTCCCTGGCGGTTACGATCCCGCCAGAGGTTCAGCAGCGGTGCAGCATCGGCGCGGCACTACCGAGTCGACGCGCGTCGCAGACTGTGCAAACGTATGCGAAGGCGTGAAATAAAAGCGTGTAATCTGGTCAATCGGCATTGCACGGCACAGGTGACATGGTTGTGACCCAGGCACTAGACGCGAGGGAAGGGTTTTGTCGAGACGCAGAGTAGCAGTTCGAGGCGCCCTTGCGCTCGTGGCCACGATATTTCCCGCTGCCGCCTATGCCCAGGGTGCGCCTGCACCGCAAGTGCAAGGCCCGCCGGCCCCTGCCGGGGCGGCGTCCCCTTCAGACGATGCGGCGATGGCGCAGCGCCTGTTGTCCGGCGTCCAGCCCCAGCGGTGCCGTCCGATCCAGCGGCCCGACGGGTCGATCGTGGTGTGCGGCGGCAAGGAAGCGAGCGAAAAGGAGCGTATCCCGCTGCGCGATGAAACCGACACCGCACGGTCGACCGATACCGGCTTGCCGCGCGCCCCGAACGTAAGCGGGTTGCGCGATTGCAGCCGCGGGTGCCTCGGCCTCGGCGGGGTGCCTGCGCCGATGTATTATTTCGATATCAAGGCGCTGCCGCCGCCACCGCCCGGCTCGGACGCCGACCGGATCGCCAAGGGAGAGATTCCGGCCCCCTGAGCGCATCGGCGGGCGGGTATCAATCGCCCAGGATGTGCATGACCAGCGGCGGTTCGACCAGCGCGGGCGATCCATCGAGCAGGCGCAGGGCTTCGGTGATCGCGCTTTCCGGGCCTTCGTGGGTGACCATGGCGACCATGACTTGCGCGTTCACTTTGTTGCCTTGTTGCAGCAGGCTTTCGATCGAAACCCCGGCATCGCGCATCGCCGCAGCAATTTCCGCGAGCACGCCGGGCCGATCGGCGACGTTGAAGCGGATATAGGCCTTGCCCGAACGGTGCCCGGCATCGGCGGGAGCGGCCTGGTCGAGTTCCGCGACCGGAATCGAAAACGGAGCACCGATGTCGCCGCGCGCAATATCGATCAGGTCGGCAACGACGGCGCTGGCGGTCGGGCCATCGCCCGCGCCCGCGCCCTGGAACAGCAGGCGGCCAACGAAGTTGCCTTCCGCGACAACCGCGTTGGTGGCGCCATCGACGTGGGCCAGCGGGTGGTCGCGGTGGACAAGGTGCGGGTGCACGCGCTGGAACAGGCGGCGGTTGCCTGCGCTGTCGGTTTCGGTTTCGGCCATGCCGATCAGGCGGATATAGTAACCCAGTGCATCAGCCTGTGCGATGTCGGCCGCGAGTACGCGGCGGATGCCGGTTGCCGCCACCGGCTTGAAATCGACGGCGGTGCCGAAGGCCAGCGAGGAGAGGATCGACAGCTTGTGCGCGGCGTCGATGCCGTCGATGTCGAACGTCGGATCGGATTCGGCATAACCCCTGGCCTGGGCTTCGGCCAGCACATCGGCAAAATCGCGGCCGGTGTCTTCCATCGTCGAGAGGATGTAATTGCAGGTGCCGTTGAGAATGCCGTAGACGCGCTGGACCTCGTTGGCGGCCATCCCCTCTTTCAGGCCCTTGATCACTGGTATGCCACCTGCGACCGCCGCCTCGAACTTGAGCGCGACCTTTGCCGCTTCGGCCCGTGTCGCCAGTTCCACGCCATGGTGGGCGATCATAGCCTTGTTGGCGGTGACCAGCGCCTTGCCCGCATCGAACGTGGCGCGCGCCAGCGCCAGCGCCGGACCGTCTGCCCCGCCGACGAGTTCGACCACGACATCGACATCGGGCCTCTCGCCCAGGATGACCATGTCATCTTCCCACGCGTAGCGCGAAACGTCGAAACCGCGATCCTTGCCGCGGTTGCGCGCGCTGACCGTGGTGATGACGATCGGCCGTCCGGCGCGGCGCGCGATAAGATCGGCATTGGCCTCGATCAGCCGGATCACCCCGCCGCCAACGGTGCCAAGCCCCGCCAGGGCAATACGCAAAGGTTCGCTCATCTGTGTCCCGTCCGCTGCAATTCGAGCCGTACTTTCCGCGCGGGCCTTAGGCGAGGCGGCGGACCTCGGCAACCGCCGGAATCGTCGCTGGCTGGCGCTCCTATCGCGCAACGGCCGGGCGCGTGCGCGTGCACGGCCCCAGTTGCGCGATCACGAAAGCATAGTCTGCCGCCGCTGCCCGCACGGCATCGGCGCTGCCCGAAAGGCTTGCGCCGGGCGGCATTGTCGGCGGCAAGGAACAGGCAAGACGATACCAGGTGAGCGTATCGCGTTCAGGCGGCCGGGCGGTCTGGTCGACGATTTCCGACAGGCTTACCCCCCAGACGCGCGGTTGCCCCGGCCGACGGATCACCGAAAGCGAGATCGGTGCATCGCCATGCGCCTGCAGAAATATCTGGGTTTCGCCTTCGCCGGTCAGGTTGCCGGGAACGAACAGCACCTCGCGCACGGCCTTGATCCTTGGCGGGGCATCGGGTGAAAGCAGTTCGGTAAGCACGCCGCGCACGCGCGCCTCAAGGTCTGGCGTCCAGGCGATCTGCGCGCCGCCATCGACCAGCGCCAGCTCGCCGGGGCGGCCTCGCACCGATCGGGCAAAGACCAGCACTTGTGCTTTCTTCAGCTTGGGCACCTTGCCTTTGGCATCGAGCGGCACGTCGGCCAGATAGCGCACGGTTTCGCCGGTTGCCGGGCCGGCGAGGAGCGCCAGCGTGCGCGCCTCCACGAGCAGGCGGGCCATGCCCGGCGCCAGTCCCGGTGCCTGCTCCGGCTTGAGGCGAGTCGTCTTGCGGACTTGCGCCCGCAGCACCAGATCGGCGGCATCGGCAAGGCTGGCGATGTCTGCATAGGTCAGCGTGGGCACAACCGGCGCGGTCATTTCAGCGGGGTTGCGAATCGCCACATTCTGGGCGGTCGCGGGGGCAAGGCCGAATACCCCCAAAGTGAGGACAACCGTCGCCAAGGTCTTGGCCGTTCGAGATTTATGCACTGTCATTTCCGCTTTCCCGGCCTGTTTCGGAATGGCCGCTTTCCGTTGCTTTCCGGTCATTTGAGGCAGTCAAACCCTGAATCGAAAGTTAACCGATAAAGCATTTGCGCGGCTATGGCTTCGCCGTTAAAGATGCGTCCGTTCGGGTAATTCAAGAACAAGAAGCCTGAATCTTGCCGCAACCGGACGCCCGCGTCTGTTGCCGGCGAACCGGGTTGCCGGCAGGGTGGATTGAAATTTGCTGGATTGGCCTTCGGGCAGGACGGTGATCCTGTGCGCAGGCTCCACCTTGGTCTGGGTCGCTTTTGTGCTCCGGTCCGGGTGGGCGATCAGGAGTATTGGAGCTGAATGGCATACGCTGACCAACAGATGAGCGGTAACAAGATCACCGCGCTCATCATCGTTGCCCTTCTTCATGTCGTTGTCGGTTATGCCTTGGTCACTGGCCTGGCATACGAAGCGATCAAGAAGGTCAAAGAGGTAACCTCGGCGGTCAACATCGAGGAAGAGAAGCCGCCGGAAGAACCGCCGCCGCCTCCTCCTCCGAAGGAAAACACGCCGCCACCGCCGATCGTCGCGCCTCCGCCGCCGATCAGCTTTAACGCGCCTGCGCCCCAGGTGCAGACGGTGAATCAGGCTCCGCCGATTCCGGCTCCGCCGGCTCCGGTTGCGCTTCCTGCGCCGCCTGCTGCTCCGCCGCCGCCGCGGTTTACCCCCAAGGCCGCTGCGCCCAAGGGCAATCCGGGCAACTGGGCGACTTCGAACGACTATCCGTCGCGTGCGCTTCGCGAAGAGCGTGAAGGCACCACGGGTTTCCGCGTCACGGTAGGTACCGATGGCAAGGTTACGGACTGCCAGATCACGCGATCTTCGGGCAGTGCGGATCTTGACGACGCTACCTGCTCGAACATCCGCCGCCGCGCACGCTTCACGCCTGCGACCGACGGCGATGGAAACCCGACTACGGGCTCCTACTCGAATTCGATCCGGTGGGTCATTCCGAAGGATTGATCCAGCCGGACACGGACAAGGACCGGGACGCCCGTTCCAGACGTTTTCACGCACTTTGACTTGATACTAAGAGGAAGACTCGCATGTTCATCTACACTCTTGCCGCTGCGGCTGCTGAAGCTGCGCCGCAGAACAAGTTCGGTTTCGCCGAGGCGCTGGAGCAGGGCGGTTTCATCGCTTATGCCACCGTCATCATTCTCGGCATCATGTCCTTCGGCTCGTTCTTCATCCTGTTCACGAAGTTCTTCGAACAGAACAAGATCCTGAGCCAGTACAAGGCCGTCCGCTCCACCTTCTGGCGCGCTCCCTCTATCAAGGAAGGCGCCGCCAAGCTTGAAAAGAACTCGGCCTGGCGCCAGCTCGTGGACGACGGCATCGCCGCCGAAGACCAGCACGCCAAGATGACCGACGCTCTTGAAGCGCACGACTGGCTGCACGGTTCGCTGGCCCGTTCGGAAGCGTCGATCAACTCGCGCCTCGCCGGCGGCCTGCCGTTCCTCGCAACCGTGGGTGCAACGTCGCCGTTCATCGGTCTGTTCGGTACCGTGGTCGGCATCTACCGCGCGCTGATCAACATCGGTCTTGCCGGTTCGGCCTCGATCGACAAGGTCGCAGGGCCGGTCGGTGAAGCTCTCATCATGACCGCGCTCGGCCTGCTCGTCGCCGTGCCTGCGGTGCTTGCCTACAACTACCTGCAGGCCCGCAACAAGCGCATCGCCGAACTGCTTTCGGGCTTCTCGACCGATCTGCTGGCCAACATCACTTCCAAGGGTGCAGTCAAGCCGGCGCTGGTCGCCGCGCCTGCCGCTCCGGCCGCTCCGGTCAAGAAGTAATGATGAACCGGGCCGGCGGCGGTTTTGCGGTCGGCCCCGTTCCGGATACGCGGGTCAAGGCCGGGAAGATGGTCCGGGGGCTTGCCTCATGCCACTCCCGGCCCCTCTCGCGGCTCAGAACGGATAGGATTTAACCCATGGCAATGTCTGTAGGCGGCGCTGGCGGAGAAGAACGCCCGATGTCGGACATCAACACCACGCCGCTCGTGGACGTGATGCTGGTGCTGCTGATCATCTTCCTCATCGCGGTGCCCGTCGCGATCCAGACTGTCGAAAAGCTCAAGGTGCCGGTCCTTCCCAGCGAGGAATCGCAGGACAAGGTCGAAAACCTGATGCTTTCGGTCGTCTCGACCGACGCCGCAGGCCGCAGCCCGAAGGATCCCGGATACGAAGGGTCTTCGCGCACCGGCCAATGCCGCGTCTATTTCAACAATACGACCCCGGTGGATAACCAGGAGCTGTACCAGCAGGCTTTCAATCGTCTCGATGCGATCGTGAAGCGTGAAGGTGGGGCTGCCAACATGGACCCCGAAAAGATCCCCGAAGTGCAGATCCGCGGCGACGTGAACGTGCCATGGAAGTGCATTGCCGGGGCGATCTACAACGTCCAGTCGGCCGGTTATCCCAAGGTCGGCTTCATCTCCACCCCGGTTGACCCGAACGGTTAAGACCGATCCCACAGGCCGGGCTGCACGCAGTCCGGCTGACCGGGCCAGAGAGCGAACAGGAGTACCATTACATGGGCATGAGCGCCGGCAAAGATGATGGCGAGCCGATGATGGAAATGAACACGACGCCGTTGATCGACGTCATGCTCGTTCTCCTCATCATGTTCATCATCACCATCCCCGTGGCGACCCACGCGGTGAATATCGATCTTCCGCAGCCTTCGCCGCCGACCAACGATGTCAAGATCGATCCGATCAAGAACAAGCTGGTCCTGACGCAGACGAACCAGATTCTCTGGAACGGTGCACCGATCGACGCGGGCCAGCTCGTCTCGATCCTGCAGTCGACCAAGGCGATCGACCCGGAACCGGAACTGCAGTTCCAGCCGGAAGAATACGCGAGCTACGAGATCGCCAACCGGATGATGAAGATCATCACGGATTCGAAGGTCACCAAGTTCGGCTTCGTGGGCAACGAAAACTTCGCCACCTTCCAGAAGGCTGGCCAGTAAGCCGAGGCTTGCCGGTCATGCCCCGCAAGGGGTGCGAACGAAAATCAGGGGGGCGGGGTCATCCGCTCCCCTTTTTCGTTGCATCTGGCAGGGCCATAGAGGCATCACAGCAGGGCCGCTGCCCAATCGGCTTCCTTGAAGCCTACGAGCAGGCCACCCGGATATTCGACGACCGGCCGCTTGATCACCGAGGTGTGCAGCGCCAGCATCGTTGCCGCATCCGGGCCTTCCAGCGCGGCCTTGGCGGCATCGTCCAGCTTGCGAAAGGTCGTCCCGGCGCGGTTGACGATGCGCTCCCGCCCGGCCACGCTGATCCAGCCGTCGATCCGCTGCGGATCTGCGCCCTGCTTCTTGTAGTCGTGGAAGGCATAGGCCAGCCCGTGCCGTTCCAGCCACGTGCGCGCCTTCTTCACCGTGTCGCAATTGGGGATGCCGTAGAGCGTGATCGTCATTGGTCAGGTTTCCTTGCCTTGCGGCGGTCCGAAACGGTGGACACGGGTGGGGCTGCCGGCAAACAGCGTATAGCTTTCATAATATTGCGCACGGCCCTTTGCCTGCACCGCCGCGTGTTCCGCGACCTTGCGCCATGCCAGCGCCGCGGCTTCGTCCGCCCATTCCGACAGCGCGACAACCTCCCCGTCAGCGGCCGTGTAGCTCTTGAAGGCGATGAAGCCGTCCTGCCGAGCGGCCAGGGCCTCCATCGCACCGGCGTCGGCGGCATAGGCAGCGCCGTCGATATCGGCGCGCTTTCGGTTGCGGAACACGACAAGGTACATGGCCATGCCTGATAGCGTCCGGGGCGCACTGGCGGAAGGTGGACTTTTGCGCGCAACTGCGACATGGGCTGCGCCATGAGCCTCAACAGTTTCGGCCACATCTTCCGTTTCACCACCTGGGGCGAGAGCCACGGGCCGGCGCTGGGCGCCGTGGTTGACGGGTGCCCGCCCGGCCTGCCGCTCAGCGAAGCGGATATCCAGCCGTTCCTCGACGCACGCCGCCCCGGCCAATCGCGCTTCACCACGCAGCGCCAGGAGCCGGACAGCGTGCGCATCCTGTCCGGCGTGTTCGAAGGCCGGACCACCGGAACGCCGATCAGCCTGATGATCGAAAACGTGGACCAGCGGTCCAAGGATTACGGCGATGTCGCCAAGGCCTATCGCCCCGGCCATGCCGACTATGCCTATGATGCCAAGTACGGCTTCCGCGACTATCGCGGCGGCGGGCGGTCCAGCGCGCGCGAAACCGCCGCGCGCGTGGCGGCGGGGGGTGTTGCGCGTCTCGTCATCCCCGAAGTGGCGATCCTCGGCTATGTCAGCGCGATCGGTGGCGATGCGATCGACATGGCCAACTTCGATGTGGCCCAGATCGGCCAGAACCCGTTCTTCTGTCCCGATGCTGCGGCAGCAGTGCGCTGGGAAAAGCTGGTCGACGATGCCCGCCTGTCCGGTTCATCGCTGGGCGCGGTGGTGGAATGCGTGGCGACCGGCGTTCCGGCCGGCTGGGGCGCACCGCTCTATGCCAAGCTCGATGCCGAACTGGCCCACGCAATGATGGGCATCAACGCGGTCAAGGGCGTGGAAATCGGCGATGGCTTTGCCGCTGCGGCCAATACCGGCGAAGGCAATGCCGATCCGATGCGCCCCGGCGTTGACGGTCCGCAGTTTGCCGCCAACCACGCCGGTGGCATTGCGGGGGGCATTTCCACCGGCCAGCCCGTGCTGGTGCGCGTGGCGTTCAAGCCGACATCATCCATCCTGACGCCGATGCCCACGATCACCCGCGAAGGCGAAGCGACCGAGCTGTTCACCAAGGGCCGCCACGACCCGTGCGTCGGCATTCGCGGGGTGCCCGTGGTCGAAGCGATGATGGCGCTGGTGCTGGCTGACCAGAAGCTGCTGCACCGCGCGCAGTGCGGTTGACGGCGGGGGCGGCGCCGTCGCGCAAAAGGGTGCCGTCGTGCCCCTTGGGTTTCGCCTGAAAGGTCGTTAGTCTCGCTCGCAACAATCTTGCGGCGCGCCAAGCCATGGCCTGCCCAGCCTTCGGGGAGCATCGAACTTGGCCAGGCGCCTCACACTTTTCATCATCGTCGGCATGGTGCTGGGCATTGTCGTCGGCTACGCGCTCAACCGCAGCTTTTCCGCCGGGGATGCCACGCTGGCCTTGTGGGCCGATACGCTCAAACTGCTGCCCGACGTATTCCTGCGCCTCATCAAGATGATCGTGGCGCCGCTGGTTCTCGCCACGATCGTTACCGGTATCGCCAGCATGGGCGATAGCGCCGCGCTGGGCCGCATTGGTGGCCGGGCGCTGGCATGGTTCGTGACATTCAGCTTCGTGTCGATCACGCTCGGCCTGATCATGGTCAACCTGCTCAAGCCCGGCGTGGGGCTGGAGCTGGTGCCGACGGGTGAGCTGGGCGAACTGGCCACCGGCGATTTCACCTTCCGCCACTTCGTGCTTTCGGTATTCCCGGCCAGCCCGATCGAGGCAATGGCCAAGAACGACATCCTGCAGGTGCTGGTCTTCTCCTTGTTCGCCGGGATCGCGCTGTCCGCCGTAGGCGAACGCGGCGCGCCGCTGGTGCGCGGGGCAGAGGCGCTGGCCCAGGTGATGCTGACCGTCACCGGCTATGTCATGCGCTTTGCCCCGTTTGCGGTGTTCGGCGCCATCTCATCGGTCATCGCGGTGCGCGGTCTGGGCATCGTGGTGACCTATGGCAAGCTGGTCGGCTCGTTCTATCTTGCCATGCTGATCCTGTGGGCCGTGCTGCTCAGCGCGGGCGCGCTGTTCCTGCACGGACGCATCTTCACCCTGATCCGGTACATCCGCGAACCGCTGCTGCTGGCCTATTCCACCGCCAGTTCCGAAGCCGCGCTGCCCAAGCTGTTCGAACAGTTGGACCGTTTCGGCGTCCCGCGCCGCATTTCGGGTTTTGTCCTGCCGCTGGGCTACAGCTTCAACCTTGACGGGTCGATGATCTACACCAGTTTCGCCGCGCTGTTCATCGCGCAGGCTTATGGCATCGACCTGCCGATCAGCAGCCAGATCGTGATGCTGTTGACCCTGATGGTCACGTCCAAGGGGATCGCCGGGGTGCCGCGCGCCAGCCTTGTCGTCATTGCCGCAACGCTCAACCAGTTCGGCCTGCCGGTCGAAGGCATTGCGCTGGTGCTGGGTGTCGATCACTTCCTCGACATGGGGCGTTCGGCCACCAATGTCGTCGGCAATGCCGTGGCGACTTCGGTGATCACCAAGTGGGAAGGCATGCTGCAGCCACCGCTCGATCCCGATGCAGAGCCGTTGCACGCCCCGTCGCACACGGCTGCGGACGGGCGTGCGGGCCTCAATCTTGACCCGGTCAATTTCGAGGACTGAGGACTACTTTTCCAGTTCGACCGGGGTGAACATGCCCAGCCCGCATGTTGCGCGCGGGATCGGGCCGCCGCCTGCCATGCCGATCACCGTGATGACATCGACATTGCATAGCCGTTGTAGCGACGTGGCATAGCTGAAGGCCCGGTCGAACCCCAGGCTGTTGCACCGATAGGGCAGGGTGTTGCGATACCAGCGATTGCCATCGGCGCGAAAGTCGATGGTCCAGTCATCGCGCACCCGGCTTTCGCGGATCGGCAGGTCTATGCAATTGACCGGTTCTCCCACCACTTTTGCTGCGGGCACGTTCTTGCCATGGCCATCGCTGCCAGTCGCCTTGCTGCCTTGCGCCGCGCAGCCGGCCAGCGCCAAGGCGCCGGTGAGGGACAGGGTCAGGATGGAAGCGGTGCGGATCATGTCGCGCTCTCCTTGGTCGGGCGGGCGCGCTTGCGCGCTGCCGCCACCGGTCTGGCCCCCTGTTCCAGTACCTTGGGCTTGTAGGCGCAAAGGTCAACCACCGGGCAGCGCCAGCATTCGGGCGTGCGCGCCTTGCAGATATAGCGCCCGTGCAGGATCAGCCAGTGATGCGCGCCGACCCGGAAGGGCTGCGGAACGTTCTTCTCCAGCCCCTTCTCGACGGCCAGCGGCGTCTTGCCCCTCGCCAGACCAGTGCGGTTGCCGAGGCGGAAGATATGCGTGTCCACGGCAAAGGTTTCGGCCCCGAAGGCGCAGTTCATGACCACGTTGGCGGTCTTGCGGCCGACGCCGGGCAGCGCGGTCAGCGCATCGCGGTCGGCCGGAACCGCGCCGCCATGGTCGCGCACGAGGATCCCCGCCATGGCCATCACGTTCTTTGCCTTGGCGTTGAACAGGCCGATGGTCTTGATGTGCTCCTTCAGCCCGTCCTCGCCCAGATCGAGCATGTCCTGCGGTGTTCTGACCACGGCAAACAGCCGCCGGGTGGCCTTGTTCACGCCGACATCGGTGGCCTGCGCCGAAAGGGTTACGGCCACCAGCAACTGATAGACGTTGCCGTATTCAAGCTCTGTCTCCGGGGCGGGGTTGGCCTCGGCCAGACGGCGGAAGAACTCGAAGACATCCGCCTTCTTCACGTTACAGCCCCAGCACTTGCGGCATGGTATAGCGCCCCGGCGCCTTGCCCAGCAGCCACTGCGCCGCGCGCACCGCGCCCTTGGCAAAGATGCCGCGGTTTTCCGCAAGGTGGGAAAAGGTCAGGCGTTCGTTGTCGGTCAGGAAATGGACGGAGTGATCGCCAGCCACGCTGCCGCCGCGCAGCGCGGCAAAACCGATCGTCCCGGCCTGGCGCGCGCCGGTGATCCCGTCGCGTCCGCGCACGGCCTCGTCCGCCAGAAGGACGCCGCGCCCCTTTGCTGCCGCTTCGCCCAGCAACAGCGCCGTGCCCGACGGGGCATCGACCTTCATCCGGTGATGCGTTTCGACGATTTCGATGTCCCAGTCCTCCCCCAGCCGCTGCGCCGCTTCCTGCACGAGGTGGGCAAGGAGGGTGACACCGAGCGAGGTATTGCCGGTTTGCAGCACGGGGATGCTGACCGCTGCCGAATCGATCAGCCAATGGTGGCGCTCTTCCAGTCCGGTGGTGCCGATGACGATGGGAATGGCGGCATGGATCGCGGCATCGAGATTGAACTCCAGCGCGCCGGGCGCGGAAAAATCGACGAGCACCTCGCTGGTGCTGGCCAGCGCGGCGATATCGTCGCCCTTGTCCACGCCACCGGCATAGGCATGGCCCGCCGCCGCGATTGCCGCCTGCAGGGCATTGCCCATCCGTCCAGCACTGCCGATGATTCCGATTCTTGCCATTGCCTGTTCCCTTGCCGCCGTGCTTCATGGTCGGGATGAGCCAGCTTCGCAATATCGTCATTCTTACCGGGGCGGGGATTTCCGCCGAATCCGGCATTGATACCTTTCGCGGCGGCGGCGGTCTGTGGGAGCAGCACCGCGTGGAAGATGTCGCCACGCCCGAAGCGTTTGCCCGCGATCCCGATCTGGTGCTGCGCTTCTATGACATGCGCCGCGCCGCGATACAGCAGCGCCAGCCCAACCCGGCCCATGCCGCGCTGGCACGCCTGGACCGCGAATGGACCGCGCGGACGGGCGGCAGCGTGCTGATCGTCACCCAGAACGTCGATGACCTGCACGAACGCGTCACGCCGGAAAGCCCCGGCGCGCGCAATGTGCTGCACATGCATGGCGAACACCTGCGCGCATGGTGCACGGCATGCGATCAACGCCACCTCTGGCGCGATCCGCTGATCCACCGCCCGCCATGCCCCACCTGCGGCGAAGCGGCGCTGCGTCCGGACGTGGTGTGGTTCGGGGAAGTGCCCTATGGCATGGACGTGATCCACCGGGCGATCGGTGCGGCGGACCTGTTCGTGTCGATCGGCACGTCCGGCGCGGTCTATCCGGCGGCGGGCCTGGTACGCCTTGCCCGCGATCTTGGCGCACAGACGCTGGAGCTGAATCTTGAGCGCAGCCAGGGGTCGGCATGGTTCCATGAAACCCGGCTGGGGCCGGCGAGCGAAGTGGTGCCGGCCTGGGTGGATGCGTTATTGCGCTGATCCGCAACCCCGGCATTCCGGGTCTTTGGCAATGCGCATCGTGCGCAGGCCGGGCTTCAGGCCGTCGACCACGTGCAACTGGCCCCATTGCGGATCGCCCAGCGTGCTGGCGCCTTCCAGCACGATGCGCAGCGCCGCCATGGCGCCGAACGCCCCGATCATGCCGACCATCGCCCCCAGTACGCCCAGATCGGCGCAACTGTCGCAATCTTCGGAATCGAAGGCATCGCCCACGAAGCAGCGGTAGCAGGCGTGCCCGGCGCGGTGCCCGGCAAAGTTGGCCACCTGCCCCTGAAAGCGGCCCAGCGCGGCCGAGGCGAGCGGGATGCCTTGCGCGACGCAGGCATCGGATACGGCGAGCCGGGTGGCGAAGTTGTCGCACCCGTCCAACACCACATCGGCACCCGCGATCAGGCCGGCTGCATTGCTGGCGGTAATGCGCGTGGCGTGAACGGCAACCGCCAGCGCCGGGTCGAAGCGCGCGACCCACGCGGCGGCGGCCTGCGCCTTGGGCGTGCCGATATCGGCTTCGGCATAGATCGTCTGGCGTTGCAGGTTGGACGCTTCGACCACGTCATCGTCGATCAGCGTCAGCCGCCCGATCCCGGCACCGGCAAGGTACTGCAAGGCGGGTGAGCCGATTCCGCCCATGCCCACCAGCACCGCGTGGCTGGCGGCCAGCCGCGCCTGCCCTACCGCGCCCACTTCGGGCAGGACGATGTGGCGCGCGAAACGATCGAGGCGGTCGGGGGTCATCGGTGCCGAAGTCATCCCGTGGCATCTAGATGCAAAATGCCCCGATGGCGAGATGGCTCACCTTCGGGGCATTGTTGTGCATAAACCCGGCAAAACCGGTGGATGCCGGGCGGAAGACCTGTTCAATCTTCCAGTTGGCGCAGCAGCGTGCGCACATCGCCGTCCATGTCGGCATCGCGCGTGCGCAGTTCCTCGATCAGGCGGACTGCGTGAATCACGGTCGAATGATCGCGCCCGCCGAACTTGCGCCCGATTTCGGGGTAGGACCGGGGGGTAAGCACCTTGGCGAGGTACATCGCCACCTGGCGCGGCCGCACGACAGCACGGGCGCGGCGCTTGGACGCCATTTCGGTGCGATCGACCCGGTAGAACTGGCAGACAGTGCGCTGGATTTCATCAATCGTGATGCGGCGGCGGTTGGCCGAAAGGATATCGGTGAGCTGTTCTTCGGCCAGTTGCAGCGAAACCGGCTGGCCGGTGAGCTGGGCATAGGCGATCAGCTTGTTCAGCCCGCCCACCAGTTCGCGCACGTTGCGGTTGATCGTCCGGGCCAGGAACTCGATCACGTCGGCCGGGACTTGTGTGTTGGCAAAGCGCGCGAGGCGGTGTTCGAGGATCTTGCGGCGCAGTTCGATGTCGGCCGGCTGGATATCGGCCACGAGGCCCATCGACAGGCGCGAGAGCAGGCGCTGTTCCACCCCGTCGAGCGCCTGTGGCGCCCGGTCGGCGGCAACGACCAGCCGCTTGCCGACGCTCATCAGCGCGTCGATCGTGTGCAGGAACTCTTCCTGCGTGGACGATTTGCCGATGATGAACTGGATGTCATCGACCAGCAGCATGTCGAACCCGCGCAGCCGGGCCTTGAACTCGATCATTTCGTTCGAGCGCATCGCCTGGACGAACTCGATCATGAAGCGTTCGGCCGAACAGTAGAAGATCCGCGCGCCGGGCTTGTTGGCGGCAAAGGCATGGCCGATGGCGTGGAGCAGGTGGGTCTTGCCCTGACCGGTCGAGCCCTTGAGGTAGAGCGGCGAGAACTGCGGCGCTTCGGCCGAAGCCATGCGTTGCGCGGCGTTGACCGCCAGCACGTTGGCCGTGCCGGAAACGAACTCGGCAAAGGTCAGCGAAGGGTCAAGGCCCGACAGCGCCGAATCCGCCATTGTCGGGGAGATTGCCATACGCACAGGCGCAGCCGTTTCCGCGCCAACGCGCAGTTCGGGCATCGAACGGCGGCGCGGGTGCACGGTGATGCGCACCTGGCGCACTTCGGAGCGGGCGATCTTCCATGCCAGGCTCAGCCGGTCGGCAAAGCGATCTGCCACCCAGTTCGCGGAAAACTCGGTCGGCAGGAACAGGTCGAGCGTGCCGGTATCCTTGCAGAACGAACCAAGCTGGATCGGCTTGATCCACTGTGCGTGAAGCTGTTGCCCCAGGTCCTTTTTCAGGCCCTGGCTGATGTCGGCCCAGTCGGCTGCCAGATCCAGCGCATCCTGGTCTTCGATCATCGTGCTTTCCCGCCCCTTCCGGCCTGTGGTTGCCCTGTCTGGCTGTGTCTTTTCGGCAAGTGCCTTGTCGGTGTTCGCCGTTCCCGTGTCCGCCGGGTTGCCGGAACCGGCGCTTGCGCCGCTTCCCTCCAACCCGCGTTCCGATGGGCCCGCCCCAAGGCCCGGTCGAACTGCTGAGCCGCCTGCAAAATCTTCGATCTTCACGCGCTGCTGCCCAATTTGCCTATCCTGTTTGCCCGGTGCCTGTCGCAATGACAGACCTTTCCGGCAAACAGGCACGAATACCCCCTGCCCAGCCATGCATTGCGCACGGCAGGCCACGACCGCATAATTTCAGTGACACCGCCGACAGTGATTCTTGCCCGCGGTGGAGTCTGTCTATTGGCCCATCGCCCCTTTGCGCAAGCCGGGGCACGGCAAAAAAACTGAAATAAATGCCCTTGACTCACCGAGACCCGCAGAAATGCATGAATGTATTGAAAAATAAGGATTTTTCACGAAACCGTAAACCGAATCACGGAATATCCGTAACTTGTTGCAGGTGCACACTGTAACAAGATCGACTTCGGATATTTTGCTGCGGGTACGGCGCAAAAAAGGGCCGATGCAGCGGCATCGACCCTTCACATAAAGATTCGCACAATTGCTGATATGAGACAAACGCTCACCAGATGGCGAGGCGCTGCTCTGTACCCTGTGCGGATAGCGTGATTCGGCCCGGCCGCGCGCGATGGCGCCCAGCCCGGTGCCCGATCAGGTCAGAGCGCGGCGACGCGCTTCGACAGGCGCGAGATCTTGCGCGATACGGTGTTCTTGTGGAGCACGCCACGGGCAACGCCACGCGCCAGTTCAGGCTGGGCTTCCTGCAGGGCCTGCGCCGCAGCCGCCTTGTCGCCACCATCAAGCGCGGATTCGACCTTCTTCACGAAAGTACGGATGCGCGAAAGGCGATTGCCGTTGATTTCGGCGCGGCGTTCGTTGCGACGGATGCGCTTGCGGGCTTGCGGCGTATTGGCCATATTTCCTGTTTCTCGTCCTTGGGCGGCGCGCACGGGGCGGGCTGCATGAAATCTTCGGGTGGCGGAATGGACCGCCGGAAAGCGCGCGCCTTAGCGGCGGGGCGTCGAATCGTCAACAGATTCGGCGCATCGGATGCACGCGCTGCGCCTGACCGGGCAAATTGCCCTGCCGCTGCGCTTCGCATCCGTCACAGCCAGCCCGCCAGTTCGCGGCGCACCAGCGTTTCGAGCAGGTCCATGCCCGGTGCACCGGCGTTGAGGCAGGCCAGCGCGGCAAGATCGGTCCCGCCAGCGGCGATAAAGTCTTCCTTGCCGCGGATCGCCAGTTCTTCCAGCGTTTCCAGGCAATCCGCGGAAAAGCCGGGCGCGGCAATGGCCACCCGGCGGGTGCCCTTGCGCGCTTCTTCCACCAGGACCGTATCGGTTGCAGGCTCTAGCCACTTCGCCCGCCCGAACCGCGACTGGAACGATGTTGCCACGCGCAAGGCCGGATGGCTCGCCGCAAAGCGTTCGGTCAGCAGGCGCGCGGTCTTGCGGCAATGGCAGTGGTAGGGATCGCCCAGATGCAAGGTGCGTTGGGGCATGCCGTGAAAGCTCAGCAGCAGCAGTTCCGGCACGAACGCCAGCGCGGCGATCTGTCCGGCAAGGTCGGTGTGCAGCGCATCGAGATAGGCCGGATCGTCGTGATAGGGCGGCAGCGTGCGCAGCGCGGGCAGGCGGCGGCGTGCCTTGATCCAGTCCGCCATGGCATCGAGCGCGCTGGCCGACGTTGCGCCCGAATATTGCGGATAGAGCGGCGCAAGCAGAATGCGTTCGCACCCCTGCGCCAGCAGCGCATCCAGTTCCTGCCCGATCGCGGGGGAGCCATAGCGCATCGCGTGGCGCACGATCGCGGCATCACCCAGCCGTTCCTGCAGCGCACGGGCCTGCGCCATGGTGATCGCGGCAAGCGGCGAGCCGTCCGGCGTCCAGACCTGCGCATAGGCATGGGCTGACTTGCGCGGACGAGTGTTGAGCACGATGCCGCGCAGGATCGGCTGCCAGACCAGCCACGGGATTTCCACCACCCGCCGATCCGACAGGAACTGCTTGAGATAGCGTTTCACCGCGCCGGCATCGGGCGCGTCGGGCGTGCCGAGATTGATTACCAGCACGCCGATCCGGCCGGTCTGCACCGGGGGATGACCGGCGGGAAGCAAGGCGGCTGGGCGTTCCATCACAGTCCTTCGGAAAGCAGCGGCAAGCGGCGAAAACGCACGCCGGTTGCGGAAAACAGCGCGTTGGTGATGGCGGGCGCTACCGCCACCATGCCCAGTTCGCCGGGGTCGAATGGGTCTTCGCTGCTGTCGGCAAAGGCAACATCGACTTTCGGGCAATCGGCCAGCAGCGGCAGGCCAAGCTGCGACAGGCGCCCGGCCAGGGGTCTGCCTCCGGCATAGCCGGTAGAGCCGCCGACGGCGAGCGCGAGGCCAAACATCAGCCCGCCTTCGATCTGCTGGCGCGCGATGTCGACGTTGATGATCCGGCCGATATCGGCATGGGCGCTGATCCGTTCGACGCGAACGACCCCGGCCTCCTGCCGCGCCGTTGCCACCACCGCGATCATGCCTGTCGTGCTGGTGCCGGCGGGGCCGGGCAGGGTCATCTTGTGGCAGGCGATACCTTGCCCGGAGGCGTCGATGCCGCCCCCCCACTGCGCCAGCCGCGCCACGCCTGCCAGGCAGGCGGCCAGCCGCGGTTCGCCTTCGAGCATCCCGACGCGAAACGACAGCGGTTCCTTGTCCGCAAGGTGGGCCAGTTCGTCGATGAAGCTTTCGGTGAAAAAGGCGGTATAGCCGTGCGCCTGCCCGCGAAAGCGCGCGGTGGGCAGCGGCAGCGCGACGGGCACGTGATCGACCGCCTTTTCGGGCACGCGGTAGAGCGGCAGCGCCCCGGCGCAGGCCATGGCGTCGGTCTGGTCCTGCACTGCCATGGCATCGCCAATGCCCCGGCCATCGAGCAGGCGCGCGGCGGATTCGCGCGCGGTGGCGGGCAGGGCCAGTCGCGCCCGCCAGCCCAGCACGCGCGCCTTGTCCGGGCTGAGCGCGCCATCGAGCCGTGCGGAGACGGGCGTGCGCGGGATTCCCGCCAGCGATTCCTGCCAGCGCGACCAGGTAAGCTGCACCGGCTTGCCGATGATGCGTGCGATGGTGGTGACTTCGGCGGCGATGCGCACGTCAAGCCGGGCATCGAAGCTGCCGCCGGCGTGGAGCGGATAGACGATGACATCGTCGGGCGCGAGCGCGGCGGCGCGGGCAGCGGCGCGGCGGGCCTGTTCGGGCGCCTGCGTTGCCAGCCACAGTTCCAGCCTGCCATCGGCAAAACGGGCGGTGGCGCTGGCCGTTTCCAGCGGGGCGTGCAGTGCGGTTTCCACGTCATACCGCGCCGACAGGTGCGTGGCAGGCAGGCGCGGCCCTTCCAGCAGGGCGTCGGGATCGCCTTCGGCCATCAGGCGCGTGGCATCGCCCTTGGCCAGCGCGGTGTCGAGCGCAACAAGGATCCTGTCGCTGTCGGCAATCGGGCCATCGGCATCGAAGCGCGGCTCCATGGCGCGCAGCGCCTTGTCGGCGGCAAACCACGTGGTCGCCACCGCCGCCAGCCAGCGCCGCGCGTGGACCACGCCCACCAGCCCGCGCACCTTCGCGGCGGCCTGCGGATCGTGGCTTGAGAGGATGCTTGACCCTTGCGGCCCGTGGGCGATGGCCGCGAAGACCATGCCTGGCAGGCGAATATCCCCGGCAAAGCTGAAGCTGCCATCGACCTTGGCCGGAAGATCCAGCCGGGGGCGGCGCGGCGGCGCTCCTTCGGGGAAGCGGCCCGGCGTTTCGCGCGCGGGTTCGGCACGCAGGACCGGGACGGCCGGGGGATCGAAGTCCGCCGCGCTGTCGATCAGATCGGCAAAGCGCAGGCGCTGCTTGCCGTGGAGCACGAACCCGTCGCGCGTGTCGCATTCTTCCCAGCGCACACCCCAGCGGGCGGCGGCGGCCTGGGCCATCATCGCCCGCAGCGCGGCCCCCGCCTCGCGCAGCCGTGGCTCGAATGCGGGCAGGGCGGTTCCATCGGCGGTAATCATCAGTGCCGCGCGTTCGGCATGGAGCCGGGGCAGCATGCCGCCAGGGCTGTCGGCCAGCGATTCGAACGCGGGCATCCACAGCGGCGCCCAGTGCGCGGACAGCACCGGGTCGGCATAGGCCGGGCTGATCGGTGCGGCTTCCACCGCGATCTTGCGCCAGTCGGCACCGGCTTCGTCGGCCACGATCTGGGCGAACAGCGTGGTGATGCCCTGGCCCATCTCCGTCACCGGCACGGCCACGGTCAGGATGCAATCGGGCTTGCCCGCCGCGTTGCGCACTTTGCCAAGCTTGAGGAAGGCATCGACGACCGTTTCCCCCTTTCCCGCCACCAGCGGCGCGGGGTGGCGGCGCGGGACCAGCGGGAATGCGATCAGCAGGGCGCCGCCCGCGCCTGCCCCGATCAGCAGCCCCCTGCGCGTCAGCCGCACGCCGTCAACGCTTTCCGTCGAGCCATGCCAGCACGCCGCGCGCGATCGACGCGAACGCTTCGGCCTGCGGACTGTCGCCCGCGGCAGGCGGGTTTCCGGCATCGCTTTCGCGCCGGATCGCAATGTCCAGCGGCACGCGGCCGAGGAACGGCAGGCCCATCGTTCGCGCCGCCGCTTCCGCACCGCCCTGGCCGAACGGGTCGCTGCCTTCGCCGCAATGCGGGCAGATATACCCGGCCATGTTTTCGACCATGCCGATCAACGGCACCTGCCCCTGTTCGAACAGGCCGATGGCGCGCGTTGCATCCATCAGCGCCAGATCCTGCGGGGTGGAGACGATGACCGCGCCCGCAGGCTTGTGCTTGGCCAGCATGGTTAGCTGCACATCGCCGGTCCCCGGCGGCAGATCGACGACGATGATTTCGGTTTCGCCCCAGTGTGCGTCGATCAACTGGCCCAGCGCGTTGCCGGCCATCGGTCCGCGCCAGGCGATGGCCTGTCCCGGCTGAACCAGATGGCCCATCGACAGCATCGCCACGCCATAGGGGCTTTGCACCGGGATCATCTTGTTGCCTTCGGCTTCGGGGCGGCGGCCTTCGGTCATCATCAGGCGGGGCTGCGAAGGGCCGTAGATGTCGGCATCGACCAGCCCGACCTTGCGCCCCAGCCGGGCCAGCGCGATGGCAAGGTTGGCGGAAAGAGTGGATTTTCCGACGCCGCCCTTGCCCGATCCCACTGCGATGATGACCCGCGCCTTGCGTTCTGCGGTCATGCCCAGCCGCAGGTCGGTGACCCCGGCCTTGCGCGCGGCATCGCGCACCGCCATTTCAAGCTTGTCCCGGTCCAGCCGTTCCAGCCCGCCCACTTCCAGCATGATCGTGGCCGTCGGCCCTGACGGGTCGAGCTTGAGCGATTGCAGCCGGTCCCCTGCCACATCCTGCACCGCTTCGCGCAGCGACTGTTCTTCCATGCCTGTTGCCTGTTCCTGCTGCCAGATACCCCGCGCCCGATCCGAAGCACCGTGCGCCGGGGTCTCCTAGCAGATGAATTTTGGGGAAAGGACACTGTTTTTCGCGCGAAGCGTTCCTATAACAACGGGATGACTGAACTGGGTGGATTTATTGCGCGACTGGGCCGTTCACGCGGTCTGGCGATGGCCGGAAAGAAAAGCCCGTGGGGTTCGGGCGGGGATGAACCGCCCGCTGGCGGAGACGATGCGCCCGCCGGACCGGCCGGTTCGCCGCCCCCGGCTGGTGGCGATGGTCCGCGCAACCCGTGGTTGCCGCCCAAATCGGGGTCCGCGCCCGAAGGCCCGCGCCGTGCCCCGAACATCGAGGATATCTTCCGCGCGCGGGGCAAGGGGCGCTCTGGCGGCGGCGGTGGCGGAAACGGCCCCACCATCCCGCGCCTGCCGCAATTGCCCGATGGCCGTTCCTGGATGCCGCTGGGCATCGCGGTAATCGTCGCGCTGTGGCTGGGGTCGTCCATGATCCACCGCATATCGCCGCAGGAAAAGGGCGTGGTGACCACGTTCGGTTCCTATTCGCGCACGCTTGATTCCGGGATGGCGCTGACCATGCCGTGGCCGATCCAGACGGTGACGGTGCAGGACGTCACGTCCATCCGCCGCGAATCGATCCCCGAAGGCGATGGCGAAAAGCTGATGCTGACGGGCGACCAGAACCTGGTTGATCTGACCTATCTGGTGCGCTGGAACATCAAGGATCTCAAGCAGTTCATGTTCCAGCTTGCCGATCCCGAACAGACCGTGCGCGAAGTGGCCGAAGCCGCGATGCGCCAGTCGATTGCCGAAGTCGCGCTCAACGATGCGATGGGGGCGGGGCGCCAGCAGATCGAACAGAACGTGCGCGAACGCATGCAGTCGGTGCTTGATGCCTACCGGTCCGGCGTGCTGATTCAGGGCGTGGATATCAAGAAGACCGATCCGCCCGCCAAGGTCGTCGATGCCTTCAAGGAAGTGCTGGCCGCGCAGCAGGACGCGCAGAGCGAGATCAACCGCGCGCAGGCCTGGGCCGAACAGCTCACCGCGCGTGCGGGGGGCGAGGCAACGGCGTTCGACAAGGTCTATGAACAGTACCGGCTGGCCCCCGAAGTCACGCGCCGCCGCATGTACTACGAAACCATGGAGCGCGTGCTGAGCCAGACCGACAAGGTCATCCTGGAGACGAACGGCGTGCAGGCCTACCTTCCGCTGAACGAGATGAAGCGCACGCAGGCGGCACCGGCCGCTGGCGAAGGAACCCCTTGAGATGATGACCCTCGAACGGCTCTGGGCCGAACAGAAGATCGCAATCATCGTGGCGGTGCTGGCGCTGATCGGCGCGGCAAGCTGCCTCAAGGTGGTCGATGAAAGCACGCAGGCAGTGGTTGTCCGGCTGGGCCAGCCCGATCGCGTCTACAACCGGTTCAAGCCCGACGTGGAGTTCGGCAAGACCGGGGCCGGGCTGATCCTGCGCGTACCGTTCATGGAACAGGTGGTCGAAGTGGACCGCCGCATCCTCGATCTCGACATGCAGCGCCAGCAGGTGCTCTCTGCCGACCAGCGTCGTCTGGAAGTGGATGCCTTTGCGCGGTTCCGCATCATCGACCCGGTGCGCATGGTCCAGACCGCGGGCACGACTGACCGCGTGATCGAACAGCTCCAGCCGATCCTCAATTCCGCGCTGCGCCAGGAACTGGGCAAGCGCAGTTTCGGATCGCTGCTGACCGCCGATCGCGGCAAGGCGATGGAACAGATTCGCGCCGGGCTGGACCGTGAAGCGCGCGAATATGGTGCGCAGATCATCGACGTGCGGATCAAGCGCGCCGACCTTCCCGAAGGCACGCCGCTGGAATCGGCCTTTACCCGCATGGCCACAGCCCGCCAGCAGGAAGCCGCCACGATCCGCGCGCAGGGCCAGAAGAAGGCGCAGATCATCCGTGCCACGGCCGAAGCGACTGCCGCCAAGACGTATGCCGACAGTTTCAACAAGGATCCGGCGTTCTACGATTTCTACCGCGCGATGCAGAGCTACGATACGACCTTTGCGCAGAAGGGATCTTCCACGTCGGTCGTGCTTTCTCCCGATAACCAGTATCTCAAGCAGTTCCGGGGGAACTGACCGGCAACCTCCGGTTTGACCGGGGGCGGCAAGTGAACGGATCGTAACCGCGCCATTCAATGTCCGTTCATCGCCAACGGGCTGAATCGGCACAAACACACGCAAGCCGTGCCGCATCCGGCACGGTGACAGACCAAGAGGACCAGGCCACGTGCGATATGCTTACGGTGTGACTTCGGCGTTGCTTCTGGCGGGCAGCGCCCTGACCCTGGCAACCGGTTTCCCGGCTGGTGCACAGGTTGCCCAAAACGACCAGTCCGAAATGCGCACGGTTGTGCCGCGCGCTGGTGCCCCATCCAGCTTTGCCGACCTGACCGAACAGTTGCAGCCTGCGGTGGTCAACATTTCCACCCGGCAGCGGGTGAAGGTGCAAAGCAACAATCCCTTTGCCGGGACGCCCTTTGCCGATCTGTTCGGCGGCGGCAGCGGCGGGCCGCAAACGCGCGAGGCGCAATCGCTGGGTTCGGGTTTCATCATTTCTGCCGATGGCTATGTGGTCACCAACAACCACGTCATCACCGCCGACGGGCAGGGCGAGGTCGAATCGATCACCGTCACCACGCCCGATGGCACCGAATACCCGGCCAAGCTGATTGGCAAGGATGCCGCATCGGACCTTGCGGTGCTCAAGATCAGCGGATCGAAGCCGTTTCCGTTCGTGAAGTTCGGGGATTCGCGCAAGGCGCGGGTCGGCGACTGGGTGATTGCCATCGGCAACCCGTTCGGCCTTGGCGGCACGGTGACGCAGGGGATCGTTTCGGCGGTCTATCGCAACACCGGGTCGGGATCGGCCTATGACCGCTATCTGCAGACCGATGCTTCGATCAACCGGGGCAATTCGGGCGGGCCGATGTTCGACATGGCGGGCAACGTGATCGGCATAAACAATGCGATCTTTTCGCCCACCGGCGGTTCGGTGGGCATCGGCTTTGCGATCCCGGCGGAAATCGCCGCGCCGATCGTGGAAAAGCTGCGCGCCGGACAAGCCATCGAACGCGGGTATCTGGGCGTGCGCATCCAGCCGCTGTCGGAAGACCTGGCGGCATCGCTTGGTCTTGCCAAGAACCGTGGCGAGTTCATCCAGGCCGTGGAACCGGGCCAGGCCGCAGCCAAGGCCGGCATTCAGCCGGGCGACGTGGTGGTCAAGGTTGATGGCAAGGACGTGACGCCGGACCAGACCCTGTCGTTCCTTGTCGCCAACACTGCGCCAGGCAAGCGCATGCCGATCGAACTCATCCGCAACGGCCAGCGCATGACCGTGCAGACCGTTGTCGGCAAGCGGCCTTCGGAAGAGGAGCTGGCGCAGCAGAGCTTCGATCCCGATGCGCAGCAGGATGGCGAACAGTTCGGCAAGAGCCAGCAAGGCCCCGGCGTGCTGGAAAACGCGCTGGGCGTCGCCGCAATTCCGCTGACCTCGCAGATCGCACGCCAGCTTGGCGCGGGCGAAGATGCCAAGGGCGTGGTCATCACTGCGGTCGATGGATCGTCGGATGCCGCATCGAAGGGCCTGCAGCGCGGCGATATCGTGCTGTCAGCCAACTATGTCTCGGTGGCGAGCGTGGCCGATCTGGAAAAGATCGTGCGCAACGCCAAGACCGAAGGACGCGAGGCGGTGCTGCTGCGGATTCAGCGCCGTGGCCAGCCGCCGCTGTACATGCCGGTGCGCTTGCGCTGAACGGCGTCACGGCCTGGCAGGACGAACAACAAGGGCCGCCCCGACAAGGGCGGCCCTTTTTGCATGCGTCTGCGTGAAGCGCGGACCGTTCAGTAGTTGCCCGGCGGATCGCTGGCGGGAAAGCTTTCGTCGCTGGCCTCGTCGACCTTGTCCCAGCGCGTGGGGTTGGAGCGCATGCCCTGCCTCCCGGCGGAGCGGACCTGCGCGAAGTTGCCATCGGCGGATTCTCCTTCGGCAAAGGCCGCCGGGGCCGAATCGCCCTGCCGCTTGAGTACCGCGCGATAGATCGCGTATCCTGCCGCACCGGCTGCGGCCCATTGCAGAATGCCCATTGTCGTTCTCCTCTCGACCGGGCGGCATTTGCCACCCATCGCAAGGTCAACGCGCAAGACGCCGGAAAGGTTCAGGGATTTGCGTTGGGCCGTGGCCGGGCGGGCTGGGCTGCATCGCCCTGGCGCCCGGTTGCGCGGTTGAGGAAATCGTCATTCGCTGCCTGGGGCATATCGCCGGACGCAGGCACCGGGGGCACGACCGGGGCATCGGGGTCGAAGGTATCGACATCGCGCCGCCGTTCCGGGCGGGACGGATTCACCAGATTGCCGTTCTCGTCGACATAGAAATAGTCGTCCGGGTTGCCCTGCATCGCTTCGTCATCGGGTTCGAGCTGCCACTGCGGCAGCTTCAGTTCGGTATCGAACTTTTCGACCGGGCGTTTTGCCGTCGCCACCTTCATGTAGGCGGCAAAGGCGCGGGCCGGGGCGGCGCCGCCCTGCAGGCCAGGCACGGCCCTGGCATCGTCGCGGCCCATCCACACGCCGGTGGTGATGCCGCTGGAGAAGCCGAGGAACCAGCCGTCCTTGTTCGATGATGTGGTGCCGGTCTTGCCCGCCACCGGACGGCCGATCTGCGCGGCGCGGCCGGTGCCGATGTTGACCGCGGTCTGCATCAGGTCGGTCATCCCCGCCGCAACATAGGGCGGCACCAGCGTTTGCGGGGTTTCGATGCGATGCTGGTACAGCACTTCGCCGTCAGTCGTGGTGACTTTGCGGATGCCATAGGGGGTGATCGACGTGCCCTTGGCCTGCACGGCGGCAAAGGCGCGGACCATGTCGATCACGCGCACTTCCGATGACCCCAGCACCATCGACGGCAGGGTGTTGATCGGCGTGGTAATGCCGAACCGGCGTGCCATGTTGGCTACCGCGCCAAAGCCCACTTCGTTGCCCAACTGCGCCGCCACGGTGTTCTTGGAATAGGCAAAGGCGGTGCGCAGGTCGATTTCCCCGGCATAGCGCGCGCCATCGTTGCGCGGCGTCCAGCCGTCGATCGTCACCGGTTCATCGACCACCCGGTCATCGGGGGTATAGCCCGATTCCAGCGCGGTAAGATAGACGAACAGCTTCCACGCCGAACCCGGCTGGCGCACCGCGTTGACGGCGCGGTTGTAGTTCGAGGTGACGTAGTCGGTGCCGCCGACCATCGCCAGCACCGCACCATCGCGGTCGAGCGATACCAGCGCCCCTTGCGCGCCCTTGGGGGCAAAGTCGGCAATCGCGCTGGTGGCGGCGCGCTGCATCGCGGGATCGAGCGTGGTCCACACTTCGATCGGGCGATCGTTTTCGGGCAGGAGCATGTCGAGCTGCGGCAGCGCCCAGTCGGTGAAGTAGCGGGCCGAGTTCTGGCCCGCACGGTCTTCCACCATCTTCACTTTCTTCAGATCGACCGCGGCGGCTTCATCGGCGCTGAGCACGCCGTTGTCCCGCATGGTCTGCAACACCACCCCGGCCCGGTTGACCGCGGCATCGGCATCGGCGGTGGGCGAATAGCGCGAAGGCGCCTTGACCAGCCCGGCGATGATCGCCGCTTCAGGCAGGGAAATCTCCTCGCCCGAATGGCCGAAGAACTTGCGCGCGGCCGAATCGATGCCATAGGCGCCGCCGCCGAAATAGACCTTGTTCAGATAGAGTTCGAGGATCTGGTCCTTGGAAAACTTCCGTTCCAGCGCCAGCGCCAGCACCCATTCGCGCGCCTTGCGTCCGAAAGTCTTGTTGTTGTTCAGGAAGATGTTGCGGGCAAGCTGCTGGGTAATGGTCGATCCGCCCTGCTTCCAGGTGCCGCTTTCCACCCGCACCATCAGCGAGCGCACGATGCCGATCGGATCGACGCCAAGGTGGCTGCGAAAACGCCGGTCTTCGACCGATACCATCGCATCCTTCATTGGCGCCGGAATCCGCGCATAGGGAATCCAGCGCCCGTAGCTGGGGCCAAGCGTGACGAGTTGCGAACCATCGGCGGCGCGCACCACGATCATCTGCCCGGTCTGGCTCGATTTCAGTTCCTGATAGCCGGGGAGCGACCGCATCGTGACGAAGACCGCCACGGCCAGCGCGATCGCACCGAGCAAGGCAACGCCAAGCCCCCACATGAACAGCCGCCCGGTCCAGCGGCGCAGGGCCGAAGGCGGCGGCGATTGCGGCGAAGAGCGGCCCCCGTTTGAGCGACCCCCGTTGGTGTTGCGGGGCAAGTCCCGTCTGGCCATCAGTCTTGTACCGCTTCCCTCATCGTGCGGGCCTTATCCGGCAGGCCCGCGCATTGCGCCCAGGCCGCGTGCCGCGCGCCCTTGCGCCAATGCATAGGCGAATCGGAACGCCGGGTTAACCGCAAAACGGCAGCCCTTGTTCCCGGACCCTTTGGCAGGACGGCATCAGTCTTTCGGCGTGAAATCGAGCGCGGCGCTGTTCATGCAATAGCGCAGGCCGGTGGGGGCGGGGCCATCGGGGAAGACATGGCCGAGATGCCCGTCGCACCGCGCGCAGCGCACTTCGGTGCGGACCATGCCGTGGGCGGTGTCGCGGTGTTCGTCCACCACTTCGGGGTCCATCGGGGCGAAGAAGCTGGGCCAGCCGGACCCGCTGTCGTACTTGGTGTCCGACGTGAACAGCGGCGCGCCGCATCCGGCGCAGTGGTATTCGCCGGCGGCCTTGTTGCTTTCATAGGCGCCGGTGAACGCGCGTTCGGTGCCTGCCTGGCGCAGGATCTGGTACTGTTCCGGGGTAAGGCGTTCGCGCCATTGCGCATCGGTCAGTTGAAGTTTGTCGGGCATGGGGATCTCCTTTGCCGTGCACTGTTGCCGGGCGATATGGGGTGCGCGGACACGACCCTCAATAGCTGCGGTCAATAGTGCGATTTCTCGTCCGGTCGGGCGAGGTCATAGCAATGGGCGATATCGTACTTGGCGATGCCGCCCTTGTCGTCGCCAGCTTCGGCGCGCATCGCCTCGCGCGCTTCGGCCAGCGCGCGGTCGGCATCGTTGCCGCTGCCCCCGGCGTTGATCGCGGCATCGTGGGCGCGCGCGGCCAGCACCGATGCCAGCGTCCTGAAATCGCGCGCCGCCGTGTTCATGCCTTCGCGGTCGTGCGCGTCCTCGTAGGCAAGCTCCATGATTGCGGCGCATTGCCGCATGTCCGGCGTGGCCAGCGGCGGAACCGCGGCATCGAGCCGGGCGGTGCAGGGCGCGGCAAGCGCCGCCAGCGCCGCTTCGGGATCGGGTGCCGCCTGCAGGGCGCGCACGTCCGCCGTCATCAGATCGCGCACACCGTCACGGTCGAGCGCGGCTTCGCGCATCACCTGCGCGCCGGTATCGGCAAAGTACTGCTTGCCCCGCAGCGCCAGCGGCGGCCAGCCTTCGGGCGCATCGCCATCGGCCTGTTCAAGCGCGACGATGGCAAACGCTGCCGCGCAGCGCAAGGCAGCGCGATGGTCGTCGGTCAGGCGGCCCGTTGCAGCGCCTCCGCCCGATGCGGGCAGCGGTGGTGCGGCGCCAGACACGGCTGATGAAACGAGCGCGAGCGCGGCGAGCGTAATGGCGGAAACAGTTTGGCGCATCGCTGCAGGCTATAGGCAAAAAAAGCGGGCCGCGAACAGCAATTGTGTTCGCAGCCCGAAGTCCCCGCACCGGGACGCAGGAGGCCAGACGGCTGTCAGGCCCCGAAGCGTGCCGGGCAGGGCGCACACCGCCCGCAGGGTAGCGTAGGCGATGTGCTGGAGTAGAGGGTGAGGCCGGTGCGCACGATCAGCCCGGCGCAGCGGCATTGCAGCGGGCAAGCTCTGCCGGAACAAGGTTGCCTTGTGGCGTGGCGAAGCGGACCACCGGCCCGACCTTGCGAACCAGCCGCGCGCAGACCATGGCCGGGCGCGAGGCATCGCGCGGCGCCGAACATTGCGTGCCCGCGCATTGCCACAGTATCCCCTTCTGGATCACGCGCTGCGGCCCTTCCATCGGGCGTGAGAGCGTGGCGGTATAGAACGCTTCGCGCTGCGCTGCCTGAACCGGCGATGCCGCCATCGTCGGCAGGGAAGCGGCAGCGGCGCATACGGCAAGGGCCAGCGGGAAACGATGACGAGTGGCGCTGTTGCGATGCGCGATCATCGGTGAAGATCCTTCAGCACGGTTGCGGCTATCAAGTTGCGAATCAATACCTATCAATGCGAGTTGCTAGTTGCAACTAAAAACTTACATCGCTCCGGCAAATCGGCTATGGCGCATGCAATATGGAAAAAATCCGAGAACACCTGAGTGACATTGCCTGTTGCGGCCTTCCTCTGGCGCTGGAAGCGATGGGTGAACGCTGGTCGTTCATGATCCTGCGCGCCGCGTTCAACGGGGTCCGCCATTTCGAGGATTTCCTCGATTCGCTTGGCATCGCGCGCAACATCCTGTCGAATCGCCTGTCGCGTCTGGTCGAATCCGGCGTGCTCAAGCGCGAACACTGCGCCGATGATCGCCGCCGGATCGAATACCGGCTAACGGCCAAGGGGCTGGACCTGCTGCCCGCGATGCTGGCGCTGCGCCAGTGGGGTGAAAAGTGGGAGCTGCCAGCGCCTGCCAATCCGGTGCTGTGCGATGCGCGCGATGGCCAGCCGATTGCGCAGATCGATATCCGCTCGCACGATGGCCGCCCGCTTTTGCCGGTCGATCTGGTCTGGCGTGACCGCAGCGAACTCGATGATGCGACCACGGCGGCACAGGACCGCTTGCGGCAGGGCTGACCCTCGCTCGCTGCGGGCTGCCTCCCAGCCCTTTCAACCGTGGCCGAAAAAAAGGGCCGCCGCGCGGTGCGACGACCCTTCGAGGTTGGCCTGTGCGGGGGACTGAGGATCCGCCAGGCGATCGGACGGGTGAGGTCCGAAGGGGAGGTGCTGCGCCTTAGCGGGCAGCCAGCGCGGCGGGTTTCACGCGGTCGAGCTTGATCCGCGCATCGGCGACGGCGGCGTTGAAGCAGCGGCGGCCTGCCTGCACATCGGCCAGGGTCACGTCGGGCTGGCTTGCCTTGCACACCTTGCGGGCGGCAGCGGCGATCCGGGCATCGAGCCGGGCCTGGCCTTCGGGGCTGGACAGATCGAGGTCGGAGAACTTCACGGTGTGGCTGCCCGCCAGCGCAGGCTGGGCCATGGCGACGGTGGCGGCGAACAGGGCGGAAGCGATCAGGGGCTTGGCAAACATGGCTTTATCCTTTGGCTGTGCGAACCGGGCCGCAAGGGCCGGTCCGGTCGGGGTCTGGGCGCGGCGGCCACCCTGGCGGGGTGTCGGGGGATGGTCCGGGTGGCCACCGCATGCATTTTCCCTACCCCGCACCCGGCACCGATGCGCGCGGCGCTCGACCGGATTCCTGCCAGCGTCGATCAGCGGCGGGTTGCCCCGACGAACCGCTTATCTGGCTCCACCAACGTCCTGACGGGATTCCTGAATCGGTGTGACCGCTGATGAAATTGCGGGTGTGACTTTCGGCCGATCCGGCCATATCGTTGACGCCGGACATGGCGATTCTGATCATCTTCCTGCTGGGCGTCGGCAATTTCGCACTGCATCGCGCGGTGATGGACAGCGGCCATCCGCTGGTCGGGCGGATGCCGTGGTTCGTCCACGCGCTGAACGGGCGGCTGACGCTGGCAATCGAGTTCCTGCTGCTGCTGGCGGCGCTGCTGTTCGCGGCCGAAGGTGCGATGGGCGGTCCGATTGCCTATGTCGTCTATTCGGTGCTCAACAGCTTTTCGGCATGGCTGATCCTGACCGGGCGGGTCTGAGGAACCGTGCGCCACGCGGGCAGTTCCAGCAGGGCATGAACAGCAACCCTCTCTGGCTGGTCACCAATTCGGCCAGCGGCAGCAACAGCGAAGCCGCCGTGCGCGATGTGATCGCCGCGCTTTCCGCCGCCGGGTGCGCCCCGCAGCGCACCATCGCCTTTCCGCAGGATGACTTGCCCGATCGCGCCGCGCTGGAACACGCGGGCGTCGCCACCGTGGCGGTCTTTACCGGCGATGGCACGGTCAACGCCGTCGCCACTGCCATCGAAGGGTGGGGCGGCGCACTGCTGGTGCTGCCCGGCGGCACCCAGAACCTGATGTGCAAACGGCTTCACGCGGATCGGTCGGCGCGCGCGATTGTCGCAGCGTTCGCCAAGGGGCAGTTTGAACGCACTCGTCCCACCGTATTGCGTACCTCGCAAGGCACGTCGCTGATCGAAGTGCTGGCCGGGCCGGGAGCGATGTGGGCCGATGTGCGCGAAGGCGTGCGCGATCTCGATCTGGCCACGATTGCCGAAGCATTTTCCACCGCGTGGCGCGAAACGACCGACGGCGCGACCATCCATCTGGCGGACACCGCCGCGGGCAAGCCGCGTGGCTACCGTGCCATTCTGCTGGCGCCGCATGGCGAAAAGGTGCTGGCCGAAGGCTATGATTTCGAAGATGCCGCCGATTTCGCGGCGCAAGGCTTTGCCATGCTGGTCAAGCGCAACTTCCGCGAGGGGCCGCACGATGATCTCGGCGAGTTCGGGTCGGTGACCTGCCGCAGCGATGCGCCCATCGCGCTGATGATCGATGGCGAACGGCGCCAGGGCGCGTGCGAGGAACGCTTTGAATCCGCGCGATTCGCGCTTGATTTCATCGCCACCCGGCAGTCCGGGGATTGACCGGCGCGCCTCCTGCGGCGATCAGGCACCCCGACATGACCCGTCTGTTCCATATCAGCGACATCCATTTCGGGCTGGAAGACCGGCGCGCGCTGGATTGGGTGGCCCGCTGCATCGCGCGCGAACGGCCCGATGCCGTGGCAATCACCGGCGATCTGACAATGCGCGCCCGCCACCGCGAATTTGCCGCCGCGTGCGACTGGATTTCGGGGCTCGATGCGCCGGTAACGGTGGAGGTGGGCAACCACGACCTGCCCTATTTCAACCTCGTCGAACGCTTTACCCGGCCTTATCACCGCTTTCACGCCATCGAAGGGCTGGTGGAGCGCGAGATCGATCTGCCCGGCGTCGCCATCGTGCCGCTGGTCACCACCGCGCGGGCGCAGTGGCGGCTCAACTGGTCCAAGGGCACTGTGGGCAAGGCCGCGCTGGCGCATACCCTGGCCGCGATCGACGCGCTGCCGCCGGGCGTGCGCGCCCTGGTCGCCTGCCATCATCCGCTGGTCGAGGCGGGCACGCGCGGCAAGGCGCTGACCCGCGGCGGCAGCCACGCGCTGGCCGAACTGGCCCGGCGCAATGTGCTGGCGGTGCTTTCGGGCCATGTCCACGATCCGTTCGATCTGCACTGCGATACGCCCGGCGGCCGCGTGCGGATGATCGGCGCGGGCACGCTGTCCCAGCGGCTGCGCTCGACCCCGGCCAGCTTCAACGAACTGACGTTGCGCGATGGCGTGCTCAGCGTGAAGGTGCGCAATCTCGAACATGTCTCCACGCACGACATGATGATCGACGACGTGCCCGAAGACGCGACTCCGCCGCGCCACGCCGGCGAACCCGTGGCTCCGGTCCACGCGGTGCCCGCAGTCGACCCGCCGGTGCACTGAACCGGCGCGCGGCTGGTTCAGTCTCCCAGCCCCATGTTGTCGATCAGGCGCGCGGGGCCGATCCGTGCGGCCACCAGCAGACGGGCGGGGCGGCCGTCGAACGCCGTCAAGTATTCGAGCGTCGTCGCATCACGCAGGTCGGCGTAGTCGACGGCGCTGAAGCCCCCGGCGAGGATTTCCGTCTTGAGTGCGGCGAGCGCGGGACCGACCGCCGCTCCGCCTTCGATCGCGTCGATCGCGCGGCGCATCGCGGCCGAAAGTCCGGCAGCCTGGGCACGTTCGGTGTCGTTCAGGTACTGGTTGCGGCTGCTCAGCGCCAGGCCGCTGGCTTCGCGCACTGTCGGCACGCCGATGATCGCCGATACGTGCGGCTGGGTCAGGTCCAGATCCCGCGCCATGCGGCGGATCACCGCCAGTTGCTGCCAGTCCTTTTCCCCGAACAGCGCAAAATCGGGCCGCACCTGGTTGAAAAGCTTGCACACCACGGTTGCCACGCCGTCGAAATGGCCGGGCCGCGCCGCCCCGCAGGCAACGTCGCTGACCCCCGAAACGCCGACATTGGTGGCATAGCCGGGCGGGTACATTTCCTCGACCAGCGGCGCCCACAGCACCCCCACGCCTTCGGCTTCGAGCAGGGCGGCATCGGCGGCAAGGCGGCGGGGATAGGCGTCAAGGTCTTCGCTGGGGCCGAACTGGCGCGGATTGACGAAGATCGAGGCCACGACATGGTCGGCGCGTGCTTGCGCGGCGCGCACCAGCGTCAGGTGACCTTCGTGCAAGGCGCCCATCGTGGGCACCAGCGCCACGGTTTTTCCCCCGTTTTTAAGTGCATCGACCGCCTGACGCAGGGGTTCGAGCCGATTGATGGTTTGCACGTTCGCGGCCTCTCCAGTAAGTCCGATGGACGGGCGATAGGGGGCACCAATGGCCCCCGCAAGCCCGCCGCCATGTCATCTTGCAGGAAAGTACCGCCCCTTGTCGACCGGCCCGCATCGCATCGTCTTCGCCAACGAAAAGGGAGGCACCGGCAAGTCCACGACTGCGGTGCACGTGGCCGTGGCGCTGGCCTACCAGGGCGCGCGGGTTGCCGCGATCGACCTCGACGCGCGCCAGCGCACGATGCACCGCTATCTGGAAAACCGCGCCGAAACGATGCGCCGTCGCCAGATCGCGCTGCCGACCGCGACGTTCGAAGTCTATGGCGGCGAAAGCACCGAAGAACTCGATGCGCTGGTCGAAAGCATCGGAGCCTCGCACGATTTCATCGTGTTCGATACGCCCGGCCGCGACGATCCGCTGGCTCGCCATGTCGCCACCCGCGCCGATACGCTGGTCACCCCGCTGAACGACAGCTTCGTGGATTTCGATTTGATCGGGCAGGTCGATGCGGAAACCTTCAAGGTGCGCCGCCTGTCGTTCTATGCCGAACTGATCTGGGAGGCGCGCAAGAAGCGGGCCATGGCCACGATCAAGGATGCGCGGCGCGAAATGGACTGGGTCGTGGTGCGCAACCGCACCGGCTATACCGAAGCGCGCAACCAGCGCCGCATCGATCTGGCGCTGACCGAACTGTCCAAGCGGGTGGGCTTCCGCATCGCCAGCGGCCTGTCCGAACGCGTGATCTACCGCGAACTGTTCCCCAGCGGGCTGACCCTGCTGGACAAGGGGCACCTTGGCGAACTGGGCACCAGCCATCTGGTCGCGCGGCAGGAACTGCGCACGCTGGTGGCGGGCCTCAACCTGCCTGTGCCCGTCCGGCCCGACGCCGCCGCGCGGCTACCGCTTGAAAGCGTGGGCTGATGGTCAAGCTGCTGACGCTGGCGGCACTGGTCAGCTTTGCGTGCAAGCTGCTGACCGGGCGCTGGCCGTGGCAGTATCTTCAGGGCGATCCGCAGGCCGCTGCCGAGGCCCGCGCGCGCAACCTGCTGGGCCTTGCCCCCGGCGCTTCGCACGAACACGTCATCGACGCGCACCGCCGCCTGATCGCGCAAGTGCACCCGGACCGGGGCGGCAGTTCCGCTGCGGTGCACGAAGCCAATGCCGCACGCGACCTGTTGCTGGCGCGCCTGGCAGACCGGCGCAACGGCCACGGCGGCTGAGCGGGGCCTGACCCGTCCTTTCCGCGATGCGCCACGCCTTTCACCCCTCCATCCTGCGCGAATACGACATCCGCGGTGTTTTCGGGGAAACGCTGGGACCGGATGATGCCCGCGCCATCGGTCGCGCCTTTGCCACGCGGGTCGCGCAGGCTGGCGGCACCCGCGTGGCCGTGGGGTATGACGGGCGGCTCAGTTCGCCCGTGCTCGAACACGCGCTGGTCGAAGGGATCGTGGCCGCAGGGATCGACGTGGTGCGGATCGGCCTGGGGCCAACGCCGATGCTTTATTTTGCCGAAGCTTCAATGCCAGATGTTCAGGGCGGCATTCAGGTAACCGGCAGCCACAATCCCGCCAATCACAATGGCTTCAAGATGGTACTTGAAGGGCGTCCGTTCTTTGGGGCCGACATAGTCGATCTCCGGCGGATCGCCGATGAAGCCGTGTGGGTTTCCGGCAGCGGCACCGTCAGCACCATCGCGGTCATGGATGCCTATGTCGAGCGGCTGATCGCAGGGCTGGACGGCATCGGGCGCGGCGCGCTGGAGCCGCTGCGCATCGGCTGGGACGCCGGCAACGGCGCGGCTGGCCCCGTGATCGACGCCCTGACCGCCAGATTGCCCGGCCAGCATGTCCTTCTCTATACGAAAGTGGACGGCCATTTTCCCAACCATCATCCTGATCCGACTGTTGAGGCCAACCTTGCCGATCTTGCCGGTGCTGTCGTGGCACGAAACCTCGATTTCGGATTTGCCTTCGATGGCGATGGCGACCGGATCGGTGCGGTCGACGCCAGGGGGCGCACGATATGGGGCGATCAACTGCTGGCAATCCTGGCCGAAGACCTGCTGAAAATCCGGCCGGGAGCCACTATTCTGGCCGATGTGAAGGCCAGCGGGGCTTTGTTCCGGCGGATCGCCGATCTGGGCGGCGTGCCGCAGATGTGGAAGACCGGGCACTCGCTCATAAAATCCAGAATGAAGGAAACTGGCAGCCTGCTGGCCGGAGAAATGACCGGCCACATCTGTTTCGGCGCGCCATATTACGGATTCGACGATGCGCTCTATGCCGCGCTGCAGCTCATGGCGGCGACGGTGCGGCTGGGCCGTTCGCTGACCGCGCTGCACGATGCCATGCCCGTGATGGTCAACACCCCCGAACTGCGTTTCGAAGTGCCGCAGGGGCGGCGGCTGGCGGTGGTCGATGAAGTGCGTGCCCGGCTGGAGGCGGCGGGCGCGCAGGTCAATGCGATCGACGGCGTGCGCGTGGATACGCCCGACGGCTGGTGGCTGTTGCGCGCATCGAACACGCAGGACGTGCTCGTGGCCCGCGCGGAAAGCGAAAGCGAAGACGGGCTGGCGCGGGTGCTGGCGCTGCTTGATGCGCAACTGGCGGCATCGGGCGTGCGGCGCGGGCCGCAAGTGGCGCACTGAAAGGGCCGCACCGGTGCGTCTTGCGCCTTTACCCTTGCCAAGGCAGGCCGTGCTGGCCATCTGGCGAGGAAGGAAGGAGAGTGTGATGCGCATCGGGATCGAGCCGGGAACCACCAGCGATGGGCGGAGCCGTGGCCTGACATCGGTGCCGCCGTGCCGCTGAACGATGCGTTCGATGGCTGAACCTGCACCCCCTTCGGATGATGGGTCGGCGACGGTTGGCGCGGCGCGCGAAAGTGCGGGCTGGCTCTATGGTGCGCCCGATGCCCGCGGGACCGCCGAACCGGCGCTGACCACGCGCATTGCGCAGGCCCCGCCGCAGCTTGACGTGACGCACGGCTTCACGCCCGCCCAAGGCAGCGCGGCGCAAGCCATCGCGGTCAGCCGCGATCCCTTTGTACGCCCTGTCCTGCTGGGGCTGGAACACAGCGCCGATGCGGTGATGCCGGCCTGGGCGCACGAACAGGCGCTGCGCCGTCTTCTGATCCCGGAAGGCGATCGCACCGCTGCCCTGCCCGCGTTGCAAGGCTGGGAAGAGGCCATGGCGCTGGGGCACCTGCGCGCCGTGCTGCGCCACGCTGAATCGCTGGATGCCGATGCCTTTGCCGGGGTCGACCACTGGCTGGCCGCTTTGCTTGCCGATGCGTGGCCACGTTCGGCGCCCTTGCTGGACCCGGCGGCGGCGGTTTTCGGTTGGGCTGCCGCGGGAACGGACGAGGGTGAGGGCGGTGCCGTTCGCCCCGCCGTGGCGTTTATCAAGGCGCGGCTCGACGGCATGCGGTTTGTGGCCGAAGGGCAGGCACCGGTTGACGGGCGGTTGCGCCGCTGGTGGCGGGCCTTGCGCGGCTCGTTCCTTTCGCAACGGTGACCGCGCCCCCATATTCACCGGGATGACCCCGCCGCCCGCCATTCCGCCGGAAATCCTGCCGGGCCTGCCTGCAGTCCCTGGCCTGCCCGCAAATCTTGCCGGATGGTTCGCCGCCAGGGGCTGGCGCGTGCGGCGCCACCAGCGCGACATGCTCGACGCCGCGCACAACGGGCAGCACGCGCTGCTGGTGGCCGATACCGGCGCGGGCAAGACGCTGGCGGGCTTCCTGCCGACGCTGGTGGATTTCGCGGGCGATACGCCGCCCGGCGATGGCTTGCACACGCTGTACATTTCCCCGCTCAAGGCGCTGGCGCACGACGTGCAGCGCAATCTGCTGGCCCCGGTAGAGGCGCTGGGCCTGCCCTTGCGGGCCGAAACCCGCAGCGGCGATACCCCGTCCGACCGCAAGGCGCGGCAACGCGCCCGGCCCCCGCACGTGCTGCTGACGACGCCCGAATCGCTCTCCCTGCTGCTCAGCTATCCCGAAGCGGACACGCTGTTTGCGAGGCTGCGCCATGTCATCGTTGATGAAGTTCACGCTTTCGCCAACGGCAAGCGCGGCGATCTGCTGACGCTGGCGCTGACCCGGTTGCAGGCGATTGCCCCTGCGATGCGGCGGGTGGCGCTTTCGGCAACGGTGGCCGACCCGGACGATTTCCGCGCCTGGCTGGCGCCGGGCGGCGATGCGCAGGCGGTGCGGCTGGTGGAAGGGGAACCGGGCGCACCGCCGGAGCTGGCGATCCTGTGCCCCGAAGACCAGCGCGTGCCGTGGGGCGGGCATGCCGCTGCCTGGGCGGTACCGCAGATCTATGACGAAATCCGCCGCAACCGGACCACGCTGATCTTCACCAACACGCGGTTTCTGGCCGAATACATCTTCCAGCTTCTGTGGGACGTGAACGACGACAAGCTGCCGATCGGCATTCACCACGGTTCGCTTTCGAAAGAGGCGCGGCGCAAGGTGGAAGGGGCGATGGCGCGCGGCGAACTGCGGGCGCTGGTTTGCACGGCCAGCCTCGATCTTGGGGTGGACTGGGGCGATGTGGATCTGGTCATCCAGATGGGCGCGCCCAAGGGATCGTCGCGCCTGTTGCAGCGGATCGGCCGGGCCAACCACCGGCTCGACTGTCCCAGCCGTGCGCTGCTGGCTCCGGGCAACCGCTTCGAGTTTCTCGAAGCCTTTGCCGCGCAGGAAGCCGTTGCCGAAGGGCGGCGCGATGGCGAGGATTTCCGCGCGGGCGGGCTGGACGTGCTGGCGCAGCATGTCATGGCGCGCGTCTGTGCCGGGCCGTTCGACGAAGCCGCGTTCCACGCCGAAGTGCGCTCTGCCAGTGCCTATCGCTGGGTCGATGCAGCACAGTGGCAGCGCGTGCTCGCCTTCGTGGGGACGGGGGGATACGCGCTGCGTGCCTATGACCGCTTCAAGCGCATCGTGCGCGACCGCAACGGCACCTGGCGGCTGACCCACCCCGAACACGCCGCGCGGCACCGGCTTAACGCCGGGATCATCGTCGATGCCGAAATGCTCGACGTGCGCTTCCGCAACGGGCGCACGCTTGGCAAGGTGGAGGAAAGCTTCGGGGCGACGCTCTCGCCCGGCGACACGATCCGCTTTGCCGGCATGGATCTGGAAGTGGAAGGCGTGCGCGATCTGGACCTGATCGTGCGCGCGGCGAAGAAACCGGGCCAGATCCCCAGCTACATGGGCGCCCGCCTGCCGCTGACCACGCACCTTTCCGCCCGCGTCCGCGGCCTGATGGTGGACCGCGCCGGGTGGGTGCGCTTCCCCGACGATGTGCGCGAATGGCTGGAAATGCAGGACTGGCGCAGCCGCCTGCCCGGCCCGGACGATCTGCTGGCGGAAAGCTTTCCCCACAAGGACAGGCACTACACCGTCTACTACACCTTCGAAGGGTGGAACGCCAACCAGTCGCTCGGCATGCTCATCACCCGGCGGATGAACGAACGCGGGCTGATGCCGCTGGGCTTTGTTGCCAACGATTATGCGCTGGCGGTATGGGGCGCGCGGCCGGTGGACGATCCCGCGCCGCTGCTTTCGCCCGATATCCTGGCGCACGAGTTCGTCGAATGGGTGCAGGAATCGCACCTGCTGCGCCGCGCCTTCCGCGAAGTGGCGGTGATTTCCGGGCTGGTCGAGCGCCAGCAGCCGGGCAAGCGCAAATCGGGCAGGCAGGTGACCTTTTCCACCGACCTGATCTACGACGTGCTGCGCAAGTACGAACCCGACCACCTGCTGATCGAAGCAGCGTGGGCCGATGCGCGCGCGCGGATGACGGACGTGGGGCGGCTGGGCGATCTGCTTGACCGCGCGGCCGACCAGCTCGTGCATGTCACGCTCGATCGCGTTACCCCGCTGGCGGTGCCGGTGCTGGTGATGATCGGGCGCGAAGCGACCCCGGCGGGCGCGGCGGACGACGAACTGCTGCTGGAAGCCGAAAGCCTTGCCGCCGCGGCGATGCGGGCGACCTGAACCGGGGCGGCGTTCAGTTTGTTTCGCGCGCCAGACGGTCGGCCAGTTCCGCGATTTCGGGCGGATCGAGCAGCCATGTGCGCGTTGCACGGCCTTCGCGGTGGATCGGCCGGGTCAGCACCACCCGCGCGTTTTCACGCGCATGCGGCTTGTAGATGGCATAGTGCATGGCGCAGTCGCGGATCGTGCCGATGATCGGCACGCGGCCTTCCAGATCAATCATCGTGGCGGGCTGGTCCCATGGAATCGCGTCGGTAAACGCCATCGTCACACGTCCAGGTTGGCCACGTTCAGCGCGTTTTCCTGAATGAAATCGCGGCGCGGTTCGACCACGTCGCCCATCAGCCGGGTAAAGATCTCGTCGGTCACGTCCGCGTCTTCGACCTTCACCTGCAACAGCGAACGGTTTTCCGGGTCCAGCGTCGTTTCCCAGAGCTGTTCGGCGTTCATTTCGCCAAGGCCCTTGTACCGCTGGATCGCCAGCCCCTTGCGCCCGCCGGCAAACACCGTTTCCAGCAGTTCCGAGGGCCGGGTGATCGAATCCTTGTCCTGCACGACCGGCGCGGGCGGCACATCGCCATCGTCTTCGGCCAACAGCGCCGGATCGGGTTCGGCCGCTGCCGTGCCAGCGCGGACCAGCCGCGCCACGCCCGAATAGACATCGGCATGTTCGGCGGCCAGCCGGGCGAGCTTGCGCGCTTCGGCGCTGACCAGAAAACCGGCCTCGATCACATGATGGTCGGTCACCCCGCGCCAGATGCGCTGGATGTGGTAGCCACCTTCTTCGGCCAGGGCCACGGTCCAGCGCGCCTCGGTATCGCCGCGATCCAGCCAGCGGGTGGTGCGGGCCAGCGCCTCGTCGCGGGTCTGCGGCGTCAGGTCCGGGTCGAGCGCACCAGCCAGCGCCAGCGCCTCGATGATCGCGGGATTGTAGCGGCGTGGCACGAAGGCCATCAGGTTGCGCATGCGCAGGGCGTGATCGACCAGGCTTTCCAGATCGGGGCCGCTGCGCGCGCCGCCTGCGGTTTCCAGCACGCGCCCGGCCAGCCCGGCTTCGACCAGATAGCGGTCCAGCGCCGCGTTGTCCTTGAGATAGACTTCGCTGCGGCCCTTGGCGACCTTGTAGAGCGGGGGCTGGGCGATGAACAGGTGCCCGGCGCGGATGATGTCCGGCATCTGGCGGTGGAAGAAGGTGAGCAGCAAGGTGCGGATATGCGCGCCGTCCACGTCGGCGTCGGTCATGATGACGATCTTGTGGTAGCGCAACTTGGCGAGGTTGAACTCGTCGCGGATGCCGGTGCCCATTGCCTGGATCAGCGTGCCGACTTCCTTGGAACCGATGATCCGGTCAAACCGGGCGCGTTCGACGTTGAGGATCTTGCCCTTCAGCGGGAGGATCGCCTGCGTCTTGCGGTCGCGCCCCTGCTTGGCGCTGCCGCCTGCCGAATCCCCTTCGACCAGGAACAGTTCGCACTTCGAAGGATCGCGTTCCTGGCAATCGGCCAGCTTGCCCGGCAGGCTGGCAATGTCCATCGCGCCCTTGCGCCGGGTCAGTTCGCGCGCGCGCCGCGCGGCTTCACGCGCGGCAGCCGCGTCGATCACCTTGAGGATCACCGATTTGGCGTGGGCGGGGTTTTCCTCCAGCCATTCGCTCATCTTGTCAGCCATCAGGCTTTCCAGCGGCTGGCGCACTTCGGAGGAAACCAGCTTGTCCTTGGTCTGGCTGGAAAACTTGGGGTCGGGCAGCTTGACCGAAACGATCGCGGTCAGCCCTTCGCGCATGTCATCGCCCGAAAGCGTGACCTTTTCCTTCTTCAGCATGCCCGACCGTTCGGCATAGCCGTTGAGCGTGCGGGTCAGCGCGGCGCGGAACGCGGCAAGATGCGTGCCGCCATCGCGCTGCGGGATGTTGTTGGTGAAGGTCAGGACGTTTTCGTAGTAGCTGTCGTTCCACTGCAGGGCCACGTCGATGCCGATGCCATCGCGGTTGGCGCTGATCGAGATCGGTTCGGGCATCAGCGGCTGCTTGTTGCGGTCAAGGTATTTGACGAAGGCGCCGATGCCGCCTTCGTAATACAGGTCGTGCTCCTTGACCTCTTCGTGGCGCTTGTCGCGCAGCAGGATACGCACGCCTGAATTGAGGAACGCCAGTTCGCGGTAGCGGTGTTCCAGCTTGTCGAAATCGAACTCGGTCACGTTCTTGAAAGTGTCGGTGCTGGCCAGGAAGGTCACGCGCGTGCCCTTCTTTCCGGCAGGGGCATCGCCCGTCACGCGCAGCGGCTCCACCGCATCGCCGTGGGCGAACTTCATCCAGTGTTCCTTGTCGTCGCGCCAGATGGTCAGCTCCAGCCATTCCGACAGCGCGTTCACCACCGAAACGCCGACGCCGTGCAGGCCGCCCGAAACCTTGTAGGCATTGTCGTCCGAGGTGTTCTCGAACTTCCCGCCGGCGTGAAGCTGGGTCATGATGACTTCGGCTGCGGAAACGCCTTCTTCGGCATGGATGCCGGTGGGAATGCCGCGCCCGTTGTCCTCGACCGAAACCGAACCGTCCGGGTTCAGCTCGATCAGCACCAGGTCGCAATGCCCGGCCAGCGCCTCGTCGATGGCGTTGTCGGAAACTTCGAACACCATGTGGTGCAGGCCGGACCCATCGTCGGTATCGCCAATGTACATGCCGGGGCGCTTGCGCACCGCATCAAGGCCCTTCAAAACCTTGATCGAATCCGCGCCATAGGTGTTGGTGTTCGGGGTGTTTTCGTTCGTGCTGGCCATATTCTGCACATAGGCACTTAAGGGCGATAACCCAAGCGAATCCGGCCCGTTTTGCACAGGCGGCGCAGATCGCCGGGCGGCCCGGAAAAGCATTTGCGAAACCGTGCGGCCTCCACCACGATGGCGCAGCAAACCCAACCGTGCGGGACAGACCGAAACGATGCGCCGACCAACTGCCATTCTTGCAGCAATGCTTGCCACAACGCTTGTTTCCGCCGCGCCCGCGATGGCCGCGGATGCCCCGCCTGCCGCGGGTTTGCGGCCCGATCAGATGGCCTATCGCGCCCTGCTCAGGGAAATGGTGGAAACCGATACCTCGATCACCACCGGCAGTTGCACCGCGCTGGCCGACAAGATCGAAGGTCACTTGCGCAGTGCGGGCTTTGCCGATGGCGAGCTGCATCGCTTTGCCGTGCCCGAATACCCCAGGGAAGGCGGCATCGTGGCGGTGCTGCCGGGCACGTCTGCAAGGCAGAAGCCGATCCTGTTGCTCGGTCATCTGGATGTTGTCGTAGCCAAGCGCGAGGACTGGACCCGCGATCCTTACGCTTTCATCGAGGAAGGCGGCTATTTCTATGGCCGCGGCGTGGCCGACATGAAGGCGATGGTCGCCATCTGGACCGACATGCTGATGCGTTTCCGCAAGGAAGGCCGCAAACCGAAACGCACGATCAAGCTGGCGCTGACCTGTGGCGAGGAAACCAGCACGGCCTTCAACGGCGCGAAGTGGCTGGCGGAAAACCGCCGCGATCTGATCGACGCTGCCTTTGCGCTCAACGAAGGCGGCAGCGGGCGCACGGACAAGCCGCTGGAACAGGGCGGGCGGGTGGTTGTGCAGAACATCCACGTCGGGGAAAAGACGCCGGTCAACTACCGCATCGAAGCGACCAACCCCGGTGGGCACAGTTCCACCCCGGTGCGCGAAAACGCGATCTATGCCCTCGCCGATGCGCTTGCACGGGTGCGCGATTTCGATTTCCCGCTGATGCTCAACGCCACGACCCGCGCCTATTTTTCCAAGGCAGGTGCGGCGCGCGGCGATGCCATGGGGCAGGCGATGATGGCCATCGCTGCCAACCCGGCGGACAAGCAGGCCGAAGCCCTGCTCAATACCGACCGTGCGTTCCATTCAATGCTGCGCACGACCTGCGTTGCCACGCTGCTTGATGGCGGGCACGCCAACAACGCGCTGCCGCAACGCGCCGGCGCAAACATCAATTGCCGCATCTTTCCCGGCGTTTCGGCCGAAGCGGTGCGCAAGACGCTGGAAACGGTCGTTGCCGATCCGGCGATGACCGTGGTCAGGACCGACCATCGCGGGCCGGATGCGGTGGCCCCGCCGCTGGACCCGAAGATCATCGGTCCGGCGGAAAAACTGGTGGCGAAGTATTATCCCGGCGTGCCGCTGGTGCCGGTGATGTCCACCGGGGCCACCGATGGCGTGTTCCTGGCCGCCGCCGGAATCCCCAGCTATGGCCCGCCCGGCCTGTTCGGCAATCCCGATGGCAACGGCGTGCACGGGCTGAACGAACGCATCACCACCAGGGCGGTGTTCACCGGGCGCGATCTGCTGACCGACCTGGTGATCGCCTATGCCTTTTGAGCTGTGGATAGCTGCCCCGATTGCCCCTTGACGCCGGAGTTGCCGCAGTGTTCCTTGATGCCCATGCGTAACACTGCGGTCACGCGGCTCAGCCATGACTGCCCTCGCCGGGGCATTACCGCTCCGTCTGCAAGGAACCGATGATGCGCACCGCCCGGACAAGGACATGCTGCACGAGGCGCTGATCGAGCGGGCGGCTGCGGCCAGGCCCCATTGCGGCGATGGCGCCGCGTCCGATCATGTCCTGCGCAACGATCGTCACCTGTCCAACTGCCCCGCGCTGGTGCTCAACGCCGATTACACCCCGCTCAGCTACTACCCGCTCAGCTTGTGGCCCTGGCAGACCGCGATCAAGGCGGTGTTCCTTGAACGGGTGGACATCATCGAAACCTACGAACGCGAAGTGCACAGCCCCGGCTTCGGCATGAAGCTGCCTTCGGTCATCGCGCTGCGCCAGTACGTGCGGCCCAGCGAATACCCGGCGTTCACCCGGTTCAACCTGTTCCTGCGCGATCGTTTCCAGTGCCAGTACTGCGGCAGCCCCGAACAGTTGACCTTCGACCATATCGTGCCGCGCCGGCTGGGCGGGCGCACATCGTGGGAAAATGTCGCGGCGGCCTGTTCGCCCTGCAACCTGCGCAAGGGCGGGCGCACGCCCGAACAGGCGCGGATGAAGCTGATGTCGCGGGCGATACGGCCCACGACGTGGCAGTTGCAGGAACGGGGCCGTGCCTTTCCGCCCAACTATCTGCACGAAACCTGGCGCGACTGGCTTTACTGGGATGTCGAGCTGGAATCCTGATCCGCGCGCGGCATCAGGCCCGCGCCCTTCAGGAACAGCGCCAGCGTGACCAGCGCAACCCCTGCCGCCACCAGCAGCGGCATCGCCGGAAGCTGCATGATCGCCGCCGGGCCGCTGAACGCCGCCAGGATCTGGGTATAGAACGGCGGACCGATGATTGCCGCCAGAGAGCCGACCGATTGCACCGCGCCCTGCAATTCGCCCTGGCTGCGCGCATCGACCGCGCGGCTGTTGAGCGCGGCTATCGGTGCCTGCACGAACCCCTGCAACGAACCGACCGCGATGGCCGCGTAGATCTGCCAGGTGGTCTGCGCCACGGCATAGAGCACCGCGGCCACGCCAAGGCTTGTCACGCCGAGGATCACCGCCCGCCGTTCCCCTAGCCGGGGCAGGGCAAAGCGCAGGCCCACGCTTTGCACCAGCGCGCTGGAAAAGCCGACGACCGCCAGTGAAAGCCCGACCTCGCGCGCGGTGAACCCATAGGCGGCGATGGTGAAATAGGGCCACACCGCCGGATAGACCACATGCGCCAGTTGCCACACGCCCAGCGCGGCGACGAACCACAGCACGCGGGGGCTTTGCCCGCGCAGCACCCGCAGGGATGCCATCGCGTTGGCGCGCCGCCAGTCGAACGGGCGGCGGTTTTCGCGCGGCAGTGATTCCTTGAGGAACAGGAAGCCGAACGCGAAATTGGTCAACGACAGGGCGGCTGCGGCGTAGAACGGCAGGCGCCCGTCGATCCCGCCGAGCAATCCACCGACGGCGGGTCCGACCACGAAGCCCACGCCGAAAGCCAGCCCCAGCGTGCCGAACGCTGCCGCGCGGCGTTCTGGCGGGGTGACATCGGCGATATAGGCATAGGCGGCGGAAAAGCTTGCGCCGGTGATCCCGGCCACCAGCCTGCCGATCACCAGCCACCAGAAGTGCGGCGCGGTGGCCTGAACCAGATAGTCCAGACCCAGCAGCAGGACCGACAGCAGCAGCACCGGCCTGCGCCCGAACCGGTCGGAAAGGTTGCCGATCACCGGGGCGAAGATGAACTGCATCGCCGCATAGCCCGCGCCGAGCCACCCGGCGTATTCCGCCGCAGTGCTGATATCCACCCGCGTCAGTTCGACGATCAGCCCCGGCAGGACCGGAGCGACCACGCCAAAGCCCAGCATGTCGATCAGGACGATGGCAAAGACGATGCCGAACGCGGCGCGCTGGGGGATGGCGGTTCTCCTGATGCGGTTGCGGGGTTACCTGCGGGTCAGCGCGGTTTCGCTTTCGGCCATGAGCTGGGCGACGATGGCTGCCACGGGTTCTTCCTTCGTGACCATGCCGACCGACTGCCCGGCCATGACCGATCCACGCTCCACATCGCCGTCGATCACTGCGCGGCGCAGCGCCCCGGCCCAGAAGTGCTCGATCTCAAGCTGTGCCTCGCCCATGTCGATAGCGCCAGAATCAAGCTTGCGGGCCACTTCGATCTGCTTGGCGGTAAACTCTTCGGTGCCCTTGTTCTTGAGCGCACGCACCGGAATCACCGGCAGGCGCGGGTCCACCTGCACGCTGGCGATCGCATCGCGGGCGTTGCCGCGGAAGAACGCCGCCTTGAACGCGGGATGGGCGATGGATTCGCTGGCGCAGGCAAAGCGCGTGCCCAGTTGCACGCCGCTTGCGCCCATTTCCAGATAGCTGGCGATCATCTCGCCCCGCCCGATGCCGCCGGCGACGAAGACAACGTGCTCTTCGGCCAGCGCGGGCAGGAACTCCTGCGCCAGCACCGATGTCGATACCGGGCCGATGTGACCGCCCGCTTCGGACCCTTCGATCACCAGCGCATCGGCGCCGGAACGCAGCAGCTTCCTGGCCAGTGCCAGCGTGGGGGCAAAGACCAGCACTTTCGCACCGAACGCCTTGATCGCCTCGACACTGCCCTTGGGCGGGATGCCGCCTGCCAGCACCACGTGGCCAACCTTGTGCCGCGCGCAGACCGCGATCAGATCGAACAGCGCCGGGTGCATGGTGATCAGGTTCACGCCGAACGGCTTGTCGGTCAGCGCCCGTGTCGCGGCGATTTCGGTATCGAGCAGGTCGGGCGTCATCGCCCCGCAAGCGATCACGCCGAACCCGCCGGCGTTGCTGATCGCGGAAACCAGATTGCGCTCCGACACCCAGCTCATCGCGCCGCACAGGATCGCGTGTTCGGTGCCAAGGAACGCCGCGCCACGGCGCATCAGCCCGGATGTCCTTGGGGTGGCAGTCGTGGCGTTTGCGGTCATTGAAGTGGTTCCCGTCGGGTAGGCTGGCGCGCTTTACGGCCCCTTCGTGTCCGCAACAAGGCAGGACTTGCCCGCACCGTGCCGCGGTGAAAGGCTTATTCGCCGTCCAGCTCGTAAGCGGTGTGCAGCACGCGCACGGCCAGTTCCGTCTCGTCCTCGTCGATCAGCACCGAAACCTTGATTTCGCTGGTGGTGATCGCCTGGATGTTGATGCCGCGATCGGCCAGCGCGCGGAACATCGTGGCGGCGACGCCTGCATGGCTGCGCATGCCCACGCCAACGACGCTGATCTTGGCCACCTTGCTGTTGGCCAGCATGCGGTAATAGCCGATCGTGTCCTTGCGCTCTTCCAGCAGCGCCTGGGTGCGCGCCAGATCGGACAGCGGCACGGTGAAGGTCACGTCGGTTTCGCCACGGTCCTTGGCGATGTTCTGGATGATCATGTCGACGTTGATGTTCGCGGCCGCCAGCGGCCCGAAAATCGCCGCCACCGCGCCGGGGCGGTCGGCGATGCGGGTCAGGGTGATCTTGGCTTCGTTCTTGTCGGCAGCGATGCCGGTGATCAGCTGGCGTTCCATATCAAGTCCTTCCAGTTCCTCGTCGCTGACGATCATCGTGCCGGGGATCGAATCCGCTGCCGGGGCATCGTCGTCGATGAACGACGACAGCACCTGCACGCGCACGCCTTCCTTCATCGCCAGGCTGACCGAGCGGGTCTGCAGCACCTTCGATCCGACCGAGGCCAGTTCGAGCATTTCCTCGTACGTCACGTTCTTGAGCTTGCGCGCCTTGGCGACGATGCGCGGATCGGTGGTATAGACCCCGTCCACGTCGGTGTAGATGTCGCAGCGATCGGCCTTGACCGCGGCGGCCACGGCCACGGCGGACGTGTCCGACCCGCCCCGGCCCAGCGTGGTCGCGCGGCCCGCCGGGCTGACGCCCTGAAAGCCGGGGATCACCGCGATTTCGCCCGCGCCCATGCTGGCCAGCAGGGCGTCGGCGTCGATATCCTCGATCCGCGCCTTGGCGTGGGCATCGTCGGTCCTGATCGGCACCTGCCAGCCAAGCCACGAACGCGCCTTGCAGCCCAGCGCCTGCAAGTGCATCGCCAGCAGGCCGGAGGTCACCTGTTCGCCGCTGGCCACGACCACATCGTATTCGGCGGGATCGTAAAGCGGATCGGCTTCGCGGCAGAAGTTCACCAGACGGTCGGTCTCGCCCGCCATGGCCGAGACCACCACGGCAACTTCATGCCCGGCGGCCTGCTGGCGCTGCACGATGCGCGCCACGCGGCGGATGCGCTCGGTTCCGGCCATGGACGTGCCGCCGAATTTCATCACGATGCGGGCCAAGGGCTTGCTCCAGGGTTGTGCCAGTGAAAGAATCTTTCCCGCATGGCCAGTAGACCGGGCGGCGCGCGCGCTTTACGGACGTCATATGAGCAATGCAACCTCTGCCAGCACCATCCGCCCCGATGAGGCTGCGCATTTCGGCCAGTTGGCTGCGGACTGGTGGAACCCCAAAGGCGCGTCCGCCATGCTCCACCGGCTCAATCCGGTGCGGCTGGGCTTCATCCGCGATGCAATCGACGCGCACTTCGCCGCCGATCCGCGCGGGGCACGGCCACTGTCCGGCCGGCGCGCGCTCGATGTCGGCTGCGGTGCGGGCCTGCTGTGCGAACCGCTCGCCCGGCTTGGCGCCACGGTCACCGGGATTGACGCCGCGCCCGAAAACATTGCTGCCGCCAGCCTGCACGCGCAAGGGGCGGGGCTGGAGATCGACTACCGCTGCGCCGATGTCGGCCAGCTTGGCCTTGCCGGATACGATCTGGTCACCGCAATGGAGGTGATCGAACACGTCGCCGACAAGCGCGCCTTCATCGCCGCCCTTGCGGGCGCACTGGACAAGGACGGGCTGATGGTCCTGTCCACCCCGAACCGTACCATGCGTTCGCGGCTGCTGCTGGTGGAAGGAGCCGAAACGCTGGGCATGGTGCCGCGCGGCACGCACCACTGGGACGATTTCATCACCCCGCTCGAACTGCACGATCTGCTGGCCGAAGCAGGGCTGGCGATGGGCAACCCGATGGGCATCGCGTGGAGCGTGGGGCGCGGTCTGCACATCGCCGACGATCTTGCCTTGAACTACATCGTCACCGTCACGCACGACCGGGGAGCATAGCCATGGCCGAACGGTTCGAACGCCACAAGCAACCGTGGACCAGCGACGAGCTGCAGAAGCTGCACGCGCTGGCCAAGAAGGGCATGCCGCTCAAATCCATCGCCAAGGCGCTGACCCGCAGCGAGGAATCGGTGAAGATCCGCGCCAAGGCGGATGGTCTTGGGATTGCAAAACTGCGTTGAGGCATCAGGCCTGCGCGGGCAGGAAACGTTCGACCAGATCGCGTGCCAGCCGCGCCGGACGCAGCGTTTCGGCATCAAGGCAGCACCAGCTCGACCGCACTTCGGCCAGCACTTCTTCGCCGCGCTTGATGATCGTTTCATAGAACGCGCGCGCGCCCTGCACCTTTTCCAGGACGACATGGGCAATCACCGTGTCATCGAGGAAGGTCGGGCGGCGATAGGTGATCTCGTGCTTGAGCGCGACCCACAGGTGCGCCGCCACCGCCTCTGCCGGGGCCAGCGCCCGCCAGTGGTCAATCACCGCATCCTGCACCCAGTTGAGGTAGGACGCGTTGTTGACGTGGCCCATGAAGTCGATGTCCGAAGGCTGGACGGCAATGGGCACGAGATGAGGGGGCTGCTTGTTCACACTGATGTAGATAACACGATTCGCGCCCGTGCGATAGGCGGCGCGCCACCCTTTTGCGGTGCCGGGTTCAGCCTGTCGCCACGGTTATCGCCAGCACTGCGATCGCGCCGGGTTTGCCGCCGAAGTCCACCGTTTCGCCAGCCTCTGCCCCCATCAGCGCGCGGCTTAGCGGGGCGGAAAAGGCCAGCAGCCCGGCGGCGGGATCGGCCTCGTCATCGCCGACGATGGTCACGCAGCGTTCGGTGCCGTTGAGGCGAAAGGTCACCGTGCAGCCGAACGCGACCGCGCTGCCGTCGGGGCGGTCCACCAGTTGTGCACTGGCCTGCCGCGTGCTCCAGTAACGCAGGGTTCGCCGCGCCTTTGCGATGGCATCGTCGTCCGTCAGGGCGGCAATCTCCGCCTCAAGCCGCGCCACGTGCGCGCGGATCTGCGCCAGCCCGCGCGCGGTCACCAGGTTCGGTCCGGGCGGGATCGGCAGTTCGAACTTGGGTTCGAGGTGTTCGTCATCGCCTTCGCGGCGGAAGGCCACGCTCATCCGGCGGACGCCGCGCGGTCGATCATGTCCATGAAATTGCGCGCGGCATCGCGGTCTGCCGCATCCTTGAACGCCACATCCAGATCGGGCGCGGCGGACAGCATGTAGAGGATCGACCACAGGCCAAAGCGCCGCGCGCGATCCTGCTCCAGCCCGAAGTCCACCAGCATCCGCTCAATCCCGGCCTCCAGCACGGCCGGCGTGGCTTGCGCAATATCGGCGTCCCCGAAATACCGGCGCATCTGATCGTCGAGTTCCATGGGATGGGCTTATGCGATGCGTCGGGCGGACGCAACGGGACCGACTGCCGGTCCCTGACCCTTTCCGCCTGCGGGAAGGGGGGTGGGCCTCCGCTCTCTCGATCAAAAACAAGGTCCGCCCAGCTTTGAGCCGACGAGTACCACCGCGCTTGCCCATGATCGCCAGCAATAGCGATGTCATCAACCCAGTGGCGGTAGCGGAAGATAGAAGGGTTAGATCGATGACTTGCGAGTTTTTTTACAGTCGTTTCTACAGAGTCTGATTCAAAATTATCCGACGTGATTACATACTCTTGCGATGCGGCGGTTGCGGTTCAGCCAGGCCAGTGTTCGCTCGACGACCCAACGGCGCGGAAGAACCAGGAGCCCTTTGCGACATCGGATCGCTTGACGATCTCGACGGTCCATTTGCCGATCCGCCTGAAGGCGTCTCCGAGCTTGTCGCCAAGCATAGCCACCATCGGCGAAGATATGGCGCAGCCATGGGAAGCGTCGGATGATCTCACGCAGCACCAGCGCCGCACCGTCGAGACCGGCGGAAAGCAGGGTAGCAGCATCCGCTACGGCAGCCCACTGCGCAGCCGATACAGGATCTAAGCCGCTACCTTTCGCAACCCTTCGCTATCCCCACGTCCCGCCAGCAACCCGGCAATCGAGATGTCCTCGTCCAGTCCGTCCCAGTGGATGCCGTCGCGGCTCAGGAAAAACTCCTCCCGATCCGCCTCGGATGCATGCAGCAACCGGGGAAACCATGCCAAAGGTACGCCGATCGTGCGGCCATCGTCGAGTTCGACCCAAAGGCTGTGCTGGTCGAAGCGGACGGACAGAGGCTCAGGCGAAATAGTCATTCCACGCCCTTTCAAGTTCTTCGCGCCGCAGTTCGATAACATTAATCAAAAGCGAAAGCACGTGCGGCGGAAAGCCCCGGTCGTACGCGAGGCTTACTTCCGGCAGGAGCCAGAACTTCGCCGTGTCACGGCCTTTGGTTACGTGAATGTGTGCGGGCTCGCGCGGATTGCCCTCGTTCGAGAAGAAGTGGAAGCGGTAACCGTTCCAGTCGAAGACTTTGGGCACCGCCTTTCACCTCACTCCGCCGCGATTCCCGCCGCGCCGAACATGTCCACTTCGATTTCGGCGGTTGCGGCCTCGTTCGCGGCGCCCTTGGCCTTGCGGCGCTTGTCGAAGCTGTTCCACACCGTGTTCCAGTCGCCCTTGGTGGCGGCCTTGGAATATTCGGTGGCGCGGGTTTCGAAGAAGTTGGCGTGTTCCACCCCGTTGAGCAGCGGGGCCAGCCATGGCAGCGGGTGATCGTCGATCATGTACACCGCCGGCAGGCCGAGCTGCGACAGGCGCCAGTCGGCGATGTAGCGGATGTAGCGTTTGATTTCCTTCGCGCTCATCCCCGGCACCGGACCTTGTTCGAAGGCCAGGTCGATGAACGCATCTTCCAGCCGCACGGTCTTCTGGCAGCAGTCGATGATGTCTTCCTTCACCGCCTTGGTCAGGCAGCCGCGTTCCTGCACGAAGGCGTGGAACAGGCGGGTGATGCCTTCGCAGTGCAGCGATTCATCGCGCACCGACCACGAAACGATCTGGCCCATGCCCTTCATCTTGTTGAAGCGCGGGAAGTTCATCAGCATGGCGAAGCTGGCGAAAAGCTGCATGCCTTCGGTAAAGCCGCCGAACATCGCCAGCGTGCGGGCGATATCCTCGTCCGTGTCCACGCCGAAGGTGTGCATGTAATCGTGCTTGGCCTTCAGTTCCTCGTACTCAAGGAACATGCCGTATTCGCTTTCGGGCATGCCGATGGTGTCGAGCAGGTGGCTGTAGGCGGCGATGTGCACGGTTTCCATGTTGGAAAACGCGGCCAGCATCATCTTGATCTCGGTCGGCTTGAACACGCGGCCGTACTGTTCGTGGTAGCAGTTCTGCACTTCCACGTCGGCCTGGGTGAAGAAGCGGAAGATCTGCGTGAGCAGGTTGCGCTCATGCTCGGAAATCTTCTGCGCCCAGTCGCGGCAATCTTCGCCCAGCGGCACTTCTTCGGGCATCCAGTGCACCTGCTGCTGGCGCTTCCAGAACTCGTAGGCCCACGGATATTCGAAGGGCTTGTACGTGGCGCGGGCTTCAAGAAGGGGCATGGACGGCTCCGGTGACAGTAAGGGGTTATACGCCAGAACCCGCCGCGCGCGAAGCACGCAGCGGGGAAAGCGGAAGGTAAGCCTGGGGGTAAGCGGTGAAGCGGGCGTGCGCTATTTCCAGAACCAGCCCGGCTTCAGGCTGCGGTCCTTGCGGCTGCGCCACATCGAAATGTACATCCACAGGCCCGAAATGCCGAAGAACAGCAGCGCGAACCCGGTCATCAGCGAAATTGCCGTGCCCACCGGCCCGAACTCCTCGCCCGAATGCAGGTGATGGAACCAGCCGACCAGCGATTTCATGCCGCCGGGCCTGGCCTTGGGGCGGCACATCATCGTTTCGGGGCAGACAAACCCTTCCGGTGCGGCCGGGGCGGCAGCCTGCGCCCCTTCCGGCCACAGCGCGGTCACATGGCTGGCGATGCCGGTCACGGCCATCCACAGCATGAACACCCCGAAGAACACCGTGATCCAGCGGTGCCATTTGCGCATGAAACGAATCCCCTTGATAATGCGAATTGTTCGCAAGATTGAGCGGGGCCGCTTTAGCGGGCCGCGCCGGGAAAGCGCAAGCGCCTGTTTTGTCGCAACCTGTCGCGGTGCGGCGCGTTGCGACAGCGCGCACCCGGTCAAGGCCCGGCAGCCGGTTGAACGCTTCAGGGCGTGAAAGGGCTGCCGGAAGGGGCATGAAAGGCGACCTCAACGATTGGCCATCACTGGCAGGCGAGGCATTCCTCGTAGTCGGTCTGCCCGGCGCTCAGTTCGATGCGCGGGGCTGCGGCGGTATTGTCGGCCTCCACCCCACCGGCGAACCCGGCGCGCTGCACCGATTTGGAGCGCAGGTAGTAGAGCGACTTGATCCCGCGCTCCCACGCCTGGAAGTGCAGCATCATCAGATCCCACTTGTCCACGTCGGCCGGGATGTAGAGGTTCAGCGACTGCGCCTGGTCGATATAGGGCGTGCGGTCCGCCGCGAACTCCAGCAGCCACCGCTGGTCGATCTCGAAGCTGGTCTTGTACACGGCCTTTTCCTCTGGCGAGAGGAAATCGAGGTGCTGGATCGACCCGCCGTGTTCGAGGATCGAGTTCCATACGTTGGTGGAATCCTTGCTTTTTTCCGCCAGCAGTTTCTGCAGGTAGGGGTTCTTGACCACGAACGAGCCGGACAGCGTCTTGTGCGTGTAGATATTGGCCGGGATCGGTTCGATGCAGGCGCTGGTGCCGCCGCAGATGATCGAGATCGACGCCGTAGGCGCGATCGCCATCTTGCACGAAAACCGCTGCATCACGCCCATTTCCGCCGCATCGGGGCACGCGCCGCGTTCCTGCGCAAGCAGGATCGAGGCTTCATCAGCCTTGGCCGCGACATGGCGGAACATCTTGAGGTTCCACGCCTTGGCCATGGCCGATTCAAAGGCGATGCCCTTCATCTGCAGGAACGAATGGAAGCCCATCACCCCCATGCCGACCGACCGTTCGCGCATCGCGGAATACTTTGCCCGGTCCATTTCCGCAGGCGCGCGGTCGATATAGTCCTGCAGCACGTTGTCGAGGAAGCGCAGCACGTCTTCGATGAACCGCTTGTCGGCGTTCCATTCGTCCCACGTTTCAAGGTTGAGCGAGGACAGGCAGCAGACCGCGGTGCGATCGTTGCCAAGATGATCGCGGCCCGTCGGCAGGGTGATTTCCGAACAGAGGTTGGAGGTCGAAACCTTCAGCCCCAGATCGCGGTGATGCTTGGGCATCATGCGGTTCACGGTATCGGAAAACACGATGTACGGTTCGCCCGTGGCCAGCCGGGTTTCGACCAGCTTCTGGAACAGCGAACGCGCATCGACCGTGCTGCGCACCGAACCGTCCTTGGGGCTGCGCAGGTGGAACTCGGCGCCTTCGCGCACCGCTTCCATGAACTCGTCGGTCAGCAGCACGCCGTGGTGCAGGTTCAGCGCCTTGCGGTTGAAATCGCCGCTGGGCTTGCGGATTTCGAGGAACTCCTCGATTTCCGGGTGCGACACGTCGAGATAGCAGGCGGCCGAACCGCGCCGCAGCGACCCCTGGCTGATCGCCAGCGTCAGGCTGTCCATCACCCGCACGAAGGGGATGATGCCGCTGGTCTTGCCGTTCAGGCCGACGGATTCGCCAATCCCGCGCACCTTGCCCCAGTACGTGCCGATGCCGCCCCCGCGCGAGGCGAGCCAGACGTTTTCGTTCCACGTGGCAACGATGCCTTCAAGACTGTCGTCCACCGAGTTGAGGTAGCACGAGATCGGCAGGCCGCGCCCGGTGCCGCCGTTCGACAGGACCGGGGTGGCAGGCATGAACCACAGCTTCGAAATGTAGTCGTACAGGCGCTGGGCATGATCCTGATCGTCGGCATAGGCATCGGCCACGCGCGCAAACAGATCCTGGTACTTTTCGCCCGGCAGGAGGTAGCGGTCGTCCAGCGTGTCCTTGCCGAAATCGGTCAGCAGCGCATCGCGGGAATCATCGGTGACGATGGTGAAGCGGCGCGGATTGACCTTCTTGGAATCGCTGACGGGCGCCGCGGCAACGGCGGCTGCCGCAACGCTCGCGGCCATGCCTGCGACCAGCGCGTCACTGCCTGCGTCATCTGCCTTCATGCCCATCGCCTTCGTTTCCCCGGCCGCTGCCGGAGCGGGAGCAAGGGCCAATTCGTCATGCGCCGCCACGGAGCCGTCTCCAGTCCTGAAATCCACGTTGCAACCCCCGTTTCGCCACCAAGGCGTATCATCAAGCCATCCGGCCATCCCGCAAAAGCCGGGGCCGGATCGGTCGTCCATCATGCGAATCGGGCATTGCCTCCCGATCCTACATCAGTTGGAACGAATGGGGAACATTATTGTCCCGCAGCACGCCGTTCCGCCGTTTCACCATGAAACCCGTGTGTGGCTGACCTGTCCGTTCCGCAACGGCGGTGCGGTTGCCCCGTACGGGGAAAACCGGACCATTGCGTGAAAAACACGGCAAAGCGCCCCAAACTAGGTTTAGAGGTCCCCCTGATGTCCAACCACTACCCATAGTGCCTCAACGCGATTCAGACACAAGAGGGTAAACATGCGCAGGGGGACTCGTTTCGTCGCATGCCCGATTCGCTTCGTCGTGCGCGCGCCGATGGTGCGGTGCAGCAAGTGGCGGAACAGCGGCACTGCAAGAGGCAATCCGTGCCCCGGCCGGTTTATTTTTCCACCCCGATCAAATTGTGGACAAGATGGCGTCAATCGCCTTCATATGCGGTGTCCACAGGAATGGAGGGAACGCCATGCTGAATCTGATTTCGATCATCGTCACCGGGTTGGTCGTCGGCGTGCTGGCGCGCTTCTTCTATCCCGGCGCGGTCGACATGGGCCTGTTCAAGACCATCCTTTTGGGCGTGGGCGGCGCGCTGGTGGCCGGGATGCTGGCGAGCTGGCGCAGCAAGGCAACCTTTGGCGACAGCGTGAACCGCGCCGGATGCCTGGCATCGGTGCTGGGCGCGATGCTGCTGATCTTCCTGGGGCGCACCCTGCTGTAGCAACAAGGCGGCGGGGCGGCGGTCAGGCCCGCGGCGCGATGCGGCGATAGCTGAGCGCCTCGGCAATGTGCACGCGGCTCACCGATTCTGCCCCCGCCAGATCGGCGATCGTGCGCGCCACGCGCAGCATCCGGGTATAGCCGCGCGCGGACAGGCGCATCGCTTCGGCGGCCTGCGCCAGCAGCTTGCGCCCCGGCTCGTCCGGGGTGGCATGACGGTCGAGCAGGTCGGCATCGAGTTCGGCGTTGCTGCGCCGTCCCGTGCCATCCAGCCGTGCGCGCTGCACGCTGCGCGCGGCCGCCACACGGGCGGCGACCTGTTCCGATCCTTCGGCCGGGGGCGGCAGGGCGAGATCGGCGGCGGAAACCGGATCGACTTCGACGTGCAGGTCGATCCGGTCAAGCAGCGGGCCCGATACTTTCGACTGGTAATCGGCGGCGCAGCGCGGGGCGCGGCTGCACCCCAGCGCCGGATCGCCCAGATGGCCGCAACGGCAAGGGTTCATCGCCGCCACGAGCTGGACCCGCGCCGGGAAGGTGACATGGGCATTGGCGCGCGCCACCGTCACTTCGCCGGTTTCCAGCGGCTGGCGCAGCGAATCGAGCACGGCGCGCTGGAACTCCGGCAATTCATCGAGGAACAGCACGCCCAGATGCGCAAGGCTGACTTCGCCGGGCCGCACCTTCAGCCCGCCGCCGGTCAGCGCCGCCATGGATGCGGAATGGTGCGGGCTGCGGAACGGGCGGGCGCGGCTGATCCGCCCATCTTCCAGCGTGCCCGCGACCGACGCCACCATCGACACTTCCAGCGCCTCTGCCGGCGAAAGATCGGGCAGGATGCCCGGCAGGCACGACGCCAGCAGCGATTTGCCCGCGCCCGGCGGCCCGATCATCAGCAGGTTGTGCCCGCCCGCAGCGGCGATTTCCAGTGCACGGCGGGCGGTTTCCTGGCCTTTCACCTGCTTGAGATCGGCCATGCGGCGCGGGGCCTCGGCTTCCCCCGGCGGTGGTTGCGGCAGGCGGTGCGTGCCCTTGAGGTGGTTGAGCAGGCCGATCAGGTCGGGCGCGGCGATCACGTCGATCCCGCTGGCCCAGCGCGCCTCCGGCCCTTGCGCGGCGGGGCAGATCAGGCCCTTGTCGATCCCGCTGGCATGGAGCGCGGCGAGCAGCACGCCGGGCGAGGGCAGCACCCGCCCGTCGAGCGCCAGTTCGCCCACCGCCACGTAATCGGCGATCTGTTCAAGATCGACCACGCCCATCGCCGCCAGCAGCGCCAGCGCGATCGGCAGATCGTAGTGCGAACCTTCCTTGGGCAGATCCGCCGGTGACAGGTTCACCGTGATGCGCTTGGGCGGCAGGGCAAGGCCAAGCGCGGACAGCGCGGACTGCACGCGTTCGCGGCTTTCGCCCACTGCCTTGTCCGGCAGGCCGACCAGCTTGAACGCGGGCATGCCCGGCGCAACCTGGCACTGCACTTCGACGGCGCGCGCTTCCAGCCCAAGATAGGCGACTGTCGATACCAGCGCGACCATGCGTGTTCCCCCTGACACGCAGGGTCATTGCCCAGCCCGGCCATGGTGTGAAGCGCCAGCGGGCTATTGCCGCCAGTTCGGAGGCAGTTGCCACCGATCCGGCGCGGAACGGTGAGGATTTCTTAACCGCCTTCCTTGGCAGTTCGGCAAGCCGCGCACGCGGATACCCACTGGATGCTGCGCCGCTTCATCCTGTCCTGCCTTGGTGCCGCGCTGGCGATCCAGCCGGTCTGCGCGCGCGAGGAGTACACCCGCACCTGGGTGGAAGACGGCGTGACCTGGACCGAAACCACCGTGGTCGAGGTGGAGGAGCCGGGGTCGGAGCGGCTGGTCGGCCTGCACCAGCCGCGCGCCGCGCAAGGGGTGGCGAGCTTCGGCCCGTTCGAAGTGCTCGACACCCGCCGCGCTGCGCTGGTGGCCGAAACGGACAGCTATTCCCCGGCGGATTTCCAGGCGATGCTGCGCGCCTATCCCGGCATCCGCGTGCTGGAAATGGCCGATTGCCCCGGCACGGTCGACGATTTCGCCAACCTGAAGCTCGGCCGCATGATCCGCGCGCGCGGCATCGCCACAGTGGTGCCCGCCCACGGTTCGGTGCGGTCGGGCGCGGTGGAACTGTTCCTTGCCGGGGCCAGCCGCAGCGCGGCGGCGGATGCGGCCTTCATGGTCCATTCGTGGATCGACGAGGATGGCCGCCAGCCGTCCGATTTTGCCGCCGACGATCCGGTAAACCGCGCCTACCTTTCCTATTACCGCGACATGGGGCTTGCGGCGGACAAGGCGGCGGCATTCTATGCGCTGACCAATTCGGTGCCCAACCAGACCGTGCTGATGCTCCAGACCGGCGATCTGGCGCAGTTCGCGGCGCTCGACTGACCATGCCGGGCGGTGCGCGCCCGCGAGGGGCGGCGCCGTTTCGGTCAGTGCGCCTCGCCCCATGAACGCCCGGTGCCGATCTCCACGCCCAGCGGCACAGTCAGCTTCACCGCCGGTTCGGCGGCGGTGGCCATGACGCGCTCGATCACTGGCCGTGCCGCGTCCACATCGCCTTCGGGCAGTTCGAACACCAGTTCGTCGTGCACCTGCAGCAGCATCTTCACATGCCCAAGCCCGGCCTGCGCCAGCGCAGGCATCATCCGCGCCATCGCGCGCTTGATGATATCGGCGCTGGTCCCCTGGATCGGCGCGTTGATTGCGGCGCGTTCGCTGCCCTGGCGTTCGGCCTGATTCTTCGAACCGATGCGCGGGAACCATGTCTTGCGCCCGAACAGCGTTTCGGAAAAGCCGTGCTCGCGCACGCTTTCGAGCGTTTCGTGGATGTACCGCTGAATGCCGGGAAAGCGTTCGAAATAGCGGTCGATCATCGCCTGCGCCTCGTCCGCGCTCACCCCCAGCCGCCCGGCCAGCCCCCAGCGGCTGATGCCATAGAGGATGGCGAAGTTGATCGTCTTGGCCCGCCCGCGCGTGTCCCGGTCAACATGGCCGAACATTTCCGTGGCGGTGCGGGCGTGAATGTCCTCGCCCGCGGCAAACGCCTCTTTCAACGCGGGCACGTCGGCCATGTGCGCGGCCAGCCGCAGTTCGATCTGGCTGTAGTCCGCCGCCAGCAGCACGTTGCCCGGTTCGGCCACGAAGGCTTCGCGGATCTGGCGGCCGATTTCGGTGCGGATCGGGATGTTCTGCAGGTTGGGGTCGTTGGACGAAAGCCGCCCGGTCTGCGCGCCGACCAGGCTGTAGCTGGTGTGGACGCGGCCCGTATCGGGGTTGATCGCGGCTTGCAGCGCATCGGTATAGGTCGATTTGAGCTTGGAAAGCTGCCGCCATTCCAGCACCAGCGTGGCCACTTCCGCCCCTTGCGCGGCCAGCTCTTCGAGCACCGACTGGTCGGTGGAATACTGCCCGGTCTTGCCCTTCTTGCCGCCCTTGTAGCCCAGCTTTTCGAACAATACCTCGCCCAGTTGCTTGGGGCTGCCGATGGTGAAGGCCATGCCTGCGGCCTGATGGATCACGGCTTCGAGTTCACCGATCTTGGCGGCAAACTCGGCGGAAAGGCCCGCCAGACGTTCGCGGTCCACCTTGATGCCGTTGCGCTCCATCATCGCCACGACCGGCACCAGCGGGCGGTCCACCCGCTGGTAGATGCGCGTGCCGCCTTCGCTGGAAAGGCGCGGCGCGAAAAGCTGGTGCAGACGCCAGGTCACGTCGGCATCTTCGGCGGCATAGCGGGTGGCATCAGTGAGCGGCACTTCGGCAAACGAGATCGCCTTCTTGCCGGTGCCGCACAGATCCTTGAACGCCAGCGTGGTGTGCAGCAGGTGCCGTTCGGACAGTTCATCCATGCCATGCCCGGCCAGCCCCACCTCGCCGCGCCCGGCATCAAGGCAGAAGCTCATCACCATGGTATCGTCGACCGGCGCCACGTTCACCCCGTGGCGCGCCAGCACGTTGATGTCGTACTTGATGTTCTGCCCCACCTTGAGCACCGCGTCGCTTTCCAGCAGCGGCTTGAGCAGGGCGAGCGCGGCGGCCTTGTCCACTTGTACCGGCCGTTCGGCAAACATGTCGGTGCCGCCATGCCCCAGCGGGATATAGCAGGCATCGTTGGGGCCAAGCGCCAGGCTCACGCCCACCAGATCGGCGCGCATCGCATCGAGCGCGCTGGTTTCGGTATCCACCGCCACGATCCGCGCGGCAAAAGCGCGGGCGATCCAGGCTTCGAGTTCGGCCAGTGTCTGGACGCAGGCATAGGCTTCGCGGTCGATGGCAGGCCAGGCGGGCAGCGGCTGGCGGTTGCCATCGGCGGCAGGCGCCGCGCCTGCGGTTTCCGCCTTGGCGGGATTGAGCTGGGTGCGCGGGCCGGGGCTGCCCTGTCCGCCGTCGAGCCGCCGCAGCAGGCTGGTAAAGCCGTGTTCGCCCAGAAACGCCGCCAGCGGGGCGGGGGGAATGGCATCGAGCTTGAAGTCATCCAGCGCCATCGGCAGCGCGCAGTCTTCCTTGAGCTGCACAAGCTGGCGTGAAAGGCGCGCCATGTCGGCCTGTTCGATCAGGCTTTCGCGCAGCTTGGACGGCTTCATTTCCGGTGCGGCGGCCAGCGTCGCTTCCAGATCGCCGTATTCCTGAATCAGCCTGGTCGCGGTCTTGGGGCCGATACCACGGATGCCGGGCACGTTATCGACCGAATCGCCCATCAGCGCCAGAACGTCGCCCACCTTTTCGGGCGGTACGCCGAACTTTTCGATCACTTCGGCCACGTCGATGCGCGCGCTCTTCATCGTGTCGAGCATGTCGATCCGCCCGCCGCCTTCGGCGCACCGGCCGACCAGTTGCATCAGATCCTTGTCCGATGAAACGATCGTCACGTCCCAGCCGCGCAGGCTGGCGGCGCGGGCATAGGAGGCGATGAGATCATCGGCTTCCAGCGCGTCTTCCTCGATGCAGGGAAGGCTGAAGGCGCGTGTCGCGTCGCGGATCAGCGGGAACTGCGGCACCAGATCTTCGGGCGGCGGCGGGCGGTTGGCCTTGTACTGGTCGTAGAGGTCGTTGCGGAACGATGTGCCCGCCTTGTCGAGAATCACCGCAAGGTGCGTCGGGCCATCGGCCTTGTGCAGGTCTTCGGCCAGCTTCCACAGCATCGTGGTATAGCCATAAACCGCGCCCACCGGCACGCCCTGCGGGTTGGTCAGCGGTGGCAGGCGGTGATAGGCGCGGAAGATATAGGCCGAACCATCGACCAGATAGAGATGCTGTTTTTCGTCCATCGCCGGGTGTTAGCAGGGCCACCGGCCTGCGTCATGGCCGATTCAGGCATCTTTCGACACTCTTTCGACGATCAATTTCACAGGAAATTGACCTGCCGGAATCCCCTGAAATCGGGCAAAAAAAAGGCATTCCCGCCAACAAAGGGGGCCGGATGGGACAACTTGGCTACGTCTTATGCTTGCAAGGCGATGAATTGCCGATTAATTGGGGGTCGAAGTCTACCTGCTGAGTAGGCTTTGCGGCGGGCTGCTTGCCCGGCGCGGTTCACTTCAATCCAGGGATTGTAACGCATGCGCAAGCTCATCCTCGCCGCTGTCGCCGGCACTGCCTTTGCTCTCGCCGGCTGCTCGGAAAAGCCGGCTGAAGAAGCCACCGAAGCCGCCATGGAAGCGACCGAAGCTGCTGCTGACGCTTCTGACGCTGCTGCTGATGCCTCGGCTGCCGCTTCGGACGCCGTTGCTGAAGCGAGCGAAGCTGCTTCGATGTAATTTCTTTCCGCAAGGAAGGATTACACAAGAACAAGGGGACGTGGCCTCGCGGCTGCGTCCCCTTCTTCGTGCCTGTCAGGCGTGAACGTCGACTGCCGGGGCACCTGTGCACAGGCACGGACCGGCACAGCGCCAGAGGCTGTGCCGTGGCGATTCGGTTATCAGGGTCAGGCTTGCCGGTAATGGGGTAAGGGGCCGGAGAAGGCCCGGTTAGGTGAGCCCGGTTAAGCGCAACGCGCGCGCCTCAGCGGCGGACGAGATCCTGCGTGCTCTTGTTCAGCGGGGCGCTGTAGCCATCGTAAAGTACACGGGTCATCCGCGCGATCAGGCGGGCGTGGGCGGCGTGGCCTTCCGGCCCGGTGACGAAGAACGCCACTGCCAGATGGCGGCCATCGGGCAGGCGGATGATGCCGACATCGTCGGTCACCCCGGCAAGCGTCCCGGTCTTGTGCGCCACCAGCGTATCTTCGGGAACCCCGGCGCGGATGCGGGTCTTGCCGGTGCTGGTGCGGGTCATCGTGTCGAGCAGAACCGCGCGGCTTTCCGGGCTGAGCACGCCGCCGCGGTCGATGGCTGCCAGCAGCGCGATCATTGCGCGCGGGGTGCTGGAGGTGCGGGTGTCGATCACCTTGGCCGGATCGACGCGCCCATCGTCACGCACCAGCGTGGCCATGGTATGGTCCAGCCGTTGGCCGGAAATGCCGTTGCGCGCCAGCCAGCGGTTGACGTTGTGGAAGCCGCCGACAACTTGCAGAAGGCCGTCGGTCGCCTCGTTGCTGCTGCGGGTGATCATCAGTTCCATCAGGCTTTGCGCGGTGAACACGTCACCGGCGCGCAGCGGCGCCTGCGGGCTGGCGGTGCCTGTTTCGCGCACGCGGACCATCATCGGGAACTGCTGGTCGAGGCGGAAATTGCCCTGTTCGACCTGTTCGAGGAAGGTCGCCGCCACGGCGATCTTGGCCGTGCTCGCCATCGGGAAGGGCATGTCGCCGTTGACGAAGATCTGGCCGCCGCCGTCAAGGTCCATTGCCGCCACGCCGATCCGGCCGCGTCCTTCGGCGGCAATCGCCTCGATCTGCTGCTGGATGATCTGGTCGCGCTGATCGAGCAGCGACACTTGCGTCCGGCTCTGCACCGCCGGAACGGTGGCAACCATGGCGGGAACTGCGGTCAGCAGTGCCGCGATCATTCTGGCGGTGCGGAAGTTCATGAACACGTTTATGCCCCACTACGGGTTTATTCTCAATTAACAGTCTTATCCTGCGGTGATTCCACGCGAAAGTGCTTTTCTGAACACCTTGGCGCAGATCGCGCGCGGGCTGGCGACAAACAGGGAACCGATTCGCTGCCCGGCCGTCGTTTGCGGCCTAGTCGAACAGACGATCGAACCAGGTGCAGGCGGCCGGTTGCGGCGTTTCCGGGGCGGATGGGCGCGCGGAAGGGGTTGCGGCGAACAGCCCTTCGACCAGTGCACGCACCGGCACCCGTTGTCCCCTGGCTGGTTTGTACGACGGGCGGGCGACGCCATAGACCAGCGCCGTCCCATCCTCGCTCCAGCGCCCGTCGAAGAACAGGGCCTGTTCCTTGCGGCGGCGCGGCAGCAGCGCGGCAGGGCGCGCCCAGTCGAGCATGGCGCGCCGCGCGCCCGCCACATCGCCTTCGACAAAGCGCCGGATCCAGCTTGCCCGTGCAATCGCGCCGGTGTTCCAGTGGAACGACAAGGCCGCGCCCAGTTCCGCCTCGGACGGGTCATGGCGGCCGAACGCGGCAAGGACCGGGGGCAGGTACTTTTCGCGCAGCAGCCACAGGTACACGCCAAGGCAGTGTTCCAGCGGCTGCGGGCGGTCCTTGTAGCGCGGAAAGACCGTGTGGCCCGAAGCATCGGTTACGCCCACGCTCCACGTCCACACGCCCACGCTATCGCGGTAGGCTTCGGTGACGATCCCTTCGTGGGCGATCAGTTCAAGGGCGATCCGGGGGGTCAGTTCACGCATGCAGCCATCTCCGCCAAAAACCGATGTGCTGGCGGAGTTGGCGCTTTGTAGGAAAGCGCAGATGAAACCCATCATGCACGAAGGCCCGCCTCCGGTGCGGAGACGGGCCGTTCAGCGCGTGTCAGGTGCCGCTCAGGACACCTTAGGGTCGGTTCAGGCGAACGCAGCCTTGAGATCGTCGACAAGGTCGAGGCGTTCCCACGGGAAGAAATCGCCCTCGGCCTTGCGGCCGAAGTGGCCATAGGCGGCGGTGGGGCGATAGATCGGCTTGTTCAGGCCCAGATGCGTGCGAATGCCGCGCGGGGTCAGGCCGCCCAGACGGGTGATCGCCAGGATCGCCTGTTCGATCTTGTCATCGCCCACGGTGCCGGTGTCGTGCGTGTCGACATAGAGCGAAAGCGGTTCGGACACGCCGATGGCATAGGCGATCTGGATGGTGCAGCGCGTGGCAAGGCCCGCCGCGACCACGTTCTTGGCGAGATAACGGGTGATGTAGGCGGCCGAACGGTCCACCTTCGTCGGATCCTTGCCCGAAAACGCGCCGCCGCCGTGGGGCGATGCACCGCCATAGGTATCGACGATGATCTTGCGCCCGGTCAGCCCGGCGTCGCCATCCGGCCCGCCGATTTCGAACGATCCGGTGGGGTTGATGTAGTAGACCGTTTCGCGCAGCAGGACGGGCGGGATCACTTCCGCAATGATCCGCTTCACGTAAGCGTGCAGTTCGGCTTCCTTGTCGCCTTCGTCATAGCCCGGCGCGTGCTGGGTGGACACGACAATCGCGGTTGCGGCCACCGGCAGGCTGCCTTCATAGCGCAGGGTCACCTGGCTCTTGGCGTCGGGTTCAAGGAACGGGGCCACGCCGGAGTGACGATCGGCGGCCATGCGTTCGAGGATCTTGTGGCTGTAATACAGCGTGGCGGGCATCAGGTCGGGGGTTTCGTCGGTTGCGTAACCGAACATGATGCCCTGGTCGCCCGCGCCCTCGTCCTTGTTGTCCGCTGCATCGACGCCTTGTGCGATGTGGGCGGACTGGCCGTGGAGGCGGTTGATGAACTCAAGCTTTTCCCAGTGGAAGCCATCCTGAGCGTAGCCGATTTCCTTGACCGTGCGGCGCACGGTGGCTTCGATCTCTTCCTGCGCGCCCGGTGCCCAGGCACCGTTTTCATAGACGCCTTTGCAGCGGATTTCACCGGCCAGCACGACAAGCTGGGTGGTGGTCAGCGTTTCGCACGCGATGCGCGCTTCGGGGTCCTTCGACAGGAACAGGTCGACGATGGCATCGCTGATCTGGTCGGAAACCTTGTCCGGGTGGCCTTCGGAAACACTTTCAGACGTGAAGAGATAATCGGCGCGCATGGGACGTCCTATATAAAGAAACCTTTATGTCACCCCTCGCTTAGCGCCTTCGCGTCGCCGTGGCAACCAGTGCAATGACAAGAAGAACTGCGGCCCAGCCAAGCGCCAGCGCATTGCCGGTGCGCGCAAACAGCGTGGGCGCATGGGCGGGCGGCACCCGCCCGTCGAGCCGCCCGGCGCGGTGCTGCGGCACGTGGGCGCGCACGATGCCGTCGGCGTCGATTACCGCGCTGATCCCGGTGGTCGTGGCGCGCAACACCGGCAGCCCTTCCTCGATCGCGCGCATCCGCGCCTGCGCCAGATGCTGCGGCGGCCCCCATGCGCCGAACCAGCCATCGTTCGAAGGGTTGAACAGGTAATCGGGGCGGTGCGCGCGGTCGGCCACTTCGCCCGAAAAGATGATCTCGTAACAGATCTGGATCCCCGCCTTGCCCAGCGCCCCGAAATCGAGCGTGCGCGGCCCCGGTCCGGGGAAGAAATCGAGACTTCCCGCCACCAGCCGCGAAGCGCCGAGCGGTTCGAGCAGGGCGCGCATCGGCAGGTATTCCCCGTAGGGCACCAGATGCGCCTTGGCGTAACTGCCGCGAATCGTGCCGCTGCTGTCAAGCGCGGTGACGACGTTCCATGCGCCGATCACCTTGTCCCGCCGGATCGCCAGATCGGTCGTGCCGGTAAGCAGCAGGCTGCCCGGCCCGATGACCCGGCCGATGCGGCTGCGGGCAAGGCCGGGGTCGGCGGCAAACGTGGTGCCTTCGTACCAGAACGCATCATAGCCCGGCCGCAGGAAATCGGGCACGCCGCTTTCGGGCCAGAGCACGATGCGCCGCGCACCCGGCTTGCGGGCCAGCGATAGCGCCGCGGTCGTGCGGAACTGGTTTTCGTAGTTGGCCGGATCGTTGAGCAGGTCCTGGCGGATATCCGGCTGGACCAGTGTGTAGGGAACGGTCCCTTCGCGCCGCTCACCGCCGTGCAGGGCGAGCGGGAGCAGCATGGCAAGCACCGGCCCTGCGGCATAGGCGGCGGCGCCTGCGCAGTGCCCCCGGCGCCACGCGCGCAGCGCGAACAGCCACCACCCGGCCAGCAGCACGACCAGCCCGGACAGGGCATAGGTGCCCAGCCACGGGGCCAGCATCGCCAGGCCGGGGCGTGCAAAGCTGCCGAGGGTAACCATCGCCAGCGGGTTCCATGCAAAACCGGTGAATGCCCAGGCGCGCAGCCATTCGCTGACGATCCAGCAGGCCGCGAAAGCGGGCACCAGCGCCGCCCGCCAGCGCCGCGCCAGCCACCACCCGGCCAGTACCCCCAGCGCCGGATAGACGGCAAGGTACAGCGCCAGCAGGACAACTGCGATCCAGCCCAGCCATTGCGGCATTTCCGCCTGATAGGTGAAGGCCGTGGCGATCCAGCCGTTGCCGACGCTGAAATGGCCCACGCCAAACAGCCAGCCGGTCAAGAAGGCCTGTCTGCCGCTGCGGATCGTGCCGATGCGCTGGATCAGCCATGCCAGCGCGGCCAGCGTCAGCGGCCACAGGCCCAGCGGGGCAAAGCCGGTGGCGGCCAGTCCGCCGGCAACAAGCGGAGCGGCAGCGGACGAACCGGCGGCCAGCGTGGAAAAGGACGTGCGGGAAGTCTTGGCGAGGCGGAGCATGCCTGCCAGCTATGGGCTGCACCGGGGCTAACCGCAAGCGGCCAGCCCCGGTGTCAAAGCTCAGCCTTCAACCGTTTCGCTGGCTTCGGGCAGCGGAGTCTTGCGCGGGCGGCCGCGGCGCTTGGGCGCGGGTGCTGCGTCGGCAGACGGCGCGGCGTCGTCGGGCGCGGATTCGCTGCGCGGTTCGGAGCGGGCGTTGATTGGCGGGGGCAGGCTGGAAGGATCGAACGCCGCCGGTGCATTGTCGGCTTCGGTATCGCTGTCCTTGCGGCTGCGGGCCGGTTCGCGGCGCGGCGCGGGGGCCTGGCCGGATTCGTCGCGCGGGCGCCTTTCGCCACGCGGGCGCAGGCCGCGCGCGGCGCGGTTGTTGCGCACGAAGGGGTTGTCCGTTGCCTCGATGGCCGGTTCGCCTTCCAGCGCAGGCACGCCCTGGCCGATGCGGACCGGTTCCGCCGCGGTGTCTGCGGTTTCGTCCTGCGCATCCTGCGGCGTGTCCGAATCGCGTTCGCGCTTGCGATCGAACCGGCGGTTTTCGCGCGGTCTGTCGTCGCGGGGCCGGTCGTCGCGGGGCCTGTCGTCGCGTGAGCGTTCATCACGGGGACGCTCTTCGCGCTGCCGGTCTTCGCGCGGTTCGCGGTCCTGGCGTGAAGCGGGGCGGTCGAACCCGGCGAAATCGCCTTCGACGCTGAAATCGTTGCCGTCTTCGTCGAACTCGCCTTCCTGCCAGCGTTCGTTGCTGCCGCCGCCGTTCTGGCGCTGGCGCTGTTCTTCCTGACGGGTCCGGGCATCGGCGATGACGCGGAAATAGTGATCGGCAAACTGCAGGTAGTATTCCGCTTGCACCCGGTCGCCATTGAGATGGGCGTCCTGGGCGAGCTTGCGATACTTCTCAAGCAGCTGGGGGGCATTACCCCGTGCGCGACTGTCGATCCGGTTGACTTGCTGGCCACCGTTCTGCGGGCGATTGTTGCTACGCCCGCGACGGCGGTTATTCCCACGATTGTTATTCAATTCAGGCACTTCCTTGTATGGGGCGGCCAGTCTGGAATGACGGTCTTGTAACCGTATCGCCGTGCAGCCCCGTTTGCCGTGCAAACCCTATGCCATCGGCCCGCACGTGCGGGCCGGGGTTCCCAGCATCTGCTCTTTAGTTCGGCTCTTGGCCGTTCATCCCTGCAAATGGTGGAGCAGGCCGGGACGGGAAGCCTTCATCCGTCCCTTGCCTGCATGCATGATTAGTCGCCGGCCCCGGCCTTGCCAAGAGGAATATTGCGTTTTGCCGCCATTTCGACTGCGCGGGGCCGTCCCGCCAGATCGCGGTGCACTGTTGCTGCCATTCCGGCGGCGCGGGCCAGCGCGCTGACGGCATCGGCCTGGGTCCACCCGATCTCGACCATGGCGATGGCATTTTCCTGCATCAATCCGGGCAGTTGCGGCACCATGACACGGTAATCGTCCAGCCCGTCCGCCCCGGCGAACAGCGCCTCCGCCGGTTCGTGGGCATAGACACTGCGATCAAGCGGCGCACCGGCTTCGACATAGGGCGGGTTGGCCAGGATCAGATCGAACCGTCCCAGATCGGCGGTCCAGCCGGGCCGCGTCCAGTCGGCGTGCAGGAAACGCGCGGCTGGCGCATGGCGCGCACCGTTGGCGCGGGCGACTGCGAGTGCGGCAGGCGAACGGTCGATGCCCACGCCTTCCGCTTCGGGCCAGAGCGCCAGCGCCGCCAGCAGCAATGCCCCCGACCCCGTACCAAGGTCGATGATGCGGCGCGGCGGGCGAGTGGCCAGCGCGGCCCGTGCCGCTTCGATCAGCGTCTCGCTATCGCCGCGCGGGATCAGCACGGCGGGGCTGACCGTCAGATCAAGGCCGTGAAAGGCCTGCGTGCCGGTGATGTAGGCCACGGGTTCGTGGCCCATGCGCCGTTCCACCATCGCGTCGAAGCCGTCCGGCACGGCGGCTGTCATGTAGCGCAGCAGCACGTCCGAGCGCGAACAGCCCAGGGCATGAGCCATCAGCACTTCGGCATCGAGCCGCGCGGTATCGCTCGTCGCGGAAAGCCTTGCGGCGGCTTCGCGCAGGGCCTGGGCCACGGTCATGCCGCGCGCCGCTCAGCCATCCATCGCCGCCAGCCGCTTGGCCTGATCTTCGGCAATCAGCGCGTCGATCAGTTCGCCAAGGCCGGGGCCTTCCAGCACTTCGGGCAGGCGGTGCAGCGTCAGGTTGATGCGGTGATCGGTCACGCGGCCTTGCGGGAAATTGTAGGTGCGGATGCGTTCGGACCGGTCGCCGGACCCGACCATCGCCTTGCGCGCTTCGGCCTCTTCGCCTTGCGCGGCCTCGCGCTGGGCTTCGAACAGGCGCGTGCGCAGTACCTGCATCGCCTTGTCCTTGTTCTTGTGCTGGCTGCGCCCGTCCTGGCAGGTCACGACCGTTCCCGTGGGCAAGTGAGTGATGCGCACCGCCGAATCGGTGGTGTTGACATGCTGTCCGCCCGCGCCGCTGGCCCGGTAGACATCGATCTTCAGATCCTTGTCCTCGATCTGCACGTCCACGGCATCGGGTTCAGGCAGGACCGCCACGGTCGCCGCGCTGGTGTGGATGCGCCCGCCGGATTCGGTCACCGGCACGCGCTGCACGCGGTGGACGCCGGATTCGAACTTCAGCTTGGCGAAGACGCCTTGCCCGGCAATGTTGGCGATCACTTCCTTGAACCCGCCCAGATCGTTGGCGTTGACGCTGATCGTCTCCATCCGCCAGCCCTGTTCGGCGGCAAAGCGTTCGTACATGCGGAACAGGTCGGCGGCGAACAGCGCGGCTTCATCGCCCCCGGTGCCCGCGCGGATTTCGAGCATGGCCGGACGCGCATCGGCGGAATCGCGCGGCAGCATGGCCAGTGCCAGACGGTGCTCGGCTTGCGGCAGGGCATCGCGGATGCGGGCCAGTTCCTCGTCCGCCAGTTCGCGCATGTCGGGATCATCGAGCGTGGCGAGGCTGGCCAGTTCGGCGCGCATCGCGGCAATTTCCTGCGCGATGCGAGCGACGGGTTCCAGTTCCGCATAGTCGCGGCTGGCGGCGATGAAATCCGCCCCTTCCAGCGTGCCCGAAGCCAGCCGCGCTTCGAGTTCGGCGAAGCGGTGCGTGAGGTGGCCGAGGCGGGCGTCGGATACGCTCACTTGCCCCCCTTCCCGGCGGGGAGGGGCTGGGGGAGGAGGAGCGCGGCAAGGCTGCGCGTCTGGGCTGGCGTGAGAACACCCCCACCCAACCTCCCCCTCAAGGGGGAGGGGCAGGAAGTGGCCGGGAATACTCCGAACCCGTCATGCTGAACTTGTTTCAGCATCCATCCCTCCGCAAGCACTGTCCGTGCAGGAGGAGCGATGGACCCTGAAACACGTTCAGGGCGACGGGATTATGGCGTGCGTTCATTCAGCAAGTGTCTTTGCAGCAAGCAAAATGTCAGCGACTTGGTTCACGGTCGCCTCATCGCCCCGCGCTGGTGCAGGCCAGATGCCTTGCCCACCAATTGATAAAATCGCCTTGGGATTTGCCTTTGACGCCTTATCGAAACGCTTTCTTGGCGAACCGGTCGAAATCAGGTCTGCACTCAAACCATTTCGGCGAAGCTCACTAATCGCTGCCAAACCTTTCGTGATCAAGGCGTCATCCTCAACCACAACGATAACGTCGGTCTTGGCCTCACCCTTCTCCCCCACCAGCATCGCCAGCCGCTCGATCCCCGCCGCCCAGCCGACGGCAGGCGTAGCCGGACCACCCAGAGCTTCCATCAGCCCGTCATAGCGCCCGCCGCCCAGCACGGTGCCCTGTGCGCCCAGCCGATCCGTCACGAACTCGAACGCGGTGTGGCGGTAGTAGTCGAGGCCGCGCACCAGCGCCGGGGCGCGGGTCCACTCCACGCCTGCGGCATCGAGGCCGCTGGTCACTCTGGCGAAGAAGTCCTGTGCCTCGTCGCTCAGGAAATCGTCGATCTTCGGGGCTTCGGTCGTGAAAACCTTGTCGCGCGGGTCCTTGCTGTCGAGGATGCGCAAGGGGTTGCGTTCCAGCCGCTCTTGCGAATCTTCGGACAGGTCGGCTTTCACTGCGCGGAAGTAGTCCACCAGCGCGGTGCGCCATGCATCGCGGCTGGCGCCATCGCCCAGCGTGTTGAGTTGCAGCGTCACGCCGTCTGCGATGCCCAGTTCCTTTAACAACTGGTCGGCCATCACCAGCAGTTCCACGTCGGCCTGCGGTTCGGCGGCGCCGATCACTTCGGCGTCGATCTGGTGGAACTGGCGGTAGCGGCCCTTTTGCGGGCGTTCGTAGCGGAACAGCGGGCCGTGCGTGGCGACCTTGAGCGGGGCGTACTGCTGCCAGCCGTCGGTCAGGTAGGCCCGCGCGATCCCGGCGGTGAACTCCGGCCGCAGGGTCAGCGATTCCCCGCCGCGGTCTTCAAAGCTGTACATTTCCTTGGAAACGACATCGGTCGTCTCGCCCAGCGAGCGGCTGAACACGGCGGTCTTTTCGAAGACCGGCATTTCCACGCGGCGAAAGCGGTAGAGCTTGCGCACGCGCTCGAAGGTTTCGACAACAAAGGCAAAGGCTTCGGCATCGGCGCCGAAGATGTCCTGGGTGCCGCGAATGGCTTGCGGTGTCTGGGTGCTCATGGCGCGCGATTAGCGGCAATTGCGCAAAACGGAAAGCACTCTCAAAAAGGGCACGCGCAATGGTTGCGAATGCGACCGGTTCGGGCCATGAACCGTGGCCATGATCACGAAACTCGCGGCTGCTCCGCTCCTTCTCGCCCTTTCCGTGTCCACCCATGCGCTGGCCGCCAATTCGGCGCCGGTTGCCGTGCCGATCGAACACCGCGTTCCCGATGCGCAGGACGTGCCCTATCCCGGCACCATGCTGCTGGATATCGACGCATCGGACGTGCAGCGCCGCGCCTATCGCGTGACGCAGACGATCCCCGTGGCCGCTGGCGCCAGCGAACTGATCCTGCTGTTTCCGCAATGGCTGCCGGGCAACCACGCGCCGCGCGGGCCGCTGGCCGAACTGGTCGGCGTGCAGTTCTTCGTCGATGGCAAGCCAGTGGCGTGGAAGCGCGACCGCGTGGAGATGAATGCCTTTCATGTGATGCTGCCCGCCGGGGCCAAGGCGGTGGTGGCAAAGTTCATCCACACCTCGCCGCTGCAGAGCAACGAAGGGCGCATCACGATGACGCCCGAAATGCTGAACCTGCAGTGGGAGAAGATGAGCCTCTATCCCGCCGGGCATTACGTGCGCCAGATCAAGGTCACGCCCAGCGTGACCTTGCCGCAGGGGTGGACGGCGGCGACTGCGCTGGATGGCGTGACCGTCGCGGGCAACCGGGCGAGCTGGGCAACGACCGATTACGAAACGCTGGTCGATTCGCCGATCTTCGCGGGCAAGTATTTCCGCAAGTGGGATCTGGGCCAGAAGGTCACGCTCAACGTCGTGGCCGACAAGGCGGAACAGCTTGCGGCCAAGCCGGAACACATCGCCGCGCACAAGGCGCTGGTCGATGAAGCCGCGCTGGCCTTCGGCGCCAACCACTTCGACCATTACGAGTTCCTGCTGGCGCTGTCCGACAAGATCGGCGGGATCGGCCTCGAACATCACCGGTCGAGCGAGAACCAGCTTGAACCCGAAGCCTTTACCGAATGGAACAAGTTCGAATGGGACCGCGGCCTGCTGCCCCACGAATATGCCCATTCGTGGTCGGGCAAGTTCCGCCGCCCGGCGCGGCTGTGGACACCCGACTACCGCCAGCCGATGCAGGGCGACCTGCTGTGGACCTATGAAGGGCAGGACCAGTTCTGGGGTCTGGTGCTGGCGGGCCGTTCGGGCATGCAGTCAAAGGACATGGTGCTGGGCCAACTTGCCTCGTGGGCGGGCAATTATACCCAGCAGCCGGGCCGCGAATGGCGGTCGGTCGAAGATACCGGGTTCGATCCGGTGTTCGGCGGGCGCAAGGCCAAGCCCTATTCCTCGCTTGCCCGCAACGAGGACTATTACACCGAAGGCGCACTGGTCTGGCTGGAGATCGACCAGATCCTGCGCGAAGGGACCGGCGGGAAAAAGTCCATCGACGATTTCGCCAAGGCCTTTTTCGGGATGAATCCGGGCGACTGGGGGCAGATCACGTTCGAGGCGGACGAGATCGTGACCCGGCTGAATGCGCTTTATCCCTATGACTGGGCCGGGCTGATCGAAACGCGCATCAACACGCCGGGCCAGCCCGCCCCGCTCAACGGGATCGCCAAGGGCGGCTACCGGCTGGTGTGGAAGGAAGAACCGAATCCCTTCACCAAGGCGGTGATGGACTTCGGCAAGAGCCTGCCGCTGTCCAGCTCCATCGGGCTTACGCTGGACAAGGATGGCAAGGTCACTGCCTGCCGGTGGGATAGCCCCGCCTTCAACGCCGGGATCGTGACCGGTGCAGTGATCGTGGCGGTCAACGGCCTGCCCTATTCGGCGGACGATCTGAAAAAGGCGATCACCGCGGCCAAGACCGGGCCGAAGGGTGAAAAGGGCCAGCCGCTCGATCTGCTGGTCAAGCGCGACGGGCGCTATGACACCGTGCGCCTCGATTATGCCGACGGGCTGCGCTTCGCCTGGCTGGAACGGGTGGCCCCCGGCAAGGCTCCGGCAGGGCTGGACCTCTTGCTGCAACCCCGCCGTCCGGGCGCTGCGGCACCGGCGCGGAAGTAACCGTGGCGCGCGCGGGCGGCCTTGGTAACCGGGTCGCCCCGCCACGATTCGTACTGTTCCTGGGCGTGCTGGTCGCTGGATTCCTGGCGCTGCGGCATTGGGCCGGTACGCCCGGCATGGCCGATGCCGTGGCGATGAGCTTCGATCTGGCGGCGCTGGTTTTCCTGCTTTCGCTGCTGCCCTTGCTGCGCGATGCCGATATCGCCACCATCCGCCGCCATGCCAGCGCGAATGCCGCCAACCGTGTGCTGGTGCTGGTGGTGACGACGGCGGTAACGCTGGGGGTGATGGCGGCCATCGCCGGGGAACTGCCCGGCGCTCAGGCGGGCGATGGCATGGCCATGGGCAAGCTGATCGGCACACTGATGCTTGCCTGGCTGTTCGCCAACAGCGTCTATGCGCTGCACTATGCCCACCTGTATTATTCCAGCCGGCCGGGCACCGATGGCGATTGCGGCGGCCTTGATTTTCCGGGCGAGCGCCCGCCCGATTACCTTGACTTCGCCTATTTCAGCTTCACGCTGGGGATGACGTTCCAGACATCGGACACGGCCATCACCGGCCATACCATCCGCCGCATCGTGATCCTGCAATGTCTGGCGGCGTTCGTTTTCAACCTTGGCGTGATCGCCTTTGTCATCAATGCGCTGGGCGGGACGTGATTCCGGCATAAGTGTTGTTGCGGTGCACAAGCGGCTTCGCTAGGGGCGGTGCAATCTCCACCCCCCTAAACGAACAGGGCCACTGATGCGCATCGACATGATTCCCACTGGCGACAATCCGCCGGAAAGCCTCAACGTGATCATCGAAGTCCCCGTGGGCGGCGAACCGGTGAAGTACGAGTTCGACAAGGCTTCGGGCGCGCTGTTCGTGGACCGCATCCTGCACACCCCGATGCGTTATCCCGCGAACTACGGTTTCGTGCCGCACACGCTTTCGCCCGATGGCGACCCGCTCGACGCGCTGGTCATCGCGCGTTCGCCGTTTCTGGCCGGGTCGGTTGTTCGTGCCCGCCCGATCGCGGTGCTCAACCTCGAAGACGAACATGGCGGCGATGAAAAGCTGGTCTGCGTGCCGGTCGATTCGACCTTCCCGTACTATTCGGATGTGAAGGAACGCGAAGATCTGCCCGAAATCGTGATGCAGCAGATCGAACACTTCTTCACGCATTACAAGGATCTGGAAAAGGACAAGTGGGTGCGCGTGGGCACCTGGGGCGGCGCGGAAGACGCGCGCCAGATCACGCTTGAAGCGATCGAACGGGCCAAGGCTGCCAAGGAAGCCTGATTTACCGACCGGACGAAAACGGGGGAGCGCGCGGGCAGGGCCAGTGCGCTCCCCTTTTTCATGGTGCCGTGAAGGGCCGTGGCGGCCGGTCAGTCGCCGCCGATGCTCATGCCGTCGATCCGTACGGTCGGCGCATCGATCCCGCGCAGGATTTCCAGATCGTTGGCCGGGATCATCGCGGCGAACATGTCGATCAGGTTCCCGGCCACGGTGAACTCGGCAATCGCTTCGGAAATCTGTCCGCCGGTGATGCGGAAGCCCGAAGCGCCCCGGCTGTAATCGCCGGTCACACCGTTCACGCCGTGGCCGATCAGTTCGGTCACGTAGACCCCATCGGCAATATCGGCAATCAGTTCTGCCGGGGTCTGTGCGCCCGGTGCCAGCACGAGGTTGCCGGTGGTGATGTGCGGTGCGCCCGATGACCCGCGCGAGGCATGGCCGGTGGGCGTGCCGCCAAGCTGGCGCGCGGCGGCACTGTCCATCAGCCAGCCGGTCAGCCGCCCGCCTTCCACCAGATTGCGTGCAGCGGTCGGCAGCCCTTCGCCATCGAACGGGCGCGAACGCAGGCCGCGCCGGACGTGCGGGTCTTCGGCAATACGGATCGCACTGTCGAACAGTTGCGCGCCATCGCGGTCGAGCAGGAAGCTGGAACGGCGCGCAATCGCCGCGCCCGACATTGCACCCAGCAGGTGCCCGATCAGCGAACTGGACACGCGCGGATCGAACACCACCGGCATCGTGCCGCTTTTGACCCGGCCGGGGTTGAGCCGCGCCACGGCGCGGGTGCCCGCTTCGTGGCCGATGGTTGCCGGGGAGGCGAGATCGGCGGCGTGGCGCGCGCTGCGCCAGGAATAATCGCGCTGCATGCCGCCACCTTCGCCAGCCACGACGCTGGCCGAAAGGCTGTGGCTGGTTGTGGCATAGGCCCCGGCAAAGCCATGGCTGGTGGCCAGCGCGAACAGGCCGTGCCCGGCGCTGGCGCCTGCGCCTTCGCTGTTGGTGACCCCCGCCACTGCGCGGGCGGCATCTTCGGCTTCTTCGGCAGTGCGGCGCAAATCGGCGGGGCCGCGGTCGGCCGGGTCGGCAAGGTCGAGCGCGGGCGGCGCGCCACGCAGCAGCAGCTCTTCGGGCGCCAGCCCGGCGTACTTGTCGGCAGGGGCCAGACGAGCCATGGCCACGGCGCGGCTGGCCAGTTCGTCGAGCGCGGCATCGCCGAGGTCGGTCGATGCGATCGAAGCCGACGCGCCGCCCACGAACACGCGCAGGCTGATCTGTTCGGATTCGGACCGCTCGACATCTTCGAGCGCGCCCAGCCGCACCTGTACCGATTCCGACGCGCTGGCCACGAACACGGCATCGCCGGCATCGGCCCCGGCGCGGCTCGCACGGGCGATGAGCGATTCGCACCGCTCGACGGCGTGTTCGGGTGAAAGCATGGTGGAACCTTTCGCGGAGGCGGGACTGCTAGCGCGCTCTAGCGCCCCGGTGCGGCGGGGGCAATCAAGCAGGTCGGTGCCGTGCAGGGTCTTTCCGGGGCACAGGCCCGGTCCAGCGGCAGCCCTGCGGTGGTTTCAGGCCAGCGCGGCCAGCAGCTTGTACAGGCCGGTAATGAGGAACGGCAGCAGCGCGGCCAGCCCCCAGACGCGCCATTGGTCGCGGCGGAAGGCGGCCTTGTAGCGCGGATCGTGGGCCTGTTCGTCGCTCAGGTGTTCCCAGCGGCGTTCGAAGTGACGGAACATGGGGATGATCGCGGCAACCAGCATCACAAGGACGAAAACCGGCAGGATCGAACCGCTGCTGCCCTGGATTTCGTGCATCGTGACGAAAATCTGCAGGCCGGTATAGACCAGAAGGCCATAAGCGACATTGTCGCTCATCCGTTTGCGCCAGTCGCGCGTGGTGGCTGCGGTGGTGGTGCGATCCGATCGGACGGCCTTGTTCATGGCACCGGTCCCTTTTTATCCTGTTCCCGGATGAATTAGACCATGCGCAAGCCCCGGTCGCAAGGTTAATTTGGCAGTAACCGTCCGGCGATAGGACTGGTGCGGCAGGGCATCGACGCATGCCATGCATAAATCCTGCCAAATGCACCGGGCAGGGTTTGCCCAACCGGATCAACCCGCTATTGACCGTGACGAGCGCCGCCAGAGACAGAGCACACCGCATGATCGACCTCGATACCGCCCCTGCCAGCCCCGATGCCTCGCCCGCGATTCCGCAGGGCGGGCTGGAGGTCGTCTCGATCGCCAAATCGTATGACAAGCGCGCGGTCCTGACCGATATCTCGCTGTCGGTGGGCAAGGGCGAAGTCGTCGGCCTGCTGGGGCCGAACGGCGCGGGCAAGACGACCTGCTTTTATTCGATCATGGGGCTGGTGCGCCCGGATTCGGGACGCATTCTGCTCGACGGCGTCGATATCACCCGCCTGCCGATGTACCGCCGCTCGATCCTGGGGCTGGGTTACCTGCCGCAGGAAACCTCGATCTTCCGGGGCATGACGGTGGAACAGAACATCGCCACCGTGCTCGAACTGATCGAACCGGACAAGGCCACGCGAGCCGAGGAGCTGGAGCGCCTGCTCGATGAGTTCGGCCTCGCTCGGCTGCGCAACAGCCCGGCCATGGCGCTTTCGGGCGGGGAACGCCGCCGTTGCGAAATCGCGCGGGCGCTGGCAGCGCGGCCTTCGATCATCCTGCTCGACGAACCGTTCGCCGGGATCGACCCGCTGTCGATCAGCGACATCCGCCACCTCGTCAAGGATCTCAAGCGGCGCGGCATCGGCGTGCTGATTACCGACCACAACGTGCGCGAAACGCTCGATATCGTCGATCGCGCCTGCATCATCTATGGCGGACAGGTGCTGTTCGCCGGCAGCCCGGAAGCCCTTGTTGCCGATGCCAACGTGCGCCGCCTCTACCTGGGTGAGGGTTTTACCCTCTGATGCAGGCAGCGGGGGGAAACTGAACGATGGCGCTGGGGCCAAGGCTGGACATACGCCAGACCCAGTCGCTGGTGATGACGCCACAGTTGCAGCAGGCGATCAAGCTGCTGGCGCTGTCCAATCTTGAGATCGAAACCTTCATTGGCGAAGCGGTGGAGGCAAACCCGCTGCTGGAAATCGGGGAAACCGCCCCGCCGGATGCCCTGCCGGACCAGACCGATGCGCTGCGCCGCACGCATCTGGAATCCTCGCCGGTGGACCAGCTCGTGGCCGAGGGCCGGGTGGCCGAGGACCGTCCGCTGGATATTGATGCGGGCGCGCTCGACGTGGACCGTGACACCGGCGATGGCTTTGCCCTGGGGGGCGGGGCCGGGGCGCTGGAACTGGCCCAGCCGCGCGAGTTCGGCGCGGGCGGTGAAGCGCCGGACATCGACGACCATGGGCAGGCGGAGGAAACGCTGGCCCAGCATCTCCACGCCCAGGTCGGCGCCGCTACCCGCGATCCGCAACTGCTGTTCGTTGCGCGCTGGCTGATCGACCAGCTCGACGAGGCGGGCTATCTCGGCATCGGGATCGGTGAAGTGGCTGCCGCCCTGGGGCTGGAGACGGCCGTTGTCGAACAGGCGCTGGGGGTGGTGCAGTCGCTCGACCCCACCGGCGTTGGTGCGCGCACTCTGGCGGAATGCATCGCGTTGCAAGCGCGCGAGGCGGACCGTTACGATCCGTGCATGGCGCGGCTGATCGACAATCTCGATCTGGTGGCGCGTGGCGAAGTCGCCCGGCTCAAGCGGCTGTGCCAGGTCGATGACGAAGATTTTGCCGATATGCTGGCCGAACTGCGCAGCTACGATCCGCGCCCCGGCCTGCGGTTTGGCGGTGGCATGGCCGAAGCGGTCGTGCCCGATATTCTGGTGCGCGCGGGCAAGGATGGCGGCTGGGACATCGCGCTCAACCAGGCCACGCTGCCGCGGCTGGTGGTCAACCGCAGCTACTATGTCGAAATGCGCGGCGCCTGCATTGCCAAGGAGGCGCGGGCCTGGCTGGGGGAAAAGCTGGCCGATGCCAACTGGCTGCTCAAGGCGCTGGACCAGCGGCAGAAGACGATCCTGAAAGTGGCCGCGGAAATCGTCAAGCAGCAGGACGGCTTTCTGCGCCACGGCGTCGCCCATTTGCGCCCGCTGACCCTGCGCACCGTGGCCGAGGCGATTTCGATGCACGAATCGACCGTCAGCCGGGTCACCTCGAACAAGTACCTCAACTGCAACCGTGGCACCTTTGAACTGAAGTATTTCTTCACCTCCGGGGTGGGATCGTCGGATGGCGAAGGCGCATCGGCAGAGGCGGTCAAGGCCGCGATCCGCCAGTTGATCGACGCGGAAGACCCCAAGGCCGTGCTTTCCGACGATGCGCTGGTCGATCTGCTCAAGGCCAGGGGCTTTGATCTTGCCCGGCGCACGGTGGCGAAATACCGTGAAGCGATCGGGCTTGGCAGCTCTGTCCAGCGCCGCCGGCAGAAGACGCTGGCCGGGGTGCGCTGAACCGGCGCGGCTGGATCAGGCGGCGGATTTTTCGGCGGCGCCGGGGCGTTCGGCCAGCATGTGCTGGATCATGCCTTGCAGGTTTGCGTCATAGCGCGCCAGAACCTGATGATCCTCAGCCGTATCCCAGTGCGTCACCAGTTCGCGGCCATTGTACCAGTGCAGCGCAAAGCCCGGCGGATCAGCGATGATGAGATTGCGCTGGTCGGGTGTGTCCGGGTCGATCGGGCGCAAGTCCAGCGCCACTTGCGGCGCGGTTGAAGGGCATGTGGCGACAACCGTCCCTTCCCAGCGGGCGGTAATCGCGCGGTGGATGTGGCCACAGATGATGCCGACGATGTTGCTGCGTCCGCGCAGGCACTGGCCGAGCTGTTCGACCCAGGGTTCGGTCGGGTCGGTGTTCATCCACGCGATGCCCACTTCGATCGGCGGGTGGTGCAGCACGATCAGCGTGGGGGCATCGGGCGCTTCATCCAGCCGCGCGTTCAGCCATGCCGCGCGCACCGCGCAGAAAGCGCCGCCGTGGCGGCCTTCTTCCAGGGTGTCGAGCACGATGATGCGCAGCTCCGGGCCTTCCAGCACATATTGCAGGAAGCCGTCCTCGAACGGGATTTCGGGGAAGACCTGCTGGAAGGTTGCGCGTTCATCGTGGTTGCCAAGCGCGTAGTGCACCGGAAACGGCACTTCGCTGAAGGCTTCGCGCAGGCGTTCGTAGCTGGCGCGGTCGCCCCGGTCGATCAGGTCGCCCGTGGCCAGCAACAGGTCCGGGCGCGGCTGCATCGCCACGAGATGCGCCAGCACGCGGTCCAGCCGCTGCCGGTTGAACTCACCTGGACTGTCGGGTTCGAAACCCAGGTGAATATCCGTGACCTGCGCTATCAGCATCGTCCCCCGCCAGCGACCTAGTGTAGCTTGACCGGGAACCGTGGCCGTTCCGCCACGGCGACAGTCTGTGCCGCATCTTTCTTCTTGTCTTTGGCCGGCGCCCACGGAGCGCCGCCATCGTTATGGTAGGAGTGGCACATGGCGCACGAGGAATCGACCGGATCCTTTACGGAAACGGTGCCAAGTTTCGCCCCTTCGCCGCCGACGTGGCACGAACGGCAGCCGCCCTTGCCGTCGATCCCCGGAATCAGCAGGTCGTTCGCGGTCTTGGATGTGGCGGCATTGACGTGGCAGTCGGTGCATTCGCTCTTTTCGTGCGGCTTATGGTCGAACCAGCCCTTGTGGTAATAGCGGTCGTTCTGCGCCACCGGCTGGACCTTGAAGCCCGCGCTGGCCGCGCTGCCGGTGCGGGTCACGGTATGGCAATCGTAGCACATGCCATCCTTCGAAAAGACCTGGGCGATCGCCTGATCGGCGCGCGTCGGGTAGAAACGCACGGCGCGGGCATAATCGGCCGCGGTCGATCGCAGCGCGGCATCGCCGGGCTGGCGGCGGGCAAGCCCGGAAAGGTTGGCCGGCCGGGCGGGCGCACCGCCGCGATAGAAGGCGCGCAGATCGGCCACGACCAGTTCGGGTTCACCATGGCGCAGCGTGCGGAACGTGCCGCCGATCTGGTCGAAGCTGAGCGAATGGCACGCCTGGCACGAATCTTCCATCACCACCGGCTTGAAGCGCGTGCCGGTGCTGTCGGCAACATGGCAATCCTTGCAGTCCAGCCCGTCGGGCTGCGAAAAGCGGTTCGGCATCCGCCGCACCATCTGGGCGATGCCGTTGGTCTTCGACAAGTGCTGGCCATGGGTGAACTTGATGCCGTTGTCTTCGCTGAGCGCAGGTGTCCAGTTCGCCCGCCTGAACAGCGGCTTTTCCCCGTTCATGCCGGCGATGATCATCGGCTTGAACTGCGGGTGGGCCGTCCCGAAATCGGCGGCATCGGCGATCCTGGTATCGGGCAAGCGGCTTTTCATCCCATCGTGGCAATCGGCACAGAACTTCTGCTGGGTCGCAGGCATAGCACCCGCGCCTTCATGCTCGGTGTGACAATCGACACACCTGCCTGCCGGGCGGTTGAACGCGCTGGCCACGGCCCGCTGCACGGCGGCCATGCCATGCGGAGCGCCCCGCGCCTTGAGCAGGCGGCTCTTGTCGCCGATGTGATCGTGCGCGTCCTTGGTGTGGCAGGTCAGGCAGGCGGCGTCGGTCACCGCGACGAAGGCCTGCGTGTGGCAGGCCTGGCAATCGCCGCCAAGGTTCTTGTGCGCGATGCTGAGCGGGCCGGACGACCAGGTCTGGTCGGCGTGGAAGCCATCGGGGCGTCGCGCCTTTTCCTGCATCGCCAGAGGCTTGTAGCTGACATAGCTGTAGATCGGGAAGGCCAGGAACGCGATCAGCATCAGGATCGCAAAGCCCCACGCCGACATCCGCTTTCCGGGCAACAGGCCCTTGAGCGTGAAGATCGTGCCGATGTCCTTGTCTTCGGCGGAATCCGAAACCGCTTCGACACGGCGAACCGTGAAGGTCGGCAGGCCGCTTTCGCCGTCGCGCGAAACCGCGATGCGGTGGCCGCCGAAAACCAGCTCCGCGCCCACGGCCGGGTCAAGCGTGGATCGCGTCGCGCTGCGCCCGTTGACCTCGAACGGCTGTTCCCCGATCGAGGCGATGGTCAGCGTGCCGTCGACCTGTGCGGTGATCCGGGCATGGCGCGGATCGACGGCAAGATCGGGCAGGTGGATGCCACAGGACGCATCGCGCCCGATGGTCAGTTCATCGCCTTCGACCGTCGATGGCCGGACAATCTCTTCGCCGCTGGACTTGAGCGCGATCTGCTGGACAAGAAAGCTCATCGTTCGCTCACCAGTAGAAGAAGACGCTGACGATATGGGCAGACAATGCCGCAATCAGCGCGAAGGTCACGGGGACGTGGACGTACAGCCAGGCCTGGAGCCAGGACTTCAGCTTGAGATGGCGTCGCATGCGGCCAAGCATGGCCTCCTTGCGCGTCAGCAGGGCATCGACCTTGTCCAGCGGATCGTCGGCGATGCGCGGCCGGTAAGTGCGGATGCGGCGCAGTTCGGCGGCGGCGTTGCGCGTTGCGCAGCGCGGATACTTGCCGGTGATGCGGTTCCAGAACGTGCCGGAAAAGGCATCTTCCTCAAGGCTGCGGTTGACCAGCGCGGCGGCTTCGGGGTCGAGCGGCTGGGCCGCGTCGTGGATCTGCCGGTCGAGCGAGCGCAGCGATTCGATCATCTGCTTTTCGGTGATGGCGCCTTCTTCGTCGAAGCGGTTGGCCGATAGCGCGCGCGGCAGCGTGGCATAGACCCAGATCCCGAACACGCCCGATCCGATCACCACCAGCATCAGCACCCAGGCCAGGGTGTGGACGTTCCAGCCGAAGTGAAAGCCCGAATGCAGCGTGCCGATCACCGTCAGGCACAGACCGAGGTAGACGTGCGCCGATGTCCACGCCTTGAGGCTCCACCGCCCCGGCGTGATCGCGCGCTTGCGCATGCCGAGCGCCGTCAGCCACAGGATCAGCAGCGCGCCGACGGTGCCGAGCGTGTACCCCAGCCAGCTTGACCCGAAGTGCGTGCCGGGCAGCGGCAGGAACAGGTACATGCCGATCAGCACGATCGCCAGCGCGCCGGACACCTTGGCCCAGTACATGTTGCGGTGGCTCAGAAAGCCTTCGTGGGTGGCGGTGCGCTGGCGCGTGGCGCCGGTGCGTTTGCGTGGTGCGGTGCTCGCCATCGGCTCAGGCCCCCTCGTTCTCAAGCCGCGAAACGGTCAGGAACTCGTCCGGCGAAACGCGGATCGCGGCTCCGGTCGGGCAGGCGCGCACGCAGCTTGGCCCGCCTTCGATCCCGGCGCACATGTCGCACTTGATCGCCTTCTTGCGGTCCAGCAGTTCGTCCACCGCCGGATCGCCGGTGTAGCGGGTGTTCTTCTTCGACCACTTGTAGGGCGGTTCGCCCGGCCCCGGACCCTTGCCGAAGAACAGCCACGACAGCAGCGAAGGCTTCTGCGGCGGCACCTTGTCCATGCGGATCACGCCATAGGGGCAGTTGCGCTGGCAATTGCCGCAGCCGATGCAGGTGTCGTTGATGAACACTTCCCCGTCCGGGCCGCGATGGATCGCGTTGGGCGGGCAATCGGCCATGCAGTGCGGGTGTTCGCAGTGGCGGCACGATGTGGGCACGTGCAGGTGGGCAAAGCTCTTGCCCGCCTCGCGGTCGAGCCGCGAAAGGCCATCGTGGCTGTCGGCGCAGGCCTTTTCGCAATTGTCGCAGCCCACGCACAGCCGTTCGTCGATCAGCAGCACGTCGGTCGCCTCGCCCAGCCCCTGGCTGACGAGGAACTTGGCCTGTTCGGAATAGAGATCGACGACGCCCGAAAAGCTGTCTTTCTTCGATTCGATGAAGGCATTGGTCGCGCGGCGCACTTCCATGTCCTTGCGCGCGCGTTCCAGCAGCGCGGGCTTGGCGGCGAGCACCCGGCCAAAGGCTTCGCCGTCGATCCGTATCACTTCGCTCTTGATCGCGGCGCGCACGGTTGCGGTGCGCCGCCCACCGTCGATCAGCGCCATTTCCCCGACGTACGATCCGGCGGGGAGGTAGGACAGGAACACCGGCTTTCCGCCCACTTCCTTCTCGACGATCATCGAGCCGACGCGGATCACGTAGATGTCGGTGTCCTCATCGCCTTCGTTGATGATCGCTTCCCCGGCGTGGGCCGAAACGATCTTGGCGCTTTCGACCACTTCGGTGATGTCTGCCGGGGTCAGGCCGGACCCGAACATCTGCAGGATCTGGCGTTCTGTCGATATGCGTTCGATCGCGCGCTTGGCCGTGGGCACCTGGCTTTGCAGCTTGAGCGCGGCGTTGCGGCTGATTTCGACGCAGATCGTGTCTTCGGCGGCAACGATCGTCGCGCCGCGCTTGCGCCCGGAGATCAGGCCGACTTCGCCAAAGATCGACCCCGCCGGGATCGCCACCACCTTCGAAGGATCGTTGGCGTCGAGCCGCACATGGACCGAACCGGACGCAATTGCGAAGAGCGAGGAACCCGGATCGTTCTTTTCGAAGATCACATCGCCCCTGGCATAGGCGCGCGCTTCGGAATCGAGCATGAACTCGCGCAACTGCAGCGTGGTCATGCCGTTGAGGATGGCGACGTTGGTCTGGAGGAAATCCAGCCATTCGTTGACCGAACGCCGCCCCGGAAGGCCCGCGAACTTGGCTTCGAGCAGCGGTTCGTCGGCCGGTTTCAGCTCGGTATTGCCATTGATGAACTCGACCACATCGTAGCCCTGGTTCATGCAATGCTTGATCAGCGGGTAACCGGCCAGTGCGCCGATGACGAAAATGCCCGGCGCGGTGGATTCGAACTGCGGGGAAAGCGTCGGGAAGGCGAGCCGGTCGGCGCTGGCGAACTCGATGCCGCACCCTTCGACAAAGGCGCGCGGCGGGGCCGAACCGATGCGCGCGATGATCCGGTCGCAGCGGATGCGTTCCTCACCATCGCGGGTGGACAGCGTGATCCAGCCCGGTTCGATCGCCTTGGTTTCGGTTTCGTAGCGGATGCGCAGCTTGCCCGCCGCATCGTCGGCCACCAGCGCCTTGGCGTTCGGCTCCTTGGCGGTGGCAAAGCTTTCGCGCACGTTGGCCGATTGCGGGCTGCGGTTGAGCACGGTGACGACATTGCCCTGCGCCGGATCTTCGACCAGCCCGCGCGCATTCTCGATCCCGGCATCGCCGGTGCCGACCACGACGATATGCTGGTCCAGCACCGCATAGGGATCGTCGAGCTGGTAGGTCACGTGCGGCAGATCGCCGCCGGGGCAGCGCATCAGGTTGGGGTTGCCCTGCGTGCCGATCGCCAGGACCACGGTTTCGGCCATGACCACTTCGCCGCTGGTCAGTTCGATCGCGTAGGGCGGCGCGTGGCGCTGCAGTTCGGTGGTGGTGGTCGACCCATCGCGGGCGCGCGTCACGATCTTCTGGATCGACCCGGCAATGGCCGGTCCGGTGCCGCGGATCGCCTTTACATCGGCATTGAACTTCACGTTCACGCCCAGCGCAGCCGTGCGTTCGTTCCACTTGTCGAGAATGTCTTCCTTCTTGCCCGCGTCGAACTCCTGGTCCGAACGCAGGATAAGCTGCGATGGCGTGGCCATCACATGCTTGCCCTTCTGGTACTTGAAGATCGTGTCGGAAAGATGATCGGTCTTTTCCAGCAGCACATGGCCAAGGCCAAGCTGTGCCGCGCGGCTGGCGGCGCTCATGCCCGCCGGGCCGGATCCGATGATCGCAACCTTGAATACTTCGCCCACCGGTTTGCGTCCCCCGCATCGCGCAAAAGGACGGCGCCTGTGCCCAGCGCCTTCGTCCTTAGCCATTCCCGTATGCGACCCCGGTTGCGCAGACCTTAGCGAATGTGCCGCGCATTGCCACATTCAATTTGCTTCCTGGCAATTTGCTTCCGGGCAATTTGCGTGGCGGCATTTGCGCGCGGCAGGACCATCCCGGCGATCCGCCCGTCCGGCTTTGCCCGGCCGGGTCTCGCGCAATTGCTTGCGCGCCCCCCGTCCGGCGCGATATGCGCCGCAGCGCAGGACATGTCCGTTGCACGGGCCGCGCCGTCGCCGCCTTTCGTGCAATGGTCAACCGGCCGCTGAAACGGCCAACAGGAGTGTGCGATGACCGAGCCTCGACCAGATCCAGACCAGCGCGATCCGCAGGCCCCTGCGCGCTGGGGCAAGGTCGCGCTCGCCGCTGCCGCGCTGATCGCGCTGGGCGCGGGCGGCGTGGCGATGATGCGCGGGCCGGACACGCCGCCAACCGTCCAGCCACCCGCCGTTGCACCCAGCCAGCAGCCATCGGTCGATGATGTGATCGCCAGGCTGGAAACCAAGCTGGCCGAAAAGCCCGACGATGCCGAAGGCTGGCGGATGCTCGGCTGGTCCTATTTCCAGACCGAACGCTATGCCGATGCCGCCACGGCGCTGAAAAAGGCGACCGCGATCGACCCGGAACACGCCGAAACCTGGTCGTTCCTGGGCGAGGCGCTGGTCCTTGCCAGCAAGGAAGAGGGGCGGATGCCGCGCGATGCCAGGGCGGCGTTCGACAAGGCGATCAAGCTGGACCCTGACGATGCCCGCGCCCGCTATTTCCAGGCGGTCGCGCTCGACCTTGGCGGGCGCCATCGCCAGGCGATAGACGCGTGGTTCGATCTGCTGGCCGATACCCCGGCCGATGCGCCTTATGCCGAAGACATCCGCGAAGTGATCCGCAATGTCGGTGAAAAGTGGAAGATCGACGTGGACAAGCGGCTGGCCGAAGCGCGCTTTGCTGCCCCGGCCAACGGAGTCGTCACCGATGGCCCGGTCAAGGCAGCCGCCGGCATCCCCGGCCCGACAAGCGAGGAGATGAAAGCCGCCGCTGCACTCCCCAAGGGCCAGCAGGAAGCGATGATCCGCGGCATGGTCGACGGGCTGGAAGCCAAGCTGGAAAACAACCCGGACAATGCCGATGGCTGGATCATGCTGATGCGCAGCCGCATGCAACTGGGCGAACCGGCCAAGGCCGCCGCCACCCTGCAAAAGGGGCTGGCCGCCTTTCGCAACGATGGCGCTTCGGCCCGCAAGCTGCGCGAGGCGGCATCGCGGCTGGGCATTGCCGGGGCCTGATCGCGCCGGTTGCCGGTGCCCCGCACGTCGCAAGGGGGCCTTAACCTTGTTTACCGTCGCCCCGGTCGGGGCAGGCCGGGTGATTCATTGCGGGACACCGCGCAAAGGGCCATTTTCTGCCCCGGTTTGAATCACTTCGCTCCCTTTCGCTCCGTGTTGCGGGCGCGGGCGTGGTTAATCGGCCGAAAGGCTTTGATCCGATTTACAGGAAATTAACCTTTTCAGTTCATTTGTCCTATGGTTAATGGCGATAGGTCCAGCGTTTGACCGGATCAATTGCCGCTGTGACATGGCAAGAAGGGGGGCAGTTCAATGCGCGTACTGCTGATCGAAGACGAACCGACGACCGCCAAGGCGATCGAGCTTATGCTCACCACCGAAGGCTTCAATGTCTACGCAACCGACCTTGGCGAAGAAGGCCTCGATCTCGGCAAGCTGTACGATTACGACATCATCCTGCTCGACCTCAACCTGCCCGACATGCACGGCTACGATGTGCTCAAGAAGCTGCGCGTCGCCAAGGTGCAGACCCCGGTCCTGATCCTTTCCGGCATTTCCGAAATGGACAGCAAGGTGCGTTCGTTCGGCTTCGGTGCCGACGATTACGTGACCAAGCCGTTCCACCGCGAAGAACTGATCGCCCGCATCCATGCGGTCGTGCGCCGTTCCAAGGGCCATTCGCAGTCGGTCATCCGCACCGGCAAGCTTTCGGTCAATCTCGATGCCAAGACGGTAGAGGTGGATTCGGCCCGCGTGCACCTGACCGGCAAGGAATACGCGATGCTCGAACTGCTCTCGCTGCGCAAGGGCACGACGCTGACCAAGGAAATGTTCCTCAACCACCTCTACGGCGGCATGGACGAACCCGAACTCAAGATCATCGACGTGTTCATCTGCAAGCTGCGCAAGAAGCTGGCCCATGCCTGCGGCGGTGAAAACTACATCGAAACGGTATGGGGCCGTGGCTATGTGCTGCGCGATCCCGATGACATGAGCGCGACCGAAGCGGCCTGACGCTTCTTCCCGACGTTATCCTCCCGTTCTTCCCGAAACGGCCTGCCATTCGCGTGGCGGGCCGCTTTCGTTCGGGCCGCCTGCGCGCGCCAGCCCTCTTGCCAGCCCCATTGACCGCCGTACGCAACCTTGCCATCGGCACTTCCCATGACTGCACACAAACCGGGCGATCCGATCACGCTCAATCGGCTCTATGGCCGCTCCAAGGGCAAGCCCTTGCGGCAGGGCCAGCAGGCGCTGGTCGATGAACTGCTGCCCCGGATCGCCATGCCAGCCGAAGGGCCGATCACCGCGCAGGCCCTGTTCGGTGAACCGCGCCCGCTGCATTTCGAGATCGGCTTTGGCGGGGGCGAGCACATGGCGTTCCGCGCCGACATGCTGCCCGACCATGGCTTCATCGGCGCCGAACCGTTCCTCAACGGCGTGGCGCAGGCGCTGACCCACGTATCCGGGGACAATGGCGCGCATCCGCCGATCCCGAACGTGCGCATCCATCACGGCGATGCGCTGGAAGTGCTGCGCCGCATTCCCGATGGCGCTCTGTCGTTCCTCTACCTGCTGCACCCCGATCCCTGGCCCAAGGCGCGCCATGCCAAGCGGCGGATGATGAACGACGGGCCGCTCGATCTGTTCGCGGCCAAGCTGCGCCCCGGCGGCGAGTTCCGCTTCGGTACCGATCACGCGATCTATCTGCGCCATGCGCTGATGGTCATGCGGCGCCACAAGCACCAGTTCGAATGGCTGGCGCAGGAGGCGAAGGATTTCCAGGTGCGCCCCGGCGGATGGCCCGAAACCCGCTACGAACACAAGGCGCGCACCGTCTACGGGCACGAAGTCTGGTACTTCCGCTACCGCCGCCGTGAAAGTTGAGCGGGTTGCGCAACAAACTCTGCCTTTGCAGTAGAGTATAAAATCTGCTTTTCCGGTCGCGCTGGCCCCGCGCTATCTCTCCCGCTGCAACATAGGGGCAGGGTGCGTGATGGATTTTCTGGCCGGAGTGGATTTAGCGGCGCTGCTGCCGTTCATCGCCGTCGGCTTTGCCGCGCAGATGGTCGATGGCGCGCTGGGCATGGCGTTCGGGGTGATTTCGAACACGCTGATGGTCGGCGTGCTGGGCATACCCCCGGCACTGGCATCGCAGCGGGTGCATCTGGTGGAATGCTTCACCACGGCAACATCGGGCATCAGCCACATGCTCCACGGCAATGTCGACCGGCGGCTGTTCCTGCGGCTGCTGATCCCCGGCATGGCGGGCGGCATCCTTGGCGCCTATGTCCTGTCCTCGCTCGATGCGGCGGTGGTCAAGCCGTGGGTGCTGGTCTACCTGACCTGCATCGGCATCTACCTGCTGGTGCGCGGCCTGCTCTATCCGCCCAAGCTGCGCGAGCCGGGCTGGGTTGCGCCGCTGGGCCTTGTCGGGGGCTTTCTCGATGCAGCGGGCGGCGGCGGCTGGGGGCCGGTGGTCACCTCCAACCTGCTGATCCAGGGCGCCGATCCGCGCAAGGTCGTGGGCACGGTCAACACCGTAGAGTTCTTCCTGACGCTGACCGTTTCGGCCACCTTCATCTGGCATCTTGGCGTGGCCGACCTTGCCGGGCCGACGCTGGGCTTCCTGATCGGCGGGGTTGCCGCAGCGCCGCTGGGCGCCTGGGCGGCCAAGCACATTCCGGCCAAGTCGATGCTCATCATGGTCGGCATCGTGCTTACCGCGACAAGCCTGTGGGGTGCGTACAAGGCGTTTGGCTGAGGCGCGCCGCAACGCAATGTTAACCATAACAGGGTATGCCGGACACTGCCGCCAACGGATTGCTTCGCGTGCGGCAGGAAGGGCACGACCATGGCGTACCAGCAGGCCACAGGCATGACGATTTCGGAAATCCGCGAGTTCGCAAGCTTCCTGCCGAGCGAACAACGCTATATCCGCCGCAGCCTGGACATTGCGCTGGGCCGCGGTGACGCGGTTGCCCGCTGGGCGCGCGACGAAGCCGAAGCCGGAGCGATTCGCGCGCAGGCGGCAGCCTATGCCGATATCGCACCGCTGCGCCGCATGCTGCCGGACGTCGACGGGCTGGACACGCTCGATCCGTTCATGGGCCGGCTGGTGCGGATGGCGGCATCGGACCTGGCGCAAGGGCGCATGGCCTGTTTTTCCGCGTTCCGTTTTCTGTATGAACGCCTGCTCGGTGCCGAAGTGCGGCCCTGGCTGCCCGGCGCGTTCTGCGGCGCGGCGGCGCTGCCGGTGATTCGTCCCGACCAGCGGCGCGGGCTGCTGCAATCCATCAGTGAAGCGGCGGCAACGGCGCACGGCTGGTCGACCCGCGCCCCGTCGTTTTACCCTGAGTTCGTCGAGGCCGAAGCCGCCTGACCGCGCCGCCTGTGACCCTTGCGGGTCAGGGCACCAGCACGGTATCGCGCGCCACTGCATCGGTGTGCGGATGGTCGAGCGTGAAGTGCAGGCCGCGGCTTTCGTGCCGCGCCCGCGCCGACCGCACGATCAGGTCGGCGCTTTGCAGCAGGTTGCGCAGCTCGATCAGGTCGGTCGTCACGCGGAAATGGCCGTAATAGTCGTTGACCTCTTCGGTCAGCAGCTTGATCCGGTGCGCCGCGCGCTCCAGCCGCTTGTCGGTCCGCACGATCCCGACATAGTTCCACATGAAGCGGCGGATCTCGGTCCAGTTCTGCTTGATGACCACTTCCTCGTCCGAATCGGTCACCCGGCTTTCATCCCACCCGCGCACTTCGGGCGGCGCTTCGAAACTGTCGATCCGTCGCAGGATGTCGCGCGCGGCGGCATCGCCGAACACGAAGCATTCGAGCAGCGAGTTCGACGCGAGCCGGTTCGCCCCGTGCAGCCCGCTTTCGGTGCATTCCCCGGCGGCATACAGCCCCGGCAGGTCGGTGCGCCCGGCCAGGTCGATCAGCACCCCGCCGCAGGTATAGTGCTGGGCCGGGACCACCGGGATCGGCTGGGTCGTCATGTCGATGCCCAGCCCGGTCAGCTTGGCGTGGATGTTGGGGAAGTGTTCGCGGACGAACTCCGGCGGCATGTGGCTGATATCCAGATGCACGTAATCCAGGCCGAACTTCTTGATTTCGGAATCGATGGCACGGGCCACGATGTCGCGCGGCGCCAGTTCCATGCGTTCGGCATCGTAGAACGCCATGAACCGTTGCCCGGTGCGCGGGTTAACCAGCCGCCCGCCCTCGCCGCGCACCGCTTCGGTGATGAGGAAGTTCTTGACGTCGAGGTTGTAGAGGCAGGTCGGGTGGAACTGCATCATCTCCATGTTGGAAACCCGCGCGCCTGCACGCCACGCCATGGCGATGCCATCGCCGGTGGCGCCGCGCGGGGCGGTGCTGAACTGGTAGACGCGGCCCGCCCCGCCGGTGGCCAGGATCGTGGCGCGGGCGGTGTGCGCTTCGACCTTGCCGGTGGCTTCGTCCAGCGCATAGACGCCCCAGACGCGTCCCGACCCGGAATAGCGCGCCAGTTCGTGGCGTCCGGTAATCAGGTCGATGCAGGTCTGCCCCGGCAGCATGGTGATGTTGGGGTGGTCCATCGCCGCCTTGAGCAGCGATTTCTGCACCGCCGCGCCAGTCGCGTCATCGACATGGACGATGCGGCGGTGCGAATGGCCGCCTTCGCGCGTCAGGTGCAGCGAACCGGCATCGGCGTTGAACGGCACGCCGAGGTCGATCAGGCGCCGGATCGCCGCCGGGGCGTTCTCGACCACGAACTCGACCGTTTCACGCCGGTTCAGGCCCGCGCCCGCAACCATCGTATCGCGGATGTGCTCCTCGAACGTGTCGCCCGCATCGAGCACGGCGGCGATCCCGCCCTGTGCCCAGGCGGTCGATCCGCCGTCCAGCGCGCCTTTGGCCAGCACCAGAACGCGGCAATGTTCGGCCAGCACCAGCGCCGCGCTCAACCCCGCCGCGCCCGATCCGATGATCAGCACATCCTGCCCGCTCAAGCCGCACTCCCTTGCTCCGTGCCGGTGGGGCGTCTTGCCCGGACCTGTCGCAGCCACGTTGTCTTTGGCGTGTCACGCCACTGCGCGATTGCACCTGCCTGCCGTAGAACCTCCTGCCCGCGATTGCAAAGGCCCGAAATCGTGCGGCTGCCGCACGGTTCGTCGCACGGCCCGCAGAAAGACGAAGGCTGTCACTTGTGTTAAATATGAATCATGTAAAGAGTGACGTTACATCCATTCTGGAGCGAGCTGCCATCCAATGCGTGATTCGCGTTTCATGTGCCTGTTCAACAGCCACCGCCCGAACCGTGAAGGCGTTGAATGGAACGGTTTTCACTATGTGGCGACATGCCGCCACTGCGGCACACCGATTCGCCGTCTGGACAAGGGTGGCTGGCGCCGCAGGCAGACCGAGCGCGCATAAGGTCATGGCTACCGCGCAAGGTTAACGCTGCGGTCACGCCAGTGCGCGCGGGGTGCTGGTCAGGCTGACGAAAACATCTTCAAGATCGGCTTCGCGCGTGGATACGTCGACGATGGCATAGCCCTGGCCCTGCACCAGCGACATCACCTCGCCCGCGTTCATGCGGTCCTTGTCGTACCCGATCTCGACCTGCCGCTCGCCCGAAATGCGGCTTTTCAAAAAGGCTTCATGCTGCGGAGCCACGGCCACGTCGCGGTCCAGCGTCAGCACGACGATCTTTTCGCGCGCCATGTCCACCAGTTCGCGCGTGGGTTTGTTGGCGATCAGCTTGCCATGGTTGATGATGGCGATGCGGTCGCAAAGCTGTTCGGCTTCTTCGAGGTAGTGCGTGGTCAGGACCACGGTGACGCCGTCGTTGTTGAGTTCGGTGACCAGTTCCCACAACTGGCGGCGCAGTTCCACGTCGACCCCGGCGGTCGGTTCGTCGAGCACAAGGATCGGCGGGGAATGAACCATGGCCTTGGCGATCAGCAGGCGCCGCTTCATCCCGCCCGACAGCGAACGGGCATAGGCGTTGGCCTTGTCCTCAAGATGCACCGCGCGCAGCAGCTCCACCGTCCGGCGCAGCGCCTTGGGCACGCCATAGAATCCGGCCTGGTTGTCGAGCACTTCGGCAGGCGTGAAAAACGGATCGAACACGATTTCCTGCGGCACGATGCCGATGGATGCCTTGGCGTTGCGCATGTCGCGGTCGATGTCGTGGCCCCAGATTTCGACCGTGCCCGATGTTTTCATCACCAGCCCGGCCAGCGTGTTGATCAGGGTGGACTTGCCCGCGCCATTCGGCCCCAGCAGGCCGAAGATCTGCCCTTGCGGCACATCGAAGCTGACCCCGTCGAGCGCGAGCTTGCCCGGCGATTTGCCGCTGGCGGCATAGCGTTTGACCAGATCGTGGATGCGGATGGCAGGGGGTTGATTCATGGGGCCTTGCCTGCACCAGCGGCAGACAAAACGCAATTGTCTGGAAGGTGCGGATTTGCTAGCGCGGCTGCCATGCAGAACGTCCCGGAAACCGCCTTTACCGAAACCACCCGCGTCAAGTGCGATGGCGCATCGGACATCCGCGCCAGCGGGGGCTTTTCCAGCGCCGCGCTGGGCCATCCGCGCGTCTGGCTTGAGATTGACGAGCGCGGCTATGTCGATTGCCCTTATTGCGACAAGCGGTTCGTGCTCAAGGGCGGGGCGGCGGATTCGGCGCAGGCCGCCTGAACGGCGCGCGGCCCCGATGGCCGCTATGGCCCCCGATCGTCTCTATGATCCCTGATCGTCTCTATGGTCTTTGCCGGCTGATCGCCTATATCTGGAGGCATGACCGATCAAGACACCCGCTCGCTGCTCTACCGCTCCGGCCTGCTGACCCCTGACGATGCCCGGCGGCTGACGCGCGATGCGCTGCAAAGCTGCGATGACGGCGAACTTTACCTGCAATTCATCGCCAGCGAGAGCTTCGGCTTCGACGACGGGCGGCTGAAAACCGCCGATTATTCCCGCGATGCGGGCTTTGGCCTGCGCGGCGTTTCGGGCGAGATGACCGGCTTTGCCCACGCGAACGAGATTTCCGCCGCCGCGATTGCCCGCGCCGGGGAAACGCTCAAGCTGCTCGATCCCGCCAAGGGCCAGCCAGCGCCACCGCCACGCAGCAGCAACCGCCACCTCTATACCGATGCCTCGCCGCTCGATGCGGTGCCGTTCGAAGCCAAGGTGCGCCTGCTCGAATCGATCGATGCCGCTGCGCGCGCGCGCGATCCGCGCGTGGCGCAGGTTTCGGCATCGCTGGCCGGGTCGTGGTCGGTGGTGGAAATCGTGCGCGCCGATGGTTTCGTCGCCCATGATGTGCGCCCGCTGGTGCGGCTCAACGTGTCGATCGTGGCCGAACGCGACGGGCGGCGCGAAACCGGCAGCTTCGGGATTGGCGGGCGGCGGCTTTATGACGATCTGTTCGCGCCCGAAACGTGGAACCGCGCGATTGACGAGGCGCTGGCCCAGGCGCTGGTCAACCTCGATTCGGTGGCCGCGCCTGCCGGTGAAATGACCGTGCTGCTTGGCCCCGGCTGGCCCGGCGTGCTGCTGCACGAAGCGGTCGGCCATGGGCTGGAAGGCGATTTCAATCGCAAGGGCACCAGCGCCTTTTCCGGGCGCATCGGCCAGCGGGTGGCCGCGCCGGGGGTGACCGTGGTCGATGACGGCACGCTGCTCGGCCTTGGCGGGCAGGGGCGGCGCGGCTCGCTCTCGATCGACGATGAAGGCACGCCGACGCAGGAAAACGTGCTGATCGAAGATGGCATCCTCAAGGGCTATATCCACGACCGGCTGAACGCGCGGCTGATGGGTGTTGAACCCACCGGCAACGGGCGGCGCGAATCCTATGCCCATGCGCCGATGCCGCGCATGACCAATACCTTCATGCGCGGGGGCAACGATGATCCTGCCGAACTGCTGGGCCGGATGAAGAACGGCATCTATGCCAAATCGTTCGGCGGCGGGCAGGTGGACATCACCAGCGGCAAGTTCGTGTTCTCCTGCACCGAAGCCTACCGCGTCGAAAACGGCCGGCTGGGTGCGCCGATCAAGGGCGCGACGCTGATCGGCGATGGCCCGACCGTGCTGACCCGCGTGGTCGGGATCGGCAACGACATGGCGCTGGACGAAGGCGTGGGCATCTGCGGCAAGGGCGGGCAGAGCGTGCCCGCCGGGGTCGGCCAGCCGACGCTGCTGGTCGAAGGGCTGACCGTGGGCGGAACTGGCTGAACGCATGCCCATGCACAGCCGGGGCTTAAGCGCCGGTTCAGGCGAATCGCACTATCGATCTGTGATCGAAACGAGAGGAAGTGCCAGCCATGAAAACGGTTCTCAGCAGGATCGCCATGGGCCTGGCCGCCGGATCGCTGCTCCTCGCCGGGGCTGCCGCCGACGCCAAGCCTGACCTGACCCCGGAACAGCAGCTTGCCCGCAAGCTGGAAGGCCGCGTTGCGGGCAAGCCGGTCGATTGCATCTATCTGCCTGCGGTGCGCCAGTCGCGCATCTATGACCGCACCGCCATCACTTACGAATCCGGCGGGACGATCTGGGTAAACCGCCCGGTTTCCGGCGCGTCCTCGCTCGACAACAACAACGTCATGGTCACCCAGCCGATGGGGTCGCAGCTTTGCAGCGTTGATATCGTGCGCATGTTCGACAACAATTTCTGGTTCTGGCGCGGCACGGTGGGACTGGGCCAGTTTGTGCCCTACACAAAGGCAAAGGACACAGCACCGGCCGAAAAAGGCTGATCGCCAAGGTGCGCTGCTGCTGGAAGTGACGCGCGCGGCGGGGTAAGGCGCGGGCATGACGCTTCGCCTCGCCACCGCTGCCGATGCCGCTGCCATCGCCGATCTTGGCCGTCGGGCGTTCGTCGCCAGGTTCGGCCACCTCTACAGTGCCGCCAATCTCGCCCGGTTCCTCGATGAAACGCACACCGCCGCGATCGTCGCCGCGCAGATCGCGGACCCGGCGATGCGGGTGGCGGTGGTGGAGGCGGAGGAAAGCGGTGCGATTGCCAGCTTCTGCAAGATCGTCTCCGCCAGCACGCTGCCCCCGCACACTGCCGCGCAACGGCCGATGGAGCTGAAGCAGCTCTATACCGACCCCGAGCGCATCGGGCGCGGTGCGGGTGCGCGGCTGATGGATTGGGCGATGGAACAGGCGCGGGCGTGGGGGGCGGATGAAATGCAGCTTTCGGTCTATGCCGACAATCCGCAGGCCCAGGCTTTTTACCGCCGCTTCGGTCTGGACAAGGTTGCCGACATCACCTTTGCCGTGGGGGACCATATCGACCCCGAATACATGTTCGCCGGGCCGGTCAGGGCGCGCTCAATCGCGTTCGGGTAGCTTCAGGTACGTTTAGGTGCCTTTCAGGGCGGGCGATAAGCGCCTATAGGGGCGCCATGTCATCCATCCGTCCATGGCGCGATATCGCTCGCCGCAAAAGCCGTCAGATCATGGTCGGCGCGGTCCCTGTCGGCGGCGATGCGCCGATTACCGTCCAGACCATGACCAACACCCCGACATCCGATGCGGTCGCCACGATCGACCAGATCCGGCGGTGCGAGGAAGCGGGGGCAGACCTGATTCGCGTATCCTGCCCGGACGAGGAAAGCACTGCGGCGTTCGGCAAGATCACGCGGGCGGCGCGCATTCCGGTGATTGCGGACATCCATTTCCACTACAAACGTGCGCTGGAAGCCGCCGATGCCGGGGCGGCATGCCTGCGCATCAACCCCGGCAACATCGGCAGCAGCGCACGCGTGGCCGAAGTGGTGCGCGCGGCCAAGGCCAACGGTTGCGCGATCCGCATCGGCGTGAACGCGGGCAGCCTTGAAAAGCATCTGCTGGAAAAATACGGCGAACCGTGCCCCGATGCGCTGGTCGAATCCGCGCTCGACCATATCAAGCTTTTGCAGGACCACGATTTTCATGAATACAAGGTGGCAGTCAAAGCCTCCGACGTGTTCCTTGCGGTCAGTGCCTACATGGGCCTTGCCGAAGCGGTCGATTGCCCGCTGCACCTTGGCATTACCGAAGCGGGCGGGCTGATCGGCGGGACGGTGAAATCCGCCATCGGCATCGGCAACATGCTCTGGGCCGGGATCGGGGACACGATCCGCGTTTCGCTTTCGGCGGAACCGGAAGAAGAAGTGCGCGTCGGGTTCGAAATCCTCAAGTCGCTGGGCCTGCGCACGCGCGGCGTGCGGGTGGTTTCGTGCCCGTCCTGCGCGCGGCAGGGCTTCGACGTGATCCGCACGGTCGAGGCGCTGGAAAAGCGGCTGACGCATATCAAGACCCCGCTCTCGCTCTCGGTGCTCGGCTGCGTTGTCAACGGCCCCGGCGAAGCGCGCGAAACCGACATCGGCATCACCGGCGGCGGCAACGGCAAGCATATGGTCTATCTTTCGGGGGTGACCGATCACCACGTGCAGTCCGAAGACATGCTCGACCACATCGTGACGCTGGTGGAGCAGAAGGCCGCCGAAATCGAAGCCGCCACAACCGACGCGGGCAACCCGACCGAGGCGGCGGCATAGCTTGCCGCCACGCCACGGCCTGCCGGGGCTGCATCTTCTGCTGGCAATCGCGGTCATGGCGGTGTGGGGAACCAACTTCGTCGTCATCAAGGTTGCGCTGGGACACCTGCCGCCGCTGACGCTGGCACTGCTGCGCTTTGTTTTCGTGGCCTTTCCGCTTGTCCTGTTCCTGCCGCGTCCGCGCGTGGCCTGGCGCAATCTGGCCAGCTACGGCGTGCTGATCGGGGCCGGCCAGTTCGGTCTGCTGTTCACCGCCATGCGCGCCGACATCACCCCCGGCCTGGCGAGTCTTGTCGTGCAGGTGCAGGTGTTTTTCACCATTGCGCTGTCGATGCGGCTGACCGGGGAGCGGATTGCGCTTTACCAGATCGGCGCGCTGGCACTGGCCAGCGCCGGGCTGGCGGTCATCCTGCTGCATACCGATGGCAGCGCGACGGCGCTCGGCCTGGCACTGGTGTTGAGCGCGGCGCTGGCTTGGGCGTGCGGCAACATGGTGGCGCGGCAGGCCACCAGCGCCGAGCCGGGGCTGGACATGCTGTCCTACGTCGTCTGGTCGGCGCTGTTTGCGGTGCCGCCGCTGCTGGGCTTTGCGCTGCTGCTGGAAGGCCCGCAGGCCATGGCGCGCGGAGTCGCCATGGCCGATGGCTGGACCTGGGGCGCGGTGGCCTGGCAATCGGTCGGCAACACGATGTTCGGCTATGCGGCGTGGGGCTGGCTGCTTGGCCGCCACCCTGCCGCGCACGTCGCGCCGATGGCATTGATGGTGCCGGTCTTCGGTCTTGGCGCATCGGCGCTGCTGCTGGGTGAACCGTTGCAGGGCTGGAAAATCGCCGCTTTCGCACTGGTCATGTTCGGCCTGGCGCTGGGCATGCTGTGGCCACGGCTCAGGGCAAGGCTCCGCCTGTGACGCTGACGGTCCGCCCTGCCACGCCCGTCGATCTTTCCCTGATCGCAGAGCTGATCCGCGCGCTGGCTGCCTATGAAAAGCTGGCCGATGCGGTGCGGTTCGACGAAGCGGGTCTGGCGGAAAAGCTGTTTGGCCCGCGTCCCTATGCCGAAGTGCTGATCGGCGAGGTTGACGGGGTCGCGCAGGGTTTTGCCTTGTTCTTCCATAATTTCTCGACGTTCGAGGGCAAGCCGGGGATCTATCTCGAAGACCTGTTCGTGCGCCCCGCCGCGCGCGGCAGCGGGCTGGGCAAAGCCTTGTTGCAACGCCTCGCGGCGCTGGCGGCGGAACGCGATTGTGCGCGGCTGGAATGGTCGGTGCTCGACTGGAACGAACCGGCGATCGGTTTCTACCGTTCGCTGGGCGCGCGGTTCATGGACGCGTGGACGGTGATGCGCGTCGATGGCGCGGACCTGCTCAAACTGGGCGAGGGCGCAGCCGCGCCGTCAAGGTCTGGAAATCGCGCCACAAAAGCGTAGTATGTACAACGTTCAGGCTGGGTACGGAGCCAGTGTGGTATGGGTTGGGCATGAACAGCAAGCAATCGCACCCGAAAGTTGACCGGCGCACGGTGCTGGCCGGGCTGGCGGCTGGCAGTGTCGCCAGCGTGCTGCCCGCGCGCGCCGCGACGGCGGCCTATTACCCCAACGACCAGCACCGCCGCGTGCTGGAAATCGCCAAGGAGCAGGTTGAGCGGCACCGTGCGTCGCTGTGGCGGACCGATATTGTCGGGATTGCCGATTTCGCCATGCCTTCGTCGGTCCCGCGCTTTCATTTCGCCAACCTTGACCGTGGCGAGGTGCGCTCGTTCCTTGTTACCCACGGGCGCGGATCGGACCCGGAGCATGACGGGTTCCTCAAGACCTTTTCCAACGAAGTCGGCAGCCTTGCCACCTCGCGCGGGGCCTATGTGACGTTCGAATGGTACAAGGGCAAATACGGCACATCGGTGCGACTCGGCGGGCTTTCGCCTGAAAACTCCAACGTGCTGGACCGCGCGATCGTGCTGCATCCGGCGCGCTACGCCAACCCCGACATGCTCGAACGTTTCGGCAAGCTGGGGCGCAGCGACGGTTGCCTGGCCATGGGCGAAGCCGATTTCAACGAGGCGCTGTGGCACCTTTCCGGCGGGCGGCTGATCTATGCCGACCGGCTGGGGCTGGGCTGAACGCACGGTTCGCTTGCCGCTGCCCGGCCTTTACGCCGGACCCTTCACACCGGACCCTTCATCAGGGACGGGGTACCCGCCGCCCTTTCGTGCGGCTGGTCAGGTGATAGTGCAGGCAGCGGTCGCAGCGGTAGGCGTGCAGGACCAGGCCGCTTGCGCGTGCTGCTGCCTCACGCGCTTCATCGGCGCTGTCATAGCTGCGCTTGCGCCTGCACACGCTCAACCGCGTGCGCATCACGATCAGACCGGGGCGGTCAGAGCGGGTTGTCCAGCTTGATGACCGCTTCGTTGCTCTTGCGCTGGCTGGTGTGCGCCTGGCGCGGCTGGGTGAAGCTGGCCAGCACCGGCGCATCGCGCCCGTAGATGTCGTTGAACGACCGCAGGGTGCCGTTCACATCGCGCGCGACGGTGAAATAGGTGAGATAGACCGGGAAGGTCCTGGTCATCGCCACCTTGGTATATGTGCGCGAGGTGTGCGCCGCGGCGGCTTCTTCCGGGGTCATCCCCGCGCCCAGGATCGCCATGGTCATCGCCAGTTCGGTCGCACGTTCCACCCGCACGCAGCCGTGGCTGAGCGCGCGGGACGCTTGCGCAAAGAGGTTGCGGTTGGGGGTGTCGTGCAGGAAAATGGCGTGCTCGTTGGGCATGTCCAGCTTCATCCGGCCCAGCGAATTGGTATCGCCCGGCTGCTGGACCACGTAGATCGTGCCATCGGCGGCCTTGGTCACCTTGTACCCCTGGCGCGCTGCCGATGCGGGATTGGCCAGCAGGCGCGGGCCAAGCCCTTCGCCCATCACGATGGATTGCGGTACGGTCCAGGTGGGGTTGAAGATTACCCCTTCGACCGTTTCGGCAAGCTGCGGCGTGGCGGTCCGGCCCGGCTTGCCCACGATCACGCGATAGGTGCTGATGATCTTGTTGCGCACGGTCAGGCGCAACATCTGTTCGGGCACATTGGTCAGCAGGTATTGCGTGCCCAGATCGCGCGCCAGCCAGCGCCAGCGATCCATGTTGGCGCGGATAAGCGCCGCTTGCTGGGCGGTTTGCGCCTTGGGCAGCGCATCGCGCAGCGCGGCATAATCGGGATGGGTGGGCAGCAGCGCCATCAGCGCGCCCTTCACGTCATGCCGTTCGAGCGCGGAGGCCAGGATCAGCGCGGTCGGGTTCACGTCCTGATCGGGATCGACGGCGAACCACTGGACGCGTGCGGCCATCGGCGTGCGCCCGTCGCGCAGGTCTTCGGCCAGCCAGGTGAACAGGCGGCCCGCCACTTCATCCAGCGCCGCGCCTTCGCCCCCGGCAATCGCCGTGGCCAGCACGTCGGGCTGATAGTCTTTCGGGAAAAGCCCTTCGCTGCCAATGCCCTTGATCGTGGCCAGCAGCGCCTGCGCATCGGCTGCTGTCCAGTGGGGCGCAGGCGCGGGGACGGCGGGCAGCGCAAGGACCGGGCTTTGCGCGGTGCCGCCGCTTGTCGCGGTGGAAGCCGGGGTTGAGCCGGTGGGCGCGGGCGGGGTTTCGATCGCGGGGGTCGTGCCCGGCGCCTTGAGCACCTGGCGTGTCAGGTCCACCGGGGCGGTTTGCGGGGCGGCGCTGGCGGCAAGGGGCTGGGCCGCAATCGCCATTCCCAGCATGGCCACACCCAGCTTGCCGGAAAGGCCGGTCCCGTCAATCGCACGCTTCACCATGGTATCCCTGTTATCCTGATCGTCCGGTGCAAACCGGAATGTCGCCGCAAAGTCCTGCCCCAAGCCTGCGCAACGATCAAGCATTGCGCCTGACTGGAGCCTTAATCGTCTGAATGGACACGGATCGTTCGCTGGCAACAAGGCAGTTTCTTGCCGCACGCAAACTGGCCTATGGCAGCGCGCATGACCGTTGCGCGCGTGCCGATCCTGCCGATCCTTGCCACGATCCTTGGCCTGTCGCTGTTTTCGGTGATGGACGGGACGATGAAGGCCGCGTCGCTGGCAATGGGTGCCTATGCCGCGATGTTCTGGCGCGGGCTGACCGCTGCCACGCTCGTGCTGCCGCTCTGGCTGTGGCGCCGGCGCGGCTGGCCGGCATGGTCCACGATCCGGGTCCACGGCCTGCGCGGGGTGGTGGCCACCGGCATGGCGGTGCTGTTCTTCTATGGCATCGTGCGCACGCCGCTGGCCGAAGGGATCGCGCTGTCGTTCATCGCGCCGCTGATCGCGCTCTATCTGGCTGCGATCCTGCTCGGCGAAACGCTGCGCAAGGCAGCGGTCGGCGGGTCGCTGCTGGCACTGGCAGGCGTGGTGGTAATCGGCTGGGCCAAGTTCGACGGGCCTGCCGATGCCGAAGCCGCCAGGGGCATGGCGGCGATCCTCGTGTCGTCGGTGCTCTATGCCTGGAATCTGGTGCTGCAACGCCAGCAGGCGCTGATCGCCGCGCCGGAGGAGGTCGCGTTCTTCCAGGCGCTGGTCACCGCGCTGGTGCTGGGGCTTGGCGCGTGGTGGCTGGTGCCCTGGCCCGATGCCCGGACCTGGGGGTTGATCGGGGTATCGGCGCTGCTCTCCACCGCCGCGCTGATGCTGCTGAGCTGGGCCTATGGCCGGGCGGAGGCGCAGGTGCTGGTGCCGCTGGAATACACCGCGTTCCTTTCCGCCGCGGTCGTCGGCTGGATCGCCTTCGATGAACCGGTCACGCTGAACACGCTGGCGGGGGTGGTGCTGATCGTGGCCGGGTGCCTCTACGCTACCGGGCGATCGGTGCACGAAAGCGGCGCAAAGCAGGGCCTTGGCGCAGGCGTGAACGAAGCGGGTGGAAGTGGGTTTTGACCGCCCTTCTGCTATTGAAAGTCAATAACCGATAAATTGTGCAGGTGCGGCGTAAAATGGCGGCTGGCCACCCTTGACGAGGGGCGGGTTTACGCGCATCGCGCTCATGCTTTCAGGCCGTTATCCGCCGCGCCGCAAGGGTTGGATCCAACCGGGTTTGTCCCTCTCGCGATTCCCCGCGTGGCACTATTTGCAGCAGCGGCCGCGACAGGAGGGAAGACTCACAGCCATGACCCAGGTCGGACAGGATACACTCGGCACCCGCAGCACGATGGCCGTGGGCGGCAAGGAGTTCGCCTACTATTCGCTCAACAAGGCGGCGGCAAAGCTGGGCGACGTTTCGCGCCTGCCCTTCTCGATGAAGGTGCTGCTGGAAAACCTCCTGCGTTTCGAGGACGGCGGTTTCACCGTTTCCACCGATGACGTGAAAGCGGTGATGGACTGGCAGAAGAACCCAAGCGAATCGTCGAACGAAATCCAGTATCGCCCCGCGCGCGTGCTGTTGCAGGATTTCACCGGGGTGCCCTGCGTGGTCGACCTTGCCGCGATGCGCGATGCCATCGCCAAGCTGGGCGGCGATACCAGCAAGATCAACCCGCTGGTCCCGGTCAATCTGGTGATCGACCACTCGGTGATGGTCGATGAGTTCGGCCATCCCAAGGCGTTCGAACAGAACATGGAAATCGAATACGAACGCAACATGGAGCGTTACGATTTCCTCAAGTGGGGATCGAAGAGCCTCAACAACTTCTACGCCGTGCCTCCCGGCACCGGCATCTGCCACCAGGTCAACCTTGAAAACATCGCGCAGGCGGTGTGGACGTCGACCGACCAGAACGGCGTGACCGTGGCCTATCCCGACACCTGCGTCGGCACCGACAGCCACACCACCATGATCAACGGCCTGGGCGTGCTGGGCTGGGGCGTCGGCGGGATCGAAGCCGAAGCCGCGATGCTCGGCCAGCCGGTGTCGATGCTCATCCCCGAAGTCGTCGGCTTCAAGCTGACGGGCACGCTCAAGGAAGGTGTCACCGCCACCGACCTCGTGCTGACCGCAACCAACATGCTGCGCAAGCACGGCGTGGTCGGCCGCTTTGTCGAATACTACGGCCCCGGCCTTGCCGCCCTGTCGCTGGCCGACCGCGCGACGCTGGCCAACATGGCCCCGGAATACGGCGCGACCTGCGGCTTCTTCGGCATCGACGACAAGACGCTGGACTACCTGCGCCTGACCGGCCGCGAAGAAGCGCAGATTGCGCTGGTCGAAGCCTATGCCAAGGAGCAGGGCTTCTGGATCGACCCTGCGGTCGAACCGGTGTTCTCCTCGACCCTCGAACTGGATCTCGGTACCGTCGTGCCTTCGCTGGCCGGGCCGAAGCGCCCGCAGGACCGCGTGTCGCTGCCCGACGTGGACGATGTGTTCAACGCCGACATGGCCAACCTCTACAAGAAGGCGCAGCAGCGCGTTCCGGTGGAAGGCAAGGACTTCGACATCGGTGACGGCGACGTGACCATCGCCGCGATCACCAGTTGCACCAACACGTCGAACCCCGGTGTGCTGGTGGCAGCCGGTCTCGTCGCCAAGAAGGCCAACGAGCTGGGCCTCAAGCCCAAGCCGTGGGTCAAGACCTCGCTCGCCCCCGGATCGCAGGTGGTCACCGACTATCTCGTCAAGGCCGGTCTGCAGGAACACCTCGATGCCGTCGGCTTCAACCTCGTCGGCTATGGCTGCACCACCTGCATCGGCAACTCCGGCCCGCTGGCCGAACCGATCAGCAAGGCGATCAACGACAACGGCCTTGTTGCTGCGGCAGTCATTTCCGGCAACCGCAACTTCGAAGGCCGCGTCAGCCCCGACGTGCGCGCCAACTTCCTCGCCTCGCCGCCGCTGGTCGTCGCCTATGCGCTCAAGGGCACGGTGATCGAAGACTTCACCACCACCCCGATCGGCAAGAGCAAGGACGGCGTGGATGTCTATCTCAAGGACATCTGGCCGACGAACAGCGAAGTCGCCAGCACGATGGCGAGCTGTGTGGACCGTGCGATGTTCCAGGCCCGTTATGCCGACGTCTACAAGGGCGATGCGCACTGGCAGGCGATCAACGTCACCGGCAGCGAAACCTATTCGTGGCGCGCCGGGTCGACCTATGTCGCCAACCCGCCATACTTCGAGGGCATGAGCATGACGCCGGCCCCGGTCAGCGATATCATCGCCGCCAAGCCGCTGCTGATCCTCGGCGATTCGATCACCACCGACCACATCAGCCCGGCCGGGTCGATCAAGGCCGACAGCCCGGCGGGCAAGTGGCTGATGGAGCATCAGGTCGCCAAGGCGGACTTCAACTCCTACGGCGCGCGCCGTGGCCACCACGACGTTATGATGCGCGGCACCTTTGCCAATATCCGCATCAAGAACGAAATGGTTCCCGGCACCGAAGGCGGCTTCTCACGCTATGGCGATGAAGTGGGTTCGGTCTTCGACGTGGCCATGAAGCACAAGGCCGATGGCACGCCGACGGTTGTCATCGCGGGCAAGGAATACGGCACCGGTTCCAGCCGCGACTGGGCGGCAAAGGGCACCAACCTGCTGGGCGTGCGCGCGGTCATCGTCGAAAGCTTCGAACGCATCCACCGTTCCAACCTGGTCGGCATGGGCGTTCTTCCGCTTCAGTTCCACGAAGGGCAGAGCCGCACCACGCTGGGCCTGTCCGGCGACGATACCTACACGATCAAGGGTGTTGCCGCGCTGAAGCCGCGCCAGGACGTGGAAGTGGAAGTGACCCGTCCCGACGGTTCGACCTTCACCTTCACCGCGCTGTGCCGCATCGATACCGCCAACGAAGTGGAATACTTCATGAATGGCGGCATCCTGCAATACGTGCTGCGCAAGCTGGCTTCGTAAGCGCCACGGATCGCGTGCCGGGGGTTTCGGACCGCCGGCCTTGATCAAAAAACCCGCCGAGTGCGCATGCCCCGGCGGGTTTTTTCATCGCACGATCCTGCGGTGCGGGCTAGTCGTGCAAACGCGAAAAGGGCGGCTTCCCCAGTCGGAAAGCCGCCCTTTTTGCGCGTCCGAAAGCGATGATGCGGGCGTCAGCCCTGCGCTGGCCGCGCAAAACGGCGGCGGGCCACCAGACCGGCGGCGGCCATGCCGAACAGGATCACCATCGACGGCTCCGGCACGTCGGTGCCCCCGGTCGAGCTGGTCGTGGTCGTGCTGCCACCGTTCGTTCCGCCGTTCGAGCTGGAGGTGGAAGTGGAGGATGATGTTGACGAAGACGTGCTCGACGAGGTCGACGACGAGGTGGAGCTGCTGGTGCTGCTCGATGTCGAGGAGCTGGTGCTGACATTGCCCGACGACGTGGACGTCGAGGAACTGGTGCTCACGTTGCCCGACGAAGTCGATGTCGACGAACTGGACGTCACGTTGCCGCTCGACGAGGAGACGTTGCCGCTGGACGACGAGACGTTCCCCGATGACGAGGAGACATTGCCCGACGAGGACGATACGTTGCCGCTGGAAGAGGAGACGTTGCCGCTCGACGAAGACACATTCCCGCTCGAAGACGAGACGTTGCCCGATGAGGTCGAAACCCCGCCAGTGGATGTCGACGTTGAAACGCCTCCGGTGGACGTGGACGTGGAGACGCCGCCGGTAGACGTTGAAACGCCCCCGGTCGAGCTGGACGTGGACACCCCGCCGGTCGAGGTCGATACGCCGCCGCTGGTGCTCGATGTGGAACCGCCGGAGGTGGAGGTCGACCCGCCAGACGTCGAACCGCCCGAAGTCGATGTGGAGCCGGTGCTGGTCGACGATATGACGACGCTGCCGCCCCCGCCGCCGCTGCCGCCGCCACCGAAGAAGCCGCCAAAGAAGCCGCCACCAAAGCCGCCGATCCCGCCGCCGCCGATCACCACCGGCACGCCGCCGCCCGAACTGCCGTTCATCGGCTGGGGCGGGACAGGGGGCATGTAGGGCACGGGAACCATGGCCATTTGCGGGGCGGGTTCGCACTTGCGCGTGGTCGTGGTGGTAACGACGCGACGGGCGCGGTGCACTTCGCGCGGGGCGGCACGGCGGGCGATCTTGCGCTTGGCCGGGCCGCCCTGCTTTACCTTGACCGGCTTGGTCTTGTGGATTTCGCCGTGGGAAGGCGCTTCAGAAACGTGCACCGCGCCGCCGCCGAGCATCGCCCCGCCTGCTGCGGCTGCCGCCAATTTTGCCAATGCCATCCGAACCGACATGATCTTCGCTCTCGTTCTTCCCTGGGAAGGCGCTAGCACAGACCGGTTAACGTCCTGCTTGCCCTTCCTGACAGATCAAACAACGCAGATGGTCAGCAACAGGGCAATGGGGTTAACCCTGTTTCGCCCATGGATTCTGACCGAAATCGGGACCGGAACGGTGCGCGCGGCAAGTCTGTACCAATATGGGACCGATCGCAGGGCGGAGCGTTAACGATTTCGCCCCTCCGGTTCAGTCTCCGGGTTCGAACAGACCCGGCAGTTGTCCCGGCACCTGCCCGGTGGGCGGGGTGAGTCCCAGATGCTGCCAGCCCCGATCGTTGAGGCAGCGGCCGCGCGCGGTGCGGGCGACCAGACCAAGCTGGATCAGGTATGGCTCGATCACTTCCTCGATCGTGTCGCGCGGTTCGGAAAGCCCGGCGGCCAGCGTTTCCACGCCGACCGGACCGCCCTTGTAGACATCCGCGATCATCATCAGATAGCGGCGGTCCTGCAGGTCCAGCCCGATCTTGTCGACCTCAAGCCGGGTCAGGGCATTGTCCGCCAGCGCCTGGGTGATCGTTTCGGCGCCGTCGACCTGGGCAAAATCGCGCACGCGGCGCAGCAGGCGCCCGGCGACGCGCGGGGTGCCGCGTGCGCGGCGGGCGATCTCGGTCGCGCCGCCCTTGTCGATGCCGATGCCCATCAGCGATGCCCCGCGCCCGACAACGCGTTCGAGTTCGTCAACCGAATAGAACTGCAGGCGCACCGGGATGCCGAAACGATCGCGCAGCGGGGTCTGTAGCAGGCCCTGCCGCGTGGTCGCCCCGATCAGCGTGAACGGCGGCAGGTCGATCCGCACCGAGCGGGCCGAAGGGCCTTCCCCGATGATGAGATCGAGCGCACGGTCTTCCATCGCCGGGTAGAGCACTTCCTCCACCACGGGGTTGAGCCGGTGAATCTCGTCGATGAACAGCACATCGCCGTGTTCGAGATTGGTCAGCAGCGCGGCCAGATCGCCCGCCTTGGCGATCACGGGGCCGGAGGTGGCGCGGAAGTTGACGCCCAGTTCGCGGGCGATGATCTGCGCCAGCGTGGTCTTGCCAAGGCCGGGCGGGCCGAAGAACAGCACATGGTCCATCGCTTCACGCCGTTGTTTGGCGCTTTCGATGAACACCCGCAGATTGTCCTTGGCGCCGGCCTGCCCGACAAACTCGGCCAGCGTCTTGGGCCGCAGCGCAGCGTCCTGATCCTCGATCTGCGAGGCGGAGGAGAGGAGGGGGTTATCGGTCATTTGTGTTGGCAGTTCTGTGAGGCGTAAACCCATGCTCCCCCGGCATCGAGGCAGCTATCGATGTCAATTTCAAAGCTGCTGAAGTTCCAGATGAGCAACAGGCTGCCCAAAATCGAGCCGGGTGGCATGGCGCGCGTCACCCCGCCGCCCTCTTCAGCGCCACGCGCACGAGATCGTTCAGTCCCGCATCTTCGCCCAGCTCCTTGACCGCCATGGCGACGGCGCTGCTCGCAATGGCGGGTTTGAAACCGAGGTTCTGCAACGCGGAAACCGCATCGGCGCTGGCGTTGCCGGGGGGCGGGGAGAATGCTTCGTTGCCCATCCCCATCGGCGAGGCATAGCCGGCGAGACCGCCCGCCTTGTCTTTCAGTTCGTTGACGATGCGGCTGGCGAGTTTTGGGCCGACGCCGTTGGCGCGGGCGATCATCGCGGCATCGCCGTGGGCGCAGGCGCGCTGGAGTTCTTCGATCGACAGGGCCGACAGAATGGCCAGCGCCACCTTGGAGCCAACCCCCTGAACCGCAGTGAGCAGCCGGAACCAGGCGCGTTCGCCTGCGCTGGTGAAGCCGATCAGGCGCTGGTCTGTCTCGCTCACCTGCATTTCGGTGTGGACCACTACGCGGTCCCCCCGGATGCCGAGGTGGCTGAGCGTCTTGGCCGAGCATTGCACCAGATAGCCGACGCCGTTCACGTCGATCACGGCCCAGTCGGGGCCACTGTCGTCAAGAATGCCAGTGAGCTTGGCGATCATGGTTTGTTCCTATGGCAGGAACCGGACGCCATGGCCAGAGGATAACGCGCATCGGCTACGTGTTGGCCTGATCCTCTTGCGGCACGCTGTCCCACGGGCGGTAATAGAGCGCCGCGCACCGATCGGCGAGCACACCGCCGGTAAGGGTCAGGTCGTCCTTGTAGGCGTCCGCAATGAAATCCATCGTCGAAAGATGGCGGTCCTCGAAATACATCGCGTGCACGTCGTCGCGCCCGGCCCCGTAGACGATGCGCGAGACCCCTGCCCAGATCGCGGCCATCGTGCACATGCCGCAGGGCTGGAGCGTGGAATAGAGCGTTGCGCCCGGCAGGCGCATCGCGCCTGCCGCATTGCCAGCGGCGCGCAGGGCCATGACTTCGGCATGGGCGGTGGCATCGCACCGCTCGACCGTGCAATTGACGCCGTGCGCCACCTCCCGGCCATGATGGATTACCACTGCCGCGATAGGCGTGTTGGCGGGGTCGCGCCCTTTCGTGGCAACCGCGAGGTCGAGCGCGTGCGCCATCCAGTCGTGATCGGAACGTGCCTGCATGGCAGCGATACGAGCGGCGTGGCAGTTGGTTCCGCCGGCCGCCCCTAGCGGTGGCTGCCCAGCATGTTGGCGTGGGTGATCGCCACGGCCAGCGCATCGGAAGCATCTTCGCCAGCCAGCTTTACGCCGGGCAGCAGGATCTTGAGCATGTGCTGGATCTGCTGCTTTTCCGCGCCGCCGGTGCCGACCAGCGCCTTCTTGATGACCTTGGTCGGGTATTCGGCCACGGGCAGCCCGGCGCGGGCGATGGACAGCATGGCAACGCCGCGCGCCTGCCCAAGCTTGAGCGTGGACTGCGGGTTGACGTTGACGAACACTTCCTCGACCGCACCGGAATCGGGCCGGTACAGGTCGATCACCGTGCTCAGCGCCGAATCGAGTTCGACCAGCCGTTCAGCCATGCTGGCCTTGGCATCGGTGCGGATCTGCCCGTTGGCGACGTGGCTCAGCCGGCTGCCTTCCTTGGCGACCACGCCCCAGCCGGTAACGGTAAGGCCGGGGTCGATGCCGAGGATGATCACGGCAGTTGCAGCGCGCGGCGGGAAAGCGTGCCCGTCAACCCAGCTTTTCCATCACGTCATCGGGGATTTCGTAATTGCCCCACACGGTCTGCACGTCGTCGTCGTCGTCCAGCACGTCGATCAGCTTGAGCAGGGTTGCCGCATCGTCGGCCGAAACTTCGGTGCGCATGTTGGGCCGCCAGGCAAGCTTGACGCCTTCGGCTTCGCCCAGGGTCCTTTCCAGTTCGCGGGCCACTTCGTGGAGGTTTTCCACCGCGACCCAGATCTGGTGGCTGCCGGGGTTTTCATCGCCATCACCCATGTCGGATTCGACATCGTCGGCACCCGCTTCGATGGCGGCTTCGAGAACCTTTTCCTCGTCGCCTGCGGACCCTGGATATTCGATCAGGCCAAGCCGTTCGAATCCGTGGCTGACTGCGCCGCTGGCGCCAAGGTTGCCGCCGTTCTTGGAAAACGCGGTGCGCACGTTGGTGGCAGTGCGGTTGCGGTTGTCGGTCAGGGCTTCGACGATGATCGCCACGCCGCCGGGGCCATAACCTTCGTAGCGCACTTCTTCGTAGTTATCGCCTTCGCCCTTGCTCGCCTTGTCGATCGCGCGGGCGATGTTGTCCTTGGGCATCGACTGCGCCTTGGCGGCGTTGACGGCCGCGCGCAGGCGCGGGTTCATGTCGGGATCGGGCATGCCCATCTTGGCGGCCACGGTGATTTCGCGCGAGAGCTTGGAGAACTGCGCGGACCGTTTCTTGTCCTGCGCGCCCTTGCGATGCATGATGTTCTTGAACTTGGAATGGCCTGCCATGGTCTGCTTCTTGCGGATCTGTAGGATGGGATGATGCCTGCCCCTAGCCGAGGACGCGCGGATGGGCAATTCTCAACACGGAATCCGATCCGGACACGGAATCTGGTGCAAAGCCGCATTTGCAGGGTAAGAACGCAGCCATGACCTTCCGCGAAATCCTGGCCGATCTGGCATCGTTCCTGCGCAAGCCGGTTCCCTTGCGCCCTGCCGGTTTGCGCGCGCCGGGTGCCGGGCAGCTTCTGCTCCGGCTCACCATGCTGGAAATCGGCGTGCTGGGCACCGTTGTCATGCTGTTCGTCAAGGCGTGGCAGGCGGCGTTCAACCTGCCTGAACCCGATGCGTTCGACGGGATGAGCCCGCTGGCGCTTTGGGGTGGAGCGGTCGTGCTCGCGCCGGTTCTGGAAGAACTGGTGTTTCGCGGCTGGCTGGTCGGGCGGCGCGGCCCGTTGTGGGCCATGGCCGCCGCGCTGGCCGGGATGGCGGCGTTCGTGCTGTTCGGAAAGGGGCATCCCGTCGTCGGCGGGCTGATCCTGCTGGTCACGGCAATCGCCCTCGCCGCCGTGCTGTGGCGGTTGCGCGGGCGCGACGATGTGCCGGGCTGGTTCAGCGCAGCGTTTCCGGTGCTGTTCTATGCCGGCGTGCTGGTCTTTGCCGCTACGCACCTGTTCAACTATCCGCAGTTTTCGCTGCTGGCGATCCCGATGATCCTGCCGCAGGCGTGGTCCGGGCTGATGTTCGCCTATGCCCGCCTGCGCATTGGCCTGTTTGCCGGGATCGTGATGCACATCGCTTCGAACGCGGTGATGCTGGCGCTGGCGCTGCTGACGCACTGAGCGTTTATCTGCCCGCGTTGTATCCGGCGCGGAAACGCCGGATCAAAGCAGCACGGCGGTGCCGCTCGCGCTGACCATCAGCATCGATCCGCGCGAACCCAGCGTTTCATAGTCGATATCGACGCCGATCACCGCGTTTGCACCCAGCGCGCGCGCGCGGTCTTCGAGTTCGCGCAGCGCCTGTTCGCGCCCACGGGCCAGCACTTGTTCATATTTGCCCGACCGCCCGCCGAAGATGTCGGTGATCGAGGCAAAGATGTCGCGCACGATGTTGGCGCCGAGAATCACTTCGCCGGTGACGACGCCATAATAGCGTTGCACCGGGCGGCCTTCGATCAGGTTGGTCGTGGAAATCAGCATGGCGGGCCTTTCGGTCTGGACGGCCCAGCCTAGCCGGTCATTCGCGCCTTGCCGAGGGCGTTCTTGCCCCCGGCGGCAGGCATCAATCGATGCCCAGGGCGTTCTTGTAGGTTTCGAGCACCGCTTCCATTTCGCGGCGGTCGTCGGGCTTCATTTTGCGCAGGCGCACGATCTGGCGCATGATCTTGGCATCGTAGCCGGTCGCCTTGGCTTCGTTGTACACGTCCTTGATATCGTCGCCGATGCCCTTCTTTTCCTCTTCAAGGCGTTCGATGCGTTCGATCAGAAGGCGCAGGCGGTCGTCGGCGGAATCGGCCATCGGGAAATCTCCGGGTGCAAGGCGTGAATCGGTTGCGCGGGCTGATAGCCGCGCCGCGGGATTCGGGCAAAGGCGTGCCTGTGGATACTTGGGCGTGGATAGTTGGCGCGGATAGAGGGCCGTGGACAGTGCGCGCACTGCCCATGCCATGCCGCGCAGGCGTCAGTGCGTTCCGCCGTTCTTCTTCAGGCTTTCGTCCATCCGGGCGATCTGTTCGGGCGTCGCTTCGGTCTGGTAGCGGCTTTTCCACTCATCGAACGGCATGCCATGGATCAGTTCGCGCGCGGCGGCCTTGTCGCCGGGATGCCCGGCATCGCGGATCCAGTCGGCCAGGCAATTGCGGCAGAAACCCGCAAGACCCATCAGGTCGATGTTCTGTGCGTCGTGGCGATGGCGCAAGTGGCGCACAAGGCGGCGAAAGGCCGCGGCGGCAACGGCATCGGGCAGCGTATCGAGCGGGTCGTGCGCTGCGGGGGCATTTGCATTCGTATCCACTGTAATCGTCCTTGGGTTTTGGCCGGGCATGAGCCATAGCGCGTGGCACAATTCCATAAGGAGTATGACAGCCGTGGCCAAGCTCGATCCGCGTTCCAGCATCGCACGGGAACGCAAGGTGAAGATCCTGGCAACGGTCGGTCCCGCCAGCCGCGAACCGGCCATGCTGGAACGGCTTGTCCGCGCCGGGGCCGATGCCTTCCGCGTGAACATGAGCCATGGCGACCATGCGGTGCATGCTGAAACCATTGCCAGCATCCGCGCGCTGGAAAAGAAGCTCAACCATCCGATCACGGTGCTGTGCGATCTGCAAGGGCCGAAGCTGCGCGTCGGCACGTTCCGGGAAGGGCGCGCGGTAATCCGCCACTCCGGCCACTTCACGCTGGACCGCAACCCGGCACCGGGCGATGAAACACGCGTTTGCCTGCCGCATCCCGAACTGTTCGGCGTGCTGCAGAAGGGCCAGCGCCTGCTGATCGACGATGGCAAGCTGCGCCTGCGCGTGATCCGCGCGGATGAGAACGAAATCCTGTGTTCGGCCGAAGTCGGTGGCGTGATTTCCGACCGCAAGGGGGTGAACGTGCCGGATGCGGTGGTGCCCGTGCCCGCGCTGACCGAAAAGGACCGCCGCGATCTTGCCTTTGCCGTGGAGCATGGGGCGGACTGGATCGCGCTGTCGTTCGTTCAGCGGCCCGAAGACGTGGCCGAAGCGCGGCGGCTGATGGGCGGCTATGGCGCGCTGATGGCCAAGATCGAAAAGCCCGCCGCGATCAGCCGGCTGGAAGAGATCATCGAGCTGGCCGATGGCATCATGGTGGCGCGCGGTGATCTTGGCGTGGAGCTGAACCCCGAAGAAGTGCCGCCACTGCAAAAGCGCATCGTCGAATCCGCACGTCGCCAGGGCAAGCCGGTGGTCGTGGCCACGCAGATGCTCGAATCCATGATCGAAGCGCCGACGCCGACCCGCGCCGAAGTGTCCGACGTGGCCAACGCGGTCTATGACGGGGCGGATGCGGTGATGCTGTCCGCCGAAACGGCCGCCGGGGCCTGGCCGGAAGAGGCGGTGACGATCATGCACCGCATCGCCGCGCAGGTGGAAAAAGACCCCGGCTATGGCGCGCGCGTGCACTTTATCGAAACCGTGCCCGACCCGACGACGGCCGACGCTCTTGCGCAGGCGGCAGCAAGCATTGCCGGGACAATGCCGATTGCGGGAATCATCGTGTTCACCGGGTCGGGATCGACGGCGCGGCGCGTGGCGCGTGAGCGCCCGTCTGCACCGATGTTGGTGCTGACCCCGTCGCTGACCACGGCGCGCCGGGTCGGCTTGTTGTGGGGCGCGCATGCTGTCAGCACCAAGGACATCGGCAGCTTCGAGGAAATGATCGCCAAGGGCAAGCGCATGGCGCTGCGCCACGGTTTCGGCACCGCCGGATCGAAACTGGTCGCTCTGGCCGGGGTGCCGTTCGGCACGCCGGGCGCCACCAATCTGCTGCACGTCGTCACCCTCACGGGCAACGAGCTGGAGCGTTACACCTGAGGAAATGCAACCGAACCGGTTGGCACTTTTGCAACACATTTTGCGTTTAATTAATCAGCCAATTAAAAATGGATTGAAATGGCGCGCGACGTCGGCGATCACACTCCCAAACAATAAATGCCAAAAATGAAAATGGGAGTAGGGCATGATGCGTAAATCAAGAAGCGTGCTGCGATTCAATGCTGCCGTGGGCCTTAGCCTTGTGGCTATTGCCGCAACCGGCGCCGGAGCGGGAACTGCATGGGCGCAGGAATCCGGGCAGGGCCAATCCGCCATCGACATCCTCAACGCCGATATCATCGTTACCGCCACCAAGAAGAAGGACGTCGAAAACGTCCAGTCGGTGCCGGTGGCAATCACGGCGTTCAATGCGGAAACACTGCAGGCATTGCAGGTCCGCGATGTTCAGACACTGACCTACAGCGCGCCGAACGTCTCACTCGACCAGGTCGGCACATCGCGCGGCACGGCAAACTTCTCGATCCGCGGCCTGGGCGTCAACAGTTCGATCCCCTCGATCGACCCGACGGTGGGTGTGTTTGTCGATGGCGTCTACATCGGCGTGAACAGCGGTATCGTCTTCGATGTGTTCGACCTTGGGTCGGTGGAAATTGCGCGCGGACCGCAAGGCATCCTGTACGGCCGCAACACCACGGGCGGCGCCGTGCTTATCAATACCGGCGATCCGACGCCCTATTTCAAGGCCAACTTCCGCGCGTTCTATGAAGGCCCGGTCGATTCCGGCCGTGGCGCGGGCAGCATGGGTGGCCAGGCGGTCGTGTCCGGGCCGATCGTCAAGGATATCCTCAACTTCAAGGTCGGGGCCTACGTCAACAACGACAAGGGCTATTTCAAGAACCTGTTCGACGGGCGCGATTTCGGCAAGGCCAAGACCCAGATCCTGCGTGGCGCGCTGGAGTTCCTGCCTGCCGAAACGGTGCGGATGGTCGCCAAGGTTGAATATTTCAACAGCGATGGCGATGGTCCGGCGGCCCAGAACCACGGCATCTACAAGCGCGACACGTTCGACTTCTCGATCAACAATCCGGGATTCTACAAGAACCGCACATGGTTCGCCACGCACAAGACCGAAATCGAGATCGGCGATGGCAAGCTGACCAATATCTTCGGTTTCCGCGACATGGATTCATCGACCAGCGGCGATATCGATTCGCGTCCGGTCTTCATCTTCCACTCGGACAGCGTGTTCAGCCAGCGGCAGTATTCGGATGAACTGCGTTACAACGTCCGGCTTGGCCCGGTGGATCTGACGGCGGGCGGATACTGGTTCACCCAGGATCTGCGCTATGATGAAATCCGCAAGTTCCCGCGCTTCATCAGTCCGCCGCCGGTCAACCACATCGGCGGGGGCCGCCAGGACCACGATGTCTGGGGTGCGTTCATTTCGGGCGACTTCGACGTGACCGACGCGCTGACGTTCACCGGCGGCGTGCGCTGGTCCAAGGAAACCAAGGATGTGGCGGTAACGTATATCCGTCCGCGCCCGAACTGCTCGGTTGGCATGGCAACCTGCCCGACCACTGGCCGCAATCCGCTTATCCCCACCGAAAACAACGGCTTCAACGACAAGCGCACGTGGGAAAACTGGAGTCCGAAGCTGGGCTTCCAGTACCGCTTCAACAACGATGCCCAGGTCTATGGCAACTGGACCCGCGGGTTCCGTTCGGGCGGCTACAACTTCCGCATTACCAACGCCAATGCGTTCGAAGCCATCGCCGCAACGCGCGGGCTTTCGTTCGATGAAGAACAGGTCGACAGCTACGAACTGGGCATGAAGTTCCGCAGCGCGGACCGCAAGCTCACGGTCAACCTTGCCGCGTTCCGCACCGATGTGGGCGATATGCAGCGCGAAGTGAACGAAGGGTCTGCCGCAGGCGTTTCACAGTCGATCTTCAACACCGCCGATGCGCGGATCGAAGGGATCGAAGGCGAAGGCCGCTTTGCGGTGACCTCCAACTTCCTGCTCACGGCCAACTTCGGGTACATCAACGGCCGCTACAAGACGGTGAAGCTGGACCTCAACGGCGATGGCGTGGTTACCGCCGCCGACAAGGCGCTGGACCTGCCGCGCACGCCGAAGTGGACTTACGGCGCTGGTGCCGTGGCCGATTTCCCGGTGGGCGATGACAAGGCCATCACTGCACGCGCCAACTTCCAGCACCGTGACCGTTATGCCTACACCGACAGCAACTTCGGCTGGATCACCTCATCGGATAACCTCGATGCGTCGATCAGCTATCGCACCGGCGGGCTGACCTTCACGATCTATGGCCGCAACCTGCTCGATCAGGTTCAGCATGGTGGCGATACGCAGCTCGGCACCGCAGGCCAGATCGCGGTCTTTGGCGGCCCGCTTTCCACCGGGGTCGACCGGCCGTTTGCCGATAACCCCAAGGCCGGCACGTTCTCGCCGCTGGTCAAGGGCCGTGTCGTCGGCCTTGAAGTCAACGCCAACTTCTGATGCGAAACCGGCGGGGGGCGATCATGCTCCCCGCCGCACTTGCGCTGTCCCGCAGCGTTCAGCGCGGACCGAACAGCGCCGATCCCACGCGAACGTGCGTGGCCCCCATCTGCACCGCCGTTTCCACGTCGTCGCTCATCCCCATCGACAGCGCGGCAAGGCCATGGTCGTCGGCCAGCTTGTCGAGCAGCGCGAAGAACGGCGCCGGTTCGATGCCTGCTGGCGGGACGCACATCAACCCGATGACCGTGATCCCGGCATCGCGGGCCAGTTGCAGCAGGGTGGGCAGATCGGCCACCGCGCAACCGCCTTTCTGTTCTTCCGCGCCAATGTTCACCTGGATGAAGCACGGCACCGTCCTGCCCAGCTTGTCTTGCGCCCTGGCCAGCGCCGCGATCAGGCTTGGCCGGTCAAGCGAATGGATGCAGTCGAACAGCGCGACAGCTTCTTCCGCCTTGTTCGATTGCAACTGGCCGACAAGATGCAGTTCCACGTCGGGGTGCGCGGCGCGGATCGCCGGAAACTTTGCCTGCGCTTCCTGTACGCGGTTTTCCCCGAAGACCATGTGCCCTTGCGCGATCAGATCGAGCACCGCCTGCGCGGGCCGCGTCTTGGAGACGGCGATCAGTGTCACTGCATCCGGCTTGCGCCCGGCAATGCGGGCGGCGGTGGCGATGCGGTGGCGCACCTGATCGAGCGGCGATGAAGGGACTGCCTGTTCCATGCCGCGGTGCTATAGCGCGGCCATGGCAAAGCGCCAGACCATCAAAGGCCCCGGCATCCCCCGGCTGATCCTGCTGACCGATGCCCGCAACGATGCGGCCTTGGCAGGGGCGATTGCACGCTTGCCGCCCGGAAGTGCGGTCGTTTTCCGGCACTATCACCTGCCACCGCAGACCCGGCGCAGGCGCTTCGAGGCATTGCAGCGGCTGGCGCGCGCGCGCGGGGTGCTGGTTATCGGTGCGGCGGTGCCGCGCGGCTGGCGCTGCGATGGCGTTTATGGCGCGGCGCAGGCGATAGCGCGCCGGGCGGGGCGCGCGGGCCGTGCCGGCTTGCGGCTGGCTACGGCCCATTCACTGGCGCAGATTGCCGATGCGGTGCGGGTGGGCGCCGATGCGGTGCTGCTTTCGCCTGTCCATGCCACCCGTTCGCATCCCGGCGGGCGGGTGCTGGGGCCGGTGCGGTTCCTGCATCTGGCGCGCCAGTCGCCCGTGCCGGTGATCGCACTGGGGGGGGTGAACCGCCGCCGCGCCGCCCGACTGCCGGTCCACGGCTGGGCCGCGATCGACGGACTGGTCTAACAGAAACGCCCCGGAATGCCGGATCGCGTCGCGGATTCTTGACGCTGACTCCCGTTCAGGCGCATTATGCCCGGAGCAAGTACGGGGACATTGAAGACCATGGCAAGCCGGGCAGCATCAACCGCACGCGGCGGCGGCGCAGATTGGCGCGCCGTATTGCGCCGTTCGCTGCGCCGCAGCCTTGAGCTGATCGGCGGCGGTGTGCTGACGGCGGCGCTTGTGTTCCTGGCGCTGGCGCTGGTCAGCTATACCCAGACCGACCCTTCGGGCAGTACCGCATCGGGCAGCCCGGTCGAAAACTGGATGGGCCTTGCCGGGGCGTGGACGGCGGAGCGGGTATTGCTGTTGTTCGGCTTTCCCGGTGTGCTGGTGTTACCGCTGCTGTGGGTCTTTGCCCGCCGTTTGTGGGACGCTGAAAGCGACCTGATCGACCGCGACGATGACGATGCCGCCATGCCTGCGCCGCGCTGGTGGCGGCCGGTGCTGCTGCTGACCTTGGCCATGGCGCTGATCGGAACCGCGCTGGCCCTGTGGGGTGCGGGTTCGGGCAGCCGCCTTCCTGCCGGGCCGGGGGGGCTGTTCGGGCTATTGGGTGCGGCGGCGATCAATGCGCTGGCGAGTCTTGTTCCGCAGGTGCCCTCGCTGTGGATCAATGCGCCGGTCGGGCTGCTGGCGCTGGGCGGAGGCATTGCCATCGCCAGCCGCATCTTCGCGTTCGACTGGGCGCGGATGCTCAGCCTGCCGCAGTTTGCGCGCCGCGCTTCCCGGACCAGCCGCGTGCAGGACGATGCCGACGCCGCAGCGCCTGTCCCGCCGCGCAAGGAAAAGCGCGAGCGCGAAGCGCGGGCCGCGCCCGACGATATCGACATCCAGAACGCCCTTGCCCAGCGCAAGCCGACCGAAATCACCGATCCCACCAACACTCCTTCGCCCGCGCTGGTTCCGGCCAAGGCGCGGCAGGGCGATCTGTTCGACCCGCAGGAACTGCCATCGATCGAACTTCTCGCCGAAGTGCCTGCCGGATCGGCGCAGAAGGTGGACAAGCTGGCGCTGGAACGTAACGCGCGCCTGCTCGAAAACGTGCTCGACGACTTCAACGTCAAGGGTGAAATCACTGCCGTGCGGACCGGCCCTGTGGTGACGATGTACGAACTCGAACCGGCGCCGGGTATCAAGGCCAGCCGGGTCATCGGCCTGGCCGACGATATTGCCCGCAACATGAGCGCGATCTCCGCGCGCGTATCGGCCATTCCGGGCCGTACCGTCATGGGCATCGAACTGCCCAATGCGAACCGCGACATGGTTTCGTTCCGCGAACTGGTGGCGTGCGAAAAGTTCGCCAATTCCAAGGCGCTGTTGCCGATCATCCTGGGCAAGGACATTGCCGGGGAGCCGGTGGTCGCGGATCTGGCGACAATGCCGCACCTGCTGGTTGCGGGCACGACCGGTTCGGGCAAATCCGTGGGCCTGAACTGCATCCTGCTTTCGCTGCTCTACCGGCTCACCCCTTCGCAGTGCCGCCTGATCCTCGTCGATCCCAAGGTGCTGGAACTCAAGAGCTATGACGATATTCCGCATCTCCTCTCGCCGGTGGTCACCGAACCGGCCAAGGCGGTGCGCGCATTGAAATGGGCGGTTGAGGAGATGGAGCGGCGCTACCGCCAGATGTCGTCCATCGCCGTGCGCAACATTTCCGGTTTCAACGAAAAGGTGCGCGCCGCGCAGGCCAAGGGCAAGCCGCTGGGCCGCCGCATCCAGGTGGGCTTCGATCCCGACAGCGGCGAGGAGCTGTTCGAGGAGCAGCAGCTCGATTATCAGCCGCTGCCGCAGATCGTGGTGATCGTCGATGAACTCGCCGATCTCATGGTCACCGTTGGCAAGGAAATCGAAGTGCTGATCCAGCGGCTTTCGCAAAAGAGCCGCGCGGCGGGCATCCACCTGATCATGGCCACGCAGCGCCCATCGGTCGATGTCATCACCGGCGTGATCAAGGCCAACCTGCCCACGCGCATCAGCTTTGCCGTGACCAGCCGGATCGACAGCCGCACGATTCTGGGCGAACAGGGCGCCGAGCAACTGCTGGGCAAGGGCGATATGCTCTACAAGCCCAACACCGATCCGGTGCGCCGTGTCCATGGCCCGTTCGTTTCGGACGAGGAAGTGGAAAAGGTGGCCGATCACTGGCGCAGCCAGGGCAGCCCGGAATACGTCGATTCGGTCACCGAGGAGCCGGAAGACGGCGGCTTCGGGTTCGACGATATCGACGCTGCGTCCGACAACCCGGAAGACCGCAAGTACCGGCAGGTGTGCCAGCTCGTGTTCGAAAGCCAGAAGGCATCGGCAAGCTGGATCCAGCGCCAGATGGGCGTGGGCTACAACACCGCTTCGAAGTGGATCGAACGGATGGAGGCCGACGGGCTGGTGGGACCGGCCAACCATGTCGGGCGGCGCGAAATCTACCGTGACCGCGACGGGAACGTGCTCTGACGTGCGCTGAACGTTACCCGAAGGTATCCGCAAGGGCCATGATTGATCCGATACGCCATTAACGCCCCTATAAGCTTGGTGCGTTATCGGGAAACCATGGCGATCCCTTCGATCCGGTGCTTGTGCGTGCTATTCCTGCTGTTGGCCGGACTGATTCCGGTTGCCGCGGGCGCGCAGGCGGTGCCGGTTGCGCGCGAGTGCCACGCCGCCGCCAGCGCCGCAGAGTCGTTGCAGCAGGTCGTTGCCGATACGCGCCGCTGGGATTGCGGCGAAGGCGGCTGGGTGCTTGGCGCCGAAGCCATGCTGATCCGTTTCGATCTTGCCGATTCCCCGGACCGCGCGCCGCCGCGCAGCATGGTCACGCATGGCGGGCATTTCGAACGGATCGATATCGGGGTGATTGGCAGGGACGGCGCAGCACGCTGGGAATCGTGGACGCCGGCCACGATGCGGCATCTTACCGCTGGTCCCTACATGACGGCACCTTTGCCACAGGGTATCGCCCAGCCACGCCAGGTGATCGTGCGCGTCGTGCGGCCGTGGGGCAAGACGACGCTGAGCCAGATGCGGCTCGATGCTCGGCCGGAGGGTACAGGGTGGCCGGTGCGGCGCATCGTGGCCATGGCCGCGATCTGCGGCATGCTGCTGGTGCCCTTGCTGATCAACATTGCGTTCTATTCGGTGCTGCCCGAACGCTATGTCATCTGGCACCTGGCAATGGTGGGCGCGATGCTGGTGCAGGCGGGCGTCACGACCGGTTTTTCCCACCTGTTCTTCGAAACCCGCGCGATCTGGGAATGGCAGGCGTCAAACATGGCGTTTGTCACGCTTGGCGCCGCGGCGTTGATGTTTGCCGCGTGCTTTATCGAGCGCGGCATGATTCCGCCGCTTCTGCGGCGTCTTGCAAAATGGCTTGCGGCCGGGCTGGTCGTGACGGGTCTGGTTGCCTCTATCCCGATCGAGCCGCTGCGCGCGTGGTCGGCCTATATGATTCACGCGATGGTTGCCCTGACGATAGCGCAGATCGCGGCCATGGTCGGTGTCGCGTGGTGGCGGGGCAGCATTGCGGCGCGCTACCTGATCGTCGGCTGGACCGGCATCATCCTTGTCGGGTGCTGGCGGGTTGCAGCCTATATGCTGCCTTCGATGCGGCCGATCGAGATGATCGAGATCTACCATCTGGCGCTGGCGCTGGAAGTGCTGGTAACCGCCCTGGCCATCGTCAGCCGTTTCGTGGGCCTGCGCGAAGAGCGCGACAGCGCCACGGCCAGGGCGCTGGAACTCGAAGGCGTTGCCGCCCGCGATCCGCTTACGGGACTGCGCAACCGCCGGTCGATAGAGCGGCGATTCGACGATCTTTTCCGGCAGGGCTTCCGCACCATGGCGGTGATCGACCTCGACCACTTCAAGGCCGTGAACGATACGCTGGGCCATGCCACCGGCGATCAGGTGTTGCGGGCGGTCGGGGCTGCGCTGGTCGAGGACCGCGACACCAAGGCCATCCGGCTGGGCGGCGAAGAGTTCATGCTGCTGTTGCGGGGCAAGGATGCGGCATCGCGCGCCGAACGCCGCCGCCGCGCGATCAGCGCCCGGATTACCAGCGAAGTACCCGGCCTTGACCGCGTGGTGACGGCGAGCATGGGGCTTGTCGAACACGATCCGGGCGGTTCGCTCAAGACCGATTTCGCCATGCTCTACAGCCATTGCGACCGCCTGCTTTACGAAGCCAAGCGGCTGGGGCGGAACCGGACGATGAAAGAGCGCCTGACCAGCTTCGAAGCGGCCAGCAGGACGGCGGTGGCTTAGACCCTGAGCCTCGATCCTCGACGGTGTGGTTTATGCGTTTACGGCCTAATCCGCCAGAAACGGGGCGGCCACTTCGGCTGGCACGCGCATCAGGCGGCCGCTGGCACGGTCGATAAGCGCCCATGTGGTCAATGCGCTGACGATGACTTTGCCCGTGGCGCTGGTGAAATCCACACGCCGGTCGAACCGCGCGCCGACCGGCCCGGCAGGGATGAAGGTGCAGGCATCAACGCTTTCGCCAAGGCCGATGTTGCCGCGATAGTCGATTTCGTGCCGGGTCACGACCCAGACATAGGCTGCCTTGTGCGCCTCGTTCGCCACGGCTTCCCAGTGCGCCACCGCAATGTCCTGCACCCATTGCAGCCAGACCGCGTTGTTGACATGGCCAAGGGCGTCGATGTGTTCAGGCAGCGCGGTAAAGGTCAGGGCATGGCGGTTGCTCACACCGCGACGCCCAGTTGCCACAGGATGAAGGCGAACTCTTCCGCCGTCTCCTTGAGCGATTCGAATCGTCCGGATTTGCCGCCGTGTCCCGCGCCCATGTTGGTCTTGAACACCAGTTCGTTGCTGTCGGTCTTTGCCGCACGCAGCCTTGCCACCCATTTGGCCGGTTCCCAGTACGTGACGCGCGGATCGTTCAGCCCCGCGGTGACCATCAGCGGCGGATAGGCCTGGGGCCGGACCTGATCGTAGGGGGAATAGGAGCGGATCAGTTCAAACGCTGCCTTGTCCTCTATCGGGTTTCCCCATTCGGGCCATTCACCCGGCGTCAACGGCAGGGTTTCGTCCAGCATGGTGGCCAGCACGTCGACGAACGGCACGTGCGCCACAACCGCGCCCCACAGATCGGGGTCGGAATTGATGACCGCGCCCATCAGTTCCCCGCCTGCGGACCCGCCGGAGATGCTGATCTTTCCGGCCTGGGTGAACCCTTGCGCGATCAGTCCTCTGGCTACATCGACGAAATCGTTGAAAGTGTTGGTGCGGGACTCCAGCTTGCCCGCCTTGTACCAGGCGCGGCCCAGATCGTCGCCGCCGCGGATATGCGCGATGGCATAGGCAAAGCCGCGGTCGACAAGGCTGAGCCGCGTGGTCGAGAACCCCGGTCCGATGGCAATGCCATAAGCGCCGTAGCCATAGAGGTGCAGCGGCCCGGCTGCCGCCGCGTTGATCGTGTCGCGGTCCTTGCGCCAGACTACCGAAACCGGCACCAGCGTGCCGTCGCGCGCCGCGATATCCAGCCGCGCCGTTTCGTAAAGCGAGGCATCGTAACCGCTCGGAATCTCCTGCACCTTGAGCAGTGCGAGCGTTCTGGCGGCCACGTCATAATCATAGACCGATGCCGGGCTGACCATGGATTCATAGCCGACGCGCAGCACGGACATGTCCCATTCGGGATTGTCGCCCAGCGAGGCTTCGTAGCTGGCTTCGGGGAAGACGATCGGTTCGATCCGCGCGGGGTCGTCGTAATAGCGCACCTCGATCCGGTCCAGCCCGCGTACCCGGCCTTCGACAACGTAGAAATCGCGGAACAGTTCGAAACCGGTCAGATAGAAATCGTCGGTCCCTTCGATCAGCGTCGTCCATTCGCCGGGACTGGAAAGCGGCGCGGTTGCAAGGCGGAAGTTTTCGTGCGTGTCGTTGGCGTGGATGTAGAGCACGCCATCGCGTTCATCGACATCGTATTCCACGCCCTTGCGCCGTTCCTTGACCAGCAGCGGCGGGCAGAGCGGATCGCTGGCGGGCACCAGCCGCACTTCGCCGGTTTCATGGTCGCCGGTGGAAATGATCAGCCACTGTTCGTTGGCAGAAAGCGCCGCCCCGACGCGAAAACCCTCGTCGTCTTCGTGGTACAGCTCGACATCGCTGTCCACTGGCGTTCCGATCCAGTGCAGCCGCACATTGTCGGTCCGCCAGTTCTCGTTGGCCAGGCTATAGACCAGGCCGGTATCGTTCCTGACCCAGATCAGACCGGACAGGGTGCCGGGTATCACGTCGGGCAGGACTTCGCCCGTGGCGATCACCTTGATCCGCGCGGTGAAGCGTTCGGACCCGTTGTCGTCCACCGCCCAGGCGAGCTTCGTGCCATCGTTCGACACGGCAATGGCGCCCAGCCGGAAATAGTCCTTCCCCTGCGCCAGGGCCACTTCGTCAAGAATCAGTTCGTCCGCGCTGCCATCGTCAGCCGCGCCGACCGGGCGGCGCCACCATTTCTTGTATTCGGCGCCTTCCTCGTATTCGATCCAGTACAGGAAATTGCCGTCCTTTTGCGGAACCGACTTGTCGGCTTCCTTTATGCGGCCACGCATCTCGGTGAACAGCGTGTCGATGGCTGGCTTGCGGTCGGCCATGCGCGCCTCGAACCAGGCGTTTTCGGCTTCAAGATGGGCAAGGATGGCCTTGTCCGTTACCTCCGGGTAGCCGGGATCGCGCAGCCACGCGTAATCATCGGTCACGGTCAGGCCGTGATAGGTAAAGCTGTGCGGCTTCTTCGGGGCGACGGGGGGAGTGGCAAGAGTCATGCCCTGCATCTATGGTGCCGCCATGATGGCCGCAAGCCGGGCCACCCCGATTCAGGACAAAGCCATGCTGATGCACACCCACGAAGCCCGCCTCGATGCCCTGCGCAAGCAGTTGGCAAGGGATGGGCTGGACGGTTTCGTCATTCCGATCAGCGATGAACACATGAGCGAATATGTCGGTGCCTATGCCCAGCGGCTCGAATGGCTTACCGGGTTTGGCGGATCGGCCGGAACCGCGGTTGTCCTGGCAGATACGGCGGCGATCTTCGTGGACGGGCGCTATACCCTGCAGGTGCGCGATCAGGTGGATGGCACGCTGTGGTCCTACCAGTCGGTTCCGCAGACCAGCGTTGCCGCGTGGCTGGGCGAACATGCCCCGCGCGGCGGCAGAATCGGCTATGACGCATGGCTCCATTCGCGTGGCTGGGCGCAAGGTGTTTCGCGTGCACTGGAAGCGCGCGGGGCCACGCTTGTTCCGGTCGCGTCCAATCCGGTCGATGCGGTGTGGCACGACCAGCCCGCTCCTTCGCTGGCCTCCGCGATCCCGCATGACGATGCTCACACCGGCCAGAGCGCGCATGAAAAGCGTGCGTACGTGGCGCAATGGCTGGTGGAAAAGGGGCTGGATGCGGTAGTGATCACCGCGCTCGATTCCGTGGCCTGGCTGCTTAACATCCGTGGTTGCGATGTCGATCGTACCCCGGTCGCGCTGTCGTTCGTGCTCGCCCATGCCGATGGCACCGCTGACCTGTTCATCGCGCCGGAAAAGGTCACGCCAGACCTGACGGCGCATCTTGGCAATGCCGTTCGCACCCATCCGCGCGATGCCTTCGTGCCTGCGCTTGCGGCGTTCAAGGGGCGCAAGGTTGCGGTCGATCCCGAACGGGCAGTGGCGGCGGTGTTCCATGCGCTTGAGGCGGCAGAGGCCGAAGCAGTGGCGCTGACCGATCCTGTAGTCCTGCCCAAGGCAGTGAAGAACCCGGTGGAACAGGCAGGCCACCGCGCCGCGCAGGCGCGCGATGGCGCGGCGGTAGCGCGCTTCCTCCACTGGATCGCGCGCGAAGCCCCGAACGGCGGCGTCACCGAACTCGGCGCAGCCGAACGCCTGCACGCGCTGCGCGCCGAAACCGGGCTGCTGCGCGACTTGTCGTTCGATACGATTTCGGGTGCGGGGCCGAACGGCGCGATCGTGCACTACCGGGTCAGCCCCGAAAGCAGCCGCACGCTGGAGCCGAACAGCGTCTATCTGGTCGATTCGGGCGGGCAGTATGCCGATGGGACGACTGACATCACCCGCACCGTGTGGATCGGCCCCGCTGCACCGCCTGCGGAAATACGCGACCGCTTTACCCGCGTGCTCAAGGGCCACATCGCGCTGGCGCGTGCGGTCTTCCCCAAGGGCACGGCTGGCAGCCAGCTTGACAGTTTTGCCCGCCAGTTCCTGTGGGCGGCGGGGCTGGATTATGCCCATGGCACTGGCCATGGGGTGGGCAGTTTCCTGTCCGTCCACGAAGGGCCGCAGCGCATCGCCAAGGCAGCAGGCGGGCAGGCGGGCACCGGACAGGAGCTTTTGCCGGGGATGATCCTGTCCAACGAGCCGGGCTATTACAAGACCGGCGAATACGGCATCCGCATCGAAAATCTCGTGCTGGTGGAACAGCGCGACATTCCCGGCGCCGAGGGGGCGTTCTACGGGTTCGAAACGCTCACGTTCGTGCCGATCGAACGTGCCCTGATCGACGTCGCGTTGCTTGCGCCGGAGGAGCGCGAATGGCTGGACAGCTATCACGCTGCCGTTCAGGCCCTGTTGGCCCCGCAGCTTGGCGATGAAGACCGGGTCTGGCTGGAACGCGTTTGCGCCCCGCTGTGAGAGTGGCCGTGCACGGCCCTGCGTCGGCGCGATGCCCGGCGATCTTGCCGCCGGGTGAACGGTGCGGCACCGTTGCGACAATTTGAGACAAACTTGCGGGTGTGGCGGCATAGTCGCGCGACAAGGCGTGCCTAGATAGGGCTTACGGAAACTGCGGTCGCCTCTTCCCTCCCCTCCCAAGGGCAAGGCTTCCCCCCTCTCCTTGCCAGATGGCGGGCGGCCGCAGTTTTCACCCTGTTTTCCGCTCAAGGAGCATTCGTGATGAAGACTTTCAAGATCGCCGCTGCCGCTGCCGTCATGGCCACCGCAGGTGTTGCCATGTACGCTGCTTCGCCCGTCATGGCGCAAGGCATGGGCGCCGAACGCGGCAAGCCGATGACCTGGGCCGATGCCAAGGGCATGGGCGACCGCATGTGGGAACGCCTCGATGTCAACAAGGACGGCAAGCTGGATCAGGCCGACCGTACCGCCCGGATGGAACAACGCTTCAAGTCCATCGACACCGATGGCAACGGTGCGATCAGCCGTGACGAGTTCATGGCCCACCACGCCCAGATGGGCGACCGCAAGCACGGCGGCGCAAGGATGGCCGGTGGCGACGATGCGATGGGTGACCATGGCAAGGGACACAAGCGCGGACGCTGGGGCAAGGGTGGCATGGCCGGTGGGCACATGCTCGCCATGGCCGACACTAACAAGGACGGTGCGGTTTCGCGCGCTGAGTTCGATGCCATGGCCAAGGCGCACTTTGACAAGGCCGATGCCAACAAGGATGGTACGGTTACCCCGGAGGAGCGCCGCGCGATGATGAAGGACATGATGGGCCGGATGCACGGCAAGCGCGGCCCGGCGGGGCAGCCCGCCCCGGCTGCTGACTGACCCTGACGGCAGGATGCCATGACCGAAGCGCCGATCCGCATTCTTGTCGTCGATGATGAACCGGCGCTGCGCGAACCCCTGGCGGACTATCTGGTCCGGCAGGGGTTTGTCGTGACTCAAGCCGGAACCGCTGCCGAAGCCCGCAGCCGCCTGCTGGAAACGGGCTGCGATCTCGTCTTGCTGGATATCATGATGCCGGGCGAGGACGGGCTTTCGCTGTGCCGCCACCTGGTGGAGGCGAAGCGGCTGCCGGTTATCTTCATTACTGCGAAGGGCGAATCCACCGACCGTATCGTCGGGCTGGAAATCGGCGCGGACGATTACGTGGTAAAGCCGTTCGACCCGCGCGAGCTGGTCGCCCGCATCCGCTCGGTCCTGCGCCGCGCGTCCAAGCAATCGAGCGAGGTGAGCGATGCGACCGTCTATGATTTCGAAGGCTGGCAGCTCGATCCGCTCAAGCGGCGGCTGACCGACGCCGAAGGCGCGGTCGTGGCGATCTCTTCCGCCGAGTTCCGCCTGCTGCTGGCGTTTCTCGACCACCCCCGCCAGGTTCTCGACCGTGACCGCCTGCTCGACATGGTGCAGGGGCGCGAAGCGCATCTGTTCGACCGCGCGGTGGACAACCAGATTTCGCGCCTGCGCCGCAAGATCGAAGTGGACAGCCGCAACCCGCAACTGATCCAGACAGTCTGGGGCGGCGGCTACATGCTCGCCGCCGAAGTGCGCAAGCGCCCGGCCATGGCCGGTGAAGCCTGATCCGGTGAAGCCTTTCCCCCGCTTTCGCCCCACCTTGTGGCCGCGCAGCCTGCAAGGGCAGGTGTTGCTGGCGATCGCGCTGGCGTTGCTGGTGGCGCAGGCCATTTCGGCGGCGCTGATCTGGCGCGAACAGAATCATCGGCGCGAATCCGCGATGGTCAGCACCGCCGCGTTCCGCCTGCTTGGCCCGCAATCGGACAGCCGCCGCTTCCGCCGCCCGCGCGACGATGATCGTCCGGCGCGCGACGATGATCGTCCGGCGCGCGCATGGCGCGTCAGCATCAGCGATGCCTCGCCCCGCCGCGCGGACGAGGCGCGTCTGGCACGGGTCGAGAATGAACTGGCCGAAGTGCTGGCCGCGCAGGGTTTTGAAACCGCCGATGTCGAAGTTTTCGAACGCGATCCCCTGCGCGATGCCGACAGTCTGCGCTTCCTGCGGCGCTACCGCCGCGAACTGGCGGTCTTTTCGGGCAAGCCCAAGCCGCGGCTCGTGATCGCTGCGGTGCGCCAGCCATCGGGCCAGTGGCTCTCCACGCGGATCTTCAGCGAAGGTGGCGAATGGCGCGTGCTGGCTCCGCTCGCCGCGCAGACCATCGTGCTCTATGGCGTGCTGGTGGGGGCGCTGGCGCTGATCCTGCGCCGCCTTGCTCGCCCGCTCAAGGCGCTGACCCGGCGGGTCGAGGATTTTGCCGGCAACCGCCTGCTCGAAGGGCAGTTGCAGCCCGACGGGCCGGAAGACATCCAGCGGTTGATCGTGGCGCACAACGCCATGGAGACGCGGATCGCCGCGATGCTGGATGAAAAGGACGTGATGCTCGGCGCGATCGGGCACGATCTGAAAACGCCGCTGGCGGCGCTGCGTGTACGCATCGAAGCGGTGGAAGACGATACCGAGCGGGGCCGGATGGCCGCGACGATCGAGGACATTAACCGCTCGCTTGACGATATCCTCTCGCTTGCGCGTGTCGGGCGGCCGTCCGATCCGCTGGAGCCGACCGAGCTTTCCGCGCTGGTTGCCGACGTGATCGGCGAGTTCGAGGACATGGGCGAAGCCGTGGAACTGGGCGAGGCGCAACGCATCGTGCTGTCGTTGCGGGCCACCTGGCTGCGCCGCGCCTTGCGCAATCTGGTGTCCAACGCCCTGCGTTATGGCACACGGGCGCGCGTTTCGCTGGTGCGCGAAGGCAATGCGGCGGTCCTGCGCATTGCCGACGACGGGCCGGGCATCCCTGAAGATGACATTGCGCGGATGATGGAGCCGTTCACCCGGCTGGAAGCATCGCGCAACAGCAGCACGGGCGGGACCGGCCTCGGCCTCACGCTGGCCCGCGCCATTGCCGACCAGCACGGCGGCACGCTGACGCTGGTCAACCGGCGCGCGGCGGATGGCAGCGTTGCGGGACTGACCGCCACGGTGCGCTTGCCCTTGCGATGAGGGGCGGTACGTTCCGGCGCTGTCGTCAACCGCGTTGGTCGGATTGCGGATGCCGTTTGTCGAAAGAGTTGGCCCAACCCGGAACTGGTTGCTAGTGCAACCAATCACGATCCGCCGAGGAGTTTTCCACCGAATGCGTGCCTTTCCCTTCGTTTCGGCGCTTGCGCTGTCCGCCGCCCTTGCCGTCGTGCCGGTGCAGGCGCAACAGGCTGCCAATCCATCGGCTGCTGCCGGGGTTCACAGTGATCTGCCGCGCGTGGCGCATCCTTCGCACTATGCCATTGCCATCACGCCCGATGCCGCCAACCTGACCTTCAGCGGGACCGCAGCGGTCGACCTTGAAGTGACCGAGGCTACGGATTTCCTGACGCTGCATGCCGCCGATCTCAAGATCGCATCGGCCACGCTGACCCCGGCGGGCGGAATCGCCATGCCGGTCACCGTCACCATGGATGCGGCCAGCCAGACCGCGAAGTTTGCCGCCGCCGCGCCGCTCGCACCCGGCAAGTACCGGCTCGACACAGTCTATACCGGCACCATCAACACCCAGGCCAACGGGCTGTTCGCGCTCGATTACCCCGACAAGCTGACCGGCAAGGACGTGCGCGGGCTGTTTACCCAGTTCGAAGCGCCCGATGCGCGGCGCTTTGCTCCGATGTTCGATGAACCGATCTACAAGGCGACGTTCGACCTTTCAGCCGTCGTGCCTTCGCAGCAAATGGCGGTCAGCAACATGCCGGTGGCCAGGGAGGAAGACCTCGGCAACGGGCGCAAGCGGGTGACGTTCGGCACCAGCCCGAAGATGTCTTCGTACCTGCTGTTCTTCAGCCTGGGCGATTTCGAACGCATGGCCAAGGAAGCCGCGCCCGGCGTGCAGGTGGGCATCGTTTCACCGCGCGGCAGCGGCGAACAGGGGCGGCTTGCGCTGGATGAACTGGCAAAGCTGATCCCGTTCTACGCCGATTATTTCGGCCAGCCCTATCCCCTGCCCAAGCTCGACAATGTCGCCGCGCCGGGTCAGTCGCAGTTCTTTTCAGCGATGGAGAACTGGGGCGCGATCCTGACGTTCGAACGGTTGTTGCTCAACGATCCGGCGATCACCAGCGCCGCCACGCGCAACGGCATTGTCACCGTGCAGGCGCACGAAGTGGCGCACCAGTGGTTCGGCAATCTCGTTACCATGGCGTGGTGGGAAGACCTGTGGCTGAACGAAGGCTTTGCCAGTTGGATGGAAACCAAGGCTACCGATCATTTCCACCCCGACTGGTTCCCGCTGCTCGAACGCGTCAACGGGCGTGAAGCGGCGATGGGGCTGGACGGGTACAAGACCACGCACCCCATCGTCCAGGAAATCAGGACGGTGGATGAAACCAACGAAGCCTTCGATGCGATCACCTACCAGAAGGGTGAAGCGGTCATTTCCATGCTCGAAGCCTATGCCGGTGAAGGCGTCTGGCGCGACGGCCTGCGCGCCTACATGCGCGATCACAAGTTTTCGAACACCCGTTCGAAGGACTTGTGGCAGGCGGTGGAAAAAGCCGGCGCACCGGGCCTGACCGAGGTGGCCAGCGATTTCACCACCAAGCCCGGCATCCCGCTGGTGAAGGTGGACCGGATGACCTGCCGCAAGGGCGTTGTCACGCTTCGGCTGCAGCAGGGGGAATACAGCGTCGACCGCAAGGATGACGTGGCCGCAAAGCCGCAGCAGTGGAAAGTGCCGCTGCTGGTTTCGGCAGGCGGCGGTGAGCCGGTGCGCACCATTCTCGATGGTGGGAAGACAACGGTTACCGTCACCTCGCCCGGTTGCGGGCCGGTCGTCATCAATGCAGGGCAGCTTGGCTACTACCGTTCGCTTTACACCCCGGCGATGCTGGCCAGCCTGAAGAAGGCCATCCCCGGCCTGCCGGCCGTGGACCAGATGGGGCTGGTGGCGGACAATCTCGCGCTGGCCAACAGCGGTTATCAGCCGCTGGCCCCCGCGCTCGATCTGCTGGCCGCGATCCCCGGCGATGCCAACCCCGTGGTCGCCGGCAGTGCCTTCGAGGATTATGTTGCCGCATGGCGGACGCTGGAAAAGAACGCCGCGGCGCAGCAGCGCCTGCTGGCGAAAGCATCGGCCACCTACAAGCCGCGCCTTGCATCCCTGGGCTATGCGCCGAAGGATGATGAAAGCCTGCCCGACGCCGATCTGCGCGCGACCCTGATCAGCGGGTTCGGGGTGATGGGCGATCCCGATGTGGCGGCAGAGGCGCATCGGCGCTTTGCTGCGCTGGCAAGCGACCCCAAGGCGCTGGACGGCCCGCTCAAGACCACGTGGATGAACATTGCCGCCCGCAATGCCACCAAGGCGGACTGGGACACGATCCGCAGCATGGCAATGGCATCGACCAGCGCGGTGGAACGTCAGTTCCTTTACACCCTGCTGGGCCACGCCGCCGATCCGGCGCTGGCTGCGGCGGCCCGCGAACTGGCGCTGACCGACGAGCCGGGCAAGACCACCAGCGCGGCGATGATTGTCGCCGCGGCGGGTCTGCACCCCGATGCGACCTATGATTTTGCCGTGGCGAACCGTGCCAGGGTGGAAGAACTGGTCGATGGACAGAGCCGCGTGACCTTCATCTCCGGTTTGGGCCGGGGGTCGAGCGACAAGGCGATGATCGGCAAGCTCGAAGCTTTCAGGGCCACTGTACCGGCTGAAGCCGCGCGCCCGGTCGATCGGGTTATCGGCACGCTCACGCAGCGGGCCAAGGCCCGGCCCCTGTTCGTCAAGGGGCTGGTCGACTGGCTGGGTTCGAAGCGCAACTAACCGCCCTGTCGCGCGCCCTGTGCGGCTTCGCCTGAAGACGCACAGGGCCAGCGGTCAGCGCAGCAGGCCGCCCAGAATGCCACGGGCGAAGCGGCCAAACGCTTCGCCCCCGATGGATGTGGCGATGGACCCGGCAACCGCCGTCAATCCGGAAGCTACCGGCGCGGCGCGTGATTTCTTGCCGGTGATCTGTGCGGCGATCACCGCGCCCGCCGACGATGCAACGGCGCCTGCTGCGGCCTTGCCCGCGCGTTCCCACATCGACGGTGTCTTGCGGGCCGAGGCACGTTGCTTTTCGACGCCTTCGGCTTCGACCTGCTGTGCGGCGGCGGCGGCGTCGCTGGCTTTCTGTGCCAGCACTTCGGCGGCGGATTCACGGTTGACGGCGGTATCGTATTTGCCATCGAACGGGCTGACCGACTGGATGATCGCGCGTTCCTTGGGGGTCAGCGGGCCAAGCCGCGAACACGGTGGCGCGATCAGCGTGCGCTGGACAACCGAGGGTGAGCCATCTTCGTCGAGTGTCGAAACCAGCGCCTCGCCAACTTTCAGCTCGGTGATCGCCGTTTCGACATCGAGATCCTTGTTGATGCGGAAGGTTTCCGCCGCCGCCTTGATCGCGCGCTGATCGCGCGGAGTGAAGGCGCGCAGGGCGTGCTGTACGCGGTTGCCCAACTGGCCCGCGATCTTTTCGGGAATGTCGATCGGGTTCTGGGTGACGAAGAACACGCCCACGCCCTTCGACCGGATCAGGCGCACGACCTGTTCGACCTTTTCCATCAGCGCCTGCGGGGCATCGTCGAACAGAAGGTGCGCTTCATCGAAGAAGAACACGAGGTTGGGTTTTTCGGGGTCGCCCACTTCGGGCAGCGCCTCGAACAGTTCGGACAGCAGCCACAGCAGGAAGGTTGCGTAAAGCTTGGGGCTTTGCATCAGCTTGTCGGCGGCAAGGACGTTGATCATGCCGCGGCCCTGGTCGTCGGTCTTGAGGAAGTCGTTCACTTCGAACGCTGGTTCGCCAAAGAAGCGGTCCGCGCCCTGGCTTTCGAAGGCCAGAAGCTGGCGCTGGATCGTGCCGACACTGGCCTTGGATACGTTGCCATAGCGTGTTGCAAGCGAGCTGGCATTTTCGGCACAGGCAACCAGCACCGATTGCAGATCGGCAAGGTCGATCAGCAGCAGGCCGTTGTCATCGGCATAGCGGAAGGCAATGTTCAGCACCCCTTCCTGCGTATCGTTGAGGCCCATCAGCCGCGCCAGCAGCAGCGGCCCCATTTCCGATATGGTGGTGCGGATCGGGTGGCCGCTTTCACCGTAAAGATCCCAGAACACGGCGGGATTGTCGGCATAGGCATAATCGGTGATGCCCAGTTCCTTCGCCCGCGCCTCCAGCTTGTCGGCATGTTTGAAGGTGGGGCTGCCGGGCATGGCGATGCCCGAAAGATCGCCTTTCACATCCGCCATGAAAACGGGCACGCCGCGCCGGGAAAACTGTTCGGCAATGCCTTGCAAGGTTACGGTCTTGCCGGTGCCGGTTGCCCCCGCGATCAGCCCGTGGCGGTTGGCGCGGCTAAGCCGCAGCACTTGCCGTTCGCCGTTGGATGCCAGACCAAGGTAGATGTCGTCCATGCACAAGACCCCTTTGCTTTGCCCCGTGATTAAGCGGTGCGTCCGCCATGTGCGAGGGGTTTTTGCATCCATCGCGGCGAACGGGTAGAGCGCCCGGCACGGCCATGACACGCGCTCCCTTCATCCTGCTTGACGATGCCCGCACCAGCGGCGCCAGCGATGCGCGGCTGTATGAACAGCCCGTGGAGATCGTCGTTGCCCGGCGCGTGGATGACGTGGCCCCTGCGCTGGCGCGCATTGCGGCAACGCCGGGCGAATGGGCAGGCTATCTGGCCTATGAAGCGGGCCTTTCGCTGGAGGCGCGGCTCGCGCCGCTGGCCGTGCGCCGCACTGGCGCGGCAGGGCCGCTGGTGTGGTTTGCCCGGTTTGCCACCGTCACCCGGCTGGACAGTGCGGGCGTGGCGCGGTGGCTGGCGCAGACGGCGCAGGGTGCGGGGCGGATCGGCCCATTGGCTCCGGCAATTTCAACCGGCGGCTATGCAAGGGCCTTTGACACGGTGCTCCGCGCCATCCACGCTGGAGACATCTATCAGGCGAACCTGACGCTGCCGCTGACGGGCACATGGGATGGCGATCCCCTGGCGATCTATGCCCAGGTGCGCGGCGATGCGCGGACCGGTTATGGCGGCGTGGTGTGGGACGGGGCGCACTGGCACCTGTCGTTTTCGCCCGAACTCTTCTTCAAGCTGGCCGACGGCGAAGTGCGCGTGCGCCCGATGAAGGGCACCGCGCCGCGCGGCCAGACCGGCGACGAAGATGCCCGCTTCAAGGCCGGCCTTGCCGCCAGCACCAAGGACCGCGCCGAAAACCTGATGATCGTGGACCTGATGCGCAACGATCTGTCGCGTGTCTCGCAGCCCGGCTCGGTCAGGGTCGAAGCCCCGTTTGCCATCGAAAGCTATCCCACGGTGCACCAGATGGTGACCACGGTGCGCGCCCGGCTTTCGGCGGGCGAGGACGTGACCAGCCTGCTGCGCGCGATCTTTCCCTGTGGTTCGATCACCGGCGCACCCAAGATCCGTGCGATGGAAATCATCGACGCGGCAGAGCGGGATGCGCGGGGGAGCTATTGCGGTTCGATCGGAAGGATCGACGCCACTGGCGATGCGGCGTTCAATGTGGCAATCCGCACCGTGCGCCTGACATGCGATCATCCGGGGGCTTCGGGCGGTCGCGCGGTCATGGGGGTCGGATCGGCGGTCGTCGCGGATTCCGCCATGATCGGGGAATGGCGCGAATGCGTGGTAAAGGGGAACTTCTTGCGCCTGTCCGCCGGTCATGCCGATCTGATTGAAACGATGGCCTTCGATCCCGCCACGGGTATCGAACTTCTGGAGCTGCATCTTGAACGGATGAAGGCCAGCGCGCTTGCGCTTGGCTTCGCGTTCGATCGCCATGCGATCCGCAATGCCATTCATGCCCTGTGCTTCGACCTCGATGCCCCGGCCAGGGTGCGGTTGGTCGTGTCAAAGGGCGGGGCGCATGCGCTTGCGGCAACCCCGCTGCCCGCGCCGACCCCGGAAATCGTGTGTGCGGTGCTGCCGCTGCCGGTGTCGGACGGGGACTGGCGGCTGCGCCACAAGACCACCGATCGCGGCTTCTACGATGCGGGGCGTGCCGCTGCACAGCGGGCAGGCGCCGACGAGGCGCTGTTCCTGCGCGACGATGGGCGCCTGACCGAAGGCACGTTCACCAACATCTTTGTCGAACGCGATGGCCGCCTGCTTACCCCACGTGCCGACCTTGGCCTGCTGCCGGGCGTCCTGCGGCGCAGCCTGATCGAGGGCGCGCGCGCGGTGGAAGCCGATCTGGTGCTGGATGATCTGGCGGGCGGTTTCATGGTCGGCAATGCGGTGCGCGGGCTGGTCCCGGCCCGTCTGCTCGGAGCATAGCGTGATGGTGCAGCTTTCCTCTGCCCTTGCCCGGATCGCCCCGTCGCGGACCACGGCCATTACCGACCGCGCGATGCAGTTGCGTGCCGAAGGGCGCGACGTGATCTCGCTTTCCGTGGGCGAGCCGGACTTTGCCACGCCGCCGCATGTTGTTCAGGCGGCAAAGGATGCGCTCGACGCTGGCGATACCCGTTATACCGCGGTTGCCGGAACCGCGCGGCTGCGGGCTGCGGCGGCGCTGCACTTCCAGCGCGACCTTGGCATCGCCGTGCCACCCGAACAGATCATCGTCAGTGCGGGGGGCAAGCAGGCCATCTTTCATGCGCTGCTGGCCACGCTCGACCCGGCTGACGAAGTGCTGATCCCTTCGCCATGGTGGGTCAGCTATCCTGAAATCGTGCGCTTTGCAGGCGCGGCGGTCGTCGATCTGCCGACGGACGCTGCAGGCGGTTTCCGTATCACGCCAGACCAGCTCGCCGCCGCGATCACGCCCGCCACGCGCTGGCTGCTGCTCAACAGCCCTGGCAACCCGACCGGCGCGACTTATCCGGCGGATGAACTGCGCGCGCTGGGCGATGTATTGCGCCGCCACCCGCGTGTGCTGGTGATGAGCGATGATATCTATGCCCCGCTGCGCTATGGCGATGGCGCACACGCCACGCTGGCGGTGGAATGCCCCGATCTTGCGCCGCGCATCCTGACCGTGTCGGGCGTGTCCAAAAGCCACGCGATGACCGGGTTCCGCATCGGCGTTTCGGCAGGCCCTGCCTGGCTGATCGGGGCAATGGCCAGGCTGCAATCGCATTCGTCGGGCAACCCCGCATCCATCAGCCAGGCCGCCGCCGTTGCCGCTTTCGAGGGGCCGCAGGACTTCCTGCTGGACTGGCGCGAACGGTTCCGCGCGCGGCGCGACATGGTCGTTGCTGCGATCAACGCCATTCCCGGCCTGTCGTGCCCCGTGCCCGATGGCGCGTTTTACTGCATGGTCGATGCCGCCCCGCTGATGGCGCGGTTTGGCGATGACGATGCGCTGTGCCTGCATCTGCTGGAAAATGGCGTGGCCGTGGTTCCGGCATCGGCGTTTGGCGGGCGCGATGGATTCCGTATCAGTTTTGCCGCCGACGAAGCCCGGCTCGAACAGGCGCTTTCCCGCATTGCAAAGGCCGTGGCATGATTGATTTTTCCATACTGTTCGAAGATGGCGAGGCGCTTGTCATCGACAAGCCTGCCGGTTTGCCGCTCGATACGCCGCGCGCCGGGGGGCCAAGCCTTGAAGACAATCTCGATGCCTTGCGCTTCGGCTTTGCGCGGCAACCCTTCCCGGTCCACCGGCTGGACCGCGATACGTCCGGCTGCCTGTTGCTGGCGCGCAACCCCAAGGCGCTGAAACGCTTTTCCGCCGCGTTCGAAGCGCGCGAGGTGACGAAAGTCTATCTCGGCGTGGTGGCCGGTGAAGTGGCGGGGGAATCCGGCACGATCGACCTGGCGTTGACCAAGATCAGCTCTGCGGAAAAGGGCTGGCGAATGATCCCGGCGCGCAAAGGCAAGCCCGCCATCACCCACTGGCAGGTCATCGCCCGCAAGGACGCGATGACACTGGTGGAGTTTCGCCCCGAAACCGGCCGCACCCACCAGATCCGCATTCATGCGCTGGCGGGCCTTGGCCACGCCTTGCTGGGCGACCCGATCTATGGCGAGCTTGTGCCGGGCGATGAAACCGCGCGCTCCACGGCCCGGCGGACGATGCTGCACGCATCCGCGCTGACCGTGCCGCGCGCGGGCAAGGCCGCGATCATCGCCCAGGCTCCGGTGCCGCTGGATTTCGACGCGCTGGGCTTCGCGCTGGCAGGCGCAGAAGGCTGATGGACGCCGATGCGCTGGTCGCGCAGGCGCTGTCGCTGGTAGAGGAAAGCTTCATCGCCTCGTCGGGACCGGGCGGGCAGAATGTCAACAAGGTCGCTACGGCTGTGCAGGTGCGGCTGGATGTCTATGCGCTGCGCCTGCCGCCGCCGGTGTTCCACCGTTTGCGCGAACTGGCGGGCAGCAAGTTTACCGCCAAGGGTGAAGTGGTGATGACCGCGCGGTCTTTCCGCACGCAGGAGGCCAACCGCGAAGACGCGCGCAAGCGGCTGGGCGATCTGTTGCGCGATGCGATGAACCTGCCCGCGCGGCGCGCCAAGTCGCGGCTCAACCGTGTGGGCAAGGCCCAGCGGCTGGAAGGCAAGAAGATCCGGGGCGCGGTAAAGGCCGGGCGCGGCAAGGTGCGGCTCGATTGAAGGGTTGGGGCAATCGCGCCGCTGGCTTCAGTCCCCGCCGACGCGTTCGATCTGCGCGCCCATGAGCGAAAGCTTTTCTTCCAGTCGTTCGTACCCGCGATCAAGGTGGTACAGCCGGTGGACCTGCGTTTCGCCTTCGGCGGCAAGGCCGGCGATCACCAGGCTCATCGACGCCCGCAGGTCGGTTGCCATCACTTCGGCGCCGGTCAGCTTTTCAACGCCGTGGACCACGGCGGTGCGGCCCTTGGTTTCGATCCGTGCGCCCATGCGGTTCAGCTCCGGCACGTGCATGTAGCGGTTTTCGAAGATCGTTTCGGTCAGCACCGACGATCCGCTGGCCATGCACAGCATCGCCATCAACTGCGCCTGCATGTCGGTGGCGAAGCCGGGGTAGGGCGCGGTGGAGATCGTCACGGGCCGGAGCGGCCCGTCGGCGGCGACATGGATGCCGCCCTGGCGCGGTTCGACGTGGACACCAGCATCGCGCAGCGCCTGCACGGTGGCTTCCATATCCTCGATCCGCGCGCCCTTGAGCATCACTTCGCCGCCGGTAATGGCAGCGGCGCATGCGTACGAACCTGCCTCGATGCGATCGGGCATGACCATGTAGGTTGCCCCGTGGAGACGTTCGACGCCATGAATCGTCAGGTCGGAGGTGCCGATCCCTTCGATCTGCGCGCCCATCGCTACCAGCAGGTTGCACAGGTCGACGATTTCGGGTTCGCGCGCGGCATTGTGCAGCGTGGATTTGCCCCTGGCCAGAACGGCCGCCATCAGTGCGTTCTCGGTCGCGCCGACGGATACCACCGGGAAGGAATAGCGCCCGCCCGGAAGACCGCCATCGGGTGCGATGGCGCGGACATAGCCTGCTGCCAGTTCGATCGTGCCGCCCAAGGCCTCCAGCACCTTGAGGTGCAGGTCGATGGGGCGGTTGCCGATGGCGCAGCCACCCGGCAGCGATACCGTAGCTTCGCCCGCGCGGGCAAGCATCGGGCCAAGCACGAGGATCGAGGCGCGCATCTTGCGCACCAGATCGTATGGCGCGACCGTCGATGTCAGGCGCGTGGCTTGCAAGGTCATTACCCGGCCAAAATCTTCCGGGCGCGCACCGGCAATGGATGTCGATATGCCGAACTGGTTCAGCAGATGCTGGAATCCGTCGATGTCGGCAAGGCGCGGCAGGTTGCGCAAGGTTACCGGCTCGTCGGTCAGAAGTGCGCAGGGCAGCAGCGTGAGGGCCGAGTTCTTGGCACCGGAGACCGGGACCGTGCCCGAAAGGCGCTGTCCGCCACGGATGATGATCTTGTCCATCGCGGTCATTTAGCCGGTTTGCCGCCTCGTGCAAGCATGACGGGTGCTGTTAGCGGGCTGAAGCGAGGTTGACATTTTCCCTTAGTAATTGTGCATTGCATCATAAGCCTGCAGCAATTCATGGATATCGCAACAAAATGACTTCACCCGCCCTTCGCAAGCCGATCCGCAAAGCCGTGTTCCCCGTTGCCGGGCTGGGCACGCGTTTCCTGCCGGCGACCAAGGCGATCCCCAAGGAAATGCTGCCGATCATCGATCGTCCGCTGATCCAGTACGCGGTCGACGAAGCGCGCGAAGCGGGGATCGAACAGCTCATCTTCGTGACCGGGCGTGGCAAGACAGCCATCGTCGAACATTTCGATACGGCCTACGAACTCGAACATACCATGCGCGATCGCGGCAAGGTGCTCGACGTGCTTGAAGCCACGCGGATCCAGCCGGGCAATCTCGTTACCGTGCGCCAGCAGGTGCCGATGGGGCTTGGCCATGCCATCTGGTGCGCCCGCGCGGTGGTGGGCGACGAACCCTTTGCCATTTTCCTGCCCGATGAGATGATGGTCGGCACGCCCGGCTGCATGAAGCAGATGGTCGAAGCCTACAACGAACTGGGCGGCAACCTGATCTCGGTGCTGGAAGTGCCGGAAGAGGATGTGTCGAGCTATGGCGTGATTGCGCCGGGCGCCAGGGTGTCCGACACGCTGACCGAAGTGCTGGGACTTGTCGAAAAGCCCCGGCGTGAAGATGCGCCGTCCAATCTCATCATTTCGGGCCGGTACATCCTCCAGCCCGAAGTGATGCGCACGCTGGAAACGCAAAAGACCGGCGCGGGCGGTGAAGTGCAGTTGACCGATGCCATGGCGCGGATGATCGGGGCGCAACCGTTCCACGCGGTCAAGTTCGCCGGGCAGCGTTTCGATTGCGGCAGCAAGACCGGGTTTGTCGAAGCCACGCTGACTCTTGCGCTGGAACGGCCCGACATGGCCGACGAAGTGCGGGCAATCATGCAGCGCCTGCTGCAGCAAACCGCCTGAACATAACGCAAGGCTGGTAGACCCGCTGTTCGCGTCAACGCCACCGTCGGCGGTTCGCGGCGGTTTCGTCCCCGCATACTCCTGCCCGCATACTCCTGAAGGTCCGGGTTGGCGCTACCGCCACAGCGGGGCATGACGCGTTCAGGCGTCGGGGGGCATCTGCCCCTTTGCCCATTTGCAAGTTTACCGTGGACAGCTTTACCAATTCGCGCCATCGGCAATGCAAATGGAATCTCGATAACGGTCAGTGTCAGGAGCGAATGCCATGAAAGCTCTGGTTTGTGTGAAGCGAGTGATTGATTACAACGTGAAGCCTCGAGTGAAGTCGGACGGGAGCGGAGTTGATCTTGCGAATGTAAAGATGAGCATGAATCCGTTTGACGAGATAGCGGTTGAGGAAGCGATACGCCTGAAGGAGAAGGGCGTTGTGAGCGAGATTGTGGCGGTGTCTGTGGGGCCTGCGAAGGCGCAGGAGACGCTGCGCACGGCGCTGGCGATGGGCGCTGACCGAGCGGTTCTGGTGCAGGTTGACGATGGTGTTGAGGTAGAGCCTCTGGCGGTTGCGAAGATCATCAAGGGCATTGCCGATGAGGAAGCGCCCGGCCTGATCGTGACGGGCAAGCAGGCGATTGACGACGACAGCAACCAGGTTGGCCAGATGGTGGCGGCGCTGCTGGGCCGTCCGCAGGGCACGTTTGCGAATGAAGTGAGCGTTGAGGGCGATGCGGTTGTGGTCAAGCGCGAGATCGACGGGGGCCTGCAGACGGTGAAGCTTGCGCTTCCGGCGGTGGTGACGACCGATCTTAGACTGAACGAGCCGCGTTATGCGTCGCTTCCGAACATCATGAAGGCCAAGTCCAAGCCGCTGGCGAACAAGACGCCTGCCGATTACGGGGTGGACATCACCGCGCGGCTCAAGACGCTGAAGGTGGCCGAACCGCCGGTGCGCAGTGCGGGGATCAAGGTTCCCGATGTCGATACGCTGGTTGCCAAGCTCAAGGAAATGGGAGTCGCCTGATGTCGAAGGTTCTGGTTCTGGTCGAACACGACAACGCCTCGGTCAAGGATGCGACGCTTGCTGCCGTCACTGCCGCTGGCCAGCTTGGCGAAGTGACCGCGCTGGTGGCCGGCGCGGATTGCGATGGCGCGGCGCAGGCCGCGGCGCAGATTGCGGGCGTGGCCCGCGTGCTGAAAGCCGATGACGCGGCGCTGGCCAACGCGCTGGCGGAAAACGTTGCGCCGCTGGTGGCGGGCCTGATGGCGGACTACGACGCCTTTGTGGCCCCGGCGACGACGACGGGCAAGAATGTGGCGCCGCGCGTGGCCGCGCTGCTCGACGTGATGCAGGTGTCGGACATTCTCTCGGTCGAAGGGCCGAAGACCTTCACGCGCCCGATCTATGCGGGCAACGCGATTGCCACGGTTGAATCGAGCGATGCGAAGCTGGTGATCACGGTGCGCGGCACGGCCTTTGCGAAGGCGGCCCCGACCGGCGGCAGCGCCAGCGTCGAGACGGTTGCCGCCGCTGCGGACTCCGGGCTCAGCAGCTTCGTGAGCGCCGAGATCGCCAGGAGCGAGCGCCCGGAACTGACTTCGGCCAAGATCATCGTGTCGGGCGGTCGGGCGCTGAAGGATGCGGCGACGTTCGAACAGATCATCACGCCGCTGGCGGACAAGCTGGGCGCAGGCATCGGCGCAAGCCGCGCGGCGGTGGACGCAGGCTATGTGCCCAACGATTACCAGGTCGGGCAGACCGGGAAGATCGTGGCGCCCGAAGTGTACATCGCGGTGGGCATCTCCGGCGCGATCCAGCACCTTGCGGGGATGAAGGACAGCAAGACGATCATCGCCATCAACAAGGACGAAGACGCGCCGATCTTCCAGGTGGCAGACCTCGGCCTTGTCGGCGATCTGTTCACGCTGGTGCCGGAACTGACCGGGAAGCTTTGAGGGCGCGGGCCATGGGTTGCATTTCCTGCAACTGAAATGCCGTGCTTCGCACTTGCGAGCGATGCCGCCAGACCCCAAAAAGAACACGCCTTTCAGGCATCCTCTCCCAAACTTTCCAAGGCTGGCCTCCGGGCCAGCCTATTTTTTTGCGCAAGGCACAAACCACAATCACCACCTGCGCCCCGCCAGGGGGCCTTCGTCATGCAAATGACAGACCCGCCCGGCGGTCAGCAGTGATTAGAACGAGAGACTTGCCGTTGTGGACACAGTCCGCCCGACAAGCGTGCTGGCAGAGGCAACGCCAGTCGGCGGCAGCGCCGGTTGGGTAAGGCGGTTCATTTATGGATAGCAGTGGACGGTTCACAGATTGTGCCAATGTTCGCTATATGTTCCGGATCATTCCATCCACTGATTCGGCACCCCATGCACAAGCCAGACACCATTGAGCACCTCTATCTCGACTTCGACGGCTTCTTTGCCTCCGTCGAACAGCAGTTAAATCCTCGTCTGCGTGGCCGCCCCGTTGGCGTTGTCCCCTATGAGGGCAAGGGCAGAACCTGCATCATCGCGGCATCACGGGAAGCGAAAGCCGCAGGCGTCAAGAATATCATGATGGTGGACGAGGCGCGCCATATCTGCCCTGATCTCGTTCTGGTGCCCCAGCAACCGGCCATGTATCGGCGCGCGCACAATGCACTGGTGGCCGAAATTGACAGCGTGGTTCCTGTCGATGTGGTGAAGTCGATAGACGAACTGGCTTGCCGGTTGGATGGCAAGCAGCATCACGCCCCGGAAGGTGTCGCAGCGGCGATCAAACGGGCCATTGCCTGCAATATCGGACCAGTCATTACCTGTTCCATAGGTTTTGCCGCCAATCGCCATCTGGCCAAGATCGCCTGCAAGGTGAACAAGCCCGATGGCCTGACGATCTGGCACCCATCCATCATGCCGGAACCGCTGTTTGCCATTCCGCTGGAGGATATTCCCGGCGTTGGAAAGCGCATGGCGCGGCGACTGGCGCAAGCCAGGATCGGCAGCACTCGCCAGCTATACGAAACCCAGCCCAAACAGATGCGCGCCCTGTGGCGCAACGTCACCGGCGAGCGGCTATGGTATGCCCTGCACGGTTACAGCATTACCGCGCCCGAAACGGGCCGGGGTATGTTTGGCCATGCCCGCGTGCTTCCGCCCGATCAGCGCCACCTTGGTGATGCCGAACTAATCTCGCGCCTGCTGTTGACCAAGGCTGCACGTCGAATGCGCCGGGCCGGGTTCTATTGCGCGGGCATCTGGCTTTGGATTCGCTCCTACGATCAGGGGTGGAGCGAACAGCGCCAGCTTGCCATCGTGAACGATGATTGCGCGCTTTTAAGGGGCTTGTCCGATCTGTGGAGCCGCCTTCGGGCCAGGGTGCCAGCCGCAACGCGCATAATGCGTGTGGGCGTGACGCTGTTCGACCTGTCCCCCGCATCGCAGCGCCAATTGGATTGGTTGGAAAGCGACGATGCCGACCGGCAGCGATGGGAGCGAGTGGGAGAGGCAATCGACGCTCTCAATACCCGTTACGCTGCAACCGTTGTGAGCATCGGGCCGTGGCAACCGCCCAAGGGCGGTAATGTCGGCGGCAAGATCGCCTTCACCCGGATTCCCTCTGCCGAGGACTTCTGGTGATGAACTGGAAAACCGACCTACGCGCCGCCGATCTTGGGGATGACGTGCGGCTGGAATTGACCTGCAAGCGATGTGGAGCCGTGCGGTTCTTGTCCTCCGATGCAATACTTGCCCGCTCCGGCGGCAGGCACCTCTATCTCGATCAGGTAGAGACACGGGCGCGGTGCAGGCAACGCGGGTGCAACGGGCCGATGCGCATGGCTTTAACCCGGAAGGGCGAGGCGAGCGGGTTTGTGGGGGGCATTGCCTGATAGGATGGCCACAACCTTGCCATTTCCTGCCGCGATCTGTCGCGTACGGTGACCGTCGCAATCGATCGCCTCTCCGATCTTGCCGCATGGCTGGCGAAGTCGTCGGCTTCGCGGAAAACGCCGATGGGCGGCGGAACGCTTGTCGGACCTTACGCCGTCATCGTGCCGTGCGACTTCAGCGAACTGCCGGATACGTCGTTCGATGCGAACGCGTTGCCGCTGTTCGTATCCGCCGATCAAGTCGAAGGGTTGGACATGCCCCCGATCACGATGACCGCCCCGGCATCGCAGGATCGGGCCGCAGCGCGCCTTGCCCACATTGCTTGGCGTATCGAGGCGGGCACGCTGCCACCCTGTGCCGTTGTGCCGCTGTCCGACCCGCAGGAGCCGATTTCCGCTGCCGTGGAGCGCGCCGGGGCCGATGGGCTGGACGTGACGGCCTTCCCGGTCCTTGCCGCTCCCCTGTGGGCATTCAGCGACGCCGATCGCAACACCCTACGCCTGCCGCTGCTACCGCCCTAGCGCCTTCCACCGCCGCCGCCTTGCCCGGTTCCGTGCGGCGGTGTCCCGGAAGCCCTCGGTCCCTTCAGTGCCATGATGGGGCCGGGGGCTTCTTATTTCGCCGTCGTGCCGGAAGATTGTTCGGCTTGAACCTTCTTCAAAGCTTCGCTGATGAACTTGAACCGTTTGTCGCCGCATAGCGCTTCGTGACCGTCGCTCCCGATCAAGTCGGGCGGAGCGCGAGCGATCCTCGCTTCCTTCGCGAATATCCCGCCGGGATCGTCAAGCGGAATAACCGTCATAATTTCATCATCGCGTTTAAGCTTAAGTCTGGCGAAGTCCCGCCGATAACCGCCCACATAGTCGAAAATCTCAATTTCAGCACTTCTCCAACTTGAAATTGAACCGTCAACTAGAAACTGGTCAAAATAAGGAACTTTGCCGCAAACCCCGCGTGTCTCGATCGTTCCGCTAATTGAACCATCTTTAGTTTCGTCGATATTCAGTCGAAAATCCTCTTTTGAGAGGTTCATTTCCGCCATATCAACGAAGCCTTCGGGGAAGTTGGTCCAATACCCCTTCCAAGCGGGATACTCGCCATACCATTCGGAAAACTGATCGGCGGTCTTTCCGAACTCTCCCGGCAACGCCCGCGAACTCGCCAAAATGGAATTGATGTTCGTAAGCAAGACGGCAACTGCCGTAACACCTGCCGTGATTTTCAACCATGTGCTTTTCCACCAAGGCTTATCAGCGACCGGAACCGAAGGCGGCGGAGCCTCAATAGGTTGTGCCGGTTTTGCTTTCTTCTTCGTTGCCATTGCGCCCGCAAGCCCCCTACTTTTAGGCAGCATAGCGTAACCGCCTGATATGCTGAAACGTTGAACAGGTGTTCGTTGGCGACTAGGGTCCGGACTCACTACAGCCACCAGATGACGGTTGCGGCGAGGCTGATGGCGCCCATGAAGTTTTTGAGGTTGCGATCGAAGCGGGTG